>Ga0247841_10000122_pt1 | contig 204373 bp, 165 predicted proteins | sample LaCruzMarch2015__2_FD_192410 | JGI IMG/M metagenome (GOLD analysis project Ga0247841, IMG submission 192410) | Freshwater microbial communities from meromictic Lake La Cruz, Castile-La Mancha, Spain - LaCruzMarch2015_18m | ecosystem: Environmental > Aquatic > Freshwater > Lake | place: Spain... | reverse complement strand
TAAGCCGGAACGATAAGCACCGGATACTTTACTTTACCGGTCCGGCAAAAGATCTGCAATTTCTGAATAATACAATTTACCTTGAGGAAGGGCTTGATGTGTATGCCCTCTGGGGAGGAGGGGAAAAGTCGAATTGCATTTTCGCAAACAACATCCTCTATTTCAAAGGTAAAGGGCGTTACCAGAAAGGACTGGCAGGCATTTCAACAAAAAATATCACCAATAATTATTTCTATGGTAATCATATTGATATGCCTGAAATTCCGGGTAATTTTTACAAAGATCCCGGGCTGAAGAACCCCGGAACCGGAGGCGACGGATTCCGATCACTAGATGGATACCAGCTTGTGCCCGGTTCTCCTGCCATAGATGCAGGGCTTACATTTGAAAATTCAGGTAAAAGGGATTTTGAGGGAAACAAAGTAACAACCGGTAAAAATCCCGATATAGGGGCTTTTGAGAAGAAGGATGATTAGTTTAAATCTGAGAATCTGTGACATATTTTTGATTATAAACCTTTTATTTCATCTGGGTAGTTACAGTTTCTGATTAATGAGTATTTTGCATTAATATTAAAGCAAAAACAAAAGAACAATCATAAAATCTTTATTAACAACCGGGGGTTATTAATATGTCACATCGTCAGCTGATAAGGAAAATATTGAATGGAGAACCGGTCGAAAGGTGCCGATTTTGGTCACCCTTTTTTCATGATATATAACTTTAAAATATGAAAATAATGAAAAGAAGAAATTTTCTGGTCAAAAGTGCAGCAGCACTGGTGGCAACTGCCGTTGTCCCCTCACAACTAAGGGCTGCTTTTGAAGTGGCTGATTTTGGCCTGACTGAAGGGGTACAACCATTCACCATTGATCCGTCAAAAAATATTATTCCAGCACCGAAAGACCCGGAGCTTTGGCCTGCGTTTCGCGAACAACTTGGCCAGTGGCGCACGGAAACCCGTCAACGGCTTAAATACGATGATGCGTTGTACAATAAACCAGAGTTCAATTGGTGTGCTTCGTCATATTCATGTTATTTTCTGATGATGTGCGACGAGTCATTCTATGACCCGAAGGCTGGCCGGTATACAGTGGAATCGCTCCTGGATGAAGGCATCAAAGAGTTCAGTGGTTACGACAGCCTGGTACTCTGGCATGCCTATCCCCGTATCGGTGCCGACCAACGCAATCAATTCGATTTTTATCGCGATATGCCCGGTGGACTGGAAGGTGTAAGGGATGTTGTTCACACTTGCCGGAAACGCGGTGTGCGGGTTTATATCAATTACAATCCATGGGACACAGGTACGCGCCGCGAAGAAAAAACTGACCTGGATATGCTCGCTGAAATGGTTCATGAACTGGATGTGGATGGCATTTTTCTCGATACGATGAATAAAGGTGGAGATGAATTTCGTGCCAGGCTGGATAATTCGCGACCCGGCGTTATCCTTGAAGGCGAAGGTACACCGCCATTGGAAAGGATATCGGATCACCATGCCTCGTGGGCGCAGCGTTTTAATGACAGCGAAGCTCCTGGTGTATTGCGCCTCAAATGGTTCGAACGCAGACATCTCCAGCACCAGATTCACCGCTGGAAATTCGACCACACCAGCGAACTTCATTCTGCGTGGATGAACGGTAGCGGAATGATGGTATGGGAAAACGTCTTCGGATCGTGGGTTGCATGGAATTCCCGCGATCGTTCATTACTGCGCTCTATGCTCCCGATTCAGCGCCGTTTCACCCACTTGTTTTCCGGCGAAGGTTGGAAACCTTTGGTACCCGTTGAAAAACCTGACATCTATGCATCGCAGTGGACAGATGGTAAGCTACGGTTGTGGACCCTCATTAACAGGGCCAACAAGGAAGTAGAAGGTACTTTATTGAAGGTTATGGCAACTCCCGGACAGCGATACTTCGACCTCATCGCCGGACTTGAGGTGAAGCCGGCCATACTGGGAAAGGAGATTAATCTCGATGCGAAAATTCCGGCCCGGGGCCTGGGATGCTTCCTCGCAGCATCACCGGAGTATCCCGGTGCGGATTTTCACAAATTTCTCACTTCTCAGGCAAACCTCCAGTCTCGTTATGATGAAAATAACAGCCATCCGCGCCGGGAGGTTAGTCTGAAACCCGTTGCCCCGACTTCCAGGGTAAACATACTCCCTTCAGGCATGGTGGCCGTGCGTCCCGGTACTACAGGAATGCTGACTGTCCAGATGCGTGCACGTGAGTGTGGATTCTATGATTCGATGACTGAGAACGAAGAGGGATTCTGGACTTCCTACCAATTCCAGACCCGTGAATTCAAGCGCAAAATCCCATCGAATAATTATGCTATTGACGAAACACCGGTTACCAACGAACAGTTTTTGGTGTTTCTGAAAGCAACAAACTACCACCCTGAACACCCGGAGAATTTTCTTAAGCATTGGAACGCAGATAAACCACCCGTCGGCAAAGCCGATCACCCGGTTGTTTGGGTGGATCTTGATGACTCGCGCGCTTATGCCTCCTGGGCGGGCAAACGCCTCCCGACCGAAGAAGAATGGCAGTATGCCGCCCAGGGCGGAAATGCTTTGGAATATCCCTGGGGCAACGGTCTGCGTGCAGGCGTTTGTAATCTCGGCGAGACCGCAGATACAACGCCGGTGAAGACATTTCAGCAAGGCCGTTCTCCCTCCGGATGCTATGATATGTGTGGAAACGTCTGGCAGTGGACAGAAAGCGAGCGTACCGATGGACGCACACGTTTCTGCATTATCCGCGGCGGGTCATATTTTGTCCCTACAGGTTCATCATGGTATGTGGACGGTGGTCCCCGGCCCGCCAATTATGCCACCAAATTCCTGCTCATGTGGCCCGGTCTCGATAGATGTGCAACAATCGGTTTCAGATGTGTGGTTGATTTATAATGTATCAACAAGTTCTTCAACCGATCTGCAACTGGCCGACTGTGTTAAATAGATAAATCCATCTAATAACATCAAACTTAAAAAAATGAAAAAGTACAGCAAGGCATTTGTTTTTCTTCTTATTGTCACGGCTATATTTCCATGCCGGGGATTGTCTCAAACCGATGCCCTTACAAAATTTGAAAAATCCTCCTTAAAGGGAACACCCGGATACTTCAGGGTTGGAAAAACAGGAGAAGGGCAATGGTGGTTTATTACTCCCGGCAACCAGCTATTTTACTATCGCGGGATTTGTGCAATCAACAGGGCCGGAGGAGCAGGAGGACGATTTGCCGGACTAACAAAATATGCCGAAACAGTTGATATGAAATACAATTATCAGCAAAGTCCCGACAACTTTATTAATGCCTGTATTCAGAAAGTTCACGGATTGGGATTTAATGCTTTTGGAGCATGGACTACGGAAGAGTTCTTCAATAAAGGAGTTCCTTTTACCGAAATTATGGAGTTTTTTAAAGAAGGCCCCTTTCTTCCACAGGCTGGAAACAAACGGGGACTACCTGATATTTTTGATCCGAAATGGGTTGTTGCAATCGATAAAAATGCAAGGGCATTATGTAGTCCCTTAAGGTATTCGGAAGATTTGATAGGGTATTTCACCGACAATGAAATTGGTTTTGGAAAAGCCGATGACTTTGGGCTAGACCCCGGTTTTCAGGCAGGACAATTCGACTTTTCTTTATTGCGGGTTATATTAGGAATGGAATCCGGCAAACCTGCTTTTGAGTATACATGGGATTTTCTTCTGAAACGTTATGATAACTCTTTCGAAAAGCTTTCAAAAGCATGGGATGTTAAAATTTCATCAAAAGATGATATAAGGAAGCTTAATGAAAACAAAACCAAAATACCAGGAGAAGCTTATTCCACTGATGCCCGGGCATTTGTAAAACGTTATGCCGAAAAGTATTTTAAACTCACAAATAAAGCTATCCGGCGATATGATCCTAATCACCTGATCCTCGGTTGCCGTTTTGGCGGACCCCCTCCGACAGATATCCTTGATGCCATAAAACCCTGGACAGATGTTATCTCAGCCAACAATTACCAACCCACATTATATGAACGTTATGATACAGTTTATCAGTATACCGGTTTACCACTACTTATTGGTGAGTTCAGTTGGAATACCGACCCTTACAAGGTAATACCGTTCTCTTTTGAGCCAGAGAAAAAAATGAGTGTTAAAGAAAGGATGTTTTTAAAAGGAGAAGAAACATTGCTAAGGACAGCCAGGCACGATGGAATTGTTGGATTTACCTGGTACAGGTGGGTTCAGGGAACCTGCACTGATAACCGGTTTTTCGATGGTATTGTGAATTATGGGGATAGCCTTGAAATGCATTGCGGGGAACTCGGAAAGTTGCTCCCGACGCTTGAGAAAGTAAGGATGGATGCGGCAAATGGTTTGTGGAAAAAAGCTCCGGTAAATAATGGCGAAATGACATTGTTTCCCAATCGTTTACGTCCAAATTGGGATCATTATTTGCGGATTGGTTTTGTTGCCGGAAAACCCGAAGTCCAGGTATATGGTTGGAAAATGAAGGGAAAGGTGTTGAAATTCTCAAAAAAGCAGAACCTAATTTATGTGAAGCTTGAAGTAATCTTCGAAGAGGCAACCGGCATCAGTAAGAACTATGAAGGCGGAAAAGGAATCTATGAAATAAAACTTATGCGCTCAGGAGAAAAATTCTATGGAAATTTCACCGGAACCTACAATGGAAGTCCGGTCCGTGGCAATGTGAAAGCTTTTTACTTTCCAAAAATATAAGATATTATGAGTTATTCAGATCTTTTATCCGTTTTAACCCTATCAGGTTTGGTACCTATCACAACCCTGGCTCAGTCGAAACAGGAAAAACCTGTTCGTCTGCCCAACATTATTTTCATTTATGCCGATGATCTTGGATATGGCGATCCGGGTTGTTATGGGAATAAAGATATTAAAACTCCCAACCTTGACAGGATGGCAGCAGAAGGGTTGCGTTTTACGAATTTTTATTCGTGTTCCCCGGTTTGTTCCCCTTCACGCGCAGGCCTTCTGACAGGACGATATCAGGTTCGTTCAGGAATTACAGAGGTTTTGTTTCCAAATAGTTCGGGCGGAATTGACTCTTCTGAAATAACTATTGCTGAACTACTTAAAGGGAAAGGTTATGTGACTGGAATAATTGGTAAATGGCATCTGGGCCACCTGTCACAATATCTTCCTGTGAGGCATGGTTTTGATTATTGGTTTGGATTACCATATAGTAATGACATGGAATGGCAACCCAGAAAAGATCCTCCATTGCCGCTCATGCGAAATGAAACAATCATTGATCAGCCGGCATATCAGAATACCCTCACACAGCGTTATACCTCTGAAGCCGTAAATTTTATTTCTATTCATAAGGATCATCCTTTCTTTCTCTATTTCCCTCATACTTTCCCGCATGTTCCGCTTCATGTCTCTGCCGAGTTCAATAAAACATCATCTTCCCTGTATGGCGATGTTGTTCAGGAACTGGATAAGAGTGTTGGTGATGTTCTGAATATTTTAAAAATTTATGGACTGGAAGAAAATACCATGGTAGTGTTTAGTAGCGATAATGGTCCCGGCTACGCAAGAAATGTTCCTGATTCCATTGGCCATGGAAATACTGGTGGTTTAAAGGGCTGGAAAGCAACAACTTTTGAGGGAGGAATAAGAGAGCCGGCTATAGTTTACTGGAAAGGTAAAATTAAGCCGGGAACTGTAATTTCCGATCCGGCTATCATGCTCGACTGGTTTCCGACTTTTGCCGGTCTTGCAGGCTGCACTTTACCTTCCGACAGGGTCATCGATGGAAAAGACATTTCCGGATTGTTGTTCAACAAGGGTAAAAGGTCAGGGAATGAATTCTACTTTTATTTCGGGAAGCAATTTGAAGCCATGCGTGAGGGAAAATGGAAATTTAAAAAAGCACACGAAAATTATAGTTTCTTAAATGCCCATGGCGATTTACTGTACAACCTCGAAGAAGATCCGGGCGAAACAACAAATTTAATTGAAATATATCCAAAAGTTGCCGAAGAAATGAAAATGAAAATGCATAAGTTCATTAATAGTCTTGGTACATTACCTGAACCTAAAATTAAGACATATGCCAGATGAACATGCTGTTTATAAGGCACGATAGGCTTGTCCTTCCAGCATTAGTCATCCTATCCGGATGTGCCACTAAAAATGTAAAAGATACACGTACGAATATCATTTTCATCCTAGCCGGTGATTTGGGATATCTTCAGGTTAATCCTTCAATTATATAATTGTTCATTTTAATTTTCAGTTATGGATAGAAAATCATTTATTAAAACAGTTGGAATTTCGGCGGCATTAGCTCCTGTTGCCATGAATTTTACTTCTTACAAAAAGGCAGACGGTTTTTTTTCAATAAAGAAAATTAACGGCCGCCATTTTCTCATTGATCCGGATGGCGAAAAGTTCTTCTCTATAGGCATTAACCATATTGATTCGGCTCCGCTGAGGTATCTGGAGAACATTTCAATCTGGCGGAATAAGTACCAAAACAGCATGGAGGAATGGTTAAAAATAAATGTATTTTTATATTGATTGTCCTACATGGATACATACAACGGCTTTTAGTAAATGGAAAGGCCCGTTGTTTGATCCTGAAAAATTGAAAAATGAAGCGGGGAAAAAAGAGCTGTTTCAAATGGCAACTAAATATTATAAAACAACTTTTGAAGCAATAAGAAGATACGATAAAAACCATTTAATTTTTGGGGACAGGTACCAAGCGAAAAATCTCCTTGCAGAAGAAGTAATTACTGCTGCAATGCCATATACTGACACTGTTTGTTTTCAACATTTTGCTTTCCCGGAAAAGGTAGTTGAAAACCTTAATTACTGGTACAGGATTACCGGATTGCCCACCCTGGTTGCAGACTGTTGCCATGCCATTAAAAACGGGGATAGCGGTTATTTAAGTCATACCCTTGACGGTTATCCGGAGATGTACAGGCAGATTAAGGATACACCTTCATGCATTGGATACCATCTCTGTGGTGCTTATCCCGAAAAAAAGGTAAGAATAAGAGGCCTTCTAACGGAGAATGAGCAGCCTCATGAAGATGTTGTGGCTATGATGAAAGAGGTAAATTTCAAGATGCAGAAATGGGTTAAGGAATCTTAGCTTAAGCCAACCCTGAGGCCTAACCTTCATTTTAAAGGTGTCCGGGCTTTTGACCGATTGGTTATAATATTTTCAATTACTTTTAAAAAAGTAAGGCAAAAGAATATTAAAGTGATATAAATTGTTTAAATTGAAGGCATTAAAGTAAATAAATCAAATTTGATATTTAATTTAGTGATCATGAAAAAATTACAATCAGCCATTCTCGTTTTATTAATTATTCTTACTGCATGTAGCACCGGCAATAGTACCATTTCCAAGCCGGATAATATCACTGTTGCATGCTACTACTTTCCAAATTACCATATCAGGGATAAGTACCATCTTCGTTTGAGCAGGCAACCGTATCTCGATAATCAATCGGAATGGGTATTAGTGAGAGGGGCAAAACCCCGCTTTGAAGGGCATCAGCAACCAAAAGTACCTGCATGGGGATATACCGATGAGAAAGACCCGGCAGTAATGGCTATGAAAATAGATGTTGCCACTGATAATGGGATCAATGTTTTTATTTTTGACTGGTACAATTACAACGGAAAACCATTCTTAAATCAATGTCTTGACGATGGTTTCCTGAAGGCTAAGAATACAAACAAAATTAAGTTTGCACTTATGTGGGCCAATCACAACTGGACTGATTTATTTCCTTCCAAACCCGGCGTCCCCCAAGATGTTTTATACCCGGGGGCGGTCTCAGCAGAAGCGTTTGAAAAGATTGGAGATGAAATTGTAAGAGATTACTTTGCCAGGGATAATTACTGGCTTATTGACGGGAAAGCGTATTTTTCAATATTTGACATTAAAAAATTTGTTGAAGGATTTGGTTCAATGGAAGCCACAAAAAAGGCTATGAATAGCCTGAATGCAAAAGCAGTTAAAGCCGGGTTGAAGGGGGTGCACTGGAATTTTGTAGTACGGAAAAACCCCGTTTTACCTGGCACAAATGCCCCGAAAAATACTGCTGACCTTATTAAGCGGTTAGGTTTCAGTACAGCTACAAGCTATGTATGGATTAATCATGCTAATCCTAAAAAAGAGATGGAAGATTACAATGATATCCGGAATAAGTATTTTGCTTACTGGGAAAAGGTAAAGCTGGAGTATGCCGTTCCCTATTACCCGAACGTTTCAATGGGATGGGACTCATCACCCCGCACCAACCAGGACATGGAGTGGAATCCCAAATTCGGGTACCCTTACACAGGCATAATTATCAATAACACTCCTGCAAATTTTAAAGAAGCATTACAGCAAACAAAGGACAAACTTCTGGCTGTCCCCAATGGACCACGAGCCCTGACTATCAATTCATGGAACGAATGGACAGAGGGAAGTTATCTGGAACCCGATGCTGTTAACGGGATGAAATACCTTGAAGCAGTGAAGGAGGTCTTTGAAACAAAATGATATGAATAAAAATAGGTTATCAGTAAGTTTAGGTATTAGTCTGGCAGGTTTTTCGCTACTGGTTCAAGCAGAAGACAGCATGAACCTGAGTAAGATGAAACCAAATATTATCATAATTCTTTCTGATGATCAGGGTTGGGGCGATTTGAGTATAAATGGAAATATTAACCTGCACACCCCGAATATAGACCGTTTGGCGAATACCGGTGTAAGATTTAACCATTTTTATGTCTGCCCAGTATGTTCACCAACACGTGCTGAACTTCTGACAGGCCGCTATCACCCACGAACCGGGGTGTATAGTACATCAGAAGGTGGTGAACGGATAAACCTCGATGAAACCACCATTGCCGATGTGTTTAAAAAAGCAGGGTATGCTACGGCAGCTTATGGTAAGTGGCATAGTGGTATGCAATATCCATACCATCCAAACGGGCGGGGATTCGATGATTTTTACGGGTTCTGCTCCGGTCATTGGGGAGACTATTTTAATTCGCAGTTCATAGAACACAATGGCGAAATTGTTAGGGGTAATGGATTTATTACTGACGATTTGACCGGCAAGGCATTAGATTTTATCAATATCAATAAAAACAAATCTTTTTTACTCTATATTCCTTTCAATACCCCTCATTCACCCATGCAGGTTCCCGACAGGTGGTGGAATAAATTTAAAGATAAGAAGCTTGAAATGTTAGCCGATTCAGGTATGAAAGAAAATATCCCTTTTACACGGGCAGCTCTGGCCATGTGCGAAAACATAGACTGGAATGTGGGACGTATTATGGACAAGCTAAGGGAGTTAAAATTGGAAGAAAATACCATTGTACTCTATTTCAGCGATAATGGCCCCAACGGATGGCGATGGAACGGTGGCATGAAAGGTAAGAAAGGTTCGACTGATGAAGGAGGTGTCCGCTCCCCTCTCATCATACGCTGGCCGGGAACTATTGCCCCTGGTTCACAAATAGATGAAATTGCCGGGGCTATTGATTTATTGCCAACTTTGGCCGATATGGCTGGTATTGAGCACCAAACCCAAAAGCTCCTGGACGGAATCAGCCTGAAACCTCTTGTTCTCAAGAACAAATATCAATGGAAAGATCGCTGTATTTTTTCATACTGGGATGGAAAGTTAAGTGTGCGAAGCCAGGAATACCGTTTAGACCACCAGTGTAAACTATTCAACATGATTAGTGACCCCGGTCAATTAACTGATATATCAACAACTAAACCCGAAGTTGCCAGGCAGTTAAAAATGTCTGCAGAAAGTTGGAAAGCTGATGTTCTTTCCGGTATATCCTCCGATAAACGCAGATTCCCGGTTGGACACCCTTCTTTCAAATATACCCAGTTGCCTGCCCGCGACGGAAAAGCGAAAGGAAACATTGTAAGGTCGAACATATTTCCTAACAGTTCATTCTATACCAACTGGACAAATACTTCAGATAAAATCACATGGGATGTAGAAGTGTTATCAGAAGGTGACTTTGAAGCAGAAATATACTACACCTGCCCGTCCAGGGATTTAGGATCTACGTTTCAATTGTCGTTAAATTCAAACAGTATTGTTGTAAAAGTTACTGATCCGAACGATCCGCCTCTCAGAGGTATGGAGAATGACCGTGTTAAGAGGGGTGAATCATATGTTAAAGAATTTAAACCATTAAAAGCAGGCATCATCCACCTTGAAAAAGGTACCGGTGAATTAACCTTAAAAGCACTGTACATACCCGGATCAATGGCAATGGATTTCAGATTGCTTTTGCTGACAAGGATTAATTAAAATTATGAATTTTGTTAGGATTGTGAGATTGATCTGTTTAGGTGCTGTATTATTAGCAGCAATTCCTTCATTCTCACAGGAGGTAAATGACTTTACGAAACAGGAGAAAAAAGATGGTGGTGCATTACCCCGAACAACACCTGAAGCTGAAAATGTCAATCCGGAAGCAATTTCCAATTATTTATAAACTCAGGATGGAAGTTGGGAGCGGTCGTTTTTGGCCTCACCCATCGAACATAAACCTGGAACCAAATTCCTCCTTAACATTATGGCATCCTATATGCTCTTGGCCATTTTTCAGAAAGTCACAAGTGATAAGGTTATTGATTATTTAATTCCATGCTTATTCGTCCCGTTGGGAATTACAGGTGCGGAGTGGGGTATCAGTCCTACTGGAATCAATACGGGTGGCTGGGGCTTATTTATCAAGACAGAAGATATGGCCAGAATGAGTCAGTTTATTATCGTATTGCCCGAAAAGGATGCCGTTATAGTTGCTACTGCCCAGGTCAATGATTTGCAGTCAGAACTTAATCTGATATGGGATTATCTCCTTCCTTCACTGAAATAGCTTGTACATAAAAAGCTAATTACAAGTACAATAAAGTGATTACTTAACAAGTCATGATTGAATTCGAAAAATAATTTTCTGCCAACTGGGGGAATTGCCTTTACGGTTCCTATTACTAATAAAACAGGACTAAATAAAAAGATTTGATAATGAATAGATTTTATCTTAAGTGTTCAGAAATTAATCTTCAGACATGGATTATAATATTGATGCTTATAAGTCCTTGTCTTAATTATTCCTGTTCGAGGCATGATCCAATTTCGGATACCGCATGGCCACAGGCTAACGGGCCTTATGGCAATTTCAATCCTGCACGATATGGTTGCTCCCTCATAAATGATATGGCTGCCGCACGTAAAGTCTGGACAAGCGAGGACAACGATCTCGGTTATGCAAAAACGCTAAATTCAATATTTCTGCCTCGTGCAGTATGGCCGGGCCATCCTGGTTCTTCAGCTGGTTTAATTGTTGCCGGGGGCAAGATATTTACCGCTTCATTCAGGCCCACCGGCAAAATTTGGGCAGATACCCAGCTGACACCATATTTAACTGCCAATTGGTCGCCTGAACTGCTTGATAAACTGAAACAAAATCTGCGGGTTGACGCAGATGATATCATTCTCGCTATAGATGCACACACTGGTAAAACCGTATGGAAAGCTGTTGAAGAACACAAGGGAATTAACCGTGGGATGCGCAAATGGAACGGTTGGGCTGTGACTCCGGTATATTATGACGGAAAAGTGTTCAGTTTGGGTACCACCGGACTCCTTTACGCATACAATGCAAATACAGGAGAGAAAATATGGGAGACCAATATTGGTTCCGTGCACAGGAAATGGGAAGCCTCGAAGCAGCAACACCTGAAGGATAAAACCCTCCCTGACGAAAACAATATGGTTTCGCTGACCGTAGCTGACGGTGTGTTGATCGTGCCTGTGTTTGACAGCATACCTGACATCGGACTACGGGGGGTGAATCCCTCTGACGGGAAGACATTGTGGGAGATACCGGCGGTAACGTATCAAAACGCAACACCGGCAATCTGGCATCACAACGGACACGGGTATGTGCTTGCAGCAACCAACGGTGATCCGCTTCATCGTACTGGCAGGTTGCAACTTATCTCGCCGAAAGACGGTAAAATTAAGTGGACTGTTAACGATCTGTCAAACACATGTTTTTCGCTTGCACCATCAGATAATTCAGTGCTGGTAAATGTTGGTTCCAGTGTAATGGGTAAGGATGGAAAACCATGGATTGTCCTGGGTGCCTACCGGTTGTCGTTGAAGGGGGCCGAACGGGCATGGACTATGCCGGAAGAACTGGAGATGAATCATGAATTCAATGCTGAAGATTGGCGAAAATACGTGATCCGCGATGGTAAGGTTTATTACAACAGCCGTTCATTCTTCATCTTTGACGAGGCGACAGGAAATATACTGTACCCCGGGCACGGTAAGGATGCGACCAATGGCCCTTCGCCCGGACAGATTTATCTGGTTGAAGACAAAATACTGCATGTGCCGGATCCCTGGCACGGCGACCGGGTAACAATGCAGCTATGGACAACTGATCCGCTGAACTTTTACCGGTTAGGTACAAATTGTGTTCCACCTCACACGTCAACTACTGCATATAATACATTTATGGAGTTTCCATATGTCGAAGGCCGCATCTTCATGCGAACGCAGGACGGAAGCGTTGTCTGTTATGACCTCCGGCAGCCCTTAACTGCAGGTAGTCTCTCACTGACGTTCAACAAACCATTTCTCAGCAAGTCTGCTGATCAACCGCCATTGAACGCGGTCCTGTGGGTGGTGGATGGTAAAACCGAACGCGGTTTTATTTTACAGGACACTGTTTCAAAATTGCAAAATCCCATGGCGGGTTATCGCCGCAATATATCAATTGACGAAGTACTTCTCACTGATACCAGTCTGACCGGCCCGTTATTGGTGGATGTTGGTTTTCACACCGAAAACTGGGATGTCAAACTAACCCGCACAGGTGATGACTTTAAAGGGAAATACGTGCGAAGAATAAATCCTCTGCCTGATTCATTTATTGTCAGTGGTGCAATCCGTGGCACATACCAGACAGATCATATCAGTAAAACTACCTGGACTTTAAAACTTAAAGACGCTCTGACCCCTGGTATCCTACCTTTTGACAGACGAATGGACCTTTCGCTGCTTCTGGAACATTTGCCTGACGGACAATGGAAATGCGTTGCTGATGTCCCGTTAATAAACAAAAAAGATAAGGCAGGTGGCTCTCTGGGTCTGCTTTTGGAGCCGGAAGTGGATGCATCAGGTTTGTCATTTAACGGAGACAGGCTTCAGGGAGAGATTATTGTGATTTTGCGTAAAGATATTTACAAGATGCTGAACTCAATTGACCCAAAAGCTGCCGATGATATATACAAAACGGTATATTTTGGCAGAACCGTGGCATCGGAAGTTGAAGCTGCCCGTTATAAGATTGGAGCAACGCTGCAGAAGGGAAAAGTTACCGGGCACTTCGAAGGAGTCATCGGAAGTGGTTGGTCCCATCAGGGAGATGTCAACGGGAAATATGCACATATAAACTAATCTTTTGAATATGAATCTATCAATAATTAATCGTCTGGTATTTATAGTTATGCTGATGCTTACAATTACTTGCATCAATTATTCATGCAAAGAACCTAAGTCATCAATCACCTGGTATATTGATTCCGAAATGGGTAATGATAACAATCGCGGGACCTCAATCAATGCTCCCTGGAAAACTGTTGACCGGGTAAGCGCAGTTATTTTTCATCCCGGTGACCGTATCCTTTTTAAGGCAGATTCGCGCTTCAAAGGCCATTTATGGCCAAAAGGCAAGGGATATCCGGATGCCCCGATCGTTATCGACATGTATGGTGAAGGCAATAAGCCCGTTATCGATGCAGCAGGGTTCTATAACGAAGTTCTTTTATTATACAATACCGAATGTTGGGAGATTAATAACCTTGAGCTTGTGAACAAAGGGAAAGGTAACCCGCCATTCCGGGCAGGTGTAAATATAAAGATTGATAATTTTGGGATTGCCAGGCATATATATCTGAAAAACCTAACTATTAGAGACATAAATGGAACTACATACAAGAATGCAAAAGGTCCGGATATCATTAATGATCAGTATCAGGCAGTAGGCAGACTTGGTTTCGACACCGAAAGCTGGCGATGCGGAGCAGGCATCAGATTTACCAATAAGGGCGATTCTATCCGCAGCCGGTTTGAAGACCTGCTGATTGAAAATTGCCATTTGGCCAGAACGGACCGCGATGGTATAGATTTATATAGCTCATATCTGGATCACGGGAAAAACTGGTTCCCGAATAAAAAAGTAATAATCAGGAATAATTTTCTTGAAGATTTTGGTGGTGATGGCATAGTAGTAAGAGGATGCGACAGTGCTCTCATAGAGAACAATGTACTGCGTTATGGGCGTATGCGCTGCCCCGATTACGCTGCGGGTATCTGGCCGTTTGCGAGTCACAATACAATTATACAGTTCAACGAGGTAAGCCATATGCATGGTGTCCTCGATGGCATGGCCTATGACTCAGACGGAGGTTGCAGGAATACTATCTTTCAATATAACTACAGCCATGACAATGATGGTGGATTCATGATGGTTTGCGGAGGAAATTCAAATAAAGGCACCATAATTCGATACAATATAAGCCAGAATGATAAACACAGAATATTATATCTCACCGGCTCTGTCGAGGGAGTGGAGTTCTATAATAATGTGATCTATCTCGGAGAAGGACTTGACGGGTATTCTTTCTGGTGGCCCAATAAAGATAAATTACCTGCCGATTCGGCTGTGAATATCAATTTCGCTAATAACATACTATATTACAAGGGTATTGGCCGGTACAACCTGGGAGGCAGATCAACTAAAAATGTAATAAATAATTATTTCTTTGGCAACCATCCCGGTCTTCCTAAAATTCCTGGAAATTTTTACAATGATCCCGGATTAGAGAATCCTGGTTCCGGTGATGACGGATTTGGTTCACTTGCGGGATACCGGCTGCGCTCAGGTTCTCCTGCCATTGATGCGGGGCTAACTTTTGATAATATTGGCTCCAGGGATTTTGATGGCAATAAGGTTCCAACGGGTAAAAATCCCGATATCGGGGCGTTTGAGATGAAGGATAATTGATTAAAATATCGGGAATTTATCTGTTAATGCCAGATATTGAATTAGGTTCAAAAAATAGTGAATTGTGATATTAAAGAATTCAACCATGAAAAACAGGTATCATCACCTTTAAAAAGTTATTGGTGATTTAATCTTAAAAGCACTCTACATACCCGGATAAATGGCAATGGATTTCAGTTTGCTTATGCTGAGAAGGATTAAGTAAAACTATTAGGACCGCCATCCTGTCCGGCTGCCGGAAGAAGGATAGTTTTTAACTAATACACCGGAATATTTTCGGTTCAAAGAATTCAAATTAGATATTCAGGTTGAAATTTAAGCATATGAAAAAACAATTTTTGATTTCAGTATTATCACTTTTTTCATTGGCAGGTTGTGTTTCACATACCTCAGCTCCCATTACGGACCGTATGTACCAGGTTGATATCAGTCAGGTAAAAGTTGGCGGTGAAATAGGACAACGTGTAGAAATGACCGTCAATAATAACCTGCTTGTTCTTAATACTGATTCAGACTTTCTTAAACCTTTTCAGGAGCGTAATAAAACCGGTGGATTTATTGGCCTCGGAATGCTCATTGACGCCACGGTTCGTTTCGCATATACTACCGGTGATGCGCGCGTTGTAAAACTAAAGCAGCACATTATTACTGAAACCATCAAAACGCAACAACCCGATGGGTATATTGGTATGCTGAAACCTGAAGCGCGTATATGGGGATTATGGGATGTCCATGAAATGGGATATATCATCTATGGCCTCAGCATGGACTATCGGTATTTTAAGGAAAAAAAATCGCTGGAATCGGCAGGAAAATTAGCAGATTACATGATCTCCCGCTGGAAAGCCGAACCTGAACATGCTTTCGGTAATGGTGGTCTTAGCACTGACCTTATAACAACCGGGCTTGATTTTAATATGCTCGCTCTATATCAACAAACCAGGGATATTAAATATCTAGAATTTGTTCGCGATTTCCGTAAATTGAAAGAGCTGAATCCCAAAATTGTTTTGGGACGTTGGGGGTTAGTTGACGGCCATGCTTATTCCCAAATCAGCCGGTGTCTTGCACAGCTGCGGTTAAATGATATTGAACCTGATCCACACCTGCTGAAACAATCAAAGGATGTTCTTGATTTTCTAATAAATAAGAATGGGTTAGTCGTAACCGGTGAATGCGGGGATCTTGAGTGCTGGCACAATACGCAGGAGGGAACAATTAATCTCGGAGAAACCTGTGCCACTGCATATCTTTTAAGGTTCCTTGACGAGGTAATGCGAAAAGAAGGAAATCCTTTATATGGTGATCTCATGGAGCGGATTATATTTAACGGACTTTTTGCAGCACAATCCCCTGACGGACGCAAGCTTCGCTACTATACTGCTTTTGACGGTCCTCGTAATTACTTTGGCACAGATACTTATTGCTGTCCCAATAATTTCCGCCGCATTATTTCTGAACTACCGGGTATGATTTATTATTTGCAGGATAAGGGAATAACTGTTAATCTCTACACTGCTTCTTCTGCCAAAGTAGAACTTGCAGATAAAATCACATTAGATATAAAGCAGGAAACCGACTATCCTACATCAGGGCATATTGTAATTATTCTTAATCCATCTGAATCTGCTGAATTTTCGGTTCGTCTTCGCATACCATTATGGAGTAAGGAACATTCAGTTAAAATAAACGGGGAAACTATACACAAAAAAATATCATCGGATGATTTTTTGGTATTAAAACGTCATTGGAAAGCCAATGATAAAATTGAGCTGAATTTACCTATGCCGCCGCGTTTTGTAAAAGGACGAGTATCACAATCCGGTCGTGTCGCTCTGATGCATGGTCCCATCTTATACTGCCTTGACAGAAAACATCACCCGGAATTAGAGGGAATTGACCTGAGAAATTTAGTGTATGACCCGTCTACTGTTGAAGGCCCGTTTAACGATGATTCTGTAAGGTCCGGTGGAACAGCTTTTAAGATAAAAGCATGGAAACCCGGAGCATGGTACCCGCAAACAAAGTGTAATTTCACCTTAACTCTCACCGAATTTCCCGATCCGGACGGTGAAGCAATATATTTCAAGGTGCCAAACCCTGATGATCCGAAGTTTGTTGATGACGAATTGATTTCAGGAAACACTCCGCCTGCAAAATAAGATTTAATCAGAAAAAATGCGACCATCATGCACCACACTCATTCCTTTCATCAAGTTTGTTAAAAATACCAGTCTTATTATTAAATAAGAAAGCAGAACCATAAGTTCTTATAAAACGACATCAATTAATTGGCAGGATGGCTGGTCTTGCATCAGGAATTATTTTTTAAAACGATAAATTAATTTTGGATTTATGAAAGTCTATTCTTTAAATTTTTGGTTTCTTTTGATTATAACCGGAATAAATGCACTTACAGGTAATTCCCAGGTTATTAACACCATGTGGAAAGGACCACAGGATTGTTCCGCAGATTGCAAAATCACCAGATGTGATTCTGGACTTACATTTATTTTTAAAGTTACTGATGATGCAATTGTGGTCTATAAAAAAAACAAAGTAAGGGATTATAAAGATTATAATGATCGCGTTGATGTGTTTCTGGATGGAAGAAAATACAATGGTGGGAAAGAAGCTGATTGGAAAACAAGTTTTGTGAACCTTAGTCTTGTACCGGTATTTGAAAAGGATAATGACTTATGTTATGTCAGATATCCGAATGCCCCTGTTTTAAAATCAGAGTATAAAATAAGATCCGTAATCACTCCGAAAGGATATTATATTGAATGTTTTTTAAACTATGGTCTCTTCAACAGGATTAATTTTCCGGTCTCAAAAGGTTTTAATTTTCTTGTTGTTATCAGTGATGCGGATAAAAATTTAAGGGAAACGAGAATATCATCCGGAAAGGAATCAACTCCTGACATAATAACCGATAATTTTGAATATGCCGATTTTAAAGGAAATACATATAGTTTTTCTATAAATAAAAAAGAACAGGTTGTATCACCGCCATTATACCTGGAGAAACTTAACATCAAAGCAGCTATTTTACCTGAGATCGGCTACACACCAAAACCTGATAATATAAACAGTTTAATACAGATTTTAGACGGGAAATGGAAATTTTATCCTGAAATACCGGATAATTTTCCAGTTGTAAAGGGAGATTCAGTTAAAGAAATTATTATTCCCGGAACTCATTCCTTGCAGGGATATTTATTCGGTAAGAAAGAAACCGGTGGGTGGGTAAGAACGTTTATTGTACCGGAATCATGGAAAAATAAATGTATCAAGCTCCGCTTTTTATCAATTGAAGGACTGGCAAAAGTATTGTAAATAATCAAATGGCTGGAAGTCATGACGGTCAATATATGGCTTTTGAACTCGATATCACTAAATATGTCAGATATAACAGCCCTAACGAACTTGCAGTTTCAATTTTTAAAGACTCCAAAATATCAATTTCTTCATCGAGAAATACTGGATATATTCATGGCGATATTACACGCAGTGTGGAATTGCTTGCTGTTCCTGAATTACATATTTCCAAAATATATATAAATACGGATTTTGACAAAGAATTTACTGATGGAAAACTAAAAATTGATTGTCAGATAACAAACAATGAATCCAAAGCTTTAAAGCCACAAATCAGATTTAACCTCACAGGGCCAAAAGGAGAACAAATCAGCCTGTTTCCTTTAAAAGAAGATCTGGCAGTAATTCAGGCTCAATCAACAATACGTAAACAGTTGGATATTACTATACCCAAGGCAGTTAAATGGGACTATGAACATCCGAATTTATATAAGCTTACAGTAGAATTAATATTGGAAAACCAGTCTTGTGAAATTGTATCTCAAAATATTGGTTTCAGAAAGGTTGAGATAAGAGGAAATGAAATCTTTCTGAACAACCGGTCAATTAAAATAAAAGGGACCAATTATCATCCCAGTCATCCGCTTACAGGATGGGCATTGCCAAAGGAATTTGCCATAAAACACATTAAATTGCTCAAAGAAGCCAATATAAATTTTGTCAGGATCTGGCCTCACATGGAAGAATTTATTGATGAATGTGATAAAGCCGGAATGCTTCTCCAGGTTGAAGTTCCATTCAGCTTTCTAAGTCAGGATAAATTTCTTCAGGATTCACTGTATGTTAAAGACGGAATAAAGCTGGCTGTGGAAATGACAGATTATTACCGAAACCATCCTTCGGTTGTAGTCTGGTCCGTGGGAAATGAATCTTCATACCTGCCGGTTTTTGAACATATGGCTGTTAGTATTAAGAAAGCTGATAATTCAAGACCCGTTATAATGAGTGAGAATTCGGCAAGAGGTTTAGGTATCCCTTCCCTTGATTTTGATACCGAACATTATCCTGCGATTAATGCGTGTGGCAGGTCAGACATATCACGCCCAATCCTTTATACCGAATGGTCCCATACCAATTCATATAATATTCCTGAATTTACCACTGACCCCGGATTAAGGGACTATTGGGTCAACTTCCTTAAACCTCATATAGAGTATATTTACAATAATAAAGATGGTTCAATAGGCGGATGCCTGTTTACTTCCATATCCTTAACCTACTGGTTCCCCCCGGGGATTGAGGGAGCTACCAGTCATCCTCCGGTATGGGGCTTTATTGATGAATGGTGCAGGCCCCAGCCGGAGTACTGGCATGTAAAGAAATCCAATAGTCCTGTTCAGATCACCAATTCAAAATCTTCAGAAGACAAAGTACAGTTAACAGTTGAAAGCCGTTTCGATTTCACAAATATGAATGAGCTGAATATCAATTGGAAATATGGCAATCAATCAGGTAAAATATTTCCTGATATTAAGCCGCGAAGCAAAGGAATTATAGAAATACCCTTAAAAACAAATAATGCTGATAAACTGCATATTACCTTTAATTCCCCCTACGGTTATATAATTGATGAATATGAATTCAATTTTAATAATGGAACAATTAAAAAACCAGTAATGACAGCGGGACTCAAAGCGCCTGAAATAAATGAAACTGATAGCCTTATTTTCGTAAAATCAAAAAATCTTGTCTATACTTTTAGCAAAAACACAGGTTTTTTAAAATCAGTAAAAGACAATATTGGTAATATAATTTTACATAATACCCCTGAATTTTTTGCAGCAGAGACACCACAAAACATTAAAGATATCGTCCTTACCGGATGGAAACTTGGCAATTTAAAATGTAATTCATCCGGCAATAAAGTAATTGTAAATGTTACGGGGAAATATAATGAAGCTGAGGGTAAGTATGCTTTCACGATAAATGGCAGTAATGAATTCAGTATAGATTATGAATTCAAATGGACAGCTAACGACCGTACGGTAAAGGAAACCGGTATTTGCCTTAAAATGCCGGAAACTTTCAATATACTTACCTGGAAAAGAAAAGGATTCTGGAATTATTATCCATCAGATCATATTGGCAGGATCGACGGGACGGCTTTGATGTTCAGAAATAAAACATTTACCCTGCCAGACCCCCGTAAAGGTCCTGACTGGAACTGGGAACAGGATGAAACCCTGAACGGGACCAATGATTTCAGAAGCACAAAATATAATATTTACAATGCTTCCCTGAGTGATACTGAATATAAAATTAATGTTCTTTCAGACGGTAACCAGAATATACGTACATGGTATAACAACGAAAGCAGGAATACATCTATGCTTGTAACTTATATTTCAAACGGTGGATGGGAAAGCTTTTTACGCGGCGATGCCAACCTCCGTTCAGATCTGTTTTATCTTAAGACAGGTGATGTGATTAAAGATAAAGTGTGTTTCAATATCGAAAAAATGAACAAAAACGTGTTACTGGATGCTGAGATGGCAAAAACCAAACAGCAGCCGGCCCCCAAAATGAGCAGGAATAATATGATTACACCCGGACTGATCTGGAACGATTCGGATGGAAAACCTATCGAATCTCATCTCGGGGGAATGCTTTTCGAGGATGGTGTTTACTATTGGTACGGCATGAACTGGGACGGACCCACCATTCCACCCAACACAATTCCACAGCAGAGTTACAGCTGGTTCCTGAACCAGGGGATCACGGTTTATTCCTCAAAGGACCTGTACCAGTGGAAACATGAGAGTACCGTACTGACGGAAGTGGGCTGCGAACCAGGGCATTTGCTGCAACCTCTTAATGGTCTGGTTCGGCCGAAGGTCATCAGGAACAATACTACTGGCAAATATGTCATGATGGCTGCCCTGACTTCCCCGGATTTCGAGACGTTTAACGATATCGTGGTGGCAGTTGGAGATTCTCCCGTTGGCCCGTTTGAACTCAGGGGCAAATTGGGCTGGCTGGGTACACCGAATATGAAAGGATTGTGGACCCGGGTCTGGAAACAGGCCGCAACAGATAAGGCGACGCGCATCAGGGGATTCGATATGGGGTTATTCAAAGACGATGATGGGAAAGCCTTTCTGATGGTTGCCCATGGTGATGTGTTTATATATGAATTGAGCGAGGACTATCTTTCCGTCGCAAGAGTTGAGCGAATGGATGGCGTTGAAGGTGAGGCCCCGGCCATGTTCAAGGCAGATGGAACTTACTACCTGCTCACTTCAAGACTTAGCGGCTGGGCTCCCAACCAGAACACATACTTCACTGCAGGAAGCATTTGGGGACCCTGGAAGCAGGGAGGTCCTTTCGCCAAAGGTCCAAAAGAACAAACAACCTTCGACTCGCAGGTAACATTTGTCCTGCCTGTTGCCAACAAGCCCAATGCATTCATTTTCATGGCCGATCTTTTCCACTGCGTTTCGGGAACCGATGTACCAGATCTGCGAAAAGCTGTCCACGTCTGGTTACCCATCGAACTGGATCGTCGCAACCACTCAATCCATGTAATATGGAAGAATCAATGGGATATGTCCATATTCGATTAAATATAGAGATTTTATTAAACCATAATACAATTAAGAATCTGTAATATTTTGATATAAGGTTGTATATATTAATTATTTTACTGATTTATGTGTACTAAACATGCCAGATACATCCGGCCTAAGAAAATCCATTTTGTACTGATGAAACAAATCCTGTCATTCCTTTTATTTGCAACCATTTCATTCAATATTTATTGTCAAACCCAGCGCGATTCAGTGCTGTCCGAAATGAAGCGCCGTCCATCAGATTTATGGTCCCGGGGTAAAGGACATGTTGTTCTTGGCATACCAGGAAGTCTTGAGGTTGAAAAGGCCTATCTTGAACCCGGGGGAAGTTTTAGTCCTTCCTTCAGTAGTTTTGGAATTTCAATATGGAGCTGCGATCCGGATTACAATACTATTTTCACTTCAGATAACATAAACCTGAACGATATAGAACAAATTTTTCTTAAAACCACATCACCGGCAATTCAAACGAAAACACCTTATTATGAATGCACTCATAAGATAAACGCTACTTATGATTCAGAGGTAGAAATAAAATGCAAAAAAGAGAAGAGTAGAAAAACATTTATTGTAATCCGTAGTGTGGGCCCATCAGGTGCACCGATCCGCAAAATATCCCTGCACGGAACAAAACTTATTATAAATGATTTATGGCAGGTTACTATTTCTCCAGCCCCGGCGTTTGTTGCCCTGGGGGAAGAAACAAAAGAATCATGGGCAAAAACAATCAATTCAACTATTTCATGTTATTCTAAAGATGGCTGGGCTTTTGCACGTATTGAATTAAAAGATACACTTAACCGCGTTCATATTTCCAGGGAAGGGGAAAAGTATAGTAGTCAGTTGAAATACGAAAATATATTCAGTACACTTAAAATCGAACTTCCTGATGTTCAGTTTGAGAGATCATTAAATGCACAGGTCGCGCATTTGATGATGAGTCTTGTTAAAGATGAGTGTCGTCCGGGTGAACCAAATAACTACCCATTGCCCTGGTTGAGAGACGGAGCATATATTTTAACATCCCTGGCACGTTCAGGACAGGTTGAAACGGCTAAAAGACTTGCCTTATATTTTGCGACCCATGATTTTTTTGGGGGATTTGGCCCTGAAGCAGATGCCCCGGGTTTGGCTATCTGGGGAATAATGCAGGTGGCCTATGAAGCAAATGACACTGCTTTTTATAATGAAATCTGGCCCCACATCAGGCGAAAAGTTGAGCTGATCCATAATATGCAGTATACAAAAGAGCCGGTTCGTGTCCCGATCAGTGGTATTGTTCTGAAGACAACTCGTCAACATCCTGACAGCAATCTTGTTTGTGATGCTTCCCGCGATGGATTAATCATTGGCCGAATGGATTTTCACAGACCGGTCACATTTATTAATTCAGTTAGCTACAGTGGTTACAGGCATGCTTCTATATTGGCTGATAAGCTTAAAATGCCGGAAGCTGCATTGTGGAAAAAATATGCTGTGGATATCCAAACGAACTGGATTAAAAGTTTTGATTCGGAATGGAATAATGATCGTACTTTTATTTGCTCCATGTGGCCGGATTGGATAGCATGGCCAATTAAAGAGGATTTTACTGAAAAGGCAACAATTTTTTGGAATTCACATATTGATCAGGATAATAATTTCAAAAAAACACCATTGTGGACTTACTTTAATTTCTCTGAGGCACATCAGTGGCTTTTCCTTCAGAAACCTGAAAAAACGTGGGCGGTATTGGAGTATTTCTGGAAACACCAGTGTTCTCCAGGATTGTACACCTGGTGGGAAGGCAATGGCGAAGAAAACAGCTCTGATAGTTGGAAAAATTCAAGGGGATGGGTAAAGCCCGAAAACGTAACTCCTCATTATTGGACAGCTGCTGAAGCTTTGGGCCTGCAGCTCGATATGCTTGCATTTATCCGGGATAGTTCAGGTGAACCTGTATTGGTAATTGGAGAAGGGGTTAAAAAGGAATGGCTCAATAAACCTATGAAAGTTGAAAATATCAGAATATCCGGAAATATTATTAATTGGAGTTGGGATTTGAGCAAGCTGACTGTTCAAATAAAAGGATCGGTGATGAAGGTAGTTCCCGGATCAACTTTCCCTTCAAATACAAAAATACAAGTCGATTATTTGAAAAAGTAATGATGGTTCAGGTTGACCATAAGAATTGGATAAAAAGTACGAATGAAAATGCCATTGATGCGAATACTTATGTTATGGTTTATTTCATGTAACCTGTTTAATAAAAATTAATAAAAACATGAAAGCAAATCTATTTAAATTAACCATTATTTGTTTAATAATCAGTAATAGTTTGTCTGCTCAAAAAAAAGATTCTCCGGAGATGGCAGCAAGAATACAAAGGATAACAGATGCAAAAAATAAGCTGATTAAAGATGTGCCTTATAAAATGTTTGATCCTGCCTGTTGCAGTACTGACGGCAAATACCCGAAAGCAACAGCTGAAGATTTAAACTGGCTGCGCGAAGCAAGGTTTGGAATTATGGTGCACTGGAACCCTTCATGTGTTAAACCATGCCAGATAAGCTGGGCCATGAGGCATCAGGGGGTTGATACGGATGAGTATTTTAATCTTTATAAACAATTCAATCCTGTAAAATTTAATCCGAAAGAATGGATAGAGTTGTTTAAAGATGCAGGGGCAAAATATTTAGTATTTACAACAAAGCATCACGATGGATTTGCCATGTTTGACACAAAAATGAATGATTACAAAGTTACAAATTCGCCTTATGGTAAAGATGTTTTTGCCCGGATTGCCGATGAATGTCATAAACAAAAATTTAAATTAGGCGCTTACTATTCTCCTGCAGACTGGCACCATCCGGCTGCAAGGAGTGCCAATTGGGATGAATATGTGAACTTTATGAAAGGACAACTTAATGAGCTTATGACCAATTATGGCACCATAGATATTCTGTTTTTTGACTACTGGCAACCCTGTGTCGATGGACATAACTGGGAAGAATTTTATAAAAACTTAAGAATTTTACAACCACACTATCTTCATAATAGAAATACCCCATGGGCAGTCGGCGATTATGAAGATTATGAAAATAACTATGGTCCTTTTAATTATGATGGTAAAATTGATACAACATATCCTAATCAATGGAGCAGGATGCATTTAAGCGATTTTTGGGAAACGTTAGTATCTGTTGAAAATACATGGTCGTTTCAGGGTGATGTTTGCAAACCTTCAAAAGAATGTATTATTAAATTAGTATCTAATGCCGGGCATGACGGAAACTTATTATTAAATTTTACACCTGGTCCTGCCGGAGAATTTCCACCAAAACAAATTGACTGTATGAAAGAAATCGGAGCCTGGCTCAAAATCAATGGTGAAGCAATTTATGGTACAAGAGGTGGTCCTTATAAACCTGTTTATTCTTACAGGAAAGATATAAATGAAAATACTGCTCCTGAAGTAATTGGTGGATATTTTTATGCAGGCAAGGTTCCTAAAATAGTAAGCACTTTCAAAGAGAATAAAGTATTTGTGCACATACTCGAATGGCAGGAACCAGGATTAATTACACTTCCAAAACTACCAGGGAAAATAATAAAATGTTATTTAATCACAGGAGAGAAACTTAAAATCACAGAAAGTAAAAATTCAATTACCATCCATGTACCAAAGGAAAAATTAAATAGTATTGATAATATTATTATTTTAGAAATAAATGGCTTAGTAAAAAATATAAATCCTATAGAAATTAAAATGATATAGTCAATTTTGTTGGGTCCGCAAGCCCGGTTCACAATAAGTACGTCCAAGTTCAGCTCACGTTAATTATGACCTTTTAAAAAATAAAATTTAAGCACATGAAAAAATTATTCATTACCTGTATTATTATTTCAATAATCATCTCAACAACCAGCCTGTATTCACAGCAGCCTGTAAAAGTTTCGGAAGAGCAAATGGTACTACCCACCTACCAGTTAGGAGCTCCGGAAGTAAATCCTGCATTCTATGTCCCGAAAGATTGTCAGGGGACCAAGGCGATAATCTATCCTTATCCGATGCTTGATAAACTAACTGATAAAAAGGCAGATGTCGTATATAAAGCAGTGGTTCTTGAAAACGAATTCATTAAGATATGTGTGATACCTGAATTAGGCGGCAGGTTATATTATGCTATTGACAAAACCAATAATTATAATTTTGTTTATTATAATCATGTGGTTAAACCCGCCCTAATTGGTTCAAACGGGGCATGGATATCCGGGGGAGGAGAGTGGAATGCAAACCATCACCACCGGATCACAGCGCATATGCCCTGCGATTACAGAATTATTGAAAACTCTGACGGAAGCAAAACTATCTGGGTAGGTGAATATGAAAAACGCCACTCAACCAGGTGGGAAGTAGGGCTTACCCTGCATCCCGGGAAAAGTTACATTGAAAAACAAATAAAAATGGTGAATGTAACCCCTGTTGTTCAATCATTTCTGTATTTTGCAAATATTGCGGTTCATGCAAACGAAAATTATCAGGTAATTTTTCCCCCCGATGTTGAGCAGGCAGTGTTTCACCACAAAACAGAATTTACTACATGGCCTTATGTTACCAAGCCCTACAGGGGAATTATGGAATATTCGAAAGGATATGATGTAAGCTGGTGGAAAAACACATTCGGGCCTACTTCATTTTTTGCATGGGGATCTGAAATGGACTTTTCTGCAGGTTACGACCATGGGAAACAGGCAGGAACGATCCTGATCGGTGACCATCATATCATGACAGGCAAAAAATTCTGGAACTGGGGAAAAAATGATATTGCTTTCCTATGGGATAAAATACTTACAGATTCCGATGGTCCTTATCTTGAACTGATGATGGGAGCTTATTCCGACAACCAGCCTGATTACAGCTGGTACCACCCTTTCACCACCAAAGAAGCCACGATGTATTACTATCCTTCAAGAAGGTTAAACAGTATCAAAAATGCCAATAAAGATTTTGCAATAAACATTGAAGTAAAAGACGGTAGGATAACATCCCAGGCAAATAGCACGGCTGCTCATGAAAACGTCATTTTTAAGATTACAGGGAAAGAAAAAACTCTTGTAGAAAAAGAAATTGTAATTAATCCTGCTTCTCCCTTCTCCTTTGAAACACCTTTGCCTGAAGGTATGACCGATTTGGATTTGAAACTTTCAATAAATTCAAAAGAAGGTAAGGAATTTATCTCATATCAGGCAAAACCTAAAAAGAATGAACCACTACCGGAAGCTTATACAAATCCTGATGAACCGAAAAACATTAAATCGACTGAAGAGCTATACATGACCGGATTAAGGCTGGAGCAATTCTTTAACCCGATTTTTGATCCGAAAGCTTATTATTATGAAGCACTTGGAAAGGAGCCAACCCATATCCTTGTGAATACGCAATTAGGATTATATTATCTGAAACATATGGTGTCCGACAGTGCTGATTTTTATCTGACACGGGCAATGAAGCAGGTAACCCGTAAATATACTGCTGCAAAATATTCCGAGCCTCTCTATTACCTTGGATTAAGCAAATATCGTCAGGGACAATACAAAGAAGCTTACGACCTGCTTGCAAAGTCAGCCTGGAGTTTTGAATGGACATCACCCGCTTCTTACCTGATGTCGGTTATGGATTGCCTGAATAAAGATTATGAAAGAGCTTTGGAAAATGTGAATAAAGCGATTTTTTATAATAACAGTAACACTGAGGCCGTTTTATTGAAATCAATGATATTGCGGAATAACGGAAAACCGGAAGAGGCACTACAGACAGCTGCAAACCTCAATTCATACGATCCTTTGAACTTCGGGGCAGCCTATGAAATATTACTTGCAAACGAAAAATTGAATAAAAAGGAAAGTTTGCAAACCTCACTCGGACTACTCATGCGTGATGATCCTGACAATTATCTTGAAACATCTGCAAGATACGGAAATGCTGGTTTTTATAATGATGCTGTGCGTTTGCTGGATGCAGCAGTAAATTCAGGAAAACAGAAACTTATTTCTTATCCCATAATTTACTACTATATAGGATATTTCTACACTCAAATTAAAGATAATGAAAAAGCAACATCAGCCTATAAAAAAGCTGGCTCTTTGTCACCAGACAATTGTTTTCCATATGGCATTAATTCTGCAACTATTTTAAAAGCTATTACTTCTCAATTACCTAATGATGCAAATGCTAACTATTATCTCGGTAATGTTTTAGCAGACCATAATCCGCAACAGGCTTTAAAATACTGGTTAAGGGCAATTGAATTAAACAACTCAGTTTCTGTTTTCCATCGCAATGCTGCCTTTTTGTATTCCAACACATACAATGATATAGACAACGCAATTAAGCATATTGAAAAAGCAATTGCTTTGAATCCAAACGACCCTTTGTATTTTGTGGAAGCTGATAATTATTACAGGCATGCTGGTTTTTCGCCTGAAAAGGCATTGGCACTGTATGAGAAAAATATCACTTCCATAAATAAATCCGATGAGGCAATGGAGCATTACATGTTATTATGTAACCTCCATGGCAAATATGACCAGGCAATTGAAACAATGAATACCCGCCATTTTCACAGCTACGAAGCTTTTGAAGGTGGCATGCATATGAACTGGACAGATGCACATATTCAGAAAGCACAGCAATATTTCAATTCCAAAAAGTTTGACAAGGCACTTGTGTATTTTAAAAAGGCTTTGGAATTTCCTGTAAACCTTGATCTGGTCAGAGATGCAAAAACATGGAGTTCATATTATTACATTGGTTTGTGCTACAAACAAATGAATAATAAAGAAAAAGCGGGTGAGAATTTCAATTTATGTATAAATGCTTGTAATCCGGAAGGATGGTCAGGTACTGCAGGCCCTTTAACTTTATATTGTAAAGCATTATCTTATAAAGAACTTAACAGACCTCAGCAAGCCGACTCTGCCTTAAAAGCAATGATTACAAAAGGCGAATCTGAAATCATTTTTAAACCTCATACCGCAGAAGATATGAGTTCAGTTAAGAAAAAATATGAATACCGGAAACGGATTTCCAATGGCCATCTTTATCTCGCATTAGGAAACCTCGGCTTAAACAATAAGGAAAAAGCAAATGAATATTTTGTAAAAGCTATAGAGACTGACAAGTATAATTTTGATGCAAAGGTAGTTTCAGAAAAAATCAAATAATTAACAAACTGATTGATTATTAAACTATAACAAATTTAATGTTTCAGCTATTTAATATTAATTCCTATGAGTAAAGAAATCATTTCCGGATCTGTATCAAGAAGGTCATTTCTCATTAAAAGCAGTCTGGGGGCTACAGCCCTAACCTCCGGGTTTGTAAGCCCGCTTTTCATAAAAGCCTCAACTTCAAAAAGTCCTGTTTCAAAGTTTTTACCTGGAGCTGGCGATAACGATACAATTCAAACGGCAAAAAGAAACATTCCCAAAATAAGGATGCGGGAAACAGAAATCAGGCTCCTTGACAGAAATGGACAACCACTTATTAACAGGGAAGTTAAAATCAAACAATTAAAGCACCAGTTTCTTTTCGGGGATTGCAACTGGTCTATAGCAACAATGTACAGAAATGACGAGATCAATCATGACAAGGCAAAATATTGGCGGAAAAGGTTTTCAGATGTGCTTAATTGCCTGAATACCACCGTTTACTGGACTGAAAGGCCAAGGAATGATGGCACAAAGACCGAAGATTTCCAGGGCGATTTGCGTATGGACGATTTCAATGATTCGGTTGACTGGGCAAATGCCAATGGATTAACTGCCAAGGGGCATCCTATTTTATGGACAGTCCCCAAGGCAATACCGGACTGGTTGCAAAAATATCCTCAGGAGACTTTTATGAAATTTGTGGAAGTCAGGGTCCGCAACCTCTGTGCCCGTTATAAAGGAAAAGTGCAGTTGTGGGATGCCGTGAATGAAATGCTTTGGGAGGCAGCACCTAAGAACCTTGCTGTTCGCCAATGGCCTTATACAGAAACTATGAAGAACATGACAGAATATATTGGGCTCGTTCTGAAATGGGCAAGGGAAGAAGATCCTGATGCACTGTACTGTATTAATGATTATGGCCTGGGCAGGTCAGACAATGAAAAACTGACCGACCAGAATGGAAATCCCGTATCTGCAGCCAGTCAAAGAAAACGTTTTGTAGAGCTTGCAAAACGTTTGGGGGATTCTGGTTATCCTCCAGGCCTGCTCGGAGACCAGTCACGTCCGGCATGGTTGTTCCCTTCGGACCAGATGGCAATATATGATGAACTGTCAGAGGCAGGGATTCCTTTAAGTGTTACCGAGTTCTTTGCCGGGAAAGATGAACTTAGGAACAAACCCGGTGGCCAGGTTATAGAATCTGAAGAATGGCGTAAACTGAGGGCAAAAGTTGCAGATAAGGAATATAGAGATGAAGAATTAGAGCAGATCAGGGACGAATTTATCATAAATTTCGTGACTTGCGCATTCGGGCATCCCAATATCCATTCATTCTTTTTCTGGGGATTCATGAGTGAGGCGGTTAGATTCACTGGCGAATACTCCAGCCATACCATGTCGCCAATTTATGATAAAATCCGAGACCTGATCCACAAGGAATGGAATACAAGGTTGGCATTAAAAACAGACTCTAATGGTATGGTGAGTTTCAGGGGTTACTGCGGTGATTATTCAATAAGGATTAAAAATGATATTGAAAACGCTCCCGAACTTGGAATAAAATTCAGAATAGATAAGGATTGTGACCTGAATAAACGGGTCTTTAAAACCATTCTCTGAAATGAGAAAGCAGTTATAGAATTATTTTTTTGACAGAATTATGAAGTTATTTTCACATCCTGGCATTAACAATACCTTCTCCTTCAACCCGAGCCGCCGAGGGTTTATACATTTACTTTTCGCCGGTTCAGGAGCTGCAGCTTTGCAGGTTATGACAGGAGCCACAACCGTGCGGTGGTCTGACTGTATCCGCAAAGTTGCATCTCCAGATAATATTAACCAAAAATCTTAATAATGAAAAGCATTGTTCTTTACTTGTTTCCGCTACTGTTTGTTACAGGCGTGCATGCACAGCAAACCAATCGCACCATAATCAACCCGCAATCCCGCCATAATCCGGACTATCAATGGTTTTCCGGGGCAAGGTTCGGGATGTTCATTCATTTCAGCCTGGCCTCCATATTTGGTGAGGATCTGGCTTATGAGGCCCAGTTTAAGGTGCCTTATAAACAGTACGAAGCAAATGTTAAAAAGTTCAATCCGTCGCAGTTCAGTGCAAAAGCCTGGGTCGATGTGGCAGAATCAGCTGGCTGCAAATACATAATCTTTACAGCAATACATTCAGAAGGATTCTGTAACTGGGACACAAAAACCACTGACTTCAAGATCACTAATACTCCTTTTGGCAGGGACATCCTTAAAGAGTTGTCGGAAGAATGCCGAAACCGTGGTATGCGTCTCGGTGTGTATTTTAATCCGAGCGAATGGCATTCGAGGTACAAACCCAGTCTGCCCGGCAACTGGGGCGATCGTGACTGGAAGCGCGACGATGACGAACCGGATTGGGAAAAACACATACAATACAAGGAGGCTCAACTCACTGAGATCCTGACCAATTATAGTCCCATCGCAGCAATCTGGTTCGATTGCACCGATCATCAGGAGCATCATTTCCAGGGAGAACGACTCTACAAACTTATAAAGCGTTTGCAACCAACATGTATTGTAAACGACCGCGCTAAGTATGGCGATTTCCTGACACCTGAGTGGGATGTAAATGAAAATCTGAATTCCGAGAACTACCTGATAGAGCAGTGTACTTCGGTAGTGGAAAATGGCTGGGGATACAATAAAGATGCCCGTCATCGCAGTGTAGCGGATTGCATTGATTTCCTGGTTCGTACAGCAGGATGCGGATCAAACCTTTTGCTTAACGTCGGGCCCCGGCCGGACGGGATAATTCCTGAAGCCCAGGTTAAACGTATGCTAAGTATTGGAGCATGGCTCAAAATCAATGGCGTGGCCATCTATGGAACAAGCGATGTACACCTGGCAGGAGTAACCGATAATATAAGAATTACCCGCTCCGGCAATGACCTTTTCATAATTCTTCGTCAATGGCCGCTGGCAGAACATTTTAACATACCCGGGATTCATACAGATCCTGTATCAGCCCGGTTATTAGGTGGCGGATTGCTAAGAACGCGACGAATCGGTGATGTGCTTGATGTGGATGGATTACCTGCTAGTCCTGCAGACAACTCCGCCAAGGTTGTTCAATTGCATTTCGACAAGGTACCGGTTCTGGAGGCGCCGCGGCGATCTGTCAGGATTGAGCATGTTATCCCGGTAGCCCATGTCGGACGGACGTCACTTCCGGTGACTCAGGCCCTTATGGAAGGAATAACAGTTAAAGGATGGCAGCACGAGGTTATCAGCCTGATGCCTCCGGATGCAGTATTCGAACAGAAATCCGGCGATCTGCCATATAATTCTGACCAGCCGTTTGACATGTCAAGGAAAACAATGCCGCAGGCATCTGCCATAATTAACTGGCGCTGGGAGGAGGAAAGCACAATATGGTATGTGGAGACCGACAGGCCGTTAAGTGTCCGTATACGGGCCTGTGTGCGTTGCCCGAAAATCGTTGCCGGAAGCAGCTATGTGGTTCGGGCTGCGGGTCAGAAAGTGGAAGCAAAGGTTCAGGGGAACGGCCCTTTGGAGAACAGGGTGCAGATGGACTGGTATAAAGGTTATTGGAGATTGCCTTTTGTATGGGAAGAAGTGGGGCAGATAAATCTGCCTTCCGGCCGTACACGGATTGAAATGCAACCGACAAATATTATCTGGGGCTGCAACTTTGCGGATGTTATGGGATTAGATCTTACACCTGTGGGTATGGATACACGAAAAGAAAGTTCAGAGTGAGAGAAAAAATATTTTTCACCCTATATCCGCCGGAACCAGCATATTCATATAAATAACTCAGGTTCCTGGTTTCTGGTTAATAGCTGTTCATATACCGGATTGATTCCGGTTCAAAAAATTAGAATTTGGATATCTAAGTAAAATATGCATTAGGAATTGAATAACATAACGCTTTCAAAATAAGTTAATTATATGGTCTTTAAGTTTGCAAAAATCAATGCTGTTGCTTTTGCCGGTTTGTCGCTGACGGGTTTTAATATATCCCGGGCACAGGTATACAAGTCTCCTAATATCCTCCACATCCATGCCGATGACCTTCGTCCTGATGGTTTACATGCACTCGGTAATTCATTACTAAAAACTCCTAATCTCGATTCTATCGTCAGTCGGGGTATGATTTTTACTCATTGCTACACGATGGGTTCGATGATCGGCGCAGTATGCACACCGAGCCGCACAATGATGCTTACTGGTCGCTCCTGGCAGCTTATCCCGGGTGCACCGAAGGCATCACAGAATGCTGGTGATCCATCGACATACCTTCCGCGAATCATTAAGGCAGCAGGCTATCAGACATGGCACATGGGTAAGAGGAGCAATGGTTTCCCTGCTGGCCTGCAGGAGTTTGAAAAGAGCATCATCGACGATGCTACAGGCAAAGCTCCGGATAACGATCGCGCTCATTGCTGCCAAAGGATGGCCGATAGCACCATCAGGTTTCTGAAAAACCGCAGCACCGGCATTGAGGTCAGACCTTTTTACATTTACCTCGCACCTCCCGTGCCTCATGATCCCCGTTCTGCAGAGCCTCAATTTCACAGGATTTACGATCCGGCAAGTATTCCACTTTCGCCGGCCTTCATGCTGCAACATCCCTTCGACAACGGCGAAATGACGGTGCGCGATGAGCTACTTGCCCCCTGGCCGCGCACTCCAGAGAACACAAAACAACAGAATGCCGACTACTATGCCTGCATAACGGGGTTCGATTATCACGTCGGGCGCATCTTCGCAGAACTGAAGGCCAGCGGCCAGTGGGAAAATACGATTATTATATTCAGCGGAGACAATGGACTCTCCCTCGGAGAGCACGGACTCTTTGGAAAACAAAACCTTTATGAGTTCGGAGGAATGCACGTACCTCTTGTCATTGCCGGTCCCGGCATATCAAGTGGTACATGCGGTGCATATGTTTACCTTATGGATTTATTCCCAACCTTTGCTGAGTTTGCCGGTGCTAAAATTCCTGAGGGTGTTGAGGGCAAAAGTATTGTGCCAATACTTACCGGGAAGAAAACGAAAGTCCGAAATTTCCTTTATACAGGTTACAGCAACTGCCAACGCTCAATCCTCAAAGACAACTGGAAGCTCATCAGATACCCCCTCGTGAACAAAACGCAGCTTTTCAATCTCAGCACTGATCCACATGAATTGAATAACCTTGCCGATAAACAGACTTACACTTCGAAACTCAGGGAAATGATGGCATTGCTCAGGAAAGAAATGAAAAATTATTCTGACACTTTGTCGCTTGTGGTCGCCAATCCAAAACCCGCTGAATGGACCCCTCCAATAAACGGAACTGTCCAAAAGAAGTAATGTTTTTAAAAATTGCACCTGAATAAATTAGTTTTAACTCTAAGTTAATTACCTTTGAAAAACCAGCTAATTAAGACAAATATACTTTTCATAATATATCTAAAAACAGATATATGAAAACTTCCGTTTCAGTTATTTTCATTATATTAACTATCGGATGCCTGTCATCTGTTTTCGAAGGTTGCAATCCTGGTGCGGATCCCGGCTGGCCTCAGGTTAACGGGCCTTACGGTAATTTCAATCCGGCCAGGTATGGCTGTATACTTGCAAACGATCTGGCAGAAGCCCGTAAAGTATGGACGAGTGAGGACCATGATCTTGGGTATGCAAAGATTCATAGCATGGCATTAAGTCCTCGTGCAATCTGGCCGGGGCATCCGGGTTCATCATCCGGGCTGATTTTTGCTGACGGAAAGATTTTTGCCTCATCATTTCGCCCCTCAGGTGATATATGGGCTGAAACTGAGCTTACGCCTGAGATACAGGCTGAACTGTCGCCCGCACAAATTAACCGGCTGAAACAAAACCTGCGTATTGATGCAGACGATATCGTAATAGCGATTGATGCCTCTTCAGGTAAAACCGTATGGAAGGCAGTTGAAGAGAACAGAGGGTTATGCCGCGGGATGCGAAAATTTGGCGGATGGGCTGTGACACCAGCGTATTATGATGGCAAGGTGTTCAATATGGGTACGACCGGGCGGCTCTATGCCTACGATGCCCTGACAGGCGGGAAAATGTGGGAGACCGATATAGGACTTACTCACCAGAAATGGGAGGCTGAGAAGCAACAGCATCTTAAGGAAAAAACGTTGCCGACAGGCACACAAAGGATTTCTTTAATCGTTGCTGACGGCGTACTGGTCGTACCGATTTTTGACAATAAACCGGATACAAGCCTGCAGGGAGAGGACTTGCAGACAGCTTTGCAACGGGATCCTTCACTGATTGATGCTTTAAACGGAAGGCAGGATATCAGCCTGCGTGGTGTTAACCCGGATAATGGGGAGAAATTATGGGAACTGGCGGAAGCCACTGCCCAGTATGCTACACCGGCAGTCTGGAGACACAAGAATCGCGAGTATGTGCTTGCCGCAACCTATGGTGATCCTGCCAGACGAACGGGCCGGTTGCGGCTCATCTCGCCCAGGGATGGCAAGGTAATGTGGACAGTGGACAGTCTGGCAAATACCCATTTTTCACTGGCACCGTCAGATAAAACCGTCCTCGTTAATATTGGTTCCAAAACCCCTGGCTACAGTCTTTCCCTTAACCGTACACCTGTTGCAAACAGCTACCCATGGATGTTGCTGGCAGCATACAGGCTGTCTGAAACTGGCGCTGAACGGATATGGACCATGCCGGATGAGCCTGACTTCTGGCATGAAGGTGTATATGATGCAAGCGACTGGAGAAAATATCTTATCCGTGATGGTAAGGTATACTACTCAAGCAGATCGCGCAATCCTGACAATAACATCATCAGCGTATTTTTCATCTTTGATGAGGATTCAGGGAAAGTGCTTAAACGGATCAAAATAGAAGGTGAAAAGGATCACCGGTACTCTCCCCTTGCCCCGGGTGAAAGCCAGATTTATCTTACAGAGGACAGGATCTTGCATGTGCCAAATGCATCGCATGGAGCTGAACTGACCTTGCAGTTATGGAATGCCGATCCGCAGAATTTTCGCAGACTTTGTCCGCAATGGATTCCGCTGCACACTCCCACTTCTGCTTATGAGGTATTCCTGGAATTCCCGTACGTGAACGGCCGTATCTATATGAGAACCCAGGAAGGCAGTGTTGTCTGCTACGATCTGCGGCAACCCTCCGGGGTACAAAGACTTGCTTTAAGTTTTAATGATCCCTATGCCGGCCGTCAGGACAGCCAGCCGCCCTTAAAGGCTGTACTTCTGATCAGTGACGGAAAACCATGTTATGGATATGTTGTTCCCGACGCAGGCACTTCAATACATCCGCCGGATGAGGGAACACGACGTAACATAGTGGCAGACTCAGCCGTATTCACCGACAACGGGTTGAAAGGCATGCTGAAGATAGATGTTGGCTTCCATACGGAAATATGGAGTTTGGAACTGAGCCGCTCAGACAGCGGATTTACCGGAACTTACGCAAGACGGATCGGTCAGCTGGAGGATACATATGAAGTTAAAGGAAAATTAGGAGGTACGGTTCAACAGGCACCCGGTGGTGCAACTACATGGATGCTGAAGCTAACGGGAGCTTCAGATCGTAATCTTACGAACGAAAAACCGGTGGAACAGTTTCTTCTGCTGGATCTGACAGCCGGCAAAAAATGGTTGTGCAACACCCGTTCATCAACAGTAGATATGATGTACGATGAGGTGGATGCTTCTCAGCTGATTGCCGGAAATGACAGGCTTTACGGCGAAATAACTGTCATATTCCATGGCAGGAAACCCACTCAGTTACACCCGGATTGGCCGGAACCTGTTGTTACCCGTTACCGGATTGACGCAGGTGTGAAAGGTGAAACCATTACCGGACAGTTCGAAGGAGTCATCGGCCGGGAATGGTCGCGGCCGGGAACTGTAACTGCTGCGTACATGAAGAACCAATTGAAACCATGGAAACAATAACGTCAAACCTTCCACGACTAAAGCCGTGTTGAGCAGGGGTGAACATATTGGTGATATATACTATTGATTATCATATAAAAATTGCCGGGACAATGAACAAACGGTTTTTTTATCTTCTTATAACCGGAATCATGGCAGAATTTTCTATGAACGGGCAAAACCATGGAAGTTCCCAGGAATTGAAATTTAACGAATTGCAAGCAGCAGACTGTCGTCTGGTGTTCTTTGACCAGGGCAGATCCTACTGGCAGGAGAAGTGGTTCCTTAACGGGGAACGGGGAACCGTCAGGAATACCCCTTCGGGGATAGTATTCTCGGCAGGACCTGTCCGCGGAGATGACGGATCACATAATGTATTATGGACCAGGGATGTTTTTGAAGGAGACATAATGATTGAATTCGATTATACACGCCTCGATGATGTTGATTGTGCAGTAAACATCCTCTATATCCTGGCCACGGGGATCGGAGTACCTCCATATTCAGAGGATATCACCGAATGGTCGCACCTGCGCGTGAGGCCCTATATGAGCACCTATTACCAGTATATGAACCTGCTGCATATAAGTTATGCAGCCAACTTGCCGGGTGGATTGCAAAACGATTATGTAAGGGCGCGGAGATACCCGGTAAAACCTGGAGAAGATTTTGAAACAACTTTATATGTTAGCTGGAAGAATTTTCCAAATAATAGTTTCGAACTCGAAATTGATGGGCAGTCGTTACAAACCGGATGGGAGTGGGTCAGCGCGTCACAACGCAAAGGAGAACGCACTAATACTATTGAAGCAGTTGTTGAATTAAAACATAAATACAACCAGGTAATTACCAATTTTTTAAATCAATGAGCAAAGAGATCACCTCCGGTTCGGTATCCAGAAGATCATTTCTTCTTAAAAGTACCATGGGCGCAGCGGCCCTTACCTCCGGGTTTATAAGCCCGCTTTTCATAAAAGCCTCAACTGTAAAAAGTTCTGTTTCAAGGTTACTGCCGGGAGCCGGGGATAATGATACAATTCACACGGCAAAAAGAAACATTCCCAAAATCAGGATGCGGGAAGCAGAAATCAGCCTCCTTGACAGAAATGGACAACCCCTTATTAACAGGGAAGTTAAAATTGAACAATTGAAGCATCAGTTTCTTTTTGGCGATGATAACTGGTCCATCGCCAGAATGTTCCGCAATGGCCAGATCAATCATGACAAAGCGAAATACTGGCGGAAAAGATTCTCAGATCTGTTTAATGCCCAGCTCACAACCGTTTACTGGACGGAAAGGCCTGGTAATGATGCCACAAAAACCGAAGATTTCCAGGGTGACCTGCAAATGGATGATTTCAATGACTCGGTTGACTGGGCTAATGCTAACGGATTAACTGCCAAGGGGCATCCGATTTGCTGGACAGTACCAAAAGCAATACCGGAATGGATTAAGCAATATCCAATGGAAACATTCATGAAATTTCTTGAGGTCAGGGTTCGCGACCTGTGTGCGCGTTACAAGGGAAAAGTACAGTTGTGGGATGCCGTGAATGAAATGCTCTGGGAGACAGCACCCAGGAATCTCACGATACGTAAATGGCCTTATACCGAAACGATGGAGAATATGGTGGAATATATTTCTCTCGTTCTGAAATGGGCAAGAGAAGAAGATCCTGATGCTATGTATTGTATTAATGATTATGGACTGGGCCGATCCGACAAGGAAAAACTGATTGACCAGAACGGGGATGTTGTAACCGCAGCCAGACAAAGGAAACGTTTTATAGAGCTGGCAAAACGACTGGGAGATGCAGGGTACCCTCCCAGCCTGCTCGGAGACCAGACACGTCCGGCATGGTTGTTCCCTTCTGACCAGGTGGCAATATACGATGAATTATCGGAAGCAGGTATTCCCTTGAGCGTTACTGAATTCTGGGCTGATAATAACGAATTAAGGGCAATACCCGGTGAAAAGTTTATGGAATATGAAGAATGGAGTAAAATGAAGGGTAAAAGTGCTGGTAAAGAATTTAGCGAAGATGAATTCGAACAGATCAGGGATGAATTTATTGTAAATTTCCTGACCTGTGCATTCGGGCATCCAAGTATTCATTCATTCTTTTTCGGGGGATTTTTTGATAATGCAAAGATATTCACAAGAGAGAACTCCAGCCATACACTGAAACCGATATATAATAAACTCCATGACCTGACCCACAAGGAATGGAACACCAGTCTGACATTGAAAACAGATTCAAATGGCATGGTGAGTTTCCGGGGTTACTGTGGTGATTATTCAATAAGGATTAAAAATGATATGGAAAACGCCCCCGGACTTGGAATAAAATTCAGGATAGATAAGGATTATGACCCGAATAAACGGGTCTTTAAAACTATTCTCTGAAATTAATAAATTATGTCAATTAACCGTCGGAATTTTCTTAAAAACTCAGCGATAGGCTTTGCCGGAGCTACTTTGGTCAATCCATCGGATGCATTAGGAAACAAGAAAGAAGACCCTGAGTCAGACGCTGAACAGAGAAGTGGAAAAGATATGGATGGCAAAACCGGTATGACCATTAAAAAGACTACTGAGGGGTGGACAATCCAGACAAACCGGTACATGGCACGCATTATTTCCGGAAATACCCCGTTAATACACCTTTACAGGGAAGGATGGCGACTCATGCGTATGCCAGCTGTCTCAGGACTGGCTACCGTGGATGCCGCAGAGAACCTCAACGAAATCCGGATCGAGAAGTTCGCGGAGACTGAAAAGGGGATTCAAGTGTCGTTCCGGGCCGGCAGTTCGCTCTGGAGGGAGCGGCGGTTCATCTGGGAGTTCAGCGCCGGGGGCATCACGTATCGCCATGAAGCGGAGGGGACGGCACGGCCGGGGCGCTGCTACTTCTTCGCGAACGGTCCGGCGACGCGAAAAGGCCCGCCTCTGGCCGGCGTTACCGGGACTCTCATAGAGGTCCCCGAGACTTACTCCCCGGGTGCAAATCTCTCGGACGAGTTCCGTCGGCCGATTGCTGTTCCCCGGTCACTGGGCATCTTCCCGGAAACACCCTATCCGCCGGATGGTTTTATCGCAGACCGTGTCGCAGAGGTCTTCGCTCCGCCGATGCTCTGTCTGGCATTCGGAGCAACCGATCATTGGATGGGCATCGGTCTCGGCGCAAAGCCCGGCGCCAGCCAGTTCAATGGATTTGAGTACATGCCGGCGGGCTCCGGGGCTCAGTTCTTCGTGAACTATATGGGCTATTCCGAGTTCGGCGACGGCTTCACCTCGCCGGTGATCGCCCTGAATTTCGGATACAGTCCTTACGAGGTGCTGGAACAGTACGCCGCGTGGATGGACAGGGAAGGCTTCTCGACCCGTCGGGTAACGGTTCCCACAGCGTGGCATCGACGGCCGATCTTCTGCGGATGGGGTGAACAGATGCTCATTGGCGCACGTAACAGACGCCCGGCACGGGAAGAAGCCACACAGGTGAACTACGAGGAAATGATGAAGGTGATCGGGCAGCGTGGTTTACCGGTTGGCACACTCATCATTGATGACCAGTGGCAGGAGTTCTATGGCACGCTAAAGGTTGACACCACGAAGTGGCCCGACATGGCCGGCTTCGTGCGCCGCCTGCACGACAAGGGAATCCATGTGCTCCTGTGGACTCCGGTGCATGCCGCCGCCGGATTGCCGGCCGAACTTTGCGTCCACCGCGACGGCAAGGCCATCTCAGCAGATGTCTCCAACCCACGTTATCTCGAATACCTCCAGGAGCGCATCCGCCATCTCGTCCGCGACATCGGGATTGACGGTTTCAAACTTGATACGGTCCGGGGCATCACTCGCGAACCAGGGTTGACAACGCATGCACCCCTCCACGGGATCGAGTGGCTCCACCGTTACCAAAAGACTCTATATGACGAAACGCATCGGTGGCGGCCGGACGCACTGGTTGAAGCTCACTCGACCTGTCTGCTCTTCCGTGATTGCGCCGATATCCTGCGCAACAACGATCTGACCCAGAGTTCGCGAAACGTTGCTGCTGTGATGGAGGAACGGTCACGTCTTGCTCACATCGCCGGTTCGCCACTGTCGGACTGCGACGGCTCCGGATGCGTTCTCGATGAGTGGTGGAACTGTATGCAGGCCCAGCCACGGTTTGGTGTGCCAAGCCTGTACCAGTTAAGTGGTGTTGAATCTGATGGGGACATACCTGACTGGATGTGGGAAAGTCTTCGGAATATCTGGACGGGATACCTTGCTGATTGCGAGGGATCTGTGCTGAATTCAATCCGATAAAAAAATGCCGAATAATTTAACATGTTTCTTTTTTAAACTATTAAATATCAATGTATTATGCAAAAATTTATTCTTATTGTGATTTTGACTATTTTATCTTTTCCCGGTATTGCACAGCAACCCGATGAATTCTTAACATCAGTGTATGATAAGCTGCATGACTCACCGATGCAGCAAAAATTTAAAAAGATAAAACCAATGCCCGCCGGGGTTGTCTATATTCAGCATCAGGGCGAAGGCGAAAAGGAGATCCGCGATCATTTCCGGCTAATGAAGAAACTGGGTTTCAACTCCCTGAAAGGGATAAATCCCATACCTGGATGGACAGTTGAGAAGATTAGCCTGATGGCCCTGGAGGAAGGTTTAACTCCCTGGTGGTATGGTGAAGGTGGCTGGGAGGATATTACTCCCGGATTATTAAAGAAATTAGGTATTCCTGCCACTTCTAAAATGAGTGATATACTGAAAAATCCTAAAATGGTTCAATATCAGACTGACCTGATGAAACAAAGTCTTCTCAGGAAGGCCACCGGAAGCGGAGGTGGGGGTTATGAACCTTCAGTAGGAGGATTTGGTGTTGATTTAACTGAAAACGGTAAAAAGCTTTTTATCGGGTGGTGTCAGAAAACGTATGGACAGATAGAAAACCTGAACAAGGCATGGAACGCAGATGCCAGCTTCTATCCCCGTGACGGAGTGTTCACCTCCTGGGAAGATTTTACCAATCGTTGGGATCCCCTTAATGGCGGTGATATGGGAAAAGAATGCCGCAATTTCTTTGATATATTGAAGTTCAAAGTGGATCATCATATAGAGACCCTGGCGGAACGTCTCGAAAAGTCGTACACTTCAAATCCCAATGCACCGTCGCGTGCTGGTGGAGAATTGGGTTTATTCAGGCCGCAGGCCTCATTTCCGACTGATCTTGAAAGTATTGCAAATCTTATGACAAAGTACGGTTCTTTCTATCCTTCCATTCACTTTGTGTGGCATTTTAATGAAGTAAAAGGTGAATTGGCCCGTCCTTTCTATATGCAGGCATCCCTTGCAACTGACTACTTCAAAGGAGGTTGGGCTGCTCCATGGGAAAGCACAGGAGGCCCTCAGCAGGTGAGCGGGGAGAAGGAGATAAGCACCGGCTTCACTGTTGATGATGGGGTGATGACTCAATTTATTCTTAGTGAAATTGCTGCAGGATTTAAAGGTTTTGGGTTATGGTGCTGGAGTATACGGACAGCAGGGATCGAAGTGGGAGAATACTCGTTACTTGACAGGAACAACCAGGCGGGGCCAAGGGTAATAAAGGTGGGCCAGATTGCACGGACTATGGATAAATACCGGGATGAGATTTGGGATGCCCGCAAAGAACCATTGGTTGGTGTTCTGACAGACTGGAATAACGAAGCCATGATGGCAGTATTCAGTATGAAAAGCCGGCCGGGCTTTAAACAGGACCCTTTAAATTGCCGCATCGGAGTAAGCCGCGCGTTGATAAATGCAAATGTACCATTTGAATATGTTACCGTTCGCGACCTGAAAGCTGGTTTGGCGCAGCGTTACAAAATTATCTACATGCCGGGCAATATGGTCTTCTCCCGCGAATTAATGCCCATTCTGACAGAATATGTCAGGAAAGGGGGACGGCTGGTTATGGATATGCCGGGAGCAATGACTGATGAATATTCAGTGGTTTACCCAACAGGGAAAGGTTCTGATTTTGAAAAACTATTCGGTACAACCATTAACGATTTTCAGTTTTCGGGATACAATATAACCAATTCGATCAGTAATTTCGAAATCAGGGGAACAACTGTTTATGCTACCCCAACCTCTGGACGGGTAATGGCAAAATACGATAATGATAGTCCGGCTGTAATAGAAAATAAGGTTGACAAGGGAACGTCGGTACTAATTGGTTACGAAGCATCAAAGATGTGTTTTGAGCCTGGAAATTCAAGGGCAGAAAAAATGGTTCTCGAATTTTCGCTTGGAGCATATACTTCTCCATATCAGTGTGATAATGCTATTGTATATCGCATTTCATCCCCGCTGGCCGACCATTATTTTCTGATCAACGACGGGAAGGCAAAAACCGTAGCTGTAAAATTTGTATCAAAAAGCTACAAAACTATTATTGATGCTATCACCGGTGAGACGGTAAACCCCGGAGCCATAACTCTTCAAAGCAACAACGGACGCTGGATCAGGTGTGAAAAATAAAAAATAGCGATATGAAAACTCTTGCTTCCTCCAGGATCATTTTCTTAATGATTGGCTTATGGCTGACATCCTGCACCCAATCTGATAATAAATCAAATCAATCTGCTCCTGATGGATTCGTCCTTATACCGGAAGGTTCTTATGTCAAGGATAAATATAACTATTATGTGCTGAACAATGAAGGAACCCTCGATGTCAGGGTGGATGAATTCGAAATTATGGATCATACCGTTACCAACAAGGAGTATAAAGTGTTTACTGATGCAACCGGTTATCGTGTTCCGTTGCATTGGGTAAAAGCCAAAATACCCGAAGGGAAAGATGATTACCCGGTAATATTTGTCAATCGTGAAGATGTTGAAAAATACACACGATGGCTTACAGGGACAACAGGCAGGGTATACCGGTTACCAACTTTATGCCAGTACGAATGGGCCGCCCGCGGGGGAAAGAAAAAAGCATTTTACTTCTGGGGGGATGGTGAAAGCCTGCTTACATCCGAAAATGTCAACTATAACATTGAAGGGAATCGCAGGTATGATCAATGGGAAAAATATTTGAAACCGGCGCGATGGGGACTTAAAAACGGGTATGGTCTATACAATATTTCAGGTAATGTCTGGCAACTGGTTGAGGAACATATTGATCCGGCAACTTTACCATTTCTTTACCGAGTGGAAAGCCTGGTGTCGGTTGAATATACAGCTATGGGAGGCGGATGGGCCAACTCAAAGGAATATCTTGAATGTGCCAAAAACTTCGGGTATCAGCATTCGGGTAACCGATATCCGGACCTTGGATTCCGGCTGGTTCGTGAACCGGGAGGTAAAAAATGGGCAAAAGTATCAAGACAGCTTTGTGCAGTAACAAATAAAAACGGGAAAGTTGTATTGAGCTGGGCTGCCCTTAAAACTGACCCTAAAAACGTTTCATTCAACGTTTATCGTATTGAGGGGAACAATAGAGATCAGGATGGATTCAGAGTAAACACTGAACCTGTTACGAGCACTTCATTTGAAGATACTACTTTTCTTAAGGCCGGTAGTCCGTATCAGTACCGGGTACTGGCTATAGATACTGATCGAAAAGAAGGGAATCCCTCTGAATGGACAGCTGTCACAGTATCAAAGGAACTTAATCCTGTTGTCATTAAGTTTAAACCACTTTTCAAAACAGGAACAATGTCTCCGGTTTTTGGAGATATTGAAGGATGGGGTAAAAAGGGATGCGTGATCCGTTTATCCAATGGTAACATTGAGACATCACAAGATCCGGGGGTCCCTGTTCAGCTTGAAGCTTTTTCATGTACAGGAAGATCACTTTGGAGGAAAGATATTGCATATCATGAAAATATCTTCGGGAGTTCCAGTAACGCCCCTTTTAACGTATGGGATATGGATGGTGACGGGAAGGATGAGGTTATAACATTATTACAGATCGGTGATCAGAATTATGTCGCTATTCTTGATGGTTTATCAGGTAAGGTTTTGTACAAAGCCAAATGGCCGCAAATGGCAACTGACTTATCCAAGTCATCTACACGCTTACAAATGAGCATTGCTTATCTTGATGGAAAAAATCCGGCGGTAATAACTCAGACTGGAATATACGAAAATGAGATTATTACTGCATATGATAATAAGCTTAATAAACTATGGGACTATAATAGTTTTATGGAGACAAGCGGCAGTGGCGGGCATAAAATTGAAGTGGCTGATGTTGATAATGATGGTAAGCAGGAGATTATTTATGGAACAACCTGCCTGAATTGCAATGGCACCATGCGCTGGTCTGTTTATCTTACACATCCGGATATAATTTCCATACATGATTATTTGCCAAACCGGCCCGGACTTGAAGTCTTTTTTATCGTCGAGACTGCAATTAACGCAGGAGTTTATATGGTTGATGCCAATACTGGTGAAGTGATATGGAAGAACAACCGGGACGATGATCCCAAATGGACCCATGGACATACAGGATGGACATCAGATATCTGGGACGGTTCGGAAGGTATTGAATGCATGACGAACAGGATGGGACATGCCGACAGGGATTATCTTCTTTTTTCTGCAGATGGTAAAAAGATTATGGATACATTTCCTATTGGATATACCCCGGTTGAGTGGGATGGAGATCCGACAAGGGAATTATTGGGTGACAATGGCAGAGTGATCGGTAATTTTAACGGCAAAAATATCGAAATTGTTAAGGGAATGGTTCCCAACCCTATACCTAACACAAGTTTGGTATTTACCGCAGATTTGTTTGGCGATTTCAGAACAGAACTTGTCCTTACCGGAACAGACACAGATAATCGTCCGGCAGTTTTTGTGGTAACTGCCACTGATGCGAATAAAACGATGTATATCTCTGCTTCTGAGGATATTGATTACCGGCTCTGGCTTGCAAGAAACATGGGCGGGGGATATGGGTCTGTATATGAGCCAGTGTATCTTAAACCATGTAACTAGCGTCGCGTATTTCAGTTTATTTTTTTTCGGACTGAGGATGGTATATAGAAAACAGGAAGTGGCTTTTTGAAATATATGATCATTAAATATTAACTTAATATAAAGAAAAAACTCCCATGGGAAATTGTAATTTTTAATTAATTGGTTTTTTTATCCTACTCAAAACATAGAAAAATGATACGATTAACCTGTCTTTTACTTTTCATATACAGTCTTAATGCAAAGTTTAATAACACCTTTGGGGCTGACCGTTGGGTAGAGATTGACCTGAAGTATTTCCATCCCGACAGCATTCCGGACAAAACAGCAGCGCTGATTAACCGGATTGAACCACTATATCGGAATGTCAGGGGTGAAAAAGGATTGATTATTTGCGCCGGTTGGCTAACTAGTCTTGCAACGGAGTGGCAGGGAAAACCTGACCAGCGGTTGCCAATTGACAGCCAAATAATGTACGGATGGTCGTTAAAAAACTATATGCAACTTAAAATACTGATTGCCGGCATTAAGGAAAAGGCAGAACTTAAAGGTATAGGTGATTTAAAAATTGGTCTTCTTTTTGTTGCTTACGGCAAGTTTATTTTTCCAAAGGAGAATCTGTTATATGATTTTGATAATCCTTTCGCAGAAAGACAACCAGATATATTTCAATCTACAAAATCCCCATGGTATACACCGGCACTTTATCTTGATGTCCCGCTTTTAAAAGACATCTACCCTTATGCCACTTTCCCTGAAGGAATACCTGCGGGCACGAACTTTAGTGATTTTTTTTCATCGCAGCTCGGATCGCTGGTACACTTTCTTAACATTGATGCCATTCTGCTTCGCGACGGATTTCCGGGAATGTTCAGGGATGAACATGTGGTTGCTGAAAAAAATAAGATTATTAATGATCTGTATGCAAAGATAAAATTAAATTGTCCAAAGGTAAAATTGATGGGTTATTCCGGAGGAAATTCATTTATACGGCAATTAACCCAAAATGAACTTGACCTCGAAGAGTTGGTAGCTGCTGGTGCTATTGATGCATGGATTGTTCAGTCATGGGCTGGTGCCTGGCAAGACTGGTGGAATAACCCTGCCGCAGGTTATACATCCCAAATGAGCAATATTCTTATTCATCAGGCTATGGTTGCAGCCGGTAATGCCCGACGCTCTTCACCATGTCGCTTTTATACCCTTATCGAAACATGGGATGGTTTTGAACCGTGGGATATATTGCATAATTATCCAGGTAAGCTTAAGTGGGAAATATGGGCATATACACATACAAGCTATATTGATGAATCATCGCTCAGCATTCCTGATGGAATATATGTCTCATGGGCCAATAACCGCGAACAAAAACTATGGAGTAAGGATGATGTTACTTTTCTGACCTCACATCTCGACAGCGCTTGTGAAAATGCATCCCGGATGAACCAGGTTTATGGTTATTCGCTGGTTTATAACCGCAAAGGAACACTTAATGCTGACAAAGAACATTGTTCATCGCCAATAAGCGAAAATATAGACGAATACGCTGGCATAGTCATGAAATGGGGCCTTCCCATATTGTCGTCCTCCGATCTAAATCGAATTAAAAGTAATGTATTTAAAACAAATCTTTGGATTCAACTGCCGGAAAATGCTTCCTGTTTACCCCAATTGAAGTCAATCGCTAAATCCTGTTCGGTGTTAATCACAGGCAAGGCAACTTGCATCGATCCGTCTATTTTGCAGGAATGTGGCGTAAGGTTAACCGGCAGTGTACTGCCGATTGATTATTATAAGATATTGAACATACCCGGAAATACCCTCGTGCATCTTCCTGAAACCCCGGTACTTATACCAGCCAGCGGTGATGTTGTGTACGGAACATCACAAACCCCTCTTCTTACCAGAAAAGGTAATTTCCTCTTCTGGCAACCGCCTGAACGCCTTGAGCATAGAAGTGGCGTTTTGAATAATTCAACATATGGATCCTGGTTTCCGTTTGTAGCCCTGGCTGGCGAATTAAACACCTTGGCTCTTAAAAACAGGCAAACTACAATTGTGCCGCTTGCAGAAGGGCAACCAGTTGCGTTCCATTATTGGAAATGCAAAAATAAAGTTTATTTCATGTTTGGAAATCTGGAATCCGGAAATGTTGGTGATTCAAGGCTGGGACGTACTGTTGAACTGCTATTAAGCAGAGAGCAATTCGAAATATCTGAACAACAATCACTTATATTGCGCGATATTGAAACAGGTAATCAATTACTACCAATCACCAATTCTTCCTTTGTTATCCAGATACCGCCTGAATCAGTCAGGATTTGTGAATTATCCTTGAACTAATGACAATTATTAAAAACTAAGATAATGATTATGAGAACATATTCACTTCTTTCAGGGATACTATTCCTGTTTACACTTTCATCTTTTTCGCAAAACTGGGTTGATTCTGTTGATGTATACGGCAGGGAGGTATTTCTGCCGGCTGAGAAATATCATTGGGAATGGGGAGAGGCTACGTTTTTAAACTCTGTGGTTCATTTGTACAATTACAAACCTGCGGCTGAAAAGGAGAAATATCTGGAATACATTAAAGTTGCAATGGATAACACTTTCCCTTATGCCAACGGAAAGCATCCCAATGCAGTTGCTTCAGGGCATGGAATGGCATTTCTGGCAAGGATTGCCGGTGATGAAAAGTATCGTAAGAAAGCATTGGAGATTTACAATGATTATCTTAATACGCCCCGCGCTTCAAATGGAGGTGTATCTCACAGGGTTGAAACCATTGAACTTTGGGACGATACAATTTATATGATAAGCATGTTCCTGCTTGAAATGTACCGTCTTACCGGCGATGAAAAATACATAGCAAGCTTTGCAGCACAGGTCACGGCCCATAGTGAGAAACTATCCGATAAAAAATGGGGACTCTGGTATCACGGATGGGATGCCGATAAGGAAAATTATGATGACAAATGCAGTATGGCAGGTTGGCCCGATAAATTGACGCAGAGGAGCAGTCAGTTCTGGGGCCGGGGGAACGGATGGGTGACAATGGCCCTTGCTGATGCCCTGAATACCATCCCAAAATCATCCCGGTATTGGAAACCACTGGAGAAGGAGTTTAAGAATATTATGAAAAATCTTCCCGGTTTACAAAATAAAGAAACCGGCCACTGGTATCAGCTTCCCATTTATCCTGATGATACGCTGAACTTCAGGGAAAGCTCATGTACTGCCATGTTTTCTTATGCCATTGCTTTAGGTTTGAAAATGAAAATCCTGGATGCTAAAAAATTCCTGCCCGTTATTAACTGCTCTTACATGGGATTACGTCAATATAGTTTGAAAAATCCTGGCGGCCCCTACCTGGTCCCGCTTCAGGTTTGTGCCGGTACATGCATCGGTGATAAACATTATTACTACAACCGTAACAAAATTGAAGGAACCACTTTTGGACTGGGTGCTTTTATTATGTTTGGACTGGAATATGAAAAACTTTGTGGAACCAGATAGTTGGATATCTATACCAACTGATTGCGGAAAATTAAAAAAAACATTCAATGTTCTTATGACTTTCAGAAATGCATTTTCAAAATAAATAAAAAAACAGTATGAAGAACAATAAGTATAACATTTCAGAAAATGATTGTTTCAGATGTGAAAAGAAGACAGGAACAATACAAATTGGTCGCCGCCAATTCATTGGAGGAATAGCTCCTGCTGCTTTAACGATGACAATTGTGCCACGTCATGTGATGGGTGGAAACGGATATGTTGCCAAAGAAATTGTTGACACTTATTATTCCAAGTTCAGGGAGGATCAAAAACCTGGTAGTTGCCGGGCCTACTCCGATTTCAGGGAATTGTTTGAAAAAGAAAAAGACATTAATGCTGTGAAAGTTATGACCCCTGACCATCTGCACGGACTTATCTCCCTTGCAGCCATGAAACGCGGAATTCATGTAACAACTCACAAACCAATTTCTAACAGGCTTGAAGAAGGTTTCCGCGTAATTGAGCAGGCCAAAAAGACAAATGTGACGACACATCTTATTGCCTGGGACTCTAATGGCTCGATGGATCAGGTTATGGGTTGGATCAGGGAGGGGGCCATAGGTACCCTGCGTGAAGTACACAACTGGACGAACCGACCTGTCTGGCCTCAATATCCGACCCTACCGACCGACAATCCGGCTGTGCCAAAAGGAATGGACTGGGATATATGGTTGGGCCCTGAAGCTGAACGCCCTTATCACCCCAATTTCACCAATATGGTATTCAGGGGGTGGTACGATTTTGGCGGAGGTTCGATGGCAGACATGGGCCATTACAGCTTGTGGACCGTATTTAAAGCACTTGAACTGGAAGCTCCAACCCTGGTTGAACCAAATTTTAGCCACGTTTGTGGTATTCACGACTCAGCAGCTTTTCAGGTAAAAAACAACTATTCATTCCCACTTGCCAGTTCCGTAAGGTTTAAATATCCGTACAGAGGTTCCCGTCCTGCGGTTGATCTGATTTGGTACGACGGAGGCATGCGTCCCCCGGTTCCTGAAGAGGTGTATGCGGATAATATGGAATTACCTGCTGAAGGCATGATGTTTGTTGGTGATCAGGGCAAAATTCTGGCAGGATTTCATGTAAACAATCCGCGATTGATTCCTGAGAAACGAATGGAAGGATTTAGTATGCAGGAACCGGTAAAAAAAGAACGGACTCATGGTTTCCGATTGTTCATTGACGCCATCAAAGCCGGTAAACAATGCCCGGGAAGTTTCAGGGAAGCCGCAGAACTCACCGAAGCCATAAACCTTTATGCTGTTGCGCTTCGTTCCGGCCGGATTCTGAAATACGATTCTGCGCGAAGGAAGATTTTAAATGTCGCGGAAGCGAACAACTTTCTCAGCCGGGAATACCGGACTGGTTGGAATCCGGATACGATCTGATAAGTACTGTCGCTGGTCGGCCAATCTTAAAAATGGATATAAGCCGGGGAGGCAAGTCCCGTACTAAAAAACATTAACGAATATTTTCAACAGAAATTAAAGTCATTAGAAAATTCAAAATTTCAAATCAAAAATCATTATGAACAGAAGAACTTTTTTTGGAATGACAGGTACCGGAATCGGTGCAATTACGCTGGGCTCCTCTATCCCGATGATTTCCGGTGCAGCTCCGGCTTCCGGAGCCTTGAATAAACCGCTTGGTTTTCAGGTTTGGACTATCAAAGATCAACTGATCAAAGATTTTTCCGGTACTTTAAAAATGATGGCAGCACTTGGTTACCAAACAGTTGAAATGTGCTCGCCACCGGGGTATGCGGGATCAGGATTCGGTCCTTTAATGAAAATGAAGGCTTCAGAAATGAAAAAGTGTGTGGAAGATGCCGGACTTAAGCTGGAAAGTACGCATTACAACATTAACGAACTCCGTGATAACCTAAACGAGCGGATAGATTTTGCCCTGGAATCAGGGCAAAAACAAATGATCGCCTCCAGTTTCTCGCTACCCAAAGAGCCTACCCTTAGCGATTTTAAAAAAGCTGCCGATGAGTTAAACGAAATTGGTGCCAGAACCAAAAAAATGGGTGTTCAAACGGGTTATCACAACCACCATATGGAATTCGAAAAGCGGGAAGGACAGCTCATTTACGATGTCCTTATGGAGCAGTTTGATCAGGATATGGTGAAAATGCAGTTTCAGGTGGCTGTAATCAGTATTGGATATAAGGCAGCATATTATTTCAACAAATATCCGGGCCGATTTATTTCAGCCCATCTGTCCGACTGGTCAGCAGCCACACAGAAACAGGTGCCAATCGGGCAAGGTATCGTAGATTGGAAAGAACTACTATCGGCAGCAGAAAAATGCGGGGTTAAAAACTACTTTGTGGAGATGGCACCGGAAACCTTTAAAGAGAGTGCCGATTATTTAGGCAAGTTGTAGTTATACAATCAGATAAACTTTCTTTATGTAATATTCAATTTAAAAGGAGGACTTATAATTAATTTTATGGATTGCCGGGTTAGTAGCCATATTTGAATCACTCTAAATGCTGTCCCTTTTGCTAATGACTATTTCCTTAAATTCAAAGGGACCTTCGGTGGTGGAGGATGTTGCCCGGACTATTTCGGAATGGTTCAGGTGACCATCATGAAATTTGTCATTATCTGAATATTTCCATTCTGCATTTCCCCGCAGAATTATTTTCTGTACAACTGGGGGAATTGCCTTTAATTGCCCTAATACTTATAAAGCACGACTTAACAATAATGTTTGTTCGAATGATTCCCTGAGGTCTTTATGCGTGCTTTCATATAACATACCGGAAATTTACTGAAATGGCATAAGAAGAGAAATGAGGAAAACAGGAGGAATAACGCGGGAGTGAATGGGTGAATTATGAGCCCATAGCTTAAAAACAGAAATTCAGAGAGGTGAATACCCGCAATTACAAGAAGGAGATTAATATCAGGAATTTAAATTCTATTAAATCACAAAGTTTAAAACGATAAACTATGAAAACAATATTTAAAAACACATTGTCGGTAGTTTTATTTCTTCTATGCATGATTTTTATATCAGGTTTATTTCAGCCTTCCGTTTATGCCCAGGGGACAGATAAGGAGATTCAGTACCGCCAGATTTCCCTGGAAGATTATAAGGATAAGGTAACAGGTGGTTGGCTGGGGCAGGCGATAGGAGTACTTTGGGGGCAATGGACAGAGGGCAAATGGCAGAGCACAATAGTACCATTTGATCTTGAAGACTGGTATCGTTGCAAAGCACCACCTCAAACAGTCGCAGATAAGGCGGCAGCCATTAAAGACGGCAAGAAAAGATGGGAATTTATGGTAGATAATTATTATAGCGACAAGAAAAACTGGGAGATTTGGATACCCGATAAGATGTCTAATCAGGACGATTTGTATATAGAGTTTTTGTTCCTGAACTCCATAATGAAATACGGCCTTGATGTAACGGCTACCGAAATGGCTGAAGACTGGGTAAAATATCTTGATCCGGCACAAATATGGTGTGCCAATAAAGAGGCCTACCTGAATTTCACGAAAGGGATTTGGCCCCCATGGTCAGGTAATCCCCGCTATACTTCTCAAGGTGATGCTATTGATTTTCAAATTGAGTGTGATTTATTTGGCCTGATTAGCCCCGGAATGCCCGGAATCAGCAATGCCTGGGGTGATAAGGTTGGACACATGATGAATTATGGTGATGGTGTCTACGGTGGAATGGCCATATCAGCTATGTATGGTGAAGCGTTTTTTGAAAGTGATCCCCGTAAATTGGCTGAATATAGCCTGAAAGCTATTCCGGCAGAAAGTGGCTACGCTAAGATGGTACAAGACATGCTTGACATTCACCAGAAGTATTCCAACTGGCAGGATGCCTGGAAAGTAATAAAACCGAAATGGGGAATGAAGGACGGCAAACCAGTCTCCGGCGTAGATGTCAGGATCAATGGTGCTAATGTATATATGGGACTGTTGTACGGTGGTGGTGATTTTTGGAAAAGTATGAATATTTCTATGCGTTGCGGGGTAGATAGCGATTGTAATCCATCAAGTGTTGCCGGCATTCTTGGTACGGTATCAGGTATGAAAGGTATTCCAAAAAAGTGGGCTGTTTTGAGGGATTTACCTATTGAAAATATTGCTGTGAAGGATATATATCCTAATCCTGTAAAATGGGATGATATCCTGAATGCGACTTTTGAAACAGGCAAATGGAATATCCTGCAAAACGGCGGGTTTTTAAGTAAAGGTGTATTCTATATCCCATATCAAAAGCCAACTTCTTTACCATTAGAGCAGACAATCTGGGTAGAGCAGGCAAAGTAAATTTAATAAACTGGTATGAAAAAAAATCTATATTCACTGACTCACAGATAAACTGTTGATAATATACAAGTAATCAAGCCAAAGGATATTAGTTTAAACTCCAGATGCTATGAAATCAACTTCAAGAAGAAATTTCCTAAAAGGTGCTTCGTTGGCAGGTTTTATTCCACTGATCAAACTCGATGCCTTTTTATCTGATGAAAAAGAAGCATTGACTTTTGATAAAATGCATAATATTAATGAGGAGAACGGAAAATTGATACAAACATCAGATAATGAGAAGTATGGAAATCTGATACCAGCTCCTGAGAATCCTGCAGAATGGCCTGACTGGCGCGAAAAGCTTCACCTGTGGCGTAAAGAAATGTGTCAACAACTAAATTATGATGGCAGCGGCTATCTTGCAGAAACAAATAAATGGATCGCTTCCGATTTTTCATGTTGTTTCATAATGATGAGTGACGAAAAATTTTACAACCGCCAACACAATGAATATACCATTGATAGCTTTGTTGAAGAAGGTATTCGCGAATTTGGCGGGTACGACAGTGTAGTTCTCTGGCAGGCCTATCCTCGCATTGGTGTTGATGACCGTAACCAGTTTGATTTTTACCGAGACATGCCCGGAGGGCTTGAAGGTGTTCGCGAAGTGATTCAGAAGTTCCACATTAAGGGTATTAAGGTTTTCATCGATTACAATCCCTGGGATACGGCTACCCGAAGGGGAAAAAAATCCGACATCGATATATTAGTTGAAATGATTAAAACTATCGATGCTGACGGTCTTTTTCTTGATACCCTGAAAAGCGGGGATGATGATTTTTATACAAAACTCAATGCTGCAAAAGTCGGAATCGGTATTGAAGGTGAAGTTGCGCCTCCTCTTGACGTGTTACATAAACAGCAACTGTCATGGGCACAAGGATTCATGGATGGGCATGTCCCTGGCATATTGCGGAACAAATGGTTTGAGCGACACCATATGCAACACCAGATAAAGCGGTGGATGAGGCATCATATTGAAGAATTGCATATGGCATGGATGAACGGAAGCGGTATGATGATATGGGAAAATGTTTTTGGACAATGGGTTGGCTGGAACGAGCGGGATAAATCAATATTACGCAGCATGCTGCCAATTCAGCGGAGATACAAGGATATTTTCTGCGGCGAAGGCTGGACGCCGCTTGTAGAAACAATGCAGGATGATGTCTTTGCAAATCTTTGGGAAGGCGAAGGACTTCGGTTATGGACCATTGTTAATCGCAACGGCCATATTGTTTCAGGCGATTTGATAAGAACAAACGTTAAAAAAGAGGAGGTTGTTTTTGATCTTATTTCTGGAAGTGAGGCTAAAATAAACCGGGAATATAATGATATGATCATAGATTATACCCTAAGGCCTTTCTCCATAGGCTGCATAGTTGCAAGTAACAAAAAACAGCTGGGAAAGGATTTTGGCAGCTTTCTGTCACAGATACAGGAAATTGACAAAAGATTTAATCCTGATGATTCATTCCCTGCTCTGCAGAACGGTCTTGTTAACGCAATGCTCCCGGTCACCGTCGGGAAGAAAGATATTCCTTCAGAAATGGTTTTTGTTCCTGCCCAAATCGGTCTCATTATAAGAAAATTTAAATTCCGTGAGTGCGGATATTATGAGTCGCAGTCTGATGTTGTTATGGATTGGAATGTTATTTCGACCCTGAAATTGGATAAATCTCTCTGGCGAGAGGTAATTAACCTGAATTTTAATAAAGCCCTTAATCTGGATGCTTATGCTATTGACATTACTGCGGTAACGAATATAATGTTTTTCAAATTTATTAAAGAATCCGGTTACAAACCAAAGCATGCTGAAAATTTCTTAAAGCACTGGATCAATGGTGCCCCACCAGCAGGAAAAGAGAATCACCCGGTTGTATGGATAGATCTGTATGACGCCCGTTCTTATGCAAAATGGGCAGGTAAGCGGCTTCCTTCTGAAGATGAATGGCAATGTGCTGCCCAGAGATATTCCATCCAATACACTGATGAAAGACAGGATAAGATGCGATATCCCTGGGGCGAAAAAATGCTTCCCGGAAGGTGTAATATGGGCGAAACCGGCGATACAACTGATGTTAAAGCTTTTCCTGAAGGCCGTTCACCTTATGGATGTTACGATATGTGTGGAAACACATGGGAATGGACGGAAAGCGAACGTACCGATGGTCGTAACAGGTTCTGTATTATCAGGGGTGGTTCATACTATAATGTTTATGAAAGTTCAATGTGGTATGTTGAAGGAGGCCCTCAGATATGCCAGATGGCTACTAAATTCCTTATGCTCTGGCCTGGACTTGATCGTTGCGCAACAATCGGTTTCAGGTGCGTGACCGATGTGGGATAAATGATCGTAATAATAGAGAGTAATAATTATTAATTCAATATTTCATGCTAGCAACTACTTATCAAAATTACATTAAAACTGCCGGATTATTTTTTTTAATTATAACTGATCTGGTAGTACCGGGCAAACTGGTTTATAGCGACGAAAACAGAATACAATCCGGGCAAAGTGTTGATAATCCGGCAGGACTTTCCGGTAAGATTGACTGGGCTGCAAATATTGGCCGTCATGACCTTTTATGGAAACAGGCACCACTGTGCAAACCTGAATCTACTGAACCGATGATGAGGGGTGCTTTTCTCGGCAATGCACTCTTAGGTGCGCTGGTGTATGCCGAAGATGTAGCATGCGATTTTCCGCATCACACACTTCATATTGATGTTGGACGTTCAGATGTAGCCGACAAAGGGGGAAAACGTACTGACGGAACAGAATGGTGGGACAAATGGGGGTTGAAGAATAAATCCACACGGTTGCATACCGGTGGTTTTAGCCTGTTAACCCGCGGTCTTGGCATAGCCGGCCCGATGCGGTTGGACCTGTGGAATGCCGCGTCACAAACAGAATTTAATATTGGAAAGGGAGCCGGAAAAATTATTGCACGGACTTTTGTCGCTTCCAAAGATCCGGTTATTGTGGCAGAAGTTCTTTACGAAGGCTATGAAGCAGCACCTGGGCGTCGTCCAAGGTTTGTCCGTCGTGCGATGACATTTCCCGGCTGGCCTCCGCCTCGGAATAGTATTACCGATGGAATAAACGTGGAAATACAGCCGATGCTTGACGGACAGGAATACGCTATTGCCTGGTGCGAGGTGGCCGAGCCGGGCAGACTTGTGCTGATGGTATCCCTTGGCGTCAGTCCCGCTGTAAAAGCAGGTTCATGTGGTTCTGCTGACCTGCGGAGTGCAGCACAGGAAGCAATCGAGTCAGTTGCGGCAGCCAGGACTGCCGGATTAGCGGAACTTGAACGTCGGCACCGGGAATGGTGGCATGAGTATTATCAGGCCAGCCATATAGCGGTTCCGGATGCACGTATCGAAGGGTTTCACTGGATACAACAGTATAAACTTGGCTGTACCACACGGCCCATGATGCCCCTCCCTGACGAGACTGGACCCTGGTCTTATGCAATGGGCGGACCAGACGACTGGGCGCATTGCCCCGGATACCCACACATCTGGTTCAATCTTAATACTCAGCTGCATTACCTTCCACATCTTGTAAGTAACCATCCCGGTGCCGGTGCTAACCTTATGGATGCCCTTATCAGGTATTCCACCCGTATCCTGGGAGAGAAACCTGATCCGGCTGCCATTGCGGGTATTGGGGGGAGCAGTGGCTACGATTTGTATGGCGGTGAGAATGACGTACCTGAAGCATGTCATCTTATGTGGTTGTTGCATAGTTGCTGGCTGAATTCACGTTATGCAGCGGATCAGCATTTCAGGGAAAAATGGGAAAAATTACTTCCTCTTCTGGCTGCAGCAATGAACGGCTTCCAGATGAAACTGCATGAAGAAAAAGATGGCCGGCTCCATATGTATAACACACAATCGCCCGAGTACCCTTCGCGTTCCCAGGTATACAAAAGTTCAGATATGACAGATTCAAATTATGAACTGGCTTTGTGCCTCTGGGGCGCCAGGTGTTTAAATACTAATCTTCCGAATGATCCGAGGGCGGGAAAATGGAGGGACATAGAAAAGTGCCTGGCAAATTACCAGGTTGATGACTGGGGTTTGCGTATCTCAAAAGAAGTTCCATTCGACCAGGGTCACCGGCACTTCTCGCATCTTATGATGATATGGCCATTGCGCGAGTGGCAGTGGGAGGATAATACCAAACATAATATTATTGCAAGCTCATTGGGCACATGGCTTGCTGTGCCACCCGATTTCAAATTCCGCACAGGATTCACCTGGGCAGTGGCAGCCCTTATGGCGGCACACTGCCAGCGTGGTGAATGGGTAACAGGTCATCTCGACACTTATTTCGACGAATTCCCAAGAGGTACATCACGCAGGTTCCCTAACACCATGGTTAGGGAGTGGGGCTTCTGCATGGAAACAAGTATGGCTGCTTCCGCTGCAATTCTCGATATGTTATTGCAATCACATGGAGGCCTCCTCCGCGTATTCCCTGCCATACCGGCGGAATGGCCGGATTCACAGTTCTTCCATCTCAGGGGCGAGGGGGGTTTTGTAGTTTCAGCCCGGCGTGAAAGTAATCGTACTATATGGGTACAGGTGGTAAGTGAAACCGGGGAGACTATCCTGCTCAACCATGGTATATCCGATCCGGTTATTATATTATCCGGTGGGATGAAGGCCAAAAATAATGGGAATAATATTATCCTTAGTGGCCCGCCTGGTGGAAGTGCAATGGTGCGTGCAGTAAACATAGACCTCCCGACGCTGTTACCGGTTGAGCATACTATCCGTTCCAACTGGCATTGGGGAGAGCCTTAATAATTCACAGTTCCTGAACATTTTAATAATAATATATGACTGATAAACAATCAAATTTATCAAGACGGAAGTTCATTATTACTTCTGCAACCGGTTTGGCAGGTGCAACATTGTTAAGTTCCCTGGATCAGGATACTCTAAAGAAAAGCATAACTCAGGATGTAAGAAAGGGGGAAGAGTGGAGAGTTTCAGGCAGCTTCGCAGGTGATGAACTGAAAAATTTAAGAACCCGTGAAGAAGTTTTAGCGGAAGCAACCGAGGGAATAGAAAAGTACCGCAAGGGAAAAGCAGAGTTAACATTCGTTGATCCGGAAGGGAAGATTAAACAGGGCCTTGCAGTTGATATTATCCAAAAGGAACATGCTTTTGACTGGGGATGTTCAAGTGCAGGAACCTTGAAAGAGGATGCAGAAAGTGAAGAGAAAAGAGAGAGGACAAAGAATTTTGTCGCCCTGTTTAATTGCACTACTGCAAAATGCTATTGGACCGAACGCTGGCACCAACCTATTGAAAAGGAAGAAGGGAATAGAATTACAAAAACGTTTACAGATGAGGTCCAGTGGGGATTGTCAAACGGACTTAGGGTTAAAGGTCATCCATTAGTCTGGACGGTCAGAAAGGCCATCCCCGAATGGATGGACAAATATTCTTACCCCGAGCAACTGAAACATTTGGAAAATCACGTACGTTCGATGATTCGTACAGGCGGAAAATCAGTTAACCGATGGGATCTTTGCAATGAGATGCTTTGGGAGCCTTCGCTCCGGAACCTGGCTAAAAGAGATTGGCCTCACATTGAAAATGTTAATGAAATACTTAGTTACCTCGAACCGGCAGTTCATTGGGCCAAAGAAGAGAATCCTGATGCCATTTATTCCCTTAATGATTATGGTCTGGAAGTTACATACACAACCCGCGTTACAGCCCGGGAACAGCGCAAACGCTATGTTGATCTTGTAAATGAAATGAAGAAAAGGGGATGTGCCCCGGATGCTGTCGGAACACAATGCCATGTTGCGGGATGGTACGCGCCTGATGTTTTTAAGAGATCTTTAAATGATCTTTCTCAGGCAGGTTTACCTGTTCAGATCACTGAATTCTGGGCAAACATAAAAGATTGCCCGGATAAAAGTCTTGCCCCGGATGTTATTAAAAGCAAATTATTGGAATATGTGTCAGATTGTTACACCATAGCATTTGGACATAAAGAAGTTAATCATTTTACATTTTGGGGAGGTGCCGGTATTGACAGGGCCGGTAAAAAGACAGAAGTGTACGACATTATCTATAAGTTAGTTAAAGAAAAATGGCAAACCAACCTATCACTGAGTACTAATAAGGCCGGAATTGTAAGTTTCAGGGCATTTTACGGGGATTATTCCATCCGTTATAAAGATAAAAATGGAAATATTCGCTCTGTGGATTATGCCGTTTCACCTCACCGCGATAATAAGGTTATAATTAATTTGTTATGAGTAATACAACGTTTAAATTCTTCACCCGATGAAAAATACCTTTCTTCTTGTAATGGTACTGCTCCCTTTTTGCCTGATTGCTGCCGATACTGATAAAATTCCTGTCCGTTGGGTAGACTCTGTCCCTTCCACACCTGTTGGTGTTACTTTTGGAGTTCCTTGGCCCAGGGGAACCTTCAGTAAGGGTGATCCTGTAACACTGGCCAATATCTCCGGTCAGCCCATGCCAACACAAAACTGGGTACTTGCCACCTGGCCCGATGGCAGTATTAAGTGGCTTGCACTGGCAGCCGTTGTCGGCCCTGAGTGTGCCTCGGGACTACAGGTAATTCGTGCCCCTTCTCCGGCTCCGTTAACACCTGTCAGGGTTTATCATCCTGGTATTGAAGTGTTCAACAGGGTAGAGACCGGTGCTATCACAGTTGATGTTGGCGACCGCGGGACTGCTATCATGCAGGAGATTCGCCGTAGCGGACGTACACGTACGGGTGAAGTTAACCTCATTGTCCGCCGTGAACGCATACACAATGAAACTGGTCGTGAGTTGCGCGAGACAGAAGAATTTACAGGCCTCATTAAGAAATGTGAAATTGAGCAGTCGGGCCCTGTACGTGCGGTCATTCGTTTAAAGGGTGTACATCGCCTGGGATCCGGTGGGGAAGAGTGGCTTCCGTTTGATCTCAGGCTGATATTCTGGGCGGGACTTGACCGGATAGATGTCAAACATACTTTTATTTTTGACGGTGATCCTTCGAAGGATTTCATCTCAGGACTCGGCCTTCGTGCTCATGTCACCCTTGAGGATGGCCCGGAAAACCACTTTGTCCGCGTTGCCGGTGAAGGCGGAACAGTTTATTGCGAGCCCGTCCGTATGCTTCCTTTGCAGAGAGGTATAGTTGACGAGCGTGCACTTCAGTTTGAGGGGCGTCGTGTGGAGCCTTCACCGGAGGGTGGCCTTTTGCCCTGCTGGGGAAATATGCAGTTGTGGCAAAACTCTCCTGACTATGCTTTGCTACGTAAACGTACTTCAGTGAACCAGAGCTGGATAGATGTCTCACATGCCCACCGGATGCCAGGAGTCATGGCACTAGGTACACCCTACGGCAGCTTAGCCCTTGGTATCCGCAATTTCTGGAAGTCGTATCCCACTGCACTGGAATGTTCCGGTGCTGAGGGACCACTTGCGTGGATGACTGCCTGGCTCTGGTCGCCCGACTCTCCTCCGATGGATCTCCGGCACTATTCTGATCGCGATACGCGTCCTACTTACGAGGCTGTTAATCCAGATGTTATTAATTACAGCTCTGCTTACGGTATAGGACGTACCAGCGAGATGACTATTTTTGCCCTTCCTTCAGAGACAACCAACTCAGCCTTTTCTGCCGCTGCTGCCTCTGTTCCTGTTCCACCACAGCCTGCCTGTACACCTGAATGGCTTCACCACTGTGGCGCCTTCGGTGACTTCTGGACACCTGTTGACTCCTCCACACATGCCAGGGCAAAGATTGAGGCTGAACTTTCTGCTGCACTCGATTTCTACAAACTTGAGGTGGACCAGCGTCGATGGTACGGCTTCTGGAATAATGGTGATGTCATGCACTACTACGATCTGGTCCGCAACCAATGGTTTTATGACCTCGGTGGATATGCATGGGATAACAGCGAACTTCAAAGTGACCAGTGGTTATGGCGCAGCTTTTTACGCACAGGCCGGGGCGATATCTTTCGCCTTGCAGAAGCCATGACACGCCATGTCAGCGAGGTTGATAGTTATCATATCGGCAGGTGGGCCGCCTTGGGAACCCGTCATAACGTAATGCACTGGGGTTGCCCGTGCAAGGAACCCCGCGTAAGTCAGGCTCCGCCAAAACGCTTTTTCTACTATCTTACTGCCGACGAGCGTACAGGTGATCTGTTGAACGAAGTGCTAACTGCCGATTGCACCCCCAGCACCAATGTTCCCTCAGACGGAACCATTGTTTCGCGCGTTAACAGCGACTGGTGGTCATTCCTTGGTGCCTGGCTTACAGCATGGGAACGAACCGGCGACCCTCAATGGCGCGATAGGATCGTCACAAGCATTGAGAGCGTACTCAAACTCCCGCGGGGACTTTTATACAACGATCAGGCACACTATGATACGGTGACCTCACGTTTTACATACTGGCCCGGGGCCCCCGCCCTGACTCCCGGCGGTGCCCGGCTTGTAATGATCTTTGGTGGCTGCGAGCTTGGTATGGAACTCAGTCAACTTCTCAATCATAAGAATTTTGAAAAAGGACTGGAGGAATACGCAAGAATTTATGCTATGTCAGAACGGGAATTCAAAAAATTCGCGATCGAAAATCCTGACATCGCCAATCGCATCTCGCTCCGCTGGCCGCTGGCAAGGCTCGTTGCATGGACTGCTCAACGCCATAATGATCCGGTCATAATGCGGCGTGCATGGCAACTTCTTATGGCAGGTGATGGTTTTAATATCGGTAGCGACATTAACGACCGCCCTTTCATTGTCTCCTCAGTACATCAACCCCTTGGTAACGGTAACATTGTTACACCCGGAACCTGGATGAGCACCAATCAGTGTGCACAATGGGGACTTAATGCAATTGCGCTGCTCGCCCTTGGCGGCGACTCCCTCACAGACGAGATAGCGGCCATAAAACCACCACAAAATAAATAATCCAATATTATGAAAACCCCTTTAAAATTCCGTGTTCTTACCCCATTTTTGACAATAGTTTTATCTATTCTCGTTCACGGCAACCTTATTTGTCAGCCTGCAGCGATTGATGTCCCCATGATCGGGGCTGAAGTATTTATTGAACCAGGACAGTCACCTGAGGAAATTGATACCTGGTTCAGGGTTATGAATGAAAACGGGTTAACTATCTGCCGGATCAGGATGTTTGAAAACTACATGCGCAAAGCCGATGGTTCATGGGACTTTACATTATTCGATTCTGCATATAAGGCAGCAGAAAAATATGGAATTAAAGTCTGGGGCAACCTCTTTCCGGCAACTTCATTTACTGATATCGGAGGCTTCAAATTTCCCCGCAGCGAAGAGCACTTGAATTCAATAGCAGTCTATATAAAAAATCTCGTTATCCACTATAAACAGTTTAAATCATGTTACGGATGGGTTCTAATAAATGAACCAGGCTGCGGAAAATTGCCAAATGAGCCATTTACACAGGATAAATTTAATGATTGGAAAATCAAACTGCCAATACCGGCATATAACAGTAAAGGTTATAACCTGTTTGATTTCAGCGGGGAACGCTTCCTTGTAGAATATAATACATGGTTCCTGAAATGGCTTGCAACCGAGATATATAAATATGATCCCGGCAGTCATCTGCACGTCAATAATCATGCTATCTTTCAGAATGTTGCAGAATACGATTTCCCTGAATGGAGGAAATTCCTTACCACCCTTGGTGGTTCGGCCCATGCAAGCTGGCACTTCGGCTATTTCACACGAAACCATTATGCAATCGCGATGTCAGCCAACAGTGAAATAATCCGTTCGGGAGCAGGAAATATCCCATGGCTGATGACAGAATTACAGGGAGGTAACAATACATACAGTGCAGGAGAACCCCTATGTCCAACTAAGGAAGAAATAAGCCAGTGGCTATGGACAATAATAGGTAGTGGAGGAAAAGGTGCTATCTTCTGGTGTCTCAATCCCAGGGCATCGGGTTTTGAAGCAGGGGAATGGGCTTTGATTAATTTCCTGAATAAACCTTCAGACCGCTTGCTGGCAGCCTCAGCCGTTGCGAACACAATTAACAAAAACCATGTGCTTTTTGCAAATGCCCAGCCTGTTGAATCAGGAATCAATGTGCTATATATACGTGAATCAATGTGGATTGAAAACAGATTGCGACAGACTGACAGGGTCCATTACGAAGGTCGTGATGTGGGCGGGGTTATGAAATCAGCACTGAGTTATTTTGAAGCTTTGGGAGAATTGGGCATTCAATGCAATTTTAAAGAAATAGATGAATTTGACTTCTCAAAGAAAAATTACAAAGGTAAAACAATCATCCTTGCCCACCAGGTTTGTATTCCTTCGCGATACTGGAAAAACCTCGAAGACTTTGTGAATGATGGAGGTAAACTTATTGTTGACGGACTTACTGCTTATTACGATGAAAATGCACATTGCATAATGAAGACAGGATTCCCCTTGGAAAACCTCTTTGGAGGGAAAGTAAAAGAATTCAAAATCGTGAGTAATTTATTTGACATTAAGCTAACCGGCCCTGACTTGACGTTACCGGCACATTTATGGAAGGGGACCATCGAAAAAACAACTTCCAGGTCAATCGGTACTTCTAATAACGAGATAATAGCTACCCGGAATTTATTTGGCAGTGGTGAAGTCATCTGGATACCATCACTCATCGGATTAGCCGGTCGGATGACTGATTATAAACCTCTTACATCATTACTTAACAGTGAAGTACAAGAGGCCATATCCTCCTTGCCCTTTCGTTTTAAATCACATCATAAGGATGTGTTCATGAAAACGCTTATATCTGGTAATACCTTTATCACAATCATTATAAACAAAAATACTGAGGCAGATAAAATTGAACTGGGGGTAAAAAATAATCTGAAACCTTCGATACTTTTTTCAAATAAAAATGGTTCAATCAGCGGGAATAAGATTGTTTCCATTTCTCCTGAAGAAACCATTGTTATTAAATGGGAATAATACTAATGCAACATATAAAGACTAAATGATAAAATATTCAATCCTTATTTCTTTATTAATTTTTTGCCGGCAGGCTTCATTTGCCCAAATTAATGGAGTTTTTAATATAAATGATTTTGGGGCATCGGGAGGGAAAAGTGTTCTTGCAACCAAATCAATTCAGGAGGCTATCGATCGTTGTGCTTCATCCGGTGGCGGAAAAGTGTATTTCCCGCCCGGCGAGTATCTTGCAGGAGCCCTGGAACTGAAAAGCAATGTTTCACTTTATCTTGAAGCAGGGGCAACTCTTTATGCCAGTCAGAACCCGGCTGACTTTGATGTGCCCGGGAAAGAAGACCGGTATCGTCATCCTGTGCTTATTTATGCCGATGGTGCTGAAAACATCTCTATTGAAGGGAAAGGAAAAATTCATGGTCAGGCCCGGCGCGAATACCTTCCATTAGAAAGTGTGGATGGTTTTATCCGTGAAGAAACCGAAATAGCCCGAACCAGCGGAATAGAGATGAAATCTTTCAACAAGGTCGAACCATATACTTTCCTGGTCTTTCTTGTGAATTGTAAAAATGTTTCCGTCCATGATGTTACACTGTTTGAATCCTGCAACTGGACATTACACATGCAATGGTGCGATAGGGTAAATATTCACGGAGTTTCTATCTTTTCGAGTCTTTCACAGGGGGTTAACGCTGACGGGATTGATGTTGACGGTAGTAAAAATGTTTCGATATCCGATTGCTTTATTGAAACAGGCGACGACGCAATCGTACTGAAAACCACACTCTCAAAAGGGCGTTCGCAGGTTTGCGAAAATGTGACTGTAACCAATTGTATCCTTGCCTCTACTTCCACTGCCCTGAAAATCGGAACCGAGAGTTATTCTGATTTCAGCCATATTCTTTTTAATAATTGCGTGATCCGTAATTCAAACAGGGGTTTAAGCATTGTGGTAAGGGACGGGGCAAATGTGAAAGATGTGAAGTTTTCGAATGTTTCGCTGGAACTTAACCGTAAACATTTTAACTGGTGGGGAAATGCTGATCCGATATGGCTGGTTGTGCTAAAACGAAGTGAAGATTCCAAAGTGGGGACAATCAGCAATATTACCTTCGACAATATCTCAGGATACTGTCAGGGAACCTCACGCCTTGAGGGGTTTCCCGGAAAACCGCTTGAAAACATCCGGCTGAACAACATTCATCTGGTTATGAACCCGGAATCCCTGCCTGATAAACGCGCAACCCATGGCTTTTGGGCGCATGATGTGGAAAGGCTTACAATGACGGATTGTGAATTGGTCTGGAATAAGGAGCATCCTGAAGCTAAATGGGGAAGTGCTTTTTCCCTTGAGAATATTCAGGATTTGCGAATGGATAAAATTAGTTGCAATCAAGCCCCTGGAACTGATAAGCCAGCTATTCATCTGTCAAATATAAGGAATGGAATTGTGGAAAGATGTTTCGCAGCCCCAGGAACTAAAACCTTTTTACAAATTTCAGGTGTGAAAACTAAGAACCTCATTGTAAATGACAATTATATGCGGAATGCTGAAAATGGGATCGGAGTCAGTTCTGAAGTAGCTAAAAATCAGATCAGAGAGTTTAATTTTAAGTAAATAGCAAATAAAAATGATGAAAAAACTACTTTCATTATTCCTGATTCTGTTTATGAGTGGAGAAATCTCATTTGGCCATACTAATCAGCCAAACTGGAAATCGCTTGACACACGCAAGGTCCCCGGGTGGTTTCATAACGACAAATTCGGCATCTTTATTCATTGGGGAGTTTACGCTGTGCCTTCATTTTCGGGGGTTGTGCCCGATGGATACTCTGAATGGTACTGGTGCAATTACAACGATTCTACCCGTCAGAATTTTAAAGTCGTCCGTGAATTTCATAACCGGACTTACGGAAAAGATTTCACACACGATCAGTTTGTACCGATGTTCAAAGCCGAACTGTTCAAACCTGATGAATGGGCAGAAATTTTCAAAAAATCAGGTGCGAAATATGTGGTTTTAACTTCGAAGCATCATGACGGTTATTGTCTGTGGCCAGGCAAGGAGTCTGATATATCGTGGGGCAGGCCATGGAATGCATTTACCAAAGGTCCACAACGTGATGTATTGGGAGAGCTGACTGATTATAAAACCTCGCAGGAATTGATTTTGATGATGGTGGATATAGTGTTGCGAGGTGGGAACCTTTTGCTTGATATCGGATCTGCAGCTGATGTTACAATCCTTGTAATTATAGAGGGTCAGCAAAGGCTTATGCTGAACTATTATTTACCTGCAAAAATTCCGATGTTTATTACGTTATTCCCTCGTATGCAGCCACAATCACCATTAAAGATGTACATGCAATTCCGGCCACAAAAGTCACCATTCTTGGCTTGCCGAAACCAGTTAATTGGAAGGCAACCAAAAATGAAATTAAACTTAACCTTTCCCATCTTCAGCCCGGGGATTTAGCATTTAAGACCTTTGTTGTGAAAATAAGCAATTAAGGATCAATTTAAATTTAAAGCAATAATTTTTTTATAAAAACCATTAAAATGTATAAACTTGTCTGTTGTATCCTTATTTCAGGATTGATTAGTGCCTTATCGGCACAGAATTCCGGTAAAATCTTCCAGTCCGGTAAACTTATGCCGGTCGGGGCCTATTACTATCCGGAACACTGGGATCGTGTTCAATGGGGGCGTGACCTGAAACATATGGCTGAACTGGGTTTTTCGTTTACCCACATGGCTGAGTTTGCATGGGCACGGCTGGAGCCGGAAGAAGGTAAATTTGATTTCGAATGGCTGGATTGGTGTGTCGCCGAGGCCGGCAAAAACGGATTAAAGGTAATCCTTTGTACTCCCTCTCCCTGTCCCCCGGCCTGGCTGACAAGCAAGCATCCGGAGATTCTGAATGTGAATGAGAACGGCATCCGGTCTGCACACGGAGGCAACCGTCTCCATGCAAACCAAAATAATCCCGTTTACCGTAAATACATTGAACGTATTGTCACCGAAATGGCAAACCGTTATGGAAAGGATATGCGCATCTGGGGATGGCAGATTGACAATGAGCCACATATCGGAACTATCTACGATTATTCCGATTTTGCCCAAAACGACTTCAGAAAATGGCTGAGAGAGAAATACAAGGATTCTATTTCAGATCTGAACAAGTCATGGGGAAATGCTTTCTGGAGCAGTTCTTACAATAATTTTGAACAGATCAGGATCCCTAATGAAAAAGAATCATCCTCCAACCCGCATGCGCTACTCGATTTTAAACGTTATACTGCAGATGCGCTGGCTGAATCAATTCGGTTTCAGGCTAAACTGCTTCGTAAAAATATTTCGTCTGATCAATGGATCACTACTAACTTTGCGTATTATAAATTTCTTCCTCCCGTCGACCTTTTCCGCAACAAGGGCGATCTCGATTTTGCATCACATACGATGTACCTGCTAAGCACCCTGCTGAATTATCCGGAAGGGAAGTTGAATTTCAGGTTGGGTAGCGGCATGGAACTTGCTTTTTCAAACGAAATGGCGAAATCTATCCAGGGTTATACCGGAATTATGGAACTTCAACCCGGACAGATTAACTGGGGTTCGTACAATGCCCAACCTTTGCCTGGGGCTGTCCGGATGTGGATTTGGCATAGTTTCGGTTTGGGCGATAAATTTACCTGTACATATCGTTTCCGGCAACCGCTTTTTGGAGGTGAGCAAACCCATAAGGGGATTATTGAAACCGATGGTGTCACTGTGTCACGCGGGGGCAAAGAATATGTGCAGGCAATTAATGAATTGAATGGCCTTCGTAAAAATTACAAACCAGATTTTATCGTACCTCCTTCAATTGCTTCGCGTAAAACTGCTTTCCTATGGAAGCATGACAATCTTTGGGAAATGCAAATCAGTCCTCACACTAAAAGCTGGGATACGTGGCAACACTATTACACATACTATGGGAAGCTGAAATCAATGGGGGTGCCGGTTCAGTTCATCCAGGAAACAGATAAATTTGATCCAAAGGAATTTCCATTTATGATTGCACCGGCATATTCGATGATTGATAAAAACCTGGTTCAAAAATGGCAAAAATATGTTGAGGAAGGTGGAAACCTGGTTTTAAGCTGCCGTACCGGCCAAAAGGATAACAATGGCCATTTTCATGAAACCCTCCTGCAGCAACCAATTTGGAAACTAATTGGTGCAAAAATTGAGGACAACGACCAATTGCCTCCTTCTCAAATAGCAAAAGTGACCGCTGCAGGAGTTAGCCATTCCTGGAATGTGTGGGGGGAATTGCTTGATGCACAGGAAGGGACAGAAATTCTTGCTGTTTATGAAGATCAGTTTTATGCTGGTAAACCTGCAGTCGTCTCACAAAAAACAGGAAAAGGAACAGTTACCTATATTGGGGTATGGACAGTTGATGGATCTCTTGAAAAACAAATCCTTCGTACGGTCTACCTGCGTGCGGGCGCACAGATTCTCGATCTTCCGGATTACGCATTTGTTGAATGGAGGGAAGGTTTCTGGGTAGGGGTGAATTATACTTCCGGACCGGTAAAACTGCCTGTTTCTGAGAAAGCCAATATCATTCTGGGATCTAAGGAAATAAAACCGGGTGAAGTGGCTGTTTGGATTGAATAGCTACCAAACAGATATCCTGTTTTCCACTATGGAATGCCCTGAAAATATTTCGATATAATTTGACATAATTCATATTGTTGATCATCCATTTTCAGCAGTTGTGATCTGCTCCTTTGATTCGGGTAACATGTATGGGAATTGGTACATGTTATGGGTAAGCTCTTCTGCTTTCTTCAACGATAAGCAGTATACTTTCCAGTTCTTTGTATACACAATATGCCTTAAATGATTACAAATATGGGCTTCGGTCCGATGTTTGAGTCGATGGTAGAATGGGCGTATGCGCAGATCGGTTTTGGACATCCGGAATGCCTTTAACGTTATCTGGTTCGTTTATAAGCCTGATGCCAATAATGTACTCATAACCTTTTTGTTCCAGAGCCTTTATATTGTCGTTCGATAACAATCCTGAATCGGCAGCCGCAATATAGATTTGTGGATTTTGATGTTTCCCATCCTTACTGAAACCCGTTTTCGCAAGTCATCCCCATCACTCGCTTCAAAGTAAAGCGTAGGTTATTTTTCCTCATTCTGATTAAATATTGTTTTCTGATTTTGATTCTAAAGCTTTTTCCGGATTATCCGGTGATAGAGTGAAACGCTAAATAACAAATTGAAAAGCACAGGTTCTTTTAAGTTTGATACTGTTTTTTGTTGTGATGTATTTAAGTCATTCTGTATTACAATAATACGAAAGCTTTTTCAAATGTGATCATTTGATTGGAGGAAACCTGAAAAATGTTTGAAAAGATTTTAGCACCTTTCAGGTGGATATTCAAATCAGTTACGTGTACATAGGTATCGACCGCCCTTGCCCCAGAATGAAAATTTTTCCCATGGAACGCGGCATTCTTGAAATGTTAAATATGGTGGACCTTGACAGGGGTTTAAAAGATAAATGTGTAAAACTGATTCACTTAAAAGAAGCGACGAAATTGAAAGAAAATAAACCTTTTACGGCTTTTTTTAAGACATTACTAGGATTCCGGTATTTTAAGCAGATCCGTTTTTTCCAGAAATCTCTCACCTTCCTCAGTCCAGTTAACTTTAACTTTGCTCTGCTGCTCTCCCCGATCTGTTAGTTCTTAACTATACAGGCCGACAACTTTGCACGTTTATCTCACAAGCCTTTCATCGCACAAAGGGTTTAGTGGCACTGGACAATTCAGGGGCAAAAGCCAGGTAATCATCCTAATATTTATTTTAATCTGTCCATCGGCACACATCCCTGTTTCGATAGGTTTCTGCAATTCTTAGGCGAAATAAGAATTTGTTTAATTTGTCGAATACAATCTACATATTAATTATATATTTGTCGTATTAAAACGACAATAATATGGATATATTACTTGAATTTCAGGAAAGTATTTTGCGCCCGATAAAAAATAATTTCCGAAGGTATTTACATAACCAGATCAACTGGAACCAAAGAATGATCGGGATCAAAGGTCCCAGAGGTGCAGGAAAGACCACTTTGATGTTACAGCATTTAAAGTTTGATCTGGACTTACTTTCCAATGCACTATTCATCACTGCTGATCATACCTGGTTTTATAATCATAGCTTACTTGAAGCTGCGAATGATTGGTATAAACAAGGAGGAAAAATACTGTTTATTGATGAAGTTCATAAATATCCAAACTGGTCTGTCGAATTGAAGAACATCTATGATGGATTACCGGAGATGAAGGTTATTTTTTCAGCCTCCTCTGCATTAGATATTTATCGCGGAGAAGCTGATCTAAGCAGAAGAGTTGCCAGTTATTTGCTGGCTGGACTTTCATTTCGTGAATTTTTAATATTTACAAATGGGCTCAATTTTGATCCTGTCAGGATTGAGGATATCGTTAACAATCACAGAAATATAAGTCGCCTGATCACGGAAAGTTTTCGTCCATTGCCTGCATTCCGCAAATATTTGGAAATCGGCTATCTGCCCATTATTGTTGAAGGGGAGGAGAGCTATCTGATGAAATTGAATCAGGTGATAAATACTATTGTGGATACTGATCTCGCTTATATCGCTTCTTACAATTCGGGCACTGCAGTCAAGGTTAAAAAATTATTAGGAGTAATAGCTGAATCAGTCCCTTTTAAACCAAATATAGCCGCCCTGTCACGCAAACTTGATTTAAGCCGGGATAGTGTGTATCAATATATCTATCAACTAAAAGAGGCACGGTTACTTAACATGTTAAGTACAGAAGGGAAAGGTGTATCAACTTTGCAAAAACCGGATAAAATATTTCTGGAAAATACAAACCTAGCATTTGCACTAAAAGAGAAACCAGATATTGGCAATATAAGGGAAACATTTGTCCTGAACCAATTACTTAATGCAGGTTTAACAGTCAGTTATCCCTCAGAAGGTGACTTTTCGATTAATGGATTAACCATTGAAGTTGGTGGTAAAAGCAAAAAAACATCCCAGGTAAAACATCTGGATAACTATTTGATTGTGTCAGACGATATAGAAACCGGAGCAGGGAACAAAGTTCCAATCTGGTTATTCGGTTTTTTATACTAAATGAATAATTAGGATATTTCGAAAATAGTTTCTATAAACAAAATTAACTGTTAGTAGATCATGTAATTAGTATCCTCTTTTAGAAATCTCTATATCTCCTCAGGCCTGTTCACTTTCACTTTGCTCCACTGCTCTTCCTGATATGTTCGTTCCTCACAGTGCACGCCGGCAGTTGCGCAGGTACATCTCACAAGCCTTCGTCGCACAAAGGAAAGAGTGGCGATGGACAATTCAGGGGAAAAAGCCAGGTTATAATTTGCATATTTGCAGGTAACTGTCCACCGCCGCACATCCCTGTTTTGAAAGGGTTCTATAATTTTTACAGTGAAATACAACACCTTCAACTAAAAAAGAAACTCCAATTTAGCCGGCATTGGGAAAAAAATGCAAGGCCAAGGCAAGTGTTCCGGTTTTTCTTCTTTCTTTTGAAAATATTTCATTTTCTTGAATTCCTTTTCTTTTTATTGATCAGTCAGCCCCAATATGATGGTCCGGACATTTTTCGGAGAGGACCAAGCAAGATGTGTTTTTGTTCCACAAAAACCTCTTGTTTCTCCCTGCGGGGCCTTTTTCATCCTTTGGATGAATTTGGGTTATATAACGTTCCGGCTTTTAGAAACGGACCTCAATTGCAAAAAAGGAAATAATCGATGAGTCCAAAATCTTCCGTAGATAACAGATTGTGATGAGGGAATCCGAATTTAGATGATTTAATCAACGATTATTTCCGATATTCTATCATAATAATTATAGAAACGGAACAGCGGATCAACCAGTACGATTTTTACCGGGAACAGTTGTAGCTAATTTTATAAACAAACTCAAACATGATTAGAAATCAAGATTTAGTTGTTGGTGCTTTTGAAGGGAAAGAAGTTATTAAACCTGATTGGTATAAAGTTATTCTCTTTGCAGGAATAGATTCTAAGATAACTAAACATGAATGCTTGTATGAGGGGAAAGTTGCTTATGAAAAATTAGACAATCACGTAATAATTGGACAAATAACAGTAAAAGGAGAAAGAAAACCAGGTGATCAACATAAAGATATTGAACTTACACCTATTGTAAATATAATAAATCCACCAAAACCGAGAGAAATATTACCAAGTGGAAAAAATATATGGAGATTTATGAGCTCATTTAAATTTGAAGACCTAATTAATTCACAAACATTGCATTTTTGATACATTAATAAAATAGCTTCAATCAATTAAGAAATCATAACCAGTTTAATTAGGATGGTCATTAGATTAGTTAAGATGGGGGTAATTAGGAAAATAGGGAAATCTGATGTAACACAAATGTGTGACAATTGGATAGATCCAAACTGTAAAGGTCTGGAAATTAAAGCGTGGAAGGAGGTATTTTCTGAAAAATAGGTATCTCAGTATCCTGTTACTGAATTGAGCCGTTTTAAGCCTTTTAACGGATTATTGCCCTCAATCAATGATAATATACCGCTAAGACCAGAAAGCTCCTGAAAACAGGCTATAAATGATCATAAATAGTATTTAGTTAATTAGATTGGATTGCGTAGATGTATGTTGAGATGAATAGGCCTAATATTACCCAATAGGTACAAAGAAAATTTCATTGTGTCACTCAAGCAGCAAAACCACTGAAATCTACACTCATGTAAGTACTCAGCTTATCAAAAAAATATAATCTCCGTTTGATTACTTGTGTTTGGATTAAAACTACCTTTACAATATAAATCAGATAATTGTCAGACCTATTCGACCAAAATCGGTGAATAAGCCTGATTTTAAGTGATAATAAAAAATAGAAAATTATGAAATTCAATTATTTAATTCAATAAGGCTAGTAAATAAAATGAACACTTACTCTATCCCTTACAAAGAGAATAAACATCTCTTATTTAATGTTGTAAAACCGAATTATGTAGTATCGGGCCTTCCATCAATTGTTATTTATGCTGACGAAAGCTTTCATACAAAAATTCCCTATTTATTTCGTGAAATTGCCTTTGTTAAAGATTCCTCTGAGTTGAAGTTTTTTACAGATTATTTTTTGGTTTTAAAGCGCAAAATCTCTGAAATAGATGATAGTGCGAGGTTTATATATTTGAGATCTGTATATTTTGATCTAATAAACTTTGAGTACATTAATATTACAAAAAAATAAATTACTCATTGCATTAATAACTTTACAATGAAATGCAAATATTCACAAAGAATTACTTACAAAAAATAAGCCAGAACTTTTTTCAAAAGTTTTATGACTTAATTTTAGTGTATATGAGCAAGATTTTTATACTTTTATCTAATAATATTAAATATATGAAAAAAATAATTTTAATTTCTCTCTTAGCAATTTTATTTTTGGATTGTTCTAAAAACAAGCCTAATAATACTCCGACTGACACCTCTATTCCAAATGCACCTACAAATTTAAATTTTACTATTACACCAGAGCAAAAAGATCCTTACCAAGAAGCCAGATTATATTTAACTTGGAATGACAATTCAAGTAATGAAAAAGTATTCAGAGTTGAATGTAAATATCAAAGAAGAGATGTGATTGGGGCTGGGGGCTGGGTTATACGATGTAAGTGTCTTCAAAATGATTATAATACTGAAATCGTAACATATTTTACTGCTAAAATGTTTGTGTATTATGACGCAGATCAGTACAGAGTAGCTGCATATAATGATGCTGGAATTTCTAGCTATTCAAATATTATAACAGTAAAACCTAATTATCCGTAATAATCAAGTCAAGTCTTAAATTACTATTATTATAGAATGGAAACATCAATTCGATTTGATGATTTTTTTGATGAAAAAATTATTAGATTTGCTAAAATAGAACTTATTAATGGCAATTCAATTAGGGTTATTTTCTTTTCAGGCGAATTTGAGGTATTAAATAATATTGATGATTTTGAACAATTCTTAAAACAACGAAATTTGAATTAAGATTCTCGTTTCTGGCAACTGCTCTGCTTGCTCGACTCTTGTACCATTGCGAAGTAATAAATCTATCCGGTTAAAGCTTCAGAATTAAAAATCAGAAAACAATATTTAATCAAAATGAAGAAAAATAACCTACTTTTGAAAATTGAAAAGTTGTGCACTGTTGTTGCCATTTTCTGTGCACTCTAGTTTACCATTTTCTGTGCATTTGTAATTTCTACTTACAGCAAAATATCTAAATACATATTAAATCCTTTAATTGGTGGTCTAATTTTATTGGCAATTAATTTAATACTTAAATACGGCTTTGGTATAACTTTTTAAATCTTATCACTATGAAAAAATTACTCTTTTCTTCTGTCGTACTGTTATTGTTTTCATTTTCAATTATTCTATTTCAAGTTAGTTGCCAAAAAGAGGCAACTGCTGACAGTAATGGAATTAGTACAACACAATTGAATAAAATCATTTTTGAAAAAATTACATTTCCTATTATTGAAATTTGGATGTGTAATTATGATGGAACAGGTGCCGCTAAATTAAATATTATTCTTCCAAGCGGTGTATCCTTTTCCGAAGGTTATAATCCTGTTATGTCCCCAGATGGTAAAAAAATATTTTTCACTGCTGGTACTGGATCCCAAACCCCTGGTGATTTGTATAGTTGTAATTCTGATGGAACTGGTGTAACAAAGATTGTTGACAGAGGAACTGGAAGAATAAATCTTGGTGGTGCATACTAAATTATTACACTGCATAGAGAGAGAGTTCTTTAATTCTTATTACATAACTAATTAAAAATTAAAATCATGGCAAAATTTATTGACATTTCTACAAAATCTGGTGATTTACTTTTAATCAATGTTTCTCATATTGTCTATGTTAAAAAAGAGGAATATGGTGCAACAATGATTCTGTCAATCAACGACAATGAGTTGAAAGAAATAGCGACTGAAAAAAACTATCAAGAAATTAAAGATTTATTAGAAAACTAACTTTTCTTCAATTTCTTTTAATTGGACAGGAAGCTGTAAATTTATTATCTCTCTTACATCAACCAGAAAAATCCCACTTAAGGAATTGAGTTTCTCTGCTGCTTTTTGACGTCTTTATTCGATTGACATGTAGTTAACTATCTGTAAAAGAAACACGAACGCACAACAGCAAAATACACGCCAGCCGGGTTTTGTTGCTTCGTTGACAGGAAAGTTATAATTTAAACAATATCGCTTATAGATAAGACAGGGAAATGCTCACAGTATCAAGCCGATGAACTTTGACAGATTTTAGATATACTTTAAACTTAATATTGCGCCGAAAAGCAAAAAACTTGAGCCTCAAAATCCAGTCAAACAAAGGTAACTTTAAGGGAAAGATTAAACTAAGTTTAAACTGAATAAAAAATGAGGAGAATTACAACATGATGTAAACACCTCATTTTTAGTTTGTTGTCCTGTCAGGTTTCGAACCTGAACTCTTCTGATCCAGAATCAGACGTGTTGCCAATTACACCACAGGACAGTTTTATTGTTGAACCACCAAGTACTTCTGTACTGGCTTGCTCCTCACAGAATATCTTCTCACCTCGGCAATTCAGTTGACCCGCCAAGGCTCGAACTTGGACTCTTCTGAACCAAAATCAGACGTGTTGCCAGTTACACCACGGGTCAATCTAATATGTCTTATTATTTAAGACGGCTGCAAAAGTACTAAGTTTTTTTTCCCCGCAAACTGATCTGTGCTAAAAAAATGGAGCTTATATGCATATTTGTTCATTTACCTTACCAGTTCAGTTTTCAGGGGGCAAAAAGTTAATTTATTGTAATGTTGTTCACCATAATTAGTAACCTGATAAAGATTATTAATATCTTCGCAAAGATTTATAAAATGCTAAACAAATATTCAGGTTTAAAGAATAACAAATATTACACATTTATTATATGAAGGCAAAAGGATATAAATTTTATAATAACGTTGTTGGATGGTTTATATTTCTTATTGCTGCAGTTGTGTATCTGTCTACAATTGAGCCAACTGCGAGCTTTTGGGATTGCGGGGAGTTCATCACTACTGCATTTTCCCTTCAGGTAGGTCATCCGCCTGGAGCACCACTCTTTATGATCATGGGGCGTATTTTCACAATGTTTGCGGGTAGTATTACTCAAGTGCCGGTGATGGTTAACATCATGTCGGCACTTGCCAGTGCATTTACGATAATGTTCCTGTTCTGGACAATTACCCATTTGGCCCGCAGAATAGCCAGTTCTGGGAGCGTTGAACTTAATGTACCACAATTGATTGCAGTGATGGGTGCTGGTACGGTAGGGGCACTCGCATATACTTTTTCTGATACATTCTGGTTCTCGGCGGTCGAAGGTGAAGTATATGGGACATCATCGTTGTTTACAGCTGTTGTTTTTTGGTGTATCCTTAAATGGGAAAATGAAGCTGATGAGAAATATTCGAACCGATGGATTGTACTAATCTGTTATCTGATAGGACTCTCAATTGGTGTGCATTTACTGAACTTACTGGCAATCCCGGCAATTGTACTGGTTTATTATTTCCGGAAATACAATACTACACCAAACGGGGTTATTATCTCATTGGCTATCTCTATGATGCTTGTGGCAGTTGTGATGTTTGTTTTAATTCCCGGACTGGTCATAGTTGCACAATGGTTTGAATTGATTTTTGTTAACGGATTAGGTACACCATATAATACGGGTGTAGTAATTTATGTTATAATGCTCTTCAGTTTAATAGTCTGGGGCCTGAAATATACGGCTAAAAATAATAAGGCTTTGGCGCATACGATAATACTCGGATTTACTGTATTGACTATTGGCTACTCATCCTATGCGATGATTGTTATCAGGTCATCCGCAAATCCCCCAATGGATCAAAACAATCCAGATAACCCATTTTCATTGCTAACCTATCTTAACCGGGAACAATATGGCAGTAAACCTTTGATTTACGGACAATATTATAATGCCCCGCTCAGTACTGAGAACCCCTACTCCAAAGGTAGTGCCAATTACATTATGAGAAACGGGAAATACGAAATTACCGATTACAAGCAACCCCCAAATTATGATGACCGTTTCAATACCATCTTCCCACGAATGTTCAGTTCAAACCCTGAACATATTAAAGAATATCAGAATTGGGCAAATATTAAGGGGACACCTATTCAGGTGACAAACAGGGAAGGGGAACCGCAGCAATTGATAAAACCCACTTTTACAGAAAATCTGACGTTCTTCTTCTCTTATCAGATTAATTGGATGTACTGGAGATATTTCATGTGGAATTTTGCAGGGCGGCAGAACGACATTCAGGGGAACGGAGATATTTTAAACGGAAACTGGATTACAGGTTTTAATTTTCTTGATTCCATAAGATTAGGAGATCAGGATCACCTTCCTTCATCCCTGGCAAACAACAGGGGCAAAAATAAATATTATTTACTGCCATTAATTTTGGGATTGTTTGGCCTGTTTTCCCAGCTTAATGCCGGTGACAAAGGGAAAAAGGATTTTTGGGTAGTGATGAGTTTATTTATAATGACAGGACTAGCAATATTAGTCTATCTTAATCAGGAACCACTTCAGCCGCGTGAACGTGATTATGCCTATGCCGGATCGTTTTATGCTTTTGCTATCTGGATTGGCCTTGGCGTACTTGCACTTTACGAACAGCTGAAAAAGGTGTCGCCAGCCAAAATTAGTGCGATAGCTGCAACAACGATTTCGCTTATCGCGGTCCCATGCCTCATGGCAAATCAGAACTGGGATGACCATGACCGGTCAAACCGCTACACTGCCCGTGATTTCGGACGAAATTACCTTGAGTCCTGTGCCCCCAATGCAATCATTTTTACTAATGGCGATAATGACACATTCCCGTTATGGTATGCCCAGATGGTCGAAGGTGTCAGAAAGGATGTACGCGTATGTAATTTAAGCTATTTCCAAACCGATTGGTATGTAGATCAGATGCGGAGAAAAGCATACGATTCCGATCCGCTGCCGATTAATTTCGAACATAACCAGTATGTCCAGGGAACGCGCGATGTAGTGTATGTGCTGGATCAGATAAAAAGGCCTGTGAATCTTAAAGAGGCCATTGACTTTGTCCGCTCTGAGGATCCGGGCACAAAATTACAGCAGGCCGACAATGCATCTTTCTTCCCATCGCGGCGATTGGTTTATCCTGTTAATAAAGCTGCTGTTCTTGCTAATAATGTGATTGATAAAAAGGATGCAGATTCCATAGTTTCTCAGATGGAGATTAATCTCTCAGGGAATTACCTTACAAAAGATGAATTGATGATTTTGGATATTATTGCCAACAACAACTGGAAACGCCCCTTATATTTTGCTATAACCGTCGGACGCGATAAATATCTGAATCTCCAGGATTATTTCCAGACCGAAGGATTTGCCTATCGCCTTGTTCCTGTTAAAACCCCTTCTTCAAACGGACAGGTTGGAAGGGTACGTACCGATGTCATGTACGAGAATATCATCAATAAATTCCGGTGGGGAAATATGAACGATCCAAAGGTTTACCTGGATGAGAACAATATCCGTATGTCAATGAATGTCAGAAATAGTTTTGTAAGACTGGCCGATGGGTTACTTTCCCAGGGAAAACGTGACTCGGCCATTGCTGTTCTTGATCGTTGTAACGAATTAGTCCCAAATGAGAAAGTTACTTACAACTATTTCAACCTGCTGATGGCAGAATCCTATTACAAAGCAGCAAGCAATAATATTAAAAACATGACCATGGATAGTCTGGCACTTGAGGTTAATATTTTCCCTGCAGCAACAAAAAAAGCAAACGAAGTAGTGAAAATTATGGCTAATAATTGCGAGGAAGAGTTGAAATATTATTTTTCACTCAATCCTCATTTCAGGGCAACTATCCAGGAGGATCTGCAGAGGTCATTCTACATTATGCGGGAGTTGGGCAATATTGCCGGTCATTATGGCGAAAAAGCCCTTAGTGATAATATTTCTAACAGATTAAATGATCTGTTGAAGATTTATCAGCCTGAATTAATCACGCCTGAATTAAAAAAATAAATTAATTGTTAATTTTGAATAGATTTATATACTTTTGCCTTATTGACATAAAACTGCTAACATTGATAATCCCGGCATGAGATTAAAATTACAGGTTCACCTGCCTCACTATATTACCAATTGGTTTCCATTAGCAATATGGAGGATGCCAGAAGATTCAAAAATAGTCTATCTTACTTTTGATGATGGTCCCGTTCCTGAGGTTACTACCTGGGTGCTGGATTTGCTCCGTGAGAATAATATCAAAGCAACTTTTTTTACCGTTGGAGAGAATGTCTTCCGGTATCCTGAAATATTTGAACAAATTATGGACGACGGACATGCCGTTGGAAATCACACGTATCACCATTTACAGGGGTTAAAATCTGATAACCGCACCTATTATAAAGATATTTTATTGGCCGAAAAACTAATTGGATCAAACCTTTTTCGTCCTCCACACGGTTGGATGAAAAGGGAACAATACCGGTATCTTTCTGGTAAATACAAAATTATCATGTGGGATGTCATCTCATGCGATTACAACCCGAATATTACCAAAGAAGAGGTATTAAACAATGTGCTTGATTATGCCAGGGCCGGAAGTATTATAACTTTTCATGATTCCAGGAAAGCAGCTGATCATCTATACTGGGTGCTTCCAAGAGCTATTTCAATGTTGAAGGATGAAGGATTTGAATTTGGCAAAATTGAATTCCCAAAAGTACGCCGTCTCTTCTTTTCTCCTGCAGTACAACGCTTTCGCCGTTTACGAAACAACATCAGGCAATTTAGCCGCTGGGCATAAGTTATACTAAAAAATACTTTTCCTATGAAACGGATTATGTATTCTAACCTGATTTGCTACCTTTTTATTCTTACTAACACAGGTAGCTGATGTTTACGGTTTTTAAAGTAAATATGTTTACCTCAAAATCATTAATTATGAAAATTAACAGAAAAATCAAATTGACTGGGTTGTTTTTAGTAACTCTTTTATTTGGATTCCTGATCTTTTCGTGCCGGAGTGGTTCAAAAAAGGTGAGCGAAAAGATAATGGAACATGCCATTGAAAATGCCACTGGTAAGGATGCCAAAGTAAACTTCAATAAGGAAAAAACGGTGATCGAATCCGGGGGAAACCGCTTTGAGGTTGACAGTAAAGCCTCCACATGGCCAAAAGAAATTCCGATGGATGTTCCTGAATTTAGTTTTGGGCAGATCGAAGCTGTTACAACAAGTACCGTGGATGGCGCCAACATCTGGACAATTGCTTTTAAAGATGTGAAAGATGGCTTCATTGAAAAGTATGAAGCACGATTAAAAGAGAAAGGATTTGAAACAACGGTGATAAAAACCGGAGACAAAGCAGGATCCATTATGGCTGAAACTGCCAAATATAATATTTTCCTTATGGGAGGGGAAGGTAACGTCAGTCTTTCAATTAACCCTAAAAAGCCGGAATAAACTTTCCGGGTGTATGGACTTATTATTAAATTAAATCACACTCACGAAATAGCCTTCATAATGTAAATCGAACCGCTGAACCAATATGTGCTCAGCGGGATCAGCAAGTAAGAACACCATAATGACCTTCTTTCAAACCCTGGTCGACAGAAAGCATTAAGCTTTTAATCTTAATTAAGGGTTTTTCGTTTATATCAAAAATCTCCCTCAGGAATAAATTGTAATATTAAATCTTGTTAGTTAGATTATTCTAACTATATTTGTATGAAAAATATACCTGTTTTTTGTCAGTAATATCAGATTAAAAAGTGGAAAAGTTGGAAGAAATTATTGCTAAACTGTCAGCTTACATGAGCAGGATGGAAGAAGAAGCCAAAGAACAGTATAATTTTAAGGAACTCACTGTTACTCAAATGCATTATCTTGAGATGATCAGTGAGTTGGATAATCCAAACCTGACAGAATTGGCGGCAGCAATGAAGTTAACTAAGCCGACAGTTACAGTGTTGATAGACAAGCTGATAGAGAAAGAATTGGTCTATAAAATCCAATCCGATGCAGATAGACGCAGTACACATCTGCATTTAACTGTCAGAGGGAAACTGATCAATCAGATGCACAAATATGCTCATCAGAGAATGGCAGAGCAGGTTAGCAAAAAAATCAGTCAGGATGAATTGCACCAGCTTACCCTATTACTAAAGAAAATCATAACATAAACTTTTATTGTTAGAACGATCAAACTAATAATTTATGACAATAGCAAGCAATATTTTCAGATCAGAAAAGATTCATGGATTAACCGTTGATCAGGTGAAATTAAAAATATTAACCGAAGGATATAACGAGTTACCATCTTCAAAACCTAAGAGTCTTTTCAAAATTGCAAAAGAGGTTTTTCAGGAACCTATGTTCCTTTTGCTTGTGGCTTGTGGTAGCCTTTATCTGATACTTGGAGATTTGCAGGAAGGGCTAATGTTACTTAGCTTCGTATTTGTGGTTATGGGCATTGAGTTTTATCAGGAAAAAAAAACCGAAAATGCCCTTGATGCATTGAAAGATCTGGCAAGCCCCAGAGCTCTTGTCATTCGCGATGGTGTGGAAAAAAGGATTGCCGGAAGGGAAGTGGTTACTGATGATATTATGATCCTTCAGGAAGGGGACAGGGTACCCGCTGATGCAATCGTTTTGTATTCTGTTAACCTGAGTGCGGATGAATCGCTGTTGACCGGTGAGTCAGTTCCTGTCCGAAAATCAGAATGGTGCGAAGGGACGAAACAGGCCAGGCCGGGGGGTGACGATTTGCCCTTTATTTTCTCGGGTTCTATGATTGTTCAGGGTAATGGGATTGCAAAGGTAACCTCGACAGCGTTAAATACTGAAATAGGGAAAATTGGCAAAGCTTTGAACGAAGTGACCGGGGAGCCGACCAAATTGAAACGTGAAATGGGGGTACTTGTTAAAAGATTGGCCATTCTTGGCATAGTGCTTTGTCTTATTGTAATAACGGTTTACACGATTAATCGTGGCGATTTAATGAAGGGCTTTCTGGCTGGAATTACCCTGGCAATGGCAATGTTACCTGAAGAATTCCCGGTTGTACTTACCGTTTTTCTCGCCCTCGGTGCATGGCGCATATCGAAAAAAAATGTACTTACACGAAGACCGGCAGCTGTCGAAACATTAGGTTCTGCAACAGTATTGTGTACTGATAAAACCGGTACATTAACAAAAAACAGGATGACCGTGGCCAGGCTTTATAACGGGAATGAATTTTTGACAGTAAATGACGATACTATTTTCCCGGAAGAATTTCACGAGATTATTGAGTTTGGTATATTGTCAAGCCAGGTCAACCCATTCGATCCAATGGAAAAAGCTATAAAAGTGGTCGGTGCCCAATTCCTGAAAAACACTGAACATCTTCACGATGGATGGGAGATGATTAAAGAATATCCCCTTTCAAAAGAGTTGCTCGCAATGTCAAGGGTATTTAATAATAAAGAAGCGCAAACAAGAACTATTGCAGCCAAGGGAGCCCCGGAGGCTATCTTTGACCTGTGCCATCTTTCGAAGAAACGGAAGTATGAATTGGAGATCGCAATAGAGTCTCTAGCTTCGAGCGGATTAAGGGTTCTCGGGGTTGCCAAGGATATTGAGCATATAACCGACCTGCCTGATATTCAACATGACTTTAATTTCGAATTTGTAGGACTGATTGGGCTCTCCGACCCTGTCTGCGAAAATGTGCCCATGGCAATAAGTGAATGTTACGGGGCAGGAATCAGGGTAATTATGATTACCGGCGATTACCCGGCTACAGCTATGACTATTGCCCGCGAAATAGGATTGAAGAATTGTGAGGAGGTAATTACCGGGGCGCAGTTGTATGAGTTGTCTGAAGATGAACTATCAGAAAAAATAAAAACGGTGAACATTTTTGCACGGGTCGTTCCGGAACAGAAACTAATAATCGTGAACGCGCTTAAGCGAAATGAGGAGATAGTAGCAATGACAGGTGACGGGGTAAACGATGCACCGGCCTTGAAAGCAGCAAACATTGGAATTGCAATGGGGGAAAAGGGCACTGATGTTGCCCGCGAAGCCTCATCCTTAGTACTTATGGATGATAATTTTGCTTCAATTGTCGGGGCAGTCAGGATGGGACGACGTATTTTCGACAACCTTCAGAAGGCTCTGGGATATATTTTCGCAATACATGTTCCAATTGCCGGATTATCACTGATTCCCGTCTTTTTCGCTAATCTTCCGCTGATCCTGTGGCCTGTGCATATTGTTTTTCTCGAATTGATCATCGATCCGGCCTGTTCAATTATTTTCGAAGCTGAAAAAGAGGAACTCAATGTTATGAACAGGCCGCCCAAAGCTTATAATGAACCATTTTTTGGAGCCAGGAAAATATTATTGAGTTGCTCACAGGGTGTTGGCATCCTGATCATTGTTTTTTCCATTTACCTTTTCGGTCTGAAAACCGGTTATACCGAACGGGAAGTGAGGGCCCTGGCATTTACAACATTAATTGCATCAAACATTGCTGTAATTCTATCCAACCGGTCTTGGACAAGAAACATTTTTCAGATATTGGCAACATCTAACAGTGCTGTAAAGTGGGTTGTGGGCGGGGCTGCTTTTTTCCTGGTTTTAATTTTGAATATTCCGTTTCTGCTTAATCTATTCCAATTTGACAAAATCTCATTTACCGAAGCCCTGTTTTGTGCAGGGGCGGGATTTTTAAGCATTATCTGGTTTGAAATTTATAAGGTTTTTAAACTGAACCTCGTTAAGCCAGAACCAAAAAGGGGATAAGAAAATGCAAAAAAATAATAGCAAGAATAATTATTAATACAAAAAGTTGCCACAGATTCACTGATTATAAAAGGAAATTAAATAAATCTGTGAATCTGTGGCAAATTTCAACTTTGAACTATTTCTTCTTCAACCATAATGCCTCCATAGATTCAAGGGTTTTTCCCTTGGTTTCAGGAACCATTTTCCAGACAAATATTGCAGACAAAACTCCCATAATACCATATATCCAGTAAGAGAAACCATGATTGAACTGATTAGTTAACCAAATATTGTCGTTCATCATCGGGAAGGTAAGCGAAACGATCCAATTTGCAATCCATTGTGCAGCGACAGCAATTGACATAGCTGCCCGGATTGAATTGGGAAATATTTCGGAAAGAAGGACCCAGCATACCGGCCCCCAGCTCATCGCAAATGCAGCAGTATACAGGAGCATAAATGCCAATGCCGCATAACTTTGCAGCGGGGTAAACATTCCTTCTGCTTGTCCCATGTAAAAGGTCAGGCCAAGTGCAAACATACTGATGCCCATACCTGCCGAACCAATAATCATAAGCGGTTTACGGCCGAATTTATCAACGGTAAGAATTGCCACCACAGTAAAAGCCAGATTTACCGCACCAATAATAATGGTTTGAAGCAAGGAACTGTCGGTTGAAGCCCCCATATTACGGAAGATATTCCCGGCATAATACAACACCACATTAATGCCAACGAACTGCTGAAAAACGGAGAGCATTATTCCGACAAAGATGACCAGAAATCCATATGACAGCCATGGTGCGTTTGCTTCGTGCAGGGTCCCTTTGATTTCTTCAAGAATAATCGAAGCCTGCTTTTCGCCGGCAATTTTCTCCAAGACTTTTAAGGCTTTATCTTCCTGACCATTCAGGACCAGGAAGCGGGGAGTTTCGGGAACAAAAAAGAGAAGTGCGATAAAAATACCGGCTGGAATAGCTCCCGACAGGAACATTAAACGCCATCCTTCGGCAATCAGCCACTGTTCGTTACCTTGTTTTGCAATAAAGTAGTTGACAAAGTAAATTACCAGCATACCGAAAATGATCGCGAACTGATTAAACGACACCAATTTGCCGCGAATATTTGCCGGAGCAATTTCGGCGATATACATTGGTGAAATCATCGATGCCAGACCAACTCCGATACCGCCAATGATCCGGTATATCACAAATGAATAAACATCTAATGTGCCAAAAATATTAAAAGACTCTGGCTCCCATGCTCCAATGGCCGAAATAAAAAAGGCCGTTGCCGCAATGAACAAACCGTTTTTTCGACCAAGTGCCCTTGAAATAAAGCCGGCAGTTGAACCTCCGATAACACAACCAATCAGTGCGCTGGCAATCACAAATCCCTTGATGGTGTCAACAGATTCTTTCAATGCTGATACATCTGTAGGAATAGCTTTTGAAATAAAACCAATTATCCATATAGTTAAAACTCCGAGAAGTATGGCACCTGAAATCAAGCCTTTCTTCTTACCTAAAAGTTTTATAATCTGACCCGAAATGATGCCAAATACCAGGAAGAGCACCAGTGCCATAAGGATTTTATATTGCGTAATGATCTTAATTGCATATTCATAACTGGCAGGATCAGTAATTCTTGAAATATAAAATTCAACCAATGATTTCTCAGCCCCGTTTACAACTGCTGTATCATACCCAAACAGCAATCCCCCGAGTGTTGCCACCAACGTAAGCATAACAATGTACATTGGGTTTCCGTTCCTATACGAACCTGCCTTTGATTTTGAAGATGTATCAACAAATGACATAAAAAATGATCTATCTTAAATGTAGTTATTGATAAGCTGCTCAAGCATTTCCTGTTTTCCACTGATCTGCTTGGGTTCGCCGTTTTCAGCAGCTATTTCGCGCAGATTTTCGAAAGTCAGTTTTCCTGCCTCAAATTCAGCTCCCATGTTACTATCATAAGAGCTATAGCGTTCTTTTCTTAGTTTCAGATAATCAGATTCTTTCAGGATTTTATCGGCAATAATCATAGCCCTGGCAAAAACGTCCATACCCGATACATGGGCTATGAATATATCTTCAAGGTCAGACGAATTGCGACGTGTTTTGGCATCGAAGTTTATACCACCTGTCGTAAAACCTCCGGCCTGAATAATTTCAATCAACGCTTCGGTCACCTCATAAATGTTGGAAGGGAATTCATCTGTATCCCAGCCATTCTGGTAATCACCTTTATTGGCATCAATAGATCCGAAGACTCCGGCATCATTAGCCATCCGTAATTCGTGTGCAAAAGTATGTCCTGCTAAAGTAGCGTGGTTGACTTCGATATTCATTCTGAAATCATTTTCAAGTCCGTATTGCCGCAGGAAACCAATTACTGTCTGGGTATCGAAGTCATATTGATGTTTCATGGGCTCCATAGGTTTAGGTTCAATAAGAAATGACCCTTTGAATCCCTGTTTACGGCCATAATCCCTGGCCATGCCAAGAAAACGGCCCAGATGTTCAATTTCTCTTTTTGTATTGGTATTGTGAAGACTCATGTAGCCTTCGCGGCCGCCCCAGAATACGTAATTTGTGCCACCAAGTTCTATTGTGGCATCAATTGCATTTTTCACCTGAACTGCAGCATTGGCCAATACACTGAAATCGGGGTTTGTTGACGCCCCATTCATATACCGGCGGTTTGAAAACACATTTGCTGTACCCCAGAGCAGTTGAATACCAGAATCTTTCTGCATCTGTTTCATTACCGGAATTGCCTGGCTTAACCTCTTTTCAATTTCAAATACAGAACCATCACCTACAATATCTGTATCATGAAAACAGTAGAATGTTGCCCCAATTTTTGAGATAAACTCGAAAGCTGCGTCAAGCTTGTTATAAGTTGCTTCCATTGAGCCGGATGCCCCGCTCCAGGGAAAACTTTTCGTTCCCGGGCCAAACGGATCGCCGCCATCTCCACAGAAAGTATGCCAGTAGGCAATTGCAAAGCGCAAATGATCTTTCATACTCTTTCCATTGATCATCCTGGTTTCATCATACCACTTGAAAGCGAGTGGATTCCTTGATTTAATCCCTTCAAATTTAATTTTTCCAACTCCCGGGAAATACTCTTTTTTACCAATAAATACATCCATAACTAATTCTAATTTATTAATTTAAAACTTCTCTTTATTCCAAAATCCTGTTTCCCGGGTAAATTTTTTTCCCGGATCTTTTTCTAAGCCTCCTCAACGACTTTCCATCCCATGGTGTCGGCGAGAGAAAAAACGGGTTCTTTTAAATCTCCATAAAAGGTTACCCGGTGCCAACCCCATTTATCCCACATAGTGAATAGCTTTTCAATATCTCCTAAGGGCTCGGCGCATAATTTAGTTCTGCATGCCCTGTCGTCAGGATCATTTCCGAGCGACACAGCCTGGTGAAACAATATCTCTTTCCTCTGGGTATTGATCTCGATGGTTGTTGTCAAATAATTGACAGGCAATATTGACTGTACAGATGCCCCTTGCCTGTCTTCGGAATGGGTCATTATCCTGAACGGATTTGCTTCTCCAAGAGGGCCAAATACTTTGTTGGAGGCAACACAATGGGCATAAATGATCTGCCGTTTGGAGGTATCAATAACAGGGTCGGAGATGAATCCGGGCCTTCCATTTGTCATTGTGGAAAAAGCCAGCATTGTTGCCGTGGAAGATACATCACATTCACAGCCTCCTACCAAACCTTCGTTACATAATTCATGAAATCCAAGACAGGGATATGCATGGATATGCCCACCGTAAAAGCCTCCAAGACAGTTAATTGTAATTGCGTTGGCTTTATGTTTCTTAAGTACCGATTTCATTCCAAGATACATGGCGGCAGATGTCAGTAAGGTTTCCTGAGGTACTCCAACTACAGCAAGTGCCGATTTCTTCCAGTTTTCTGCAACACTTGTTGCCTCATCTTTGTCGGCTAAACTCCAAGCAGTATTGATTTCTGAAAATGGAATATATTCAACCGGAATGCCCAATACAGGTTTGGCAATTTCCGATTTCTGATCCCTGACAGCCAGAATCTTTGAACAGTTAAGCCTGCCAATAGCCTCCGAAGGAGACAATGATTTAATATTATTGGGTGTCAACGAATAATTCCCTGATATCTTAGTCGCTTTAATACGGGCATTTGTTGTTGCAGCGACAAATTGGGCAATCGTTCCACCCTGTTTAATTATTTTAAAACAACTTACAGCTGCCAGCAGATCTTCCGGGCGTGATGAAGCAACGAACCCAACATTTTGAGTATTTTCACGAATGAATGATGAATTGTAAACAAGGAAGCCACCACTGCCTCCAAACTGAAAATCAGCATACAGAACAGGTTTACCCGTTTTGGCTATTGTCTGCACAACTTTATTCCAGCAGTTCATCTGGTATACAATATAGCCATCGATCATATCCTCAATATCTTTTTTAGCTATTTTTTCGGCTTCTTCAGATCCGGTGGCAAGTGTTGGAATAAATTCAAAGTCAGTAAAATTTTTTGACAGGTTACTGTTGATCTGTTCCATAGCAGGAGTAAAATCGAATCCGATATTTGGCCAGTCAGCTCTTTTTTGAACAGGTCCATGAAGCGAATAAAGTATACGGATCCTCATCTTTTTATTACTATTCAGGGATGAGCATGACGAATTGACAAAATTCAGGGGTGCTAAAGCCATACAAGCAGTACAGGCAGAACAGGATGATAAGAAATTTCTTCTTGTAACATTCTTTAAATCCTTGGTTGAAATACCAATCTGGTGACGAAACTGGAACTTAGACATAGCATCAAATTTTAATTGTTAAACAATAACATCGATTATTATGAGACAATAAATTTCTGTAGGTTCTCTTCCCAGATCTGATAAGCATGGTTTATCCGGTCCTTTTCATTTTGGTCCGGTACAACTATTTCCAGTTTTTTCAAACCGTTGAATGCTTCAGAAAATGAGGAATAATATCCGCTGCCAATCCCGGCACCGCGTGCTGCACCTGTGGCTCCGTCGGTATTGTATAGTTCAATCGAAACTCCTGAAATGTTTGCCAGTGTTTCACGGAATACGGGGCTCAGAAACATATTGGCTTTCCCGGCCCTGATCACTTTCGCCTCAATTCCAATACCTTTCAGGATGTCCATCCCAAACTTAAACGAGAACACAATCCCCTCTTGAGCTGCCCGGTACAGATGACCCTGGCTATGCCTGTTAAAATCTAGTCCGCATACCTGTGCTCCAATATTCCGGTTACCTATTACACGTTCCGCACCATTCCCGAAAGGAAGGATCGAAACTCCTTCTGAACCCGGAGGGATAGTACCGGCCAATTCATTCATTTGTTCATATGAAAACGCTTGATTGCCAACGTTCTTATTCATCCATGAATTAAGAATCCCGGTCCCGTTGATGCAAAGGAGTACCCCCAGACGATTGGCTGCAGATGTGTGATTAACATGGGCAAAGGTATTAACTCTCGACAAGGGATCGTATTTTACCTCCCCGCTCACTCCGTATACAACGCCCGATGTTCCCGCAGTGGCGGCAATTTCACCTGGATTCAGGACATTAAGCGATAGTGCATTATTAGGCTGGTCACCTGCTCTGTATGTAACAGGGATTCCAGTTATTAAGCCAAGTTCCCCGGCCGTTTTAGCTGAAACATAACCCTGAATTCCAAAGGTATCAACCCTTTCAGGAATCAGGTCGCTTCTGAATCCATAATATTCCAGGACCATGTCAGACACTTCGTTCTTCCTGAAATCCCAAAACATTCCTTCAGATAATCCGGATGCCGTTGTTCGGATTTCCCCTGTCAGACGCATCGAGATATAATCACCAGGCAGCATGATTTTATCGATTTTATCATATAAGGAAGGCTCGTTATCCTTCACCCATTTGAGCTTTGATGCTGTAAAATTACCCGGAGAATTTAATAAATAGTTAAGGCACAAGTTATTGCCTATTTCATCGAAAGCCTTCGCGCCAATTTCTGTTGCCCTGCTATCGCACCAGATTATTGAAGGCCGGAGTACATTCTGATGCTTATCTACAACTACCAATCCATGCATCTGATAAGAAATTCCGATAGCGGTAATTTCGTTTCCTGTTATATTGGCCACAGATCTGGCTTCAATTATTGCCAGCTTGAGATTTTCCCACCAGAGTTCAGGTTGCTGCTCGGCCCAACCGGACTGTTTGGCGATAATGGTCATTTCATTTTTGGGATAGAATGATGAGCCGGCAATTCCGCCTGTTTCACCGTTAAGTATGGAGACCTTCACCGAAGAGCTGCCAATGTCGATTCCTAGTAAATACATATCGGTTTAAATTCAAAATTTATAAGTTTATCTGTTCTGTTGTATCATGATAATTAAAGTGATTCCCTGATAATCAATTCCGTTGGGACAAGAAAGTCGAGTTTTGAATTGTTTAATGCAAATTCTGCTGCTTTTTGTCCCATTAATTTGAAATCGGTCGAAATAACTGTAATTCCTTCCGCGATGAACTTTTTCATCGGAGTGTCGTTGTACGACAAGATTCCAAAATCATCCCTAAGCCTGAACTTCTTACAGTTAGCCTGTTCCAGAATAGATGCAAGGTCAATATCTTCGAAAACCATATAAACTTTTCCAATCTGGATATCAATATCGCTAATATCGTAAATAATGCTGAATTTTAAATTATTATCATTACAGAAGCGATTTACATTTTCGACTGATTCGAAGGGATGAAAAGTATATTCCGGGTAGACACAAACTATCTCTTCATATTTCCTGAGTAAATGCCATCCGGAAGCCAGACAATTATAAACTGATTCTCCAAAATCCTGATAAACTTTGGACTGACCTACTCCTGAATGTATTTGCCAGTCGATCAGAAGTAATTTTGAAGGATCAATTTCCCTTACAACCTCAGGAATATCAGGATGATTGAAATTCATGATTATGTATGAATTGAACTTCTCTGCACTATTGCGGATAACCGATTCGAAAAGATCGAAATTGTAATGGTGAAAATTAATATCAACCATCACATTACGTGGTAAATTTTGTTTGAAAGAGTTGTATAGTACCTCTTTATATGCTTTGAAAGTGTCAAGGAACAAAAAAACCTGTTTTTGGGAATGGGTCACAAAATAACCCCTGTTTGGGATCGCTTCAACAATTCCACGTCTCTTGAGCTCGGCATAACTTTTAAATACGGTATCGCGTGATAAGCCGGTTTCCTTCATAAGGTCATTGACGGAAGGCAGGGCATCACCTTCGCGAAGCATTTTAAAATTGATGGAACGAACTAATGCATCGACAAGTTGTTGAACTTTTGATATTCCAGAGTCTAAATTAGGTTTAAAGCTGAATTTCTTCATGGACAAAAACTATCGGTTCATTTGTTCTGATCCGTTCTGCAAACTTACGCTTTTATTTGTTGCAAGGTTTTTTTTCTTCGATGTTATTAAACATGCCAATAATAAATTTTGCATTTAATTCTCTCTTCCTATTATTTTGAACCAATCAGATAAAAGATTGTTAATTTTATGTATTTGCTTCTGATCAGAAATAGCTGCCATGAAAAGTTTTATATCGATTCGAATAATTTTGATTTTATTGATTCTAAATAGTTTAGGCGACCATGTAAACGGACAGGTCAACCAGAACAAGGCTGACAAATCTATTTTTATCACCGGTATAACCTACGATAGTAAAACCCAGGAACCATTATCGAACGCCAACTTCAGAATAAATAACAAAGGCAGTTTTGCATCTAATGAATCCGGCCGCTTTTCTTTTTTTGGCCTCCCGGGAGATACGGTCGTTTTTACATATGTTGGATATCAGCCCACCAGGCTAATTGTGCCGGATACATTAAAATCAGAGGAATATGTAATGGGCGTTTTTATGAGGGAACGAACGGTAAAATTGGCTGAGATCATCATTTTACGAAGAATTGGTTCTTCATCTATCATCATCTCATCTGTTCAAACTGATCAGCAAACAATGAATATCGCTCAAAACCATGTAGATAAAGCAGTAGTTGAAGGCCTTACCCGGGCACCTAAAGTTTATGATGCCGACATGAATGCCAGAAAGACAATGCGAACCAATCAAATGCGCAGCGAATATAAAGGTATGCTTGTTACTCCTGAAAATGGAGTTGGGATGTCGACTCAAAATTACAGGACTTACAATATAGTTTATGGGTTGCCAATAATTACTCCTGGAAGAGCTGAAAGAGAAATGATAAGCAATAACGAAAGCGGGCTTCTGCTACAACATTTCGATGCAGTAAAAAGACTAATGCCCCTAACCGGGATTGCTGCGGATACTACTGGAAATCATTGATATTTTAAGAATACTCTGGTTTCTATTGCCTCACAAACAGTGCTTTAAGTATATGCCAGATCATCCCGGGGTTTTCTTTAAGCCTTCGTGTTGAATATTCAAACCACTCCTCTCCGAAGGGAACATAAATCCTCATCCGATGTCCGCGATCAACTATTGATTGCCTTAATTTTGGTGTCACACCAAACAGCATCTGGAATTCGTACATATCTTTCGGTACATTAAACTCCCCGATTAATTCATAGGCCTTGCAAATTAAATATTTGTCATGAGTTGCAATACCTACATAAATACCGTTTTGTAGCATAAACCGCAGATCTTCGAGGTAATGGTCCCTTATTTCCTGGTAACCCTTATAGGCAATGGCCGCATTTTCAATGTAAATACCTTTGCAAAGCCTGAAATTCAAGGGTGCACCGGAAGTATGTAAATCCAACAGATTTCTGACATCATCAAGTGTCCTGCGTAAATATGCCTGGACAACCAATCCTGCACGATTCGGAAATTCTGATTTTAACCGGCTGAAAATTTCTATTTCAACGGATGTACATTCTGAATCCTCCATATCTATCCTGATAAATGAATTGCATGAATTAGCTGTTAAAACTATGTCGCGTAGGTTTCTGTAACAGGCCTCCTTGTCGATGAGGAGACCGAACATCGATGGCTTGACAGAAAAATTGGCTGAAATTTTCCCGGCTGTAAAACTTTTAATCAGGTCGATGTATTGTCTTTTATATGTGTCTGCTTCAGAAAGGTCCTTAATATATTCTCCGAGTAGGTCAACTGTAACCAATGCTCCTTCGCTGTTTAGTTTGCGGGATTCCGCAAGGGCATCAGTGATGTACTTACCGGATATATAACGCTTTGAAAAAATCCAAACGATTCTTTCCGGGAGTAAAGGAAGTATTTTTGCAATTAATTGATTGATCATTATAACGGAATTAAAATATAAACAATATTATTGTTAATCCTTGTAAAAATATGGAGATGGAACTGTATGATCTATGATGTTTATCAATACGGATGATCATTTTATAATATTTTTGAAATAAGAACGACAGATGTAAAACAAAAATTGATCTGTAGGTTTTCTGCTTTATGTTTTCGATTATATTTGCCAAACAATTTACAAAAGAGAATAATATCTAAATGTCTTATATGAAAAACCCGACTATTGTTAATATCGTTTTGGCACTTGCAGTTGCAGGCCTTTATATTATCTATTTTACCAGTGGAAAGAAAGACAAATCTGCACGGGCTGAAATGACAAAGGGTACAGACAAACTGTTGTCAATCGCTTATGTGAAGATGGATTCCATGCTTTTTACATATGAACTTGCAAAAAAACTTAATGCCGAATTCGTCGATAAAAAAGAGGCTTTCAGGAAAGAATACACCGACAAACGTATCAAGTTTGAACGTGATGCTGCAACATTTCAGGAGAAAGTTCAGCGGGGAGGTTTTTTGACAGAAGAGCGTGCACGCCAGGAACAGGAACGACTGGTTGGAGTTCAACAGGAAATACAAAAACTCGATTATGATCTGACCCAAAAATTGTCAGAAATGCAGGGACAGATCAACCAGCAAATCGTTGACAGTATATCATCTTATTTAAAGAGCTATAACGGGGAAAAAAAATATGACTTTATCCTCAATAGCGCGAGCATGCTCGAGGGCTCGGCCCAGTACAATATAACCAAAGAGGTCACCCAGGGACTAAATGACAGGTACAAATCCCTGAAAAAATAAATTTAAAGGTCTGGCCTGTATGTTATCTCAACCAGGGGCCGCGATTTTTCCTATTATGAATATTCTTAAGATGTATATTGATCGGCAGAACGATCAATATGCGAAATTCCTTGATTTACCAGGAAAGACTTCATCGGTTTTTGTCGTAATCCCATGCTTCAATGAGCCCGGCATCCTTGCCTCCCTAAATTCGCTCGCAGACTGTTATCCTCCTGGTTCGGATGTTTCAGTGCTTGTGGTTATCAATCATCCCGAAGATGCTGACGAAGCGGCAGTAGCACAGAATATTTCAACATTGGATTGCATCGAAGGGTGGCGAAGTCAGCATCGCCATTTATTTTTTGATGTTCAACGAATTTATGCCCCCTCACTTCCGCTAAAATGGGCTGGTGTGGGGTGGGCCCGTAAAATTGGTATGGATGAGGCTGTTAAACAGATCTTTAATAATGGATTTTCAGATGGAATAATAATTTCTTTTGATGCCGACTCTACAGTATCGCCTAATTATTTTGAGTCTGTTGAAAAATCTTTCTGTGAAAACCCGAAATTCAGTTTCTTCACAATTAACTTTGAACATCCACTTGATAACCGGAATTTAAGTCCTGAAAATCGTGAGGCGATTATCAGGTATGAACTTCATATGCGCTATTATCGGTTTGCCATGCAATGGAGCGGTTATCCTCATGCTATTCATACAGTTGGATCGAGCTTTGCCTGCAAAGTTTCAGCTTATGTTAAACAAGGTGGGATGAACAGGCGGAAGGCTGGTGAGGATTTTTATTTTTTACATAAGATGGTGTTGGTTGGCAGCTACGGTAATATTAATTCAACAACCGTATTTCCTTCGGCACGCCCCTCCGACAGGGTCCCGTTTGGAACAGGGGCGGCAGTAAAAAAATGGATTGAAGGAAGTTCCGGGTTGAATTTCACATATTCGCTCAACGCATTCAGTAATTTAAAACCATTGTTTTTGAACGCTTCGCTTTTTTGGCAAATGGAATACCCTGAAATTGAAAAAATTTTCAGAAATTTGCATACTACATTGCAATCGTATTTTAAAAAAGCTCAAACGATTGATAAGATAATTGAACTGAAGAAGAATTGCTCCAGCGCAGAAGTCTTCGGGACAAGGGTATTTCATTTGCTGGATGCATTCTGGATTTTAAAATACTTAAATTTTGCCCATGAAACTGCCTATGAGCTTGGCGACCTTCGGACTGAAGCGACTATGCTGCTGCAACATATTGGAATTCAGACCGAAAATAATTCTTCGCCTGAAAATCTTCTTGAAATATTCAGAGATTTAGACACAAGAGTTTGCAACTGTTGTTAATTTTTCAGCGTTCGTTTCGTTATTTGAAACTTATTCGTAATGTAACAGGAATGACACATTTTTAAAATATCTGAAATGTACATTTGTCAGTTAATTTCATAAATCATGGATTTAAAATCTGCTAAAGTATCTGTTTTAAATAAAGTATTACGTGATAATTATACTTTTATCATCCCGTTCATTATGTCAACTTCTTTAATGACAGTTCTACTCGCAACAGTTGGCAATGACCGTTTGTTCCTTGATATTAACAGTTGCCACTCAGCCTTTGCCGATTTCTTTTTTTTAAATTTCACCAATTTAGGAGATGGAACAATTGCATTTATCTTTATTGTTGTTTTATTTTGGATTTCATTTCGCGAAGCCCTCACATTTTTGTCTATTACACTATTGATCACCATATTGGTAACCATATTAAAAAATGTCATTTTCCCCGGATTCAGTCGACCGGTTGCTTATTTTGAACCCACAGCTGCTATAAGGCTTGTTACAGGTTATAATCCCCCAGTGCTTGGTACCTTTCCTTCAGGTCATACAGCAACCGCCTTCAGTGTATGTTTTTATTTGTCAATATTGAGCAAGAGCCAGGTTGCAAAATTCTTTTTGTTTGTTACAGCCTTTTTGGTAGCCTATTCCCGGATTTATTTATCGGCCCATTTCCCTGTGGATGTGGTTGTTGGTGCCGCTATTTCCGTATCAGTCACAATTGTTTGCTATTACTTTAGCCGGAAAATTTTAAACTTAAAACTGGATAAAAAACTGACATTCAATCCTAAGTTTTTAGTCAGACAACAACACTTATGATCCGAAACATTTCGATTGAAACCCGGTGCAGGGTTTTAATTATACTCCTGGGACTTCTTATATTCCTGCCCTTTATTGGATTAGTTCATTTGTTCGATTGGGATGAGATCAATTTTGCCGAATCGGCCCGTGAGATGATTATAACAGGGGACTACAGCACCGTTCGTATTAATTTTATTCCATTCTGGGAGAAACCTCCATTATTCATCTGGCTTCAGGTTTTAAGTATGAAACTCTTTGGAATAAATGAGTTTGCTGCCAGGTTTCCAAATACTATATGTGGTGTGCTGACTTTACTTGCGCTTTTTGAAATAGGTAAATTTTTAAGAAACTATAAATTTGGATTGCTTTGGGCTTTAGCATACGCAGCTTCCGTTTTACCATTTTTATATTTCAAATCAGGAATTATCGATCCCTGGTTTAACCTTTTTATCTTCACTGCATTATATTTTGCATTCAGACACTTTGATCAAAAAGAATCCAGACATCAGGGGGTGTTAAATGTGATTTTATCAGCCGGTATCCTTGGTTTGGCAGTTTTGACAAAAGGTCCCGTTGCAATTTTGCTTTTTGGAATTACCATAGGTATATTCATTCTGATACAACGAAAAATAAAAATTTTGAAATGGAAAGATGTATTGATGTTTACATCCGTTTTAGTCATTTCGGGTGGTGCATACCATATCTATCAAATGTTAACAGGAAACTGGCAATTAACATATGATTTCTTCATGTACCAGTTGCGCCTGATGAAAACACAGGATGCCGGACATGGCGGTAGTGTCTTTTATCACCCCCTGGTATTGTTTATCGGCGTATTCCCTTCATCTGTTTTGGCATTAAATGCTTTTTTCAGGAAAAGCAGTGTCAGCAATGTATTCAGAAGATTAATGGTGGTATTGTTCCTTGTTGTTTTAGTGATTTTTTCATTGGTCCAGACAAAAATCGTCCATTATAGTTCGTTATGTTATTTCCCTATAAGTTACCTCGCTGCAGTTTCGGTTTATGACATTTGTTATAAAAGGAAAAGCTTAAGCACTTTGAGTAAGGTGCTACTTTCATTGGCAGGATTTGTTTACGCGATTATTCCCGGCTTATTGCAATTAATAACCAATTCGATACCTTCCGAATTGCTAAAGAAATTTATTGCTGACGATTTCGCCCTGGCATGTATCAATAGCATAGTTTATTGGAGTGGATATGAGTTCATTCTGGGTTTGGCATTTGGACTGGCAATGGCCATTTCTGTATTTTATTTACATGGGACCAAACAGGTTCTATCCATTTATGCTAGTACAATCCTATTCATATTCATGTTCATGTTTATATTGATTCCTAAAATTGAGAAGTATTCCCAGGGGGCTGCTATTGATTTTATTTCGGCATTTAAAGGCAAACCCGTTTGGGTTTCTGCTTTGGGTTATTATAGTTATGCCCCTTATTTTTACGCTGATAAACCTAAAAGGGCTTGCAATGAAATTGATGAGCAGGAGTTCTTATTACATGGCAATACAGGTTGTGATGTATATTTTGTCACCAAAATAACCGAATTGCAATCAATTATCGATCAAAACCCGCAACTTGTGGCAGTGAAGCAAAATGGAGGGTTTGTATTGCTTAAACGTATTAAATAACAAACGATTAATGATATTAAACAAAACTGTTGCTGTTGTAATGCCGGCTTATAACGCTGAAGAAACACTTGAAATGACACTCAGTGAAGTGCCCCGTGATATTGTTGATTACGTGATCCTTGTTGATGATTGCAGCAGGGATGAAACGATTACATTGGCATCAAGGCTCAATATCCAGTATGTAATAAAGCATGATAAAAACAAAGGATATGGCGGAAATCAGAAAACTTGTTATGATAAAGCACTTGAAATAAATGCCGATATTGTGGTAATGTTACATCCTGATTACCAGTATACGCCTAAGCTCATTCATTCAATGTGTTATCTTATTGCAAACGATGTTTATCCGGTAGTCCTGGGGAGTAGAATTTTAGGTGTTGGTTCTGTAAAAGGAGGAATGCCTATTTACAAATATATTGCGAACAGGTTTCTTACCATATTTCAAAACATTCTTCTCTGGAAAAAATTGTCTGAATATCACACTGGCTACAGGGCTTTTAGCATTGAAATATTGCGCGAAATCAATTATCAGGATAATTCGGATGATTTTATTTTTGACAATGAAATGATTGCGCAAATTTTTAGTGCCGGTTATGAAATAGCTGAAATTACATGTCCAACCCGGTACTTTAAGGAAGCTTCGTCAATTAGTTTTTTTAGAAGTGTAAAATATGGATTTGGGGTAATAAAGGTATCGGTTCTCTACCGCCTTCATAAGTGGAAAATAATCAAATATAAATTATTGGAATAAGATAGAGTTTCAGGGGATCTTTATATTTCCAATAACCTTACCAAACAAAAAATAGGGTAATCCGATTTTGAGGCTCCCTTCTTTTTATTCGATCGTTACCATCACCATATCTTTTGGAATCCTGTCACCTTGTACAACATTTATGCTCTTGATCACACCGTCAAAAGGCATTTCCACTTTAGTATACATTTTCATTGCATCTAGTGTCAGTATCCTCTCACCAGCTTTAAGTTTTTGTCCCGGAGTTACAAAAATCTCAATTATTGAACCAGGAATAATTGAACGCACCTCTTTCGGGTCAGACTTCTGCCATTTTATATGCTTTTCAAATTTGGGGGTAGTCAATGTCAGATACCTGGCACTGTTAACTACGAATACCTGGTATTTCGAGTTGGATTCTTCCATAGCTTAATATTTTTTATATAAAAACAGGATCAGAAAGGCGGAATGCCGTGTTTCCTTGCCGGTCGCGGATCAACTTTACTGGCAGAAATTTCAAGTGAATGAATAAGCCTTGCCCTGGTTTCCGATGGCTCAATCACCTCATCGATGTAACCTCTTGATGCTGCTACAAATGGATTTGCAAATTTATCTTTATACTCCTGAATTTTTTGTTTCCGCATTTCTACAGGATTCTCAGCCTCTTCAATTTCCTTCTTAAATACAATATTTGCAGCACCTTCAGGGCCCATGACTGCAATTTCTGCCGTTGGCCAGGCAAATACAAAATCGGCTCCCAGGTGACGGGAATTCATTGCGATATAACCACCGCCATATGCTTTTCGAATAATCACAGTAACTTTCGGCACCGTGGCCTCGCTGTAGGCATACAATAATTTTGCACCGTGCCTTATTACACCTGCATGCTCCTGATCTACACCAGGTAAATATCCAGGCATATCTTCCAGCGTCACAATCGGGATATTGAACGCATCGCAATACCGTATAAAACGGGCTGCTTTATCCGAACTGTCACAATCAAGAACTCCGGCGAGATACATAGGTTGATTGGCAACAAAACCAATAGTATTTCCCTGTATGCGGCCAAATCCGATTACTATGTTACGGGCAAAATATTCCATGATTTCGAAAAAGTCAGAACCATCAGTAACGGCCTTGATAATGTCACGTATATCGTAAGGATAATGCGGATCGGCAGGAACTATCTCGTCAATATTCTTCTTAAGCAACGGTTCCTGAATAGGAAACTTCCGGGCTTTTTGTGCATTGTTCCACGGGATGAATGTAATGAGTTTTTTGATTTGTGTGAAACATTCGTCTTCACTCCTGGCAAAGAAATGGGCATTCCCTGTAATTTCACTGTGAACCATTGCCCCACCCAGCTCTTCCATTGAAATCTCTTCACCGAGAACGGTTTTAATCACTCCCGGGCCTGTAATAAACATTTTTGAAATATGCTCGACTACAAATACAAAATCTGTAAGCGCAGGTGAATAGACAGCACCTCCGGCACAAGGGCCAAGGATAACAGAGATCTGCGGGATTACCCCGGATGCATTGGTGTTACGATAGAATATTTCACCATATCCGGCAAGTGAGTTTACACCTTCCTGAATTCGCGCACCTCCCGAATCATTAATCCCTATGAGCGGGACTCTCATCTTCAGTGCATGATCCATAATTTTGGTAATCTTTCGGGCATGCATAAGTCCGAGTGAGCCTCCGGCAACGGTAAAATCCTGGGCATATATTGCAACCGGTTGATTATACATGGTCCCGGTTCCGATAATAACCCCATCGCCATGTAGTACCTTCTTTTCCATATCAAAATCACGGCCTGTGTGTTCAACAAAGAGATCATATTCGTGAAAAGAATTTTCGTCCAGAATAGCTTTTATCCTTTCGCGGGCAGTTTTCTTGCCCATGGCAACCTGCTTCTCGATGGCTTTTTCGCCACCTCCCTGCTGAGCCTCCTTTTTTCTTTTCCGGAGGTCAAGGATGTTTCTCTTAAATGACATATGTGCAATTTAAATTAATAATTCATTGTATTCAATCATTTCCAAACATTGTCCGGAAAAAAATCCGGCGGTAAAAGTACAACAATTTATGCTATTTATTTCGATGCCCATTTGTACAACCCTACTGCAATAATTGAGTAAACCAGATTGGGAAGCCAAACGGCCAGGAGGGTATTAAAGCCAACATTGAAGGCAAAGATCGCGGAAACCTTCATAAACATGATATAAGAGAAACTCAGCAATAAACCAAGGCCCAGATGAAACCCAATACCTCCCCTCATGCGGCGTGATGCCAGCGAAACTCCGATTACCGATAAGATAAATGTGCTAAGTGGCTGAGCTGTACGATTATACCTTTCCTGTTCATAGCGTGCAACATTATCAACGCCACGTAGTTTCAGGTCCTTAATATATGCATTTAGTCTCCAGTAATCCATTGTCTCCTCCTTGCTGTTTTGCTGGCCAAAATCGGACGGTAACATCCTCAAAGTGGTATCAATAGATATCCCTGTCTTAATAACCTCCTGCGCTCCATGCATATCCCTGATATAATAATTCTGAATGACCCACTTCTTTTTTTCCCGGTCCCATTTAATACTCTCAGCGATCAGTTTAGATATCAGCCGCTTGTCATCAAACTGATCGATTGAAAACTTATAGCCAACATCGAGTTTATTGTTGTAACTCTGCATATAAACAAACAATCCCGGTTCCAACTGACGATGAATGTTCCTTTCATTATTGATAAACTCGTTATTGATATATGTATTTCTGAAGTTTACACGCGCTTCAGTTGCAGAAGGTATGACAAAGTTTCCCAAAATCCAGGATATCGATGCAATTACACCTGAAGCCATCATATAAGGGCGCATTAACCGGTTATATGAAACACCGCTGGCCAGAATTGCTATAATTTCAGAGTTATAGGCCATCTTACTTGTGAAGTATATCACGGCAATAAATGTAAATAAGGCACTGAAGAGATTTGCGTAGTAAGGGATAAAGTTCAGATAATAATCTATGGCAATTGCACGTAACGGAGCCTTTTTGCTGATAAAATCATCAACATTCTCAGATATATCAAAAATTATTGATATGCTTATTATCAGGGCAATAGCAAGGAAAAAAGTTCCCAGGTATTTTTTTATGATATACTGGTCGATCCTTTTAATATATTTTCTGACCATCCGTCTTCATTTATATTTAATTATAAGTACATCTTTTTAAAGCCGTTTCCCCAATTGCAAAATCATCTTTTCCTTCCATTTTTTAAAATTACCATCACAAATCTGTTGACGGGCCTCACCAACTAGCCATAGATAAAATGCAAGGTTATGGATACTTCCAATCTGGGCACCCAACATCTCCTTTGCATTAAACAGGTGGCGCAGGTAAGCTTTGGAGTATTTGTGGTCCACAAAAGAAGTACCAAAAGGATCAATTGGAGAAAAATCATCCCGCCATTTATTGTTTTTAATGTTGATGATCCCATTTCGTGTAAATAACATCCCATTTCTGCCGTTTCTGGTAGGCATCACGCAATCAAACATATCGATACCCCGGTCAATCCCCTGCAGGATATTGATGGGATTACCAACTCCCATAAGGTATCGTGGCTTATCCTCCGGCAGAATATCGTTTACGATTTCGATCATATCATACATCTCATCTTCCTTCTCCCCAACCGAGAGCCCACCTATCGCATATCCATCACTATTAAAGGAGATTACATGCTCGGCAGCTTTTTTGCGCAGATCTGAAAATATACATCCCTGAACAATGGGGAAAAATGATTGAGAATATCCATATTTAGGTGCAGTTTCATTAAACCTTTTAACGCATCTTTCGAGCCAGCGCTGAGTCAGTTCAAGTGACTTGCGCGCATAATCATAATTTGCAGCCCCAGGTGTACATTCATCAAAAGCCATAATAATGTCACCTCCGATTGATCGTTGAATATCGGTAACATTTTCAGGAGTGAAAAGATGCCTTGAGCCATCAATATGAGACTGGAACCTGGCTCCCTCTTCCGTCAGTTGCCTGATATCACCTAAAGAAAATACCTGAAATCCGCCACTATCTGTCAGAATGGGCCCATCCCAGCTATTAAATCTATGAAGTCCTCCCGCCTTTTCGATTATTTCCACACCAGGCCTGAGATATAAATGGTAAGTATTACCAAGTATGATCTGAGCTTTTATGTCTTCTTTCAGATCTTTAACATGGATACCTTTGACCGATCCTATTGTACCAACAGGCATGAATATGGGCGTATATATTTGTCCATGAGCTGTTTCTATTTTGCCTGCCCGTGCTCTCGACATCGGAGCCGTACATTGGAGTTCAAATTTCATTTTTAAAATTTCGCGCTGCAAAGATAGTTATTATAGAAGAATTTCAGGAAAGATGAAAAAAACCGGAAAAACTACATTTGTTCGGCTGCCAATGTGTAATTTTGAGCACTATCGTTGATATTATATGATTGAAATATTCGGGTTATCATTTGGCACAGAGGAATTGGCATTCGTGTTCGCATTTGTGATGTCGTTTTTGATACAGTTGTTTTACCAGGTTTTAATAGCTGTATTTACTTTAAGTGGTAAAAAGAATGATAAAAAAGTTGATTATCCATCTGTTTCAATCATTGTTCCATCAAGAAATTATGAGGAAAACCTTCGGGAACTGATTCCTGCGCTTCTTGAACAGGACTATCACGATTTTGAGGTTGTTGTTGTAGATGACTGCTCGGCTGACGGCACAGAATGGTACCTCGCTCAGCTTAAATTGCGATCCGCTAAACTTAAGACCAGCCATATTATTCAGGAAACCGATTTCCCAAATGCGCTGGCGATTTCCATAGGGATCAGGGCTGCTTCCAAGGAATGGTTAATATTTTTGAACCCCCTCTGCAGGGTGGAAGGACGGGACTGGCTTAAGTCATTTGCATCATCTTTAAGTCCGAAAAAAGAAACTGCGTTCGGGTTTGTAAAATTTTCTAATCCGAAGGGACCGATGCATAAATTTTTAAGATACATAAATTTTGATTCCTTTATGCTTTATGGATCAGCCCGTTACCTGGGATTACCAATGCCGGTCACCGATATGAATATTGCATACAGGCGTGAGCAATTTCTGAACCACAGAGGTTTTGCTGCTGTCCTTGATTGTCGCTATTGCGAAAACGAGCTGTATATCAACAAGATATCTAACCGTGAAAATTCAGTCTGCCTCTTAAACCATTCCACTGCAATTACCTATACCGGGGAAACCGACTGGTATGAAGGAATGAACTTTATAAAGAAACAGATGTTACTAAAGAGAAAATTTTCTATTGGTCAGAGCGTTTATTTATGGATCAATACTCTTAGTCGTTTAGTTTTTGATGTTTCTATGGTCGCACTTATGATCCTGTCACCCTTCAAGTTTTGGGTCGGAGGGTTATGGGTTTTTAAAATTATTCATGAACTTATCTGGGGAATAGTGGCAATGAAGCGTCTTGGTGAGAAAAAGTTATTACCCGGATTGATTTTTCTGAGATCATTTGCTCCAATCTTCAACGCTATGATCTTTTTAAGTCAGCTATTATCTGGTCGGAAACACAAATGGAAATAAACCCTAATCTTTCGGAAAACGCCAGACGCGACGTGACGCTTATATCCGCTGCCAGATCAGGGGATCAGAAGGCATTTGCCCAACTTATGAATCGTTATAAAGATGCCATTTACTTCATGGTTTTGAAAATGGTTAACAGTAAAATGGATGCAGAAGATCTTACCATTGAAACATTTGGGAAAGCATTTGCCGATATTGACCATTATGAGCCTCACTTTGCCTTTAGTACATGGCTGTTCAGGATTGCTTCAAATAATGCCATTGATCATATTCGAAAGAAAAGGGCAGTTACCGTTCCTCTGGAGCCATGGATACAAAAGGATAAAAGTATCGGGGGTGAATACAATTACAATGCAAAGGACGATACAGATACCCCTGAGGAGGCTTTTATTAAGACACAAAATTCAAAATTATTGCGTAAAGCAGTATCGTCTTTAAAATCGCCGTACAGGACACTACTCGAATTACGTTATTTTAAGGAATATTCTTATGCGGAAATAGCTGAAGAACTAAATCTTCCGCTAGGGACAGTAAAAGTACAATTATTCCGTGCCCGGGAGAAGCTTTTTGAAATCCTTAAAGACAGTGAAATAGCTGGTTAACCCATCTTTAATTTGATTTTATGTTAGAGATTCTTAAGTATTTTCCAAATTTAACCCCTGAACAGATAGTGCGGCTCAATATAATGGGTCCGCTTTATCATGAATGGAACCAGAAAATAAATGTAATATCACGAAAAGATATTGATTCACTTTACGAAAAACACATATTACACGCATTGGCTATCGCTAAAATAATTGTTTTCAAACCGGGAACCAGAATTCTTGACGTTGGTACCGGAGGAGGTTTCCCTGGTATTCCGCTTGCTATATTATTTCCTGATACCCGGTTTGTTCTGGTAGATTCAATAGGAAAGAAAATTAAAGTCGTAGAAGCCGTTGCAGAAGCCCTGGAACTTAAAAATGTTACCGCAATTAAAATAAGGGCTGAAGAAGTAAAGGAAAAATTTGATTTTGTGATCTCAAGAGCTGTGATGGCATTTCCGGCTTTTGTTGGTTTAGTGAGAAAAAATATTTCACCAAAGCCGCAAAATTCGCTCCCGAATGGAATATTCTATTTAAAAGGAGGTGATTTTCAAGGAGAAATAAAAGATTTTAAAAGACTTGCCGAGGTTATTGAAATCTCAGATTTCTTTTCCGAACCCTATTTCAGGACAAAAAAAGTGATTTACTTACCTGTAAATAAGTAACGGTTTAAAATTAATTTGTTTCAAATCAGTTTTTGTTTTGCCATAAGGGAAAAAAGAGTTATTTTTGCACTCCAAAATATAAAAGAATATAGTGTAAATTCATAAAATATTTTTCAGAGATGAAAAGAACTTTTCAACCATCGAACAGAAAAAGGAGAAACAAACACGGATTCCGTGAAAGAATGTCTACCGCTAACGGGCGCAAAGTTATTCAGGCGCGTCGTGCAAAGGGACGTAAAAAACTTAGTGTTTCCGACGAACCTCAGCATAAGAGATAAAAGGTTGTTGTTCAGTAATTTCATACGAAAGGTAAGGGACTCTGTTCTTTACCTTTCGTATTTATATCAATACCGGTCATTATTTTTTCGTTGAAGTTGAATTGAATCATTCAGTATAAATAAGACTTTTAAGGATTGAGTATGAGTAATCAGGTGTTATCTTTGTTAAGCCTTACAGGAATTGAACCCCACCTCCTCCAGGTGGCAGAGAAGGTACTATCGAATGAGAGGATCAGTGCCGCAGATGGAAATCTTCTTTTCAACGAAGGAAGTTTACCTTTTTTGGCGCTTTTGGCAGACGCCGTCTCTCAAAGGATTAACAATAACTATGTTTTTTTTAACAGGAATTTCCACATCGAACCCACAAACATTTGTGTCAATCATTGCACTTTTTGTTCATACCGCCGCCGCAGGGGAGAGGAGGGGTGCTGGGAGTATAGTATTGAAGATATTAAGGAACAGGTCGCCTCTTTTAGCGATTCGGTTCCTACCGAAGTGCATATTGTAGGCGGAGTACATCCTGACAGGGACCTCTATTTTTATTCTGAAATGATTAAAACAATAAAGGAATGTAACCCTGCAATCCATATAAAAGCATTCACCGCTGTTGAGATAGACTCGATGTGCCGGATGGCCGGGTTGACAATTGAAGAAGGGCTTAAATTACTCAAAGATGCCGGCCTGGATTCTATGCCGGGTGGTGGGGCCGAAATTTTTGATGAACAAATAAGGCAAAAGATATGCCCCGACAAAACAGGCTCAGCTCAATGGTTGCGCATACACAGGATAGCGCATCAACTCTTAATACCCACCAACGCTACAATGCTGTATGGGCTGCTGGAGAATTTCGAAAACCGCATTGACCACCTTGAACGCCTCAGGACACTTCAGGACGAAACAAAAGGATTTAATGCATTTATACCACTGAAATTCAAGCATTACAATAATTCTTTTTCCCATTTGAAAGAAACAACAACAATTGAGGATTTGAGAAATTATGCTGTATCCAGAATTTTCCTTGATAACATTCCACACTTAAAAGCCTACTGGCCTATGATTGGCAAAGAAGTTGCCCAACTCTCCCTTGCCTTTGGTGTTGACGATCTCGATGGTACAATTGACGACTCGACAAAGATCTATTCCATGGCAGGCTCCGGAGAGCAGAATCCATCGGCCACTACAGAAGAACTGATCAGGATGATTAAAGGGGCAGGGAAAATCCCCGCCGAACGTGATACTATTTACAATATTATTAGAATATTCTGATTAATTTTGTTCCCGGAGATAAATATTTTCAAACGTGATATATGCAGCTGAAAGAATTTCTTGTTAGTAAAATATTTCTTAAAAACTTTGTGCTTGCAGTTGTATTAACAGTTGTATTGATTTGGTTTACAATGATAATGCTTTCATTTTATACCAACAGGGGAGTAAATTTTCCCATGCCAGACCTGAAAGGTATGAATATAACCCAGGTCAGGGCACTCGCTAACCAGCATCATCTTCGCTTTATTATAAAGGATTCTGTTTATCAGAAAAACATATTGCCGGAAACAGTGGTGGTTCAAAACCCTTCTGCTGGTCATAAAATTAAACCTAACAGACAGATATATATAACTGTTGCATCTTTTATTCCTGAACAGGTAGAAGTTCCGAAACTTACTGACGTCTCAATGCGTCAGGCAAGCGTACTCCTTGAATCCAAAGGTTTTGCACTCGGTAATGTTGAGCTGAGGCCATCTGAATTCAATGATCTGGTATTAGAACAAAAGTATAATGGTAAATCAATCGCTCCTGGTTCCAGGTTGGATAATGGATCAACAATTGATCTTGTGGTCGGGAAAAATATGGCAGGGGGTGAAACTACGATTCCGCAGCTTACCGGCCTTACATTGTCAGCAGCCAGAAATCTGGTTGCCGGCAAATCGTTGATTATCGGATCTGTAATATACGATCTGAACATTCTTACTTTCGAAGACAGTCTGCATGCAATCATCTGGAAGCAGATTCCGCCACCTGATTCAACAACTCTCGTGATGCCAGGATTATCTGTAGATATATGGTTAAAAACAATGCCTGCACCTTCCGATTCGTCCATGATATATTAACTAATTATTAATGAGCGCATTAACATATTGTGACGAACCCGATGTATTTGATGATGCAGGTGATGAAATCGAACAATTTGAACATTACAGATTTATTGCTGATCCAGGCCAGGGGGTATTACGAATAGATAAGTTTTTGTCCAACAGGATCGTTGGAACATCCCGAAACCGGATACAAACGGCTGCCGAAGCTGGAAGTATACGGGTAAATGGTATTCCTGTCAAATCGAATTACAGAGTTAAGCCCGGCGAAGAAGTTACCATAATGTTGGATTATCCCCGGCGTGAACTAAAAATTATTCCTGAAGATATTCCGCTGAACATTGTTTTCGAGGACGAAGAACTTATGGTGATAAACAAGCCTGCTGGTCTCGTCGTTCATCCCGGCCATGGAAATTACAGCGGGACACTTGTAAACGGACTGGTTTATAAATATCAGAACCTTGAATTGTATGGGGGGAATGACCCAAGACCCGGACTGGTGCACAGGATCGATAAAAACACATCAGGTTTAATTGTTGTTGCAAAAACGGAATTGGCCAAACTAAACCTTGCACTTCAGTTTTACAACAAAACAACGAAACGCAGATATATTGCTCTTGTTTGGGGAAATCTGGATTCAGATGAAGGGACAATTGAGGGGAATATTGGCAGAAGTACTAAGAACCGGCAGGTATATACTGTTTTTCCTGATGGCGGGTATGGGAAACCAGCTGTTACCCATTACCGTGTAATGGAAAGGCTTGGTTATGTAAATATTGTGGAGTGCGTACTGGAAACAGGTCGCACACACCAGATAAGGGTGCACATGAAACATATTGGACATCCTCTGTTTAATGATGATGTTTACGGAGGAAACCAGATACTGAGAGGGACGACATTTGCTAAATACAGGCAATTTGTTGAGAATTGTTTTTCCCTTATGCCAGGACAGGCTCTTCATGCCAAAATACTTGGGTTTGTACATCCTCTGACCAAAGAGGAAATGTATTTTGACTCCCCATTGCCCGAATATTTCGAACAAGTGATTGGGAAATGGCGTAACTATATATCGAACAGAGATATGTTTTAATAATTATTATCAAATGAATAAAAAAAATATTGCAATTGTAGCTGGAGGAGATTCGTCGGAATACGTCGTATCTGTCAAAAGTGGAGCCAATGTATTAAAGGCAATTAACAACGAATTATTTATTCCGTGGCTGGTAAGAATTAAGGGAAACGAATGGAGCGTTCTGAACGGTGAAAATTCAATTGCTGAAATTGACAAATCAGATTTTTCATTTACGCTTAACGGGGAAAAATCCGGATTCGACTATGCCTATATCATAATTCACGGAACCCCCGGCGAAGATGGGCTATTGCAGGGGTATTTTGAAATGATGAATATTCCCTATTCATCGTGTGATGTGCAATCTTCAGCACTGACTTTTAATAAGTTTTTTTGTAATAACTATTTGAGGAGCTTTAACATCCCTATGGCCAAATCAGTGCTCCTCCACACAGGTGAAAGGTATAGTGCAGCTGAAATTGTTGAATCCTTGGGTCTTCCGCTGTTCGTGAAACCAAATGCAGGAGGATCCAGCTTTGGGATTACAAAAGTGAAGGCCAGAGAAGATCTCATTGATGCAGTAAATAAGGCGCTTGACGAGAGCCCGGAAGCAATTGTTGAACAATTCGTTGACGGAAAGGAATTTACCTGTGGTGTCGTCAGAATAGGTGAACGAAAATTAGTCTTTCCGGTAACTGAGGTAATTCCTAAAAACGAGTTCTTCAATTTTGAATCCAAATATACCCCCGGTATGGCCGACGAAATTACCCCTGCCAGGATTTCTGAGGGCTTAACCCTGAAAGTACAGTCACTTTCTTCTCAGATATACGATCTTTGCGGTTGCAGGGGAATTGTACGTATTGATTATATCCTCAAAGATGAAATATTCTATTTTCTAGAGGTGAATACAGTCCCGGGAATGACTGAAACCAGTTTTATTCCACAGCAGATCAAGGCAATGGGATTGAATATGGGTGATTTATTAACTGAAATTATTCACTGGGGATTAAAATGCCAAAGCGGTAGGTCCGGCACAATTGATAATCATCCGGACTGAACTATTTCAACATTTTGTGGATAACATTGTTCATTGAGGTGTTGATAATTATTGTGTGTGACCCAAGCACCTGATACGGGAAACTATACTCTTTTCACAAGGTGAATAGCAGTTTTATAATCCGAAATTGAATACTATTTTTGAACAGGTAAGAACAATATCCATTTAAAGAGATTCAGAACATATATCTGACCCAATCTCTGTTGTTCACTCATTTCAAAACATATTGTTATTAATTTATAGTTATGCCTGCTGAAACAACCAATTTCCGTAACCGGAACAAATCAAAAATCACCATCGAACAGTTGAATGCCCAGTACGGGAAAATCCCGCCTCAGGCTCCCGAAGTCGAAGAAGCTGTACTGGGGGCATTAATGCTTGAGCGCGATGCTTTTACCGGTGTAGCGGCTATTCTTAAGGCGGAAAGTTTCTATAAGGAAGAGCACCAGAAAATATTCAACGTTATCCAGCACCTGGTTGTTAATGAGAAACCTGTTGATCTTTTGATGGTTACACAGGAATTAAAAAACAGGTTGCAGTTGGACGAAGTTGGAGGTCCGGTCTATATAACTCAATTAACCAGTAGAGTAGCCTCGGCAGCTCATATAGAATTTCATGCAAGAATAATTGCGCAAAAATACATTCAGCGTGAACTGATCAGGATATCGTCAGAAATTCAGGTCAAGTCTTACGATGACTCACTGGAGTTGGACGATTTGATAGATTATGCTGAATCGGCACTTTTCAAGGTCACTGAGGGTAATATTTCTAAAGAGTCACAACCTATCAAACCTTTACTTCGGGCAGCCATTGAACGTATTGAAGAAAACGCAAATAAGCCGGATGGGCTGAGTGGAATTGCATCCGGGTTTTATAAACTCGATAAAATCACCTCCGGTTGGCAAAATTCTGATTTAATGATCGTTGCAGGACGTCCGGCAATGGGAAAGACAGCCTTTGTACTTTCAATGGCCCGCAATATGGCTGTATCAAAACAGGTTCCTGTTGCTTTGTTTTCACTCGAAATGTCGTCTATGCAGCTAGTACTTAGGCTTATTGCGTCAGAAACGGAGCTTGGATCTGATAAAATTAAAAGTGGAAAACTTGAAGATTGGGAGTGGGAACTTTTTAACCGCAGGATAAAAAATCTCGAAAATGCCCCATTGTACATCGATGATACACCTGCATTATCTGTTTTCGAGTTCAGGGCAAAATGTCGCAGGCTAAAAATGCAGTACGGTATTGGTATTGTTATTGTCGACTACCTTCAACTGATGACTGTCGGTAACGATGTGAAAGGGAACCGTGAACAGGAGGTCAGCACAATTTCCAGGAACCTGAAGGCTATCGCAAAAGAAATAGATGTTCCTATTATTGCTCTTTCGCAGTTAAACCGTTCAGTGGAATCACGCGAGGGTAAACGTCCTCAGCTTTCTGATTTAAGGGAATCAGGAGCAATAGAACAGGATGCCGATATGGTCATGTTTATCCATAGACCTGAGGCTTATGGAATCACCCAGGATACAGATGGTAATTCATTAATAGGCGTTGCAGAGATTATAGTTGCCAAACACCGCAATGGTTCGACGGGAGATTTTCAGCTGGCTTTTAAATCTTCCCTGGCCAAGTTCAGTAATATTGAAGAGCTATCAATCGGGACTATGCCCGATGATTTGGGAGAAGGTAAAAAAGAGGCGATCTATCGTTCAAAAATGAATTATGAATCAGCAATGTCGGGAACCAGTTTACCAACTTCCGGATTTGGAAAACCCGGTGATCAATTAATTGAGGGCACTCCATTTTAATTCAATATTAAAACTTTATATTCATTGTATAGCTACTAAACAGATGTGTATGAATAAAATTGAAACGAAAAAGTATCCGAAAAGCCACGCTAATCGTTCCCATACCGGCTGATTGCCTCTTCCAGTATCGCAATAGTTGCAGTTGCGCCACAGCGTGAACATCCTGCTTCTTTTACTGCGATTAATTGATCCAAAGTTCGTACTCCACCGGCAGCCTTGACTTTGACTTTTGGACCGGAATTCTGCCTCATTAGCAGAATATTGGAAATAGTTGCTCCTATGTAATCATATTTTCCATCTGTCCCTTTTGCAAATCCAAAACCTGTCGATGTTTTGACATAATCCGAACCAACTTTGGTGCATATTTGACATAGTTTAATAATATCCTCATTCTTTGTGATATAGTCTGTTTCGAATATTACCTTTACAATGGCACCTTTCCGGTGACTTGCTTCTGTTACAGCTTTTATTTCGACTTCGATATAATGCCAGTCACCCTGAAGGGCTTTACCGATGTTGATCACCATATCAATTTCGGCAGCACCGTCATCGCAGGCAGTTTCAGTTTCGAAAACTTTTACCTTGATAGCTGAGTTTCCGGCAGGAAAACCTATTACGCACCCAACTCCTACATTAGTGCCCCGGAGAAGTACTTTAGCCTGTTTTACCATATAAGGTTTTACACACACCGAAGCGACATCATACTTTTTTGCAGTTGCACACTCTCGTATTAAGTCCTCATCGGTCATGGCAGGATGAAGAATGGAGTGGTCAATCATTCTTGCGAATTCTTCAACTTTTGTCATTATTCCTTAAAATATACCCGTTTCACCCTCTGTCCGACCGTGGTAAGTATTTCATATGAAATTGTTCCCAAAGTTGCGGCTACTTCACTTACAGGCAGTTCTTCACCAAATATGATCGCTTTGTCGCCTTCAAAAGCATCAATGCCGGTAATATCTGCCATGCACATATCCATGCAGATTGTACCTGTAATTGGCACTTTCAAACCTCCGATCACCACATTGCCTTTACCATTGCCAAGTCTTCGGTTTAGCCCATCGGCATATCCTATTGGTAACACTGCGATAGTTTGTTGCTTGTCTGCAACTGAACTTCGTCCGTAGCCAATCGTTTCCCCTGCTTCAACTCTCTTTATCTGAGAAATAGTTGTTTTCAGGGTGGCAACATTGTGCAGGTCGTTCTGGCACCCGGGACTTATACCATATAACCCGATCCCAAGCCGGACCATATCCAGTTCCATACCAGGGAAACGTTCAATTCCCGACGAATTTAAAATATGTTTTAAAATCTTATAATCGAACAGATTAGTAAAAATATTACAGTAATCACTGAATTGGTTGAATTGCAACAGTGTAAAGTTGTCGTGTTGCGGATCATCACTTGCAGCAAGATGAGAAAAAATTGAACGGATATAAATTGTATTATTCCTCATGATATATTCAGCCACCCTTTTCATCTCTGAAAGCTTATCGAATCCAAGCCTCTTCATACCGGTATCGACCTTCAGGTGAACCGGGAAATTGTTAACTGCATTTCTTCTTAATGCTTCATCAAATTTTTCCAGTAATTCAAATCGGTAAATATTTGGTTCGAGCCGGTTTTCGATCATCGCGTCAAAACCATGTTCTTCAGGGTTCATTACTAAAATAGGAACCTCAATCCCGTTATTCCTAAGTTCAATTCCTTCATCTGCAATTGCGACCGCGAGATAATCTATTTTCTGGTATTGCAATGCTTTGGCAATTTCCACAGAACCGGTACCATAGGAAAAAGCCTTGACCATAGCCATAACTTTAGTGCCAGGACTAAGTTTTCCGCGATAAAAATTCAGATTATAGACCATTGCATCAAGATCAATCTCCATCACCGTCTGGTGCGTTTTATCCTGAAGTAGTGCTGAAATCCTGTCAAAACGGAATTGGCGGGCCCCTTTTAAAAGAATTACCTCATGATCATAATCGCTTTCCCTGAAATGAAGCAGAAACTCGTCAATGGACGTGAAAAAGAGCTTGTTAACCACGGTAAACATATGGTTGAACCGGCTTATTTCAGTTCCAATACCTATGATTCTGTCAATATGACGCATTTGAACGTAATCGGCAATTTCGCGGTAAAGTATTTCCGGATTTTCTCCCGATTGCAGTATATCAGAGATGATTACAGTGCAACTTTTTTTCCGGCTGTCAGATTGTTGGTTAATGAAATCCAATGCATTAACAAGGGATGCGGTATCGGAGTTATACGAATCATTAATAACAGTGCAGCCATTGATTCCCTTTTTCATCTCCAGCCGCATTGCAATTGGAGTGATTTTCAAAAATTTGTCTTTACAAGCCTCCTGATCACGACCCGTCGCTAACACATATGCCCAGCAGTGAATGGCATTTTCAATACTGGCATCATCAGTGAATGGAATTGAAATGGAGATTCCTTCAGATTGAAACACCCCCTCAATCAAGGTCGACATGGTATCTTTGGTCTTTTTAACTATCACCAATTCAGCCGAATGATCGCTTTCTGACCAACTGAAAAGGCTGGGATTTTTACTAAATTTTGCTTTTCCAATTGCCTCGCCGAGTAAACCAAAATCCTTACAGTATACTAATAATGAGGTATTTGTAAATAGTTTGATCTTTTCTTCAACCAATTCATTTATTGAACTGAAGTTTTCGAGATGGGCTTTACCAAGATGGGTGAATATGCCATGATCCGGGAGTAGGATCTTCTCAAGTTTCTCCATCTCCCCGGGCCTGGAAATTCCGGCTTCAAAAATTGCAAGATCGTACCGGTTATCCATTAACCAAACAGATAGAGGGTTTCCGATCTGGGAATTGTAGCTTCTGGGGCTACGGACAATCTTTAATTCCGGACTTAATAATTCACAAAGCCATTCTTTTACAATAGTCTTCCCGTTGCTGCCTGTTATTCCTATTACCGGATAATTAAACCTGCGGCGATGAAAAGCGGCCAGTTTTTGAAGTGCCCCAAGTGTACTGTCAACTAATATAAAATGAGCTGAAATATTTAACGGTGTTGATACCGGCAACTCTTCAACGACAAACAGGGAAACCTCTTTTAATATAGCATCATCTATAAAACGATGTCCATCATTACGGTCACTTTTAAGTGCAAAAAAAAGGGTCTCTTTCCCTGAAAGGATCGTTCGGCTGTCGAAAGATAAGAACCGGATGGGCAATTCAAAAGTAATTTCCGGGCCAAATAAACGACCTTCAATGATAGAAATAATTTCTCCAATCGAATATATGATCATTTAGTGTTGATTCTTTTATTTAACTTCAATATTTCGCGCAAAGAACGCAAAGTAACGCAAAGTTTTTCTTTATGTCATTGCGCCTCGGTTGTCCTGGCGGGAAGCATTTTAAGTAATTCGTTTATGGAATTCATAATTCCAATACTGAGTGACTATTAGGTATAAGGATAAAAATAAGGTTATTGCTATAACAGAAATATCATATATTCAATGTGTTAACCTACTATATAACTAAATCCTGAAGTTATCTGTTTTGAAGTTCGATTCCATCTGTTGCTTTCCCCTTTTCCCTTACTCCTTATGCCTTTTCCCGCCAGCCGCCAGTTGCCAGCAGCTTAATTATTCAGGAAGCACACAAACTGATATTTTAACCGGTTTGTCAGGATGGAATGTCCATGATATCAAAGTAACATTCACGGCAAAGAGGTTCATAATCACCCTTTTCGCCCAGAACAACAAGCTTTTCCATATCTGAAAGCCTGTGACTAAAATGAGCAAGGTTTCCGCATCGCATGCAAATGGCATGTACCTTGGTTACATATTCCGCACTAGCCATTAATCCAGGCATCGGACCGAAGGGCTGGCCCCTGAAATCCATGTCCAGGCCCGCGACAATAACCCGGATTCCCATATATGACAATTTATTACAAACGTCTATCAGGCCAGAATCAAAAAATTGTGCTTCGTCAATGCCAACGACATCAACATTACCGGTTAATAGTAAAATAGTTGCAGAATTTTCAACAGCTGTCGAGCGAAGTGCATTCTCATCGTGTGATACTACCTCGTTTTGAGAATATCTGACATCGATACCTGGTTTAAAAATTTCAACATTCTGCCGGGCAATTTCTGCCCGGCGCAATCTTCTGATCAATTCTTCAGTTTTGCCTGAAAACATTGATCCTGCGATAACTTCGATCCATCCGCGTTTGCGGTTATTGGGAAGATTACTTTCGATAAACATGGAACAAAAATATCAAATTTTTGTCCGGTTTTTTTGTATTTTTATCATTAAAATATTATGGTGATGGAAGCAAAAACACTATTGAGGTTGATAAAAAAGGATCTATCACATCTTGAGGAGATTATGGGCGCAATTAATCAGGAACTTCCGCTTTTGCCTGAAGAGGTTGAGCTTGCACTGGTCCGTGCAAACGCGCTGCTAAGGGAACTTGAAATACTTAATAAACTGGCTGGTAAAAACGGGGTTGGCTCAGGAGCTTCAGGACTAAATGACGATACATTGGGTGTATCATCAGAATTTGGCCATGATCCGGGCGAGCAAACCGGATTAACCGGGACTGAATCCGGTGATGATTCTAAGCCGGCTAAGTGTGCTAATAAGATAGAGCTTGTTGATATTGAACAGGCAGTTCCGGTTAATAAGGAATCAGCAAAACCCGTTGAAGTTAAAACTTCGGATATTTCTTATGTGAGAGAGGAATTATTACGTGAAGATGACACCAAAGGAATGAAAAGCCCTGGTGAAATTCAGGGTGAATCGCATCAATTAGTTAATGACATCCTCTCTGCAGATAAAAGTGATTCAGAATATCAGATGATATCAATCGATAGTATAAAGGCGAGTATTGGGATAAATGACCGGTTTCTATTTATCCGTGAATTGTTTGAAAACAGCTCTGAACAATTTGAGGCTGCTATTTCCGCTCTTGATAGTCTTGAAAACATCCGCGATGCTGTCAATTATCTGAAAATAAACTTTAAATGGCACAAAACCGAGGCCAGTCAGAAATTTTTAGTTTTAGTTAAACGACGGTTCACAAAATAGAGGATGGGGAAATTGTATATTGTGCCTACTCCTATTGGAAATCTTGAAGATATTACGCTCAGGGCTTTAAGGATTTTAAAGGCAGTTGATCTTATTTTAGCTGAGGATACCCGTACTTCCCTGGTTTTGCTAAAACATTATGGAATTGACACACGGGTTGGGTCGCACCATAAATTTAATGAGCACAGAACAGTAGAGCATATTGCGGAACAGATACTTGCAGGAGAGGATATCGCGCTGATCTCTGATGCCGGTACCCCTTCAATATCTGATCCCGGATTTTTACTTACCCGGACCTGCCTCAATATGGGAGTTGAAGTAGAGTGCCTTCCAGGGGCAACAGCCTTTGTTCCTGCTCTTGTTAATTCAGGGTTTTCGAGTGACCGGTTTTGTTTCGAAGGGTTTTTACCGCAAAAGAAAGGGAGACTGAAAAAACTGAAAGAGCTTACAGGTGAAACCAGAACAATGATTTTTTACGAATCACCATTTCGTTTAATTAAGGCACTTCAGCAATTATCGGAATATTTTGGACCAGACCGGAGAGTGTCGGTATCACGCGAACTTTCCAAAATATTTGAAGAGAATTTTCGTGGCACAGTAGCTGAGGTATTGGTTCATTTTCAATCTAAAATAGTAAAAGGTGAAATTGTAATAGTTGTGGAAGGTAAACCCGAAAAGAAAACAACTGTAATGGAACAGGAGGAATAATATTTTTATTGTCGATTTGATGTTGAGTCCAATCCGAAAAGCCAAAAAAGCAAGAATGCCACTAAGTCACAAAGGCACTAAGTTTCTCAAAGATGTAAATATCAGCACTATGATTCTTAGTGATTCTTCGCGTCTTAGTGTGGCAGGAAAAGACTTTTCGGAGGGGACTCATGTTTGTTTGGAATAAAATTTTGATCTGAATAAGCTGGTGAATTTTAACCTGATCATATTTTTTGCCACAAGGCCACTAAATGGCACTAAGATTTCACAAAGAAAAAATACGAAACTTAACAAACTGTGACATGAAGGATCATCTGGGAAGATTTTTGTTGCTTTCACCAGAGGAAGAAGAGATTGGAAGAGCAGTTGTAAATGCTGCTTATGTAGTGCACAAAGCACTTGGGCCAGGATTATTGGAAAAAGTTTATGAAGTATGTTTCTGTCATGTTCTGTTGAGAGAAGGATATTATGTTAAAAGACAATTAGATATTCCTATTGTATTTGACAATATAGTGTTCAGTGAAGGATTGCGTTTAGATGTAATGGTAAACGATCTGGTTATTTGCGAGCTAAAAGCCCTTGAAACTGTTAACCCGGTTTGGGAAGCGCAAATCCTTAGTCATTTAAAACTTACCGGGAAAAGGCTTGGATATCTGATTAACTTTAATGTTCCGCTTATAAAGGATGGAATAAAACGAATGGTTATGTAGAACTTTGTGCATCTTAGTGCCTTAGAGCCTTAGTGGCAATTATTTGCCTAACAATCTAATTCAACCAACAATGCCTCAAAAAAAATACACCCATTTATTTTTCGACCTTGATAATACTATCTGGGATTTTAATTCCAATTCCTATGTTGCCCTCCGCTCGGCATTGAATAAACTACTTTTGCTGGAGAAGATTGGTTCATATGATACCTTTTTTAATATATATTGTGAGGTAAACGAAAAATTGTGGGAACTTTACAGGCATGGATTAATGACTAAAAAGGTTCTTAGCGTTCAACGGTTCGAAGAGTCTTTTGAAAAACATGGCATGCCGGAAATTATTGATGGCGGGGTTGTAAATGATGCCTACCTTTCTGAGATGCCGGCCCAGACCCTGCTGGTTGAAGGTGCGCGTAGAGTGCTGGACTATCTGCATGGGAAATATGAAATAGCTATTATTACGAATGGATTTAAAGAAGTACAATACGATAAAATTCGTAAATCTGAATTGACAAAGTATTTCCGTAAAATATTCATATCCGAAGAAGTAGGGGCACAAAAACCGGGAAAGCAGATTTTTGAACATGCAATCAGGTCAATGAATGCTCCTAAAAAGAGTTCCCTGATGATCGGTGATTCATGGGAGGCCGATATTTTGGGGGCAATGAAGTTTGGTATCGATCAGATATATTATAATCCGAAAAATGAAAAAAAGTCTCAGGAGGACCTGTATTTACAAAGTTTAGATCACAATATTTGCGATATTTCGAACACTGAACCCTGTTTTTCACAGGGTAATCAAAAAAATATCAATAATAATGGCATCAGTACTATAATTATTTCCAATCTGTATCAACTGACAGATATTCTTTAAATAATTTTTATTCATTCTATACAAGCATAAAAGGTTCAGCCTTCTGTTATATATAGTGCTGCTAATTAATAATATATACTGTGAAACGGAATAATAGTATTTTACAAACATGACAAAAGTCATTTTGTCAGCTCATTTAAGTTAAACCCTCCTGTTACAAAACTATTGCAGAATATTTTTCTTTAAATATATTTGCAAAGGATAACAAATTTTAACAACTTTGCTGTTTGAGTTAACAGATTGCTATAAAATTTGGCTTAACTGTGTTGATGAAGCTTGGCGGAGCTGCTTATTACAGAAGAATTATTATTATCATTATTTATATTGTTGTAAGAAAGTGATATTCTTATATGGTAAAACCTTACGATCTTTATTTTAATTATTATTAAACATTAAATTTTAGTCTATGAAGAAAATTTCGCTGTTGCTTGCTTTTCTGGGGTTCATAGGATTGCAAGTGGTTTTTGCACAGACCAGGGAGCTTTCCGGGGTTGTGACTTCTGGCGAAGATAGAAGTTCCATTCCGGGTGCTTCTATTGTAGTTAAAGGTACGACGCTGGGAACTGTCACGGATATGGAAGGAAAGTTTACCTTAAAAGTCCCTGCAAGTGCCAAGGCATTGTTGGTTTCATTTGTTGGGATGACTTCTTTGGAAGTTCCAATAACCGGCTCTTCTAATTATGCGATTGCATTGAAGGCAGAGAGTATTTCGGTTGATGAAGTTATCGTCACGGCATTTGGAATAAAGAGAAATCCCAAAGAGATGGGTGTCGCAACCGCAAAAGTAGCCAACCAGGAGTTGACAGCTGCAGGAGCCTCCAATGTAATGAACGGTATGGTTGCCAAGGTATCTGGCCTTCAGATCAACACCATCAACAATGGTGTTAACCCGGACACAAAGATTACACTCCGCGGTAACCGCCACTTCCTCGCAAGTAACCAGGCACTGGTTGTTCTTGACGGAGTCCCGGTAAGTGCTACCTATCTTAATTCCGTCAACCCGAATGACATCGAAAATGTTAACGTATTGAAAGGTGCTTCTGCAGCAGCTTTATACGGGAATGATGCATCCAACGGGGTATTGGTTGTTACCACTAAAAGGGGGGATAAAGGGAAGCTGACCGTAAAAGTAAGTAATATAACAACCTTTGAACAAATTTCCTACATGCCTGATTTACAGACGCGTTTTGGCGGTGGATCTGGTGAACAAGTAGGATCTGCTGACCCCAACTATACCTTCTGGATTGGCCCGGACCGCAATACGGATCCTTACACATCCTATGAAAATCAAAGTTATGGCCCTGAGTTCAATGGCCAGATGGTAATATTAGGCGGGAAATTGGTAGATGGTACTTACCAGATGATCCCTTATAGTCCTATTAAGAATCAAAAGAAAGATTTCTTTAATGTAGGTGTTTCCCTCCAAAACGACATCTCTGTCAGCAGTGGTGATGAGAACAGTCACTTTTATCTTTCTGCCCAGGATGTTAAGACAACCGGTACTGTTCCCGATGACACCAACCGCAGGTCCGGGGCTCGTATGTCAGCAGGCAAAACATACGGTAAATTTTCAGCAGATTATACAATCAGTTTTACCCAGACCAATACCAGCACATCGGGGGGTGACTTCAACCAGGGACGTCCGGTTTACTGGAATGTAATGAATGCACCTGCAGAAGTTCCGATTCGTCAATACAGGGACATTGTAAATAATCCTTTTGCCACCCTGGATGGTTATTATAATGGCTATTACCCCAATCCTTACTGGCAGATTGTACATGCACGCAACAACGCATCCCGTAATGACGTACTTGGTTCGGTCAGTCTGTCGTTGAAACCATTAAAATGGCTTGAGCTGACAGATCGTACAGGCCTTGTTTTCAATTCAATTGCAAACCACAATCATAATGACGAAGCCAATTATAGCAGTTATAGTGGCAGTGACCCATGGGGTGCCGGTAGCACGGCTAACACATCTACTCACTGGGCTGGTTTTGCCAGCGACCAGATGAGGCAAACAATGATACTCACTAATGACTTCCTTATGAAAGTTGATCACAAATTTGGTGAATTTGCCCTCAAAGGTATTGTTGGATCTTCAGTCTATTCGCAAAAATACGAATCTCAGTATGAATATGCCGGTGGACTTGTAATTCCTGAATTCTATAATGTCAGCAACCGCACAGGTGAAGCACAGGTAACGCAATCAACACAAAAACGTAATTCTATCGGAGTTTTTGCTGATGCGACAGTTGGATATAAAAACTATGCTTTCCTTCACCTTTCTGCCCGTAATGACTGGGACTCCAGGTTGACGAAATCAAACCGCTCGTTCTTCTATCCTTCAGCTGATGCCAGTCTGGTCCTTTCTGATATGTTCCCGAATTTGATCAGCAACCCGGTTCTTTCATTCCTGAAAGTAAGGGGAGGCTGGTCGCAAACCGGGCAAATTTCACTTGACAACTGGTACGGAACCCTTCCATCTTATCCGTCAGCTCCAGGGTTCCCTTACGGCAGCACCTCGGGTTTTGCTTTGAGCACAACTTTAAGCAACCCGTTGTTAAAACCGGAGCAAACCACCGAAATGGAAGTTGGGGCTGAGTTTAGTTTCTTTAAAAATAAGATTCATCTCGAATCCAACGTTTACCAGACAAACACTAAAGACCAGACAATTCCGGCAACAATTTCGGCATCTTCCGGTTTCTTAAGTGCTTTAATCAACGCCGGAGAATTGCAGAATAAAGGTCTTGAGCTTGACCTGAAGTTTACCCCATTGATCAAATTGGGTGACTTTGCCTGGAACGGAGCTGTCAACTATTCCTATACTGAATCTAAAGTCCTTTCTGTTCTGCCTGGGTTAGATGAACTTCAAATTCCACTTGCTGTTACAGATGGTGGCAATGGTGCTGTCTCAGTTGCCTATGCAACTGTTGGCGAACAGTTTCCAAATATAAAAGTAACTGACGTAAAAAGAGATCCCCAGGGTCACATTATAGTTGACAAAATTACAGGACTTCCTTCCAAGGAATCTGCTATTAAGCAGGTAGGCCATGGCAATCCGAACCATATTTTAGGTATTTCCACAGATTTGAATTACAAAGGGTTCAGGTTATCTGTTCTTGCTGAATACCGTGGCGGTAACGTAATCTACAATGGAGTTGGCGGTGGTTCTCCGGGTGGTGGAATTGACTTTACAGGAATTTCGGTCCATTCAGCACAAAATGGCCGTCAGTCCTATATTATCCCCGGATCGGTCCTCGAAACTTCTCCAGGTGTTTACGTTCCTAACACTACTGCATTGGTTGCTAATACAGGCCGTCCGTTCTGGACCCTTTCCGACTATACCAATACCCAAAGGGCATATGTGACAAGTGCCGCCTTCTGGAAATTGAGAGAAGTTGCACTTTCATATGAGATTCCTGTCGATCGTCTTTTTGGTGGCAATATTATCAAAATGGCACAGGTTGGACTGGTCGGCAGAAACTTGCTGCTGTTTCGTCCAAAGACAAACGGCTGGGCAGATCCTGAGTTTAACAACTCAACTTCGTCCTCCAATGCTGTTGGATATACTGATACTTACCAGACACCTCCGACCAGACTTTATGGTTTCAGTGTGAAACTCACTTTCTAAAATTTAAAAAAGTAATACGATGAATAAGAAAATATTAACCCTGTTAGTTTCATTGGCACTTTTAGGAAGTTCCTGCTCGAAATTTCTAGCCGTAAATGAGGTGAATCCGAACACGGCATCTGCAGTTCCGCCAAAACTTATTTTACCTGCTGCTTTGACCAATGTTGTCAAAGTGATGGACAACCCAAGGAATTTTGAATTTGTTTATTTATGGCATGGATTGTGGTCTGTCAGTAATGGCTATTCACAACCTGCAGCTCTTGTACAGTACAGGTTAACCAGCCTAAATTACCAGAATTCTTTTTCGAATTTATATCTGGCCGGCCAGAATTTTGTAGAAATTCAAAAGGGCGCTACGGATCCTAAAGATGCAGGTTTTGCTGCCATTGGCATGATTATGAATGCCTATATCATGCAGAACCTGGTTGACTGCTGGGGAAATGTTCCCTACTCGGAGGCATTCAAAACCGGAGAAGGAATATTAAAGCCAAAGTATGATGATCAGAAAACCATTTATGAGGATCTGGTTCTCAAACTTGACGCTGCTATAAAACTGATCCAGGGATTACCTGCCGATGCAACCGAAATTACCGCTGCCAACGATGTGATGTTTGGTGGCAATATGAGTCTTTGGGCTAAATTTGCCAATACTCTTAAGTTGAGGATGTTAATTCACCAGTCAGGCATGACAGGCCGTGATACCTATATAAAAGCTGCGATTGCTACAACAGCATCAGTAGGTTATCTCGGAGTTGGTCAGGGCGCACTGGTAAATCCGGGGTTCCTTGAATCAGATACCAAGATGAACCCGTTTTATGAAGTTTTCTATAAGGGGGATGCATCTGCCCAAAGCGATGCCGGAGCGTACTATTATGCCGGAAAGGACGCTGTGGATTTTATGATTGCAAATGCAGATCCACGCCTTGGCCGCTACTTCCAGCCATATAGTGGCACTAATTACGCAGGTAACTATCTTGGACAGGACCCTGTAATTCATCCTCCGCTTCTGGCCAATTTAACCTCTAAATTAGGCTATTTGAAGGGTGATAAAGGTTACCTGATAGGAACACCTACAGAAGCTGCCCCCGTTTTGACCGACTTTGAAAGTTTGTTTATTCAGGCCGAAGCCGTTTCGAGAGGTTACATCACTGGTGATGCAAAGGCATTGTACAATTCAGCTGTTAGTCAGGCATTTGTCAATATGGGGTTATCAGCTGCACAGGCAGCTGCCTATGTGGTACAGGATAAAGGGAATGTAAACTTTGATGCTGCACCTAATAAAGTTACACTTATTCTGACTCAGAAATGGCTCGCTTTAATGGGTGTTTCACCGGTTGAAATCTGGACTGATTACAGGAGATCAGGTCAGCCGAATTTTCTCCACTTCACTGAAGATAGTAACAAAGCGAACGATACACCTCCGGTACGCCTTTTCTATCCGCAGCGTGAACTTTCGTCAAACAACGATAATGTGGTTGCAGTCGGAGCAATTGATGCCTTTAAGTCAAAAATTTTCTGGCAGAACCGCTAATGAAATATTCATTACAATTTAAAAAATTTAAGTATGAAAAATAAAATAATCTTGATTGTATCGTTCCTTGCCGGAATATTCTTGCTCAATGCTTGTCTGAAAGACAAAGTGGGCGATTACTGGGCGGACGATCTGGCCGGCAAAATGTATGCCACCGTGCCAAGTTACACATTACAGCAGCTTGCCCTTAAGCCGGTTGCCGGAGATGTACCTTTTTCTTTTCTGGTAAATATCGCAACAGATGCGCTTCCTTCTGAGGATATTACACTCACCCTGGGGGTTGATCCGGCGGCTGTTGCACAGTATAATAAAGATCGCAATACGAGTTTCCAAACTTACCCTAGCGTACAGGTAATTACCCAAACGATAACAATTCCCAAGGGTACAAGGAATGCGACTGCCCAGGCAAAAGTTTGGGGTGCCGAGACCCTTGATGCCTGTGCTAAGTTTATGACAGCTATTTCGATAACAGCGGCTAAAACCGCTTCCGGGAAAGATATAGCCATTGCAGGTAATATGAAATCCTATTTATTATCGTTGCCGATTTCTAATCCTTATGCTGCAGATTATCATACTGTTGGATATCGTATTCGTCCGGGTAACCCAACTGAGCCTGTCGATGCCACACAAACTTTTTCTACCCTTGATTGTAAGACTGTCAGAAAGACCGGGTTTGGAAACTATCCGTCATATGATGTTACGATTGAAGTTACGGCAAATACAGTGGTTGTGGGAGGTACAACCTGTTATAAGGTAATTGCTACACCAATTGATCCGGGAACGGGTGCATCTGTAGGTGGAATGTTTACTGAGTGGACAGGAGATGCTACTCAAAAACCGGCAAACCTCACTATAAATTACTACAATCCTGTTACCAGGACTTTTGTTCTGAATTGCTATTACATTAGCGCTGCAGGTAACCGTATAATGTATGAGGTAAATACAAGGAAATAATTATATTTGATTAAATGTTCATTTAAAAAGTAAAATTAAATATGAAAAGAAAGAATATAATTTTAGCAATGTTGCCTGTCATCATGGTAATTTTTGCACTTCAGAGTTGTACTAAAAAAGACAATACGACATTTACCGCTTATGCTGCATTCACTGAACCAGCTGTGGTAGCACCACTTGATGGTGCCCTGTTAAAGATAACAGGAACTACCGTTGATTTAAAATGGGCCTCCACAGATGCAGACAGCGATGCCCCGCTTGCCGATGTTTATTTTGGAACAACTGCTGTAGCACCTCTTTATAAAGCAAATGTTGGTGCCCTTACTCTTACTGTTCCGGTTGTTCAGGGTCTTACATATTACTGGCATGTTACGATGAAGGATGCCCATGGTGTTACAACCGGTAGTCCTACATGGAGTTTTACTATCTTTGAACCAATAGGTATCTTCGTAGGCAATTATAATGTTGATGAACCCGAAGAGGGCTGGAATTATGCCGTATCCTTTACCAAAGCATCTCCTACAACTCTTAAGATTGGTAATGGGGCAGGCTCTTACGACGGATGGTGGGCATCCTGGACTGCTATATTTACGCTGAATTTTACAACAAATACTTTTTCTATGCCCAAAACCAATTTTGGCGGAGGTTATGAAGGGGAAGAATCAGGTACTATCAATACTGTCACAGGTACAATGGTAGGCACCTATACTGTTTGGCAAAATGGTAAAATAATTGAACACGGTATTCATACTTATACCAAGAAGTAACTTATTATTCCAAGTTAAAATGAGAATTTGCCATTGAACCAGGTATTTTTCCTGATTTTAAAAAAAGAAACCGGTAATTTGTTTACCGGTTTCTGTTTTTAAAATAGTCCTGTCAGTATCTGATCCCATATAAGGGTCTGCTGAAAAAATATTCCATGTGGCTGTATCAAAAGTCTTTTTACCGCGGAGAAACGCAAAGAAGGCGCAAAGTTTTGCAGAGCTATTCTGCTGTATTTTAATGCTTTGCGATCCTATGTGGTTTTTCTTAGCGGCTCTCTGCGGTTTAATTTTTTACTTTTGATACAGTATCTTCATTCTCCGTGGTAAATCTTATCGCTGGCAGGTTGCCCCTCAGCAGAGCCTGTTTCCTCTTCGACTTTACGCCTTTAATTTAATCTTCTTTTCAAACAATTACACCAACTATTTTTGGCATCATTACCATATCAGGGTTACCCGAATAAATTGACCTTTTCAATAAGCATTCCACCCGTCCTTGTCAGGCGAAATGCTTTCAGTCAAATAACATTTAAAGAGCGATGGACATCAGTTGGGAAACCTCCTATATAATTCTTTTTAACTTATTGATATTTTATGCAATCTGTTTTCAAAACCCAGAGGGTTTGCATGTTTTTAGAAACAGATTGGGTATATGAATTGTGCGACTCCGGCGGAGTCGAATCCTCAACCTTGATTTCATTTTCTATAAACATACGACCTCGCTGAGGTCTTTTGAAATCTAATGAGATGAACTTTTCAAAGTTATCAGTTTTGAGGTTGGAGTTTCGCCACTTCCGATTACTTTGTAGGCAATGCTTTTCTGTTTTTCAACTTGTTTTTTCGTGGCTTTGAGCGACCAGGCAAATAATTCCACAGTTTCTTCTTATGTATCCCTGACAATCTTTCTGATGCAGCAGGTGTAATCACACCCACATTGTATTAAAATATGTTCTCAGTATTTAATACCCATAGCGTCCCTCTATTATTCCGGTAACAGAAAGATCTTCATCCAGATCAGGCCAATGTAAACCGGTACCACCACAAATAATTTCAATATTATTTCTTTGTTTTTCAGTGGCATTTTTTAATTTTTTGTTGGCTGCAACAGGGAACCTGATTTCTTTGTCGTCTGACATTGACAAACAAATCATATTATTTTCGTGCCACGCCTTTTTTATGGTAAAAAGCAATTCAACTACCATGTACTTCATCCCATTTTGTTTTTATTAGTTCAAGGTGGTTCAAAATTAATTTTTCAGCAGTCTTCAAATCACTTACTTTCATCCCTTGTGAAAATTCAAGTTCAACCGGCTCAATCCAATATTTTGCGAAACCTCCAGCTTTGCGAACATGAACATGCATTGGTTCGATTCCTTCATTAGCATAAAAGAAAAAGACAAAACCAAGTTGTCTGAAAACTTCCGGCATATTAATTCATTTTTACATCAAGTATACAATTATAGAATTTGTTGTAGGACTTCACAAAGATAGATATATTTCTATTATTTGAAATAGAATAAACAGATTCATTTCTGTCATATTTGCAATTAAAAAACGCGTTTTAACAATTGAAAGAGTAAAAAAATCCACCACCCTTTAGGGGTAGATAGCAACAAAGCTGTCCCATTATTTATGAGGCTGTTTTGTTTTTTTTATTTATGTAAATAAGTGTTTATTGTTTAACTCTAAAAAAGTTTCTATGAAAAAAAAATTGCTGCTGCTTGCATTCGTGTATGTCATCGGACTACAGCTCCTTTTTGCACAGACGAGGGATATTAACGGAATTGTTGCTTCTGCGGAAGATGGGAGTACAGTACCCGGGGCTTCAGTTGTCATTAAAGGTACAACTATCGGTACAATTACCGATTTTGATGGGAAGTTCACCCTTAAGGCACCATCTGGTTCAGAAGCTTTCATCGTCGCTTTTGTAGGTATGCAAACCGTCGAGGTACCAATAACAGACAAGGCTCTATACAACATCAAACTGACGTCACAAACAATTGCTGTGGATGAAGTTGTTGTTGTTGCTTATGGAACTGCCAAAAAGGAATCACTTACCGGTGCTGTTTCCACGGTCAGCTCTAAATCCATTGAGGGCCGCCCGGTGTCAAGCGTTTCCGGGGTTCTTGAAGGGAAGGCTTCAGGTGTGCAGGTAAATAACACATATGGTGAGCCGGGATCAAATCCTACTATCCGTATCCGCGGTTTCAGCTCTGTAAACGGCTCCAATGCACCTTTATACGTTTTGGATGGAGTACCTTATGACGGGAATGTCTCAGATTTGAACCCTCAGGACATTGAGAATATTACCGTCTTAAAAGATGCAGCTTCCTCAGCACTGTTTGGTAACCGCGCATCTAACGGTGTAATTCTGATTAGCACAAGAAAAGGAAAAGGTGAAGGTGTAGGGATCCGTGCTAGTATAAATCAGGGTGTTTATACCAGGGGAATGAAAGAATATGACAGGGTAGGTCCGGCGGATTACATGGAAATTATGTGGAAAGGCCACAGGAATAATTTGATGACTACACAACCATCCATCTATTCTACAGAAGCCCTTGCAAATGCTGAAGCATCGAAATCTTTGATTTCCAACTATTTAAAATACAACATCTTCGATAAAGCCGACAATGCCCTGTTTGATTCAAATGGAAAATTAGTTTCTGATGCTAAAGTCCGTCCGGGATACAATGATCTGGATTGGTTCAAGGAAATTGAACGTCCTGGACATCGTCAGGATTATACGATCAGCGGGGAAGGATCTTCTAGTAAAAGTAATTATTATTTCTCTGCCGGATATCTGGACGAAAAAGGGTATGTCCAGTCATCCGATTTCAGGCGTTTCACCGGCCGCACCAATATAAATATAACACCAAAAGAGTGGTTAAAAGCCGGTATTTCAATTGCCGGTTCTCACCAGATTTCCAATTACACAACAGGTGATGCAGATAACGCCGGGAAATTTATTAATCCTTTTTATTATGCCCGCAACATGGCTCCTATCTACCCGGTTTATCTTCATGATATGGGTACCGGAGAGTTTATGTTAGATCCGAATGGGAACAAACAATTTGACAGGGGTAGTTCTTACTCCCGTCCTCAAAACCTTGACCGCCATATTGTCTGGGAGACTCAGCTCAATATGGATCAAACCTATAGAAACACCTTGCAAAGCCAGGCTTATATGGATTTAATTTTCCTGAAGAATTTCAGATTTTCCATAAAAGGGGATTTGAATGTGAGAAATTCAGAGAACCAAACTTATAATAATGCAACTATTGGTGATGGTGCCGGAAACACAGGGCGGGCAAGCCGAACAATCTACCGTTATAAAAACTACACCTTCCAGCAGCAATTGACATGGGGAAAAGAGTACGGTCTTAACAACATTGACGTGTTTGCCGGCCATGAGAACTACAGTTACAACTATGCTTACACATACGGGTATAAAACAACCGAAACCTTTGAAGGTGGGAGAGAGCTTGTCAACTTTACCAATATCAGTTCACTTGACGGTTTTCAGAATAATTACCGGACTGAAAGCTATTTGTCCCGTGCACGCTACAATTATGACAATAAATACTTTCTGGAAGCATCATTCCGCAGAGATGGATCTTCCCGTTTCTATAAGGATAATCGCTGGGGAAACTTCTGGTCTGCCGGTGGAAGCTGGACCATTTCCAGGGAAAATTTTATGGCTGACTTAAAGGATAAAATCAATCTCCTTAAATTGCGTGCCTCTTATGGTGAAGTTGGAAATGACGCAAGCGTTGGTTATTATGGTTATATGGCTCTTTATAATATGGATCAGAATGCAAATATCGGAGCTCCTTATAAGACTCAAAATGAATCGCTTGATATTAAATGGGAGACTTCAGGTGCAATGGGTATAGCTATTGAGGGAACTTTCTTCAATAGCGCAAATTTGTCAGTTGAATATTTCGATAAACGTTCTCAGGATCTTTTGTTCAATGTTTATCTTCCTCTCTCGGCTGGCGGAACTTCAACATCAACTGCCGAGGCGACAATAACAAAGAACCTTGGTTCTGTTTCAAACCGCGGAGTTGAAGCTTCTTTCGATGTCAATGTGATCAAAAACCGTGATTGGAAATGGAACCTGGGAATAAATGCGACATTGCTGAAAAACAAAATCATAACATTACCCGAACAAAACAGGGCAAACGGGATTGTTAACGGAACTAAGAAATATATGGAAGGACATGGCATTTATGATTTCTGGATGTTCCAATTTGCCGGGATTGATCAGATGAGCGGTAAAGCTTTATATCTGCCTGATCTGGATAAATATTATATCGGCACTGCGGCTGAAACCGGCAAGACACAATTACCTGCTGCTTATCTTGTCACGATCGGTGATAAAAATTACTCAACATTTACTACTTATGCAAAAAAAGACTGGAGTGGCAGCGCAATCCCTGACCTGTTCGGGAGTTTTACAACATCATTAAGCTATAAAAATTTCGACCTTTCAATGATTTGTACCTACTCTCTTGGTGGAAAAACATTGGACTACTCCTATCAAAGCCTGATGTCTGTTGGCGCAACACCACATGCTATTCATTCTGACGTACTTAAAGCCTGGAATGGTGTTCCTGCCGGAATTACGGAAAGTTCGGCCAACCGCATCGACCCTTCAGGAATTCCTGTTATTAACTATGGCTTAAGTACCTATAACGACGCTTTATCCACCCGTTTTTTGCAGGATGGTTCCTATTTGGTCTTTAAGAATATCAACTTAAGTTACAATTTTTCAAAAAATATTACGAATAGATTAGATATCAGTAATTTATCAATGTATTTATCAATTGAGAATCTGGCAACTTTTACTAAAATCCAAGGTATGAACCCACAACAATCGTTTTCAGGTACTAACGACAATGCTTTCGTCACTGCCCGGGTTTTCTCAATGGGAATTAATATTAAGTTATAAAAAAACCAGTATAAAAATTATCAATATGAAGAACTTAAATATATTAGCATTTTTATTAGTAGGAGTCTTTTCCTGGAGTTCATGTTCCAGGGAGTATCTCGACACTATACCAACAGCTGAAAAAGCTACCACAACCATTTTTGAGACCACAGATAACGCAGCCCTGGCAATTAATGGTATCAACAAACTGATGACACTTCAATATCTTGGATCACAAGGATTCAATGGGGAAGGAACCATCAAGATGTATTACGGCAATTATCCAGGGAATCACTTTTTTGTAAACCTGCCAGGATGGTCAGTCATTATTAACAGTGATTATCACGAGAATATATCGAGCATTTATCTTTATTTTCCGTGGTTCTACTATTATATGCTCATTGGTAATGCAAACTATATAATTGCTAACACCGATGCTGCAAAAGGAACTGATGCGGAAAAGCAGTTTATCAAGGCTCAGGCCCTGACTTTCCGTGCATATAGCTTCTTTATGCTTTCACAGCTCTATTGTAAACGATGGATTGACTCGGGTAGCGGAGCAAGTTCCGGATTAGTATTGCGGACAGATATCTCAACAGGAGAACTGGCACTGTCGACACTGAAGCAGGTTTATGAACAAATTTATAAGGATCTTGACCAGGCAATCTCGTTTTATACTGCTTCAGGAAAAACCCGTACTAAAAACTACGATCCGGATAAAAATGTGGCCTACGCGGTGTATGCGCGGGCTGCATTAACACGTCAGGATTATGCAACGGCTGCTACAATGGCTGTTAATGCCCGTACCGGATATCCGTTAATGAGCATTGCCGAATACAAGGCCGGTTTCTACACCCCGAATAAAGAGTGGATATGGAGCAGTTACGGAGCATCCGATGAGTCATTGGCTTTCTACTCATATTTCGCATACATATCCTATAACTCAAGTGCAAGTGCGGTTAGGACCTATCCTAAATGTATCAGCAAAGAGTTATTCAATAAAATTCCAGCAACAGATGTCCGTCGCAGCTTATTCCTCGACCCGGCAGGTTACACGTACACTGCTTCAAGTGGTCTAGCCGGTAGTGCTCTTAAAGCCCGTGCTTTTGCGTTATTCCCAAACCTGTATTCGACCGCTTCAGCCTATGCATACATGCAATTTAAAATTGGTGCTGCTGATCTTCCGGGTGTAGGTAATCTGAACCACTTCCGCTCCTCCGAGATGTACCTGATTGAAGCTGAAGCCAAATATTTTACAGCTAATGAAAGCGGTGCCCAACAGGCCCTGGTTACTTTAAACAGGGACAGTGGCCGTGACCCCTCTTACACCTGCACGAAAACGGGGACAAGTCTTTTAAATGAAATCAAGACCTACCGAGCTATCGAGCTTTGGGGCGAGGGATTTGACTGGTTTGACCTTAAACGGTGGGGAGATAATGTAAGCCGCCTGAGTTATGCTAATGGAGGTAACTTCATAACAACTCTTGACGTCACTTACGGGCCAACTGATAAAAATAACTGGGTGTGGAAGATCCCTGAAAAAGAGACCGATTACAATAAATTAATAGTTGCTCCTTCCAATTAGCGTGCACTGATTAACATTATAAGACAAGGCCATTTCTGATTAAAAGGAGATGGCCTTGTTTTGTATTGTTGTCATTATTTCACACGAAAATAACCTAGTTAAAATAATGATAATTAGAACGTTCGTGTGGAACTCGCAATTTTGTATTCATCGCCTTTTGTGGGCTTACCTATGTTAGTTTCATTAGTCTTAAATTCATTATTATTATCGAATGTTGTGGATTGTTGGTATGTTAAAACAGTATATCTTTAATCATTGAATTGAATGGATTTAATTTAAATGATAACAATATATGAAGATAGCCATGAAGAAGATTATCACTCTTATTTATTTTATGATACTTGCAGTTTCCCTGTTTGCCCAGGGCATAAAGTCAATTGTTTTAAATCCGCCAGATCTCAAACGAGGATTACCTGTTATGGAGGCTCTTTCACAGCGGGCTTCGGCAGGCGAATTCACTGCCACAAAATTATCCCTGCAGGATCTCTCCGATTTATTATGGGCAGCCAATGGTATTAACAGAAAAGAGACCGGTAAAAGGACAGCACCGTCTGCAATGAATGCCCAGGATATTGATGTTTATCTATTTGATGACATTGGCGTATATATTTACGATGCCCCAAATCATATTTTGAATCCTGTTTCCAGTGGTGACAAGCGCGGTTTTGTCGCTGGTAGTCAGGCTGATTTCGCAAAAGCACCTGTAATTCTTGTGTTGATTTCAGATACAACAAGGTTTAAATCGGGAGATGATGGTCAGAAATTAACGTGGGCAGCTTTCGATGCAGGAATTGTATCGCAGAATATTTCCCTTTTCTGCGCCGGAATAGGACTCAAAACAAGACCCCGGGCTTCGATGGATCAGCAAAAGTTAAGGGAAATATTGCATTTGAAGGATTCACAGCTTTTAATGTTAAATGATCCTGTTTCTTATTAAGCTGATAAATTAAAGACCATGAACACGGGTAATGATTCAGTTGTTGAGATATTCAGGAACATAAAGAATTATTTATAAAAAATGCTGAATAATATATCATCTCTTTTATCCCTGAAAATTCTCCTTTGGGCATTATTTTTCTTTATTTCAAATATTGTTTGCCATGTTATATCTTTTCGACTTGTTTCCGACTCTCAGTACAGTATGCCATCTGCCTTCCCGTGCCGGAATTGACGGCAAAGATCTGGCCCCTGTTCTGAAAGGTAAGACAGCCGGGATCCGTGGTGTTCTTTATACTGCTTACAGAAATACAGTGAGGCCTGATATGAGAGGAAAAGGTTTTGGCACAATTTTGCTTAAAGAGATTATAAAAAGTGCAGAGAGGGAAGATTTTCATGTACTGATCGGAGGCATTGATTCATCCGATAATGCAAGTATACATCTGCATGAAAAGGAAGGATTTATATTAAGTGGCAGAATAAAACAGGCAGGATATAAGTTTGGAAAGTGGCTGGATCTGTCTTTTTACCAGCTGATCCTCTCTACACCTGCACATCCTTCTGAGGACAAATAATGTTCAGTTTTTATGAAACAATTACTAATTTGCAGGTGATATGTATCGGTTAATTTTCATTAATATTTTATCGGTAATCATTTGTTTAACGCTGTCAGGAACAAATATTCGTACAACCGGATTCATTCACTCTGCAGATAGAGAGAAGTATAGTGTGTTTTTTAGTGAGAGTTATCACAACTATTTACCCGGAAGTTTAATAAGAATCGGTGTGAACTTTAAGAACAACACTTCGGATAATCTTAAAGTTAGCCAGAAGTTGAGCATTGCTGACAGTAAAGGCGTAATTGTCTGGAAAACTAGGATCAATATGAACCTTCTTCCGAATGGCATTGTTATTGTTCCACTATTAATCCCTGTGCCGGTATCATCAGGAATATTTACGCTTATACCTGGCGAAGCGGTTGAAGGAGAGAACAGTAAGCAACTTGGATTCTCTTTTACAGTGATCCAGCCTAAGAAATCTGCACGATTGTCTAAGATACTTGTCCATACCCCTGACTGGGAAGATGGGTTAAATAAATTTCTAAAAACCTGGGACATCAAGGCCCCAACAATTTCCTGGGGGCAGGTTCTTCTTTTAGGGAAGAAGAGTATGACAAAATATTTCGCAGGTGACAGGGAGATCATTCAATTGATCAGTCGTTCACTTAAACGTGAAATGTCGGTTATCTTTCTCGATTTTGGACAGACTGATACCCCCAATATTAATATTCCGAAAATGTCGTTACCTTACAATATTTCCGTGAATTTTACTGAAGCAAAAGCTCCGGAACAATGCATAATTCTTAAATCAGATTCTCCGGAGTTTATTTTTGGATTTACCTCTAATATTATCAATGCCTGGAATGGGTTAAGCGGGGTTGTAGTTCCTGCAACAGATCTTCGGTTTGATGGAAATGGAGTGAAGATCAATGCGTATGTTACTACCGGTGAAAACCCTTTCCGGTTTCCGCTTGTTGAACTTATTCCAAAAAATGGGAAGGGGAAAGTGTACCTTAGTCAGTTGATTACTGATGGAAGGCTCGACGAGTCTGTGAGAACGCCACGAAATCATCCCGAACTTCCGGCTTATGACCCTCTGGCTGTGCAGTTCCTGCTCAACCTTATTTCTGCTTCGGTAGGAGATAATTTGTTGAAATAATTTTGTATGTTTGCTTGCAATCAATTGTAATCATTTATTAATACTAAAATTTCAAGCCTTATGGATTTTAAAAGATTTATCGTAATTCCTGTGTTTATCGCATTTTTAGCCGCTGCCTTTATTGTGATTGACCAACTGATCAGCCCTTATATGCCAATTGCTGACAATAAGGGATTTGGCTGGGTAACTTTCCAGGCATGGGCCATGTATTTCCTTGCCGGCGGTACCGTTAAAGGTGGCGCCCGTACTTTTTTGGGCTATGTTTTGGGCATTCTCTCTGCCATTCTGATTATTAAACTCGGCGGCGTTTTAGGTTCCACAGGATTCTGGGCTTTTCCCCTCGCCGTATTAGTAATGGTTATTCCAATGTGTTCAATGGAAAGGGCACATTCTTTAATCGATTTTGTCCCTGCTATATTTGTATCATCAGCAGTTTACTTTGCATTTACACAAATATACCCACCAACTGCTACGATGACTTCAATTGCAATTACCATTCTCGTTTACTGTGCAATTGCTATGATCTTAGGATTTATTACTGTTAGTTTAAGGACCGCTTACGAGAAAAAGTGTTCGAAACCAGTCTGAAAATTAATTTTTTAATATCGCCACAGATTTTCAGATTTATTAGGTTTTTTGATAATCTGTGAATCTGTGGCACATCGCACTTTATTTCTAAACATTCGGTGGTGTATGGGCAGATATTTAACGTTTTATCCCCCCCAAATAATAATGCACTACCATGATCCGCCGGCTCCACCACCGCCGAAGCTTCCGCCGCCAAAACCACCGAACCCACCACCTGATGATCCTCCGCCAAAACCTCCACCACCTGAGAAATCGCCCCACGAGCCGCGATGACTGCCTCCAATCATATTTCCCAATAGCAACCCGCCTAGAAAACTTTGGGTTGTACCTAATCCATGAGAATCACCGCTCCCTTTTTTGAGTAGAAAAACAATGACGAGTACAACCATAATAGCAATAAAACCGCCAATCCCACCCGATTTTCTTCTTTTGTTGACCGCTTTAACATACTGATCAGCAGTAAATTCTCCCGTGGTAAGTGAAATCAGGATATTTGTACTGCGGTCAAGTCCCTTGAAATAATTGTCCCGTTTGAATGCGGGTAACAGTTCAGCACCGACAATTGTCTGACGGGCGATGGCATCGGGAACTACCGACTCAAGACCATAGCCAACTGCGACAAATACCTCACCACCTTCATTATCAAGTTTTGGCTTTACCAGAATCAGAATGCCATTATTTTTTCCTTTTTGCCCAATACCCCATTTCTCAGAAAGCTTAATAGCATAATCTGCTTTATCATAACCAGCAAGACTTTTAACGGTCACGATCGCAATCTGGGTTGATGTTTTCTGATTAAAACTAACCAGTTTATTTTCGAGCGAAGCTTGTTGTTCAGGTGAGAGGAGTCCGGCAAAGTCGTTTACAAGCCGGGGAGGTACCGGTCGTTCCGGGATCTCCTGTTGAGCTTTTAAGGTTGTTCCTAATATCATACCTGTAAAAAGCAGGAATAGCCCGGAATAAGTCTTTATCTTATTATTTTTCATCATTTTCCGAATGAAATTTCGTCAGGGAGCTCATTTATATCATCAATCTGCCTGGGGAAATATTGTTTCAGGTGTTGCCCGGTCCTTTCAATTCCGTCGATCAGTCCGGCAGTGAACTCCCCCCTGGTGAAATGCCCTGTCATCATTTCCTTTATATCGTCCCAGAATCCAGATGGAACTACTTCATTAATTCCGGCGTCGCCTATAATCGCGAACTTATGGTCAATGATTGAAAGGTAAATAAGCACACCGTTTCGCTCCCTGGTTTTGTGCATTTTCAACTTTTTAAAGAGCCATGCCGTCCTGTCCAGCACTTCGCCTTTGCAATTTTTTTCAATATGCAATCGAATTTCACCACTGGTCTGATGTTCTGCCCTTTCAATTGCCTTCACTATCAGGGTTTCATTTTCCTTACCAAGAAATTCTTTGGGATTCATACAGGGGCTTGTTAGAATTGAACTTTTGGAGCTTTGTCGGCACCCTTTTCAGCTTCGAAATAGGCCTTTTTCTCAAAATTACGCATCGAAGCGATAATGCTTTGTGGAAATTGACGGATGTAGGTATTGTATCCCCGTGCCACTTCGTTAAATTTTTGACGCTCTACCGTAATCCTGTTTTCAGTTCCTTCGAGTTGGGCCTGCAGGTTCATGAATCCTTCATTAGCTTTCAATTCCGGGTATTTTTCAACAACTACCATCAGACGCCCTAAAGCTGACGATAATCCTCCCTGGGCCTGCTGAAACTGCTGAAGAGAAGCCTGATCGAGTTTTGATGGATCAACTGTTACCTGTGTAGCCTTTGCACGGGCTTCAATTACAGCGGTTAATGTCGCCTTTTCAAAATCAGCATAACCTTTCACGGTATTTACCAGATTTGGAATCAGGTCGGAGCGGCGCTGATATACATTTTCTACCTGAGACCATGCTGCTGCAACACTTTCATCCATCACAACAATCTTATTTCCTGTCGAGATTCCCCACTGGAAACCAAAAAACAACAATACAACGATAACAATTACTACAATTATACCTGTTCTTTTCATCTTAAATACTTTTAATTTTTAACTTAATAATTAGTATCACAACAGCGCGCTAAGTTACATAACAAAATCGTATGCTGATAAGTTTCGGATATAAATCTCTTATGTTTAATACTTAGTTTATGAAGATAAAATCCTTATCGAATCAATTAATTTGGGATTTAGTATTTTGTCATATTTAATGGCCTGATTGAATGGTACCAGAGTAATTTGGTTGTTTTCAATCCCTACCATTACACTTTGCTGGTCTTCAAGCAAAGTTTCAACTGCAGCCACACCAAGACGGCTTGCGAGAATGCGGTCAGAAGCAGTTGGGGATCCGCCCCGTTGAATATGGCCAAGAACCGTAACCCTGACATCATATTGAGGATAATCCTTTTCGACCTGCATGGCAATATTGAATGCGCCTCCCTGTCTTTCGCCTTCAGCAACAAGTACAATCGAAGATTTTTTACTTTCCCTGTAACCAGATTTGATAAAGTTCTCCAGGGTTATCAGGTCAGTATCAGTTTCGGGAATAAGAACTGCCTCTGCACCTGAAGCAATTCCTCCATTCAGCGCAAGAAAGCCGGCATCACGCCCCATCACTTCGATAAAGAAAAGCCTTTCGTGGGCAGTGGCAGTATCCCGGATCTTATCTGCTGCTTCAATGATTGTATTCAGTGCAGTATCATATCCAATCGTAAAATCGGTGCCAAACAAATCGTTGTCTATTGTGCCCGGAACGCCAACAACAGGGATACCAAACTCCTGGGCAAATATTCTTGCCCCCGTAAAAGTACCATCGCCACCGATCACAACAAGCGCATCAATTCCGGCATTCTGCAGATTGCGAAAAGCTTTGTCACGCCCCTCCCTTGTGTGAAATTCTTTGCTTCGGGCTGTTTTAAGAATTGTTCCACCCAACTGGATAATATTGCTAACATCGGACGAAACAAGTGGTTTAAAATTATTTTCAATTAGTCCTTTATATCCCTGCAAAATCCCGACAACCTCCCGGCCATAAAATATGGAGGTCCGGGTTATTGCCCTTATTGCAGCATTCATTCCTGGTGCATCGCCACCTGATGTCAGAACACCAATTTTTCGAATAGGATTGTCGCAATAATCATCCGGCATAGCAGTCCTAATTTCCTTTCCCATAATATTTTATTTTTTGCAAATGTAGCTGTGAAAAAAGAAAGGGAGGGAAAATTGTGGTTAAATTTACTTAAACTTTTCGGTTGCTAATTTTTCAATCAAATCAGCAACCTCTTCGAGCAGGTTTTTAGGGGTTGAGGTGGCACCGCAAATACCCACAGTATCAATATTTATGAGCCATCTGTAGTCAATATCTTCAATCGAGGAGATAAATTTGCTGTTTGGATTTACAGATTTGCATATATCGAAAAGCATTTTCCCGTTAGAGCTTTTCTGACCGCTTACAAAAATTATCAGTCCGAACCGGGACGAGAATTGCCTGATAGCGGGTATCCGGTTAGCTACCTGGCGGCACACCGTATCATGAATCTTCACCGGAACATTTATGGCTCTCCTTTTTAATTCATGTGCCAGAATATTAAAACCTTCGAGGTCTTTGGTTGTTTGGGAGTAGAGTTCAACAGGGCGCGAAAAGTCGATTTTATCAATTTCTTCAGTACTCTCAATTACAATCGCTTTACCAAAAGTTTGACCGACAAGGCCATTAACTTCGGCATGTCCCTTTTTCCCGAAAATAATAAATTGATTATCATGGTTCTTATCGGATTCCCAACCTGAATGGATGCTTTGTTGCAGTTTGAGTACAACAGGACATGTAGCATCGATGAGTCTGATATTATTTTGCATGGCATATTCATAGGTAGATGGTGGTTCACCATGAGCACGCAACAAGACCGTTACATCTTTCATTGTAAAGTAGCGCTCGTGGTTGATTGTTATCAATCCTTTTTTCGTAAGACGTTCTACTTCTGCATCGTTATGAACAATATCACCCAGACAGTAAAGCAAATCATGACTCAGAAGGGTCTCCTCAGCCTTACGGATAGCTTCAACCACTCCAAAACAAAACCCCGAATTCTTATCTATTTCTATGATCATTACTTGATAATTCAGATTCCCGCAACCCTGCTGAGTATCCATTGTAATTGTTCATCACGTGTCATATAGCTGTTATCTAATACAACAGCATCATCAGCTTTACGTAACGGGCTCTCTGCCCTTGTTTCATCATAGCGGTCACGCTCTATAATATTGGCACGTATTTCCTCATAACTAACATTTTCACCTTTTGCTCTGAGCTCATCAAACCTACGTTTTGCTCTAACATCAGGCTGGGCAGTCATAAATATTTTCAGTTCAGCTTCCGGGAACACAACGGTTCCGATATCCCGCCCATCCATAACTACCCCTTTCGATTTTCCCATCTCTTTCTGAAGAGCAACAAGTAACTGGCGTATTTCCCCTATTGCTGCCACAGGACTAACATTTTGGGATACAGAATGCAGGCGGATCTCTTGTTCAACATTAGCTCCGTTTAACCAGACATCGTTTTGTTGTGTTATTGGATTAAACCTAAAAGTTACATTGATCTTATGGAGATTGGCCAGAAGCGCAGGTTTATTTACTCTACCGTTTTTGATAAGTTTATGCTTTAGACAATAAAGTGTTACTGCCCTGTACATGGCACCTGAATCAATAAAGATGTAATTAAGTTTTCGCGCAATCTCTTTTGCCACAGTACTTTTTCCGCATGATGAATGACCATCGATGGCAATAATGATTTTATTGATTTTATCAGGCATTTTTCAATTCACTTATCGAAACAAAGATAACGTTTAAGAAGATAAACGCAGGATTGAAAAAAAGGTTTAATGAATAAATTGCGAAAGGTTGGTATTAAAGGAGAAATAGTGGGCAGTGGCCCCAAGATGAAAGCTTGATACACTGTAATTTAGATTAAACTTTGCAATGCTTATCCCTAATCCGGCTGAAAATCCAACCATTCCGGGCCGGTTACTGATTGCAAGATCTTTTTGACGCAGGTAATTATAACCTAAAAGGAGTGTAATATGTTGTAAGGGATATATCTCGGTTCCAAACACAAGATGACGCATTAATTGTGATGTAATATTCTCAGACAATTCCCTTTTCTGAACCGGGTCACTCAAACGGCTTTTGTAGGATAAATCCCATACATTCAGGTGATAAACCGTGGCAAAAAATCTGATTGGTGACCTTGCAAGCCTTTTTGTAAATCCCAGTTGTATATCCACCGGAAGCTCTTCATGGTCACCGTTTTCATAATAGGTCGTGATCTGGCTCCCGTAATTTTTCAACACAAACGAAATAGCAGTCAGGCCATCCTTCCCGGTAAAAGTAATTCCAAGATCAACCGCAAGGCCAATGGAGTGATAATTTTCAAATGAAGAGATAATTGGTTTGAGGTTTATTCCTGTTTTTAATTGTGAAGATATTTTTCTGGAATAGATAAGATTAATGGCATATTCAGCTGCACTGAATGTTTCTGTCAGCTGGCCCGTCTCGCTGGCTCCCTGAAATGTTCCATAATTAACATAGTGAATTCCGGCTGCGAACCCGTTAGCACCCCTGAAATTTGGCGCAAAGGCTACATATCCGATACCAATTCCTGCAATATAATTCACGTAATTGATCGACAATTGATTCCTCATTGAATCTGAAAGAAGGGACGGATTGTAAAAAGTGAGGTCAAGGTCGTTGTCGGTAAATGCAATCTGAGTTCCCCCCAGTGCCGCCACTTTGGCAGAGTTTGTGAGGCTGAGAAACCTGTAAGTGCCGTCACCAAATGTCTGGCTATAAAGGAAGCCAAATGGGCACACGATTATGAGGATTGCAAGGTACAGGGTTTTCAATACTCTTGTTAATAAGTGCCATACATCTTGAAGCAGATACATGTGCTATAAATTTTCGGATAAGTGTATCATATTTTGATCCTGTACTGTCTGCATTTGGCATAAAACCTAGAGATTTGCGCGTTTCAACCGCTCAACCACTTCGTAAACAATCGGGCAAAGCTCCCGGTTCAGCATAGTAATGTCAAGAAGCTGATAAAACCTTCTGCGATCAGTATGGGGATATTCCTGACAAGCCTTTGGCCTGAAATCGTAGATCATGCAAAAGTTGTCAGGCATCAGGAACGGACATGGTATATCGTTAAAAACATTCCACCGGTCTTCATCTGTATGAAGATAACGGCCTATGAAATCAGCATCTTTCATCTTCAGCCTTCGGGCAATTCGTTCGATATCCTTATCAGTAATCCTGGGACTGATTGATTTACAACAATTGGCACATGATAAACAATCAAAATGATCTGATACCTTATTATGAAGTTGATGAATTGTATCATCAAGTTGTTTAGGCTTTTTTCTTTTCAGTCTGTTAAAAAGAACTTTGATTTCATCCTGGTTTTGTAATGCCAGAGCCCTGACATTGTTTTTATCTGCCTCCATCCTGCTGAATTGAAACTAATCTTGCAATAAATTTTTTCATTCTCACCTGTGCAATAAAAAGACCTGCAATTACTACCACAATGCCAACCATTTTTCTAAATGTAAGCGGTTCATCGAGAATATACCACGCGAAAATTGCAGTCAGCACCGGAATAATATTAATGAAGATATTGGCATTATTAAGTCCCAGATTTTTCAGACTGTAAGTGTAAAGGATAAATGCAAGGCATGAAGCAAAAAGGGATAGTTTGATGATAGCTATAAATGCATGAAGATTAAACGGGGTTGACAATAAGGTTTTACTCTCAAAAATTGACCAGAGAGGGAGGAAAAAGAAAATCCCGATGAAATTCTGATAAGTGATAATCGTTGTTGCGTTGTACTTATAAGACAGGTTTTTTAAAATAACAGTATATCCAATGGCTGAGAATACCGCTAAAAATTCCAGCCCGATGCCCAGGGGAGATGTGATAAAGTTTAGTGAATCATCAAATACTACAATTCCGACTCCAACAAACGAAAGTATAACCCCGATAAAGTTACGTAGTGAGAGTTTTTCACCATAATATCGCGAGGCTGCAATCGGAGAGAACAATGGGATCGTGGCGATGATAATGGCACCCATGGTGCTTGATACATATTGTAAACCAAAACTTTCGCCCATAAAATAGAGAAAAGGCTCGAAAAATGCGAGTAAGAGAAACGTATGGTAATCCTGTTTGTCAATTTTTAGCAATTTCTTACTGGTCCAACCATATATGAGCATAAGCAGTGTTGCAATTATCAGCCTGAAAAACACAGTTGTAAGTGGACCATAAGCGACGTAAACTTCTTTAACCCAAACAAAAGAAAATGCCCAGAAAACCATTGCCAAAACCACCGCACCATAGACGATCACCTTTTTTTGTCGCATCATAAAAATATAATTCTCAAAAGTAGTAATTAATCAGGGAATGAGCGGAATACTTTTTTCGAATGGTAATCCTAAACCAGAATAGTGCACACGGGAAGTATTGGCCGATTTTTATTGTACGCCATAACGGATTTTCTGTTATTTCTCTCTACGGGAAACCCGGTTGATTTGTTCCATAATGTACAAACTATTCTCAGTCTGAATTGTTCTTAGTTTATGAACAATCAGAATAGGCTATCGCAGGCGTTAAGCCCTTATCTACGACAACATTCCTATAATCCTGTGGATTGGTTCGAATGGGGCGAAGATGCATTATTAAAAGCAAGAACGGAGAACAAACCACTGATAATCAGCATAGGATATGCGTCTTGCCATTGGTGCCATGTAATGGCTCACGAATCGTTCTCGGACAAAAGGATTGCCGGATTTATGAATGCGAACTTTGTGTGCATCAAAGTAGATAAGGAAGAGCGTCCTGATATTGACCGAATTTATATGGAAGCTGTTCAGTTACTTACGGGACGGGGTGGATGGCCCCTGAATGCTTTTGCCCTGCCTGATGGAAGGCCATTTTATGCTGCCACTTACCTTCCCCCGAATCGCTGGACGGAATTGTTAAATCAAATGACCTTTTTATTCCATACCGGATACGAAAGGGTCCTGGCTGCAGCAGTGTCACTTACCGATGGAATCCAAAAAAATTCCCTTCAGGGATTGTCTGATTCAAATCCTGTAACACCGAAGGAATATTTTTCTGCCTATGAGAATCTGATTAATACAATTGACTTCAGGTTTGGAGGTTACGAAGGAACACCCAAGTTTATAATGCCAGCGGGTATTGAATTTCTCCTGCAGTATCACTATCTTACCGGTGACATGAAAGCTCTTGATGCTGCCAGGATTACCCTCGACGCCCTGGCAAAAGGTGGAATTTATGACCAGATCGGGGGAGGTTTTGCCCGATATTCAACTGATCAATTCTGGAAAGTGCCACATTTTGAGAAAATGTTGTATGATAACGCTCAGCTGATAACGCTATATTCCCACGCTTATCAACTGACGAATAAGATGGACTATGGCGAAATTGCCGAACAAACAATCCTGTTTGCAGAGCGTGAACTACTTCAAAAAGAAGGAGGATTTTATGCTTCGATAGATGCTGATAGTGAGCATGAAGAAGGGAAATTCTATGTCTGGACAAAACAAGAGATTGAATCAGTGCTGGAACCGCAAATAGCTGAAATCATCCTTCGTTTTTATCAAATTACCACCATTGGGAATTGGGAATCGGGCAAAAACATTCTCCATTGTACAATTGATAAATCCGGGTTCTCGATTGAAAATGGAATTCCGGTAAATGAGTTTGAAGTCATGCTTAAGAAGGCGAAAAACCTTCTACTCGAACGACGTAAGAGCCGTATTCGCCCTGCTACTGATGACAAGATTCTTACTTCGTGGAATGCACTGATGATATCAGGATATGTAAATGCCTATAAAGCTTTTGGCAAGGAAAAATATCTCGAAGGGGCTATTCGGACAGCCTGGTTCATAAAGACTCAAATGCTCAGGGATAGTGGACTCTTGTACCGGGTATACAAGGATGGGCAGGTAAGCACGAAAGCTTTTCTGGATGATTATGCACTTCTTGCAGAATCTTTTATCGATCTTTACGAAGTCACTTTTGATCCTGGTTGGCTGAATTTGAGTCATCTTATGACCTCATATGTAGTCAGCCATTTCCACGATCCGGATAACTGTTTGTTTTTCTATACTTCAGATCAGGCAGAAAACCTTATTGCACGCAAACACGATCTATCTGACAACGTGATTCCGGCATCCAATTCCGTTTTTGCAAATGTATTATTTAAACTGGGAATTCTCCTTGAAAATACCGGCTACACTCAAATGGCAGAGAAAATGATCTTAAAGGTAAAAGAAGAATTTACCAGGCAAGGTGTATATTATGCAAACTGGGCAATGCTTTTGGGAAAAATGGTTAACTCAACTTATGAAGTGGTGATATCAGGCGAAAATGCAATGCCTGTTTCACTTGTAATGCAAAAAAGATATTTGCCGACAACTCTTTTTGCAGGAGGGTCCAGTGAGAACCTGCCATTGCTTCTAAACCGATTAATTGATAATAAAACAGTGATTTATGTATGTAAGAACAAAGTTTGTAATTATCCAGTCTATTCTGTAGAAGATGCGTTGGCATTGATGAAACAGGTTAATTGAAAATTGAGTTACGGATGTAATAATCCTAAATGCAAATAATATTAAATTAGAATTGTTCCATTTTTAATCCAATATAGAAACCTGGGATTTGGAATAACTAATCAGAATTAGGTTCTAATCAAAAAGAAGGCAACTATCTATATTCAAGATTGTTGCCTTATCTGTTTGAAGTAAGTTGGGTGGAAGATGGGACTTGAACCCACGACCCCTGGAACCACAATCCAGTGCTCTAACCGGCTGAGCTACATCCACCATTTAGCGGTTGCAAATATAGAGAATGTTTTATGATTCGCGCAATTGAAATGTTAACTTTGCTTTTTACTTTTAATTTTTTAAAAGGCGATGGCTTATTTACTTGACAATTCCGATACAAATAGGATATTCCAGGAAATCATTTCACAAATTAAACCATTACAAAACGGAGAAGTTGTTAATTCGATGGAGAAAAGAGGTGTCCCGTACAAAGTGAGCTACGGGGTTTCCATTCCATTACTTAGACAAATAGCTTCGAATTTCCGGAATAATCACCTCCTTGCGCTCAAACTTTGGAACAAACAATGGCGCGAAACTATGATTCTGGCCACGCTCCTCGAAGAACCAAATGAAGTCACTGAAAATCAGATGGATTTTTGGGTTAAAAATCTACAGTCTGTTGAAATTGCTGAGCAGGCTGTAATAAACCTGTTTTCCAAAACGAGTTTTGCATACGAAAAAGCTTTCGAATACTGTCACGGCAAAAAACTGTTGGTTAAGATTTCCGGGTTACTGTTAATCGGAAGGCTTGCCCTTGCTGACAGGGAAGCCTCCGACGAAAAATTCGATCCGTTTTTCGAAATAATGCCTCCCCTTTCGAAAGATCCGCAATTGGCAATGGTTTTCACAAGGGTTTATATCCAGATAGGTATGCGCAATCAGAATCTTAATAAAATTGCAATCAGACATGCTCAGATTCTGAAGACAGTAGATTCAAAAACAGCTAAGGAAAATGCAGAGAATATCCTCAGTGAACTCGATTGTGAAGATGCTATACGGATTATCAGGAATAGATAGAACGTCTTAAACTATTGAAAGATTGTTTATTAAAATATCAATCGTTTTTATTGAACTCAATTTTTAAATCACTAATTTCGCATTCCAGATAATCCCGATTTTTTAATATGGAAGTCATTGAAGTAAAAGAGAGTAAGACAATAAAAGCATTCCATAAAGTTGCCTGCGATATCTACAGGGGAGATCCGAATTGGGTACCACCGTTGCAGGCACTTACAGATGCTGCATTCGATCCCGCTCGAAATGCATTTTATAAACATGGTGACGGTACCCGCTGGATTTTGAAAAATGATGATGGAAATGTAATTGGCCGGATTGGGGCGTTTTTCAATAAGAACAGGGCTTACACTTTTCACCAGCCAACCGGTGGGTGCGGTTATTTCGAATGTATCAATGATCAGAAAGCCGCGGATATTCTTTTCGACACAGCAAAGGAATGGCTTGCCGCAAGAGGGATGGAAGCAATGGATGGTCCTGTTAATTTTGGTGAAAACCTGATAAATTGGGGACTTCTGGTAAAAGGGTATGTTCAACAAGGTTTCGGGATGCCTTACAATAAACCATATTATCTGCATTTATTTGAGAATTATGGATTCAAAGTATACTTTGAGCAATACAGTTACCATCTGAACCATAGAGCGTTCCCTGAACGATTCTGGAAAATTGCCGAATGGGTGGCCAAAAAGCCCAACTTCCGGTTCGAGCACGTCAGGTTCGACAGAATGGAAAAGTATATTCAGGATTTTGTAAAGATCTACGAGCAGGCATGGGCGCAACACGACAATCACCAGGCAGTCGACCTTGACGATATCCGCGGTATGATGAATATTGCAAAAATTATTGCTGATGAAGAGTTTATTTGGTTTGCGTATCATAACGATGAACCGGTACTCCTTTTCGGGATGATTCCAGACTGGAATCAGATTTTAAAGAAGCTGAATGGGAAGTCAGATTGGTGGAGCCTGCTAAAGTTTATCTGGTATAAAAAAATCAGGACTATGACACGGGCAAGGATATTAATTATGGGCGTAGTTCCAAAATTTCAGGGGACAGGACTCGAGTCGGCTGTTTTCTGGCATATGGACAAAGTGATGAAGCGTAAGAGGTGGTATAAAGAAGTAGAACTTTCGTGGGTTGGCGATTTCAATCCTAAAATGGTATCGATTTATGTGTCCGTAGGGGGCGTTCATGTAAAAACCCACTATACAATGAGATATCTTTTCGACCGAACACTGCCTTTTGAACGTGCACCAATGCTTATAAAGGAGGTTCAGCAGAGAAAATAAAATATGAATTTGCTGCTCACCAATTCCATAATCTGACAGGCCGGGGAATTTGCAATTTCTTTTTTAAATATCTTTTGCAAATCAATGAAGTATACGTATCTTTGCAGCCCATATCGGGCGAATATTTTAGAACACGATTTTAAATTAAATATCATTAACATGAAAAAGGGAATACACCCGCAAAATTATCGGCTGGTTGCATTTAAAGATATGTCAAATGAACATACTTTTATTACCAGGTCGTCTGCTGCTTCAAAAGAAAAAATAGAGATTGATGGTATTGATTATCCTCTTATAAAAGTTGAAATATCAAATACATCACATCCTTTTTATACCGGTAAGATGAAACTTGTTGATACTGCAGGACGTGTAGATAAGTTTCTTACCCGCTATTCGAAACATATGGATAAACGCAAGCAATAGTCTTCTAAATATTTAAAAACCCGTATTTGAACAATACGGGTTTTTTTTGTATTTTTGAATTTGCTATTTGGGATAACATTTTACCTAAATTTGTAACTTTTACCGGGCCATCGTATTTTGGCATATAGATTGAGACGATAGTTGTTCCTCCTCATAAGAGAGTAAATGGACAAAGTGTCATTTCTTTAAAATTAATATGGGAAACAGAAATAATAAAAGTTCAAAGAATAACTTCCTATTCTCCAGGGAAATAGAAGATCAGGGAGATTTCATACCGATTTTGGTCGATGGTGATGATACGGATCTTAACGCTTATGAAGTTCCGGGTATCCTGCCAATCTTACCGCTGAGGAATACAGTTCTGTTTCCCGGGGTTGTGATGCCAATTACTGTAGGGAGACAAAAATCACTCTTGCTGATCCGTGAAGCTTATGCGGGCAATAGGTTGATAGGTACTATCGCCCAAAAAGTAGGTCAGATCGAGGATCCTGATGCCGATGATCTGTTTCAGATCGGAACAATGGCCGAGATTCTGAAAATTCTGGAGATGCCTGATGGATCGACCTCTGTGATTATTCAGGGGAAACGGCGCTTTAAAATTATAGAAGTAGTCGGGTCGAATCCTTACCTGCGGGCAACAGTCAGTGTATTGAACGACATTTTGCCCAGCACTAAAATGCACGAATTTACAGCTCTGGTCGAATCACTGAAAGATCTGGCACTGAAAATAGTAAAATCTTCGGGTAATATTCCGCCTGAGGCACAATTTGCGGTGAAAAATATTGAAAATGATACTTTCCTGATTAATTTTATATGTAACAACACTGAACTAAACGCTCTTGAAAAGCAGGAACTACTTGAATTAGACGATTTACGCGAAAGAAGCACAATTTTGCTGACTTTTCTTGTACGCGAAGTTCAGCTTATCGACCTCAAAAAGGATATTCAAAAGAAGGTGAAAGTTGATATGGACCAGCAACAGCGTGAGTACCTTCTTCATCAGCAAATTAAGACAATCCAGGACGAGCTGGGGGGAAACCCGTCGGAGCAGGAAATTGCAGAACTTAAAAAAAGGAGTTCTGAGAAAAAATGGGGTGCCAATGTTAAGGCTGTTTTTGATAAGGAGTTTTCAAAACTTATCCGGATGAACCCTGCTGCCGGAGAATATTCGGTTCAATCAGGTTATCTTGAAACTTTTCTGGATCTTCCATGGAACATCTATTCCGAAGATAATTTTGACCTGCGAAATGCAGAAAATATCCTGAATGAGGATCATTACGGACTAGAAAAAGTAAAAGACCGTATTCTCGAACACCTGGCAGTATTAAAATTAAAGGGAGATATGAAATCACCGATACTCTGCCTTTTTGGCCCTCCGGGAGTTGGAAAAACTTCTTTGGGGAAATCGGTTGCCAGAGCTTTGGGACGCAAATTTGTCAGGATGAGCCTTGGAGGTCTTCATGATGAATCGGAAATCCGGGGACATCGTAAAACTTATATTGGTGCAATGCCGGGTAGAATTATTCAGAATTTGAAAAAGGCAGGAACCTCTAATCCTGTATTTGTTCTGGATGAACTGGATAAAGTTTCCAGCGATTTTCACGGCGACCCTGCCTCGGCCTTATTAGAAGTACTTGATCCCGAGCAAAATAGTGAATTTCACGATAATTATATTGATCTCGATTATGATCTCTCCCGTGTGATGTTTATTGCGACGGCCAATACGTTGAGTACTATTCACCCTGCCTTGCGCGACAGGTTAGAGTTGATCGATATGAGTGGCTATTTGCTTGAAGAGAAAATTGAAATAGCTAAGAGGCATCTGGTAGCCCGCCAGCTTGAAAATCATGGTATGTCCAGCAATGATGTGGCATTTACAAAAGAAGCGCTGGTCAGACTGGTTGAAGATTATACGAAAGAATCAGGTGTTCGCGAAATGGATAAACAAATTGCGAAAGTGATCAGGAGGGTGGCCCGGAAGATTGCCTTTGAAGAAGTTTACAATAAAAAAATCGGAACTGACGAAATACTTGAATATCTTGGAGCCCCGAAATTCAGCAAAGAGAGTTATGAAGGGAATGAATATGCTGGTGTGGTTACAGGTTTGGCATGGACATCTGCAGGGGGTGAAATTCTTTATGTAGAGACAAGTTTAAGTCAGGGGAAGAACAAATTTACCATAACAGGTAACCTTGGCGAAGTGATGAAAGAATCGGCTACAATTGCTCTTGAGTATTTGAAAGCACACAGTGGTAAACTTGGGCTAAAACCCGAAGTCTTCGAGAAATGGGATGTGCATATGCATGTGCCTGAAGGTGCTATACCGAAAGATGGTCCTTCGGCTGGGATAACAATGGCTACTGCGCTGGCATCAGCATTTACTCAGCGCAAAGTCAAAAAAGGTTTAGCCATGACAGGTGAGATCACATTACGTGGCAGGGTGCTGCCTGTAGGTGGTATTAAAGAAAAAATCCTGGCTGCAAAACGGGCGGGTATTAAAGAAATTATTCTGTCTAAAGAAAATAAAAAAGATATTGAGGAGATCAAAGATATCTATATCAAAGGATTAACCTTTCATTACGTAGAAAATGTTAGTGACGTATTTGAAATAGCACTTTTAAAAGAAAAGATTAAAAATCCATTGTTAATCTCCTGAAATCATCATATTTTTTTCGCAATTATTGTAAACATTCTTCCTTCATCTCTTATTTCCTCACAGTTAAAACCTGTTAATTTCATAAATAAATTAACCTCATCTCGTGTAAAAGCTCTCAGAGTTGTCATATCATCATACTTAGTCAATTCGTTATTCTGTTCTATTATATACTTTGCAGACCAATCATAAGTCCAGCCTGATGAGAGATTTTTATTTAACTTGCTAATCCTCCGGATCTTTTTTCCATTGTGTTCAATAATTTGTTCAAAGTCATCTAGGTTGTCAAATATCTGATGTGCATCAAAAACATCAAACACGAGCAATCCGTTGTTTATTAATGCTCTGTGAATTCCTGTAAGTGTATCAATAATACCTTTATTATCAGTAATATAAGCAATAGAACGACCCGTAATAAGAATTGCTTCAAATTGCTGATCAAAGGATATCATGCGCATGTCAGATTGTATGAAATTATCTGATTTTAATTCTCTGCGGGCAATATCCAGCATTTCATTGGACAGATCGAGTCCAAGATAATCATATCCGTTCTCCAGAAACCGGCGTGCCAGCATCCCTGAACCACAACCAACCTCCAGAATATTGCGGCAGTTATGGCTTTTTAATATTACATCATAAAAAAGGAATTCTTTATCATAGTTGAATATATGTTGATAAATATCATGATATACCTCTGCCAAAGTCGTGTATAGTTGAGTCATCTTTTTCTACCTGTTCAAAATGCCCTATATTAGTATAATGTATAATCTGTTACCTGTAAATGTCCATATTGTTATAATGGTGAATTTCAAATGGCCGGATTAACTGATTTTTCAATTAGCACAACAGCCTGCGCCGAAATTCCTTCTTCGCGGCCTTCGAATCCTAAATTTTCTGTGGTAGTGGCTTTGATATTTACCGCCTCAGTATCAATGTTCAATACATGTGCGATAGTAATCTCCATCGTAGAAATAAATGCCTTTAGGATAGGACGTTGTGCCGAAATTGTCGCGTCAAGGTTCACAATTCTGAAACCCTTTCGTGTTACGAGACGGTAAGTCTCAGCTAAAAGTAGCTTACTGTCAATATTTTTAAATTCAGGTGAAGTATCAGGGAAATGATACCCAATATCGCGCAGTTTGGCAGCCCCCAAAAGCGCATCACAAATGGCATGCAGCAAAACATCACCGTCTGAGTGAGCCGCCAGACCTTTATAATGAGGAATTTGAATCCCTCCCAGCCAAAGTGCCCTGCCTTCAACAAGCTGATGAACATCGTATCCTGATCCTATTCGATAACTCATTGTTAAATATTTAGTTGTGAATATTATATACTACCCGGTTATAATTGAACCAATAGCCCCTTAAAGCAAATGGCAAGTATAAAGATTATTTATAACTTCAGTTAAATAACCGGTGATTCTTAATCCTATACAAAGTAACCATTTTAGCGGGTCAAAATCAACTGTCCTGTTTTAACCGCAGTTGAGCCATCCAATGAGGTAAGCCTTACCCGGCAATGATAAACACCCGGAGCAGGTTTATGACTGCTGAGTCCTGGATTCCAGCGGATTGGTTGGGTAATAAATCCCTGGGAAACAGACTCTGTTTTTATCAGGTCTACTAATTGCCCCTCCTGCGAGAAAATTTCAATCACGACGCTGAATTTCTCCCCGAACCGGTTGTGTACAGCGATAATATCGGTAAACTCGCCGGCGGGATTGGGGAAGGCGGTAATATTCCTGATTGTTAGTCGAGATATGACCTTAAAATTGATTGATTTCTCTGTTGAATTATTGGCCAGATCCCATGATTTAAAAGTGAGGGTATGTTCTCCGTCTTCAAGTAATGGGAGTTGGAAAAGAATTTTTCCCTTTTTATATGAGTCGGGACCAGATTGAAAATAATCGTTTAGCAAAATCATTTTATCGGGTTTATCATCAATTACCATTGTGATATCGTGTCCGATTCCAGTCCCGCTGATATTGATCCCGAATTCATCTTCAAGGTAAGCAATGAGTAATGGCGTTTCAGAAACATTGCCACCTGAAATAAAAGTTTCATCGTCAAGAAAAAGCTTAATTGTTGGACCTGCCACATCGGTGAATGTATTATTAGGACTTCCTCCCAGTTTTAATGATGTAAAACTTCCGTTAGCATCGTATTCGTTATCTTTTGAATAATACCTGATAAGTCCGTTTCCAATCCCATAGTTAATCTCCCCGGGGACCCAAAAGGAATAAGTGAATTCTCCATTCTTCACGCTGACATTACCATTAAAAAGTACAGAGTTTTGGACGTTATATTTGAAAGGTATCTGACCATTGTTCCCTAAAGTGCTTACTACAGCCGGTTTGTCAAAAACAATGGGGTGGAGAATTCCATTATAACCGGATACCTTATCTCCTTTGAGGTTCGTGATCTCTCCCCAGACCGAAACGAGGGAGAGTGGTTTTATCGTGTCGGTTAGCTGTTGAATTGTCTTATTATTTATTTCCAGAGTATTAACTTTTAATTTCGGATAACTGATCTGAAGGGCAGGATCACCGAGTAATGAAAATTTGTAGGAGTTGGTATTCCCCCCTGACTCATTTTTTGATAGACGTATAATATCTCCCATTCGGAGATTGTTGCCTTCGTTGTCAGATTGGAATACATATTTGAAGAAGTTCTTGTTAATATCAAAATTTGATGAGGAGTAAACAAGTCGTGTAGTTGAAAATAGGGCAACTCCACCTCCGGCTTTATTGAAAAGTACATGTTCCCCGGCAGACTGTTTATTTTTCATGTCCCATCGGCTAAACTCGCAGGTAGCAGTGACAAAAACCGGTAATTTATTAATATTACTCCAGCTGTCGATAGCACTGATGGTCAGTATTTTTTCACTTGCCAGGCCCTCCTCGTTTGCATGACCAATGTAGTTTATAATTAGTGCCCCATCTTTGATCCGGTTGTTGAGGGCTTTGTTCACTCCAGGATACCGTTTTTCAGGATTGGTCTCCTCCCTGAATGCATCAAGGTAAATCTTATCGGTATAAAAAGCAGGATAATAAGTGTTCACGAAGTTGGCAAGATTTTCGGAATCGGCGACATGAATATTATTATCCTCGTCATCGCCTATAAAGCAGATGATATTGCGCCAATCGCCCATAGTAGAAGAGGAACTGTAATGGATCGTTTTTTCGACAGCCGCATTGGCTTCAGCCAGATTTATACATGGTATCCGTCCAATACCAATATCCACATTCCCCTTTTGATCGCCTTCATCTTCACCAAGTAGTCCAAAATAATCATCAGAAACATAAGAGGTTGCAGGGTTAACTGAACTTTCTGATTGCCAGGTTGGAATAAAACACGGATTTTGCGGACTTACGTCGTGTACATTATCATAGGTTCCCTTACCAAAAAGCAGAAGATATTTTAATTTGGACGTATTATTTTTCAGCGATTTACGATAGAGCATTCTTACGAAATTCCGGATGGCTGTAGCATCTGCAATACCTCCAGAAAACTCATTGAAAATCTGGGATACATTTATTACTGCAACGGCCATTCCACTATTCTGAAAATGAAATGACGCGAGGCGATCAGCCTCAGATTTAAAATCCGGGGTGGTGATAATCACCATATCCGGAGTGGGAAGGCCATGAAGGTTCTGGTTATTTAAATCTTCAATATTTTCGACACCGGGGAAATCAGATAAGGGATCGAAGGCAATGAACCAGCGAAGAGAATCAGTCACAGCTTTAAAAGCGAGAGTATTTATCATTGAAAACGATGAAATACCGGTTGGTTTCAAAGGATTGGTAATATCCCAGATTTTGACTCCGTTCCCGGCATAACCAATATGGAATTCAGTTATAACACCGGGCCCAACCGAACGGCTGTCACAAAAAATAAATTGTCCTCCGCGCATATTAAGCTTACACCGTGTCTGAACACTGATAAAGTCGAGCCAGCACATTCCGTTTCCAGGGGCATTATATAGTAGTGATAAGCTAATTTCATCGCCATCAATTTTTTTTGATATAACGCTTTCGTTTACGTTCGCAAAATCAGCATCGGAGAAGTTGGAATACGGGGCAAAGTCCATGATTCCAACTACTGCGTTGTTAATAGTCAAACTTAATGAAGTTGGGATATCGCAACGGCCAGCAGCAGCAATATTGGCAATAACAGGCTCATTGTTAATATGATTGGTGAATATGAATTTTTTTTTCAAAGTAGTACCCGAAGTCAGAAGGGAGGAGAACCAACGGCTACCGGATTCAATCAGATTATACTGGTCATCTTTGAAAAGGGAAAAATCATCGAATTCGCTGACTATTGCTGATGGATTTTCCAATATCGTTGCAGACTGTGGGACAGATTGATCTATAACACTATCTTCAGTAAGGTAAAGAATAGATTGTCCCTTTGAAAATTGGTTGGAGCTATGGATAAAAGATTTGGAGAGAGGGTCGAAATACCAGGCCACACTTCCCGGCACAAAAAAAAGGAGGCATTCATTTCCCTGCTTATCATTTGTTTGCCATATACGGTACGGGAGAAGATCATCCGGTGAAGGCGTACTGTTCATCCGGGAAAGTTGACCAGGGGGAAATCCAAACACTTTTACATTCTTCGGCGACTGGAATTTCATTGATTTCAGGGCTGAATAGCTGATCCTGTGTATCCCCGTCTGGTTTGTCTGTGCCTTCACCCAGTGACCGGTTGCAAGTACGGATTTAACAACTGTTGCATTCTTCATATTGATTGAGAAGACTTGCTGGCCAGTCAGGAAAAAGAGAATAAGTAACAGTCTGTTCATGGGATATAGCCCTGTTGGAAATAGTATTCAATATTACCGTACTTAAGTGAAATCACAAACAAAAAGCAGATATAAGTTTTAAAAACAATTTTTTCTTACTATTTTACAGGAAAGCGTAAATTTATTTTCACTTTAATAGAAAATTAATCATCAAGTTTACGATTTTTTACAATATATTTGTACCGTTTTGTTAAATTGAGCAAGGAATCTATTGAATCCTGATCAAAGCTGGATTAAAAGAATTGATTTTTACTTATATTTGTGCTTTGGAAGTAAATATAAATTAAACGACGTCGCAATATGAAGCTAAATGTTTTTGTTTATCTGTGTTTAAGCCTGCTGATTGTGTCTTCATGTAATTTAATCAAAGGGAAGAAAAAAAATACTTCATCAACTACTGGTTGGTCCTATAATGACTCAAAAAATGGCGGATTTGAGTATCGGGCAGGATATTCTCAGATTGCTGGTCCGGGATTGGTTTACATACAGGGTGGTACCTTTGTCATGGGACGTGTAGAGCAGGATGTAATGTATGAAGGGAATAGCATTCCCCGCAGGGTAACAGTCGCATCGTTTTATATAGATGAAACAGAAGTACGAAATATCGACTGGCGGGAATATATGTTCTGGATTCATAGAGTCTACCCGAACGACCTTGAAGTTAATAATGCTGTACTGCCAGATACCCTGGTATGGCGCGATGAACTTTCTTATAATGAACCATATCTTGAAAATTACCTTCGGCACGCAGCCTATTCGGAATATCCGGTTGTTGGGGTAAGTTGGGTTCAGGCCGACAAATACTGTAAATGGAGAACTGACAGGGCTAATGAAGGGATACTTATTAACGCTCAGAAATTAGAACCTGATCTTGCCCAGACCGGCGACAAAGTTTTTACTTCCGACGGTTATCTCAACGGGGTCTATGACGGAGTCGAAGGGAAAAGGCCTATCAAAAACCTGAGTAAAGATGGTGGAACACGCCGTGTAAATATATCAGATGGAATCGTATTGCCGAGGTACAGGCTGCCTACAGAAGCTGAATGGGAATATGCAGCCTTGGGACTGATTGGAAAAACTGAAGAAGAGGTTGTTCTTGAGCGTCGGATTTATCCTTGGGATGGAAATCAGATCAGGAATAGTGAAAAAAAATACAGGGGAGAGATGCTCGCCAACAGTGTAAGAGGACGGGGTGACTACATGGGTGTTGCCGGATTCCTGAATGATGGTTATGAAATAGCAGCACCGGTAATATCTTTCCAACCCAACGATTATGGACTTTATTGTACGGCAGGAAATGTGAATGAATGGGTCCAGGATGTTTACAGGCCTAATTCATCAATGGCAGTTAGTGAATTTCAACCTCTTAGAGGAAATGTGTATACCAATTTCCACCGGGGTACTGATGGTAAGATGATTAAAAATAAATACGGGGAACTGGTAAAAGATACGGTAGCCAATTTTACAAATTTCAAGGATGGTGATTCACAGTCAGTAATTACTGATACTGATGACTGGAAAAATAACTCTGATTTAGTAACAACAGGCCAGATGTATGCTTCGGGAGCCGGTAATTCAATGAGCTCCAGAATTTCTGACAATACCAGGGTTTATAAAGGCGGAAGCTGGAAAGACCGTACATATTGGCTTGGTCCTGGAACCCGCAGGTATATGGATGAGCGAAAGTCTGCCAATGACCTTGGTTTCAGATGTGCTATGACTCATCTGGGAGATTCGAATACCCAGTAGAATTAACTTCGGGAATCATAAAAAACCTCATCCTAAAAATGGGGTTTTTTAATTTTGAACAACGCCATGTCGATAAAGGAGTTATACAATATATTTTTAAAGCACCCAAAAATATCGACCGATAGTCGATTAATAGATAATGGTGGACTATTTTTTGCCTTAAAGGGAGAGAATTTCAACGGGAACGCTTATGCCGCTTCAGCTTTGGCGAGTGGTGCCGCCTATTCGGTAATTGACGAGGTTGAATATAAAATTGACGATAGTTATATACTGGTAGACAACGTGTTGTCTACAATGCAACAACTGGCCAGATATCATCGTATTAAGTTAGGTATTCCCATTATTGCGATTACAGGCACAAATGGCAAAACAACAACCAAAGAATTGATAACCTGGGTACTGTCAAAGAAATACAGTGTTGGCTATACAAAAGGAAATATGAATAATCATATAGGAGTACCACTCACTTTATTGTCTATGAGTACTACAACACAGATCGGGGTTGTGGAGATGGGTGCTAATCATCCGGGTGAAATTGCCGGCTTATGTGAGATTGCTTTACCAGGATTTGGATTAGTAACTAATGTGGGGAAAGCGCATCTTGAAGGGTTTGGTTCCTTTGAAGGAGTAAAAAAAACCAAGGCAGAACTGTTCGGATACCTTAAGCGAACCGGAGGGAAGATATTCCTGAATACGGCTAATCAACATTTGAAGGATATGGCAGGAGATGTGCCGGCAATTGGTTATACAACTATCAGGGGTGGCGATGGGATTGAAGGTAAGTTGATCCAATCATCGCCTTTTATGGTTTTTCAGGCCAGGTTTCCCAATGGTTGGCTCTATATAAAAACCAATCTAACAGGAGGATACAATCTGGAAAATGCCCTCGCTGCGGTGTGTGTCGGGAAATATTTTGAAGTGGACCCCCTCGTGATTTGTGAAGCACTCGAAATGTATAAACCTTCCAATAACCGTTCGCAATTTATTAAAACTGCATATAATCAGATTTTAATGGATGCTTATAATGCCAATCCGGTTAGTATGGATGCTGCGCTTGAGAATCTTAAAACTTTCAATGAACCGTTGAAGGGAGTTATTCTGGGCGATATGTTTGAACTTGGAGAAATATCCCATGAAGAGCATCAGAAAATTGCTGATAAACTGGCGGGGATGAAACTTTCTATGGTACTACTTGCAGGTGAAGAGTTTTCAAAATGTCAGGTTCCTCCTTATTTCCATTTATTTATGAATATTACATTGCTGATTAGTTTTATTGAAGGCCTTAATATACGAGGGTACCTATTCTTAATAAAAGGGTCAAGGAAGATGAAACTCGAGAATATAATCGATAAATTGTGAAGGATGAAGAAAACGATCAAATGCAAAATTTAAAAGATCATATTGGCCATCCGGTCTTCAAACAAATCGGAAATGTTTCGGATCAGGAGGGAGTGGAAACTTATGTGGTTGGAGGTTTTGTTCGTGACGTGCTCCTTGGGCGCAATCGTGAAGTATTTGATGTTGATATTGTGACTGTTGGCAGTGGGATAGAATTGGCTACCAAAGTTGCAGCAGCATTACGTCCAGGTCTGAAAGTCAGTATTTTTAAGAATTTTGGAACTGCAATGTTCCGGTTTAGTGATATAGATTTTGAGTTTGTCGGGGCACGCAGGGAATCGTACCGTAAGGAGAGCCGTAAACCATTGGTTGAGAACGGAACGCTTGAGGATGATCAAAAACGACGTGATTTTACAATCAATGCATTAGCCATATGCTTGAATAATAATAGGTTTGGTGAATTACTTGATCCGTTTGACGGAATAGTCGACCTGGAGAATAAAATCATTAAAACGCCCCTTGCACCTGAAATCACTTTTTCTGATGATCCTCTGAGAATGTTGCGGGCAATCCGGTTTGCAAATCAGCTCGGATTCACAATTGAAGATAAAACGCTGGCTGCCATAAAAAGTCAGTACAAACGCATCGAAATTGTTTCAAAAGAACGTATTACAGACGAAATCAACAAAATATTGCTCACTACTTGTCCTTCCGTTGGATTTAAACTACTGGAAAAAACGGGATTACTGGCAGTTATCCTGCCCGAAGTACAGAAACTGAAAGGAATTGAGACGAGAAATGGTGTCGGGCATAAAGATAATTTTTTCCATACCCTCGAAGTGCTGGACCGTATATCGAAAAATACGGAAAATCTTTGGCTGCGTTGGGCTGCTTTACTGCATGACATAGCAAAACCCGCAACCAAGCGGTTCGATCCAAGGGCAGGATGGACCTTCCATGCACATAATTTCGTTGGAGAGAAGATGTTACCTTCGCTTTTCGACCGTCTCAGACTGCCACTTAATGAGAAGCTTAAGTACGTTCAGAAGTTGGTTTCGCTACATATGCGTCCAATTGTGCTGTCAGAGGAGGAGGTCACAGATTCTGCAGTCCGGAGACTTCTTTTCGATGCGGGTGACGATATTGACGACCTTATGACCCTTTGTGAAGCAGACATTACATCAAAGAATCCCGACAAAGTGAGCCGTTTTATCTCTAATTTTCAGCTGGTCCGTGATAAATTAAAAGATATTGAGGAGCGTGATGCGCTTCGGAATTTCCAGCCACCAATCACGGGTGAAATCATTATGGAAACCTTTTCCCTGCAGCCATGCCGTGAAATAGGGATTATAAAATCGGCCATAAAAGAAGCCATTCTTGAAGGTGAAATCCATAATAATTATGAAGAAGCCTATAATTTTATGCTGAATAAAGGGGAAGAGCTTGGGCTTGTTGCAAAGGAAATGTAAAGATTCAATTTCATCATCAACAATAACAGATACTGAACAACTGAATGTCTTTGGGTCAGAATTACTTTAACACTTAATTCATTATTCATTAGTTCCATGTCAGCGGTTATCATTATTTCAGCAAAGAATGCCTGAAGTAAAATTTACAGAATTTAAATTGAGAGTATGATGAATATGTGTTATTTAATTCTCCTGGAATATTTTGTCATGCAGCTCTAATGTAGCTTCAATATTTCGCGCAAAGGTGCAAAGTAATGCAAAGTTTTACTTTTTGTCCTTGCGTCCTTGGCGGTCCTGGCGTGAAACTTTTTAAGTTATTCGTTTTCGGGCTTTATATTTCATATACTGAGGGACTACTAAGTAGTAAAAATGAAATAATGTCGTATTTTCTTATTCAATCAATTTATTCGAATTCTAAAAATTGGTGAATGCTGAAAATTATATTTCAGTGCTCTGCACCTAAAAAATCGTGTTTTAAAATTATTTCTACAAATATTCTGAGGCTGTATCAGAGACATTAATACGACAACTATTAATTCTCTTTACCTAAGACAATAAAGTCATTGTAGAAATATTGAACTACTAGTACCAAATTTGGTGAAATTGTGTTATATTTATCTGTCCAATGTGCAAAACTTAAAAACCAAAGTTCTTTAAAGGTTCTAACAGAAAAAGATAAAATGTATGAAAACACTTAGAGTTTTTGTATTTCTGATCATGGTCTTTATGGCCACCTCGTGTACCAAAGACCTGGTAATAAATCAGATTAATCAAATTTCGGATCAGGAAAGCAGTTTAAAATCTGCTATGCCACACATGAAGATAGCGGTCATGTCCGACATCCATTTTCTTGATCCAACACTGTTATTGAATGGTGCAGCTGAAGGAGCTGCTTTTCAGACCTACCTTAATTATGATCCTAAACTAATCCAGTTCAGCGGTCCGATTTTAACTAAGGCGATAGCTGAGATTTTAGCTGCAAAACCTGATATTTTGCTTATTCCCGGCGACTTAACGAAAGATGGAGAGAAGGTCAGCCACGATAAGATGGCCATACTTCTTAAACAGATTTCAGATTCCGGGATCAAAATTTTCGTGATCCCGGGGAACCATGATATCAATAATCCTGAAGCTGTTGCCTATGAAGGCAGCAACTCTACACCGACATCTTCCATTTCAGCGGGTGATTTTGAAGACATCTATGCCTCGTTTGGATATGAAAATGCTATTTCAAGGGACAACAATTCACTGAGTTATATATGTGAGCCCTTTAACAAAGTTTGGATTCTTGGTATCGATGATTGTAGGTATTATCTGAACCAAACCGGAGGATTGGCAACTGTCAGTGGAGTAATCAAAGGCGGTACCATGAATTGGATGCTGGATAGGTTAGCGGAAGCAAAGAAGAAAAACATCACCGTTTTAGCGATGATGCATCATGGTATAATGGAACATTATGCAGGACAGGGAGAGCTTGATCCGGGGTATGTGACGGATAACTGGGAAACGAATGCAGATGCACTGATAGATGCAGGTTTGAGAGTTATGTTTACGGGGCACTATCATGCCAATGATATTACCATGCGGGCAAAAGGTAACAATGCATTATTTGATATCGAGACAGGTTCCTTGGTTACCCCGCCAAGTCCTTTCCGTATAATAAGCATGGATCCAAATAATATGTACATTGATACAAAACATGTTACATCGATAGATGTTCCTTTCCCTCCGGGACTTGATTTTGTAACCTACTCAAATATATTCATTGCAGGACATATGGATGGTATTTTCACATATCTGCTTTCGAATTATCCCTATAATGTTCCACCGACAATAGCTTCTGCGATCGCCCCTCGTTTCAGAAATGCAATGATGGCACATTATGCAGGCGATGAACACATAACTCCTGAAGAACAGTTAAATGATGATTATATCGCAAGCTTAAATCCTCAGCTGGGAATAGTGCTTCATAGAATATGGACTGATTTGCCACCGTCGGATAATCAATATACCCTCAATATGAAGAAAAAGCTGAAATAGGCTACGATATTTCGATATGAAAATGCAAAGAAACGCGGCGAACATTTGAACGCTGCGTTTCTTTACGTTTTCACTTGCAGCTTTTATCGTTATGATAATAAAGTTTTGAGAAAGTCTCTCTCAATGTAAACCGTATTTGATACTTACTCTTCCAACTCTTTTTCGTATCTCTTTATCGCCCAATTAATTGATACGTAGCTTATGTATATCAGTAATGGCCAGCTAAGTAACCATAATACCTGGATAAAATAATTCATAGTTTCTTGTATTATAGGTTAATAAATATGTCCTTCAGTGTTTCCGGTGACCTCACTTTCAGTGATTTTCTTTACATTGATAGCTCTCCATGCATACCAGATATAGGCAGCAACAAATGGGACCGCCAATGATACGTAGCTCATTGTTGCAAGGGTAAACTTTGATGATGAACTGTTTGCAATATTCAGTGAAGACTGCAGATCGTAATTTGACGGGTAATAGCAGGTGTTATTATATCCGGCTATAAGAAGAAGGGCAAAAACCGCCAGAATTGTTCCTCCTCCTGTCCACCATATTCCCTTTGTATTATTTTTTATTAATGAAGATATTATTCCCCATAGAACTAATAAAACGCCGGCAAGGAATATAAGAAGAACAACAGGCATCTGGATCAGGTTAGTGAAATATTTGAAAGATTCAAGAAAAACGACCATAGTTTCCGGATTGTAGGCATAGCCATCTTTCAGTAAAAGCCGGAACACAAAGAATAGGAAGAACACCAGAAACGGGATTGTGTTGAAGAGTAAATTCTTTTTAGACCTGGCAAACAAAGTCTCATCTCCGATTGAGTTCATGAAGTAAAGGAGAGCAAGGATCCTTGCAAGAAAAAACACAGCCAGTCCAAGTGCCACATTGTTGATATTTAAGACTGCTTCGAGCCCTTTTGCAGGATGCTGCCATGTTGAGGCATTCAGATTACTTACTGAAAACTCGGCCCCGTTAAAAAATGTACCAACAACGACTCCAATAAGTATTGGCGCTAATAAACCATTGGCAAACAGAAATACATCAAAGGTTTTTTGTCCCAGGAAGTTCTTTGGCTTGCTTCGGAATTCGTATGATACTGCCTGTACAATAAAGCAAAACAGTAAAGCCATCCATGCCCAATATGCGCCTCCAAAGCTGGTGGAATAGAATAAAGGGAAAGAGGCAAAAAAAGCTCCGCCAAAAGTAACTAGTGTAGTAAATGTAAATTCCCATTTACGTCCAAGGGTATTCAGAATCATTGTTCTTTCATTTTTGGTTTTCCCGATTTCGTAAATCAACGACTGTCCGCCCTGAACAAACAACAGAAAAACGAGTAAGGCAGCAAGCAGGGAAATAATGGCCCACCAATATTGCTGGAGGGTTAAATGGCTTAATTGTTCAAACATGATTAGTTTCCTCCTTCTTTAGGTCCTATTTTAATCTGGGTAGTCATTATCTTTATTTCGGCAATCAGCAACAGTGTGAAAATCAAAGCAAAAAGCCAGAAGGTAACCATTACAGCCCCGGCGTTGATCTTCGAAACAGCTGCCATGACAGGAAGTAAATCCTGAACAACCCATGGTTGTCGTCCCATCTCAGCTACAGTCCAGCCGGCCATCTGAGCAAGATAGACCAACGGAATCGTAATAATGGCGATTCTCAGGAATAGTCTTCGTTTTGTAAGTTCGTCATTAACAGCAAAATATATTGAAAAGATAAAAAAGATCAGAAACCAGCTCCCCAGAATAACCATGATATGAAAACTGTAAAACACCATCTGAATACCAGGAATCAGATCATTTGAGTTTTTCACAAAACCGTAACCGAAGTATTTGAAATAATTATTTTGAAAGTCTTTTGATGTGAATTTCGCCCTTAACTCCGATGCTTTATCTTTAAGTCCTTCTGATAATGCACTTTTATAATTGCGAAGCGTTTCAATGGCCATTTTCCCCCTCGAAATCTTGTCTGCCGCAGAGAGAATTCCCTCCTTTTCATTTCCGTTAAGTAAATCCTTCACCCCTGGAACAAATGCATTTGTGTTAAGGTGGATCATGTAGGATAAGGCATTGGGTATTTCGATCTTGAATACAAAATCGTTAAGCTTGGCATTCTCCTGCCCGGTAATAGTCGGTGAGAAAATCCCGAAAGCGACAAGTCCGGCACCGTTTTTCCCCTGGTAAAGCCCTTCCATTGCTGCCATTTTCATAGGTTGGTTATGGGCAACTAATCTTGCAGAACCATCACCTGTTATAACCAGAAAGACAGAACTCAGAAAACCAAATATTGCAGCAACCAGAATACTTTTCTTCGCAAAAGACAGATCCCTTTTTTTCAGGAGAAACCAGGCTGAAACACCAATAATGAAAATTCCTGCCAAAACAAACCCGGATGAAATTGTATGCAGAAATTTGTTAATTGCCATGGGTGAGAGAAATACATCCCAGAAACTGATCATCTCGTTTCGCGCTGTATCAGGATTAAACTGCATACCAACAGGATTTTGCATCCAGGCATTGGCTACAAGGATCCATAATGCCGATAAATTGGCACCTATGGCAGTAAGCCAGGTAGATATAAGATGGAACCGCTTACTAACTTTATCCCAACCAAAAAACATAACGGCAATAAAGGTTGATTCCATAAAAAATGCCAGAATCCCTTCAATAGCAAGCGGAGCTCCGAAAATGTCACCAACGAACCAGGAATAATATGACCAGTTGGTTCCAAATTGAAACTCAAGAATAATTCCTGTCGCCACCCCAATAGCAAAGTTAATACCAAAGACTTTCATCCAGAATCTGGTTATTTTTTTCCATTCAGGATCTCCGGTCTTGTAATAAATAGTTTCCATTACAGCGAGAATAAAAGTTATCCCTAAGGTGAGCGGGACAAAAAGCCAATGGTAGAAGGCAGTCAACGCAAACTGGCCCCTCGACCAATCGATCAAAGAAAGATCAACTATTTCATTCATAGTGGATTATTTGGTTTTAGTTAAATATTCAATTACATGCTTACCGCGCTCTTTGTCATTACTGAAATTCTTTTTCAATAAATTTGGGAAAAAGAAGAGTTTCAATACAAAAAAGATGATAAACAGTTTAATCAGGATAATTGCCCATAATGTGCGCCCTAAAATCATTCCTTTAAAGCCATCCAAATAAAATCGTAATATCTTCATCCAAAATCGGAATTAACCATTTTTGAAGTATTGAACAATCCTGTTAAGTAATTTGTTCAATAAAAAAGTAAAGAAAATTTAGGATTAATCTGAAAATATTATTGTAGTTTTAACAGTACCGTTTGATCGGAACATCCTGCATATTTTTATAGCTGAATTAATGTTTTCTTAGATCGATCAAATCACATTGATTATGTATAATCGTAACTAAATATTTATCGAAATGAAATATCTGATTATTATCTGTTCATTTTTGGCCTTCGGCTGTACCAACGCCGGCACAAAAAAGAAACAAGCGGAAGTAAATCCGGCAATTCAGACAAATATGAGCACCGTTGCAGTAGAATTGTCTATTCAGGGGATGACATGTTTGGGATGCGAACAGACCATTCAATCGGGGATCAGCAGCATTAAAGGGGTGAAACAGGTAAAGGCTAATTTCCGGAGCGGTAAGGCTTTTGTTGAGTTTATTCCGGCAATGGCTGATACAATCCGGATGAAAGAGAAGATAACCGCTTCAGGATATGTTGTTGCCGGAATCAAATTAATTCCGCTTGATACTCTTCGGTCGAAGCTATAAACTTACTGAACATTAACCTGATCTATGAATAATAAAAGCCAGGACGCCGATCAAGGCAATACCAACCGTAAACGTGAGGTCGAAAATTCCAGGCGCTCCTTTTTCAAAAACTTCGGATTAATCGGTGGTGCAGTCGCTGCCGGCGGTGCTGCAATCTATTCCGGTTACAAATATGAGGAATCAAAACCAAATCACGATTTTGTAAAAGTACTGACTGCCGATAATCGTCTGGTTGAGGTACCGCGAGATCAGATAAAGGATGTTAAAGTTGATCATAACCGATTACAAAAGCAGGGCCGTGAGGGATTAAAAGGACACCGCTGGGTTATGGTGATAGACCTGGCCAAATGCCGTAATGCCAGGAAATGTATAGCAGCGTGTCAGGGTGCCCACCATCTGCGTCCCTATGAATATCATATCAATACACTGATAATGCAGGAATCGCAGAATACTGCACCATATTATATGCCGAAACCATGTCAGCATTGCGATAATCCACCCTGTGTTTCCGTGTGTCCTGTTGATGCAACGTTTAAACGGCAGGATGGAGTGGTACTTATTGATAATGAGCGTTGTATTGGTTGCCGATTCTGTATTGCCGCCTGCCCCTATTCTGCACGGATGTTCCATTGGGAAGAACCGCTTATGTCGGAGAGTGATAAAGGGAAACCCTACAATATAGAACTGAACGTTCCGCAGAAAAAAGGGACAATTTCCAAATGCCTCTTCAGCTCTGACAGACTTCGTGAAGGGAATCTACCATATTGCGTTTCCGCCTGCCCTAATGGGGTCTATTATTTTGGGGATGAGAATGAGGATGCGGTAACAAATGGTACTACTAAAGAGACTCACAGGCTCAGTGAATTACTTCGCGTCAATGGCGGTTATCACCTGATGTCCGAATTAGGGACTAAACCACGAGTTTACTATCTGCCACCCAAAAACCGATTATTCGAATTTCCTAAATAATCCCCAAAAATATGACATCAGAAGTAAATACAAGTTTTCTGCATGATAAAAGACTCGATTCTATTGCAGCTGATATATTTAAACCTGTTGGAATTTCGAAAGGATTTATAATATGGATGGGGTTCCTGTCAATATCGCTGTTAGGGTGTATCTACGCCTATTATTTGCAGTGGGAAAAAGGTTTGATTGTCACCGGACTACGCGATTATGTCAGCTGGGGTATGTATATTGCCAATTTTATATTCTTTGTAGCCTCAAGCCTTATTGGTATGTTGATCAGCTCGGTTCTGGGTTTGATCGGCTTTAATTGGATTAAACCAATTGCGCGGATAGCTGAGATTATTGCTGTCGCATTTGCTGCTGTTGCCGGACTAGTTATTGTCTCCGATATGGGACGTCCGGAAAGACTACCTTATGTATTTATGTACGGAAGAATTCAGTCTCCGATATTATGGGATATTACAGTTGTTACAACTTATTTGGTACTTAGTGTTTTACTCTATTTTATTCCGATGATTCCGGATTTGGCAATCAGCAGGGGACGTATTTCAAATAAACCAAAATGGCTTCAGTCAACTTACGAAATCCTCTCAGTAAACTGGATGCATACACCTGATCAATATAAAATTCTTCTTAAATCTGTAAGAATATTATTGATTCTGATTATTCCGACTGCATTTGCCATTCATACAGTAACTTCATGGCTATTAGCTGTGACACTCCGGCCAGGCTGGGATAGTACTATTTTCGGCCCTTATTTTCTCACCGGAGCTTTTGTCGCTGGATCGGCTGCCGTAGTAATTTTGATGTATTTTGTCAGAACGAATTATAAACTCGATAAATATCTTACACATCACCATTTTGATATGATGGGGAAACTGCTTGTACTGGTTTTGCTTGTTTATTTCTATTTCAATATCAACGAGTTTCTGATACCTGCCTATAAAATGAAAACTGCTGATGCTATTCACATACGCGACCTTTTTACAGGCGATTATTCCTTTATGTTTTGGAGCGTACAACTTATGGGTGTTGTAATTCCCATTATCCTTTTAATATTCAGGTTTTGCAGAAAGCCTTTACCAATGTTGATCATCTCAATAGTAATTCTTGTGGCATCCTGGTTTAAAAGATTATTAATTGTTGTGCCTACACAGGAGAACCCGTTTTTACCGAAACAGTTTGTCCCAGATGCCTGGATGGTGTATCATCCAACTGTAATTGAATCTGCAATAACAATGGGAACTATAATACTTGTTATAATCATTATTACGATTTTAGCAAAATTGTTCCCCGTGATAACTATATGGGAATTGGCTGAAGAGCAGACAGCAAAAGAAAATGAACCTCAGGAATAAAAATATAATTTAAAGTCAATGATTAAAAGATATATATTTTTACTGATGATCGTCCTGATCACAATAAACCTGCCGGCCCAGGAATGGGTTGTTCCGGCTGAAAACAGTGTAAGGCTCAGCCCTTTTACCTTTAATGATTCTACACGCAAGACCGGAGCTGAGTTGTACAACATTAATTGTAAGTCTTGTCATGGTACACCAGGGAAGAACAATGTGATCAATCTTGTTCCTCCTCCCCCCGATCCGGCTTCATCAAAGATGCAAGAAAATACTGATGGCGGTTTACAATACAAGATCTTTCAGGGGCGCAGTTCAATGCCTTCCTTCAAAAATATTCTTTCCTCTTCAGATATTTGGGGCCTAATTTCTTTTATCAGAAGTTTCAACGAAAAATATGTGCAGGAAATTGCGAAAAATCAGGGTGTGGCAGGAGAAGTTGCGATAAATGCAAGGATAATGGTTAAATGGTTTAAGGAGGGTAATCAGGTTCAGACTGTTATTTCTTCAGTTAAGGATAAGGTCATTCAACCGGTTGCCAGAGCTGATGTTAAACTGTTTGCAAAAAGATATTTCGGAAATTTGCTTATTGACGAACTCCGTAAAACCGATTCCCAGGGTAAAGTTCTGTTTAATTTCCCAAAAGATTTACCTGGCGATTCGGCAGGATTTGTACACCTTGTGGCTATACTTTCGGATGAAGCAGGATATGGAGAGGCCAAAGTTGATACTTCGTTAGCAATAGGCGTACCTACTTTTCGTCCTCCCCTTAATGAAAAACGGGCATTGTGGAATGTTGTTCAGAAGACGCCAATCTGGCTCTTGCTTACATATTCCTTTACCCTACTTGGGGTATGGGGATTCATTATTTATGTGTTTTTACAGATAAGGGCAATATTCAGGGTCGGTATAAGGAATGAACAGTAAATTCGTAGCAATCTGGTTTATTGACCGATATTCAGTAGAATAGTAAACTAAATATTATCATAATAATTCATTTTTTAAAAACCATTAATTAAACATGATATGAAAAATCTCTCAACGATCGGGCGAATACTTTTCGCAATTCCTTTTGCAGTTTTCGGATTAAATCATTTTCTTTTCCTTAATTTTTATATTGGAGAAGTTTCCTCTTTTATTCCTTTAGGTCCGTATACAATTATTCTGACAGGAATATTTCTGATTATGGCCAGTCTAAGTATTATATTAAATAAATATGTAAAGGTTTCAACGATTCTCCTATCTGTTCTTTTGCTTATTTTTATTATTACCATTCATATCCCGGGACTTTTTGATCCCAATAAATGGCAGTTTGCGTTGATAGAATTATTAAAAGATACCTCTTTGCTTGGTGGTTCACTGATGATTGCAGGTATGATGTTCGATAAGGAGAAGGAATAGAATTTACAAAAATTTCCGGAATGAAAAAAATTTCTTTATTTGTTCTTTTTATTACATTGATAATCAATGCATTTTCTCAGTTGCCGATTAATCGTGAGATTGAAGTAGGCATTGTTGAGAAACTTGGCGAAACGATTCCCCTTAATCTGAAGTTTTACAATGAGAAAAATGATACCGTCACCCTTGGTAGCATGATCAATAAACCTACGATTCTTTCATTTGTTTATTTTGATTGTCCCGGATTATGCAGTCCTCTGCTTGATGGTATTGCAGATGTGATAAGTAAAATGGATTTAACGATTGGGAGGGATTTCGACATTATCACTATCAGTTTTAATACTAAGGATACACCTGAAAAAGCCAGGCAAAAAAAGCTCAACTTTGTTCAGAAAATTCAGGTTGAGGACCGGGCAAGTTGGTTTTATCTGACCGGAGAACTGGTGAATATTCAAAAAATAACCGATGCAGTGGGTTTTAGATATAAACCGACAGGATTGGATTTTGCACATCCTTCAACAATAATTTTGCTTAGTCCGCAGGGAAAAATTACCCGCTATCTTTATGGAATCACTTTTCTCCCTTTCGATGTGAAAATGGCCGTGGTTGAGGCTCAGAAAGGGCTTGCCCGACCTACCAGCAACAAGCTTCTCGAATATTGTTTTGCCTACAATACAGACAGCAGATCATATACCTTACAATTTACCAGGTTAATCGGAACTTTTGTACTTATTATCGGACTGTTTTTTATCGCCTGGCTACTGATATCAGCAAAGAGAAAATCATCAAAAGAAAACAAGGAATGAATTCATTGCCAAATGCTCCGTTGAATTACCTGAACCACAAAACCGGTCTTTGGTCATGGTTGACCTCTACCGATCATAAACGGATCGGCCTGCTATATTTTTATTCCATTATTATCTTCTTCTGTACCGCCGCTATACTGGGACTTTTAATGAAGATTGAGAAGATTGCTCCTGGTGAAACTATCATGAACGCCCAGACTTACAATGGGATGTTTTCCATTCATGGTATTATTATGATTTTTATTGTTGTGATCCCAGGACTGGCAGCTGTTTTCGGGAATTTCTTTCTGCCTATTATGATTGGTGCAAAGGATGTTGCTTTTCCGCAACTTAACCTTTTTTCCTGGTATATCTATATTACAGGAGCGTGCCTGGGACTTTATTCCCAGTTTGCCTATGGCCATTCACCTGATGCGGGCTGGACTTTTTATGTTCCTTACAGTGCAGAAGTAAATTCCAATATTGTCATTGCTCTCACCGCAGCTTTTGTTCTGGGTTTTGCCTCTATATTAACTGGTCTGAATTTTATAGTAACGATCCACAGAATGAGGGCTCCAGGAATGACATGGTTCAGGATGCCACTATTCCCATGGTCCCTTTATGCCACGGCCTGGATTCAGATTCTTGCAACTCCCATAATCGGAATTACTTTACTGATGGTTATCGCAGAGCGTACATTGCAGATTGGTTTTTTTGATCCGGTGCTTGGAGGAGATCCGGTTTTATACCAGCATCTTTTCTGGATATATTCGCATCCGGCTGTTTATGTGATGATTTTACCTGCTATGGGAGTTGTTACTGAAATATTTCCAACATTCAGCCAGAAACCTGTCTTCGGTTATATGCCTATTGTCTTTTCAAGTCTGGCCATTGCACTTGTCGGCTATTTTGTCTGGGGGCATCATATGTTCACATCTGGAATGAGTTACGAGGCACGATGGTTTTTTTCATTTCTTACGTTTCTTGTGGCCATACCGAGCGCTATTAAGGTATTTAACTGGCTTTCAACGATGTATGGAGGTTCAGTTGATCTTAAGCCCCCGCTTCTATATGCAATATCATTTATATTCCTTTTTACAATAGGTGGTTTTACCGGACTTACGCTTGGCTCGTTAGCAACAAATATCCAGGTACATAATACTGATTTTGTAGTTGCCCATTTTCACTATATCATTTTTGGCGGAATGGGATTCGGATTTTTTGCAGGTATTCATTACTGGTATCCAAAAATGTATGGCAGGATGTATAACATCAGATGGGCAAATATCGCATGGGGAATACTCTTCTTCGGATTCAACAGCCTTTATTTTCCTATGTTTATAATAGGCCTTCAGGGGATGCCAAGGCGCTACTTCGATTATGATCCCAAATTTCAAACAGGACAGTTGATCTCGACAATCGGTGCGTTTATCCTGATAGCTGGCTTGATTGGAATGATATCCAATCTGATTTACCATCGCCGCAGGGGGGCAATTGCCCCGGCAAATCCCTGGCATGGTGTTACACTTGAATGGCAGATTCCTTCACCACCCCCGCACGAAAATTTTGATGAAGTTCCTGTGATCACCCGCGAACCTTATGTTTTCGATAACCCTTATACAAAATAAAACAGCAGATTTATGTCGACAACCGAACACAGTGATTTCATCGATAGCGATACCGGGAAAATGGGGATGTGGTTATTTCTTTTTACTGAACTTTTTCTGTTTGGCGGACTCTTTCTTGTTTATGCGGTGATGCGGTCGAAATATTCAGCTGATTTTCATCACGCGGCATTAGAACTCAATGCTTTTATCGGGGCAACAAACACGGTCGTACTTCTGGTTAGTAGTATGACGGTTGCCATGTCGCTGACAGCTATCCAAAAGAATAAGCCAGGCTTAGCTATGGGTTTGATATTCATTACTTTACTTTTAGCAGGGGTATTTATGTTGAATAAATATTTCGAATGGGGACATAAATTTTCACTTCATTTATATCCGGGTTCCGACGTGATGAAGACTCTTCCTCATGGTGAAATCATGTTTTTCGGCCTGTATTTTATGATGACAGGTTTACATGCCTTACATGTGATCATAGGAGGAATATTACTGACAATTGTTATGATGAGAATAAAGTCCGGCAAGATTAGCAGGGAACACTATTTATTACAGGAAAACGGGGCTCTTTACTGGCATCTTGTTGATTTGATATGGATTTTCCTGTTCCCTTTATTATACCTGATTACCTGATTCCGGAGTATGAAATTGGTCACTTTTATTCCTGGATATAAAGGGTTATAAATTGGAATACAATAGAAATACAATAGAAATATTTGCGATTATCAATTTTTAAAAGGCCTTATCAGAATGAAGAACGACGACAATCATATTTCGAGCTTTTCACTTAACTGGACAGTATTACTTGTTCTGCTACTTCTCACAACAACGTCAATTCTCGCAATAAAGTTTCATTTTGGTGCGTTTACGGTGGCAGTTGCACTATTAATAGCTTCAGTTAAAGCAGCTATTGTATTGACCTATTTTATGCACCTCAAATTCGAAAACCTTCTTTTACGATTAATGGTTGGTGGGGTATTCACGTTGTTCACGATAGTTATCGTGATCACTTTCATTGATTATTATTTCAGGTAATTCCCCAGACTATGGAAACAACATTCTCCGGAGCATCCAATTTAGCCGAAGCGGTAGACCGTGCTTTTATATTCATATTTTCAGTCTCTTTTATTTTTACTATCGGAATCACGGCTTTAATGATTTATATCGTTATTCACTTCTCACGTAAAAAGGGAAAAAGTCCGCAGCAATTTTCAGGAAACACTAAACTTGAGATACTCTGGACCGTGATCCCGCTTATTATTGTAATGATGATGTTTTATTACGGTACTATAGGATTTACCCCGATGCGTGAGGTTCCTAAAGATGCAATGCAGATTAAAGCCATTGGTAAGATGTGGGCCTGGAGTTTCGATTATGGTAACGGAAAAATTTCCAAAGATCTTGTAGTCCCTTACAACCGGAATGTCAAGATGAATCTCGTATCGGTTGATGTCAATCACAGTCTTTTTATTCCTGCCTTCAGGGTGAAGGAGGATGTGATCCCCGGATACAACAATTATCTTTGGTTCAGGCCAATAGAGAAAGGTGAATTTGATGTTTTCTGCTCAGAATATTGTGGTTTGGCCCACTCTGCCATGACTGCAAAAGTGTTTGTTGTAGATAGTCTCGCTTTTGATAAATGGTTGTCTGAACTAAAGGCAACTGGTGATATTCCTGACCTTCCAGGCCTTAAGATTTTGAAAGCGAATGGATGCCTTACATGCCATTCACTTGATGGCTCAAAAATTGTAGGACCTTCATTTAAGGGTCTTTACGGGGCGCAAAGAGTGGTTATTACCGATCAGGGTGAAAAGCAGGTTGAGGCCTTTGACGATTATATGAAAAGATCTGTTCTTGAACCCAATGCCGAGGTAGTTAAAGGATTTAATAAAGGATTGATGCAGTCTTACAAAGGTGTCATCAAAATTGAAGATATTGATAAGATTATTGATTATTTCAAAACATCAGGTGGTCAAAAATAATTTAGGGATATTTATTTCTGTTCCAGCCAGACTTTTACGGACCAGACTTTCGTTAATGGTGACCTTTTCTGCCATGTCCGGATATTTATTGACCGGAAGTTCTCATATAGGAGACTTAATTTTCCTTGCCACAGGTGTTTTTTTTATGGCAGCAGGAACCTCAGCATTAAACCAGGTTCAGGAGTACCGGCTCGATGCACGGATGAAAAGGACCCTGGGCCGCCCAATCCCGTCAGGGGAAATATCGATCAGAAAATCCTTACTTATTGCATCTGTTCTGATATTTGGTGGAACGCTATTTCTTAGTTCTAACGGTTGGTTACCAATGGCGTTAGGACTCACGAATATCTTGTTTTATAACTTGATTTATACCCCGTTAAAAACACGAAGTTGGCTGGCCATCGTCCCGGGTGCTTTGGTGGGAGCTGTTCCCCCATTGATTGGATGGACATCTGCCGGATATGAATTATTTCATCCCCGGATTCTTTTTGTCGCATCATTCGTTTTTCTTTGGCAGATTCCACACTTCTGGATGCTGATGATTAAATATGGGAAGGAGTATGAGCTTGCCGGATTTTCCTCCATATCCAAAATTCTAAATCAGCGACAGATTAAATCAGTCACATTTGGTTGGGCGGTGATTACCTCACTTTTTCTGATGATGTTTCCACTATTTGGTATTATACTTAGTCAGACTGAATTAGGTTTTTTCATTGCGATAAACCTAATGTTCATCACGTTATTTTACCGGCTTCTTTTCAAAGGAAATATAATAAAGACTATTGGGAAAGCCTTCATTCTTATTAATACCTTCGCATTGGTAGTATTTCTTTTCCTTGTCATAAATGCTTTGGTGCCCTGATTATCAGGTATATAATTCAAGGAGAAACCTATGTATCCTTTGGAGTCAGTTGCTGTACGATTTTAAACTCTGAAAGAAACTCTCCGGCAATAACCCTTATAACAGTATAAACTGGTATACCCAGGATCATACCCGGGATGCCTGCAATACCACCGGCCATAAGAATGACGAAAAATATCTCAAGCGGATGAGCCTTAATACTGTTTGAGTAAATAATAGTCTGAAGAACCATATTATCGATAAACTGAACAACCATAACAACTATGAGTACCCATAACATCAATGGAAGCGTGACCTCCGTGAAATTGGAGTTCAGGTTATTGGATACTGCTACAACCAGCCCGAATAATGCACCAATCCATGGCCCGATGTAAGGTATAACATTAAGTATTCCGGCAAAAACCCCGACAACTACCGCATGTCCAAAGCCTAATCCTGCAATTGTAAATCCGGTGATCGACAAAATCATTACACCCAGAATCTGGAACATCATCCCTATCAGGTATCTTTTTAGCAAATCACCTATCTTATCCATCAACTTTGATACACGTGATTCATACCTTAACGGTGCCAATACAAGGATCCAGTTTCGAAAAAGTCCTTCATCTTTCAGGAAAAAGAACAGGATAAACGAAACAGAGAAGATCATCATAAAGATATTGCCCAGAGCTGTAGCCATCGATCCGAATACACGGCTCACCTGATCAACATTAAGGAGCCCCTTAAGTTGGGTCTGAATATAAGTATCAAGATTTCCGCCTTCCGGCAGATTAGGCATGAACTGAGGAAAACTGATCTTCAACTGGTTCAGGGCATTATTAAGATAAGCAATCACATCTGATATGTTTATGGAAGAGAGCTGGTTAACTTCTGAAACCACAAGGGGTATTAGAATTCCAAAGAAACAGATTAACCCAAGCCAGAGTGTGAGCAAGGTCAGAAACGCACCCGCTGATTTATTAATGCAAAATCTTCGGTATCTGATTTGCTGAAATTTTCGCATTAATGGTCGTCCAATCAGTGCCAGAACAGCTGCAATTAAAATATAGGTGACAATATAGCTGAAATAATAGACGAGAAATCCTAAGAATACCAGAGCCAAAGCAACAATGATGTTTTTAATCCGTTGATCCATACGATTAATAGTTATTTCTATCAAACATACTATTTTTAAGCATCCTAACAAAGCCTGTCATACAACTCTTTCAGAAATTCAAGGTTTTTTAATTGATATCTCCTGATTTTGATTACTACGTAGTATGAAAGAAATAATCCAACAATAAATCCTGCTGTAAGGCTATAAAGTGATTCCTCATTTCGCATTACTTCAATGAATGGTTTGTATTCATAATATACATGAATTGAAAGAATGATAAGAACCATCATTACTGGAATAATAATGATATACAATTTGCTGTATTTTCCTATGAGCCATTTCGTTAACAATTCAATTCTTTGTTCCAGCCAATCTTTCAATGATAGATTGTATTTATTATTCTTTAGTTTATTCAATGTAAATATAGAACCCAGAAAAGAAAGAAACGTCATTAAGCCAAGTATTAAGTTGTTAATCAGATAGAGAATGTCACTCTGCCTATTCATAACTGTGGCTGTTAGAAAAATAATCAGCCCAACACACACCGCAATGTCAATACCAATTATAACTGCGAATTTATTAATTGTTTCTCTGGTTCCTGAAAGAAGTAACAGATTCAGTTCATCAGTTGGTTTTTCTTTAATTTCAGAATCCACACCCTTCCAAAGATCTTGTAATTCGTTATTTTCCATGATTTAAATTTTGTTTTAACAATTCTTTCGCCCTGTTAATTCGAACGCCAACATTCGATCTGGATATACCAATTATTTCGGATATCTCATCATAGCTCTTTTCTTCAAGGTATAAAAGCATTATTGACTTATCTATTTCATTCAGATTATAAATTGCATTCAACAAAATTCTGAATTTTTCATTTGATGATAATTCTTCTATAATATCAAACTTGTCGATTGATTCTGGTAACTTTTCACGATACTCAATACGTGATTGTTTCTTTAACCTGGAGATAGATGTATTTATCGAAACCGCATAAATCCATGATCCGATACTGTTTCTGTTTTGTAGCCCCGAAAACGACTTCCAAAGCTGATAGATGATTTCCTGAAAGTTATCTTCCCTGTCGGTTTTATTACGAAAATATATAAGGTTGACTTTGTGCAAAATACTTTGATACTTTGAAAGTATTTCGAGAAATTCCTCCTTTAGTGTTTTCATGTTTTAACAGTTTCTAATAAAGTAACATTTGGATGAGATTTATTACAAAAGAAGTGTTTTCTTTCTAAATTTGCGTTTATGACAATTCAGAAAAACCATCAACTTATTGCCGAACGCCTTGGCATCAACATAAGGCAAATAGAAAATACAATCACTCTCCTCGATGAGGGTGCTACCGTTCCGTTTATTTCACGCTACCGGAAAGAGATGACTGGAAGTCTTGATGAAGTGGCCATTGGGAATATCAAAGAAGCAAAAGAACAATTAGAAGAACTTAATAAGCGAAAGATAACCATCCTTAAAACAATAGAAGAGCAAAAATTACTAACTACTGAACTACAGACAAAGATTGAGCAATGTTACGATCTGAATGAACTCGAGGATATCTACCTTCCCTTTAAACCTAAACGGCGGACACGTGCCACAGTGGCCCGTGAGAAAGGGCTCGAACCGCTCGCGAAGCTGATTTTTAAGCAGTCTGAAGATTATCCCGAAAACCGCGCGCTGAACTTTTTAAACGATGCTGTTCCTGATGTTAATGAGGCACTTGCCGGGGCAAGGGATATTATTGCGGAATGGATCAACGAAGATCTGCATGCGCGTACGATTGTGAGGAATCAATTCTCACGCGATGCGGTTATTTCTTCACATATTGCGAAAGGGAAGGAGGAAGAGGGAATTAAGTTCAGCAATTATTTCGATTCAGATGAGCCACTTAAACATTGTCCATCACACCGGTTACTAGCCATGCGACGGGGAGAAAATGAAGGTTTTCTGAAACTAAACATTCGTACAGATGAGGAGAAGGTTATCTCCGCCCTGTATCACTATTTTGTTAAAGGGCGAAACGGTAGTAGTGCCCAGGTATCGATGGCAGTAAAGGAGAGCTACAAAAAATTGCTTTCACCGGCAATTGAAACCGAGTTTTTAAACGTATCAAAAAGGCGGGCTGATATTGAAGCAATTAAGGTGTTTGCTCAGAACCTGCGACAATTGCTCTTAGCTTCGCCTCTCGGACAAAAGCGGGTTCTGGCACTCGATCCCGGTTATCGTTCAGGATGTAAATTGGTTTGTCTTGATGCCCAGGGGAACCTGATCCACAATGTAACTATCTATCCTCATCAGCCTCAATCGGAAGTGAGTCAGTCGATCCGTAAGGTTTCATCTCTGGTCAGCACCTATAAGATTGAGGCGATTGCTATTGGCGACGGAACAGCCAGTCGCGAGACAGAGGCTTTTATTAAAAAAATCCACTTTGACCGCCCTCTGCAGGTCTTCGTAGTGAGCGAGGATGGTGCTTCCATATATTCTGCCTCGAAAGTGGCGCGCGATGAATTTCCGCAGTTTGATGTAACGGTACGTGGGGCTGTTTCGATAGGCCGGCGCCTGATGGACCCTTTGGCTGAACTGGTGAAAATTGAAGCCAAATCAATTGGAGTTGGTCAGTATCAACACGATGTAGATCAGAAACTATTACAGGAAGGGCTCGACTCTGTGGTTGAATCGTGTGTGAACCTTGTCGGCGTGAATGTTAATACAGCAAGCAAACATCTGCTTAACTTTGTATCCGGCCTGGGACCGGTTCTCGCTCAGAATATCGTTGATTACCGGAAGGAGAACGGTCCGTTTACCTCACGCACTGAGCTGAAATCTGTTCCGCGAATGGGACCAAAAGCTTTTGAACAATGTGCCGGTTTCCTCAGGATCCCAGGTGGTGCCAATCCGCTCGATAACTCAGCGGTTCACCCTGAACGCTATTCGCTTGTCAGTAACATCGCTTCCGACAGGAAATGTAGAGTTGAGGAGTTGATTGGATTGAAAAATCTGAAATCTGAAATCGTTTTGGAAAAATATCTTGACGATGATGCTGGTCTTCCAACCTTAAATGATATTCTGGCCGAACTTGCAAAACCAGGCCTCGACCCCCGGTCAGGGATCAAAGTATTCGAATTCTCAGATGGGGTTTACTCGATGAAGGATTTACAGGTCGGAATGGTTCTCCCGGGAATTGTGACTAATATCACCAGGTTCGGTATATTTGTGGATGTAGGGGTAAAACAGGATGGTTTGGTTCATATCAGTGAACTGGCCAGCCGCTTCGTCAGTGATCCTGCCGAATTTGTTAAGCTGCACCAGCATGTTAAGGTGAAAGTGCTTGAAGTTGATATAGCAAGAAAAAGAATTGCTTTTTCAATGAAGCAGGCAGAATTGTCTGAACTATGATTAAGCAGATTAAATGATTACACTGAAAAATTCTGCTTAATCTGATCCATCTGTTGCAATCATGGTTCAGACAATGATTTATTGTTCGTGAATACGACTCAGAGTCGACGTCTCGTTCCAAACGACGGGCATCGCGCGTATATTTCACATGCGATACTCTTTGCCGGTAACATTTAAAGTGAAATAATTCCAGACCGGATCATTGGGTGTGGGAGCGACAATTGTTAATAAAATTCCTGTTACCGGATGAATAAATTCAATCTTCCGGGAGTGTAAATGAATGCCGCCATCGTTGTTGGATCTTGCAAAACCATATTTAAGATCACCTTTGATGTGTAACCCAATGGCGGCCAACTGTGCCCTGATCTGGTGGTGCCGACCCGTGTGCAAGGCAATTTCAAGCAGATGAAAACTTTCTGACGAACCCAGATATTGATAGGTCAGACCCGCTCTCTTCGAATCCTTCACTTCGTCACAATAGGCAAATGACTTATTCTGCCTGGTATCGCGAACCAGCCAATGGTCTAACCGGCAAGTTAATGTGTCTGGTTTTTTATCAACAACAGCCCAGTAGGTTTTTTGGATTGCCCTATCTTCCCTGAACATTTCATTGAGTCGGGATAGTGCTTTTGATGTTCTGGCAAAAAGTACCACCCCGCTTGTTGGCCGGTCGAGGCGGTGGGTAACCCCTAAAAAAACTTTGCCAGGTTTGTTGTACCTTTTTTTTAGATCATCCTTTACTTCATCGCCCAAAGTCAGGTCACCTGTTTTGTCCCCCTGAACTATATCACCACATCTTTTATTAATGGCAATAATGTGATTATCCTCATAAAGAACGGCTATTGAGGCCATTAAAAGAATTTTTATTTGTAAAGTACTTTAAAGCCGTGCGACCTGAAGATTAATCGTACTGCTCTTTCTTGTTCGGAAAGTCGCGTGATTTTACATCTGACACAAAATTTCCAACCGCCCCTTTGATCTCAGCAGCCAGGTTCAGGTAACGGCGTAAAAACCTGGGCGAGAATTCCTGCGTCAGACCCAGCATGTCATGAATTACAAGAACCTGACCGTCAACACCTCCGCCGGCACCAATACCAATAACCGGAATTTTTAATTCGGAGGTAACCTGTGTGCCTAATTTTGCAGGTATTTTCTCAAGAACGATTGCAAAACAACCTGCCTGTTCAAGTAAATGGGCATCTTCAAGTAATTTCTTTGCCTCAAGATCCTCTTTAGCCCTTACCGTATAAGTTCCATATTTGTGAATTGACTGAGGCATGAGTCCAAGATGTCCCATAACTGGAATCCCTGCCAGGACAATTCGCTCCACTGATTCTATCACTTCCTTTCCTCCTTCAAGTTTAACGGCATCGGCATGAGTAATTTTCATTATTCTGATAGCCGAATTCAATGCTTCCAGAGAATTCCCCTGATATGTCCCGAAAGGCATATCAACTACGACCAAAGCCCTGGTAACTCCCTTTACAACAGATTTCCCATGATAAATCATCTGTTCTAGTGTGATAGGTAGTGTAGTTTCGTTACCGGCCATTACGTTTGATGCCGAATCACCAACAAGAATCACATCAATGCCGGCCTGATCAACCAATTTGGCCATGCTGTAATCGTATGAAGTAAGCATTGAAATCTTCTCGCCATGCAACTTCATCTCTGCGAGTACATGCGTTGTTACCCGCTTCACCTCTTTCTGTACTGACATAATTTTATTTTCAACAATGAATTAATCACGTCAAAAGTAGAAAAATAGTATGATCTGCGGAACTAACCAATCTTTTATTGTTCCGCAGATACAAGACTCTTAGGATACAGTGGTCAGACTCTCAGGAATATCTTCTTTTTATAAAGATAGTAAAGAAGCATCCATTCGAGAATAACCGAGCCGAGAATGACCACCCAGCCCCCCATAGGGGATGCAAGCCAACCAGTAAAAAACCGGGATGAATGATCAAAGTCAATGATGGCATGTCCTAGATAAATGGTGATGGAATTCATCCCTATAACCTTGAAAAACAAAATCTTATAAGAAAATATCCCTTTAGTCCAATTTTTTACATCAATTGCGAAATAGAAAAATGACAACAGCAGCGAACTGATCCCTGCTGTCAACAGGTTGAAAGGAACAGTCCAGGCAGCTTTTATTATAGGATAAAAAGGAGAAAGAATAAGTGCCACAATGATAAGGACAACTCCGGCAATTGCCAGAATTGAAGCCTTTCGTTGAGAGGCAGCTCCACCGTCACGCAGAATTGAACCAGCCAAAGAACCCATCAAAGTAACGGAAACAGCCGATACAATGCACAATAGTCCTTCAGGGTCAAAAGTTCCACCATGCAATCTTCCCGGTAAAAACATACGGTCGAGCCATGCATTCATCCCTCCTACCTGATCTAAAACTCCGGCCCCATATCCCGGAACAGGCACAAGAAGTTGCATAATCGCAATTCCTGACATAATGCCTGCTAACCAGGCGACACGTGTATTGATTGATTTTGTGTATAATACAATAGTCGCAGCAAACAAATAACCTAATCCAATCTGACCTAACACGCTGGCTATTCTCATATTAGAGAACCCGTTCTTCAATGCTCCGTTATAGATTATACCAAATATAACCAAAAGAACCCCCCGTTTTAAGATTTTGTTGAATAGGGCACCCCTTTTCATTCCCTGTTCAACTTTACCAGTAACAGCGTATGGTATAGCAACACCGGAAATAAACATAAAGAGAGGAAAAATAAGATCTTCAAAATGAAATCCTTCCCATCTCACATGTTCCATTTGTCCGGCAATTAACTGAAGCCAACCCCATTTTGTTGTTTCGGCCAAAGCAACAATCAGGCCACCACCTCCAATAATCCAAAACATGTCAAATCCACGCAGTACGTCAAGCGACTGAAGTCGCTCTGGTAATTTCAGTTCACTCTTTTTTGCTTTCATCAATTGTTATTTTGAGATTAATATAGTTTTCTCAAAGTTATATAATTTGATTAAAGTCACAAGTTTTGTAATTAAGGAATGTTTGGCTTTTTTTTGCTATAAAAAAATCTGCCGCTTTTCTGATTTCCGGATTTCACTTTCTCTCTCTTACCAGCATACTCCATTGTTTCCGCTGTCGTTTTGTCATAAAAAGGTGACACAATGATTTTAATTCCTGTGCATTGTTATGCCAATATTGCCAAAAAAAGCTGTTTGACAATATTGGCACAACGATTGGTATGATTAGTGTGTTCAGATTAATTATCGGATCAAGGAATATTAATAAAATATAAAGATATGGGAAAGATTATTGGAATTGACCTGGGAACAACCAACTCCTGTGTTGCTGTAATGGAAGGCAACGAACCGGTGGTTATCCCCAACAGCGAAGGCAAACGGACCACTCCATCAGTTGTTGCATTTGTAGAAAATGGCGAACGCAAAATTGGTGATCCTGCTAAACGTCAGGCTATTACTAATGCGCACAAAACAATATACTCCATTAAACGATTTATGGGAGAGCAGTTTAGTAATATGTCTAAGGAAATTAAAAGGGTTCCGTTCTCCGTTGTGCAGGGTGACCATAACACACCGAGGGTAAAAATTGACGACCGCTTTTATTCTCCACAGGAAATTTCGGCCATGATACTTCAGAAAATGAAGAAAACGGCAGAGGATTATCTTGGTCAGGAAGTAACCGAAGCGGTAATAACTGTTCCTGCCTATTTCAATGATTCTCAGCGCCAGGCGACAAAGGAAGCCGGAGAAATTGCTGGTCTCAAGGTACGCCGTATAATAAATGAACCAACTGCTGCTTCTCTTGCTTACGGTCTTGACAAGATGCACAAAGACATGAAGATAGCAGTTTTTGATTTGGGCGGAGGAACATTCGACATTTCAATCCTTGAGTTGGGTGAAGGGGTTTTTGAGGTCAAATCAACCGATGGTGACACTCATCTTGGCGGCGACGATTTCGACCAGGTTATAGTCGATTGGCTCACCGATGAATTCAAAAGAGATGAAGGTGTTGATCTTCACAAAGATGCAATGGCTTTACAACGTCTGAAAGAGGCTGCTGAAAAAGCAAAAATAGAACTTTCAAGTTCAACTCAAACAGAGATAAATCTGCCATATATTATGCCGGTTAACGGGATACCAAAGCATCTTGTTAAGACAATTACGCGTGCCAAATTTGAGCAATTAGCTGATAAACTGATCAATGCAACAATGGAGCCTTGCAGGAAAGCGTTACAGAATGCCGGAATGACTATTAAAGATATTGATGAGGTGATTCTGGTAGGGGGCTCTACCCGAATTCCTGCTATTCAGGAAAAAGTACAGAGCTTATTTGGAAAAGTACCATCAAAAGGTGTCAACCCCGATGAAGTTGTAGCAGTTGGGGCTGCCATTCAGGGTGGTGTACTTTCCGGTGAAGTGAAAGATGTTTTATTACTGGATGTCACCCCACTTTCTTTGGGTATAGAAACCATGGGCGGCGTAATGACAAGGCTGATTGAAGCCAATACAACTATCCCAACCAAAAAGGCTGAAACATTTACCACAGCTTCAGACAGCCAGCCTTCGGTTGAGATCCACGTACTCCAGGGCGAACGTCCGATGGCCGCAGGAAATAAAACAATCGGTAAATTCCATCTTGATGGCCTTCCACCTGCACCTCGTGGAATACCGCAAATTGAAGTCGCTTTTGATATCGATGCAAATGGTATCCTACATGTTACCGCAAAGGACAAAGCAACCAATAAAGAACAATCAATCAGGATTGAAGCAACAACAGGGCTCACCGACGAGGAAATAAGAAGAATGAGGGACGAAGCTGCTGCTAATGCTGAAACAGATAAACAGGCTAAAGAAAGGGTTGAAAAACTGAATCATGCTGATAGCCTGATCTTCCAGACAGAAAAACAATTGAAAGAGTTTGGCGACAAACTTCCGGCAGACAGAAAAGGACCAATAGAAGCTGCTTTAGGTAAACTTAAAGAAGCACATAAAGAAGGGAACCTGGACGGAATAGATGCGGCAACTGCTGAATTAAACACTGTTTTCCAGGCCGCCTCTCAGGAGATGTACAATGCAGCCAGCGCACAGAACCAGGGAAGCCATGCTGATCCTCATTCCGGAGGACAAAGCTCCCAGCAGCAAAATCCGAAAGGCGATGGCGAAGTAACGGATGTGGATTTTGAAGAAGTTAAATAGTTTCACTAAACCACAGGTTTATATATATCGAAAAGCCGCTGTAATATATGCAATTACAGCGGCTTTTTTTATATATTTACATTTGAAGAACAAGAGTGACGGCTTCACTCCCAAGGACAGTAGTGACGGCTTCACTCCCAGTGAAGCCGTCACTACTGTCATTTACCTTTTAACTGAATTGATTGTTCTATACCCAATTAGCTTGTCATACCTCGATGAAAACCCGCGGTAATAGACAAATATCTGATAGTCATTCTCGGTTTCTACATGACTTCCCTCCAGAAGAGTATCGTCAATAAGATTTTTCCCATTCTCAATATATATATACTGGTAATCATAAAAACCCTGTTTTAACATTAGCTTTGATTCGTACTGTTTCAATTCATAATTCCATTCCATCTTATTTGCCGGAAGACATTGCCAGTCGGTCAGACCGCCGAAAACATAAATATTGCCACCCAATAATGGCTCTGAAATTTTTAGTGAAAAATGGACAATAATATAGTCTGACTCAAGGTCAGGATTGCCAGCACGATCGTTCTTAATAAGAAAGTGTCCGTTCAGGTCGTCATCTGAGCGGTATTCACCCAACCTTCTGATCTGGTCAGTTCGTAAAGTTACATGATTAAAAGGGTTTACATACTCTATATTTATCACCCCATAACCATTTATCCTCAAGTCTTTTGTATCGAAATTCCTGAATTCATTCCCACCTGTGAAAACATTTTCACTATTTAGATCATAACTTAACTGATTGTCCCTTACGAACAGCGGTTTAAGATTCACCAGACACTTGTCAGCCCTCCCATTCTGCATAACCACCACTTTCACCTCGGTGCGGGGATCCTGAATACTGAAACGGGAATAATCTATTGTGAAGTCAATCTCCTGGTCCCGGCCCTTGTATCCTTCAAAAGTTGATTTCTTAATTTCTCCGCGAATTTCAGTTGACGGTTCTAAAACACTAAACCGTCGGGTAAGTATTGGCGCATTTCTGTTGACTTCGTCAAAAACAGATAGCAGATAATTGCCCGAAACAAGAAAACGAACCTGTTCGTTTGGAAGATATAACATATAATCTGTATATCGTATCATCGTATTAACTGATGATGCATAGTCGTTTATGGAATTTTCAATGAAACCTTCCATATACTCAGCCTGTACTAATCGCGACTGGTTCCATTCAGCATCGCAGTGAGTTATTGTATAAAAAAAGTTAGTTGACCCTCCCGACAATTCATCAAATTTCAGGATAAGACGCTGATCCGAACCCAATTCAATCAGGGGCTGTGAAAACTCCCAACCCTCGCGAAAAAATTGTACCGTTCGGATGTTTTCGCGGTAAACTCCATTCGCCATTGAAGTGACGGGGTGCTTTGGAGAAGCTGCTACTTCGATATGCGGATATATAAAAAGAGCTAATGTGAAAACAATAACATTCAGTCTGGTGTAAAGGAAAAAGAAGTTTTTGCAGGACATAATAGAATTTTTGGCACAGGTCAGTATTCCTGTTTTTGTTCTCAAAGTTAACAACAGAAGTTATAATGTCAAATTTTTTATCTTTGTAAAAACTGTGCCCGAATGAAAAAACTGATATTTCTTCTTATCCTGGTCATAATCCCGTTGACATTTCTGTATGGGCAAGAGACATTCAATCAAAAAGATGCAAACGGGAAAAGGCAGGGAAGATGGATTGGTAAATATCCTGACGGAAGTATCCGCTATATTGGGTTATTTATTGACGACATGCCGGTAGGCGAGTGGAAGCGGTATCATAAGAATGGCAATTTGAAAGCACATTTATTCCATTTGCCAAAAACAAATAAAGTAGCTGCTGAGCTTTTTGATGCTGAAGGAATTCGTTATGCCATAGGAAATTACAAGGGTACTGTAAAAGACAGCACTTGGGATTATTACAACAATCTCCGGCTTATCGGCAAGGAAGACTTTTCTGGTGGCCGGAAGAATGGCAAATCGGTTACCTTCTATGAAAATGGCAGCCTTGCTACTGAATCCAATTGGGTCAACGGTGAGCCCGAAGGTGTCAGCAGAAGTTTTTACCCTTCCGGCAAAAAGAAGAGCGAGATCATGTATCTTATGGGAAAACGTAACGGGCCGGATTTAAGCTATTGGGAATCCGGAGAGATAATGATATCAGGTAATTACTGTAACAATCTTTCAGACGGAATATGGATGTTTCTTGACCGGAATGGCGTTGTTAAGTATAAACTGGTTTATAAGGCTGGAGTGCTTTTAAACCCTGAAGTGGCTGACAGTATTGAGGCAGGTGAGTTTAAGTCTTTCGATCGGGCACGTGGGAGGTTGAAGGATCCCGGAGATTTTATCCAGAGTCCTGAAGAGTATCTCAGAAATTAGCTGCAAATCTGGTCGTTTGTTCTTACCATGTTAGAATATTCACCCTGGTTAATTCTACTTTTGCCTGGCCGATAAAACCATAAACGAAAATGGAATGATTCTCAGACCTGAAGTACTACTTTGCTCCCTTTTTGCTCATATAGCTGTAGTAGCTGATAACCAATGCAACAACTTTATTGTAGTTTTTTACCCCTTCTTCTATGTGATTAGTTTTCAGATAAGCATTGTTGGCCGCAGTTTGTACCCTGTCAATTGTTTTATTTTGTAATCCCTGCCAGTGACTTCGTTGAAACCGCAAATCCAGTATCACAGACTTGTCAATTTTTCTTATGTATTCCTTAATATCCTTTAAACTAACTGCATCGGAGAGAAAGTAGGTCAACAGGTTCACATAACCTGAATACTGAAGTCGATGGTCTTTCGATGTAATACAAACTACAAATGCAACAAGATTGGCCTCTGCTTCGTTGGTAATTCCAAACTGGTGCGCTTTCTCATGCGCCAGCACAAAAGGATACTCCATGGGAAGGAGGTAGTAATTCAAATGAATTTCATTAAAGAATGGTCCAAAATATCCGCTTACCCCTGATTTTGCAAAAAAAGAGCTGAAAAGCATGGTCTTAGGTCGCCGTGAACCATTGGGATAACTGATGCCCAATTCCAGGCTATTTTTAAGGTAAGACTCTTCGATGAGGCTGTCTACTTTTTGATAATCAGAAGGTAAAACTGAAATATAACTCGAATTACAGTGTGAAATTATTGAATCCAGTGTCGAACGGAAAATTGTTTCGTCAGATTTTGGCTTTTCCCAGCCAATCCTGATTTCAATTTTTGGCCTGAAATAGTTAAACCCCCATAAAAGGTAGAAAAACGTATAAAGTAAGGCAAACAAATGCGCCAATCGCAAAAAGTACCAGCCTGGTTTCACTTTTCTTAAAACAATTAATATCAATGAGCAAATTATTGATAATATAATCAGCATCCAAAAGATATCCCAAAGAGAAAATGTGAACAACCTGCTAAATGCAGATACCAATTTTGCTATCTGCAGATAAATTCCCCTGGAATAATATTGTTCCACTAAGCCCGGGTTGCGCAGAGCAAACCTAACACATAAAAAAATTAGGGCAGCTAATGCAAATGGCCAGAAAATCAGAATAAACCTGAGGATACCGATTTTGGATATTCTAATATTTATCTTTTTCATATATATCTCCTTCTCAAAATATATTACTCCAACTCCCTCTAAGAAGAAAATAAAGGAAAACGGTAAAATATCTGTCTGCAAAACTACAAAATGATTGGCAATGTTTAACTTTGGGGATGGTGAATGAGCAACTGAAATTGTCCGAATTAAACGGGATGGTGAAAAAAGCCGTGGGTGAGGCTTTCACATCTCCAATCTGGGTTGTTGGTGAGATATCCGAACTAAAAACCAACAGGAGTGGACATTGTTACCTTGTCCTTATCGAAAAAGATGAGAACAGCGATGCTATTGTAGCCCAGGCAAAGGCCACAATATGGTCCTACACATTCAGGATGTTACAACCATATTTTGTATCTATAACGGGGCAGCAACTAAAAGAAGGGCTTAAGGTTCTGGTAAGCGTATCCGTTGAATTCCATGAATTATACGGTTATAGTCTGAACATCCGGGATATTGATCCGATTTATACTCTTGGTGATATGGCCCGGCGGCGCCTGGAAATAATTTCCCGTTTGAAGGCAGAGGGCGTAGCCGATATGAATAAGGAGCTTTCACTGCCGCTTGTTCCTCAAAAAATTGCCATAATTTCATCTGCTACTGCTGCAGGATATGAGGATTTTGTCGATCAGTTATTCAATAATAAGGCTGGATTTATATTCCATACTAAATTATTTCCCGCTATAATGCAGGGAACCCAGGCTGAGCAGTCGATAATTGGAGCTCTCGAACAGATTTATCTTTATGAAGATTTTTTCGATGTTGTGGTTATTATCCGGGGCGGAGGATCACAAGCCGATCTTTCCTGCTTCGATAATTTTAATCTGGCGTACTATATCACTCAATTTCCACTGCCTGTAATTACCGGAATCGGTCATGAAAAAGACGATTCCATTGTGGACCTTGTTGCTAATACCCGTCTTAAAACTCCCACTGCTGTTGCTGAATTTCTTATCAGTGGCGTATCTCAATTTGATATCCGCCTTAATGAATTTAAAGATCGTTTTGTCGGAATTATTGGCGAAAAGCTTGACATTGCAAAGAAGGAGATTGAACAATTTGCCCGGATGATTGCACCCAACACACGCGAGAAAATTATGAAAGTGAATAGTCGACTAAATAAAACCATTCGGGAATTAGATAATTTCATTAAGAAATTTATTCAATATCAGGAAAATCTGTTGAATAGAAAAGAGACGAACATGCAGAATGAATTCAAAAATTTTGCGCAATCTAAACTCAGACTTCTCGAAAAAACAACCAGAGTTATTTCTGGTACGCTGCAAAAACAAATAAAAGCTAACCATGATGTGTTAACCCAAAAAAAGCAAAGATCCGGGAAGATTTGCCGGAGCATAATTTCAGATAACAAACACCATCTTGACCTGTCTTTACAAAAAGCTTTGCTGACTGATCCCATTTTAATTCTGGAGAGAGGGTACTCAATAACAAAGTATAATGGACAATCACTAAAAAATGCCGATGTTCTATATAGTAGTGCATTTATCGAAACAAGACTATATAAAGGGAACATAATTTCCGAAGTAAAAACAATTAATAAAGAAATCTAAAATGAATTCAGGTAAAAAAAGTGTATCTTATAAAGATGCGGTCACAGAGATAGAAGAGATACTCCGTCAATTAGAGAACAATGAGTTAGATGTAGATGAGCTCTCCGAAAAGGTAAAAAGGGTTTCCCAGCTGATCACTTTATGCAAGGAAAAACTCCACAATACAGAACTGGAGATTGATAAAATACTAAAAGACATGGATAATAATTATAAATAATTATAATTTTATAGCTTTTAATAATCGAAATAATTTATCATTATGGCTGAATCAAAAATTGATTTTTCATTTGAAAACCTTCACTTCTCGTGCGAGGGTGACAAGGATTGGGTTGAAGCCCAATTAAATATGATACTTAATCGAATTTCAGGGTTAAACAAATCCGGATCATATATAAAACCCGAAAAAGTCAAACTTGCTCAAGGTAAAAATTTTGAAAAAGACATTATGATAAAAAGAATTGACATGACCGGATATGATGATAAACCTAAACGGGGTCCCAAACCAAAATCAACGGCTTCTTCAGCCGACTTTAAACCCTCTGGTGATCCGCTTTATGAGTTTCTGAAAGAAAAAAACGCAGACAAGAACCAGGTGAAAAAATTTCTTGCTACTGCTGTCTTTCTGCACTCCCGCGGGCAGGAAAAATTCTCCACGCCAATGATATCAAAATCAATAAAATCTGCTCTTATTGAGAAGCTTATCAATGCCAGTGACTGTCTTAACAAAAATGAGAAAAAAGGGTTCTGCATTAAAGATGACAAAGAATTTATTCTCACCGAAGCTGGTATCCATTCGATACTTGGAAGCTCCGAAGAATAAGGTTTGGGTTTATAGGTTGATGAGTTTATAGGTTGATAGGGTGACCTTTTATCTTTTCCCAAATTGTTAGAAACCTACGTTTATGCTAAATATAAAATTTATCCCTGCCTGGGGAAAATAACCATCCATTTTATTTCTTTTCCCTTCATAAAGATAGGAATAAACCCATGCATTGCTTTCATATTGCTTGTTTAAAATATTGTTGATCAGCAAATTAAAATTTAGTTCGTTAAATAGTTTTTGCTTTAATGCATAATTTAATTTAAGATTATTTACCAGATAGGCATGCAGCCTTCGGTCCAGGTTCCTGGTATTATCGATATACTGAGATCCGACCCAATTAGTGAGAACGCTTATCTCAAGCGTATTACACGGTTTGAAAGTAAGGACACTGTTAGCGGTCACTTGCGGGGCAAAAGCGAGGTCAGTCTGACCGATGGAATTTGCAACCAATCCACCATTATCCCAGTCTTCAATATATTCCGTAAAATCGATTATCTTGTTTCTACTGATGGTAGCATTCGCCCTCAGGTTGAAATTTTTAAAAAATTTAGCCGAAGCCATCAATTCAATTCCTTCCCGGTAACTCTCATCAACATTGGTCATAATAGCTGAACCGACATTATTGATCTGACCCGTAAGAATCAACTGGTTATCGTAATGCATGTAGTAAAGGTTTGTTCCCAGCATTATATCCGATGATTTATAGGTATACCCTAACTCAATATCATCCAGTGTCTCATATACAGGTTGTTTTCCGCCTGGATCGGCATCAACAAAATTGTCGCGGTTGGGTTCCCGGTTAGCCCTGCCATAACTCAGGTAGGCTTCCTGATTAACTCCTGGAATATAAAATATTCCAATCTTGGGGTTGAAGAAATTATATTTGTGATTTTGACTGATATTGCGCAGGTTATCATCATTGCCTACAATATCATAATTGATGTTGCGGTATTGAAGGTCGGCAGTTGCATTAAACTTTTCCGAGAACAAAATGTTGTACCTTGCATAAATGTTATAATCTTTTTTTAACCCAGTACCACGATACCATTCATGATCGTATTTTGTATCTCCGGTAATCCTGGTCCAGACTATCTTTCCAAAATGGCGACCATCATATATATTTCCGCCTCCGCCAAGACTTAATGAATTCGGCCCTTTTTTGTATTTCAGCGAAAATATCATCCCATAAAAATCATTATCAAGCCATTTACGTCTTATCAGATCGGTCTTTTCAATTGTAACACCATTGATAACAGGTTCCTGAAGTTGATAGTCTGCATAACTCTGATCTGTCTCATACTGCTCGTAATAGCCTCTTCCATAAGTATAAAATGTTGCCATATTGAGATTTAAATACTGATCAAATTTATGTGAAAAATGAAGCTGATAATGATCCTGCTGATAATGATCAACCTGATTATCATAAGTATACAGATTATAAGTCCGGCTGTCAGAGTTTATCATGTTTTGAGTTTGTTCCTGGGTATAAAGTCCATGCTCCTCATATCGTTTCATCCCTTCAAGATCGCTGTTCAATCTTACAGACGGAATCCCGTTCCATGCCTGATAAGTCTCCTCGAATCCGGAAAAGATTATGGCTTTAAGAATAGTATTGGAAGTAAAGTATCCGCCTGATACGAAAAATGATTTTAGTTCAGAAGAACTGCGATCTATAAAACCTGATGAGGTGATCTTTGAGAGCGAGGCATCAACGGCAAATTTATCGTTTATAAGACCTGTGCCGGCAGTCATGCAGTTTCTGAAAGTATTGAACGATCCCATCGAAGAACTGTAGCCTGCATTAGGCCTCGGATTCAATTTACTGGTCTGCAAATCGATTGTAGCTCCAAAGGCTCCGGCACCGTTTGTTGAATTTCCGACCCCGCGTTGGATCTGTATATTTTCGGTTGAAGCAGCAAGATCAGGTATATCAACAAAGTAAGTACTATGCGATTCAGCTTCTGACATAGGAATCCCGTTTATTGTCACGTTGATCCGGTTAAGGTCTGTCCCGCGGACTCTGAAGTTGGTATAACCCACCCCATTGCCGGCATCAGATGTAGCTACAAAAGAAGGGGTGTAATTAAGCAGATAAGGTATATCCTGCCCAAGATTTGATTTTCTTATCGTCTCTTTCCCAATAAGTGTATAAGCCACCGGCGACTTTTGTCCTGCTCTTGAAGCAGAGACAAGTACCTCCTCTGTTAAAACACTGGCTGGTTCCAATGCGATAGCCAGCTTTTCCGGACTATTGAGGAATATCTCCTTACTATAACTGTTGTAGCCGATAAACGATACCACAATAGTATATTGCCCCTTATTAAGGTTTGAGAATTTAAATACTCCGTCAGTACCGGTAGTTGTACCGTTGAAGGTATTTCCCAGAACGACATTGGCACCACTCAGAGGCTCCCCTTTTTCATCTTTGACAATGCCTGTAAGTGAAAACTGGGCGAAAGTCATAACTGCAACCAGCTGAAATGTAAAAAACAATCCAATTCGTTTCATCTTTGAATTTTTAAAAATGGTAAAAAAGGAATGCTTTTTCATTTTCCCTTTCCGGCATTACCCGGACAGGTTCTATGGGTTTGATCTCAGCCCGTTTTTTTCAGGCACCCCTTATTATTCTCGTGACAAAGGTAATTGAAAAATACGCAAAAATGTTAAACGATCAGAAATAATTTATTAAGTAGAACGAATGCACAATTAATCAGTTGCATAATTATAATTGTCACTATAACCATGATGAGCAGTAAAAATAAATTTGGCATCCGGAATTCCCTTTATTTTTGCCATCGATGCGATGGCCGTCTTTGTATCTACGTTAAAAAATTCATTAAATCTGCTTATTTTGCCATTCCTTAAACCTAATGCATCGCCTGTAAATAAATATTTGTCATTTACCAGATAAGACATTGAACCGATGGTATGTCCCGGAGTTAAAATTCCCTTAATTTTTAGCTTACCTATATTAAATTCCTGCTGGTCTTCAATTAATGCGTAATCCTTTGTATCAATTTTATTTCCAAAGAATAAAAATCTTGAACTCTCCCCGTTGATAAGTTTTTCCTCTTGTCTGGATAGATAGATCCTGGCATTTTTAAATAATTTTATTGCTGCAACATGGTCTCCATCAGTATGTGTAAGCAGCACTGTACTTATATCATCTGTGTTGATATTCAATTTTTTAAGTTCGGCCGAAACTACTTTGGAATTATTTCCGGCATCAATGGCAATATAGTGCGTACTGTCTTTTATCAGATATAAATTCACAAATGAATCTTTTACCGAAAAGACGTTCCCGGTTATTTCTTTAGTTTCAACCGGTGCCATTGAACTTATCTCTGATTTTGCTTTGATCATGTATCCACAGAAGAAGATCATGATTATTACTATTACTATTCCGGATCCTATCAGAGTTCTTTTTAAAATACGTTTCATACCTAAATTTTTTAATAAGTTGTGATCAATTATCATATGGTAAATTTAAAAATATTTTAAGAAACAGAATGTAATGATATTTTTTAAGCCCATACGGCTATAGTCAAATCAGAATTTCTTTAATGTTGCCTGCAACTTCAAGCCCTGCATTTCGACCTATGTCGGAAATAATGGTCCGTTGCAATTTTCTGTCAAAAAGGTTCATTTCAATATGCGATGTCATGCTCTCTTCAATCCTTCCATCCATTAAACCTTTAATCGGAGAAGCAAGTTCAGAAACCTTATCCCTGTGTGCCAGCAGATCGATCCTATAATTGCTGTTTTCAATACATAATTCTACTTTCGACTCGTCAGCATAAGATTTCCGCAAAACTGAATGGTTATAGGTTGTAAATTTAAATAATCTGTCATTCAGCCATATACCGACAATAAATCCTACAAACGATTTTCCAATCCATGGTATTTTTGCAACTGACGCTTTGAGGGAGATACCTGGAACTGAGAAATGATTTGTCTGCATCCAGATATAGGCACTCGGAAATGAATGCCCCCAATCCTTTTCGATATACCCTCGCCCCCCATCAAAACTGACCGGTTCGCCATCTATGCTCAATAGTCCACTGACAATATGATCCATACTTACAATCCCATGATAGCACTCCATAAACGGGACAAAAGAATAGGGTCCCATAATCCCCGGTGAATACCAGTGTTTGGGCCAGGGTATATTACCGGAAAACCTGATCTCTCCGCTAATACCGGGCAGCCGTAGTAATATTCTATGTTCCGAGAAATGATTTTCTCCGATCTTTATTTTGAATGTTCCTGAGGTCGGGAAAAATTCCCCGGCGTCGAAAAGGTGATTGGCTGAAGTTTGCTTTTTGCCGTTAAGAATCTGAATAAATGAATGTTTTCGACCCTTATCATCCATGGCAATGCCTGGAATAATAGCGAATGCTTCTGTTTCTTCTGCATTGACCATCTTAAAGTACCATCCTTCGAAGTATCTGCGTTTTTTCCCCCAACCCTGAAACTGTTCCGGATTAAAGAATGCTTTAATTTTGTTCCTGATCATGTTATAAAACTAATAAAACTATCTCAATCCTTTTCATATTAAAATAAAATAGCTGCAAACTAATTGCATTTACAGACACTTATTACCTTTGGGGAAATTAATATCGGCAAATGAATAAAGATAGTTTTCCGTCGAAGCTGCTCGAAAATGCTGTAAATGAATTTTCAAAGCTTCCGGGTATTGGAAAAAAAACAGCACTGCGACTTGTCCTTCATCTGCTCAAGAGAGAAACCGATGAGGTTCAGAGATTCAGCAGGGCATTGACACAACTTCGTGAAGAGGTGAAGCATTGCCGGATATGCCGTAATATTTCCGACACGGACATCTGTAATATTTGCGGTAATCCTTCCCGCGAACATCGCATGATATGCGTGGTTGAGAACATCCGTCATGTCATGTCTATCGAAAATACCCAGCAATACAGAGGAGTTTATCATGTTTTAGGTGGGATTATTTCACCCATGGATGGAATTGGCCCTGCTGACCTGGAGATTGATTCACTGTTAAAAAGGGTCGAAAACGGGGAGGTGGATGAGGTGATATTTGCATTAAGCACCACAATGGAAGGAGATAGCACAAATTATTATATTTTTAAAAAAATCAGGCAGTATAATGTGAAAGTTACCACATTATCGCGTGGCGTGTCAATAGGTGACGAAATTGAATATACCGACGAGGTTACTCTTGGGCGCTCGATAGTAAACAGGATGCTTTTTGAAAATTTTCTGGGATAAGCGATTATTAAATATCAAATGATACTACCCGTAGTAAAGGAGTATGAAGAACAAAAACCTCTATGGATTGTAGTCTGTAATTGGAACATAACTGATTTCCGGGTAATTGTAAATAATTAAAGTGTAAATGAAAAAGTACCTTTCTAATGATACCGTAAGTCTTAGGGCCATTGAACCTGAGGATATTGAGTTACTTTATACCTGGGAAAACGACCCCGGAATCTGGGAAGTAAGCCATACACTCGTTCCTTATTCGAGATATATTTTAGCACTTTATATAAAGAATGCTGATAAAGATATATACGAGAGCAAACAATTACGAATGATGATTGATGAACCCGGGGGGAGGACTATCGGGGCGGTCGATTTATTTGACTTCGACCCCTTCCATTTACGGGCTGGTATTGGATTGTTAATCTATAATCATCAGGACCGCTCAAAAGGATATGCTTCTGCCGCACTTGAGCTTATAATAACTTATGGTTTTAATAAACTGAATATTCACCAGTTGTATGTGAATGTTGAGAGCGGAAATAATATCAGCATCGCCCTTTTTGAAAAACACTCATTTAAAATCTGCGGGATAAAAAAAGATTGGCTAAGATACGGTTCCGGCTGGAAAGATGAGATTATGATGCAATTAATGTCGAATGGGATAGATGGCTAATATGCTCCTATGTAACTTCTGTATTTCACGCAATTGATTAGTAATTCATTATTTGACTTTTCTTTTATTTTTTAATCTTCGCGTTCCATTTCTTTATAATCCGGTATATAAGGTAAAAACGTGTATGAGAGCTGCTTTTGGTCAAACTTGCAGCAATAATGTGTCAATCCGTTAGTAACGATAAGATAACTAACCCGTAGTTCAAGATTGTACCGGGCTATCTGATCGAACACCTTCTGTGTGATTTTTACTTCCGGTGCCTTACATTCTACAACAGCAAGAGGATTACCCGATTTGGAGAATAAAAGAATATCGGTGCGAAAATCGTGTTGATTGATTCTTAAGGAACGTTCAATAGCAACCAATGAAGCAGGGAAATGCTTTATTTCGGTAAGATAAAAAGCAAAATTCTGTCGTACCCACTCTTCAGGGGTAAGCACAATCCATCGGCGCCGGAAAAAATCAAAAATCAGCTTTTTTTCAGGTTTATCCTTGATGCGAAAATTATATTCAGGCAGATTAAGAAACATTGTTGATATTTATATCGCTCAAAACTAATTTTTATTTTCAATTGAACCAAAATTCTGCAAAAACCGGATAATTTTGTCTAAAATTCGGATATGAAGACAAAAGACGAGATTGTTAGAAACTGGCTTCCCCGCTACACAGGAAGGGAACTCGAAGATTTTACCCGACACATCATTCTCACCAACTTTCAAAACTATATTGAAAATTTTGCAGAGAAATTTGAGGTACCGATAGTCGGGGAAGATAAAACTATGCCAAACGCAAGTGCCAACGGCATAACAATCATTAATTTTGGAATGGGAAGTCCGAATGCAGCCACAATTATGGACCTGCTGAGCGCCATTATGCCTGAAGCTGTTCTTTTTCTGGGAAAATGTGGGGGTTTGAAACGAAAAAGTGAACTTGGTAACCTGATTCTGCCAATAGCCGCTATTCGAAGTGATGGTACCTCAGACGATTATCTGCCTCCCGAAGTTCCGGCTTTGCCTGCTTTCAGCCTCCAGAGGGCTGTCTCATCAACAATCCGCGACTTAGGCCTTGACTATTGGACTGGTACAGTATTCACTACCAATAAGAGAGTTTGGGAGTATGATGAACGCTTCAAAAAATACCTGGCTAAAACCCGGGCGATGGCCATTGATATGGAAACGGCAACAATTTTTACAGTTGGTTTTTATAATCAGATCCCAACCGGTGCACTGTTACTTGTTTCTGACCAGCCTATGATCTCGACAGGGGTTAAAACCACTGTAAGCGACAAGGAAGTAACCCGAAAATTTGTCAGCAGGCATCTTGAAATTGGCATAGGAGCCTTAACAGAGATTATTAATGATGGAAGATCAGTAAAACACCTGAAATTTTAATCGTCATGGATTTTACAGGGATTATTGCCGATCTCAGAAATAAAACCTACTGGCCGGTTTACTTTTTCGAAGGGGACGAACCTTATTTCATGGATCGGATCAGCGATTTTATTCTTGAAAATGTTCTCACAGAGGTAGAAAAAGGGTTTAATCAGACAATTCTCTATGGCAAGGATCTCAGTCTTGATTCTATTTTGACTGCAGCCAAAAGATTTCCTATGATGTCTGAAAGGCAGGTTGTTGTAATTCGCGAAGCTCAGAATATAAAAGAAATTGAAAACCTTTCATCCTATGTGGATAAGCCTATGCGCTCAACAATACTGGTCTTGAATTACAAATACAAAACTATAGATAAACGAAAAAAGCTTTATAAGGCAATACAAAAAAATGGAGTCTATTTTGAATCTAAACCTTTGTATGATAATCAGGTTCCAGGATGGATCACGACTTATCTGAAAGCAAAAAACCTTGGCATTGATCCGCGTGCCGCACAGATGATAGCCGACTTTGTTGGAAGCGATCTGCAAAGAATTGTTAATGAACTTGAAAAAGTTGCCATTTCATTGGTCCCCGGAACCAGCATAATGCCAGATGATGTTGAAAAAAATATCGGTATCAGTAAAGATTACAATATCTTTGAACTTCAGAAAGCTCTGGGGAACAAAGATATCCTGAAATCAAACAGAATTGTTAACTACTTCATCGATAATGAGAAACAAATTCCTTTAACATTGGTAATCGGGAATCTGATGACTTTTTTCAGGAAGCTGCTCATTTATCACTCGCTGGAGAATAAATCAGACCGCAACTCTGTTAGCCAAAAATTGGGTGTAAATTCCTATTTTGCAAATGATTATATCAGTGCAGCAGGCAAATACAACATCGATAAAGCTGTTGAAATCATTTCGATGATGCGGGAATATGATTTACGATCGAAAGGTGCCCGCGGAGGTAGTACCAGTAACGGAGATCTTTTACGTGAACTTGTATTTAGAATTTTACATATTTGAATTATGGGAACAATAACATTAATATTGATTTCAATTATTTCATTGACCTCATTTATCGCATTTTCACAAAAAACAGTTATGTACCTGTTGCAGTTTAATGCTTATCATATTTATCATCGCAAACAATATTACCGTGTATTGACACATGCTTTTATCCATGCCAACTGGGAACATTTAATTGTCAATATGATCGTGCTTTTTTCGTTTGGCGCGGTCGTTGAACAATATTTTACCTACCATTTTAGAGGTGCAGCTACTTACTATTATCTAACCCTGTTTTTCGGTTCCGTTATATTTTCAACCCTTTGGTCGCTTTATAAACAAAAGGACAACCCCTACTACAATGCTGTTGGTGCCTCAGGGGCAGTGTCAGCCATCCTGTTCACCGCCATCTTTTTCGACCCCTGGAACAACATCTATTTTTTCGGTATTTTGCCAATCCCGGGAATTATCTTTGGAGGATTGTATCTCTATTACTCATATTACATGAGCACAAAAAAAACAGATAATATTGGTCATGATGCCCATTTTCTGGGAGCGGTTTTCGGGTTCTTTTTTCCAGTATTCATCCGGCCTTCATTGCTGGCAGGTTTTATTGAGATGCTTTTAGGCGGGACGTCCCACTAAACCTTATTATTTTTGGTAACGGGGCACTACTTTGAACAACTTAAAATGAAATTTCATAGTATGAAGGGTGGCTTTATTCTCTTTGATGGTAAGTTTTATCCTGAAAACGAACCCTTGTTTTCGGGAGCGGATATTTACCGCCTTAATTCAGGGATCAGGGAGTCATTCAGGACAGAGAATAATCTGGTGATGTTTGCTCAGGATAACTTCAACTATCTTATTAATTCTTTATTATCGATGCATATACCAATCCCGGCTGACTTGGATTTCCCCAGGTTTACACGTGATGTATCGAGACTACTGAATAAGAATCATCTCTTCCTGGCTGCTAAAGTGGTTATTCATCTGATTCCGGGATTTTCGGGAACCGGTTATTTATTAAGTGCCGTGGAGATTCCTTCAGGGTTTTACCCGGTTAATGATGTTGGATTGCTAATTGATTTTTATGATGAAGGGGCAAAGGCATCCTCGGTATATCATCATTATGAACCATCAAGCAGATTTTTATGGACGGCTGCCACACGAAAAGCACTCTTATTATCAAAGAATAATTTAATTCTGTCTGATAGCGACGGATTTGCTTGCGAATCAATCGGTGCAACATTTGGTTTCCTGATTGACGGGAATGCTGTTTTCCCTGCGCACGAATCACAAGGCTATTGTCCGCCAATTCTCGGTGTAGTTATGGAATGTGCCGAACAATCCGGATTTAAAATAGTTGAAAAAAGGGAGATAAGCCACGACGACCTGTTGCACGCCGATGAATTATTTTTAATTGATAACTGTTTTGGAATCCAACTTGTTCTCGGTCTGGGCACAAGGAGATATTACACTTCATGTGGTCACAGTATTGCGTTGAAATTAAGCGATATGGCAAGAGAGGAACATAGACCGGCTTAGGATTCGGATACCAGGTAAGAGACCGCAAGACATTTCCTTTGGATATAATATATTTCAGTGCAATTTTTGCCATGTGAGTGCTGGGAGTAAAGATTTTATATTTAGATTTGTGCAAATTGAAAAATATATTTACAATATGCGTGAATTAATTCACCGGCAATTAGAATCCATTGTTCTTCAGTATCTTAGGGTGTTTCCCGTTGTTTTGGTGCTTGGCCCCAGACAAAGCGGCAAAGCTACCTTTGTGAAAATGTTGACAGAAATGATTACACCTTTTGTTTGGGTCGATTTGCAGAATTACGAAGACCTCAATAAGCTTTCGGATCCAAACCTTTTTTTTGAAGCGAATCGCGATGCCGTAATCTGTGTTGATGAGATACAACTTGTCCCTCATCTTTTTTCAGTTTTGCGCAGCACTATTGACAAATTCAGGCGAAATGGCCGTTTTATACTTTTAGGTTCAGCATCTCAGGCTTTGATACAGCAAAGTTCCGAAACACTTGCCGGAAGAGTTGGATTGATTGAGCTTTCGCCTTTCCTTATTAATGAGGTGCACAATGAGCCTGGTTATTCGTTGCAGAGGTATTGGTTTCGGGGCGGGTTTCCCGAAAGCTACCTGCAACAAACTGATCCTGATTGTATGTTATGGCTCGAAAATTTCATCAGGACTTATATCGAACGCGATATCCCGCAGTTGGGATTTCAGATTCCGGCCTTGCAACTCCGCAGATTGTTAGTGATGTGCGCCCATAACCAGGGGCAATTGCTAAATGCCTCAAAACTGTGAGAAGCGCTGGGGCTAACACATCCAACCATTCGCCGGTATGTTGACTTACTCGAACAGACTTTTATTCTGCGAACACTTCACCCATTCATAGCAAATGTTAAAAAGCGGCTTGTAAAATCGCCGAAAGTATATGTGCGCGATTCAGGAATCCTGCACCGCTTACTTTTAATCTCTGATTTCAACGGGCTTATGGGTCATCCTGTATTTGGAGCATCATGGGAAGGATTGGTTATTGAAAACATAGTTGTAAATATGCCCGATTGGACACCATATTTTTATCGCACAGCCACTGGCGATGAAATTGATCTGGTGTTACAACGTGGCAACCAAAAAATTGCCGTTGAATGTAAAGCTTCAACTGCTCCACAACTGAATAAAGGTTGGTGGAATGCCTTCGCAGATATTAATCCTGAAAAAGCCTTTGTTATTGCCCCGATAAGCGGCAGCACTTACATGCTTAACGAGAATGTAACTGTTGCCAGTCTTTCAGATGGCCTCAGGCTGATCAAACAGGAATCTTAATAACATACTGTTACAGCCCCAGCCACATGGCATAGTATATGATATGCGAGACACTATAATGATTGATTTTTTTTAGTCCTCATGATAGCTTACATAAGTATATGCTTACAAAACGAGCTTAGTAAAAGCATATGACTGGTTAGAACAGATACGCATACAATTTCCAAATCTATTTTATCAGTGGGTGTTAGGATTTTCATAATCAAACGTATATATTTGTACAACAGGAGTTGTATGATGGGAGTCTATTAATAATTAAACCAGGTTCTATAAATATTATTAACCACATTAAAAACTACTAAAATGGAATTAAAGAATTTATTTGTGCTATGCATTTTGGCGTTAACATTATCGCCGGTAACTTCTTTTTCACAGGATGAAAAAAAAGTTGAGAAATCAGTTTACAATTTAGATGGGGTTTTTAGCGGTGCCGGAGGCAAATACTATCTAAGGCAGTTAGGCAATGAAATACTTTGGTATGGGGAAGAGAATTCTGTTTCACCCACATGGTCAAACGTTGCACACGGCGTTATTAAGGGTAATACTATTACTGTTAAATGGGCTGATGTTCCTAAAGGGGAGATTATGCAAAGCGGTAATCTTGTTATCAGAATTAATTCAAACGATGAACTGGTATTAATTAAGCAGACCGGAGAGTTTTTCGGAACTGATTCATGGACAAGAATGCCATCAAATTAAAATCAGCAGGAATAACAAACGACAAACAATCAAACAATCAAACCATGGCAACAACAAAATCTTTTCTTCTGCACTTCGCTGCCCTGGCTGCACTGTTGCTATTATCCGCCCCGGCCTTCCCGCTCCCGCCTGCCACTATCGACTGCAGTGTCGATAACGACTACAACCGCTATGTGGGGGTAAAGTTTGACGGGCGGCTGGGTGCCGGTGAAGTGGCAGAAACCCTCACGGCCAAAGTGGTTGCGCCTGCCACTGCCATCCGGCTTGGGCTGGAAGGGGCGCAGATGAACGACGCCGTCACCTTCCGCAACCACAAAAACGGCTGGTGGACTATCGAACTTCAGCGGACGGGGCAGAGCGTGAAACTACCGTTGTTCTATATGGCGGTATGGGGGTTCCGTCCAGACGAAGAAGCGGTGGATGGCGTGATCCCCACCGAGATGCCCGGAAAAGTTATTGATCCGGCACTTTTCAAAAAACTGGGCATTGCAGGAATGAAAAAGGGCGCCCACGTGGTAATTGAAACCGATGGCAAGAATGCAACCCACTTGCGGCTGCTTGCCACCGGCGAGCGGCGGTTGGTCCCGTGAATTGGCTTCTGGCTTCCTTCGGCAAGTTCAGGACAAGTCTGGCAACTGGTTCCTGGTTTTCCTGCTGCATTTTTAATGGAATGGCCGTCCCGAAGGGACAGATTACTTCAGCCCAA
>Ga0247841_10000121_pt1 | contig 205393 bp, 195 predicted proteins | sample LaCruzMarch2015__2_FD_192410 | JGI IMG/M metagenome (GOLD analysis project Ga0247841, IMG submission 192410) | Freshwater microbial communities from meromictic Lake La Cruz, Castile-La Mancha, Spain - LaCruzMarch2015_18m | ecosystem: Environmental > Aquatic > Freshwater > Lake | place: Spain... | reverse complement strand
CAGTGGATAACTACGGTAGAGGCCAGATTGGAATACTGTTAACGCTATAATCCGTGTTTTCTATAATTGGCGTTGCTGGCACAGTAATCTCGTTTACTTCATCATACCAATCTGACAGATATAGGCCATAATAGTTTCCTGTGATATTGGAGTCTATAATAGTCGGACTTCCGCCCTGGACTTCAATTCCTTTTCCGTAACCAGTGGGATTATAAGTAGTTCCAATATTATCCAGAATGTTAACAGAATCAATTATAGAGGGTGAATTTATCAGCCATAGGCCACGGTTGATATTTTTTTCTATTACAGAATTCTTTAAAGAAACACCTGATTGGTTAACTTTAATCCCAGTCCCATAACGTAATTGGATATATTCTAATTCTGAGTTTTGGCTTGTTTCTGTAAAATAGAGCTCTTTCCACTGCCCAGGATTCGGCGGGTCATATATAGAAGTAAAAATGATTGGGTCATCTCCTGTTCCTATTGCCTTCAGAGTGCCTTGTATTGTCAAAGCAGAGCTGGAAAGCTTTACTGTCACCCCCGGCTGGATTGTCAAAACTACGCCCGGCAAAACGCTAAGGTTGCTTTTAATAATGTATGACAAGCCAGTCGCTGCCCAAGTTGTATCTGCTCCAATATTCCCGACAATAACAATACCATCGTTCTCGTTATCTATAAATTGGTTATTCGCTAAAGAAGGAGAAACCAGCTCCCCTAACCAGATTGGATATGAGTTTCGCTCAAATGTATTATTTTCAATAGTTGGAGTAGCCGGCATTTCAACCATAGTATCGGGGTTATGCCACTTACTGGTATAAATGCCGTATTGATTATCATTTATATAAGAATTTTTAATAATCGGACTGCCACCTTCAATCTGAATTCCCTTTCCATTAATCAAATCAAAGCTTCCGCCAAATTGATGATTAAGAATCTGGACGGAATCGATTATTGAATTAGAGTTAACCAAGCGTAAGCCAGATACCATGTTATTTTCAATAACCGAGTTTTTTATAGAAATTGATGTCTGATTTACTTTAATCCCCGCGCAGAAATCTCCACCATATAAACTACAATGCCCGCCGGCATTTTTCACCAATACATTTTCTAATTCAGAGTCAGTGCTTTCTTTTTTGAAAAGAAGGCCTAGCCACCCTCCTGGGTTTTCTGGTTGATTATCGGGGTTATAGGCAGTGAAAACAATTGGATCTTCTGGCGTCCCAATCGCTTTCAACGTTCCTGAAACAATCAAACTATTATTTATATCTGTCCAAGCCTCTATTCTGACGCCCGGTTCAATAGTTAAAGTTACGCCCTCAAAAACATTGAGATTACCAATTAAAATATATGGACCCGTGGTCATACCATCAACAGATTTTAGCAAAACTACGTCTTCGGAAAAGTTAGTTGAAAGCAACGTATAAAGCTGACAATTGCTATTCTGTTGGCCCGGAGTGCCGTAAATCAGGTTTTTATCTCTATCGTGGCTATTTATCTTCTGGCCGTCATTTATTATCCAATTTCTATAATCATAACCGAATGAATACGGGCTAATTCTTTCTATCGAATAATAGTTCTCTCCTTGCAGAAAACTGCTTTCAAACCAACCAGGCCACCCAGGCATATAGAAACTATCAATTTTCCTGCCCTTCTCATTTTCTAAATAAAAATTACCGTAAGTATTAGGAACTTCTTCTGAGAAAACCTGATTAGATGTTAAATCGGAAATAACCTGGTCATCAGTTCTTTCTAAAATCATATAACCTTTTGCCGGGATTATACCTTGAAGTATCAACGTGAATTTCTCGTAAGTGTCCCTACCGCCCCTTAATCTCCAGCCATTTAAATCAACATCCTTATCGCTTTTATTATACAGTTCTATCCATTGGTCATCTCGGCTGGCGTTTGTCCCGAACAAAGCGACTTCGTTAATAACGACCGGAATACTAAAATCAATTTTAAGTTCTTCAGACCAATTACCGATATTCCCTTCTAAGTCTTTCACTCTCGCTTTGAAATAATAAATATGGTCGGCAATTATGATGCTAGATGCCCGAAAGGTTCCTTCTTTATCAGTCGTCTGTGAAAGCCAGTCACTCCAATCACCATCATTCAGTTTATATTGCACTTGGTAAAAATCTATATTTTGACTTGGACTTCGCCATTTTATATTCAAACCGCATTCACCGCTACTCCAACAGTCAGAATAACCATCGCTCTGGATATAGGTCTTTAATGAGCTTTCTTTCGGAGTCGGCTCGGTGTAGACTGAGAAATCTACGCTGTTATTATTTGTATCCTGGCCCATTCCTTTTCTTCCAATGCTTCCTGCTTCCGGCGGATTTAAAGTTGGATTTGTTTCAAAATCCTTAGCTGAACCAAAACCAACTTTATCTAACAAATTACCATAATTATCATAAAGTAAAATCGTATTATCAAAAGCAACTGAATAAGTTTTCCCCGAATAATATAAATCAGGGGTTTCTAAACCCATATAATTTAAAGTACCATCATTGTTTATCTGTGGAGCAATAAGAAAATATCCCAATGCGGGTATTATTCCAGAAAAACTGCCAGAGCTTATTAAATTACTTTCCGTTCCGCCAGAAGTTTTCTTTTTTAAAGAAAATTCCAAAAGGTTTACATCAACATTATTCGGATTATAGAGTTCAATAAATTCGTCTTTCGTTGTTTTTCCTTCGGTTTGAATTTCATTAATTAAAATTGTTTTGGGAACGCTTATTTTTGTTTCTGCTGGTGTTTCCGGCAGCCAAACGCTTTCGTTGTTATTTACATCTTTAGCTTTTATTTGAAAATAATACTTTTTTTCGTCCTGACCAATAAAATCTCTTATACCGAGATATACAGTTGACGCACCTATGATTGTTTGCGGAGTATCAATTTGCCATTCCTTTCCTTCTTCCTTCCACTGGAATTGAAACTCTGTCAAACCTGACGGACTGACGTTTTCTACTGATAAATCCGTGGTTTCAAAATTAATAGAAAAGTTTATTGTTTCTTGGGTTGGATTGAGACTAAAAACCACTGTCGGTGCTACTGTGTCTGTTGTTGGCGATGGAGGTGACGGAGGTGGCGGTGGTGGAAGCGATAAAAAGGAACTATTTTTTGCCTTTGGCGTTGAATCTTGGGATTCAAAATCAATTAAATTACTATCAGTATCCTGTTCCGTATTACTAACCCATTTTCTACCAATGCTTTTCCCGCTAGACGGATTTATTGTCGGCGCTGATTCAAATTCTTGGGTTTGACCCCAACCGATTTTGTCTACGACTTCTCTGTTTGGGTTTTTTAAGATTAAAGAATTGTTATCGCTAAGCGTTATATCTGATGTAATATCGCTATTTCCAATTTGTCGGGAAATAAGAAAATAACTCTTGGCAGGGATTATTTTTCCTTCAAACTTTATTGAAGAAACAAAAGAATTCCAGTCGCTTCCGGTAGCGGTTTTTCTTTGGATATACCAATCAGTTAAATTTACTTCGCTTGAATTAGGATTATATATTTCAATAAATCTTGCTTCTGTCGGTAATATTTGAATTTCTGAAATTAAAATCTTGGGATAAATTATTGGAGCTACGTTTCCACCTCCGCTTTCACTACCAGCGTATGTTATAACTACTGGGGGTTGGGGCTGATTTTGTGGCGGAGTTTGTAACAAAGGAGGTAGCTCTAAGGGATTCTCTAATGACGGCAATTCTAATGAAGGTGGCTCAATTGACGGTAATGAAGGAAGTTCAAATGTTGGCCAATCAAAGCTATCTCCTCCCTCTTTATTATTTAATAAATCAAGTAACTCTTGGAGGTCATCCATTCTTTCTTGGGCCTCCCCATAAGTTAGCCCTAAATCATTAAGAATACTTGGCGATTGGCTGATTGGTTGGGTTTCGTCTTGTTGGTTATTATCACCCCAAAATAAAGAAAACGGATTGATTGAAGCAAGTGAAGCAAGCTTCCATAATCTGGCAAATTCACCGTAAGTTGAAATAGTTTGAATTCTTTTCAAAAAACTTAATTTTGCCGGCCTTATAAGCGTTATCTCATTATTCTTTGCTTTTTCTGTTTGTCCGTGAAAATATTTAACTACCTCAACTCCGGCTAAAATTGCTGCGGGGGAAAGATAATCCCAGTAGACTTGATTATCCATTATTATGCTGGTTTGTTCGTAAGTAACTGGGTCAACATCTGCCATAAACAGTAAAATATTGTTTTTTCCATATGCATAGGCCTTGTTATCCGAAATAACATATCGTGTAATCACTGGGTTAAAATATTCTTTATCTAAGATTGAATCTTGACTAAAAAAATCCTTATTTGAATAATTTGCGAGATTAATTAAACAGCTTTCCAAAGAACTGCAAATCGATTGGTAGTTGTTTTTTAAGTCATCAATCGTATCTTGGCTTATTTCTCCATTTTCTTCTGCCCATTTTTCATATGGCTCACCCTTATCAAGTTTAATATCAAGTATCTGTTCAAAAATGTCTGGCGCCATATCAAAATGAGTATCTTGTCTGGTATGGGCGGGAACCGCCATATCTTCAACTAAATGCAAAACATAACCTAAGGAATAATATGCCTCTTGTTCATTACCTTCTATGGAATATAAAACCGCACTGTCAAATGTACGGTTTCCTTGATAAAGAGAATATTGACTATTTTGTAAATCTTGGTCTTGAGCCCAATCAATAATAGATACGGGCTCTTTGCCAAACGCCAGTATCGCTGCCGTCATTACGTCTTCCTGGGATATATCGCCTAACCTTTTACCAAACCATCCTAATCCAGTATTCGGATCGTAAAAATGATTTATCCACCTCGGCGCAGTATCCTCTTTCTTACTACCATCCATTAATAATTGAATCTCTTCATCAGTTAAATCAGGCTCATATACATAATTATATAGTTCTGCTATTTTTTGAGTAAGAATTGGATGAGTTACTTTACTGCTGTATGCTTCTGTTTTTGAATTGAATATAAAAATCGAAGAAATTAATACAAAAAGTAACGCGAATACAGACAAAACGCTTAATTTCTTCATAAATTCTCTATTTTCCAAATACCGTTAGTATTTTTAGTAAAAAATATACTACGAGTATAGTATCCGGGAGGTAAAATTGTTTCTATGTTCTCTCCTGCTCCATTCGGCCACATAACAGTTTCTTCTTTCTCAAGATACCATTCAAATCCAATCGTTATATTGTTTTCATCTTTTATTATTTGCTTCCAATCGTTCCACTCTGGAAACCACTCAACGTATTCATCCAATTTCCCCTGCGCCTTTAAATCATTAAATTCCTTCCGATAATTCTCACGCCTATCTGGATCTAAAACAAAGTATTTCACCGCTAAATCAACATCTTCATTTTTGAGTGCTTCAACAAACATATTAAATGTTTTCTCCGGTGTTTCTCCGCCGTAAGTGTCGTTTTTAAACATATCTATAATCGCTTGGTTAAACTTTTCTGCCGACTTATACTCCTCCCATAATTCCAGTTTATACCTTATCTGATACCCTGCTTCAGCTCCTAAATAAATAACAGCTAGAATAGAAATGATAATAACTGGATATTTTATAACTTTTTTGAAATAAGTTATCATAATAAACCGTTTTTAATATCAAAAAACATTGTCACATATCCGACAATGAAAGAAACTAAAAAAATAATAAAAAAAATAACTACCCAGCGTTTTTTAAATATACAAAAACAACTCATTTTATTTTGTATCTTAATCCTATAGGTTATATAAAAACAATCCAATAGTTGCTCTGTGGATAACTTTTTTAAAAAAGAAAACCCCCTGTACGAAATTTCTCTTGCGAGATTTCCCATACAGGGGTATTGGCGGGAATCAACCCACTCTTGTACCATCATGGCGGATGCGAAAACACTCTTCGCCTTTGTAGACATAGGCTACTCCCTTACGGAAGGGGGTGACAAAATCATATCTCTCCTCGTAGGCAGGAGTGCCATCGGGATGGATATGGAATTCCCTGCTATTATTGCGAGCGCAAGCCAGTCCCTCAACGAAGGGACTGACAAAGCTGTACATCTTCAGCAGTTCTGCTTTTGGCTTTGCTTCCATTGCTATCCTCTTTTCTGGGGGTTAATACGTGAGAACTAGTTCACTCTTGTTCCATCGAGACGAATACGGAATTCCTCACCGTCTTTGTAGGCAGTAGCCATTCCTCCGGAAAACGATCCAACCACGTTGAATCTCTCCCCGTAAGCAGGAGTACCATCAGGACGGATGTGAAACTCTTTGCCGTCCTTGCGAACCCATGCTAATCCTTCGAAGAAAGACCCAACCATGTCAAACCTCTCCTCGTAGGCAGGAGTGCCATCGGGACTGATATGAAACTCTTTACCACCACTCTTAACCTCAGCCAGTCCTTCAGAGAAAGAACCGACAAAACTGTACATCTTCAGCAATTCTGCTTTTGTCTTTGCCTCCATTGTTATTCTCCTTGCTAGGAGTTAGTACCGTCCACCCTTGTTCCATCAGAACGGATGTAGAAACATTCCTCGTTCTTATAGACAAGAGCTTTTCCTCCTTGAAATGGATTAACGAATTCATACCTTCCTTCGTAGGCAGGAGTGCCATCAGGACGGATATGAAATTCTTTTCCGTCTTTGCGAGCGCAAGCCAGTCCTTCAACAAAGGGACCGACATAGCTATACATTTCCAGCAGTTCTGCCCTTGTCTTTTCCATTATTGTCCATTCTCCTTTCTAGGAGTTAACATCATTCATCTCTATACCGTTATGGCGGATGCGGATCCATTTGTTATTTTTACGAACCCAAGCCGTTCCTCTATGGAAAGAACCAACCCAATCATACCTCTGCTCGTAGGCAGGGATGCCATTGGGATGGACATGAAACCACTTGCCGTCTTTGTAAGCTTGAGCTAGCCCTTCGGAAAAAAGCCCGACAAAGTCGTACATTTCCAATAGTTCTGCTCTTGTTTTTGTTTCCATCGTTGTTTCCTTTTCTTGACAGGAAACTTGGAGACTAAAACGCAATTTGTTTTCTGGGTTACCTTTTGCAGGAACAAGACTCGCAGATGCATCTCCCTTTGGAGATCTTAACGTTGCATCCCAACCGGGTGCAAAGCATCTTGCCAGACACTTTCTTCCTGGCTTCTTCTGTCTGCGGGCAGTGATTGTTTGCCATGGGACACCTATCCTTTCTTGCGAGTTTTCAAACAGCTGATTTGAGTATCAGATTATATTATAAAAATCAAAAAGTCAACTTTCCTTATTTTTTTCTCATCAGGCGCAAAATGGCGATTCTGACTGAATATAAAAGAACTTCGTTGGTTTCCCGCAGAAGTTCAGTTTTCTATCTACTGAGCTGGCCTACTTAGGCACTTGAAGAGTCAACACCCTTCGGCAAACATCCAAGAACATAGCCTCAGTCTCATTGATACCGAAGTCGTCGCGAACGGTCCCCCTTATGTCTGGATGTTGAAACTTAAGATGTTCTTCAAAATGCCTTCCCAAGATTGCCAAGACTTCTGTGACCTTATCCTGGCCTTGATCAGCCGCATGGGTCAGGACGTTTGCAACATCAAAAGATAGGAATGGACCGAAGTCCTCAAGGATTGTTTCGGCTTCGTCGTAAAGGTCGCCAAGCCGACCTTTCAGCAATTTCTTAAACATTCCTTTAGTTACAACTTGCGTTGACATTGTCCAACTCCCTTTGTTAACTTGTTAAGGGGCATTAAAACACCGAACTGTATGATAAATAAAACTACAATGAAATCCCTTATTTGTCAAAATAAAAAAAATCGCCAGCAAGGCAATTTCTATTAAATTTGATTTTTGTATTTTCCGGATTAATAATATTATTAAAATAATTTTTCGAATGGTTTTTGCAACTCCTCTTCTGTTATTTTAAAAGTTTTCAAATCTTCAGGTTTTCCAAACTTACCAACGGAATAATTATAAGCAAAAAGAAGTGCAGGAGCCATAAATTCTTTGAATGAAATCGTGTCTAATTTTTCCAAATACTTTTCCGTAAATCCTCCTTGATAAAATATGTCAAAGGCATGCAAGTCTTTAAGCTTTCCTTCAGAATCTTTCCCTTTACATATAGATATCAAATTCATGTTGTCATAAGGGATATTTTTTGCTCTTTCAGCCTCTTCAGGAAAATACTTTTCTAAGACCATGACCATTTTTTCTTTCAACCTGCTCATATATTCTAAGGAATACCCCATCAGCGGTTTCATTCCCATATAAAACACAATGAGAGAAAATTTCAAAAGCATTCCGGGTAGAATCTTCTTTTCTTTAAGCTTAGCGACAACATCGTCTGGATTTAATTTAACCTGTATCCCGTTTCCGACAAGAGTATCGTCTTTTAATTCTAATCTGACTCTTTCATTGTTTTCATCTAATGCCCAAAAAAACTGAGTTCCGGTTTCATTTTCTTGATCCCAAGCGCCTTGTTTGCCCTCGAATTCTTTAAGAATAAAATCTCTGAAATCTTTATCAAACAACATTCTATAAACATGGCTTTCAGTATCGGTATTAATAACATGAATCATATAATCAATTATAATGTCATCATATTCAATAGATATCAGATTAGCTGAGTTTCCTCTTACCTTTTCTTCAAATAATAACGGCCACAGATAATAATTAATTTTTGTGAACTGGTCTCCTATAGTGTTGCAGGTAGAAAAATCAATATTCTTAATAATATTATTTATACTCTCTAAAAAATTCTGTTCTTCTTTCGTTAATAAATGCCACTCGTGCGCTTCAATAATCTTTTTTTTCAAATCAAAATCATATTTACCTAAACCGTAGACCACTTTATTTTTATATGATTTGGGATATAGGTTAAACTTTTTTCCATTAATCATAAATCCCCTTCTCCTAAATGGTTCGTTCAGTGGAATATTCCCCGTAGCAAAAACTAAAGCATCTCCATACTCTTTTCTTTTTAAAAGTTTATAAAAATTAGAAACCAAGCTGACTGAAAGCAAAAGTGGATGGTCAAGAATCCCATGATGTTCTACTATCCCTCCGACCACGCCCCAGTCATCATTAATTCTTAGATCTATTTTTTTCCTTTCTTCTTCATTAAATATTCTATTAACTTTTTCTAATAATTTCTGACGAAAAAAAGACTGCCTCTCAAGATGGACAGAATCTGGTTTATAGTCATTTATCCTTTTTGAATACTCCGATAGAAATTCTTTGCTAGCAAAATATGCCTTCAAGGTAGGCATATATTTGATCACCTCGTTGGCAATCTCGTTTGTCTCTGTGTTGTCGTAGAATTTCTCCATGTTTCAGCGGCCCGAGGCAGATATGAACTACCGTCTCTTTGGGATACAAAGTGTCCTCATTAGACGATCGGGCCATATAATCTGACTTTATCAAGAAAACTTAACGAACTAAAGTCCAACGAATGCTTTTATCTTCTCTATCGGTATGGCAATAACCTTGCCGGCAGAATCAATCGTGTTAAGACCAACAAGATCGCTTTCAATATTGAATAACGGACTGCCTCTTAGGGAACTGGTTTCAAAAATATTAGTTTTTATATTATCCTCATCAAAATACTTAATAATCCCCTCATTAACAATTGATTTCAGAGTAGAAAGGCTTATTCCCAATAGGAACACTCTTTCTCCTAATTTTACGTCTTCAGAATTAGAGAAACCGCAGGTTTTCAAGTTTGATTTGTCGATTTGGAGAAGAATCAGATTATTCGCGCTATCGCGTTTTACAATTTGCGGCTTTATCTTCTCTCCATCAATAAAAACGATGACAGACCCTCCAACTGGCACCAATTCTGACAGAGTTACTACCAAGCCATCCGAAGTTACAACTAATCCTGAACCAGAAATGGTTTTTTCGCTGGTCTTTGTCTGTATCCCAACCACCACTTTTTCTATCTTACTGATGGCTTCTTCAAGAACAACGCTTTCTTGAACGATAATTTCCTCTTTTGTGTTTATAACTATCTTCCCCTCTTTAAAGTTTTTAACAAATTGGAAATCTGCAAGATAAGGGCTGACTAATAAATAGGGAAAAACGAATATCTGAAAAATGAGGCCGCTGATCAGGCCCCCTAGGAATACGGAAGAAATTAGAATGACAGACTTTTTAAGTTTGAACATAATTATCTTTTAGAACTAACTTTATCGGATTTGGAAACTTTTGGAAAACGCATTAATAAGGTTGGCATTTCGAAAACAATTTTATTGTCTTTAGTGTCGATAAGAACATTGTCCCCTTCCTTAATTTCGTTAGTAACGACTTTAAGGGATAACGGATCAAGAATTAATTTCTGGATTACTCTCTTTAAAGGACGAGCGCCCAGATTAGGATCAAAACCCTTATCGGCTAAAAGTTCTTTCGTCTTTTCAGAAACATTGATGCTGATATTTTTATTTTTCAGCCTCCCGACTACTTTTGTTAATTCTAATTCAACAATCCTCCTGATTTCTGTTTTCTTCAAATAGTTAAAGATTATAATATCATCGATCCTGTTTAAAAACTCCGGCCTGAATTGATCTTTAAGAGCTTCTGATATTTTTTCTTTCATTGATTCTTTCTGGGCGATATCCTCTTTGTTACTGAAACCGATTGCTGACATCTTGTTGATATAGTCAGAGCCGACATTAGAGGTCATGATAATAATCGTGTTTTTAAAAGAAACCACTCTGCCCTTGGAATCAGTAAGCCGGCCATCTTCAAAAATCTGGAGCAAGATATTAAAAACTTCGTGGTCAGCTTTTTCAATTTCATCAAGCAAGATTACAGAATATGGCCTGCGACGAACCTTTTCCGTCAGCTGACCACCTTCTTCATAGCCGACATAGCCGGGCGGAGAACCGATAATTTTGGAAACGGTATGTCTTTCCATATATTCTGACATATCCAACCTGATCAAAGCTTTTTCGTCGTTGAATAAAAACTCAGCCAGAGCTCTTGCCGTCTCTGTTTTGCCAACGCCAGTGGGACCTAGGAATAAGAATGAACCAAGAGGCCTGTTCTCTTCGGAAATACCAGCCCTTGCCCTTCTGATAGCTCTGGAGATCGCTTCAATCGCTTCTGTCTGGCCGATTACCCTTTTAGTTAAGATGCTTTCCATTGTTTCCAGTTTTCTAGCTTCTTCGGTCATCAACTTTGTCACTGGAACTCCAGTCCAACGGGAAACAACCATGGCAATGTCTTCTTCTGTCACCTCTTCTTTAATGAAGTGGTGCTTCTTTTGGAGCTTGACCAATTTCTTTTCAATTTCTTTAAGTTCTTTCAAAAGATCCGGAATCTTCCCGTATTTGATTTCAGCCACTTTCTCAAGATTAGCATCTCTCTGAGCAATGTCTGTCTGATAAGATAGCTCTTCAATCTTTTTTCTATTCTCTTTTATCTTATCTACCAGCTCTTTTTCCGCCTGCCATTTGGCCCGGATGCCTTTTGCTTTTTCTTGCAAATCAGCTAGAGCTCTTCCGATTGCTTTCAATCTTTTTTCGGAATCTTTTTCTTTTTTAATAGCCTGTTTTTCAATTTCAAGTTTAGTAATTTCTTTGTCATATTTTTCTAAGTCAACCGGTGATGTTTCAATATCCAATCTTAAAGCACTTGCTGCCTCATCCATCAAATCAACCGCTTTATCCGGCAAAAATCTGTCTGAGATATATCGACTGCTCAAATCAACTGCCGCTTTGATTGCCGAATCTTGGATCCTGACTCCATGATGGACTTCATATTTTTCTTTGATACCGCGCAAAATAGCAACTGCGTCCTCAGCGCTTGGCTCCTGGACATAGATCGGCTGGAACCTTCTTTCCAGGGCTGGATCTTTTTCAATGTATTTCTGGTATTCTTTTAAAGTAGTGGCTCCGATTGCCCGAAGCTCTCCCCTGGCCAAAGCCGGCTTTAAAAGATTGGAAGCATCAATAGCCCCTTCAGCGGCTCCAGCGCCGACTAAGGTATGAAGTTCATCGATAAATAGAATGTATTTGCCGTCAGCCCGATTAATCTCTTTTAATAAAGCTTTAATCCTCACTTCAAATTCGCCCCTATATTTTGTCCCAGCCACCAAAGCACCCAAATCCAGGCCAATTATTTCTTTATTCTTTAAAAACTCCGGCAGATTTCCTTGAGCGATTTTCTGGGCAAATCCCTCGACAATCGCTGTCTTTCCAACCCCGGCTTCTCCAATTAAAACAGGATTGTTTTTTGTCCGGCGGGAAATAATCTGCATTAAGCGCCTGATTTCGTTCTCCCGGCCGACAATAGGATCAATCTTTCCTGAAGCAGCCAAGTTAGTTAAGTTTCTAGTGTATTTTTCGATAATCTGGTATTTTGATTCCGGTTCAGGATCAGTAATTCTTGTTCCTCCCCTGATTTGGGACAAGACTTTCAAAAATGCATCGTAATCAATCTTGCTTGTCTTTAAAGTAGCGTCTTCGCTTGAGCCCGGCTGTAAGAAAGTTACTTTTTCCAGAATCTCTTTTGCATTAGTCGGAGTATCAAGCAAAGCTAGAAACAGGTGTTCGACTGAAACAAACTCATCGCCCATTTTAATCGCTTCCTGCCTTGCCCTTTCCAAAACTTTAGCCATATCTTGGGTCAGATAAAGCTGACCGATGCCGGAAGGAGCAATAGCTGTCGGGATTTTACTAACCTGGTTTTCTACTTTCTTCCTAAGATTCTGCGGATCAATGCCGAGCTTTTGAAGCATGGTTAAAATAATGCTTTCTTCCTGGGTTAATAAGGACAAAAGCAAATGCAGGGCATCAACTTGCTGTTGACCCCTTTCCTGAGCAAGAGATTGGGCATTTAGAATCGCATCTTGGGCTTTATTAGTGAAATTATTGCCGTTCATATACAATATTTTTACCATATTTAGGAGGTAAAATCAAGAAAAGAAAAGCGGCCTGGAAACCAAGCCGCATTCTGAACGCATTTCTTTGTTCAGTGTTTTGCTTTCGGAAAGGAACCGAGGATTTTGAGGGAACTCACCCTCTTCGTTATCAGCTCAAGGGCCAGCCCCAAGGACCTATCCTCTTGATGACCTTCCACATCGACGAAGAAGATGTATTCCCCAAACTTCCTTTTGAGGGGTGAGGGTTCGGAAAGAATCATCGTCATATTGATCCCAAATACCTTGAATACCTCCAATGCTTCATGAAGAACGCCTGGCTTATCTTCAGTACCAAAGATAAGCGAGGTCTTATCATTGCCTGTCGGCTTCTCCCCTTCTTTTCCGAGAACAATGAAACGGGTCTGGTTGTTTTGGTGGTCTCCGATATCTTCTTGGATTATTGGAACCCTATATGTCTCTGATGCCTTCATCGTGCCAATGGCAGCAAGAGAACTTTCTCTTCCTTCAGCTATCAGCTTTACTGCCGTACTAGTACTGTCCGTATCTCTGGTCTCTACCCCTTCCAGTTTTCTGAGAAACGCTCGGCACTGGCCAAGAGCCTGAGGGTGAGAATAGACAACCTTGATTTCCGCCATTGTCCCAAAACCAATCAAACAGTGTTTAACGTCCCAAACTACTTCACCGACAACAACAAATGGTCCGATATTGTTCTCTGCCAGCAAATCGATAACCCATTTTACTCTGCCTTCAACTGAGTTCTCAATCGGTAAAACAGCTCTTTCGATTCTCCCTTCCCGCAGAGCTTTGCCCATTTCAAATGACGAAAGAGGAACTAAGGTTCCACTGACGCCTTTGATGGTTTCCGCCACCTCGTTGGAAAAACTTCCGAATGGTCCTAGAAATCCGATCATTTTCTGCTCCTTTCTCTGTGTTGTTAAAGGACAAATAAAAAAACCTCTTTCAAAAAAGAGGCTGACTTGGTTCTTGCGAAAAACTTTTATCCTAATACCAAACCAACCTCCTTTTTAAAAAAGGCCCAAAAGAAAAAGAAAGAATTATTTTTGGTGATTGGCTTATTCATATTGATGATTATTCTTAACATTTACAAAAGGTAATGTCAAACTTTAAGATTATTCGTCTCTTTTCCCTAAAGTTACTTCGACGTTCATTTCCTGGCCTTCTCTTAAAACCTTAAGGGTTATCTTATCTCCGGGGCTGTATTCAGAAATGATTTTTGACAAGGAATTGTCCTGGGTTATTTTTTCTCCATTCATTTCCAAAATAATATCGCCTTCTTTTATTCCCGCTTTATCAGCAGCAGAACCAGAAACGACGGCCGTTCCTCCGTTTTCTCCTTTAGTAATCCAAGCGCCATAGTTAACAGGCAAATCGTTCTTTTCCTTTATCTGGTCATTGATAAGCGTGTACTTTATACCCAGAAACGGGTAAATAATTTTACCGCTAGTCCTCACCTGTTCAATATCTCTTTTGGCCTTGTTTATAGGTATGGAAAAACCAATGCTTTGGGCTGTCTCAGCCAAAGCAGTGTTAACGCCGATCACTTCGCCTTTTAGATTTAAAAGTGGACCGCCAGAATTTCCTTTGTTGATTGCCGTATCTGTCTGGATAATGTCTTCAAGGGTTTCAGAAAACCCACTAGCGCTGGAAGCGCTGACCGTTCTGCCCAATCCAGAAATTACTCCGACTGAAACAGTGTTACGAAGCTCGCCCAGAGCATTACCGATAGCGATTACCGTCTGGCCTATCTGTAATTTGTCAGAATCGCCTAATTTCACAATTGGAAAGAGTTTTGAATCAGTTGCTTCAATCTTGATAATCGCTAAATCCTGAACTGGATCTTCGTCTAAAACCTTAGCTGGGAATTTATCACCGTTATTAGTGAAAACAGTATATTCAGCCTCTTTATCCAAAACAACGTGTTTATTAGTTAAAATCAAGCCATCTTCTGAAACGATAAAACCGGTTCCCCCGCCAATTTCTTTTTTCTCAGTTCCATTCTGGCGATATTGGTGAATTTGAAAGTCTGGCATCGAATCCTCGAAAGGACTATAAAAATACTCTTCCATTATCGGAACGTCTTTTGAAATAATAATGCTGACTACTGCCGGAGAAAACTCCTTTACTGCGTTTATAATCGCCTGCTCCTGGGAAGTCTGGGGAATATATTCCTTGATCTCCTGATTATTCTTTTCAATGATAGAAGGTATGGTTATATTAAGCTTCCCCAATTGTTCTTTAAGCTGATTATAAAAATATAAACTGGTAAAAATACCTGAAGTAAAACTGATTAAAGAAGAAATAAAAACTACCCCAACGATTAACCACAAAAATCGGTTCTTAGGGAGACCTTTTAAGTACTTTCTAATCTTTTTAAAATCAACTGGAAATTTAATAGGTTTTATTTCGTAAAGATCCATATCTTTTATTTCTTTTTATTGTAATGGTCGAGCTTGTATTTGAAAACGTCTGATTTTATCGGCCCGAAATAACTGATATAAAAATTGGCTAAGAAGTACTTAGAGCAAGTCACAAACCTTCCGTCTTTTTTAAACCTCCTGTCAGACGTCAAAACAGATTCGGTTTCCAAAAGAGCAAATTTCCCTGTCTTCTTTGCCTCTCTGGCATAAATATGGTCTTCGGCTAATTTTATCTCTTCGTCAAACCCATTGATAAGCTGGTGGGTCTGTTTTTTAACTAGAAGCACTCCACCAGAAGCATATGGCAAGAACTTTTGAGTTGCTTTAACTAGAGTGTTATAAAATTTTGAAATAAATTCATTTAGCTTTTCCGCCTCTTCTCCATAAAACATAATCGGAAAAGTGGCTATATCTAATTTCTTTTTATTGAACTTTTTCAAAGCATCGCTTAAAAAATCAGAAGGTAAAACCATATCAGCATCTAAAAATAAGAGTAAATCTTTTTTTGCCGCTTTTGCTCCTTCGTTCCTGCCCTTGGCGGGCGATCCTCCTTTAATTACTTTACAACCATAACTTTTAGCAATCTTAACTGTTCCATCTTTTGAACCGGCATCAGCCACGATTATTTCATATTCCTTGAAATTCTGATTTTTTATCGACTCTAACAACAGCGACAAGTATTTCTCTTCGTTTAAAGCTGGGATAATAATAGAAAGCATTTGATTATTTAAATAGTTTTTTTGCCTCATCCCATATTTCCGGCTGATTCTGTTTTTCTTTCATCCAATACCACCATTCGCCTCCCCACAGATAAAACGTATCTAATCCGGTTCTTTCAGCGAAATTAATATTTTTCTTAAAACGTTCAAAATCCATTGTCTTCTTCTGCTCTTCTAAAGATAGATCATATAAAAGCACTGGTCCCCATGGTTCTGCCTGAAGTTCAACGCATTGCACTTCTTTGCCAAGCACCACCTTAACAAGCTGAGCTTTTGCCCAATAGAAAAGAGGGGGGAATGGCGCATAAAAATAGATTCCCAATCTTTCAATCCAAACCTTTTTATACATCGTTGTTCCCAATATATCTCCGAACTTAGCAGCTTTCAACCATAAAGAAAATTCTCCTGTATCTGATATTATAACCGGTCTTTTTTTGGAATCAAGCGATCTAACTAATTCAACTTCTTTTTTTAGAAACTTTTCATCCGTTTCAGGACATTCTCCAAAAAAGAAAAACGGCTCATTTTCGATCTGCCAGGAAACAACAGCGTCGGAAAGACTGTATCTTGAAACCATTTCTTGAAGATATTTCAGCACTCCGCTTTCCCTTTCCTCTTTAGATAAGTTTTTCGCCCAATCTGGTATATGGCATTCCGGCCAGCGGGTAGTTTTCATTCCGATCACCATCATTATTTCTGCTCCGTGCTTTTCCGCTTCCTCGACCTGCCAATCTACATCATCAAAGAAATAACTATCTTTTTTTCCTTCAATCCAATCCCAAGCTACGCTTAATTTAATATCCTTTACCCCTAAGTCTTCTAACAATGCCAGATATGTTTCTTTCCAATCAAGTTTTAAATTCTCAGTATGTTTTTGGGAAAAGTTTACTCCCCATAAAATCTCTTTCTGTTTAGGCCCCCTACTAAGGAAGAAATACGCAACTAAAAAAAACAGAACTAAAATTAAAAGAATTATTTTTAACATCTTTTTCATTTATTATCTGAAACAATTTTTTCAATATTATACGCTCCCATTTTTTCTATTTCAACAAAACCCTGCATTGCCCCTTCTGCCAAACTTCCGCCTTCTAATAAATCAAAAATCCATTGCTCGGTATATTTTGGATTTCCTTGCGGAAACCCGGCTCCGATGTGTAAAAGCCATCTTTTATTGAAATCTTCTTGGGAACCAATTGATGGGGCGATTATGATCGGCAAGCCCAACCCAGCGTAAAAAGAAAGCTCTGACGGTTTTGTCCAAAGAATATCAGTTTTTCTTAGTTTTCGATTAAATTCTATAAAATAGTCTTTTATGTTTTCGTTAAAAATTATTTCAACACCATTGCCAATCTCCTCTTCAAGATCAATCTTCTCAATGTTCTCCAGAAGATAGTTTTTTACTTCTATTTTAGTACCAGCTGAAAATATCAGCTTAAGTTTTTTTGTCTTTATCTTTTCTTCCAAACTTTTTGCTATTTTAATGGCCATTTCCTTCTGGGCGCCAGCTCCGCCTATCGAAAACATTATAGTTAAAGGATGATCAGGTTTTTCGGGTAGATCACCGATATAATCCTCGATCACCGGGTGATACATCCCGTAATATTTCTTTCTAGGGTCAAGATTTAAAAGACGATAGGCTAAGTCTTCTTTTACAATTTCGAGATTTTGGCCGATGTTTTCTTTCGGCAAAGGATAACCCGTTAAATATATGTTTTCTGCCTTTATTCCATAGAGTTTTAATCTATCTACCACCCAGCTACAAGGAGCAAAGTATTTGACTCTGCTTTCTTTAGGATTTAAAGGAACCCATGATCTGGCAATATCGGCATCGCAGATAACGCAATAAATCGGATCTGGATAATTGAACCTTTCGGCCATAAAAGCAGGGATATAAAATGTGCTAATAAACGGCAGCGGATTTCCTTTTAAAGTTTTTATTAAATTTTCACCCCAACCCTTGTTGATTAGAGAAAAGACTTTTTTTAAACCAAAATTAGGGTTAGACAAATCTCTTTTCGGGTAATAACCCAAGATTCTTTGGGATTTATCAAAAAGAGAAAAAATCCAATTACCGATTAGAGGAAAACGCTTGATATTGGAGATAAACTCATAAAACCCCCGGCTTGTCTCCCAAATAGCCATGTCTTTGTTGGGGATACCCTTGTAGTCATTAGCGTTAATAATACTATTAGCGCTTAATTCTTTAAGAGGAAAAGCGGTTCTTTGATGGCCATAACCCATATTAACGGCCACTATCCAGGCTTTATTTTGCTGATTGACCATAAACTAAATAAACTTAATTATTTCTCTATTATACCCTTAGTAATTCAAAAACTCTAATTTCTCTTTCTTTTTTACCTGCCAAATAACAAAAGTTAAGAATACATAGAAAATTACCAGCCATATCCAATGAACATCTCCAAATGTTTTAGCAGCCCAGGGCTGAGAAAAGATATTTATCACTTTTTCCGAATAAGCAGTCAAGAACCAACAAGGCCAGAATAGAATCCAGGCAAATCCGCTGTAAGCTGTTCCTAGTATTGCGAAAAGAAAACCGAAGATCATTATCCAGTAAATAACCGGAAGAATTAAAACATTGGTTAAAGGAGAAATTAAGGAAATCCGACCAAAGTTATAGATTAGAATCGGCAGAGTAAAAACCTGAGCGGCAAAAGTGGTGACAATAATGCTTCTTAGGTTGATAAACTTATCTTGAGGGATAAACCTGAATAACTTCGTAAGAGGTTGGGTCAGAAAGATGATCCCCAACAACGCTAGAAAAGAAAGCTGGAAACCGACATCCCATCTTAAAAGCATTGGGTTGATAAGCAGCATAATTGTTGCTGTTATTACTATCGCTCGCGAACTGACTGAAAGCCGGCCAACTTTCTGGCCTAATAAAAAAACAGCTCCCATGATCCCCGCCCTGACAACCGAAGCCTGGAAACCGATCATAACAACGAAAAGAAAAATCACGACTAAAGAAATGCAAAAGGCCTGATTCCGCCAGAAACCAAGCCCAAGCAACAAAGACATTAAAATACTGCAAAGAATAGAGATGTTCATGCCGGAAATGGCGGTAATATGGCGGAGGCCGGTAATGTTGAGTTTCTCTTTTAATTCTTGAGGCATTGCAGATTGATCGCCTAAAAGCGCTGCTGCAAAAAGAGTGTTTTGGGGAAAAGAGAAGTACCGGTTGATATTTTCTCTGATTCCATTCTTGAATCCTAAAACCTGGGCATAGCTAAATTGCCATAAATTGGAATAATCTCCTTTTTTGATTATCTCAATATTCGGCCAGTCAATCAAAGAAAAAATTCCTTTCTTAGCCAGATAATCTTTATAATTGAAATCCTGAAACTCTTCCGGTGTTTTCAGCAAGCCCCTGATTATCAAGACGTCGGCATAATTGTATTCCGGGTATTTATTCGCCTTAACTAAAATCCTGCCAGAAGTTGATACTATTTCTTCTCCAAGGACTATCTTTCCAACATCAACTGTCAGCTGAGTAATATTCTCCCTTACATCCGGCTCAACCAAAACTTTTCCTACCAAGATAACCTGCTGGCCGTTATACTGTTTTAAATCATTGTCTTTAATGTCTAAATCAACTCTTTGGTAGCGCCAAGCGCCAATTGAGAAAAGAATCAAACAAAAACCAATAATTGCGATCTTTCTGTGTTTTTTGAAAAAAAATACTAATATCCCAAGAAACAAAAAACCCAGCAGATAAGACTGGGGAATAGAAATCATTGATCCAACAAAAACTCCGAAAATAAAGCTGAGGCAGAGATAAAAGAATATTTTAGAGGGAGTCATTATCTTATCTCGCAAGTTTTAAAAAAAGGAGAAACTTCTTTTTTTACATTCAAAAGCCATTCATCCGGAAATGGCCTTATCTTCTTGAACTCCGGGTCAATAGTTTTTTCTGGCCTAAAATTCTGAAAGAAATATTTTATATTTTTTCCTCCTATCCATTTGGCAATTTTAATAAAATCTTCTTTTGTGTGAATAGTTGGCACCACAGTAGTCCTAAACTCTGAATCAATCTTTGAGTTTTTTAAAACCTCAACGCTTTTCTCAATATCTTTAATTTTTACCTTTTTACCAAAAACTTTAAGATAATTATCTTTAGATGTTTTAATGTCCATAGCAACGTAATCAACCAGTTTTTTATCAATCAGACTCTTCAACATTTTCGGATTGGAACCGTTTGTGTCTAATTTTACTAGATATCCCATCTTTTTTATTTTTTTTATAAACTCAGGCAAATCTTCATTGAGAGTCGGCTCCCCTCCGCAAATAACTATTCCTTCCAATAAATCTTGTTTTGATTTTAAAAAATCAAAAAACTCTTTTTCTGAAACCTTTGGCTGTTTCTTGATTTTTTCCGACAGAACAAGTTCTGGAGAATAGCACCAGGGACAAAAAAAATTACAGCCACTGAGAAAGACTGTGGCTGCTATTTTTCCTGGAAAATCGATAAGAGTAATTTTTTGCAACCCCCCTAAAATCATGGCGCTGTTTCAACCATATCAGCTGGCACCTTATATTCCAATCTTTCTTTGTATTCTTCTTTTTTCCCCTTGTGCCACTGCTGAACCGGCCTTAAATATCCGACTACCCTGGAATAAACTTCGCAAGGCTGTTTGACAAGACATTTTGGACATTCAAAGTGCTCTCCATCCAAATAGCCATGAGAAGGACAAATAGAAAAAGTAGGAGTCAAGGTGATATAGGGTAAATGGAACTTTTCAAAAACTTTTTTAACCAGATTTTTTGCCATCTGGGGATCGCTGATTTTTTCCCCTAAAAATAGATGCAAAACAGTACCTCCTGTATATTTTGATTGAAGATCATCCTGAAGTTTTAAAGCTTCAAAAACATCATCCGTATAATTTACCGGAAGCTGGCTGGAATTAGTGTAATAAGGAACCTCTTTTGTCCCGGCAGTAATAATATCAGGATATTTTTCTCTATCAGCTTTTGCCTGCCTATAGCTGGTCCCTTCTCCGGGAGTTGCTTCAAGATTATACATGTTTCCGGTTTCTTCCTGATGTTTCACTAATCTGTCGCGCATAAAATCCAAGACTTCTCCAGCAAACTTTCTCCCCTGGACAGAACCGATATCTTTGCCTAAAAAGTTCAAAATAGATTCGTTTAAGCCTATCAAGCCAACAGTTGAAAAGTAGTTGCCAAAATATGAATTTCTCATTTTCTTAACTGCGCCTAGATAATAACGCGAATAAGGATAAAGCCCTTTTTCCATAAAGTTTTCCAGGGCTTTCCTCTTAATTTCTAAACTTTCTTTTGCTAAATCCATGAAATGGCCTAACCTGTCAAAAAATTCTTTTTTAGTTTTTGATAAGTATCCAATACGAGGAAGATTAATAGTGCATACTCCGATGCTTCCAGTAAGCGGAGCCGAACCGAAAAGCCCTCCTCCTCTTTTATAAAGTTCTTTATTTGATAATCTCAACCGACAGCACATTGACCTGACATCTTCCGGTTTCATATCCGAATGGATAAAATTGGAAAAATAATTTACCCCGTATTTAGCGGTTGCCTCCCAAAGCGGAGCAAGATTTTTGTTATCCCAATCGAAATCATTAGTTATGGAAATCGTCGGAATAGGAAAGGTAAACGGCCTTCCTTTGGCATCGCCTTCCATCAATACTTCATAAAAAGCACGAATGAATGTGTCCATTTCTGGCTGGAATTCACCATAGGTTTCTTTTTGAGGCTGGCCACCGATAATCACCGGCTGTTTAGCATAAAATGACGGCGCTTTTATATCTAATGTCACATTTAAAAATGGGGTTTGAAAACCAACGCGAGTTGGTACCATACAACCGAATAAAAATTCCTGCATTGCCTGTTTTACTTGGGGATATGATAAGTTATCATAGCGAATAAAAGGAGCCAGCAAAGTATCAAAATTAGAAACAGCATTGGCGCCAGCTGTTTCACCCTGAAGAGTATAGAAAAAATTAACTAATTGGTTCATCGCTGTTCTTAGGTGCCTGGCCGGTTTGCATTCTATTTTTCCCGGAACACCGCCGAAACCGCGCATCAACAAATCATATAAATCCCAACCGGCGCAGTAAGGAGCTAAAATTTCTAGGTTGTGAATATGAAAATCTTCGTTGGCAGCTGCTTCTCTTATTTCTTTCGGATAGATTCTGTTAAGCCAGTATTTCTTTGAAATGTAAGAACCGACATATTGATTCAAGCCTTGAAGGGAAAAAGTCATATTGGCGTTCTCATTAATCTGCCAATCAAGTTCCTGGAGATAGCTATCAATCTTTTCACTTGACTCATCGGCAACTTTTGTCGACTCTCTGATTTTTCTCCTCTGCTCTCTATAAAGAATGTAGGTTTTAGCTGTTTCGACAAATCCCTCCAAAATTAAAACTTCTTCAACAACATCTTGAATTTGTTCTACTTGAGGAATTTCATTTTTTTTGAAGCGGCGATTTAAAATCTGGACTACTTTATTAGAAAGACGTTTAGATTTTACTCCATCGCCCTGACCGCTGGCAGTTAGGGCTTTAAAAATCGCATCAGTGATTTTCAATTGATCAAAACCTGCAACCGACCCGTCTCTTTTTATGATTTTTGTAATTTTATCTTTCATGTTCTTTAAAATTTTCAGCGAAAAAAAATAACTACAACTAGTTTTTAAATTTACTTAATTTTACTCTATTAAAAATTCAGGTCAAGCCCTTCCCCCAAATCTTTTTAAAAACCAGTCGCAATCACTATCACTTTTATTTCTCCTTCTTTTAATTTTGAGTCGTTAATTGCACCAAAGATTATTTGAGCCTTTGAATCTGCGTTTTTCGTAATAATTTCTGCAATTTTAGAAACTTCAGAAAGCGCCAAATTACGGCCGGAAACACTGAATAAAACTCTTTTCGCTCCCGACATCGAAGAATCGAGCAAAGGCGAATTAATAGCTTTCTCAGCCGCTTCAACGGTCCTGTTCTCCCCGCTTGCCTTCCCAACGCCGAATAAAGCATGGCCTGCGTTTTTCATAATTGATAAGACAGAAGCCATATCTACAGTAACTATTCCCGGCAACAAGATTAAATCAGTAATTCCCTGGACTGCCTCTCTTAAAACTTCATCACAGATCCAAAAAGCATTGCTAACCGTGGTTTTATCATTAACTAAATGAAGTAAATTATCATTTGAAATTACTAATAAGGCATCAACCTTATTTTTCAGCTGACTGATTGCTGAGATAGCAACTTTTTTCCGTTGTTCTCCCTCAAAAGAAAACGGTTTTGTTACGACCGCTATAGTTAAAATGCCAAGGCTTTTTGAGACCTCGGCAATTACCGGAGAAGCTCCTGAGCCAGTACCGCCACCACAACCGCAAGTGACAAAAACCATATTCGCTCCAGTCAAAGCTTCTTCTATTTCTTTTCTACTTTCTTCAGCTGCCCTTTTGCCTAAAGAAGTATCCATACCGGCGCCCAGCCCCTTAGTGATGTTTTCTCCAATCAATATTTTCTTTTCTGCTTTACAAAAATGCAGTGCCTGAGCATCAGTATTCACTGCAATTAAATCTATTCCTTGAATGCCGCATTTTACCATTCGAGAAATTGTATTAGACCCTGATCCCCCCACTCCGACCACTTTTATGTTATTACCAGATTTCATTTTTTTATGGGATAAAATTCTTTAAAAATCTTTTCACTTTTGACCATACTCCTTTACTTGGAAAACTTTCACCCTCATCAAAATTAGCTCCCTCCAAAACAAGACCGCAAACTGTAGCCAGAGAAGGATCTTCTTCTAACCCCAGAATTCCGCTAGGGGATCCTATCTCGCAGGGTAATTTTAATTCTTGTTTTGCTAATTCTTTAATTTTAGGTAGTTTAGCACCACCGCCGGTAAAAACAAGCCCTCCGGGCAATAGTTGCTGGCGGCCAATCTTTTTTAACTCTTTATTGACCAAATCAAGAATCTCAGAAACTCGCGGTTCGATAATATCCACTAATAGTTTTTGAGAAAAAACAAGCGGAGAAGCCTTATCAAAAACTTCAATCTTTTTTCTGGCTTGTGGTGTTTTCTCTTTTTTGCTCTTAATTAAGATACAAGTGCCATGTTCTTTTTTAATATTCTCGGCAATTCCGATTTCTGTTCTTAGACCAATAGCAATATCGTTTGTTATATTTGCCGAACCAATCGGGAAAATAGCGAAATGGATCAATTCCCCCTCTTCAAATACTGCCAAACCGGTTGTAGCTGCTCCGATATCAACTAAAGCTACCCCTATTTCTTTTTGCTGAGGAGTCAAAACAGCAGAGGCAGCCGCCAAAGGAGAAGAAACAATGTCATCAATCTGAACTTTAGTATTTAAAACAGCCTGAGTTAGATTTATGAAATAGGGAGAAAAAACGCAAAGCAAAAGAACCTTTGCTTCCAGTCTTATACCGGTTAAACTAAGTGGATTTTTAATCCCTCTTTGGTCATCAACGATAAACTCTCTTGGAAAAACCTCTAATATCTCTTCGTTTGAAGGGATATTAATTGCCCGAGCTGCCTGGAGGACTCTATCGATGTCTTCTTGAGAAATCTTTTCATCGGCTCTTGAGACAGAAATTATTCCGTCAGAAGGAGTGATATATAGATGGCTGCCACCGATGTTTACAAAAACTGAATCTATTCTTCTACCGGAGAGTTTTTCAACTTCTGATAAAAGCGCCTGGATATTTTTTGCTACTTCATCGATGTTTATCACCGTTCCTTTTCTTACGCCGAAAGAAGGAATCTGAGATTGAGCTAGAACTTCAAGTTCTTTCCCTTTTTTCTGGACAACCAAAGCCTTGATAGTGCTTGTCCCTATATCTAGTCCTGTAATAATATGGGTTTTTGACATAAGTTTAGCAAAGAGATAAATATTTATCTTCTTTGATTTTCATCTTTTCTGACTCTGCCTTACTTAACTCGTGATCATATCCTGATAAATGGAGAATCCCATGAATCAGGACAAAGATTAATTCTTTTTTAAAAGTTGAGCCGATTTTTTCCGCATTTTTCTTAACCTCTTCCGGACAGATAACTATTTCTCCCAGCTCTTTGTCTCCTTCGAAAGAAAGAACATCTGTCGTTTGATTCTTCTTTCTATATTTTTTATTTAAATTCTTAATCTCTGCTCCCTTAACTAAAACAATCGAGAGTTCTTTATCTCTTCCTACATTTTCGCCTTTTAAAACAATTTTTGCAACTCCCTTTAAAAGGTTTTCATCAATAACAGCTTTAGTCAGATTATTTACTGAAATCATTAATCAATTCTATCACAAATATTGCAAACAAAAAACGGAGAACATTTCTCCGTTTCTTGTTTTAAATGCTTTTTATTTCTTCAATAGTAACTCTTTAATAATTGCGCTCACTATTGATCCATCTGCTTTTCCTTTGATTTTCGGCATCAGCTCTGCCATCACTCTGCCCATATCTTTTATTTCTTTAGCAGAAGTTTTCTCTATCGCTTCTTTTACTATTTCTCTGATCTTTTCTTCGGAAAGCTGCTCCGGCAGATATTTTTGTAAAATTTCTATTTCTTTTTTCTCTTTATCCGCTAATTCCTGCCTATTCCCTTTTTCGTAAAGCACGACTGCGTCCCTTCTTTTTTTTACTTCAGAAGCAATAACGTCAATTATCTCCTCGTCAGTCAATTGGGATTCTTTAACGAGTCCTTCCTCGTTCAAATCCGGCTTCTGCTTTGAAGTTTTGTATCTCTTTTCTTTCTCCTTTGAAACAATAGCAGCCAGCATCATCCTTAAAGTGCTAAGGACTGCTTCATCGCCCTCTTTCATTGCCTTGGTGGTTGTATTTTGAATTTCTTCTTTCAACATGTCTATTGTTCTGGCTTGCTAAACTTTTTTTCTATTTCGTATTCTTTTTTTGTTTTTTCCCTATTTAAAGCAGACCTCTTTTTAACAAGATCGCTTTTAGTTCTCTGATGAAACTGCCTGCGCCTTTTTTCTATCAGAATTCCGCTCTGACGAACCGCCTTCGTGAAACGATGAACCAGATTCTGGGAAGTTTCTCTCTCTTTTTTTCTAACTTCTAATACCATGTAATTGTTTATTAACCGTTAATTATTTATTTTTTAAGACTATTAGCTTTTTTTTCATTTCTGCCGCGATTTCTCCTAGCTTGAATGTTTCCTGAATGCCTGTATCCATATCTCTGACAACAATCTCCCCATCTAAGGCTTCTTTCTGGCCAAAGATTAAAACATATTTTATCCCTAGTTTGTTAGCCATTCTAAGCTGGGTTTTCAAAGAGTCTTTGGAAATAGACTCGGCAACTGCAATTTTTGTTTTCCTAAACTCTTCAAGCAGTTTCAAACTTTTCTTCTTAGCCAGATCGCCTAGCTGGGCTAAAAATATTTTTGCTTCGTTTGTTTTGCCGGGATTTAACTCTTTTGTCTTCAAAACATTAGCAATTCTTTCTACTCCTCCTGCCACCCCGCAGGCCGGCGTGTCTCGACCGCCCAACAGTTTAACTAAATTATCATATCTTCCTCCGCCCATCAAAGCCCCTTGTTCTCTTCCTTCGGGAGTGTTTTCATAAATCTCAAAAACAGTCTTGGTATAGTAATCTAATCCCCTTACTAGATAGGGATTCAAGCTGTATGGTATTTCTGCTTCCTCTAAAAACTCCAAAACTTGTTTGAAATGGTTGTGGCAACTTTCACAAAGATGATCAATTATCTGGGGCGCATTCGCTTTTATCCTCTGGCATTTTTCTTCTTTGCAATCTAGGATTCTTAAAGGGTTTTGTTTAAGTCTTCTCTGACAATTAGGGCAGAGAGATGATCTCCTTGATCTCAAATAATTAGACAAGTTCTTTTTGAAATAGGGACGGCATTCTGAATCGCCAATACTATTTATCTCTATAACTAGATTTTTAAAATGCATCTCTTTCAATACGTCATAGCCCATTTGGATAATCTGGCCATCCATGGCTGAATTTTTCTCTCCTAAAACCTCGAATCCAAACTGATTGAATTGCCTATATCTGCCAGCTTGGGGCCGTTCATAACGAAAACAAGGGCCATAGTACCATAACTTAACGGGCTGAGGCAAACTTTGCATACCATGTTCAATATAGCTTCTAGCTATTGAAGGTGTCCATTCTGGTCTTAGAGTAACAAGATCTCCTCCTTTCGTCCGGAATGTATACATCTGTTTTTCTACAATCTCAGTATCCAAGCCAGTTCCTTTATAAAAAACCTCGGCATCTTCTAAGATGGGTGTTTCAATTTTTTGAAAAGTATAAAAATTAGCAATACCTTCTACGGATTTATAAACCCTTTGGAAGTACTTCTGATCATCTGGCAATATGTCGTGCATTCCTGATAATAATTGGAATCTATTTTTTTTCATAATTTAAATTTCAGAGTTTGAAAATTGATAAAGAGGAAGCGTTATCCTGCCTAAAGCGGCAAAAGGAAAAATCCGGATAAAAACCTTACCAATGATGTTCTTTTCCGGTAGGATTCCCCAAGACCTTGAGTCTGAAGAATAGGCTCTATTGTCTCCTAAAACAAAATATTCTTTTTCTCCTAAAGCAACTTGCAAATCCCCATAAGTAGTCCCCTTTGCGCTAGGAAGGTAAAGTGTTTCGTCTAAGACTTGCTTTTGGCCGTCTTTGCTATAGATTGTTATTTGATCATTCTTGATTTCAACAGTTTCACCCGGCAGTCCGACGATTCTCTTAATAAATTTATGCATGGGATTTTTAGGGTATTTGAAGACGATAACATCTCCTCTCTGAGGTAAACCAAATCTATATGAAATTTCATCGATAATCAAGTAGTCGCCAGAAGAAAAGCTAGGAACCATTGAATCCCCTTTGACAATAAACGGCTGAAACAAAAAATAGCGGATAGGAACCACTATTGCTAAAGCAATAAGGAATACCTTTACTAGCTCCCAAATGTGAGAAGAATCTTCTTTCATATTTTTAAATTATCATTATTGTACTAAACTTTTTACGTTTTTGCAAGCCCCCTTAAAGCAATGAAAGAGGGCTGCCCGTGAGGGTAGCCCTTGTTGTGCCGAAGTTGTCTGTTTTGGGTCCCTAAAGACCCATTGCTCTCCTTGCCCTTCTCTGGCAACTGGTCGCCAGCCGGCGAAGTTCCTGCCATTCCATTCCCAACCTACTGGCGAAGGTCTTCAGTTCTGGCCGACTCTTCACGTTGACCCGCAGTAGGACATCGTCCAACGAAAGCACGGTAGCGGTGCCTGCCATCTTGGTTCTCCTCCAACCTTGTGACTGATCTTGACCAGACGACTTCTTTTTTCTTTTTGCACCTCCTTTCTATAAATCTTCATTTGTGAAAGAGCCGTTTTGAATCTTCTATTATATGCTTTTAAAAAGGGCTTGTCAATTATAGCGAAAACCATGATAATAGTGTAATATAAAAACATGATTATCTTAGTCGGCTTGGGAAATCCAGGCGAAAAATTCAACAATACTCCTCACAACCTCGGATTCTTAGTTTTGGATAAATTTAGGGAAAGGAACAACTTTCCCGATTTTAAATTATCAAAGAAGCTTGATTCATCGATATCAGAAGAAGCTTTCAACGGAGAAAAAACAATTCTAGTAAAACCTCAAACTTTCATGAATGAATCCGGCAAAGCGGTAAAGAAGATAACCGCAAACTACAAAGCACAAGACACAAGATTGATTGTCGTCCACGATGATATTGATCTACCCTTAGAAACAATCAAAATAATAAAAAACAGAGGCTCGGCTGGCCACAAAGGAGTAGAATCAATAATAAAAGAAATTGGGAATAAAGATTTTATAAGAATAAGAATCGGAGTTATCCCTAAAATAGGAAAACCAGAAAAGTTAGAAAGTTTTGTTTTAAAAAGATTGGATAAAGAAGAAAAATCAATTGTGGATAATATTGCTCAAAAAGCGACGGACATAATAGACTCCTTGGTAAAAAATGGATTGGAGGAAACAATGAATAAATATAATAGTTAAATTTTGTAAAAGCCCTGGAAAAGCGATGCTTCTTCGGGGCTTTTAGTTGTTTCGTGCTATGATTAAAAAATGGAAGAGATAAAAGAAATTAGAATAGAAGATAAAGATTATCCTGAACTGCTTAGAAAAATTGCTAATCCTCCAAAAGTCCTATATTTCAAGGGTGAAATTAAAAAAGAAGAATTTTGCTTCGGAGTAGCTGGTTCAAGAATACCTTCTGCTTACGGAAAACAGGTTACTTTAGATATCGTCGGAAAGCTGACTGAAAAAGGGCTTATCATTGTCAGCGGATTAGCTTCGGGTATAGATACTTTTGCCCATCAGGTCTGCGTAGGAAAAAAGAAAAGAACAATTGCTGTTTTAGGAACTGGTTTAGATGAAAAAAGCATTTATCCTAGATCTAATTTAGGATTAGCAAGAGATATCGTAAAAAATGGCGGATGTTTGATATCAGAGTTGCCACCCGGCGCCCCTGGTTCGAAGTCTACTTTTCCAGAAAGAAATCGTATTATTTCAGGATTATCATATGGAGTTTTGATTGTCGAAGCAAAAAATAAGTCTGGTTCTTTAATCACTGCTAGATACGCCTTCCAGCAAAAACGAATTCTCTTTGCCGTCCCCGGCCCGATTTATTCCTCAAACTCAGCCGGACCCCATAAACTGATCAAAAGAGGCGCAAAATTAGTTGACAACTACAATGATATTCTGCAAGAATTAAACTTACCTATTTTAGGAAGCAACGAAACTGCCGATGAAGAAAGCCGGGAAGAATGCCTAATTCTCCAAACCCTGAAAGAAGGACCATTGCATGTTTATAAGATAATAGAAAAAACAGATTTAAAGGCTAATGTTGTTATTAATACTCTCGCGGCTTTGGAAAAAAAGGAAAAAGTAAAAAACCTATGGGGGAATATTTATGTGTTGATAAAATAATTTTAAAAAAACTTTATGAGTTTAATTATTGTTGAAAGCCCAACTAAAGCAAAAACCCTAAGCCAGTTTCTTGGTAAGGAATATAAGATTCTTGCCAGTATGGGCCATGTTCGCGATCTCCCAAGGACAAAGTTAGGAGTTGATGTAGAAAATGATTTCAAGCCAGACTATGTTATTCCAACTAAAGCCAGAAAAACCATTTCTCTCCTTAAAAAAGAATCTGAAAAGAACGAAGAAACTATTCTGGCAACCGATGAAGACCGGGAAGGCGAAGCGATCGCTTGGCATTTAAGCGAGGTTTTGAAATTAAAAAACCCGAAAAGAATTGTCTTCCACGAAATTACGAAAACAGCGATAAAAGAAGCTTTAGAAAATCCAAGATTGATTGATATGAATCTGGTTAATGCCCAGCAAGCAAGAAGAATTTTAGACAGAATTGTCGGTTATAAGCTTTCCCCTTTTTTATGGAAGAAAATTGCTAAAGGATTATCAGCCGGCAGAGTCCAGTCGGTAGCAGTAAGACTGGTTGTTGAAAAAGAAAGAGAAATTGAAAAATTTATTGCCCAAGAATACTGGCAGATAGAAGCGCTTTTAAAAAAGAAAACAGATGAATTTTCTGCCATATTAGTTAAGAAGGACGAAACGATTATTGATAAGCTGGGGATTAAAAATAAAAATGAAGCGGAAAAAATTCTAAACGAACTTGAAGAAGCAGAATATATAGTTGAAAATGTTGAAAAAAAAGAAGAAAAAAGAAACCCCTTCCCTCCTTTTACCACAAGCACACTGCAACAAGCTGCTTGGCAAAAGTTTCATTTCCCTGCCAAAATGACAATGCAAACAGCCCAAAGGTTATATGAAGAAGGCAGAATCACCTACCATAGGACAGATTCTCTCAATCTTTCTGATTTTTCTTTATCTTCTGCTGAAAAATTTATCGAAGAATCTTTTGGTAAGAACTATTGGCAATGTTTTAAAAAATATAAAGCGAAAGGTAATGCTCAAGAGGCTCATGAAGCAATAAGGCCAACCTATGCAGATAAAACACCGGAATCTCTAAAGGGCATAGACTCAAGACAATTAAAGCTCTACACATTAATCTGGCAGAGATTCATCGCTTGTCAGATGGCCCCGGCTATATTCAACTCTATTTCTGCAGACATTAAAGTAAAGAATTATACTTTTAGAGCAAACGGCCAAACTTTAAAATTTGATGGTTTTTTAAAGGTTTATCCTGTGAAATTTGAAGAAAAAAACCTGCCTAATCTAGAAAAGAGTGACCAGTTAGATCTTATAGAATTAAACCACTCCCAACATTTCACGGAGCCTCCGGCCAGATATAACGAAGCTAGTCTGATCAGAGTCCTTGAAAAAAACGGCATCGGAAGGCCCTCCACCTATGCTCCAACTATATCAACCATCCAAGAAAGAAACTACATTGAGAAAAATGAGCAAAAAAGATTTAAACCAACAGAAATTGGAACCGTTGTTACCGACCTCTTGGTAGAACACTTTCCCGAGGTTGTCGATATCCAATTCACGGCGAAGATGGAAAAGGAATTAGACGAGGTGGCTGAAGGAAAAGATAATTTAGTAAAAACTTGCCGTGATTTCTATACCCCCTTTGCTAAAAACCTGAAAGAAAAATACGAAGAAGTTTTAAAATCAAATATCACCAACAAACCAACGGATAAAATCTGCCCAAAATGCGGAACCCCACTGATTGAAAAATTAGGGAGATTCGGCAGATTCTATGCCTGTCCAAAATTCCCAGAATGCAAATATGCCCAATCAATTGAGGGGGACGAGGATATATTAAACATCAAATGCCCTAAGTGTTTGAAGGGGAAGATAACCGGAAAAAGAACAAGAAAAAGAAAGATATTTTACGGTTGTGACCGCTTTCCTAAGTGCGACTTCGCTTTATGGGACAGACCGATCAGACAACCCGATGGTGAAGCAAGAAAATGTCCAAAATGCGATTCTCTGCTGGTAGAAAAGGGCAAGTTAATTAAATGCTCTAATAAAGAGTGCGATTTTAAAGAAAACAAATAATGTTTTTTAAATAAGAAACTTGTTAGAAGAAAAAAGATTTTTAAGAGCTTTATGTTGATCTTTAAAAAGGGTAATCTGTTTCGAAGGAACAACCCCCGGTTCTCCAACAATTCCAATGAGCGGGATATCTTCTTTGCCTATTGCAATAAACTTAGGTAATGCACCAGAATGAAGCTGCACAAGACTTAGCTCCTTCTGAGAAACAAATCCAGTAAAATTATGGCCAATCCACTTTACCTTATCAGGACAATCATCGTTTTCATTAGTATAAAATAACTGCAATTTTGAAAAGTCAAAAATGGAAGCAAACCTAGTCCCTAGTTCTTCCTCTCCCTCCCTTTTTAAGGTAGTAAATACATCCTCGTTCCTTTCCATCTTACCGCTCCAGGTTGGCTGGCAAACAAAAGGATATGATTGAAGATTATTCTTGCCGTCTTTCAGTTCTGTTTCTGTCCTTCTCTGTAAAAAAACTTTTCCGGCATCTTTTCCGTCTTTGCAGATTAACCATGCAGCTACAACTTTTTTTATTTCCATTTTTTCCTCCATTTTCTATAAAGATAACATCATCCCATACTGCATGTCAAAAGAAATTGAAAATATAATAAAAAATACCACTAACCCTAAATTAATCCAGGATGTTTTTGAATTTGCTAAAGAAGCCTACAAGGGAAAGACAAGAATTTCTGGTGAAAACTACATTGACCACACTGTAAGGGTAGCTAGGATATTAAATAAGATGAATTTTGGCCCAGAAATAATTTCCGCCGCCATCTTGCATGATATTCTAGATGATCTTCCGTTAATAGTAAAAAATAAGCAAATTAAAGAGATAGAAAATAATTTTGGTAAAGAGATATCTTCCTTAGTTGAGAAAAACCCAGAAATACATAAAATTCGCTATCCCCTTATTGCAAACCCAAAAGATAAAACAAGATTAACAAAAGAAAAATTTGATGATCTCCAAAAAGTGTTTTTCGCTTTAGCTGGCGATTTAGAAGTAATCTTGATTGAACTAGCCTCAAGAATCGATAATTTAAATTATTTGTCTTTTTTGCCACCGGAGAAGCAAAAGATATATGCCCTAGAAACCTTAAGAATCTTTGCCCCAGTGGCCGAAAAACTGGGCATTTGGGAAATCAAATCTCAGCTTGAAGATCTCTCATTTTCATATCTTTTCCCAGATAAATATGATTGGGTTAAGTCATATATTAAAGAACATTTTCAGGAAAGAGAAAAATATCTCAGATCATTTACAAAACGACTGAAAAAAACGCTAAAAAAAGAAAAAATTAACGTATTGGACGTTAATTGGCGACCAAAAACCTATTGGAGCACCTACGAAAAACTTTTAAAGAAAAATATGGATATTGAGAGGATCCATGATCTTTTAGCTTTAAGAGTTATCGTGGATGGGGTTGATAAGTGTTACAAAACACTAGGGGTAATCCATAAGTATTGGAAGCCCCTTTCCGAGGAAATCGACGACTATATCGCTAAGCCAAAACCGAACGGATATCGATCGCTGCACACTACTATCTTTTGTGAAAAAGGATATATAACAGAAATTCAGATCAGAACCCCTGAAATGCATAAAGAGGCAGAATACGGTATCTGCGCCCATTGGGCATATAAAGAAAAAATTAATTTAATAAAAGACGAAGAGAGCCTCCGATTAGCAAAAGAACTTCCAGACTTTTGGAAAAACCTTAAAATCAACTTCTATAAAGACCAAGTTTTCGTTTTCACCCCAAAGGGCGATGTAACTACTTTACCAAAAAGTTCAACACCAGTTGATTTTGCTTATGCAGTCCATAGCGATATCGGCAGTCATTGTGAAACGGCTAAAATAAATGGAAAAATTGCCAGTCTTTCCCAACCTCTTAAAAATGGAGACATCGTAGAAATTATTACCAATAAAAAAAGAAATCCCTCAACAGATTGGTTGAAATTTGCAAAAAGTAATTTGGCCATTTCTCAAATTAAAAAGGAATTGGCAAAAAAGAACCTATTAGTTAGGGTTGCTGATTTGGTTAAAATTCCTTCCTTTTTTAAAAAAAGAAGGCTTGAATTATCAGAAAAAACCTTTAAAAGGAAAAAGGAAAAAACAAAAGAGCTTTACATTGCCGGCCAAAAAAGAATTTTAGTAAATATGGCAAAATGCTGTTCTCCAAAGATTGGCGATGAGGTTAGCGCCTACCTTTCAAGATATAGGGCAGCTGTTTTACACAAAATCTCTTGCAGGGAACTTCAAAAATTAGCAAAAAATTCACCAAAAAAAGTTGTTGAGGCGCATTGGGAGTAATCTTGATAATTGAATAAAAAAGTGGCAAGATACGTTAAATTGCCCGAGTGGCGGAATTGGCATACGCGTGCGACTCAAAATCGCATTTCCTCACGGAATTGTGGGTTCAACTCCCACCTCGGGCACATAATCAAAGACCCCGCCTACTAAGGCGGGGTCTTATTCTTCCTCTATTATTTTACGTATTTAACAAAAACCTTGTTAATCAGCCAGCCGGAAAAGATACCAATTATTGCTCCGGCTAAAATGTCTGAAGGCCAATGAACACCGGCAAAAACTCTGGCAATTGAAATCAGAATGGCTAAAGTAAAAAAAACAACACCCCATTTTTTATTATAAAGATAAACAACAGTTGCCAGACCGAAAGCAAAAGAAGCATGGCCGGACGGAAAAGATTGTTCATTAACTTTACTTATCAGCAAATTGACATCGCTATTGGCAAATGGCCTTGATCTTGGTCTGACCAAACGAATTAATCCAGTAATGACAAACCTAGCCGTAAGAGCAGAAGCTAAAGCTATTGAAACCATTTTCCAGTTCTTCGTTGATTTCAACAAGAAAAAGAACAAAATCACTACCATTAGATAAACAAGGCTTTTAGCAAAGAATATTCCTATTGTATCTAACCAAAGCCACCTAAAAGCAAAACTATTAATCGACTGGAATAGATAATGGTCTATGGCTATGAGGTTATTTAATAAAAACATGTTTATTTAGGCAAAGGAAACTTTTTACAAAAAGATCTAATCTCTTTTCTAACTTTAGAAATTGATTCTGGATCTAATATTACTTCGTTTATCCAACCAGCAATTCTTTTCATTTCTTTCTCTTCCATTCCTCTAGTGGTTATTGCCGGAGTTCCCATTCTAATACCTGAAGGACTGAAGGGCGGATTAGGATCAAAGGGAATCGTATTTTTATTAATTGTTATCCCCGCTTCTTCCAGTCTTAGCTGGGCATCTTTGCCAGTAACCCCTTTATTTCTCAAATCAACCAAAATTAAATGATTATCTGTACCGTTAGTGACCAAATTAAATCCAAGTTTCATTAATTCTCCTGCTAGAGCTTTTGCATTTTTAACAATCTGTTTTGCGTATTTCTTAAAAGCCGGAGTAGCCGCTTCTTTTAGGCAAACAGCAATAGCGGCAATGCTATTCTCATGAGGACCGCCCTGCAAACCGGGGAAAATCGCCTTATCAATCTTGGCAGGAAGCTCCGGGTCTTTTTTCAATCCTTTTTCTGTCACCATTATCATCCCCCCGCGCGGACCCCTTAAGGTCTTATGAGTCGTTGTGGTCACAATATGGACGAAAGGAACAGGACTAGGGTGAACTCCAGCAGCAACCAAGCCAGCGATATGAGCAATATCTGCTGCTAGATAAGCATCAACCTTACCGGCGATCTGGCTGAGTTTTTCCCAATCAAAAATTCGAGGATAAGCAGTTGCGCCAACCCAGATAAGTTTTGGCTTGTTTTCTAAAACCAGCTTTTCCATTGCGTCATAATCTAATAAGTTGGTTTTTTCATTAACACCGTACTGGATGGAATTAAAAAATTTAGCGGAAAAATTCACTTTCCAACCATGAGTTAGGTGCCCTCCGTGAGGTAATGACATACCCATTATCGTATCCCCTGGATTTAAAATGGCGACATAGACCGCTTGGTTTGCCGGCGAGCCAGAGTATGGCTGAACATTAACATGAACTACGCCGAATAGTTTTTTTGCCCTTTCTTGGCATAAAGTTTCGATCTGATCATAGTATTTAAGACCAGCGTAATACCTTTTACCAGGATAACCTTCGGCATATTTATCAGTCAAAATAGACCCAAGAACTTCCCGAACAGCTGGCGAGCTATGATTCTCAGAAGGAATCATTTCCAAAGAGGTCTTCTGTCTTTCTGTTTCCAATTCTACTAACTTCGCAATTTGAGAATCTTGTTTTTTAAGTTTTGGCATAATTTTTATTTAATAATAGCACTTTTTAAATCCTATTAATATCTGATAATCTTTTTTTCTTTTTCAGTCAAATCAATTACTGTCGACGGTTTATTGTTTAACAAATCTCCAGCGTCTATCACCAAATCCGGCTTTATTTCTTCCCCCTCAAATCCCTTTAAAGCTTCTTTAATTTCAGAAGATGATCCCTTGCCTGAAATGTTTGCTGAGGTTTGTGCTAATGGTTTTTTAAATCTCTCTAAAACTAAATTTAGCAATTTATAGTCCGGAATCCGCAAGCCGATTGTATCGTCTTTATAGACTAAGGGGGATAATATTTTTTTTCTTGCTTTTAAAATCGCAGTAACCTTATTATCCTTTAGAAACTTTTCCTGTGATTTATCAATGAAAGCCAATTTTTTGGCAGTTTCAATATCTTTTACAAAAACTGCCAATGGCTTTAACTTATCTCTCTTTTTAATTGCAAAAATGCTTTCCACTGATTTTTTATTCGTTGCATCGGATAACAACCCGTAGACAGTATCAGTTGGACAAACCAAAACCTCTCCTTTTTTTAACGATAGCAGACAAGCTTCGGCTGTTTCTTTAAAATTATCCTGAGAAAGCTTAAATATCCTCATTTAGAGCTTTTTAAAAAACGAGAAAATCTTACAATATCTCCTGGGTTGCCGAAATCCATCCAACCGGTTATTTTCTTAACTTTTACCTTTTTATCTTTTGCCAGAAGCGTGATAACATCTGTAATCTCATATTCTCCGCGGGAAGACTTTTTTATTTCAGGAAGCTTTTTAAAAACATCGGGGGTAAACTTGCACATTCCGGTATTGATTAGATTCCCGACATATTCTTTCGGTTTTTCTACTATTTCCTTCAAAAACCCATCTTCAGTGATAAGAACGCCGTACTTTTCCGGATTTTTATGGATCAAACCAGCTATATAGTTATAATTATCGTCTTTTTGCATTCCTTTCAAATCTTTAACTGGATAAAGGTTGTCTCCAAAAACCGAAAGAAAACTTTCTTTGCCGACAACATCTTTAACGCACATTATAGGACAGGCAGTACCATAAATCTTTTCTTTAGGGCCTAAAATTTCATGCTGATTTACAAAAGTAATCTTCAGGTTCTTAAACTTTTTAGCAAAATCGCTCTTTCTGTAATCTTCAACAAATTTCCTCATCAGATCTTCACGATAGCCGACAACTAAAATCAACTCCCAGTAACCTGCTTTCAGAAGATTGTCGAAGAGATAAGCTAAAAAAGGACGATCCTGAACTTTTATCAGGTGTTTGCTTTTATTCTTAGAAAAATGTTTCATCCGAGTTCCCTGGCCCGCAGCTGCTATTACAACTTTTCTAATCATTTTTACTGAAATTAAAAGCTTTTTTGTTCAGGTCTAAGTACTTCTCCGGAACTATTTTTGAAATTGCCTTCAGAACTGATTCTGATTTTAAAGGAATCAGTTTTTTATAAACAGCGTATCCTAAAAGAAAGATTCCGCTTACTACCTCGTTTCCTAATTCTCTTTTGCAGATATCGACGGCTTCTACCAGATATAATTTATTTTTTGGTATTTTATTAATGTTTTCCAAAATCTCTTCTTTCTTCAATGAACCTATAAAAGGCAAAGAATACTTATCTATTAAAAATTTAGTCTCCTTTCCTGCTCGATTAACGGCTCTTAAGCCCTCTAAAATCTCCAATCCTACTATTAAATCAGCTTGTCCATTATGGACTAAAGGGGAATAGATTTTCTTCCCAAACCTTACGTGCGTTTCCACGCTTCCCTCTCTTTGAGAAAGACCATGAAGCTCAGAAGACCTGACGTCGTAACCCTCGATGAAAGCAGCTTCATCGATAATAGAAAGTAAGGTAATTAAACCCTGTCCACCAATGCCGACGATTATAATATTAAAGTTATTTTTTTTCATAGAATTATTCTTTAGCCTGCCTTTTAGCAAGCAAGGCGCAAATCCTTTTGCAGACTATTAATGACACTTCGTCTTTTAATAAGAAATCTTTAATTGTTTCTTCAAGCTCCTGTGTATTGATCGGATCTAAAACCTTTATATATTTTACCCCGCAAGCTTTTGCTATTTCTTCTATTCTCAACTCGGTTGTGTCTTCCCCCATTCCTGTTTTTCCCATTCCAGGATTAGTTTGATGACCAGTCATTGCAGTAATCCTATTATCTAGAACAATAACTAATGGATTGGATTTATTGTAGACGGTATTTATTAAAGCAGATATGCCGGCATGGAAAAACGTTCCGTCGCCCATCAACGTTATCAGCTTCTGATCAGTGGATTTTTTAATTCCATGGCTTATTCCTAAAGAAGCTCCCATTGAAAAAACATAATCTTGAATATTATGAGGCGGATAACCGGCAATCATATAACAGCCGATATCGCCACCAATTATGGCTTCAGGCGCGAACTTCTTAATCACGGAAAAAGTATATAAGTGAGGACAACCTTGGCAAAGCTTTGGATAGCGCCTAGGAGGATTAACAACAGTAACAGCAGCTTTATCTATTTTAAACTTTCTCCCTGTTATTTCAGCTAAGGCCAGAGCAATCTTTCCTGAATCTAATTCACGGATTTCCGATAATAAATTCTTGCCGAAAACCTGAAGCTTTGGATTAATTTCTTTAGCTAAAACTTTAATCTCTTTTTCTAAGTGCCCTTCCAATTCTTCTGCCACTAAAACTTTTTTAAATTTCTTCAAAAAATTCTTAATTTTCTTTTCCGGCAAAGGATAGAAAAATCCCAGTTTCAAAACAGGAACATTTAAACCCAATTCCTCCATTGCCTCTAAGGTGTGAAGATATGAAACTCCAGATGTTACTATTCCCAAGCTTCCCGATGACTTTCCTGAAGAAACTTTGTTTATGGAAGACCCTTCGACAAACTGACGAATCTTTTCTATTTTTTCCAGAAGCTCTTTTTTCATCTCTAAAACCCTGGGAGGCATTGTGCAGAATTGATGAGGGTTTTTAATAAACTCTCCTTTGAGTTTTGGGCCTTTAATATTAGAGCCTAAAATTTCTACCGGCATTTTCTGGTGAGCAACCCTTGTTGTTGTTCTTAATATTACCGGCATACCAAACTTCTTTGATATCTCAAATCCCATTTTTGTAAAATCATAACACTCCTGCGGATCTGCCGGCTCTAACATTGGAATATGGCTTAAATAGGCATAGGCTCTTGAATCCTGTTCTGTTTGAGCAGAACTCCAGCAAGAAGGATCATCGCTGACGACTATAACCATCGGCCCTTTAGTCCCGGTATAAGCTAAAGGCAATAAACTGTCAGAACAAACATTCAAGCCAAAACTCTTCATATTTACTAGAGATTTCAAATTAGAGAAACTTGCTCCGATTGCCGCCTCTAAGGCGACTTTTTCATTGGTAGACCATTCAAAATAGACGCCGTTATTTTTTGCAATTTTACCGAAAATATCCCCCACTTCAGCAGCAGGACAGCCAGGATAACCGGAAACAAAATTGACTCCTGCCTCTAAAGCACCTTGAACTATTGCTTCATTACCTAACAATATTTTTTTATTCATATACTAAATAATAGCATTTTTATTTTTAATAGCAAAAATTATTATTTATCAATGGTGACAATGTTAATCAGCCTGCCTTTAACAAAGATTGTTTTTTTGATTTCTTTACCCTGAATTAATCCTTTTATCCTTTCTTGAGATAAAGCTAAATCTTTTGCCTCATTCTCCGCAATGTCCATGCCAGCCTCTATTTTATCACGTACCTTGCCATTTATCTGGATTATCAAAGTTATCTTTTCTTTTTTGATCAGTCTTTCGTCATAACTTGGCCATTTTTGCAGATGAACACTCCCTTTCTCGCCAATTTTCTTCCATAACTCTTCTGTAATATGCGGAGCAAAAGGGGCAAACAAAATCAATAGTTTTTCGATTATATCTTTTCCAACTTTATTCTGGTTACTACTAACTAGATTTAAAAATTCCATAAAAGCAGCAATCGCTGTATTAAACTTTGCATTATCTAAATCATCGCTGACTTTCTTAATCAAACGGTAAAAATCAGTTTGAATTCCCTTATCTGATTTTTTATTATCAGCGCAAGATAAAACTAAATTCCAGAACCTATCTAAGAATCTTCTTACTCCTACCATGCCCTTGGTATCCCAAGCGATCGCTTGGTCGAAAGGACCCATAAACATCTCATAAACTCTTAAAGTATCTGCCCCGTATTGTTTTACTACGCTATCTGGATTTATAACGTTACCCCAGGACTTAGACATCTTCCTACCGTCTTCTGCCAAAACCATCCCATGAGAGGTTCTTTTAGCATAAGGCTCTGACTGAGGAACAGCTTTAATATCGTATAAGAATTTATACCAGAAACGGGAATACAAAAGATGCAAGGTTGTGTGTTCCATCCCTCCGTTATACCAATCAACTGGCATCCAATATTTCAGTTTTTTAGAATCAACTATTTTATTGTCATTCTTAGGATCAAGATAGCGCATAAAATACCAGGAAGAACCGGCCCAATTAGGCATTGTATCGGTTTCTCTTTTAGCCGGACCTTTGCACTTCGGACACTTAACGTTTACCCATTTTGAAATAACAGCTAAAGGCGACTCTCCAGTCCCTGTCGGCTGATATTTTTTAACAAAAGGAAGCTTTATTGGCAGATCTTTTTCCGGCACCGGAACCTGGCCACATTTTGAGCAATGGATTATTGGAATCGGCTCGCCCCAATAATGCTGCCTTGAAAAGACCCAATCTCGAAGTTTGTATTGGATTGTCTTTTTACCTAGATTATTTTTTTCTAACCATTGAGTGATCTTTTCAATTGCTTCCTCTGAAGCTAGATCACTAAACTCCCCTGAATTAATCAGGATTCCATTGGAAGTAACTGCCTCTTCTCCATTCAAATACGTATTCCAAAAGAAAGTATTGTTCTTAAGATTTAGAAAACCAGCTACTGCTTTTTTATCCACCCAAGTTCCTTTATGATTTTTAGTGTGTTCTGGAGCTGGTTCAGAAAACTTATCAGAAGCTAACTCAATTAGAAAACATCTTTGTTTGGCATAACGATTAACATCCTTATGGTGCGCAAAAAACTTTGAATGAGCTTCGAAACCGATTTGTTTTACTGATCTAATATCAGAATAGCCTGTTTCTTCTACTGCCTCTCTTTTAGCGGCTTCTTCAAATGTTTCCCCATCTTCAACACCGCCTAAAACAAAAGACTTCCAGTTGAATTTTTCCCAGTCTAAGCAGTAATATTTATCTTCTTCCCAATGTTTGACAATAACGGCAACTGAGTTTCTCTTTACTACCGGTTTATCTTTTCTAACAGCGTCCTGGCCGCTTGCAGTCAAAAAGAACGGGGCAATCACTTGTTTAATAGGCAAATTATATCTTTTAGCAAATTCAAAATCTCTTTCGTCATGAGCCGGAACCATCATTACTGCTCCACCCCCATAAGTTGATATGACATAATCGCCAATCCAAATTGGCACTTTTTCGTTGTTTAAAGGGTTTATACAATAGGAACCGGTAAATACGCCTGTTTTTTCTTTTTCTAATTTAGTTCTTTCAAATTCGCTTTTAGCTTTCGACTGCTTGATATATTCTTCAACGGCTTTTTCATTCTCTTTTTTCACAATTTCCACTAGCAAAGGATGATCCGGAGCTAAAACAACGGCAGTTACTCCGAAAATAGTATCTATTCTAGTAGTAAAAACGTTTATCTTTTTAGTTGATCCTTCTATCTGGAAATTGGCTTCCGTCCCAAAGCTTTTTCCTATCCAGTTTATCTGCTGTGTTTTTATCTTCTCCAAATAATTAACTGCATCTAAGTCTTTTATTAATCTATCGGCATACTTCGTTATTGCCAGCATCCATTGTTCTTTTTCTTTTCGTTCAGACACGGCTCCGCATCTCTCGCACTTTCCATCCACTACCTCCTCATTAGCTAGACCAATTTTACAAGAAGGGCACCAATTGATCGGCATTTTCTTCTTATAGGCTAGTCCCTTCTTAAAAAGCTGTAAGAATATCCATTGGGTCCATTTATAGTATTTCGGGTCAGTAGTATTTATCTCTCTTTGCCAATCGAAAGAAAGACCCAGACTTTTCATTTGGCGTTTGAAATTAGCAATGTTTTTCTTTACCGTTATACTTGGATGAGTACCGGTTTTAATGGCATAGTTCTCCGCTGGCAGGCCAAAAGCATCCCAACCCATAGGGTATAAGACGTTAAAACCTTGCATTCTCTTGAAGCGAGCTATTGCGTCAAACGCAGAAAAACTCCTGCAATGCCCAACATGGAGACCGTCTCCTGACGGGTAAGGAAACTCAACTAGAATGTAAAACTTGGGCAACTTACTGAAGTCTTTAGCACGATAAAACTTATTCTTTTCCCAAAAGCTCTGCTGTTTTTTTTCTATTTGTTTAGGATTATATTTCATTTTAAAATAGTTTAAATTTTGAACAAACTCCTAGCATTTTCAGTTGTAACTTGAGCCACCTTTTCGTAATCTATTCCTTTCAAATCAGCGATTCTTTGAACGACATATTTTACAAAAGCCGGTTCGTTGCGTTCTGTTTTTGCTTCTGGCGGCGTAAGATAGGGACAGTCTGTTTCAATCAGGATCTTCTCAAGCGGGATTTCTTTTATGATATCATTTAAATCTAACTTGAAAATTATTCCATTAAAACCGATATAGAAACCCATTTTGATATATTCTTTAGCCTGGTCTAGATTGCCAGTAAAACAATGGATAACACCCTTATTATTACGCTGTTTTAATATTGTAATAAGGTCTTCGTGGGCCATCCGGCAGTGAAAGACCACTGGAAGATTCAATTCTTCTGCCAGATCAAGCTGTTTTAAAAAAACTTCTTTTTGCTTCTCTTTAAATAAAGCGGTTTTTGTCTTGGACTTTGGACGATAATAATAATCCAAACCGATTTCTCCAATAGCTTTTACTTTTGAAGATTTGGCTAACTCTCTATAACTCTCTGAATCAAACCCCTTATCTTCTTCATTTGTCTCCTCGGAGTCTGTTTTTACTTTGAAAAAATCTTTCCCTAGATGAATAGGATGAAAACCTACAGAAGCATAAACTCCCTGATTATGTTTCTCCGCCAATTCAACCGCTCTCTTGCTAGTCTCATATTGAGAACCGATATTTATCATCCAAGTGTTATTTTCTAAAGATCTTTTTATCACCTCTTCGGCATCTTCTTTATAGGCGTTAAAATTAAGATGACTATGGGTATCTATCAGTGTTGTCATGCTATTAGTTTTGGAAACAAAGATTCTCCCTTTTTCACTTTAAATTTTAAAAACTTTTTGTCAGAAAAACCCGTGCCTAGTTGCTGGAAAATTTTCTCTGATGTTTCTGGCAGAAATATCTGAAGAAGCTGAGCGATATGACTGATACAGACTAGAAGATTATAAACAGTTTGAGGATTCTTTGTTTCCCAGGGCTTTTCCCTATCAATATACCTATTGCAAAAACCAATCAGTTCCCAAACTGATTTCAAGGCTTCGTTGAATTTAAATTCATCCAAGAACTTTTTAGAATTGCTTCTGGTTTTTTTAATTTCCTCTTCAAACTCTGGACTTATCTCTGTCGCTTTAATCTCCATTTTTTCTGCTATTGTGATTGTTCTGGCTAATAAATTACCTATTCCTCCGGCTAAATCAGCACTATATCTTTCTTCAAATTTCTGATAAGTAAAATCGCCATCATCTGTAGGAGAAATTTCTCTTAAAAGATAATAGCGCACCGCGTCTGTGCCGTACTTTTTGACTAACCCGAACGGATCGATGATATTCCCTAAGCTTTTTGACATCTTTTGATTATTAATAGTCACAAAGCCATGGACAAAGATAATTTTAGGCAACTCTATTTTTAAGGACAGAAGTATCGCTGGCCAGATTAAAGCATGAAATCTCAGAATATCCTTGCCAATACAATGGACATCGGCTGGCCAGAGTTTTTTAAAATCTTTACTCTCCTTCTCGTATCCGATAACGGAGAGGTAGTTGCTCAAAGCGTCCGCCCAAACGTAAATCGTTTGAGTATCGTCTCCAGGAACAGGGAAGCCCCATTGCAAATCTTTTCTCGGCCTTGAAAAGCTTATATCCTCCACTCCCTGGTTAATAAAGCTGATCATTTCATTTTTCCTTGTTTCCGGCACAATCTTCAGCTTGCCTAATTCAATTGCTTTTTTTATCTCCAACCCATACTTAGACAAACGGAAGAAATAATTTTCTTCATTAATTGCCTCTGGTTCTTTCTGATGGACGATGCATTCCTTATTAACTAAGTCTTTTTGGGTAATAAACGCTTCACAGCCAACGCAATATGAACCTTGATAGTTCTTCTTATATATATCTCCATTCTTTTCCAGTCCTTCCCATACTTTTTTAACTGTCGGCCAGTGCCTTTCTTCATCGGTTGTTCTGATAAAATCGTCATTAGACAAATTTAAATCTTCTTTCAGATTTTTAAACTGTTTTGAAATCTTATCTACAAAGTCTTTTGGAGATTCATCAGCACCCAAAGCTGCTTTACAGATTTTAGCGCCATGTTCATCAGTTCCTGTAAGAAAAAAGACGTCCTCTCCCAAATAGCGGTGGTAACGGGCCAAAACATCTGCCTGAACCGATTCCAAGGCAAAACCGATATGAGGAGGGGCGTTTGTATAGGCAATACTAGTAGTGATATAGAATTTTTTGTTTATGTCTGCCATAATAAGTCATATTATCATAAAATTATGATTTTTGTCATTCATTTTGCCGCTGGCATCCTTATCGCTCTAAAAATCAAATCTTTGCTTTTTGTAATTCTATTGGCTTTTCTAAGCCATTATTTTTTGGATTTTCTTCCTCATCCTGAATACTCTGTACTGAATATAAGGAATAAAAAATGGAAAAAAACTAAATTAGAGTTTTTAAAAGTATTTATAGACCTAGGACTAGGTCTAATTCTCATTATCTTTTCCCACTACCTCGCAAGAGCAGACTATTTTCTACTTTTCATCGCTGTCTTCTTCGCCATCTTACCCGATATTTTAAATGTTTCAAAACTGCTATTATTTAATAATAGATTTTTAAAATATCATTTTAACTTCCACCAAATTTTCCACTTCCCAGATAATAAAAAAATCTCCTTTTGGAAGAGTATTTTTATACAATTTCTTGTAATCTTAGTCGGTTTTTATATCCTCCTAATCTAATTCATTTGAGCTGCTTCTTCCTCTTTCCTTTTTTCCAAAAACTCTTTTATAAACTCATAAAATATTCCGAAAACAGGAACAGCGAATATAGCGCCTAAAAATCCGAAAACCATACTGCCTACCACCAAAGAGAGTAAAACTAAAATTGGCGGTAATCCTATAAATTTCTTCGTTAAAACCGGCGATATAATATTATTTTCAATCTGCTGAATAATAATAAAGGCTACAAGAACGACAATTGCCTTTAACCAAGAATCAGAAACTCCGACTAAAAGAACTAATAATGTCCCTGTTATTAACGACCCCAAAAAAGGGATAAAATTCAAAACACCAGCAAGAAAAGCCAATATAACAGTGTATTCTATCTTGAAAAGATAGAATACGACAAAAGAGGCAATCGCAACAAACAAACAGGCAAGAATTCTAGCTCCAAACCAACCGCTTACTTTGACCTGGCATCTTTCGAAAAGCGCTAAGACATACTCTTCGTGTTTTTTAGAGGATAAAAGGCTCAAGACTCTTTCTACTCCTTTTTCTTCCAAAGAGATAAAAAAGGAAAGAGAAAGAATGAAAAAAGCAGAAGCAATTCCGCCGAAAAAAGTAGTTAAAGCGTTTAAAAGGCTGACTGATATTTCTTCTAGACCTTTTGTAGCAGTCTGTGTGAAACTCTCTAAGCTCTGAAAAGTTTCAATTTTCAGTCCTTCGAATATTGGATTGATCTTTTCAAAGTACTGCGGGACTAACTGAGAAAACTGCCTTATCTCCGTAATAAAAAGAGGCGCTGTCAAATAAACGATCAAACCTAATGCGCCGAAAATTGATAAGTATGTCAAAGTTACAGCTAAAAACTTTGGGATGCGGAGCCATCTTAAAAAGTTAACTGCTGGCTCGAGCAAAACAGAGATTATCAACGCAAAGAAAAACCAGATAACAGCATCTCTAACAAGATATAAAAGGTAAAAAATAGATCCGGCTAAGGCGATCTTTAGAATGGTATCCCAGGAAATATCTAATGTTTGGCGGTTTTCCTCCATTGATTTTAAATCTTTAGTAATTTTTCGAACTTTTCTTTTTCTTTAAACGGCCCGATCAAGGCTAAGTTTAGTTTCTCAGGCTTAAAAATATCCTCTGCTACCTCCTTTATATCATTTATGGTGACTTGGTCAATCTTTTTGAATATATCTTCGGCAGTAAGGATCTTCCCTTTTAGGATTTCTTGTTCGGCGTGAAAGAATGCCTGGCTGTCTGATGATTCTAATGATAGAAGCGTACTGCCCTTCAAATAATCTTTTGTTTTCTTCAATTCCTCTCTAGTTATTGGCTTGCTTTTAAAAGATCGGTATTCTTTTAAAATCAATCTTATAACTTCTTCAACGTTCTTATGATCAACGCCAGCCGAGGTAACCAAATAACCGGTGTCTGTAGAGTTCTCAGCGCTAGTTCGGATATAGTAAGCTAGCCCTCTTCTTTCTCTGACAGAGATAAAAAGCCGAGAACTCATATTTCCGCCCAAAATTGTAGCTAAAAGCCCTAAAGCATACCTTTTAGGATGGAAAAGGTTATATCCTCTTACCCCAAGACAAAGATGAGTTTGATCTGTTTCCTTGAAATGAATCAAACTTTCTGGTTTCTTCTGTCCTTCCTTTGTTATTACTTCTTGCTGGGAAGAAATCCTATTGATTCCCTTAAAATATTCTCCTATTTTTCTTTCAATAGACTGCGAATTAATATCCCCGGCAACGCAGATTACAGTATTAGCGGAAGAATAATGATTTTTAAAATAACTTATAATCTTTCCTTTATTCATTTCCAGAATGTTTTCTTTTTCTCCAATCACCCTCCAACCGGACGGCTGTTCTCCGTAAAGCACTTTCTCCCATAATTCTCCGACATAAGCCGTAGGGGTATCCAAGTACATATTAATCTCTTCAAGTATCACTCCTTTTTCCCTTTCTATTTCTTTCTCTTCCATTTTCGAATTCAAAAGAATATCAGAAATCCAATCTAAGGCAATATCTTGATGCTGGCTGGCAACTTTTGCCCAGAATCCAGTTACTTCTTTAGAAGTAAAAGCATTATATTCTCCACCAACTTTATCCAATGTCTCAGCAATATCTAAGGTACTCGGTCTTTTCTTTGTCCCTTTAAAAAACATGTGCTCCAAAAAATGAGAAATTCCATTTATTTCCTTTGTCTCATATCTGGAACCGGTTCCCACTAGTACCAAAAAGGTCACTGCCTTAGTGCTTTTCATCGGGATGGTTATAACCCTGATTCCGTTTTCGAGAGTATTCTTTTTAAACATATTTAACTTTTCTTGTTGATATAAACCTTGCCTTTAAAATCTGTTTAATCATTTTTATCCGGCCCAAAAATCCTTTCCAAAATCCCCATTTCTTTTCTTTGATAACCATGCTCAATCCCTTCAAAGTAGTATAAGAAATTGGAAGCTTATTAATCTTGCAATAATGATTCAGCCCGATTTCAATGGCAAAGCCTTTCACAAACTCCGGAGATAACTTTTCAAAAACAAAGCGTTTCATTGCTCTTTCTCCGCCTATCGCCAAAAGAGGATCAATCTTGATAATTAACTTTGGCAGACCGACATAGCGCCCCCTGACGCCGACGGACATGGTTGCTTTCCCTTCTAGGATCGGTTTAAGCAACAAAGAAACATGCTCTTTAGACAAACCGATTAAGTCTGCATCGAAGAACATTATAATTTCTGCATCGGTGCTCTTTACCCCTTCTTTCATCGCATTTGCCTTACCATTCCCTCCTTTTTTAGGCAAGCTTATTACTTTTGCTCCCAGATTTCTGCCGATTTCAGCCGTATTATCTGTTGACCCGTCATCAACTAAAATAACTTCGTCTATATCTGACGATTCTAAAAGCACTTTTAAAACATTTCCAACATCTGCCCCTTCATTGAGGGCCGGGATGATCGCTGCAATTTTCATTCTATTTTTTCTTTTAAATAAGCTACTAGGCTTTTAATTTCTATTCTTTCTTGCTTCATTGTGTCGCGATCGCGGACCGTGACATCTTCTTTTTCTAGAGTATCGAAATCAACTGTCACGCAAAAAGGCGTTCCGATTTCGTCTTGGCTGTAATACCGCTTTCCAATATTCCCCCTATCATCGAAAGCAATGACGAAATCTTTTTTCAACATATCAAATACCTCTTTTGCTTTTTTAACCAGTTCCGGCTTATTCTTTAAAAGAGGAAAAACAGCGACTTTATACGGAGCTAAACTCGGTTTCAATTTTAAAACAACCCTTTCTTTTTCTTCTACATATGATCCGCAGAGAACAGCTAAAACCGACCTGTCTACACCCCAAGTCGGCTCTATAACATGAGGGTAGAATTTTTCTCCAGTTTCAGCGTCTTCATACGGCGGTTCTTTAAAATGATTTTTTAAATCAAAATCAGTTCTATAAGCCAATCCATAAAGTTCTTTTTTTCCAAAAGGAAAATCGTATTCAAAATCAATTGTTTTTTTAGAATAATGTGCCCTTTCGCCATCTGGGACATCAAGTTCGTGTATATTCTTTTTATCCAGTCCAAGCTCGTCTATCATCCAAGACCACATTTCTTTCTGCCACATCTCAAATGTTTTCTTCCAGTCATTCTCTTTAATAAAATATTCTATCTCCATCTGTTCGAATTCTCTTGTACGGAAAATAAAATTGCCAGGGGTTATTTCGTTTCTAAAAGCTTTTCCTGTTTGAGCAATACCAAAAGGAATTTTTCTTCTGGTCGTATCTAGGACATTTTTAAAATCAACAAACATAGCCTGAGCAGTTTCAGGCCTGAAATACACTTTACTGGTATCATCTTCGGTCGGGCCTAAAAATGTCTTGAGCATTAAATTAAACTGTTTTTCTCCGGCTAGTTCGCCACTGCATTCGGGGCATTTGGAATTCAAGATTTCATCAAAGCGGAATCGGTTATGACATTTTTTACATTCAACTAAGGGGTCAGAAAAATTCTTCAAATGCCCGGATGACTCCCAAACCTTTGGATTCATTATCAGGGCCGCATCTATCCCGACCATATCATCTCGCTGATGGACAAAACGCTTCCACCAGATATTTTTTATGTTATTTTTCAATTCAACTCCCAGCGGTCCGTAATCCCAGGAGTTTGATAAGCCTCCATAGATTTCTGACCCAGGGAATATAAAACCCCTTCTTTTGCACAAAGAAATAATCTTTTCCATTAAGTTTTCTGTTTCTTTTAACATATATTTTATACTTTAATTTCTTTACTCCCTCTCGTCGGGATTTTCCGGAGGATTGGAAAAACCAGATAAAGTGGTATCTAAAACTTGTCCTTCCCAAATAATGTTCTGGTTCGTCCACTGGTCTTCGCCGGTAATCTTGGGCTTATTAACAAGAGTTATAGTTGTTCCCACCTGACTAGAGATTGGAGTTAAAGAAACCTGGAAAAAAACATTCGGCGGCGTGTTTGAAACGCCGGTACCAGCTGTTAAATCGCTGGCAACCGTCCAGACAATTTCACGGCTTGTGCTATCGAAAGAAAACTTTGAGATTTCAGTATCAGGCGAAATCTTGCCAGTCAAAACTACCCCTTGAGGTAAAGTCGCCCTTACTTTTATATTTTTAACATCATTGTAAAAGTTTTTAACTTGCCACTCGATTGTATAGGTAGTTGATTGGCCAACTGCCGGCGGAGTCGGACCTGAGTTTCCAAAAACTCCGTTATCCTCATACATTCCTCTTTGTAAAATCACCAGTCTTGTATTAACCTTTGTCTGGAACTCTTGGCTGATTTGGGAAATATTAACTTTATTCTTAACAATAGTGCTGTTCGGCTGGGTATAGGAAATTGGCCATTCATCTTTGAGCTTTACTTCAAACTCAACCTCTCCTTCTTCTTGGACATCCAAATTCCGAAGACTGGAAATCTGTTTCCAATCCCAGATAACCAGATTATCGTCAACTCTTGCTTCTCCTAAGCTAAACTTTATTGTTGAAAGATCAAAAACCAAACTATCAAGCTTGTTTATCAGGTACAAATTCTCAAAGGAAGTAGTACCGATGTTTTTAAAATATATCTTGTAGCGAAGCGTTTCTCCCGGAGAAGCGATATAATCAGCAGAATCATTGATTTGCTGAGAGATATATAGCAACGGCTCTATTGTTTCAACCTCTACTCTGGCTTCTTTTAATAGAATAAAGTCTCCATCCTGCCAGATGCCGATCTTTGCCCCGAAAGTTACCTTTTCCCCGGCTTGAGAGGTTAATCTGCCGTTAATTTTAATCCTTCCGCCTTCTGCTTTTTCTAAGCTAGAAATTTCCCATTCGGTCTTTTCCAGCGTCTTAGGGTCTGAATCTGAAAACTCAAACTTTTCAGGGTACTCAATAATTAATTTCAATCCAGAAAGCGAATAGTTTATATTGGAGAAATAATTAATTGAAAACTGGACTTCTCTGCCAGTTTCTAATTTCGTAGGCAAATCAAACTCTAAAGTTAAGGGGACTAAACTAATTTTTGAGGTAAAGGTCGTATTTGATTCATAACTAGCGCTTAAGTTTTTAGGACGATAGGAAAGATAGGCTTTGGCGGTTCTTAAATCGTTCTCTTTGCCAAAAACCCTAGTTTTAAGCTGGACAAATTGTTCATCGCCAGGATAAATGTCTTGTAGAACCTTAATCACCCTATTCTTTCCATCTTCCCCGACAGAATACTCCGGATATTCAAAGGTAAGCTTCGGTTCTTCTAAGGTAAAATCGCTATTGTTTTTATAGCGGATAGTATATTCAAACTCTTCTCCCATCTGGACAGCATCTGGCCCCAGGATTTCCAGTTTTAAGATGCTTTTTGAAAAAACCTGGCCGCTATAGTACCAATATCCGATTAAAACTATCCCGATGGCTATTAATATTAAAGAAAATAAAACTTTTCTGCTCATAGTATTTTATTGTATCAGATTATTTCCTCTTTTAAAAATCATCTTTAAGGGAATGAACTGAAAAAAGATGAAAGTAATAATCTTCTGAAACTTCCTTTAATAGCTTCAATGAAAAGGATTGAATTTTTAGCTTGATTATGGTCTGCCAGTCTTTTTCTGAAATCAGCCTTAATATCTTTACCAAGTCAGAATTAATTTTTATTATATTTTCTGCTTTATTCAAGCAAAGATTGCAAATTGCTCCGCCTTCATCTGAGGAAAAATAAAGATTGCTGGGATTTAGCTTCTTCTGGCAGATAACGCAATGAAACAATTCTGGCTTATATCCTAAAATGAAGAAGAGATTCCAGAGGAAATAATAATAGATTAATAAATATTCTTCGGTTGATAAAGAGTCTTTTTCTAACTTTTTAAGTGTTCCGTTCAACAAATTCCATAATTCTTCGTCTTTTTCTTCTGTCCTTAACAAATCAAAAGATTCGGCAATTTTATGAAAAACCTTAAGTCTGATCAGGTTTTCCCCTATATTCTTAAATTTCTTCAAGACAATCGCATCAGTCAAAGTCTTATAAGCCTTTCCTTGAATAAATTCAATTTCTGATAAGTAAAAAATATCTATGCCGCCCTTGAGCTTTGAGGCGATCTTTCTTATCGCCTTGCCGATAACCTTGATTTTACCGAAATCCTGGCTGAAAATAGTAAAAACCCTGTCAGCCTCCCCGTTGTCTTTCTTTTTTATAACAAAGCCACAAGTTCTATAATGAAGCGCCATATGTTATTTTTTGATTTCTGGAATCGCAACCCAATCGCTTTCTTCGCCTTCTTTTTTTATCTCTCTTTTAATATATCCTTGAGGTATATCTTTTTCGCTGGATATTTTAACAAAACTATTAGCTCCAACTTCCTTCAAAAATTGTTCATCGCTAGAACTAACCGTTGAAACGGTGGAGACGACGCTGGCCATCTGCAATTGAGGAGTATAACCGCCGATCTTTCTTAATGCCTTAACACTACGGATAAGCTCTCTTCTCTCTCCTTCTCTTTTTAATTCATCAGTCAGATTAATATCTAGTTCTGTCTCTTTCTCGATTTTTTCATCAAAAACTATTTCTTTTACATTAACTTCATCTTTTATCAATTCTAATAACTCTTCCTCCTTAATTAAATCTTGATTTTTAATTTTTAACTTTGCCAAGGGTTGTCTGACTTTAATTCCTAAAGATACTCTTTCTGCTAAAGCTAGATTAACGATCTCTCTAATTTTAATCATCTTTTTTTCAAGATCTCCATCAATATGTTTTTTATTGGCTTTCGGCCATTCAAATAAATGGACTGATTCTGGTCCTTTCCCCGTCTTCAACTGCTGATACATTTCCTCGGCAAAAAACGGCATTACCGGCGCTATGATTTTTAACAAACCAACCAGCGAGTGATAGAGAGTTCCAATTGCTTCTTTCCGGCCCTCTGCCTCTTCGTGGAATCTTTCTCTTGATCTTCGCAAATACCAGAGTGATAAATCATCGTTGAAAAACTCTTCAATTGCTAAAACAGAAGATGAAGCGTTATAGCTATCCAAGTTCTCAGTGACTTTTCCCACTAAGTTATTAAATCGTGAAATAATCCACTTATCCAAGATATTTTTTGATTCAGACTTCATCTCTTCTGGAATTTCATCATTTTTAACGTAGGTGCTGAAAAAGGTAAAAATGTTATAAAGAGTCAGAAGTTTGCCTTTTGTTTCGTTAGCATCAGCATAGCCAAAGTTAAGATTGTAGGCAGGATTCTGTCTGGAATACATCCAGCGCATCGGATCAGCCCCTATTTTTTCAACTGCTTCATCAAACCAGATGGCATTGCCCTTGGACTTATGCATCTCTTCGCCTTTTTCATCGCGAACAGAAGCAAAACCAAAAATGGTTTTTACCGGAGCAGTCCCCTCTAAAACCGTACTCATAACGATAAGGCTATAAAACCAATTTTTGAATTGGCCAGGAAACGACTCGCAAACAAATTCGACTGGAAACCATTTTTTCCAAAAAGAATGATCGCTGTCATATTTCATTGTCGAAAAAGGAACGATACCGGCATCAAGCCAGGGGTTTCCAACATCAGGAATCCTTGAAACTGATTTTCCGCACTTTGAGCATTTAATTTTGACCTCGTCTATCCAGGGACGATGAGGCGAATGGTTTTCGAATTTGTCCCAGCCTTCGATAGCCATCTTTTCCAACTCTTCTTTCGAACCAACCACTTCAAAGTTTCCGCATTCGCATTCAAAAATCGGCAGAGCCAGGCCCCAGTATCTTTTTTTAGAAATCATCCAATCGTGCATATTTTTCAGCCAATCCAACTCTCTTTCCAAGCCAAAATCGGGAATCCATTTTATTTTTTTAGTCACATCCACCAAAGGTTTCCTTAGCTTTTCCATTGAGATATACCATTCGTCAACAACCCGCCAGACCAATTCTGTCTTACAGCGCCAGCAAGTAGGATATCTATGAGTATATTTTTCCGTTTTGAAAAAGAATTCTCCTCCTTTATATTCCTTTAAATAATCAAAAATCAATTCCGGATTTGTTTTTGCGTTTTTGCCCGAAAAGCTTTCCATTCCATCTAAATAAACAGCGCTTTCATCAATAACGGCAATCACCGGTAACTTCTCTTTCTGACCTATTTTAAAATCCTCCTCGCCTGCCCCAGGAGCGCAATGGACAATGCCTGTCCCTTCGATTGCCGTAACCAGGTCTTTATCCAAAACAACGGTATGAAATGTTTCTGGATTCTCTTTTTCTGCCTCTTTCACCCTTGGTAGGTCATCAAAGGAAGCTTGGTATCTCAGCCCTGATAATTCTTTTCCTTTATATATCTTCTTCAAAGAAGCGCCGCTTAATATCTTTTCCCCTAATTCTTTCAATAAGATAACTTTCTCTTTTTTATCTTCAAACAAACCATAATCAAAATCCGGATTAAGAATCAAAGCAACGTTTGCCGGTATTGTCCAGGGAGTAGTTGTCCAGACTAAAAAATATACTCCTTTAAAATTTGGGTCTAGAATCGGCAGTTTAAAATATATCGCTTCATGAGTAATTTCCTTGTACTCTTCGGTTAGAATTTCATGCTGTGAGATTGCCGTTCCGCACCTTGGGCACCAGGGAACTGAGTCCCTGCCTTTATACAGATATTTCTTCTCGTGGCATTTTTTCAAAAACCCCCATATCGCATAGTTATTTTCATCAGACATCGTGTAATAAGAATTATCCCAATCCATCCATTGGCCCAGCCTGATTGACTGCTCTGTTTGGATCTTTGAATATTTTTTAACTCTTTCTTTGCATTTTTCAACAAATTTATCTATTCCGTACCCTTCAATATCTTTCTTTGTTTTAAAGCCTAGTTCTTTTTCAACCTCCACCTCCACCCAGAGACCCTGGCAGTCAAAACCATTCTGAAATCTTTCATCATAACCCTGCATCGCCTTGTATCTCTGGAATAAATCTTTGTATGTCCTTCCCCAGGCATGATGAACGCCCATCGGATTATTGGCTGTAATCGGACCATCCAAAAAAGACCAGGGTTTTTCCCCTTTTATTTTCTCCCTTAATTTATCGAAGATTTTATTCTCCTTCCAAAACTTTAAGATCCTTTGTTCAATTTGAGGAAAATCTAATGTCATGTTTTGTTATTCTATCTGAATAAAGCGATAATTTCAATAAGACAACTACCTTTTTTGTAAAAAAAGAGAGAGCGTGCATGGTTGCATACCCCCTTTACGCCGCGAACGAGGATTTTAAGCGTTCGAAGCCTGAATGTTACTGCGGAATGAAGCCTGAAGCCGAGCCAAAGCTTTTGCCGGCACTCCCGACAAAGTGCGCACCGAACCTGACTTCTTCATCGTCGAAGTCGAAAAACGGGGCGTTTCCAAACCGATTATCGCCGACGTTGGAAAACTCATCGCCGACACAGTCGATAAAGAGGTCCCTATGGCACTGGAGTCTCCTCGGGTGTGTCAGAAGCATTATGCCAACGGCAAATGCTCCAAGACCGAATTCCCCAGCATCCATGATCTCCAATACTCGGCACACCGAATGATCCCTGTAACGAAGACCAAATTGGCAAGGAACCACGAGGATATCGTGATCTTTTTGCTGGTCAGCAATGACCTGGAGCATCTCAGCTGTCCTGACAGACTGCCGAAGATGCTGGTCATTAATCTGGCCAACACGGTAGTTGTAAAGCTTACCTCTCCGAGTCTTCTCAATCAGGTCCAGAATCCTCTGAACCGCTTCTGGGTAGGTCTGTGCGATCTTTTCCCACCTCGGGATGGCGAACCATCCTTTGGCATTTGGAGGAAGCGGACGCTTGACGATCTCTTCGTCAGCGGAACCGATACCGGGGAAGAGCTGACACAGAATACTGGTCTGCTCCGTAATCCCCTTCACGTAGTCAACAACGACTGATGTGGTCAATAACACAGGCATCTTCTGTCCTTTCTAGCCGCAGTAGCGACTGTTTACAAAGTGCTTGTTGCAAAAGCCCGCAACTAGGCAACTAAACACTCCGTCTAGTATGGATAGACTATGCCAAATATATGAATTAGTGTCAAGCGCTTAAAAGGCGCTATTTCTCCCAAATGAATTGCCTTGTTTTTACTGAGTCCGAAGCGAAATCCCTAACACAATCCTCGTCTGAGTTTATAACAAGAAGCTTGCTGTTGACACGGAAGTCTATTCCGCAGGAAGAATCAAGGGGTAAATCATAAATCTTTCCATCGCTAGCATCGATGACAACGCCTGTCTCGCAATTTGTCCCGCATTCCCAAGAAACGACGATATAACGGCCAGAAAAATTAATTCCTTTCTCAATTTCTTCTTCTATCTGATCCTTATGCTCTTTCGCCTTGCCATTACTTGAATAATCGATTGTTGCTATTTCGCCCGTAAAATTATCTGAAACTATATATTCATCAAAATTTGGAGCTTTACTTTCTGGCCGCTCCTTTTCGTATAAAAGTATAAAAATATCTGCAGCGATCAAAATAACCATTACCGAAACAATCAATACCAATAGTTTTTTATTCATATATATTTATTATTTCACATTTTCTTCGGGCTAGAAATACCCATCAGCCCTAAAGTGTTCCTAAAAACAATTCTTGCCCCTAGAATTAAAGAAAGGCGCGCTCTAGATAAGTTTCTGTTGTCGCTTATAACTAGGCACTTTTCATAGAATCTATGAAAAGAGTCTGCCAAATCAACCGCATATTGGGGCAATTGCTGAACCTGGAAATCTTCAGAGATATCTTCAATAATCTCCGGCAGTTTTATAAGCTGCCTTATCAGACCTAACTCTTGCGATTCTTTTAATAACTCAAGGTTTGGCTTTTTGAACAATAGAAAAACGTTTGCCTTTCTAAGAATGCTACAAATACGGGCATGAGCATATTGGACGTAATAAACTGGATTCTTCACTGATTGCTCTTTAGCCAAGCTTAAATCAAAATTCAAATGAGTATTGGCTGACCTCTGTAAAAAGAAGAATCTAGCGACATCCAAACCAATTTCATCAAGCAACTCATCTAAGGTTACATAGATTCCCGTTCTTTTCGACATCCTTACCTCCTGGCCGTCTTTAAGGAGACGGACCATCTGCATTACAATCGGCTCTATCTGATCTTTACCATAACCTAAAGCTTCAGCTGCCGCTTTCAATCTGGCAACATAACCATAATGATCGGCGCCTAAAAACAAAATATTCTTTTCAAAGCCACGTTTAATCTTATTCTTAAGATAAGCGATATCAGAAGCAAAGTAAGTCCTTATCCCATCGGTTCTGATTAGTACTCTGTCTTTATCATCATCCAGCTCTTTAGATTTGAACCAAACTGCTCCTTCGCTTTTATAGGTGAATCCATTTTTTGTAAGATCATCAATAACTTGATCTACTTCTTTTTTTTCATAAAGGCTTTTCTCTGAAAACCAGATGTCAAAGTTGATTCCCATTCTTTTTACTGTCGGTTTTATCATTTCATTAAAAATAACCATGGCTGATTTCTCGCCAACTTCTTTCGCCTCACCCCTTTTTATTCTCTTATGCAGCCCTTCGATATAATCTCCTTGATAAACCGCTTCCGAGTCCTTCAAGACTGAATGGCCAAGCTTGATAATCTGCTCTCCTTGGTCATTGATATAGTATTCTCTTGTAGCTTCATAACCCGCTTTTTCTAAGACACTAGCTAAAACATCTCCGCAAAAGCCTCCCCGGCCGTTACCCAAAGTTAAAGGACCGGTGGGGTTGGCTGAGATAAACTCAATATTTATTTTCTTGCCCCCTCCTATTTTTGATTTTCCAAAGTCATCCTTCTTTTCCAAAATATCTTTAAGAGATTCTCTTAAATAATCATCAGAAAAGAAGAAATTAATAAAACCAGGAGCTTCGCCAGTAATTATTTTAAAAACTGACCTTGCTTCTGGAAGTTCAAAGACTGCTCTAGAAAGCTCTCTCGCCAGCTCTAAAGGATTCCTTTTGATAATCTTTGATAACTGCAAAGAGACATTGCTGGAATAATCGCCGTTATCTTTATTCCCCGGATATTCAACCGTAATCTTCGGCATTTCAAAAACAGGGAAGGTCTTGTTCTTTTGAAGATTTTCTATCGCTTCTTTTATTAATTCGCTGATCTTTTTCTTCATCATATATTAATAATATCTCATTTTTTAGCAGAAGGAAATAGCCCTCAATGGTATTGACAAACGATTAAAAATATGCCATAGTAATAAGCGTAGGAAGCGGGCTGAAAAGCCCCTTTTTATTAACGATTATGACCAAAGAAATCAGGTATTTATACTCAATACTTCCAATTTATCAAAAGCCAATTCAAAAGGTGGCAATAGCTCTTTTTGCTATTAAAAAGATCTTACCTTCTTTCTTAAACTTAATGCTTTCTGTTAAAATCTGGTAGAATAGAATCATAATATGAAAATATTCGCCCAGAACAAAAAAGCTAATTTCAACTATGACATCATGGAAAAGTTCCAAGCTGGCATGGTTTTGATCGGCCAGGAAGTGAAATCAATCAGATTGGGAAGAATAACCTTAGAAGCCTCTTATGTTGTTTTAAAGGGAAATTCCGAGCCATATTTAATCGGCGCCAAGATTCCTGCCTACCAGCCTAAAAATGCACCTGTGGACTATAACCCTGAACAATCTAGAAAGTTGCTTCTATCTAAATCTGAGATAAACTACTTAATCGGCAAAACAGCTCAAAAAGGCTTGACTTTAGTCCCCTTGAAAGTTTATACTAATGGTGCTAAAATAAAGCTCGAATTCGGAATAGCAAAAGGAAAGAAGAAATTCGATAAAAGAGAAGACATTAAAAAAAGAGAAGCGGGCAGAGAAATGGCCAGAGCGATGGGAAGAGTATAACAACGCGGGGGTGAATGTTTTGATAGGAGTCCTTTCACAAAATAAGCAAACCGAGTACTCTTAAATCTCGTAAAACTTTAAGAACAAATAAGTGTCAACTTATTTAAAAAACCAGCATTAGCTTTTGCTTAATGCTCATCTTCCCTGCTAATTCCTAATAGGCAGATGAAGGTGTCATATATTTAGGATATTCAGCTTTCCGTCCCAGAAAGCCGAAGAAATGAAGGGACTAAAGATATTAGATTTTTGTCTGTTTCATACCTAATATCTTAAAATGAAACAGTCTAAGTTTGTAGAATTATTTTGTAAAAACTTCTAGACCCGGGTTCAATCCCGGCATCTCCACAAAAATATTAAGCCAAAAAATTGCAACATAGAATACTAATAAACAATTATATAGTGGCGAGAGAGGTAAGAGTTGTCGATGAAACTGGAAAACAACTGGGAATAATGCCTCTTGAGGAGGCATTACGCATATCCAAGGATAAAGAGTTAGATTTAATCCAAGTTACTGAAAAAGCTGTTCCTCCCGTCTGCAGAATCGGCAATTTCGGCAAGTATTTATACCAGCTTCAAAAAAAAGAAAGAAAGGTCAAGCAAGTCGGAGGAGAATTAAAGGAAGTAAGAATAGGTTTTAACATTTCTCCGCATGATTCGGAAACTAAAGCAAGAACAGCTGAAAAGTTTTTAAAGAGCGGAAACAAGGTGAAAGTATCAATGCCTTTGAGGGGAAGAGAGAAAGCCTTAGGAAACTTTGCCAAGGAAAAGATGATCCAATTCCTCGACTTTCTTGAGACAATAATCCCGATAAAAGCTGAAAGAGAATTAAAAAGAGAACCGCGTGGTTTCGCAATAATAGTTTCTAAAAAATAATATGAAAGCAAGACAAGCAATATTAAAACGTTTCAAAATAACTAAAACCGGCAAGGTCCTGAGAAGGCCTACCGGTCAAAACCATTATAGAGCGAAAAGAACCGGCCAGCAGATCCGAAGAAGCCGGAAGATGGTTACGGTTTCGAAGTGGGAAGCAAAGATGATAAAGCAAATAGTGGGAAAAGTTAAATAATCACTAAGATATACTTTTATGGTAAGAGTTAAAAAAGGCTTAGCCGCACACAAACACACAAAGCATTTGCTGGAGTATACCAAGGGTTTCCGCTGGGGAAGAAAATCGAAATACAAACTAGCCAAGGATGCCATAAAGCATGCCTGGAAGTGGTCTTATCGAGACAGAAAGAATAAGAAAAGAGCATTCAGAAGGCTCTGGCAGACCCAGATTAATGCTGCCTCTAGAAAACAAGGTATCTCTTACAGCCGGCTGATCAATGCTTTAAAGATAAACAAGATAGAGATAGATAGAAAGATCTTATCCCAGCTGGCAAAAGAAAAACCGGAAATATTCGAAAAGGTTGTAGAATCAGTGAAGAAATAAAAAAGCCCCGCGAAAGCGGGGTTTTTAGTTTGATATTGATAGAACGAGATCGTTCGCTTTCTTTAAGATTTCTCTTGCGTTTTTGAAGGTCAGCCTTTTAAACGCTTCATCATATGGCAGCCATTTATATCCCTGATGTTCAGAAGAGATTTTTATCTCTTTTGTTTTAGTTTCAGCTAAGTAGAAAAACACTAACTTAAAAATCCAAGGCGCTTTTTTATTTTCTTCTTCAGACAGGTTATATTTAGAACGGAAAGAATACTTCCTGTATTCCCTGAACCCATCGATAATCCGCAGATCTTTCAATCCCGTTTCTTCCTCCACTTCTCTCTCGGCAGTAGTAATTTCATCCTCTCCTTCTTCAATATGGCCCTTTGGAAACTCCCAATGGCCAGACGGATAATGTAAAAGAAGGTAATAAACCTGATCACCTTCTTTTCTGAAAACTATTGCTCCAGCTGATTTTTCTTTTGGCATTTATTTAAAACACTTTAATAATTTTTCCAACGACTGAGTATTGACTATATCTTCTTTCTCTGCCCAACCACGGCGAGCCTGTCCTATTCCATATTCTATCTGAGCCATCTGCTCCTTTTGATGAGAATCAGTGTTGATAATCATTCTTACGCCCATTTCTTTTGCTTTCCTGATATTCGTATCCTTTAAGTCTAATCTCTCCGGAGTAGAATTAATCTCCAAAATAGTTCCTGTTTCTTTCGCTACCTTTAGTATCTTATCGAAATCAATCTGATACTCATCGCGATATTTCATTATTCTCCCTGTTAAATGGGAAATAATATCAATATTCGGATTTCTCATTGCTTTGATAATCCTTTCTGTCATTCTTGATTTTTCCATCTTCATTTGCGAATGGACTCCGGCAATGACATAATCCAGCTTTTTTAATTCTTCATCTTTGATATCGGATGAACCATCAGCCAGAATATTTGTCTCGCATCCTTGGAGAATCCTGAACTTAGGACCTATCTTTTTGTTTATTCCATCTATCTCTTTTCTCTGCTGAGCCATCTGCTTTTCATCTAATCCATATTCTATTCTCAAAAACTTTGTGTGGTCAGAGATCCCGATATATTCATAGCCAAGTTCTTTTGCAGTCTTCGCCATTTTCTCAATAGAATCTAATCCGCCATCCCAATCTGTATGGCAATGGAGATCTCCTTTGATATCTTTCAATTCAACTAACTTGGGCAATCTTCCTTTCAGCTCTCCTTGATTTTCTCTTAATTCTGGAGGGATAAACGGCAAACCAATAGCTTTATATACCTCCTCTTCTGTCTTGCCAGCTATCATCTTTGAACCGCGGAATAAACCATATTCATTAAGCTTCAATCCCTTGCTGATGGCAATCATCCTAGTAGCAATGTTGTGCTCTTTCGATCCGGTAAAGTATTGAAGAGCTGAACCATAGCTTTTTTCCGGGACTATTCTCAGGTCAACATCGAAACCCTGTTTCATCCTGATTGATGCTTTAGTCGATCCCTTAGCCCAAATCCTTTCAATTCCAGGCAAAGAGCAGAAAAAATCCATAACCTTGCCGGGGTTGTTAGAGACAGCTAATAAATCGGCATCGCCGATAGTCTCTTTCATTCTCCTGACCGAGCCAGCCGTGCTTATTTTTTTCACTTCTTTCAAGCTGCCAATCTTGTTTATTATCTCCTTAACCACGGGCATTATCTCTCCCAATAAAAATCTTCCCTTATCCCGCTTTAAAAAAACAATACCTTCCAAGATATTCTTTTCAGTCTTCTCCCCAAAACCGAATAAAGGCGCAACTTTATGCGCCTTTGCTGCTTTCTCTAAATCTTTTACAGATTTTATCCCTAATTTTTCGTAAAGTATCTTAGCCTTTTTAGGGCCGACGCCCTCTATCCTTACCAGCCCGTCCAAATCAATAGGCAGCTTTTTCTTGTATTCTTCATAAATTCTAATTGTTCCGGTCTTTAAACATTCCTCAATCGCTTTTCTGATTCCTTCGCCAACACCAGGAATTCTTTTCAAAGCCTCTGACCCTCCTTTTTTATAAATTTCTTCCACGTCTTCTTCTAATGATTCTAAGGCCATAGCCACTTTTTCGTAAGCATAAGGTTTGAATGGCACCCCATCCATTTCCAAATACCTAGCTATATCATACAAAATTTTAGCGATCTCCTGGTTTTTCATAAATTGACTTCCTCAAAAGGAGACTTTATGGGAAAAACCATATGAATTCCTTTGTTTTTTGAAGAAATATCCTTGCGGATCAATATCAATAATGAAGCGGAAATAATAGTAAGAACCCCGGCAAAGATGAAAACCACATTAAAACCAAAAAAGGATGCTGCAATTCCCCCTAATGCAGCCGCAACGCCAGCCCCAACCCCGATAAATGTGCTTTCTAATCCCCATTCCAGCGCTTCTTTACCCTTATCGATATGCCTGGTAAAAATAGCCATCCAAGAAGGAACGACTAATGACATCGCTATTGAATGAATGATTTGAGCAACATAAATATGCCAAGGCAGAGAAGCAACCAGATATAGAAAGGGAACAAGGGCAGTTAAAAACGTTCCTATAACCATGAAAAAGAAATCATCTTTTTCGCCATGATTCTTATCAAGATATTTACCGATTGGAATCTGTAAAAATGATTTTGGAATCCAATAAAAAAAGGCTGACAGGCCTGCTATCCCTAGGGCCTGGCTTAGATCTCCTCCAGTAATTTTCTGAGCAATAAACAAAGCGAAAATAGGACTGGCTAACCCCCAGCCGCAATTTAAGATAAAATCACTGGTAACTAAGATTATAACAACTCGATTGATGGCTTTAAACATAATTTTAAAAAGTAATTAAAAATTATTATTCTATTATACTTTAAATAACAACAAATCAAAAATCCCCTTTCGGGGACTTTTGAAAACTTTCTTTTTTAAGAGAATAGATATCTGATCTTTTTAATCGTGTAAGTCGTCTTTATCGGCGAAGAAATAACAATCTTCTCTCCTGCTCTATGGCCTAAAAGCGCTTTGCCGACTAATGATTCATTACTAATTTTTCCTAAAGCAGGATTTGCTTCAAGAGTCCCGACAATAACGAACTCATCCTTTTCCCCGTCAATCGATATTGCCACTGTCGAACCTATTCCAACAACACTTTGCTGATCTTTTGAGGGCTTCTTTATTATTTCGTAGTTCTTTAAAATATTCTCGAGCTCTTCTATCCTTGAGCATAGCAAGCTTAAGTCTTCTTGAAAATCAAGATACTCAGAACTCACGTCTTCAGATTCAAAAAGTTTCGGCACTTCGCCTTTTGTTTTTCGATCTTCAAGAGCGAGCAAGTCTTTATACTCTTCTTTCAGTTCTTGCAGTTTTTGCTTAGTAATATAGAACTTATTTTCTTCCATTTTTAGCCCAAGACATTTTTAGAGGGTAATGTCTATTATATTGATTTGAATTGTATTGTCAATCTCTAGTAAACTACCTTGTTCAGAGGAAATTCTACCATTCCCTCGCACCCTTCTTTTTTCAGTTTTGGCAGTATTTCTCTGATCTCTTTTTCATGCCCGACAGAGACAACATCATAAAATTCAGTACCAGATATTCTTGTAACTGTGGGGTTTTTCAAGCATGGTAAAATCTTTAATACTTTCTTAAGTTTATTCTCTGGAACGTGTATTGCTAGCCCGAATATATCTTCACTTTCAACCGCGCCTTTCAAAAGAGTAGCCAAATCTTTTATCTTCTCTTTTTTCCAATCGTCTTTCCAAGAAGATTTATTGGCAATCAGCCTGGTAGAGCTTTCAAAAACTATATCTAGAATTTTCAGGTTATGTGCCTTTAAAGAAGTCCCTGTTTCAGTCAAATCTATAATAGCATCAGCAAATCTCGGCGGCTTAACCTCTGTTGCCCCATAAGAGAACTTTACTGTCGCTTTTACTCCGTTTTCCTTCAAATAATCTTTTGTGATATTGACTATCTCAGTGGAAATGATCTTCCCCTCTAAGTCTTTAACTGAATTTATTTCTGAATTCTCGGGAGTTGCCAAAACCCACTTTACCTTCTTAATTTTCTGCTTAGCGTATTTTAAGTCGCATATTTCTATAACATCTGCCCTTGTCTCCTTTATCCAATCCTCACCGCTAATGCCCACATCTAGTTTTCCCTCTTCTATATACTTGGGAATTTCCTGGGGCCTCAATAAATATCCTTCGATTTCTTTATCATCAAAATTGACAACGTAACTTCTCGGTGCAATTTTTATATCAAAACCAGCAAGTCCAAAAACTCTTAAAGTATGTTCCTGTAAAGATCCTTTTGGCAAACCAATTCTTAATTTTCTCTCTTCCATAGAACGTTTAAGCTATTACTTTTGTAAGGGGAAATTCGATGATGTCAGTGCATCCTATCTTTTTTAATTTAGGAACAAGCGTCCTAATTTCTCTCTTGTGGGCAACGGTAAAGACATCGAACCAATTCTCTCCCCTTAAATGGGTTACGGTTGGTTTTTTAAGAGCGGGGAGAACTTTAAGAACCTCTTCCATCATGCTATTAGAAGCATGAAGCATAAGGCCAACCATATCTATTCCAATTCTTGCTCCTTTTAATAAAAGCCCTAAGTTTTCAATTTTTTCTCTTTTCCACTTATTCTGCCAGCTTTTTTGGTTGATAATCAACACCGGTATAGTTTCCATTAAAACATCAATAACTTTCAAGTTATGAGCCCTTAAAGTATTGCCAGTGTTAGTAAATTCAACTATGGCATCTCCTAGCATAGGAATTTTAGGTTCAGTTGGCCTATCTGACCATTCAACCTCTGCCTTGATTTTATTTTTCTTTAAATATTCTTTGACGATTTCCGGTACTCTGGTAAGAATCTTTTTACCATTAATATCTTTTAGGGACTTAAATTTTGAATCTTCGGGAACCGCTAAAACTAGTTTGCTATTCCACCAAACTTCTTCGCCATAGTTGAGTTTTACAACTTCAACTACTTTAGCTTTTTGTTCCAAAAGCCAGATCTGCTGGGTTATCCCAGCATCTAATCTTCCTTCTGCTACGTAAGAAGCGATTTCTTCTGTTTTTGCCAGAAGACAATTAATTTCAGAGTCATCTATTTTCAAACGGTGCAAAGCATTCTCTGATTCAACATTATAGCCGGCTGCTTCAAAAAGCTTTATAGTCTGGCCCTGCCACTCTCTGCTTGGAAAACCAAGATTTATCTTATTTTGTTTTTTTTCCATAATTAATTTAGTTATTTAAAAAATTTTTTTATAAAAACAGGTCTTATTACCTGTATGGCAAACGCTACCTGTTTGGATGACTTTTAGTAAAAGAGTATCGTTATCGCAATCGAGAAAGATCTCTTTTAGTAATTGGAAGTTACCAGAAGTTTCTCCTTTTGTCCAGAGCTTTCCTCTTGTCCTAGAAAAGTAAGTGACCTTTCCTTTTTCCAACGTCTCTTCTAGAGCCTCTTCGTTCATAAAACCCAACATTAGAATTTTGTTGGTTTCTACCTCTTGAGTAATCGCTGGAATCAATCCGCCCATTTTCTTAAAATCAAGCTTTTTTATAATATCTTTTGTTTTCATTCGTTTATTCTCTTAAATATCCATTTTTAGAATTCTTTGATTATACACCCTAATTGTGCTCAAGTCTATCCTGCTATTTCAAAAAGCGTTTTTTGCTTTGGCGCCTTTTTTTGTTCTCCTTTTGAAAAAATCTTAATCTTTCCATAAACGCCGTCAAATCCCGGATCGATAGATACTTTTCCTTCTCTCATTCTTATAATGCCTTCAGCTATCTCGGGGGTGGTAGCCTTTTCAAGTTCTTCTTTTGAAGATTCCAGTAGAACTTTGAATTCGTTGCCGACCCTTTCAATCAAATTATTATACTCTTTCAAAACCTCTTTTCCGCCAGAGAGCTTCCCTTGAGATTCAGCGATTATCTCCTCCAGTGGGATCAGGCTCTTAAAGGGAATAAGATTCTCAGGTTTGAACCCTTCCAGCCGATCAGCCAATTCTTCCACCCTGTTTAAAACGCCTATTGTCAAAGGTTTTCCGCATTTAGGACAGATATTATTGTATTTTTTTGATTCTTGGGGCGATAACCTTATCTCACAAATCCTATGTCCATCGTAATGATATTTCCCTTCCTCAGGGAAAAATTCAATAGTATAAAGAAACTTTTTGTTATCTTTTGATTTGATTGCTTCCGTGATAGCGCTATAGCTGACTTCTGTTTCAAAAACATTTGCCTCCCTGCCCAGTTTAGGACCGCTATGGGCATCGCTATTTGAGATCAAGGTAATTTTGTCTAAAGAAGATAACCTCCAATTCATTGCTGGATCGCTAGATAATCCCGTTTCCAAAGCATAAATATATTTTGAGTAATCTTCAAAACATTCCTCGATAGAATCAAATCCTGATTTAGAACCGAAAATACTGAACCATGGCGTCCAGATATGAGCCGGTATTATCAAACAATCGCCTGAAATATTTAAAATAATTTTTGCCAACTCTTTAGCGTCTAGCCCTAAAATCGGCCTGCCGTCTGATTTTATATTCCCGATCCATCCTAATTGGGCATTAATTTTTTCTACTACGTCGAAAGAGGGAGCAAAAACTAAAATATGGATTTTTCTGACTTTATTATTTTTTGAATAGATACAGCTGATTTCAGCTGTTAAAATAAAACGAGTTGGTGAATCGCTCTCTTTTAACTTAAATAAACCAGCTTCTGCTGGTTCTAATTCTTTTTTCAGAGATTTAAACCACTCTGGATGGGTAAAATCTCCTGTCCCCAAAACTTTGATACCCTTGATCTTTGCCCACTTATCCAGGTTTCTCAAATCCATTTGTGGGGACGTAGCTCTTGAATACCTAGAATGAATGTGAAAATCTGCTACAAACTTCATTTTGAAATTAAGCCACCTTGATAGCTCAGTCTATAAATATTCTTGCCCTCTGCAAATATCTTTTCTTCCCCATGGAATCTTTCTAGGGTTCCTTCTCCTGCGTCTTCATAACGAAATTCCTTTTTTTCTTTCTCACACCTTTCTCCAAAACGGCATTTATCTTTCAGGCTAGACAGGGTCTGTTTTAAAAACTCAGTTGCTTTTTCCGATAGTTGATCACCGAAATAACTCATACCCCAAACCGGCTTTAGATTATAATAAACGATTTCCTGACCAATAAAGCTTTTTTTACCATCGAAATAAATATCTTGATAAAACCAGTCTCCTCTCCGAAACTCTAGCTGTACTGAACCCCTTAAGCGTGGATTATCAACGGGTACTCCTTCTCCGGCATAACCATTATAACGGCTCGCAGATACAAACTTTTTTAAGTCTTCCAGTTTAAACCCGCTTAAACCCATCAAACCCGTTTCTGGAAATCTGAATTTTCTTCCTTCATCAATTATTTTTGTTAAAATATCCCCCAAATCTTTCTTATCCATCAAAAATCTATGGTAGGCGCTCTCAGCCTTAAGATCTGTCGGCGTTTCAAATACTAAGTTCTTACTTTTATTCTCTTTAGCGATTTCAAAAAACTTATTTGCTGGCACTAACCAAACATATTCCATAACATCTTGAGCAACAATATCAAAATAGACAAAAAGAAGATACCAATCCTGATCCTGGCTCAATTTGTTTTTATAAACTTCGGAAGTATAGATACTCTCCTCTTCGTTTTTCTCGCAATATCCCAATTTAAGAGAAACTATAGAGCCTTTACGGTATTCACCTCTTTTTTTAACTACTAAGTCAGCAACAACCGGACCAATTGCTGGTTTTAAATTAATAAGATGACCGCTGGCCCCAGTAGTGATCCAATCAATAATCTTATTTTCAATTTTTTCTTTTGTATCTATCTGATTGCTAATTTTCTTCATCTTTTTTCGAAAAAACTTTTTCTTCTAATGGTCTTAAAACGGCTAAAATCCCTAAAGTCAAAAGAGCGGTAGAAACAGCCACTAGATATAGTTCTATCCCAACAGCTATCCCGATAGCGGCTACTACCCAAATTCCGGCTGCAGTTGTCAGGCCCTCTACTTTAGAGCCATGATGCATAATTAAGCCAGCACCGATGAATCCAACCCCCAAGACTATGCCGGATATAATACGGGAAGGATCAAAACTCACTCCGATCACATCCAGTTGCTGGTAGAAAGATTCGCTAGAAATTATTGTAAAAAGGGCGGAGCCCAAGCAAACTAAAGAATGAGTTCTTAAACCAGCTGCTCTTCTCCGATATTCCCTCTCTAGCCCAACTAATCCCCCCAACACAGTCGCTAAAAAAAGCTGAAGAACAATTTGAATTTGTGAATTAAATAAAAAATCCATAATCACTATAAAATTACGAATATGAAATTATTCGTATCTTAGTAAAGTTAATAATCTATACTTTGTATACTTTATATCCCTCTCTTACTTTTTCTCCAACTTTCAAACCGACAGAATCGCCCTTCTTGGCTGTTTTAACCTTTTCATGCTCAATCTGCATTGAATCAACAACTTGGTTAAAATCAGTATTTTCCCCGCCGACAACCCTGATTGTTTCCCCTTCTTTAAGAACACCCGAAAGCTTAATAACGCATACTTCAATATTTGAAAAATAATGAGTGATTTCACCTATTAATTTTCCTTCCTCTTTTGGCATGTTTTTAATTAGTTTTTTATTTTTATAAGCCGACCTTTTATCTACCTTATTTTAACATATTATCACATATTTGAAAGAATCAAAAAACCCCGTCTTAGACGAGGTGTTTTGGTGAGGGGGTATGACTCTCAACGCTCTCGGTTTATGCTTAAGCCTGATTCGGACACGTGAATCATAATTAAATAATTTCAACCTCCTGCATTAAGAACCATTTTGTCCTTGAGAATGAATCCCGCACCCCCTCGATTTACATTTTAGTTTTTTAAGAAATAATGTCAATACCTTTTCAATATATGTTCAAACAAGGATAAAATGTACGGAAAAATGAAAATCTCCACACATATTATTCACAGGATTTCCACCCATTAATCATCTCAAAGATAATAATACAATAGAAATAAAAGCTGTAATAATTCCGACAAAACCGAGTACATCTAGTTTTTCCTTAAAGATCAAAACTCCTATCAGAACAGTAGTTAATAAGCTTAAAACCGACCACATTGTTCCTACAACAGAAAGTTGATTCTTCTGCAGCATTGCTGGCAGCCATAAAAGCACTCCTAGAGAGTATGCTATTAGAGTAAGAATCACTAGCAAAAAACTGGGGTTCATAGCAAACCTCTTTGATAGATATTCGCCGATGGCAAAAGGAAAGACAGACAGAATAAGCCAGATGATGTAATTCATAAAATAGGTTTAATTATAATAATTCTACCAAAAAATCGCTTATCTTGAATAAACTTTCAAGCAAATTTTCCTAATAGTATTATAGACACAATTGCTCCAATAATTCCTATTATCTCATAGATATTTATTGGCTCCTTGAAATAAAACGTTCCTAGAATAGCCAGAAATATTACTGTCGAAACTGCGTAGAAAATACCAGTCGTCGCCAATTTTATGTTTTTCATAACAAAGAACCAACCTATGGCCGTTGAGGCATAAATCAAAAAACCAATAATAAACCACTTAAATTCGATAAACTTCTTTCCCTCTCCTGCAAGGTTTATAAAAAAATCTCCTATTACCCCTATAAATGATAAAAAGATTGCTAGCACTAAATAGAATAGTTTAGTCATAAGTGTTCTTTTATCTTACCAAAAAATCACCAAAGAGGCGACTTTTGTTTATAAGTTCACCTCTTATTTCTTAAAAATGGATTAATCTTTCCAAAAACAATTTCTGGCGTTTGATTGTCTATTATGTCTTTAGAGATGTTGTATTTTTTATTATAGAGAGTGTCGATAGAGCAGAACAGCGCGTTTGAATAATTAAAACCTAATTTTTCGGCAACTGCTTTGACTTTTTTCTCCGATTTACCCTCAATTTCAACAAACGGCTCCAAGAATGGCCATTCATCAATTGTTATTTCTGCTTCATTTAATACCCACAATTCTCTTTTAGTCTCCTGATAAGATTTTTTCCTGCAGCCAATTTTAATAAGAAAGCTTTCCGATTCTTTAAAATTATCTACCTTTAAACAAATCTCTTTCTGATTTTCTATCTTTTCACCATCAACTATTTTCAAACTCATTGTTATTTTATCCCCTTCATCCCTCACTCTTACCCACCCGCCTAATATTTCGTGGCCTTTTGGCAAATTAAAAACTACTCTTTTTTGCAAAAACTCAGGTTTAACTAACTTTGCCCCAACTTTCTTCAGTTCTTTACGGATTCCGTTTTTATCAATATTGATGAAAGTTGCTTCGTATTCTATCTTCATATTTTTTATCTTACCAAAAAGTCACCCAAGAATGAAGTAACTAATAATATGCCCTCGGCAGGAGTCGAACCTGCATCTCGAACTTCGGAGGCTCGCGCTCTGTCCATTGAACTACGAGGACCTATTTCCTAGCGATCAAATAAATGTTTTGCCTATTTCCTCTTTTGTTCTTAACAACCCCTATTTCTTTAATTTTAAAACCTGCCTTTTCCATTAATTTTCCAAGTTCTTTTCTCGAAAAACAATGGTAATATCTCTCAGTTCTCTTCCCCCACGGTTCTAATATATCCTTGAAGTCCAGTTTTGATCTTCCTAACAGCCTTAAAATAGTGTACTTTAGAATAAGTGAAAGTTCTTTTATCTGATGGAACTTCCAAACTGTTATAATTAAAGAACCATCTTTCTTTAAGACCCTTTTCGCCTCTTTTAAGAATTCTACTCGCAGTTCTTCAGAAGGGATGTGGTGTAAAACAGCGATGCTATAAACCTTGTCAAAATAGTTATCGGGGAAAGAAAGATTAAAGGCATCATTAATCTGAAATTTTGCTTCAGGATATCTTTCTTTAGCCAATCTAATCAACTCTTCAGAATTGTCTATCCCGATATACTCAACTGGTTTATTCTTAAAAAACTCAAAATAACGGCCATTCCCACATCCTAAATCCAATACTTTCTCGTTATCTTTTAAGGAAAACAAAAAACCTAGTTCTTCCCAAACCTTATTCCTGGTTCTTGAAAACTCCTCTGAAATCAAGCTATAATCCTCTTTGGTTTTCTTTATTAAATATTTGGCGTATTGAGAATCCATATTATGGAAAAAATCCAATTAAGCTCAATAATTCCTGATCTGATTAAAAGCCGGATTAAAACTCTGGATGATTTAAGCTGTTTCAAAAGGAAATCATCAAAAAAGTTAAAAATCCCGGTTATTTCTAATATAGAGCTACTAAAATCATATCACGCTTTCTGCCTTAAAAAAAGGATGAAACCCAATAAAATGATTGAAAATCTTTTAAAGAAAAGGCTGGTCAGATCTCTTTCTGGCGTTGTTATTGTTTCTGTCCTGACCAAACCCTATCCTTGCCCGGGAAAATGCCTTTATTGCCCGACTGAAAAAGGAATGCCTAAGTCATATCTTTCTAACGAACCAGCGGTGATGAGGGCGATTTTGAACGACTTCGACCCTGTAAGACAGGTGAAAAACAGATTAGAATCATTAATTTCTCAAAGCCATCCTGTAGATAAGGTAGAACTGATTATCATCGGCGGCACTTGGTCGTATCTGCCAGGAAAATACCAAGAATGGTTTATTAAAAAATGCTTTGAATCAGCTAATGATAAAAGTTCTAAAACTCTAGAAGCAGCCCAAAAAATAAATGAAAAAGCAAAACATAGAATAGTCGGCATAACAATAGAAACCCGGCCTGATTTCATTAACGAAAAAGAGATTTTGCGCTTAAGAAGATTTGGAGTGACAAGAGTCGAATTAGGAGTTCAAAGCATTTATGACGATGTATTAAAATTTAACCTTCGTGGTCACTCTATAGAAGATACCATTAAAGCAACTAAGTTATTAAAAGACGCTGGCTTCAAAGTTTGTTATCATATAATGCCGAACCTGCCGGGCTCTGATTTGAAAAAAGACCTAGAGGTGTTCAAAGAGATTTTCAGAAACCAGAATTTCCAGCCAGATTTGTTAAAAATATACCCCTGCGCAGTTCTAAAAGAGGCTCAGATTTACAGGCTATGGCAAGAAGGAAAGTACAAGCCATACACGGAGAAACAGCTGATAAGTCTGTTAAAAGAAGTTAAAAAGAATATCCCTTACTACTGCCGCATCCAAAGATTGATAAGAGACATCCCTTCCCAGAGCGTTCTTATTGGACCGGCTAAAATTTCGAATATGCGCCAGGTTTTAGCCAATGATTCAAAAAAACAGGGCTGGCGCTGTAAATGCATAAGATGCCGGGAAGTAGGAGAAAACTATAATCCGAAAGAAAAACTGTATTTATTCAGACAGGATTACAGCGCCTCTGAGGGCAAGGAAATATTTCTAAGCTATGAAAACAAAGAGAGGACAAGACTATACAGCCTGTTAAGATTGCGCCTGCCGTCAAAAGATGTTTCCATCCCCGCGTTGAAAGGTTCTACAATTATTCGAGAGGTCCACACTTACGGCCAGCTCCATCCCCTAGACAATAAGTCTATTGTTTCTCCCCAGCATAAAGGATTGGGAAAAAAACTGATAAAAGAAGCTGAAAAAATATCTAAAAAAGAATTAAAAAAAATCGCCGTTATTTCCGGCGTTGGGGTCAGAGATTACTATCGAAAATTAGGCTACAAGCTAGAAAACACCTATATGGTAAAAAACTTATAGCTTCCTTCCCCAAAAAGCCCCGCTGAGATGCCTTCTAAATCTTTTCAGCTTTTGAGGGTTAAGGGTGGCAATTGCCATTCCTCTTTTTTCTTTTATCTCCGCCAGCTCGCCCCAAGGAGCTGAAACCTGCGAAACACTAGGCTTTCCTTTGAAAAAAGCATTACAGTAGACAAAGAATAGCATGTATTGGTAAGACAAGACTACCGGTATAGCTATTAAAAATTCTGCTTCTTCCTTGAGGTTATCGATCCAATAAGAGGGGCAAAAAATGATCTCAGCCCCTTTATGTTTCAGCTTCTTAAAAAGATCAGGGAAAAATAAATCCCAGCAGGTGCAGAAACCAATCTTGCCTAAGGGCGTATTGATAACCTTCACTGTCTTACCCCTTTTAACCTTATCAATTTCATTCGCCCAGGGATGGATTTTATCATAACAACCAAGAATCTTCCCTTGGTTATCAATAAAATAAGTCCTATTGTAGATGTTTCCATCTTTCTCTCTGAAATATCCGTTAACAACCACGGATATATTTCCTTTTTTCGATTCTTTCTGGATTGGAAGCAAGTCTTCTTCTAAAGATGGTTTTCTTACATCTGCATTAAACGAACATTCTGGGAAACAGATAACATCGGAATGAAGATGAGATGCTTTTCTGATATAACTTAAAACCACCGGCAAGTTTTTCTTTGTCGATATGACCTTCATTTGAACGATTGCTACTTTAATCTTTGATTTGATGTTTTTATAGTTTAATTATGTTTTTTCATTATACAACCAAAAAGCCGCTATTGAAACGGCTTTATATCTTTATCTTTATTTCGCCCTAGAAACTCTGATTAGTCCCGAGCAGGGCACGATTTCAATCCCTCTTTTCTCCAGTTCATCCAGAAATAAATTAACGCCTAGGGAGTCAGAAGACATGTGCCCGGCGATAACTACGTTCACGTTTGCTGTTTCTGCTTCTTTCTTATGGTCTTCTGAAACATGCATTCCGATTACTGTGCCGATTCCGGCTTGAGCCATCTTTTCATAAATCTTAGGCGAACCCTCTGCTCCCCCTGTAATTTCAGTAACGGCGATTTTACCGCAGTGGCTTTCAGAAGAACCGACATAAATCTTCGGTCCTGCTCCGATTTTTACCGCTTCTTTATACTCTGGAATATCTTTTAGCAAACTTATTAGGTCTTCGATTCTTGATAAGCTTACTGAGTCAATCTTCTCCTTTAAAAACTTGGCTGCTAAATTATCACAAACCGTATGTAGGCAAGCCAGATTAAAACCTAAAATCTTCGCTGTATCTACTGTTCTTTGATGATTCCTGGCATTCACGCCTCTAGCAACCTCGCTGATCTTTTCTTTCATCAATCCTTCAGCAACATTTATCGGTACCCCGTATAGGCTGAGAACATCGCATTGCATAGCCATCACATCGGCTAGATTAGCTAACGCCCTGCCCAGGGGATGATGAGAAATAATCAAATCGATTCCTCCGATTTCCTTGGCCATTAGAATCTCTGCCGGCTCAATATCAATGCCGAAGAGAATCTTTTTTATCTCTTTGTCTTCGCTAATCTGTAAAACCCTAGAATCAGAGTAAGGATTTTCTAACGAATCAATATCAAACTCTTCTTTCTCTTGAGAAGAGAGCTTTTCGTATTTTTCTTTCTTCCTCTGCAAGATATTACTAACCGCCTCTTTCCCTCTTAAATCAGCTCCAATTCCTATCTGGACCGCCAAGTTGTAAATATCCCTAGTTTTCATTTTTGGCTTTGGTATCAGTTTTTATAATCCTTTTGTAGAGTTCGCTGATCAATTGCTCTTGCTTCTTAAAATCAAAAAACTCCCGACGAATTCGAGATTTTTCTTTTCTGATGAATTTCCTGATTGATTTCGGCAGTGATTTAGACATAATAAAGACACTCTATAACAAATCGGATAAAAAAACAATAAGAAGAACTATCCCTTATTTAATTTGGTAAGCTCCTCTCTCGTAACTTGACGGTCGTCCCAAGGAATTTTCTGGCCGGAAGTCATCATTAGTTGTTCAGTTCCTTTACCTAGAACCAGAACAATATCGTTTTCCTCTGCTAATTCCAATCCTTTCCTAATTGCCTCCCGACGGTCTAAAATCTCATAGAGATTATGGAAGTTGGAGATCCCTGATTTTATCTCAAATAGAATCTTTTTTGGATCTTCATCATAAGAGTCCTCGTCGGTCAAGACAATATAGTCTGAATTCTCTGCTGCTATCTTTCCTAAAACCGGCCTTTTCCATTTATCGCGGCCTCCGCCAGCTGAACCAAAAACAGAGATAATTTTATTATGAGGCATTGCTTTGACAGATTTAAATACCTCTTGATAAGAATCCGGCGTATGGGCTAAGTCGACAATTACCTTAAAAGGTCTCTCGGAAATAATTTCCATCCTGCCCGGAATAACCATAATCTTCTCTAAGGATTTTTTACAAGTTTCTAGGCCTACTCCTTGAGACAATCCGATGCAAACTGCCGCTAAAGCATTATATACATTAAATTCACCAGCTAGATGAAGTTCGAAATTGGTGTTTTTCCTGTTTATATCTCCTTGACTTAAACCATAGGTGTATTTCTTTTTAGCTGGAAATTGTAAAAAATATTTAGCATTTTCATCGTCGATGTTTATGATATGAATATTATTCGTTCCTTTAAAAAGCTTCATCTTTTCATTCCTATAATTTTCAAAACTGCCGTGCGCCTCAATATGCTCCGGCTTTAAATTAGTGAAAACAGCAGTGTTAAAATCAATAAACTTATGGCGATATTGTTTGATACCCTCAGATGTCACTTCTAAAATCGCAACCTTGGAACCAGTCATAACCGACTCCTTCAAAAACCGTTGGATGACAAAACGGCCCGGCATCGTCATATGATAAGGGTTTAATCTCTCTTTATCTCCAATTTTAATAGTGGCTGAAGTCAGCCAAGATGTTCTGATACCTGCTTCCTCTAATATCTTTCCGGCCAGCATCACGGTTGTGGATTTTCCCTTTGTACCAGTAACTCCAATCACAGTTAGTTTTCTGGATGGAAAACCAGACAAAAAAGCACTTATCAGTGCTAAAAAATAATGGTAAAAACTAAATAAAAAAGAGGGAATAAATTTTTTTGCTATCTTTTTGATTGCCATTATTTCCCTAAGATTTTAAAAGCTTCTTTTATTCTTTCCTGAGGGTCTTTTATCTCCTTCGGAACCTTGGATAAAACCTCTTTTATCTTCTGCTTCGGAAAACCAAGATTTAGCAAAGCGTCCTCAATTTCATCGCCTTCCGACGTCTTCTCTTTTGAAATATTTTTAATCTTGCCGGTAAGTTCTAAGATAATCGTCATTGCTTTTTTCTGACCGATGCCGGGAATTGATGAAAATAATTTCTCGTCTTGATTCAAAATTCTCTCTTTGATTTTGTCTAATGGACCAAGAGAGGAAAGTTCAATTGCCGCTTTCGGTCCTATCCCCCTAATATCATTGAGGGTTTCAAAAAACTCTAATTCTTCGTAAGTAGAAAAACCATAGAGGTTCAGGGCATTTTCTTTAACATCTAAAAACGCATGGAGCTTAATTTCCTGGCCGATTTCTGGTAAGCTTAAAATAGATTTTTTAGACAAAAAAACCTTATACCCAACGCCGTTAACGTCTAAAACAACGAATTTTTCTTTTTTCAAAATAATTTTTCCCTGTAGATAAGAAATCATAACCTTATATACTCATATCCTATCACAACAAAAAGAGAGAGTAAACTATTGCTTTTTATATGGCTTTATGATAAATAACTACTTATATGGCAATAATAAAATCGGCTAAAAAAGCTATTCGTCAGAATCTGAGACGAAAAGAAAGAAACTTTGTCTACAGAGAAAAAATGAGAGAGCTAGTAAAAAAGGCTCGGACTTTAGTTATTGAGAAGAAAATTGATGAAGCTAAAAAGATACTGCCTCAGGTTTATAAGGCCCTAGATAAAGCAGCGAAAGTCGGGGTTATAAAAGATAATGCCGCCTCAAGAACAAAATCCAGAATAACTAAGCTGATAGAAAGAAGTCAAAAATAACAAACTAAAAAATCTACCGTAAATGGTAGATTTTTCAGTTCTTCTTTATTGCCAGTTATTTTTTATTTTAGCCAGGGCCTTGTTCTCTTCTAAATCCAGCAGGCGGATCTTTTTTAACATATTAAGCATCCTTGATCTTTCCTCTTTGCCCATATTAGAAAGCTCTGATAATAAAAAGTCTTTCTGATCTCTAGTAATTTTTACGTCTTCTATAGACTTCTTCAAAGATAGGGCTGTAAGAAGCGGATCAGCCTTAATTACCCTTTTTTTGGTTTTCTTGGCTTTTTTAGTTTTTTTCTTGGTATCTTTTTTCATTTTATTTTATTATTTTACCCTGCTTTAACCTTTTCTACTGCTTCTTGCCCTCCCTTTTTTAATGATCCCCTGAATTCTTCGATTAACCTGTCTCTTAATTCTCTATACATAGTTTCTATCCCACCCACTGCTCTTTCAGGAGAAGTTGCTAGATACGACATTTCTCCATCTATCCATCTTTTTCTTTCTCTTTCTAATATGCTTTTTCTGACAGCTGATTCAAGCTCTTCTCTAAAACTATCCCTCCCTTCAGAGCGCATAGCGGCAAACTCCTCATTAGATATTCTAGTACCCCTAATCTCTATTTTAGTTCTAAATAAACCTGCCCTTCTAATCTCTTCTAGTTTATATCCTTGCCTATAAAGGGAAAGAAAATCTACTGATGATATATCTTTCATGCCTAGGTTTTCCCTAAGAACTTGCGTCCTTCTAGCTGTTTCCTCTCTTGCAAAGGCAGACAGATCATCTCCATATCTCCTTTTTTCTTTTGGCGGCAAGGCATTCCATTCTGCTTGGAAACAACCCGACTGTATCCTTCTCCATTGCTCTTCTCCTTCCGGAGATGTAAGGATGTTTTCTGGCAACAAATGCAATATTGCTTCTTCGTTGATTGCTTCGCTTTCTAACCCGAAGTCTCTGCCAGACAGTTTTTCAGCCAATTCTCTCCTTAACTTAAGCAATTCTCCCAACTCCGTTTCTTTTGATCTTCTTTCTTCTGGTAAACCTGACCCGCCAATCGCTTCCTCCAGCGCTTTTTTCCTGTTTTCCAACACATTTAAAACTAAAAATTGACTTTCCATTGAAACTACATCTCTACCAAATTCAGCCCGTAAAATACTAAGATTATCTATTCTTCTATTATCTTCTTCGTAATATGAATCTCTCTTAAGATTTCTAAAAGCTCCCTTTTCAATTGCAATAGCTACCCTCCTTTCAGTTGAGACATCTGTTGGAATACCTGCCCCTTCAAGGGCAGATCTTTTATCTTCGAACCATCTTAAAGCAAAATCAACTCTTGCCTCATCGGCTGAATCTCTTAATACACCCATAATTGCCTTTTTCGTTTCTGGACCGACTTGGCTCCTACTTTCGTAATCTCTAGATAATTTAGCTTCTTCTTCTATCGTTATATCTTCCCATGGCATTATCTCTCCTGGCACTCTTACTTCCTTACCCAGTGATTCAGGTCTTGCCCCTAGCCTATCCGGTGGGAGAGGCGGACGCTCAGGTGTCGTTCCCAGTGGAATAGGTGGATGCTCGGGTATTTCAGCTCTTAGGCTTGGCGGTCTAATTCGTAGACCATCTAACCTAGGCCCAGGTATTTCGGTTCTTTCTTCTTGTGGATGGATAGCCCCTGCGGTTTCTTCAGGTTCTCCCTCTCCTCCAGGAAAAGGGGCTATATTTGGTAAACCCAAAGACGTTTTATCTCCTTCTTCTTGCGGAGAAACAATCTCTGCAGTTTCGTTTTCTTCTCCTAGCCCTTCTCCTTCAAGAGAGGAAGGTATACGCGGTAGAACTAAACCAGGCACTCTAACTCTTGGACTCGGTGTTCTTGATTCTTCTTCTTGTAGAGGAATAGATTCTGGTATAGGAGGGCGAGTTGGTATAACAAGCTTTATTGGTTTATCTTCTTGAGCGGCTGGTCCAGACTCTTGGGATAATCCACCCCCTTCTTCTGGCGGAGTTCCTTCTCTTCTAAGACGAAGAGCTTCTCTGGCGCGAGAGACCGCACCTTCTGATATATCTATCCTCCTTCCCGTCTTACCCTCTTGAGCTTCTGGGCTAGGCCCTTGAGATAACCCACCTCCTTCTTCTGGCAAACCAACAACTCTAAACCTTCTAGTTTTAGTTTTATCCACTTCCTCTGCTGAAGGGACAACCCCTAAGGTTTTATCCTCTTCCTCTGGTAGTTGTTCTCCCTTTCCTTCAGGAGAAGGATTCCTTGGCAAATCTGGTGACATAATTGTTTTGTGTAAAAAATAAGTAATTTTATTCTAAAACGATTTAAAAAACTTGTAAAGTATCTAAATGGTCGCTACTAGTATGTCTAATGCCATTTCTTGTTCCATCTTCCCGGTTTTTACATCAAAATCTACTTGGAAAATCTTCCGATAGATTCTTTTTAATTCAGGAAGAGTAAATTGGCCTGATTGGGAATAACTTTTTTTAACCACAAAAGGGTGTAATCCGCTTTTTTTAACGATCAGATTATAGGGGTTTGCTTTTTCCATTAAATCTTTAACTACTAAAAGATTGCGGAACTGATATCCTATCATCGAAAGAAGGTATACAGGAGAATCGCCATTTTCTATATGCTGGTGTAATAAACTAAGAGCTTGCTTTTTATTCTTCTGGCCGATCGCATCAATGGTTTTAAAAATATCTGTTTCAATCTTGGGTTTCACCATTGTTTTAATGTCTGCTGTGGTAATTATTTTATTCTTTTTAAAATTGACTAACTTCTGAATCTCATTCGCCATTCGCCATAAATCATTACCGACGCAATCGATAAGGGATAATAAGGCATTATCATCAATCGTGCCGTTTCTTTTTTCTAACTCTTTTTTAATCCAGCTTTTAAGATTCTGGCCACTTAAGAGTTCAAATTCTTGGGTTTGGGCATTCTTTTTTAGAAACTTAAATAAAACATCTCCTTTTCTGACATCATTTCCTTCATAAATCACTATTACATCCTTTGAATCTACGAGACTTTTTGTCTCTTTTAAGAGGCTCTCTTTGAAATCATTATCTGCGAAAAGATTAGCTATGACTATCAGTCTTTTTTCTTGGAACATCGAAGCTTGCCGAAGCTTATCTTTTAAATCGTAGATAGTTATTTTCTCTTCTTCGCAATCGAAGAAATTCAAGTTCAGCCCGCTCTTATGAGTTTCTTTATAATGATCCAATATTTCATTTAGTTTCTGACGTGACCTGTAAGAGTCTTGGCCGAAAAGAAAAATAATCATATTTTTATATTCTTTGACAAACAGGGCAGAAATGAGCGCTTCTGCCATTCATTTTAATTCGCTTAATTGTTGCTCCGCATCGTTTGCATTTTTCACCCTCTCGCTGGTAAACCCTTCTTTCAGTATCAAAAAAGCCTTTTTTCCCTTGCAAATCCCTGAAGTCAGAAATACTTTCACCTCTTAGTTTAATTGCTGATAACAAAACCTTTCTCGTATTTTGATATATCAATTTTAATTCTATAACTTTCAGCTCGGAAATGTTTTTTTGAGGATGAATTTTTGAACGCCACAGTATCTCATCGGAATAGATATTACCAATACCGGCAATCACTTTCGGATCCATCAAAAACTGCTTTATTTTTCCTTTTCTGTTTTTAAAAATTTCTTTGAATTTATCAAAAGTGAAACCCTTATCTAATGGTTCCGGTCCTAGACTCTTAAAATCTGGAGAAGAATAAAACTCTTCTTTTCCCCATAATTCCACTTTAGCAAATTTTCTTAAATCAGAAAGAGCAAGCATCAGGCCATTGTCCAAAAAGAATAAAAGATGAATATATGTATTAACCCTATCTTTCAAAATTTCACTGTTCTCCGGCTCCCATTTATTGTTTTTCATCCGCCATTTGCCGTACATTAAATGGCCGGTAAGTTTTTGATGGACCAAGAGAATAAGGTCATCGGAAAGCTCAAAAATGATATTTTTTGCTCTGCGTTTAACTTTTAAAATCTTCATTCCTTTTATCTTTTCTCTGAATTCTTCGAACTTCTTCGGTTTTTTAACTATTCTTTCAGTATCGGTCCAAACATCAATAAAGGCCCTTTTAAGGACCTTTATTCGTAAATCTCTGGCAATTGTTTCTACTTCTGGTAGCTCTGGCATTTTTATTTAAACTTTTTTATTATTTACGTCCTTTCTTTTCTTTCAATTCTATTATCTCTTTTCTGAGCCTCGTAATTTCAGTTTCACGTTCTTTAATCAACCCTCTAAGATTTTCTGATTCCTCGGCCATTCTTTGAAAATCTCTAGTCCTAACTTTAATTTTTTCTTCCAAAACAGTTAATGTTTCTTCTAATTCCTGGGTCTTCGCCCTTACTGTCACTTCAGCGATATCTCCCGCTTTTTGAGCAGTATTCTGATTTTCTTCCATTTCTACAGCAATTCTGTTTAAAATCTCCGCCAGCTGTTCAAATTCGTCTTTTGTCTTGAAATAAACTCTGGTTGTTAAAACACCATCAGCCAGAGACGTTGCTTTATTAACTAACTTTTTTACCGGTGAAACGATCTTCTGCCCCATGGCAAAACCGAACAGGAAAACGAAGATTGTTACAGAAGCAAGGATAATGTAAAAATTAGAATTCAGGTTTTCATAATTAATAGCGATAAAGACGGCCATCACAAAAAGTCCTAAGATAATAGTCGATGCCGCAGATTTAAAAAGTATGGTTATTTTCATATAGGTTAACTTTATAATAGTTTATAAACCTAATAGTTTCAAATTATACTTAACCGGCTCTATCGATCGGCAAATCTCAGGTATGCGCTTAACAAGGCTATAAAATTCAAATTCATTTAAAATTCCCTCAATTTTTTTCTGGTCAAATCCGCCAAATCTAGCTTCCTTGATATTAAAATCAATAGCAACATCTTTCTTCATTTCTGCCAGAAATCGGCAAAGAAAGGCCTGTTTTTTATTCTTTATCAGAATTTCTCTCGTCCTCTGGCTTATATCAGCATCGCTTTTTTCAATCTTTTGATAAAGATCCTCTAAAGTATTGAACTTTTTAATAATCTCTGCGGCGGTTTTCTTTCCTATCCCCGGCACTCCTGGGATATTATCTGAGGCATCGCCAGTAAGGGCTTTAAAATCAATCATTTGTTCGGGAAGAACCTCGAAACGGGAAACTACTTTTTCTTTGTCGTAAACAATAGTTTCTTTTATCCCCCTGCCTAAAGTATAAACCTTTGTTCTTTCATCAACTAACTGGAGATTATCAAGGTCTCCGCTAAGAATATATCTTTCTATCTGATTATTCTCTTCTCCAGCTTTTGTCGAAATCGTGGCAATCAGATCATCTGCCTCAAACCCTTCTTTTTCGAAAATCGGAATTCCGAAAGCTCTTAAAACCTCTTTTATCTTAGGCAACTGTTTTTTTATTTCTTCCGGCGTCTTTGGCCGTTTAGCTTTATACCCTTCAAATTTTTTATGACGAAATGTTGGGACAGGGAGGTCGAAACAGGCAACAACATAGAGAGGATTTATATCTTTTATCGCTTTAAATAAAATTAAAAGAAAGCCATAAATAGCGCCAGTCTGCTCTCCTTTTTTTGTTGTTAAGGGCGGCAATGCGTGAAAGGCTCGATGCAAGAGAGAATTGGAATCAATAATAAGCAGACATTTTTTATCATCCATTTTCCTATTATATCATTTCACTATGCTATAGCAAAACGATATTTCTCTTTTATTTTTTCCAACGAATTTAAGACCAATATGAATATTTTTCTTAGGTAAGATCCTTTTAACTTGATCAGCCCATTCGATGGCGACAATATTTAAAGGATCAGAAATAATTTCTTTAAAACCCAATCCTAATAATTCTCCTGGTTTTTTCAAGCGGTAACAATCAATATGATAAAAGTTTCTATTTCCTTTGACCTTGAATCTTTTCATTATAACAAAAGTCGGACTAAGAATTTTTTCTTTAATCCCAAGGCCTTTAGCGAAACCTTGTAAAAAAGTTGTTTTCCCGCTTCCTAGGTCGCCCTCAAAACCTATGACAATCGCAGTTTCTAATGGTTTTAATTTAAGAACATCTTTCGCCAATTCTTTGCCTAATTTTTGCGTTTCCTTTGCGCTGTTTGTAATCTGTTTCAGTTTATTTTTCATGTCGTAAATTATATCTATAAAATAAAATTGACTTATCAAAAGATTTAATGTAATTTGGACTAAGTTAAAAAATCTTTTTATGGACCCCCTTCAAGAAGCAAAAAATCTTATCGACCAGTCTAAAAATATATATATCCTGCCCTCGGAAGAAAATGAAGAAAACATAACAAGTGCCTTAGCTCTTTTCTATACTTTAAAAGAATTAAATAAAAATGTAAACCTGATTATCGATGAGATCCCTGAAAAATTGAGGTTTCTCACTCCTTCTCTGGATCATATTTCCTACCCAAGAAACTTCATTATTTCTATCCCGAGCGCCTCAGCAGAAGTTTCCCAGGTTCGTTATGAAAAGGATGAAAAAGATTTAAAAATATACCTGACAATTGATAAGGGAAACATTAAAAAAGGCGATATTTCTTTTTCTTTCACTGAACCGAAAGCAGATCTTCTTATAACAATAGGAAAAAAAGAACCAGACAACAAAAATCGCTTAGAAAATAGCGTTCTGGAGAATAGTCCTATTCTGAATATTGACAACCAGAAAGAGAACAAGAACTTTGGTAAGGTTAATTTATTAGAACCAGAAAGTTTTCTAACCGAACTGATATACAACCTCATATGGTCAATAGACGAAGAAATAATTAAAAAGAATATTGCTACTGCTTTACTGGCCGGCCTTATTCTCTCTTCTGATAATTTCCGAGACGAGAAAACATCTTCTAGGATATTAGAGATTGCCGCTTTCTTAGTCAAAAAGGAAGCATCGCATCAAGAAATTGTTAATAACCTGTTTCCTAGAACTAAAAAACCTTGCCCTGAATGTGGATAAAGGGTTTTTTTATTCTAAGAATTATGTTTTAATGAACAAACAAAGCATTAAACATTCTAACTCATCAAAATGTTATACGAAACTTCACAAAAAATGTTAGGATCCGTCACAATTTCTCCTGAAATTTTTGAAGAAATTGAAAAAGAAGTAAAAAGCGTTTCTAGTTTTAAGAAAAAAATAGAGGCGTTTTCAAGCCAAAACGTCACTGACCTCCTTAGCGTGGTATTGGCAGGATCGATAGTTATTGCCTCCTCTGATATACATATTGAATCCCAGGAAGACCAAGCCCGTTTAAGGGTAAGGCTAGATGGGGTTTTGCAAGACGTGCTTTTCTTTGATTTAAAAATCTATAGAACCCTGCTTTCCCGATTAAAACTCTTATCTAAAATTAAATTGAACGTTATCGATAAGCCTCAAGATGGGAGATTTACGATTTTAATAAACGAGACTTTAATTGAAATTAGAACTTCCACACTGCCTTCCGAGTACGGTGAATCAGTTGTAATGAGAATATTAAACCCAAAAAGCCTGGTCAGCCTGGAAACCCTAGGATTAAGAAAGGATCTGCTTGAAATATTTAGAAAGGAAATCCAAAAACCGAATGGAATGGTCATTGTTACCGGTCCGACTGGTTCTGGTAAGACAACAACCCTTTATGCTTTCTTGATGGAGATTCAAGATCCAAAGATAAAAATCATTACAATTGAAGACCCAATCGAATATCATCTGAACGGAGTTTCTCAAACCCAGGTAGCGCCGGAAAAAGGATATGACTTCAGTCAGGGGCTTCGTTCTATTGTCAGACAGGACCCTGATGTGATCCTGGTGGGAGAAATAAGAGACCTTGAAACAGCTAAGATTGCTTTACAGGCATCTTTAACCGGTCATCTTGTTTTATCCACTCTGCATACGAATGATGCAGCCGGAACAATTCCAAGACTTGTGGATTTGGGAGCTGATGCCTCCTCAATTGCTCCTGCTCTCAGCATGGCTGTTGCTCAAAGATTGATAAGAAAAGTCTGCCCAAAATGCGCTACTCTCGTTAAGCCATCATCAGGGGAATTAAAAGAAATCGAAGACGGTCTTAAAAACTTGCCCAAAAACGTAAAGATTCCTTCTTTAGATAAAGACTTGAAGATCCCGAAGATAAAGGGTTGTGAGTTTTGCGACAATATAGGGTATAAGGGTCGCAAAGGCTTATTCGAAGCCTTCTTGGTGGATAAAGAAATGGAAAGATTTATCTTGACTAACCCTCCAGTTTCGGCAATTAAGGAGTCAGCAATTAAAAAAGGGATGGTAACTATGTATCAATCAGGGCTGATTGAGGTAATAAACGGCAAAACTACCATAGAAGAGGTCAAAAGAATAGTGGGAGAAGAAGAAAAGTAAACAAAAACAGCTCTAGAGTTGGAGGCGTCCTTATATCTGTGATATAAGACGGATTTGGCCGAGGAATAATCGAGCCGGAGCCAGATTACCCAAAAACTAAGACAAACCCAGTGAAACACGCCTCCAACTCTAGAGCTGCTATTCCTTATTTATCGTTGAAAGCTTATTATATCAGCTTTACAAACTTATGTCAAGAGCTCCAGACAAAAAAGCAGCCGAAGATGAAATTTTAGATTATACCCTAAGACCGAACACTTGGGACGAATATATCGGCCAGAATAACATTAAAGAGAATATAAGGGTCATTATTACGGCTGCAAAAAAAAGAGGCCAGTCTCCAGACCATCTTTTACTCTATGGAAACTCGGGTTTAGGTAAAACAACCCTCGCTTATTTGATTGCAAAAGAAATGAGTTCGCCAATCAGGGTAATTTCCGGCCCCAGCCTTGAAAATGCCGGAGATCTAGTCGCTATTCTGACAAATCTTTCAGAGGGCGAAGTTCTCTTTATTGATGAATGCCATCGCGTTAACAAAACTATTGAAGAATATCTCTATTCAGCAATGGAAGGGTATAAGTTGAATCTGATATTGGGCAAAGGGCCGATGGCAAGGACAATGGAATTAAAATTGCCCAGATTTACCTTAATCGGCGCTACAACAAAACCAGCAATGCTTTCTTCTCCTTTAAGAAACAGGTTTGGCGCAACCTTCCAGCTTAACTTTTACGAGAATGGCGATATTGAAAAGATTGTCGAAAGATCCAGTAAGCTCCTTAATGTCCAGATTAACAAAGACGCAACAGAAATTATCGCCCAAAGATCCCGTTTCACTCCAAGAGTTGCTAACCGGCTTTTAAAAAGAGTAAGGGATTTCGCCGAAGTGGAGGGAGATGGGACTATAACTAGAGAAATAGCTGAAAAAGCTTTAGGTTCCTTAGAAGTAGACGAAATGGGATTAGAACCAAGCGACAGAAGAATCATCGAAGCAATGATATACAAGTTCAGCGGAGGGCCAGTTGGACTCCAGGCCTTGTCCGCCGCAATTCAAGAAGAAGAAGACAGTATTTTAGACTTAAATGAGCCGTATCTAATGCAATTGGGATTTATCGAAAGAACTCCTCGAGGAAGAATGGCCACAAAATTCGCTTATGAGCATTTCGGGATAAAATATCCTTCGAAACAAAATAATTTGATTTAATAAAAAAGAGCCCTCCTTGCGTTTTCCAAGCGCTTGGAGGGTTTTTGTTGTCGAGGGTTTGACAAACCCGGAAACTACTTGCGGCAGACGAAACGACAGCCAGAACTCCAGATACCGCCAGACCCGTCACAGTAACTGAGAAGCCAGAATTCGAGACCGCGCCGTTCCACACTGAACAGCCTGAAAGCGCCACATGAGTCGATAATCGGCTCCATAGCGATGACAAGCCACTCATGCCTGGGCTGGTCTGGATATTGCAGTCGCAATTGGGGACCGGCTTCTGCTGGACAAAGCTTCAGGCCGAGCTCCCTGATTCGAGTATAGATCTGCTCACGGGGAGCCCCTCTGTCTTCGAAACCGAGTTCGGCGACACTGACAACGACCAGGTCTAGCCTGACCTCTTTGGCAGCTATCGTAAACTGAGGCTTGCCAAGGATATCGTCGGTACCTTCGTCGATGTTGAATTCGTTTGCGTCAAGAGAATCGCGAAAGTTGTCAGCAGTCCTGAGTCTTGGTATGCCGAGACAAATGGTTTTGAAGATCGTAAACTTCATGCTTTCCTCCTTGGGCTGATTTGCCCGTCTTTGGGTGTTCCTCTAATCCGAGGACTAGAGCTTGACTGAAGTAGTCATAGCCAGAAAATACCGAGGGTTTCAGTATCTTTTGGCTATGGCTACTAAATCGCAAGTAATTAAATGAAAAAGAACTAATTTAATCCGTTGAAACTATACCATATCGAAAAGCCTATTTCAAGTAAATTTTAAAAGAATATTTTAAGGTAAATTAAAGCGGCCTAATTTGATTCAGACCGCATTATACGAAAGACCGATGATATGGATTATCTGGATTATCTAAACCCAGTTATGATTTCAAAAAATTCTTTAGAAACAGTAGACCAGACACAAACAGCAACACATTTATAAATGCACCGAGGATTAATAGTGCAATCACCCCCAATAGCAGTATTGTTCCTCCTATAAACGCCAACAGTATTCCCAATATACTCACCCAAGAGTTGTTCGATTCCACAATCATGCTTCCAACGAAAATCATTAACAATGCTGTTAAAAACAACACTATCCAGAATAACCATGACGATGTCAATCGCGACCCACCCGTGAGCCTCGCCAACAAGGTATGTGGCCTGGAAACAGCCCCATTTTTACCAGATGATTTAACCTCATCTGAATGGGTTTTATCCATATGGGGTTTTGGAGGTCTTGTGTTTCCTTCCGACCCTATTTGCGAAAGTATCAAGCCATGTATATCATCAGAATCCAAAATGCCTTTTTCTTGTGTTTCTTTGAAAAGGCTCATTTGGAAGTCGATTAAGAAACAATCCGACGGAGTGTCAGATTTCCATGTTTTTCCTCTGTCAGAGCTATGGAACACATAGAAGTTGAGAGGGCTGACAAAGGCTACTTCATATTCACCTTTGGTTTTGATGCAATCCCCAGAGGCATCTCTTTTGCAGACCGCTCTTATGGGTATTATTTCATAGTTAGCAAAATTCCCCATTAGTTGATTGTTTTCCTGAAGCGATCGTATCAGCCTTTTTTCTAGTGATTCGAGTGATTGAGCTAACAAGGCGCTGCTACATGCCATTAAACCAACTAGCAAAGCAACAATTCTTGTCTTTTTCATCTTCTTTCTCCCTATCCAGTTGTTAAGGTTCAAATGACCAGTCTAAACTGTTTAGACTAACTGCCAATATTATATCAGTAATAGCTGATTATGTCAACGCAATCATTTATTGTTTTTGTTTTGTTATTTTGTTAAGTTTAAGTTAGACTTTAGGCGGTTAATTTTATTAATATTACCATTAATAAAATCGCTTGGATCCACATTAACACGAAGCAAAGCAAAGACAATGACGTTTAAAATTCTTATTCCATTTTTGTTATTTTTCCCATTAGGCGTTTTTGCCGGCTCTATATCGATAAACGAAGTAGGGTGGATGGGCACTATTGTTTCTCCTAACGACGAATGGATAGAACTATATAACAATACTCAGAGTCCCATAACTCTTGATGGCTGGCAGTTGACCAGCCAAGATGGAACACCAAAGATTATTCTATCAGGAATAATTCCTGTCAATGGATTCTATTTGTTAGAAAGAACCAATGACGAAACAGTTCCTAATGTTCCAGCCGATAAAGTTTATACTGGCGCCCTAGGAAACAACGGAGAACATTTGACACTCTACAACAATTTAAATGATGTAATTGACGAAATAGATTGTTCTGCTGGTTGGATTGGCGGGGATAATACTACGAAACAAACAATGGAAAAAATCTCTACTGGTTGGCAAACTAGTAAAAACCCTGGAGGAACGCCAAAAATGGAAAATAGTACGGAAATGACAGATATAGGACAGCAACCAGCAGAAATCCAACAAAGCCCGCCAGAGCCCATTGTAGAGCAAACGGAGACAGCTCCAATAGACAACCCTGCAGAAACCAAACCATCCTACCCAAACGGTATTGTCTTTAACGAAATACTGTCCTCCCCCGAAGGACCGGATGAAACAGAAGAATGGATTGAGATATATAATCAAAATAGCTTTGAAGTTGATATTGCTGGCTGGAAAGTTAAAGATAATGAAGGAAAATCTACTACCTATATCTTCCCAGATGAAATAAAGATAGGACCGAATGGTTATTTAGTTTTGACAAGGCCCCAAACAAAGATCACTCTGAACAACACTGGCGATAAGCTGATGCTTATCCGGCCAGATGGAAAAATAATTGATAGTATGGTATATGGAAAATCTCCGCGGAATCAATCATATAATAGAGTTAATGCTAATTGGTTGTGGAGTAGTATCTTAACTCCAGGTCTGGTAAATACTGTTACAGATGGTAGCATAAAGAAAAAATCAGAAGGAAAAGAGTCCCTTGTCAAAAATGAACAGATAGTGGCATCATTAAGCCAAACCATTCCCAAACCAAGGTCTTTTTTATTTATATTTTTAATCGCAATAGGAACGGCTGTTTCTTCTGTAATAATATTCTTTCTTTTTAAAAATAAAGTTAATAATAATTAATAAAACACACCATGAGCGGTCATTCTCATTTTAAAACAATCAAAGCCCACAAAGAACTAGCTGATGCCAAAAGAGGAAAGGTTTTTTCTAAGGTCGCAAAACTTATCAGTATTGCGGCAAAAGGTGGACCGGATCCCATTACCAATTCAAAATTAAGAATGGCAATTGAACAAGCCAAGATTGTTAATATGCCTAAAGATAATGTTGAACGGGCGATAGAGAGAGGAACTGGCGAATTAGCCGGAGAAAGTTTAGAAGAAATAGTCTATGAGAGCTTCGGACCCGGAGGCACAGCAATTATTATTGAAGCAATCACTGATAATAAAAATAGAACGCTTGGAGAAATAAAGCAGATTCTGAATCAAAGTAACGGAAAGCTTGCTGGCGAAGGAGCTGTCCAGTGGATGTTCGAACAAAAAGGGATTTTGACAATAAGTAAAGAAAAAATAGAAAATAAAGAAGAATTGGAGTTATTGGCAATTGAGGTGGGAGCAGAGGATATTAATTGGCATGAAGATGTTTTAGAGATATATACAAAACCAGAAGACTTAGAAAAAGTAAAAAAGGGGTTAGAAGAAAAAAAGATAATAATCGAATCGTCCAACTTAGGATTAGTCCCGAAAGATACTGTAACAGTAGACGAAAAGGCTAAACAAAATTGCCAAAAACTATTCGAAGCTTTAGATGAGAATGACGCTGTCCAAGAAATATATTCAAATATCAAAGACTAAAATTAAAACAATATGATCATCATCGGGATAGACCCAGGATTAGCCAAGGTGGGGTTTGGAGTTATAAAAAAGATTGATAATACAAACGGAAAATCGCTAGTTATGGATTATGGATGTATTATTACTGACCCGAAGCTTCCAACCGGAGACAGATTGAAAAAAATCCATAACGAATTGGATAAGCTGATAAAAAAATATAAACCTAATGTTATGGCCGTTGAAAGCCTTTATTTCTTTAAAAATCTAAAAACAGTAATGCCCGTCAGCCAGGCAAAAGGGGTAATCTTGCTTACCGCTGCAGAAAGAAAAATCCCTGTCCTTGAGTTCACTCCCCTTCAAATGAAGATGGCAATAACCGGTTATGGAAAAGCTGAAAAAAAACAGGTTCAAAAAATGATAAAACTATTACTTGGGCTGGAAGAAAGATCAAAAGACAAGAATAGAAGAGAAGACGACGCTACCGATGCTTTAGGAATCGCAATCTGCGGAACCATCAGAACAAAGCTGATATAGGCCGAGACTGTGAATATCAAGGCCTTGACAAAGATTTTTGAAAAAATACAATAACTATAAATAGAGAAAGAATAAAAGTTCGTTTTTTATTTTAATCAAGCTGTTATTAAAAAATTACTCAAAGGTCGAGTAAATCTTAAAAAATAAATTAGAGAATATGGAAGAGGAATATTTAACTCGTTTTGCCAATTTTGATGACGACGATGATACCCCTGGAGATATAGACTTGGAAGAAGAAGAGACAGAAGACGAACCCAAAGATGACGAAACAAAAGAAGACGAACCAGACGAACTTAAAGACGACGAAGAAATAGAAGAGATAGAAGAAGAATAGGATAAAATAAAAACCCCGCTAATTAATGGCGGGGTTTTAATAAGGAAATTAATGGTAATATCGCTTATAGAACAAATTAAAAGCAGATATTTTAAGAAAAATAAAAAAAAGCCCTATAAGAGGAAACTTATTTTTCGTTTACTAAAATATCTGTTTTTTCTTTTTTTACTGGCAGTTCTTTTTATCTTCTCTTTATTCCTTTACTATGGTCGTGATCTTCCGCGGCCAGAAAAGTTCACCGAAAGACCATTTATCCAATCAACCAAAATCTATGACAGAACCGGGAAAATCATTTTATATGACATTTATGGAGAAGAAAAAAGGGAAATTGTCCCTTTAAGCACGGTTTCTGATTATCTCAAAAAAGCTATTTTAGCAGCTGAAGATGCTAGATTTTATCAGCACATCGGCATTGATTTCAAGGGGATGATAAGGGCCATTCTGGCTGACTTAAGATTAGGAAACCGCAGTCAGGGTGCTTCAACCATTACCCAGCAGCTTATCCGCTCTTCTTTTTTGACCAGGACAAAATCAATTGAAAGAAAGGTAAAAGAAATTATTTTAACGCTTGAACTAGAAAGAAGATATTCGAAAGATCAAATATTTGAATGGTATTTAAATCAGATTTCTTTTGGGCAGAATTCTTATGGAGTGGAGGCGGCCAGCCAAACTTATTTTAAAAAATCTTCTTCCGATCTTTCCTTAGCTGAATCAGCTACCCTAACCGCTATAATCCCAGCCCCTAGCTATTACTCGCCGTATGGCTCAAATAAAAACGAACTTCTTGCTAGAAAAGATAATGTTCTGAATCGAATGCAGAAACTAGGCTTTATTACAGAAGAACAATTAGAAGATGCACTAACTGAAGAAATAGAATTTTCTGATGTCCGTCAAACTATAAAAGCCCCGCATTTCGTCCTTTATGTAAAAAATTATCTAGAGAATGAGTATGGGGAAGACTATTTAAAAGAAAAGGGGCTAAAGGTTTATACAAGCTTGGATTGGGAAATTCAGAAAAGCGTAGAAGAAGCCATAGATCAGAAAATGGGAAAAGACGAAGGTTATAATGCCAATAATGCCGCAGCGGTTATTCTTAATCCTAAGAATGGAGAAATTCTAGCTCTTGTCGGTTCAAAGAATTATTTTGGCAAATCTTACCCGGAAGGCTGTGATTCCAGGGCTGGTGAATGTCTTTTTGACCCCTATTTTGATGTTGCCACCTTAGGAGAAAGACAGCCAGGATCTTCTTTTAAGCCTTTTGTTTATGCAACTGCTTTCGAAAAAGGATACGTCCCAGAAACTGTTCTTTGGGATGTTAAAACTGAATTTAACCCAGATTGTAATCCTGACGCTAGCCAAGAAAAAGACCAATACGAGTCAGATTGCTATCATCCCCATAACTATGATGAAATTTTCCGCGGCAGAGTTTCTCTCCGCCAATCTTTAGCTCAATCTTTAAACTTGCCATCAGTAAAAACCCTATACCTCGCTGGAATAGAAGATAGTATTAAAACCGCAAAGAGCCTGGGAATTACAACACTGACAGAGCCAGATCGTTATGGTTTATCTTTGGTCTTAGGAGGAGGAGAGGTCAACTTATTAGAAATGGTTTCAGCTTATGGGGCTTTTGCTACCGAAGGGCTAATCGTTCCACCAGTCAGTATTTTAAAAATAGAAGACTCAGACGGAAACATCATTAAAGAAAATAAAAAAGAACCCAAACGGGTTCTAAGTGTCCAGACAGCGAGATTAATAAATGATGTGCTATCTGATAACAATGCAAGAGTACCGGCTTTTGTCAGAAATAATCCTCTTTATTTTGAAAACTATCAGGTTGCAGCCAAGACAGGCACTACTTCAAATTATGTTGACGTCTGGACAGTCGGATATACTCCTTTTATAACAATCGGCGTCTGGGCCGGTAATAATAATAATTCTCCCATCAATAAGCAAACCGGTATTGGTCTTGCTGCTCCTATTTGGAGAAAGATTATGGAAAAAATATTGACCACTAGTCCTGTAGAAAATTTTACAAAACCAGAATTCACTTTGCCTGGGAAACCGATTCTAAGAGGAGAAGCTATCCCGGGCGAAAATCATGAAATATTATATTACCTCGACAAGAATAATCCTTTAGGCGATCCTCCTCAAGACCCTTCTAGCGATCCGCAATATATTATGTGGGAAAAAGGAGTTGAAAATTGGCTATCTGGCGGCTCTCAAGAAAACGGACCTATAGAATAAAAAATTAGGCTGATTTTATCGGCATTACGACGTAGACATAACTTGTATCTCCTACTGGCCTTAAGACGCATGGGCCATCTTCTCCACTTAAATCCAAAGCAATTTCCGAGCTTTTCATATTTGAAACGCCATCTATCAGAAATCTGTAATTAAAAGAAATCTCCATCGGCTCTCCCTCTATTTTAGCGGATAAATTGGAATTATTTTCTCCAATCTCGGGACTATGAGCAAATATTCCAATAGATTTTTTAAGAGAGTTAATAGTAAATTTTATTTCGTTGATTTTACCGCTGAACAAAGACGCTGCTTTAATTTGATTTAAAAACTCCTCTTTCCCAACAACAATATTAGTTTTAAACTTTTTGGGTATAATCTCCTGATAGTTAGGATATTCTCCCTCAATAAGGCGAGAAAATATTTGTATTTGGGGATGATTTGTTTCTTTTATTGGAAATTCAAAAAGGGTTTGATTAGACGAAAAACAGATTTTCAATTTTCCTTCTTTTTCTCCTAAAGCGTTAACTATTTCTCTCGCTGATTTTTGAGGTAAAATTAAAGAACAATCTTTTTTATTTTTGTTTTCAATAAAAATTGTTTTTTCTGCTAATCTAAAACTGTCTGTCGCTACTATTTTCAACGTATCTTTTGAGAATGATAGAAAAACTCCTGAAATTTCCGGCCTTGTCTGTGATGGGGAAGCGACGTCTATTATTTGAGCCAAGCCAGAACAAAAACTCTTATTATTTATAGTTAAAGATTCATAATCTTTTACCTCTGGAATAAGAGGAAAATCTTCTGGATTAAATCCCTGAATCTGGGTTTTATAATTTTTACACTCCAATAACAAGTTTTGTTTATTTTCTTCTAAAGAGATTCTTTCTTCTGGTAATAAAGATACGAAGCTAGAAAAAAACCGGACAGGAATAACTACCTTTCCCTTTTTAGTAATTTTAGCTAATGTCCAGTATTTTATAGCGGTTTCTAAATCAGTGGCAGTTAACAGAAGAAAATTATCTTCGGCGGTTATTAAAACATTATCTAAAATAGGTAAAGATATATTTTTCCCAACCACCTTTTCAACAACACTTAATCCATCTTTTATATTATTTTTAAGGATTTCTGCTTTCATAATTATTTTTATTGTTTAATAAATTAATTATAGTAATAAGTAAAATTATTTATTGAATATAATATATCTTTTTCTTATTAAAATTTTGTAAATTAACTGTGGATTTCTATAGGTGAAAACTAGTGAATAAAACTTTTAATAAAATGCAATTATTTTTTCCACCATGATTATCCACTATATATCCTCTGCTTTATTAAGTTGATTTCCTCAGTTAGTTTATTGTTTTCTTCAAATTCTTGCGATACTTTTTTGCAGGCATAAATCGCTGTTGTGTGATCTTTTCCTCCAAACTTCCTTGCAATTGCCGGAAAAGAGTATTTAAGTTCCTTTCTTAATAAAAACATCGCTATCTGGCGAGGTCTCACAATTTCTTTTTTTCTTGTTATCTCAAAAAGGTTCTTTTCTTCTAGATTATAAAATTTAGCTACAGTTTCGATTATCCTTTTGTAATTAGCAATATCAAAAGGCGAGAAAATATAACTTTTTAATAGGCTCTTCGCAACTTCTAGGTTCAGAGGGGCGTTACTTGTCTTGTGGTAGATTAAAATCCGGTTTAATGCTCCCTCTAATTCTCTAATATTCTTTTTAACGTTATTAGCAATGTAATTTAGAACATCATCTGGCAATGTCAGGTGTTTTTCCTGAAGCTTAATTTTTAAGATAACTAATCTTGTTTCATAGTCTGGTAAACTAATATCGGCAATCATTCCCCCTTCAAATCGCGACCTTAGTCTTTCTTCTAGCTCTGGTATTGCATTGGGTGGTCGGTCAGAAGAAAGAATTATCTGTTTGTTTTTTTCATATAAGACATTGAAGGCATGGAAAAACTCTTCTTGGGTTTTATTTTTTCCGGCTAAAAACTGGACGTCGTCTATTATAAGGACATCGATTAGAGACAGGCTGTTCTTAAAAGCATCTATGCTGCGGTTTCTGATAGAGTTGACGATACTGGTGATAAACTTCTCAGAAGAGATATACCTGACCTTTTTCTTTTTTGAACCTTCTATAATTTTATTACCGACTGCCTGAATAAGGTGTGTCTTGCCTAAACCTACCCCGCCATAAATAAATAACGGGTTATATGTGAGGCCTGGATTTTCAGAAACCGCGAAAGCGGCAGCATGGGCCAGTTCATTAAATGACCCGATAACAAAATTGTCAAAAGTATAGCGGGGATTGAGATTTGTTTCTTTATCAATTTTAAATTCTTCGAATCCAAGCTGTTCGGTGTTTGTTTTTTCAGCAGAGGGAAGGCCCTTAGGGCTTTGGTCTTTTTGGGTTTGAGGCTTTATTATATATTCAACCTCCTTGATTTTATCATCAGCATCATGAAGAATCTTCAGGATTAATTTATTATATTTATTGCTCAACCATTCTTTTGAAAAAGCATTAGGAACAGAAACAACCACTGTTTCCTCTTTTTTCGAGATAATTTCCGTATTCTGGAACCAAGTGGCAAAATTTGCCTTAGAGATGTGAAACTGTGCCTGGGCTAAAACTGACTGCCAAAGCTCTTTATTTTCCATAGTTTAAAGTTGAGAAATATTAACAAATTTACACTATACTAAAATCATTGTTCTCGTCAATAATCTGACAATATTATCAATAACATATTATACCAGATATCAAAATGTCTTTAAAACAAGCACAAAATATCTTTACCTGTTATTAAGCTGGGGATAACTTGTGAAACCGTTCCAATATTTTGAATTGACGATTGAGTGATTTCATATTATACTGATTCATATATTAAAAACAGTTAACTATTCATCCAAATGAGTCTTACTTATCAACCAAAAAAGAAAAAAAGAAAAAATGTTCACGGATTTTTAAAAAGAATGAGAAGTGTCGGAGGAAGGAGAGTAATCAAGAGAAGAAGAGAGAAAAACAGAAAAAAACTGACAGTCTAAGCGCTAGAACTATGCTGTTTAAAAAAAATAGAGTTACCAAAAAGAAAGATTTTGAAAAAATTTTTAAAAAAGGAGTTAGTTTTAGAGAACAACTTTTAATATTAAAGGTTATTCCCGGTCTTTCTTCAAAAAGCCGATTTGCATTTATTGCGAGTCAAAAGGTTTCCAAAAACGCAACAGTCAGAAACAGGGTCAGAAGACAGTTAAGAGAATTAATGAGACCGCTGGCAGATAAGGTTAAGGGAGGGGTTGATGGCGTTTTTATCGCTTTGCCCGGCCTTGAAGATAAAGATTTTCAAGAAGTTAAAAACATCGTATATAATCTTCTTGAAAAAGCGAAATTAATATAAAAACCATAAAATGTTTGAACTCTTTGTAAAAATTTTCGACCAGATTTTATACCAGCCATTTTTTAATTTTTTGGTTTTGCTATACGTTTATCTTCCCGGTCACGACTTTGGAGTCGCGATTATTATTCTAACTCTGCTTATCCGATTAATCTTATATCCCTCTTCTACAAAATCGATCAGAACACAAAAAATATTACAGGAAATACAGCCGAAGATTCAAGAGATCCAGAAGAAATATAAGGATGATAGAGAAAAACAAGCTAAAGAGACAATGGAGGCGTATAAAGAGGCAAAGATTAACCCTTTTAGCGGCTTATTATCTACTCTTATTCAATTTCCAATCTTAATCGCCATCTATCGCGTTTTTTTGAATGGTTTCCAACCAGGAGAATTAACCGGGAAACTATATAATTTTATTCCGAATCCCGGCTTAATTGATGCGAGCTTCTTAGGGATGATTGACCTTTCAAAACCAAATATAGTTTTAGCAGTATTAGCAGGAATATTACAGTTTATCCAGACAAAAAACATAATGCCGAATATTAAGAAAGTGGATGGCAAGGGTTCTGATTTTGCTAAAACAATCCAAAAGCAAATGGTATACCTGTTTCCTTTTATGACTATTATAATTCTCCTTGGATTGCCATCAGCTCTTGGCCTTTATTGGGTAGTTGGCAGTTTGTTTATGATAATGGAACAATACATAGTTTCTAAAAGAAGTATTATTAAAAAGTAAAAATATGGTTGACGATAATCCAGAGGATCTTAAAAAAATTAAAGAGAGTATTGAAGAGTTTTTTCAGAAAATGACGGTTGAGGCCAGAGTTGACATCGGGTCGGATAATATTGAATTGGAGGATATCCTCAAAGAAAAAAGCGAAACTACGAAGCACGATATATTAGAGATAAATTTAAGAACCGATGATCCTCAAATTCTAATTGGTGAAGGTGGACAAACCTTAAATGAAATCCAAAGAATTTTAAAGACAATTATCAACAAAAAAACGGGCAAGTTTTTTTACTTCAATCTTGATATTAACGACTATAAAAAGAAAAAAATTGAGTATCTTAAAAGCTTAGCTCGTGACTTATCAAATGAAGTAATTTTGAGTAAAGAATCGAAAACTTTTCCTCCGATGTCTTCTTTTGAAAGAAGGATCATTCATACGGAGCTGGCTGGCAGAACAGACATAAAGACAGAAAGCGAAGGAGAAGAACCGTATAGGAGAGTTGTAATAAAACCTTGTTAAAGATTAAGCCAGGCCTCTGCCTGTCTTTTTTTATTTTTCCCCAACAGATATAATAACCACCTCATCGGGAAGATTATTCCGAGACTGGATGTACTCCCATTTTACTTGTTTCGGTCCTACCTTGCTTGCATCATCAATGGTTGGAAATACCTGGCAATTTGACCATCTTGTTTCAGATTCTTCGACGCCTTGATCCCGGCTGAAAAGGACAACTATATAATTCCCATTAATTTTTATTGAACTAACATTTTCCCCAGCTAAACTCGGGCATTTTCTGTTTTCATCTAGGCATGTTTTTCCATCTTCCTCCCATTTTATACAATCCTGTTCCTTTATAGGTACAGTACAATCGCTTTCATCACTCCCATTGCCACTGAATATTAGATTTTTTAGTTCTCTGTTATATAAAGCACTTTCACCTATAATTGTCCCACCATCAATCCGGAGCCAGCCACTCTCTTCGTTATAGAAAGGTTCGCGGTAAAACGTAACGCTGCCTGCCGAAGATTCTACATATCGATAGACAGACAAAGAAACAAAAGGGTCTGCTTCTTGGCAAGTGCTATCATTCCTATAAAAATAATGACAGTAGCCCTTAAAATTAACTAAGTCATGAGTTATAGCAAAATACAAAATGTTTAGTTGGCTATTCGGGATAATTTTTAACCCTCTTATGGTTCTTCTTGCGTCACTAAGATCGCGAATACTTGAAACAAAAGGAGCTGAAGAATAGGCTGAACTATCACTACAGCCCGTTTCTTTATAAAGTTTGACCCCAGGCTCTATTGGTGTAAAAGGAGTTGAAGATATAATATCAATGGTTTCTGGGGCTTTTAAAATATTCAACTCCGGATTGATGGTTGATAATATCAAATAAATCAGCAATAAAAAGATTGTTCCAGTAACAGCGCCAAAAGCCCGGTCTTTGGCTTTCGCTTTTAGCGATGGTATGGCTGACGACATAATATAAAGAGCCCCAGCAACAATTAAAGATAAAAGTGCTGTTAAAAAACCAAAAAACATTCCAAACCTATAAACATATAATACATATTCTGGCAATCCCTGCCCCTGTGTCATAGTTGCTTCTTCTCCTAGTAATGTTATTGTCGGATAGCTTACTTCAAGAGTTCGAGAACTAGCGTAACAAAAATCAGAAAGAACAAAGAAAGAAAAGAGAATTAAAAAAAAGAAACAGGATTTTTTACAATTCATCCTTAAAAATGAATTGTTTAAACCAATATAATCCATTTTTTTCGTAAGCTACTAAATTATTAGAGCCGCTTTTATGACGCTTCATCTGGTACCCTATCTGCCAAAGGAATTATTGTGAGCCAATCTTCTCTGCCCCCATTGGTATAATACCAATCTGATTGTAATTTAACTGGGCCTTCCCAGGTCTGATAATCAGTGTATCCTTCTAGAACTTCCGACAAAAGATTTGTAGAAATAGGGAAACGTTGGACAGGCGAACCAGTGGCAGTGTCAAAAGAAAGTAGCAAAAGGTAGTTGCCAGAAATTCTAATTGAGGAAAGGCAGTGGTAAGGAATCGTAGCTGGATGTGCAATGGAATACGGGTGATATCCAAAATTTTCACACAGCTCTTGTTCGTCTGCTGGTACGGCGCTACCAGTATAGTCTGGTATATAATTTGCTGGCTCAATTTGTGTTATAGCTCCGATTTCAGAACTAGGGATTAGTTTTCCACCACCCGTCCAATTTGGTTCAGTACGTAGATCCACCCCAGTGCCAGCGCTAGCGACAACATCAGCATCACTATAACCAACCCATTGGTATACAGTCACTGATGTTCCATTATATAAAGATTGGGGGCTAAGGTCATAACATTGGAGGTCTCCTTCTCTAATCTTATTCCAGCAGTTAAAGTTTCCACAGGCTCGCATATGGCTCCATCCACCGCCGATCTGATTTTGCATTCCGAAAACTACTACACCATAGAACGGTCCTTCGCTTGGGTTGTCGCCATTTACCAATCTTACCGATGCATAAGGTCCTTTTTGCCAATTATCAATGCTAATGGGTCCAAAACTAAGTGGTAGAGCATCAGACGTAAGGCTACACTCTGATCCAGAATAAAAATAGACGCCAGGTTTTTCTTTCACAATAATATAAGACTTTCCGGAAATACCAGCAGAGCCAGGACATTTTATTCTTATAGGATTGCTTTGTATATTTTTATAATTTTTATCACTATAAGAATAAAGAACATAGGTGGCTTTTTCTATCTTATCGCCATCGGCATTCTCTTCGCATGAGCCATCTTGCCAAGCTATATTACAACTTTGTATGGCAGTCGTATCTGGTACTTGTAAGGAGGCAGAGGTAATCTTACCACCACAATCTATAACAAGACCCGGAACAGGGTCGGTGTTTATTTCTATTTCCGTTAAATTAGGATTAATTGTATTGATTATTATCAAAGAAGAAAGCAAAAATATCAGGCCAAAAATAGAGCTCTTCATTCTGCTGATACCATCGCTCATTGCTTCCGGGTTCCCTGCCGAAGTCATATAACGGGCAGCACCAATGACCAGAGAGAGAACCGCTAAAGCTCCGCCAATGCCCATTATATATTCAAAAATAGTTTTTAAATAATCGGGCAGTGTTGGGTTTGATGGTAGTCCTGGTATATCAGGCACTTCGAGAATCCTTGCATAGCAAAAACTGCTTTGTAATAAAAATAGGACGGCCAGAAGAATAAATAAAAGATATTTTGATTTTGAAAATTTCATCTTTGGATAAAATTAATTTTGTATTGCTTATTATCTAGTAAGAATGGAACAGAAAAACCAATTATCTAATAATGTTTCAGAAGGGTTTCGAACAGTTCCTTCTAGGGTGCCATAACACCTCTTTTTTAAAATATGTGTATCAAAATAAGCGTTGCGGCAACTTAAAAGATCTTTTGCTTGCGAACCATATTCTGCAGTTAAGGCGCTATACTCATCCATCTTTTTTCTTGAATAAATCAATTCTTTTAAAACATCAGATCTTTTTTCTATGGTGAATTCTTTCATTTCCTCCAGCTTTTCTTTCAGTCCGAATTCGTTATCTTCGCACTTATTTAAGCAATTTACCCCCTCTCCCTCGCTTTCGCTGTAGTAACAGGGTATTCCGCAAAACTTTGTGTTTTCAGGGCATCCCTCAGGGGCTGTTTTTCCCATTAATAAATTGATCATTTTTAAACAAGGGTTACCGGCGCAAGGGTCAACATTACACCAACAAGACCATTGGTAATATAATATTTCACCAGTGTCTGGATCAACAACCGGAACTAGCATTTCAGAATATTTGCAACCAGAGGTACATATTTTTTCATCAGCACTGCACTTGCTATCGCATTTGCAGTAGTCTCTTTCTTCGCCTATCCTTTTAATATATTCTATCATACTTTCAACTGTCTCCGTGAACTTTTCGATAAGCTCTATTAATTCTTCAGCCCAATATTCAGCATCATCCACTGTTTGCCCAACTGGGATTTCATCAGCCTTAGAACAGGTCCATCCTCTGCCTGTTGGGGGGATTTCCAATGTCCACGTTGATCTGCAATAAAAAGTCAAAGGGTCGTCGTTATAGGCGAAATTCATACAGTCGGCGCTGCTAATAAGACGTTTTTTTTCAAGTTCAGTACACTCATCATTTTCACAGGGGCATTGGGGGCATTTTGAGAAAAGCGGGCATTTTTTGCTTTCAGGATAAGAAATTGGCACTATATATCCAACCTCACCGCGCGCTCGTGCGATAAACGTGCTCAGATAATCTTTTTGATGACTTGGGTTTTGGTAAACATCCCAAGGAGAATACGGGTCGCTACTATAGCTTTTTTTCAAACAATCAGGGTAGCCGGCATATTGATCTGTGCAATAAAGACACATAGAAGACTCTGCGCATTTCCTAAAACTTTCGAAAGTATCATAGTATGATGAACAATCTCCAAAAGCTTGAAAATTAACATAACAGTCTTCTTTCTCGAATACTGGCTCGTCGTCCTCATCATAAGTAAATAGAAAGTTAGAGTTATCGTCACAAGCTTGTTTGCATTCATCAATTTGATTTTGACAAACCGTATCTTCTTCTTCACACGAGATTTTACAGTTTTGATTTAAAGTAACCAGACAATCTTGAAAGTATGTAAATCCAAAATTATTAGTTCCGCATTTATAATAATTGTCTCTGATACAATCAATATTGCCGTCGCAATCTCCTAATGCCTCATAAGATATGAGGTTGGCGCCAGGGGAACAAATCTTTTGGCATGTATTAAAAATAGACGCATCGTTCCAGCTATATCCTTTGCAGTATTTAGAGGCGTCAACGTTTGCATCTGTGACGGGGTCTGTAAAGGTTTCTCGAGTCGTTATTGTAAACCAGTCTTCCTCTGTTTTTTCAGCTATCTTTAAAAGTTCTAAATAAGGCTTTGGAGAATAACAGCTGGTTAACTGGTTTTCAGCATCTTTCAAGTTATCTAAATCAGCTTCAAAATCTTCTTTCATCTTAGTTAATTTTTCTCTCAGATACATCAGCTGTTCAAGAATTTTTAAATTTTCCCACGCATCTTTTTTGATAATCGTTACTGTTTCTCCGTTGATTTCAATTTCTTCTTCTATGAGAGGGGCGATTGTAGTAAGTAATGTTCTAAATTCATCTAATCCTTCGTATTCTTTATCTTTTGGCCTGCATTCTGTTTCGCAATTCGTTTGGCATATGTCTCCATAAATTGCATACCAGCCTTCTCCATACATCGCTTCATATTCTTCTTCACATCTTATTTGGCAATCTTGCCTGCAATTTCCTCCGCAGGCTTCCAGGGTTATGGGTCCATGCTCTATTTTATCTTTTATTCCTGTTACTTCTTCACCGTCTATTATAGCTGTTTGAGGACAGCAGTCTCCTACAACAAGGCAGGAAGCGCCTACGCAACTGCCTGCGCAGGAACCGCCGGGACAACTACCAACCACATCACATCCTGTAGCAGGGTCGCAATTTAGATTGCATTTTTCTGAAGAACACTGGCAGGTGTTCATAAGGGTTACTATTTTCTCTGATAAATCGCTGAAAAGCTTTGCCTTTTTCTCAATCGCTCCAGACAGTTTAAAAATACAGTCCACTCTGTCGTGGTCCAGGAAAGTCGGTTCCCAGCCAGGCGTTGTCAAATCGCCGTCAATCGGGTCTCCCGAAGGATTAAAATCATAGCAATAAGTAGTTCTTGCCAAGAGAGTTTCGGTTAGGGTCCCGATAGGGATTTCATTATAAACTGCAGAGGAATCAAGTTCGTCAAGAGAAGGACCGGAGGGTTCAAGCGTTAACACGGGGACTGGGATTAAAGAAATCATCCTAAATTCAATCAGATTAGGATTGATAGTCCAAATAATCAAGTAAGACGATAATACAAATATTAATCCTAAAACTCCTGATTTTACCCATTCTTTTCCCTCGCTTGTTGCCTTTCCCATTCCAAGAGAAGCTAAATGATAAAGGCCGCCGATAACTATAACAAGAACCGAGAGAGTAGATGCGATAGACACTAACCAGTTAAAAACATAAACTATGACGTTAGGTAAATCAAAGCCTTCAAACTCCGGTATTTCAGTGGCAAAAACAAAACCTGTTTTTAAAAACAAGGTTAGAATAAAGAGGATAAGTAAGCTTTTTTTAAATTTCATGATGTTATTTCTCCTTCGACTAATGTCATAATAACAAAGAAAGTCCAACCAGGAAAAACATCGCCTAAAAAAGGGATTACTTCTATAAGAAACGTTACTACAAGTCGCATCGCGCCTAGCCCTAATCCTATCCCTTTTTTAGCTATTCCCCCCATTGCTGATCCGCCAGTTGATGATTCATTCCCGCCAAGTGTTCCACCTGCTTTTTCGCCAATTTTTCCGATTGTGCTTCGTACAAGGGGTCTAGTGGTTGCCCAAACTCCGATACTGGAAAAACCAGCTGCATCTAATAAAAAAGAAATCGGTATTCCGACGCCGAATAAGCTGAGAATAAAACACACTAAACCGAAGATATCTAATACAGCTGCAACAATCAGCATTATCAATCCTTCAGGAACGGCAAGGACTAATAGCAAAGCCTTTTTTGTTATCTGGCCAGAAGATGGAAGAATTCCGCCTAGCATGTTTAATTAAGGGTAAATTAGTTTGTTATTCTATTCTTTTTTTATCTGCTTTAATAGATAGAACCTCTTCAGGCGAGGTTGTAATTATCCGGTCTTCAGTAGTACTGGCGACAACAGATATTGCTACGTGTTTTCTGCCAGCAAAGAAAATTCCTTCTCCAACTGCTGCCTCAAGCAGAAGATACTTTTCTTGTTCAGTTAGGTTAAAAACCTTTTGGACAACATCGATAGTGGCTGATGACTGTTTAAATAGTATTGTCATTGAAGAGTTGTTAATAATCGGCTGGCCATATTCAGATTTCATAAAATCAGCAACGTCTTGGGTAATTGTTGTTACTCCTAGCCAATATTTACGGGCGCGCTTAGCAAGGCCGAACAGAAACGAAGCGCCCTCTGGGGTTTGCATCATCCACCAGGCCTCATCAACAACCAAGATTCTTTTTTTCAGGTTTGACCTGATCATGTTCCAAATATATCGCATGACTATATAGAGAGCCATCGGTCTTAAACTTTCTTCCATATCTCTCATTCCAAAAACAACTATATTTTTATCCATTGAAATGTTGGAATGCTGGTTGAAGAAGTCAGCATAAGTTCCTTTAGTAAATTTTCTTATTCTTCTTACCAAAGACTCGGTTCCGGTCATACTTCCTAGGACTTCTTCAAAATCAGCCATTAAAGGTATATTCTCTTGCCAGGTTTTAGGGTCTGATTCCGGGGTGATATCGCGGACAGCATAAGTTTCAGTTAGAGCCTCATCAAGAACACTATCCTCTTCTGCACTTAGTCCGCCAAGCATAATTCTTAATAAACCAACGAGGTTGATAATATTAGATCTTAAGATATCCTCCTTGCTTTCCTCTTCGCCGGGTATTGGCAAATCAAATGGGTTAAGCTGATGAGGGGAGGTTAGAGAGATTTTGAAGAATGATCCTCCAACTGAGTCGGCTAGGGCTTCATACTCATTCTCCGGGTCAATCACGATTATATCAACTCCTTGCATCAAATAACGCAGGATTTCCAATTTTATAGCATATGATTTACCGCTACCAGATTTAGCAAAGACCACGGAATTTGCGTTTTCCAAGCTGAACCTGTCAAACAAGATAAGGGAATTGTTGTGGCGATTAACCCCATAAAGGATTCCTTCATTAGAACTCAAGTCGAAAGATATAAATGGAAAAGTAGTTGATAATGGAGCAGTATCCATCGGAATATGGACATTAGTCAGGTCTAAGCCGTATGGGTTGCAGGAAATAAACCCCTCTCTTTGTTTATAAAGAGCGGGTTTGATATAGATCAAACGAGATTCGAAAATAGACCTTAAAGTAAGTTCGGTATCTTTTAAAGCTTTTAGCGTATCTTCATAGATGGTAATGTATAAGCCGAAACGAAACATTCTTTCCTGAGCTGTTTGCAGAGAATCGCGCAATGTCTCGATATTTTTGTAAGCCATTTCCAGAGCAGGGTCGCGGATTAATCCTTTTTCCTCCCTTTCCATAATTTCCGAAGAGACCTCGGTAACTTTCTTCCTTAGTTTTTTTAAAATAATTTCAGTGCTGATCGGATTGATATGAAAAGAGATGTCCATCGGCGTGTTCAAGTTGATTACCGGAGACAACCATCCGGTGTTTAAATATCTCGGGTAAGAAAAAATAAAGAAAGAACGGGAAAATCTCTCCCCTAGTTTTAAGTGGTCCTGGTTGATCCCGACATAAGGAGGAGCGATGATGTCCCTTACATCAAAAGCTTCTTCTTCAAATATTTTTTCTGAAGCGTCTTCTTTTTTCTTTAAAATTTTATCTAAAAAACCCATAATTTTATTATTTTGTTAATTCAGGCAATATTTCAGGGTAATAGCCTATTTCGGCCTGTTCAGGATGGTGGACTGCCCAGAAGAGCTCGATTAATTCAGTAGTAGTCAAAGGTATGGCTTCTAGCCCGCACCGTCTTAACCCCATGGCCATAAATTCCATCCTTTGCCAAAGCTGGACCTTGCATCTTTGGAAATCAACATCAGTCATTACGTTTTTTGATTGCTGGCCCTTTTTGCTTAAGAACTTATCTAAGCCAAATTTCTTTGTAGCTGCCACTACTCCTAGTGCCTCCATCAAAGTATAGGGGACTACTGCATAAAAGTTTTTCGTCATTATGGTTTCGCCTTGGACCAATTGTTTTATAAACTCGCGATAAGATGCAGTCTGTTCTTTTAATAGTTCATTTGTCTGGTTTTCTTCTAGGTCTTTTAATTCGTCTAAATAAGGAGTGATATTTATATTCCTTGACTGGATAACAATCTGGCAGGAAAAATCCAAACTATTCAAAAAGTTCTGGAAAGCGTAGATGATAGCTGTCTGCTCTTCCTCGGATTTCAAGGCAAAGTTTAAAGAAGAAACCATCATAACGCTTCTTAATCCCTGATTTTTTAAGATCAGGACCCCTTCTCTGATGTCTTGAACTTCTAAAAATTCTTGAGTAGATGATTCAGGCATAGTTCTATTTAGTATGTAACTCTACTTTTGTTTTTAATGTTTTTAAACCGCTCTTCTGCCCTATTTTCAAGGAGTTATCTTCCTCAATTTTCCTTATCTCTGCCTTGCGGATGGTTTTGAAAGGATAGAGTGACTCTTTTTTTCTCCAAGTATAGTTTTTTGTCCCGGTTATAAAGCCGAATGAGTTTAAGATAATTGTTAATACTGGCACTCCGTCAAACTTTAAAAACCCAAGAGAACCGGCAATGCCGGCGATAACAATCGAAGCGATAACAAAAAGAAAAAAAGGAAGAGTAATATAAAGGATAAAAATAACAGCGCCGGCAATGACAAGATATACAAATTGTTTGACAGTAAGGAAGAAAGCCATCTTTGCTTCCTCTTCAATAAATTGTGGGACAGGATATTGTTCCATTAAATTATTATACCACAGTAAAAAAACACAAACAAAATTGATGTAAAGAAATAAATCACATTGTTGACAAAAATACAGAAATAAGTTATACTCTAAACAGCAAAATGAAGATCTTTAACAACGTAACATGGGAGAATGGTCAAAGTCAGAAAACGTCTTGCAACTGTACAACCCCAAGGAGAAGACCGTGAAAGCTGAAAGAAAAGAGAAAAAGGGCCCGGGCGTTCGTGGCTGGAAGATCTGGGTTGGGTTCGTCATGCTGGCCTTTGTCTCGTTCGTCGCGCTGGTTGTAGCGTCTTGCATCGGGTTCGTCCTCGGAGATATCGTTTTCAAGGTTTCGATTTTCTTTGGGATAGTGCTGGTAGTTCTGGCACTGTTTGTCGTCTCTGCCTTGCTTGGTGTAACCATAGTCAAGGAAATGACAGCGAAAGCTGTTTTGAAGGCTGGACAATTCCACAAGATTCTCGTCCAGCAAAGAGGGATGACGGTTGACCGCTACGGGAACATCGTTCCAGGCAGAGAATGGCATCCGCTTGGCGGCATTCGTTGGTACGGCTTCTGGCCGCTTTACTCCATCTACAGATATCGTTTTTCTTGGGTTGGAGTAAAACCAGACGGTACCTTCGTTCCCCACGAGCCAGAAGTGCTTGACCACATCCTGCTCAAGGATGATGTCTACGGATTGCGAGTGGAGGGAGCCGAGGATAACGAAAAGGTCCCTCTGGATATGGACATCACCCTTACTGTCCAGATCGTCAATCCCTACAGGGCCCTGTTTGGTGTTCAGAATTGGTTTGAAACCCTTGTCAATCGGTTAGTGCCGTACGTGAGGGATTTCGTCACCAACCACACCTACAGGGAGATGATCGAAACAGACATTCGTCTCGATAGGGAAATCGTGAATAGGCTGGCTGAAGAGGGTATCATCGGCTATTGCGGACACCCGCCAAAACCGGAGGATGTACCCGAAGGAATCGACCCGGATGGAGGCGGAGAGTTTCTGGAGCGTTACGGCGTCTTGGTGCGCAAACTTGAGGTGAGAGACATCAACCCTCAAGCGGCGTATCGGGAAGCCACCCTGAAAGCCTTTAGGGCTAAACAGGAGGCTGAAGGCCGCATCGAAGAGAACTTTGGGGTTCTCGTCCGGATGCTGGCCTTGGCAACGAATCAGGAGCCTAAAGACATCGGGCAGTATCTGATGGACAATCCTGCAGAACGGGAGAGGTTCATGAGGGTCGCCGAAGACCTGCTTCATCGGCGAATTGCCATCGACAGCGGCGCCTTCATGGACATTCGTGTCCAGGGGGCTACCGGCGTAGAACAGGCGTTGCTGAACATGGCTGCAGTCTGGCAGAGGATGCCTGATGGTTCCGGAGAACAACCTCAGGGAAAGAAGAGGGGCGATATGTCAATCGAGGAAAAACGTGGCGTTCTAGCTAAGAGGAGAGCTGAATTGGGAACTGGAAAGCCTCCAGCTCCATCCAAAACTCCTTAGTATCAGGGACTTTCAAAGTCCAAAACAAACAAGGGGGTTGAACCGCAAGGTTCGACCCCCTCTTAATTTACAAAAATATCCTATATTTATTCGATTGGTTCGCGATAAGTATCTGCCTTTCCAGGTGTTTTTTTGATTTCCTTTATTTTTGTAGAGAATTCTTCATTAGGAAACATTGGTTTTTTAATTAATGGTCTTTTGGATATCGATGGTTCCTCAAAAATTATAGGTTCTTCGGGTTTTAACATAGCAGAAGAATCTAATAATGAAACTAGAGGTTTTGATGTAGTTTCTTCTGTTTCTCCAGGCGTATTTTCTATTATTGTAACTTTCTTAGCCAAAGGAATAAGTCTTATTTTAATATCCTGGGTCATTCTTTCAGCGGATTCCTTTGCGACGTTTAATCCTTTTTGGAGAAGAGAAGATAATTCTTTGTCTGGTAGTTTATCGCTGACGAACTTTTTTGTAAACTGTATTAAGACAGCCTTATTAGAAATCTTTCTTTTTTTGAAAACTTCTTCTACTGTTTCTTCTAAATTATATTTTTTAAGTATTTCAGAAATAACTGGGTCGGTTTCTTCTAACGGAAAGACTATTCTTTGATATTGGATATTATCGTTTGTCATAATTTTGAAAAATAAAATGTAACTTGTAATTTGGTATTAGAAAGTTCCAACACCAGCATAGTGATCCGCTAAATTGTCAGCCTCTCTTGTTTGGCCGGCGGCTCTTAGACGAGCTTCCTCAGCTATAAGAGCAGTTTCTTGGGGTGTGCCAGCTATTCCAAACTGTTTAAGATGATCTATTCTACCTTGTGACATTTTTTCAGCCGCACTGGCTAACTTTTTATGGCTGATTTGTGCTAATCCTCTAGCGTCAAGGGCACCTGTTGACAAGCTTTGTATAGCTGGAACATCAAGCCTTTTATAAGCGCTATTAATTGCTTGTTCTTCGGCATCAGATCTGGAAAGACCTCCTCCTCCCTTTGCTATTGGTGCCATTAATTTCCCTATTTCTAATTCATTATATCTGGCTAATCTAGGATCTTTGGCTTCTGCTTCTTTTACATTTAAGCTACGGGCTGTAGCTGATCTGTAGTTTCCTATTGCACGGAGATTGGCAGGATCATCATATCCTGTGGCAGCTGGGTCGGTTACAAGTCTCCCATTCTCGGCTGCTATTATTGCTCTGGCTTCTATATCTTCCTTCTTTAATCCTGGTCTCAACCCTCTGGCTTTAGCGTCGCTAACCACCTTATCTGGGTTTTTTGCAAAATCCACTCTCGCTCTTGCAAGGGCTTCTTTATCTCTTTTCTCTTCTCTTTGAGACATTGACCCAGGAGCGCTTAAACCGATTTTTTCTCCCATCCATGTTTTAGCATCACCTATATTCTGGCCAATTTTTGAATCCTTGCCAAACGCTGTATTCGCTGCGCCTTTAATAGCTCCTTTAGTAAGTCCCTTTGCTTTTCCTGTTGCCCACGAACCTGCTCCAGTTGCCAATCCAAGAACTGCATTTGCGCCCATAGCCCCGCTTTGATGGACAAAACTGTAGCCAACTAGCATAAACGCAGCGATAACCCAAAAGTTTATCCCTGGTTCTCCTTCGCTCATTGCAATATTAGTAGTACTAGCCAGATGCCCTCCTAAATAAAGAAAGAAAGCAGTCGGAACTCCAATTATAACCCAGTTGACAAACTGGTCCCGCCATTTATTGAAAAATGCTGATTTTGTTGCCGGTAGGGCGTAACAGGCAAAAGCCAAAGGCGACAAAATAACCAAACACATAAGGGCAACCGGTCGCATAAGAAAGATAAGACCATAAAGCAAAAAGATCATTGCCGAAACGCCAAGGGATACAGATATTCCCATAGTAGAAAACACACATTTTTGGATGTCATCTTTACATGCTTCTACCTCCTTAATAGCCTCGGGTCCCGTTAGGGCGCTTGCTATGGGGTTTATTATGCCGGATGGACCTGAAGCGTCTAGAAAGTAATCCATCGTTATATTAGCCACATCAATAAACACGCCACAGATTACAAGAGAAAAATTGATCAAAATAGCCGCTATTATCAAAGGTAATAATTTTTTCTGAGCTTCGTATTCTCTAATCCTTAATATGGTAGCTATTCCTACTACCACAAATCCAAGAACAATAAACATGTTAGCTAAACTTCTGATTATACCCCATCCATGAATAACCATTTCATTACCATGAGTGATAGGTAATTTTAAACTCGGATTAGCGGCAACGTCTCGAAAAATATGTGCGCTAAAATCAAAAGCCCAAGTTGCAAGTTGAAATGATAGGGCCATTATGCCCCTTATGGTAAGTCTTCCTAATTCTTCTCTAAATATATAAGCAGTACCTGCGAAAGCACCTGCGACAAGAAGGTAAACTGGAATAGCAATGAACCATACTAACCCTTTTTCTCGGTCTTCCGATTTTAAAAGAATAAAAAGGCGTAATAAATAATCTTTGGTTTTTGAAAATACTTTTAACATAAGAGTATAAGGTGTTTATTCAATTATTGTATCACGTAATTATAAATCTTTGAAATTATTTTAAACTGTTTGTTAAATTTATCCAATTTGCAATACTTAAAGATTCGGCTCGTTGATTAAAATTTATTTTATTTTTCAAAAGCCACAACTCTATTTTTTCCTTATTTAATTTTAGCATATTTTTAAAGTTACCAATAATCTGTTTTCTTGGTTGGGAAAAACCTGCTTTTACTATTTCAAAAAACAAGTCTATATCGGTTTGAACTTTATCTATTGGTTTTATTTCTATTATCGCTGAGTCAACCTTTGGCTTTGGCCAAAAACATTGCTTTGAAACATATTCGATAATTTCAGGTTTAGCATAAAATTGAACTGAGACTGCTAGTAGGCTCATTTTTGGAGGTTTCGCACAGATTCTTTGGGCAACTTCTTTTTGAATCATCAAAACTATTAGTTCCGGTTTATTATCGGTTTCCAAAAACTTTCTGATTACAGGCGAAGTAATATAGTAGGGCAGGTTAGCAACTACTTTATAGTTTTTAACTTCATAATCTTTTATTTTTAAAACATCTCCCTGTATGATTTTTATGTTTTTGAAACCTTTAAAATTTTCTTTTAAAATTTCGCACATTTTAATATCTTTTTCTACCGCGATAACGGTTTTTGCTTTTTTGGCTAATTCTTGTGTCAAAACTCCCATTCCTGCTCCGATTTCCAGGATGACATCAGTGGGCTTAATGTCTGCTGTTTTAATAATTTTATCAAGAACTATTTTATCAATCAAAAAGTTCTGACCAAGACCCTTAGACGGCTTGATATTATTTTGACCCAATGTTTTTCTTACGTTTTTTATTAAGCTTGAGTTCATTTTATTTATTATCCTCTATTATATAGCAAATTACACTATGTGGATAAAGTAATACATAAGAATGGGGTATATATGCTTGACACGTCTTCTTGATAAGTCTAGCATTAAATTAGTCCATCAATTTTGCCCTTTGTCAACTGAAACAGCGAACTGCCAACCGAACAGCATGAGGAGAAACAGATGAAAAGAACACAGCTAATTCTGTTTGTTGCGACAACAATTGTCTTCTTGACATGTCTTCCTGCAGTGGGGGTAGTAGAACCCCCCAATTTTCAGTATGAGAGATACACCTCTTCTTTGTCGAAGAAGATGTTTCCGGATCAATCTCTGGACAGAAGAATGGTAGCGATTATGATAGTCGGATTAGGGATCGTGACGTTTGCGGCTGCAACAATGCACTATTTGAGCAAGATAACTGAGAATCAGAAGAGAATACTCGAAAACCAACGGAAGGTTGCTGGACCTTCGCAAATACCAAAGAGAGGCAGTTTGCCTGTCTAAGGGCCTAAGGGTCGTTTTCAATGGGGCCGGGTTCACGTTCGCGTGCGTCTGGCTTCTTTTTTTACAATTTGGTTAAAATTGGGGGTGGGGATAAGATCTTGACCAACGGTCTCAAAAATGGTAGATTGGAACTACCCTGGCTTCTGGTAATAAGGGAGTGAGGGTTTTGCAACATTTTAAAGCTATTATCCTTTAAAAAACTGAAAAGTAGGATATTAGTCCTCTGTCACTATACCTGGAAGAGATTCAGCGTCCTGGCAGAATTCAAGGGTTTATTCAAGACTCCTTGTTTTTATTACAGCCTGATCACAATTATCTTATTAAGCTTGATCTATTTCGGAGTCAGCCGTTTCCCTAAAAGCATTATTTGGCAAAACCAAGATTATTCTAAAGTCATCGGAGCTACCATTTTCAACCCCATCTCGAAGGATAGCGACCTAGAAGAAGGGGTTTTGTCTTTTAATCAAAGCCAAACTTTATTCTTAGAGCCACCTGAACTGAAGATTATCCAGGAAGACAGCTTGGCGGCTTTTACTCCGCCTAGGGTTCTTTCTACTAGGGTTTTAGGAGCCTTTTTCGGTCAAGGAGAGCAGCCGAGGAAAGAAATTATTGAATACGCTGTCCAGCCAGGAGATACTTTAAAATCTATTGCCCAAAAACTTGAGATTTCCCTTGATACTCTGCTTCTGGCTAATGACCTTACTGCATCTTCAAAAATCAAAGTTGACCAAAAGCTTATCATTCTGCCGGTTACCGGCGTAATTCACTTTGCCAAGGCAGGCGACACTTTAAGCGCGATTGCTAAAACATACAAAGCGAATGTTGATGAGATTATTGAAATAAACGAACTGGCTGATGAATTAGACGTTTATATCGGTGACATCCTGGTCGTACCAAATGGAGTAATGCCAAAACAGGTTCCAACGTATGGAGAGATATATTTGGCTGACAGTTATTTCAAATTCCCGGTTCAAGGAAGGATTACTCAAGTTCTGCATTGGTATAACGGGGTAGATATTGGCAATAAATGCGGTACCCCGATTTTTGCCGCAGCTTCTGGCGTAGTACTTAAATCTAAATATGGTTGGAATAGCGGAGGAGGTAATGTGGTCACTATTTCACATGGGAAAGGAGTAATCAGTTACTATGGTCATTTGGAAGTTATTAAAGTAAACTCTGGTGATCCAGTTAGTGTTGGTCAGTTGATCGGTTTCATGGGTGGTCAGCCAGGGACTAGCGGAGCAGGTATTTCTACCGGTTGCCATTTACACTTTACCGTTATCGGAGCGAAGAATCCTCTTGCTAAATATCCTCTTGGATACGAAATTAAATACGTTCAGGAATAGACAATAGAAACAAAAAAGCGGAGGGAGTCCTCCGTTTTTTTGTTTATAGATAATAACATTAGGTAGGATTGCACTTTGCGCAAAGCTTTGCCCCAGGGCAAGCTTCCAATCTTTCGATGGCGATGTCTTTACTGCATTTCTCACACTTACCATACTCGTCTTTTTTTATTTTCTCTAAAGCAGAGTTAACATCTCTTAATTTTAATTCAAGACTGTATTCAACGGAAAGCAGTTTTTCGTATTCTTGTAGTTCGTCTGCTTCCTCTTCAAGACTATTGCCATTGAACTCAGGGTAGCGTGTATCCCAATCGCCCTTTGGCTTCTTATCCTCATTGGCAAAGCTTTTCAGCTCTTTTTCAAGAGACTCCTTTTCTTTTTCTAATCTTTCTTTTAGTTCTGTAATTATTTTTTTATCCATAATTTTTATTTTTGCTCTTTATCCTTTTCTTCCCATTCTTTGATTCCTTTCAAAAAGTTCCTTCTTTGCTCCTCCTCCTTCGAGGTTGTTTCTTGTATCTTTTTTATCAGGTTTTCTTTTCTGCTGTCATTGGGAACTTCTTTTAAAAATGGTTTTTCTTGGATGTCTTTTTTTCCGGACCACTCCTGCCTTCTGATTTCTTCTTTTCTTTGTTCTTGCTTCTTTGCTTGTTCCAATGATTCCACGTCCGACTGTTCTTCTTTTAATCTTCTTTTTTCTTCTTCTCTGCTCATTATTCCCAAATAGATTGATTTCAAAGAATCATTGATCTCCGCTATCCTGTCTTTTAATGTTTCTTGATCAGTTAAAAGCTTTTTATATTCATCATCTATTTCTTTAATTCCACTTTCCGCTTTTTCTAGTTCTCTTTCTATTGTCCATCTGCTTTTTTCTATCTTTTCTCTTTTTTCTTCCAGCTCCCATCTCCTTTTTTCTAACTTCTGCTTATCTTTCGGGACATTGGCTGTTTTTTCGGATTCGCTGATAAACTTCTGTTCATTTTCGGTCTTCTTTTCTTCTTCTATGATTGGTTTAAGTCTCTCTTCGACGGCATCTCTTTCCAATAGAAACTTATTCTTTTCTAGTAACATCGGAGACTCCTTTTCTCTTTGAAGGGTCTGAAGCTGTTTTTCTAAATTAACCTTTTCTGATTCTAAATAGAAAATCTGCTGTTTTTCGTCTTCTTTTGCGAAGTTCTTTAATTGATCCATTGTTGCTTCTTCCCCTTCTGATTTCTTCTGGACAATTTTCGTCCTGATCTGGCTTTGTTTTTCAGCTTCTTCTCTTTTAGCTTTTTCTATCCTTATTTTCTCCAATTCTTCCTCCGGCGTTTTTAGTTTTATTATTCTCTCCCGTTCTTTCAGGGCTACGCCTTCTCTCAGTATTTGAATATCCTTTTTCATTGTTCTTACTTCTGTCCTACTCAAAAATTCTTTTGCTTGTTCTTCCTCTTCTTTCGTTGGTGTGTTATTCAGTATTTTTGTCATAACTCCATAATACCTCTATTTTTTTGTTTTTGGTTTAAAACCGGCTTCTATCGCAGAAAGATTAATTCTTCCTAAGTCGTCGATTGAGACTACTTTTACCGGAATAATATCGCCCATCTTTACTACTTCATCTACGCTTCTTATATGGTAGGGGACGAAATTCGAAATGTGGACAAGGCCGTCTGTTCCTGGCAAGACCTCGACAAAAGCACCGAAATCCAGGATTCTTTTTACTTCTCCCTGGAAAATCTCTCCGATTTGGACCTCTCTGGTCATTCCGCTTATTTGCTTGATTGTTTCGTCAACAGCCTTATCGTCTTTTCCTGTCACCATAACCAGACCGCTGTCTTCTATATCAATGCTGACCTGGTATTTTTCAATCATCTTGTTTATCACGCTTCCTCTCGGGCCGACGACATCGCCAATCTTTGCAGGATTGATTTGGATTGTTTTAATTTTCGGCGCCCAGATAGAAAGATTCTTTCTCGGTTCCGGTATTGTTTTCTTTATTATATCAAGAATTTCCAATCTTGCATTTTTAGCCATTGAGAGAGCCTCTTCCATCATTTCTTTTGTTATCCCGTCTGTCTTAATATCCATTTGGATAGCAGTAATTCCATTTCTAGTACCAGCCACTTTGAAATCCATTCCGCCAAGATGGTCCTCCGGACCCTGGATATCAAGCATTAACTTTTGCTTCTTAGGATCATCATCTTCGGCTAGTCCGATTGAGATTCCTGCTGCCGGTTCTTTAATCGGCACCCCAGCGTCCATTAAAGCTATGGAAGCGGCGCAGACAGATGCCATCGAAGTAGAACCGTTGCTGGATAAAACCTCTGAAACGACTCTTATTGTATATGGAAACTTTTCAATGTCAGGGATTAAAGGTATCAAAGCTTTTTCCGCTAACTGGCCATGGCCGATTTCTCTTCTTTTCGGTCCTCTTGATTGGCTGATTTCGCCGGATGAATAAGGCGGGAAGTTATAGTGGTGCATAAAACGCTTCTTTCCTATAAACTCCATACCTTCTAACAATTGCTGGTCTTTCGGTCCGCCTAAGGTCAATATTGATAAGACCCTTGTCAGGCCGCGGGAAAATATTCCTGTTCCGTGAGTTCTTGGCAGAACGCCCACTTCGCAAGACAACTTTCTCAATTCATCTCTTTTTCTTCCGTCTGGCCTTTTATTGTTTTCAATAATATTTTTGTAAATAGCTTTTTTAATCTCTTCTTCAAAATATATCGAAGCTAGCTTCGCTTTTTCTGTTTTTGGATACTTTTCTTCGATTAAAGCCACCAGTTCATCTTTTAAGACGTCGACTGTGGAAAGTCCCTTTTCTTTCGCCTCCATCTTTTTAACAGCTTCGCCAAGCCTGTTATCAGCAAACTCTTTTACTTCTTTTTTCAGCTCTTCATCGACGAAGAAAGAAATCGCTGTTTTTTCCTTGCCAGCTTTCTTTGCGATATCTTTCTGGAATTCAATTATCTTTTTCAATTCCGGTTCGGCTGCTTTTGTTGCTTCCATTACTTTGCTTTCTTCAATTTCTTTTCCTCCGAACTCTATCATGTTTATCAAAATTTCTTTGTCTTTTTCAATTCCGGTCAAGATTAAATCAAATGAGCTTTTTGTTCTTTCTTCATAAGTGGGATTAAAAACAAACTTTCCATCGATTTCAGCGACTCTTACTACTGCAACTGGCCCTTGCCAGGGGATATTCGAAGTTAATAGGGCGGTTGAAGCGCCGATTAAGCCTAAAATATCAGGGTCATTTTCTCCATCCCAGGAAAGGCAGGTAACGATTACCTGGACTTCTCTTTTGAACCCTTCTGCAAAGCGAGGCCTGATTGCTCTATCAATCATTCTGCCGGTTAAAACTGCATCATCAGTTGGCCTGTTTTCTCTCCTGACGAAACGAGAGCCGAAGATCTTACCAGCAGCATAAAATTTTTCTTCATAATCGACAGTTAAAGGAAAGAAGTCATTTCCTTCTAAATCTTTATCTGACATGACGACTGTGGCCATTACCTCGGTATCGCCTAGTTGGACTAAGCACGAGCCAGACGCCTGTTCTGCCCAGTCTGTCATTTTTACCTTAATCGGATTTCCGTTGATTTCTGTTTGAAATATTTTTTCCATTTTTATTGATTAGTGTTTTTTAAGAGGAATTTATCCGGGCCTTTGTCTAAATCTATGAATTCATCAGCTATCTCTTTTAAGCGGGAAGATGTGGTTTTTCCGAAAGCCATTACTTCAACCCTTCTTCCCTGATTTTTTAAATATTCGACTAAAGAAATGAAATCTCCATCCCCCGAGACTAAGACAACTACGTCTAACCCCGGTGAAGTCCTGATAGCGTCGATAACTATGCCAACGTCCCAATCAGCTTTCTTCTGTCCGTCGTAAAACTCTTGAAGATCTCTTATCCTTGTTTCAATCCCTAGTTTTGTTAAAGCCTCAAAAAACGGCTCCTCAGTGCCGGTTTTTGTTCTGACTACATAGGCGAATGCTCTTATAAACTTTCTTTCAGCAATTGCCTGTTTGAGAACTTCTTTAAAATTAACTTTAGAATGATAAAGATTCTTTGCTGAGTGATAAAGATTCTGGACATCGATTAGCACCTCTACTCTTTGTTCTTTTGGTTTTGCCATATTACTTTTTTAATCCTATTTTTTTGACAATTTCATTATATCTTTTTTCTGATTCTTTTTTAAGGTAGGCCAGTAGTTTCTTTCTTTTAATCACCATTTTTATCAAACCCCTTTTAGAGTGGAAATCCTTAGGGTGTTTTTTAAGATGCAAGACTAATCTTTTGATTTCTTCGGTTAACAAACCAACCTGGACATCCGGTGATCCGGTGTCTTTATCATGAATATTGTGTTTTTTTATAATCTTTGATTTTTCTTCTGGTGCTAGCATGTTTTTATTAATTAAGTCTTAAAAATAAAACCCCTCATGGGTAGGATTACAGTAACATGGATTATTGCGCCTGTAAAGAATTGCTAGTGCGTCCAACAGGAATCGAACCTGTAACCTTGACCTTAAGAGGGTCCTGCTCTACCGATTGAGCTATGGACGCAATTTTGTGAATTGCTATGGAATCGGTGCCGCACCTAGAGTTGAAAGTATAAACGATATAATCACCCAAGCACCATAAGCCAAAGCCATACCGATAACCGTGCTGACTAAGATTTTCTTTCCTAGACTCTTTAATTCAGGCTTACCGCCGGAAATCAAAAGAACTATACCGCCTATTGTCAGAAATAAGACTGCTGCTGAAGGGATAATATAACGAACAATTAAGGTTATTACGTTGTTTATTGTCGTCAGAAAATCACCAAGAGTACAGACATCGCAGGTTACTATGGCGGCTAAAATTAAACCTGGAATCATTAATAAAGTAAATGCCGAAAATGCTAAAAGTATTTTTTTCATATTGTTAAATATTATTAAACTAAATATACCATTTTTTTAAGAAAAAAGAATATGCCCTCGCCAGGATTCGAACCCGGACTCCAACGTTCGAAGCGTCGTGTGATATCCATTTCACTACGAGGGCGATTTATACCGAATTCTATCACAAAATTGAAGAAAATCAAGTTATGAGATAGAATAAAAAAATCATGATCATACCAAAAGAAGTTAAATCTGTTATTGATAAGCTTAAGAAGTCAGGATTTGAAGCTTACATTGTCGGCGGTTGCGTCCGCGACTTTTTGCGTGGAGTAAATCCTGAAGACTGGGATGTGACAACCAATGCTAAGCCGGAAGAAATAAAAAAGGTATTTCCTAAAAGCTTTTATGAAAACAATTTTCTGACCGTAACTGTCCAAACAGCTAGTAAAAATCCAAAGCTTAAAGAAATCGAAATTACTACATATCGTTTAGAGGCGAAATACAGCGATAAACGTCATCCTGACGAAATAAACTTCGCTAAAACCCTGGAAGAAGATCTGGCCAGGCGCGATTTTACCGTCAATGCAATTGCTTTAGATTTTTCAGCTAAATCTCCAAAGATTATTGATCTTTTCAATGGGCAGGAAGATTTAAAGAATAAGGTTATTAGAACCGTGGGCAAGCCGGATGAGCGTTTCGGCGAAGATGCCCTAAGGATGATGAGGGCAGTAAGGCTTGCTACTACTTTAGATTTTATAATTGAAAAAGAAACCTTATCAGCTATTAAAAAAAATGCCGAATGGCTGAAGATGATTTCAAAAGAAAGGATAAGAGATGAGTTTTTAAAGATTATTATGTCAGAAAGAGCGGACGAGGGCATAGAAAGATTAAGGGAGCTGGGGATGTTGAGGTTTATCGCTTCGGAATTAGAGGAAGGATATAAGATAAGCCAGAATAAGCACCATATCTATGATTGTTGGCAGCATTCTTTGTTTTCTTTAAGATATGCTGCGAAGAAAAAGTTTAACCAGAATGTGAGATTGGCTGCTCTATTCCATGATATTGCTAAGCCAAGAGTTAAAAGAGGCGAAGGCTCCGATGCAACCTTCTATAATCACGAAATAGTTGGAGCAAAGATAACAAAAGAAATTCTAGAGGATTTAAAATTCTCTAAGAAAGATATCGAAAAAATAGTGAATTTAGTTCATTACCATCTTTTTTATTATAATGCTGGAGAGGTTAAAGACGCTTCAGTCAGAAGGTTGGTGAGAAATGTCGGGCCGGAAAACATGGAGGAACTCTTACAGGTAAGAATGGCAGATAGGATTGGTTCTGGCGTTCCGAAAGCCGAACCATATAAGTTAAGGCATTTAAAATATGTTGTCGATAGAGTTTCTCAAGACCCGATTTCAGCAAAGATGCTGAAGTTCAGCGGTAATGATGTGATGAAGGCTTTAGATATAAAACCCGGGCCCAAGATAGGACAGATTTTAGACGCTCTTTTAAGTACTGTTTTGAATGATCCGAAAAAGAATAAAAGAGAATTATTGAAAAAAGAGACAGAGAGATTAGGCAAACTATCTGATAACGAACTTAAAAAGTCTGCTGAAGGGGCAAAAAAGGAAAGAGAGAAGATAGAGACAAAAAGAGACGAGATGACAAAGCAGAAATACTGGGTGACATAAAACAAGATTTCGGGGACTGGCCCAATGGTAAGGCGCCTCGTTCGGGACGAGGAGATTAGCAGTTCGACCCTGCTGTCCCCGACTTACTTTTTAAAATAGTGGTATAATTAAAATAGATATAATTAATTAATATTAAAACTATGGAAAACACACAAACAGTTTCAAAGAGAAATATACCCAGGGATGTATTTCTACATCTTTTGGCAATAGTCACCCTTTATTGGTCGTCAACTATTTTTATAACTTTGCTTTGGCAATTTATAAATTATTTTTTTCCAGGCAACTTTAACCTATATTATTCCGCAGGCTATTCTTTAGGAATGATACGTTTCGCAGTTTCGTCTTTATTCGTTGTTTTTCCTCTTTTTATCTTTGTTTCGTGGTATTTAAACAAAATTTACAAAAGAGAATCCGCTGTAAGAGAATCTAAGATAAGAAAATGGCTTTTGTATTTAACTCTTTTCGTCGCTGCCCTGGTTGTTATAGGAGACTTGGTAGCTGTAATAAATAATCTTTTGGGCGGAGAGACAACTGCAAAATTTGTTTTAAAGGCGTTCTCGATTTTGTTAGTGGCTGGTTTTGTCTTTGGATATTATTTAGACGATGTAAGGAGAGAAATTCCATCAAAACTTGGTAAGTATTTCGCTTGGGTTTCAGGGGGTCTGGTTTTCGTCGCGATTATTGGATCATTTTTTATAATCGGTTCTCCAAGTTCGGCAAGGTTGGTCCAGTATGACCAGCAAAAGATTGCTGATTTGCAAAACATACAGTCACAGATTGTAAATTATTGGCAACGAAAGGATAAAATGCCCGATAGGCTAGCTGACCTGAATGATTCCATATCAGGATTCGTTGTTCCAACTGATTCTCAGACAGGAGCCTCTTACGAGTACAACGTTAAAGGAACTTTGGAGTTTGAGCTTTGCGCCGTATTTAACAAAGTCCAGGAAAAAGGATCTGCTGATTACTCGCCAGTTTATTATCAATTCGACCAATCTCAAAACTGGGAACATGGCCAAGGAAGAGTCTGCTTCGATAGAACGATTGATGAAGAACTATATATACTGGAAAAGTAAGAATCAAAAAGCCCCCATCAGGGGGCTTTTTAGAAGCTGTTATTTGCATCCGCATCCACATTCGCAATCAGGTCCGCAAGTGCATTTTTTTCCTTCTGCACATCCGCATTCGCATTTGCATTCTTCTCCACATTTGCATGGTTCCTCTTTTTTGTTTGTCATGTTTTTGTTGTATAAATGTTTTTAAACTATTATTGCTGATTTTCCGACCTTTTATTGTACAATTATTTTAAATGTTTTAAATATTTCTAACGAAGCTATTCTTTCAGGTGAAGTCTTTTCCGGATTGTATTTCACTTCAAAAATATTGGGCGCTTTAAACCAAACGGAACCTACGCCATCGTCTTTTTTAATCTCGTCAATTATCAATGGTGCATGTCCTGAGCAGGGTATTTGTACTTCTATAGATAAGCTGGATAACAGATTATTCTGGCTTATTGTGTTTTGCGAGTTTATATTCGCTAAAGCCGGGAAGACCACAGAAAACATAAGCAAGTTGGTCAGTATTGTTACGCCGTAAAGGATGGTTAAGTATTTCCATTTATTCTTTATTCCTGCAACACAAAGACATCTGTTTTTCCTAAGATATATGACAGCTGATAACGTAGCTAGGAGGAAAGAAATGCCTACTAAGAAACTGAAGAAATGCGGGATCAGTAAAAACTTTTTAAAGAACGCGGTAGCTGTGCTTATCCCGATTACGGAAAAGACGATGAACCCGATACAAAAAGCGTGGGGGAATAAGCCGTAAATCAAGCCATTAAACAATCCCTTTTTATTATTTGTCTGACAGCAGTTATCCTCCATTTATTTATTAAATAAGTTTGTTACTCTTAAAATTTCTTCAGTCATCTGTTTTTTCTTGTTTTCATTTTTAGTTTCCATTGCTTTCTTGAAGCAAGTATTCAAATGGTTTTCCATCAGCATTTCATGAGCAGATCTCAAGAGGCCTATTACCGCTAGATTTTGCTGCATAATGTTAATGCAGTATTCATCCTTTTCTAACATGTTGGTTATCTTAGAAAGCAGGCTTTTCGCTTTCTTGAAACCTATTAGTGCTTTTTCTTTTTGTTTTGTCATAAGTTTTTTTTTGTTACTACCCATACCTATGGTATAGGTATATTACTGATGATAGCAAAGCCAAAAAAGTATGTCAAGACCTATAGTTCCCTTTTCAATAAATAGGTGATAAAATAAACATATGATTAAAGAATCAAGTGCGAAAAAAATAATGGATGTAGAGACGGTTATTAATCGCAATCTTTATTATATCTGCGGTTTTATAACCTTAGTTACAATGATAATGTCGGTAATTGAATTTTTCAGTCGCGGGACGTTCTTTCCAACCCATATAAATTTCTTTTATCTGGGAATTTTAGTGATATATTCATTCCATAAAGAACTAGTCAGATGGCTTGGCAGCAGGAAAATAGAACGCCAGGGCGAATATTTTGTTTATGCCTGGGTAATACTTACTACTCTTCTATATATTGTTAATTTCGCATCGAAGGACTATTATGTCCAATTAGCCCAGGGCGGGCCGTCCGGCGACTTGCGCGATATTTCGGTTCTTACTTTAGAGGTTTTAGCCGTGTTTGCCTTAACCCGCTGTCTGAAGATTGTTAGGTTATCGTTAAAAAACCGTCAGATTAAGATTTAGGGCCCGTAGTTCAACGGCAAAACGCCGCATTCGCATTGCGGAGGCGTGGGTTCAATTCCCGCCGGGTCCACTTAACTTAAAATTATGATAATGCTTTACATCGTTTATTTTTTAGCTGGAGTTTTACAAGACGTCTTTTTTACTTTGAATATAAGATACGTGACCAAGGAGAGAGTGTATTTGTCAGTGTTCTCTTCTTTTCTGGCAGTAATTGTAAGCATGCTGGTACTTTACAACATCATTGTAAAATTAGACGGTCAGCGGAGCATCGTTGCCATAATCATATACGCCATTGGTGTGGCTACAGGAACATTCTTAGCAATGAAATTAAAGATCAGCTCAAAAGCTTGACATTAGGTTTTTTGATTGTTAAACTATAGATGTATTGGAAGATTTGAAGTTCTGTCCGTCTGACCACGGGCATTTTATTTAATATTTTCTAAAATTAAAATTATGGAAATAGACATAAAATCATTTCATAGGGCATTGGCCCAGATTGCTCAAGATAGAGGTATTTCTCCCGAAAGAATTATAGAAACGCTGGAAGCAGCAATTGCTACTGCATACAAAAAAGATTATGGGAAAAAGGGCCAGAAGATTAAGGCTAAATTTAATCCTGTATCGGGCGATGTGAAATTCTGGCAGGTAAAATTAGTAGTTAATGAAGAGATGATCTATTCTGAAGAAGAAATAGAGAAACTGAAAGAGAGGAAGGAAATTGTCTTTGTTGAAGCGGCCGAGCATGAGGAAGGGAAAAAAGTGGTTTTCAATCCAGAAAAGCATATGATGGTTGATGAAGCAAAAAAAATCAAACCTGGTATAAAAGTCGGTGAAGAATTGGAAATTTCCCTAGAATCTAAAACTGATTATGGCCGGATTGCCGCTCAAACGGCAAAACAGGTTATTCTTCAGAAAATTAGAGAAGTAGAAAAAGAGACTGTTCTCAGCGAATATAAATCTAAAGAAGGAGAAATTACTTCAGGGGTTGTCCAAAGAATCGAAGGCCATACTGTCCTTGTTGATATCGGTAAAACCTTAGGGGTTTTAGACAGAGAAGAACAAATCCCAGGTGAATTCTATAGGCCCGGCCAGCGTCTTAAGTTCTATATCTTAAAAGTAGATGAAACGCCGAAAGGGCCGATGGTTATTTTGTCGCGTTCTTATCCGAAACTGATTTCCAAACTTTTTGAACTAGAGGTGCCAGAAATAACAGCTGGAACCGTAGAAGTAAAATCTATTGCCAGAGAGCCGGGTTTCAGGACAAAGGTAGCTGTCTTTTCAACAGAAGAAGGGATCGACCCTATTGGAAGCTGTATCGGTCAGAGGGGAACAAGGATAATGGCAGTGATTAACGAATTAGGCGGTGAAAAGATTGATGTTGTAGAATGGAAGGACGATCCTGAAAAGTTTATTGCCAACGCTTTAGCTCCGGCTAAGATTTTAGAAGTAAAGATTGATAAAAAGAATACCGCTCAAGTTTCCGTGCCGGAGGACCAGTTATCCTTGGCAATCGGGAAAGACGGAAGAAACGTAAGACTAGCAGCTAATCTCACCGGTTGGAAAATTGATATCAAGGGAATAGCCGATGTTGAAGGAACCGAGAAAGAGGGCGCTTCGGCGGAGCCAGACGATAAAAAAGCTCCTGTAGAAAGCGAAGAGAAAAAAGGAAAACCAAAAAAAGTTAAAAAAACCAAAAAAGCTTCATCAAAAGATGAAGCAAAAGTCGAAGAGAAAAAAGAATAATTAATATTAATTATTATTAATATTTTTTATATACTATGAACAATATTTTAGTACCAATTTCAGTATCATTGCTTACTATTGGTTTTGTTCTTTTTTTAATCAAAAGAATTCAAGGGTCTTCTTCTGGCGAAGGAAAGATGATAGAGATTTCCAAAGCCATAAAAGAAGGAGCCATTTCTTATTTAAAAAGACAATATAAAGCGGTTTCTATAGTCGCTATCATTCTATTTATGGTTTTTGTGTTAGTTTATGGTTTTGGTGCGAATGACTTTGGAAAAGGATTTGTGAGCGGGATTGGTTTTCTACTTGGGGCTTTCCTTTCTGCCTTTTCTGGTATTGTCGGCATGCTAGTTTCTACTCAAACAAATGTTAAAGTCGCTGAGGCAGCTAAAAAGGGATTAAAAACAGCCTTTAATCTTTCGTTTATTGGCGGATTAACAACAGGTCTTCTGGTTGTTAGCTCCGGTTTATTAGCAGTTTCTGGATTCTATCTTATAACCGGGGATTTAAAGGCCTTGATCGCTTTGGGTTTTGGGGCAAGTTTAATTTCAGTTTTTGCTAGAATTGGTGGTGGAATTTATACTAAAGCCGCCGATGTTGGGGCAGATTTAGTTGGAAAAGTTGAAAAAGGAATTCCTGAAGATGATCCCCGCAATCCTGCTGTTATTGCCGATCAAGTTGGCGATAATGTGGGAGATTGCGCGGGCATGGCAGCTGATATTTTTGAAACATATGTTGTCACGATTATAGCAACAATGATTTTAGGAGCCTTGTTATTTCCTCTCTCTCCTCAATTTGTATTATTACCATTAATGTTGTGCGCAGTTGGGATGGTGGCCTCAATAGTTGGAAGTTTTTTTGTAAAACTAGGAGAGAAAAAGAACATTATGGGAGCTCTTTACAACGGCGTAGCTGTAACGGCTGTAATTGCAGCTGGTGGTTTCTATCCGATTATCAAAAGTTTAACAGTTGGTGAAAGTGCTTTTTCTAACAGATTATATTTTTCTTCTCTAACAGGTTTAGTGATTGCTGCTGGGATGTTTATTATTACTGATTACTATACTTCAAAAAAACACAACGCCGTAAAAAGTATTGCTTTTGCTTCTCAAACGGGTCACGCAACTAACATTATTACTGGCCTTAGCGTTGGGATGAGATCTACCGCTTTTCCAATTCTTTTGATATCAGCTGGAATACTTTTCAGTTTTTGGTTAGTGGGTATTTATGGTGTGGCCTTGGCTGTTTTAACAATGATTTCGTTGGCAGGCATTGTTGTTGCCGTTGATGCTTACGGTCCCATTACTGATAATGCTGGTGGCATCGCTGAAATGTCAGGTCTTTCAGAAAATGTAAGAGAGGTAACAGATGAATTAGATTCAGTGGGTAATACCACTAAAGCAGTCACCAAGGGGTACGCTATTGCCTCGGCTGGTTTAGCTGCTTTAGTACTTTTCTCTGCTTATTCCCAAGAATTAATTGATCTTGGTAAGGATGTTAAGTTTTTATTAGATAGTCCAAAAGTTATCGTCGGTCTTTTCATTGGTGGTTTATTACCTTATTTATTCGCCTCTTTATTAATGAATTCAGTCGGTAAAGCGGCCATAGGAGTGGTTGAAGAAGTCAGACGTCAATTTAGAGAGATAAAAGGATTGATGGAGGGTACAGCTCGAGCGGAATACGGTAAATGCGTTGATATTGTTACAAAAGCAGCTATTAAAGAAATGATTATTCCCGCATTGATTCCAGTTATCGTTCCTATTTTAGTAGGTCTTATTCTAGGACCAGAGGCTTTGGGCGGACTTCTAATAGGGTGTATTGTTACCGGCCTTTTTGTTGGTATTTCAATGACTACCGGTGGTGCTGCTTGGGATAACGCTAAAAAATATATTGAGGCAGGAAACTTTGGCGGTAAAGGTTCTTTTGCTCATCAGGCAGCAGTTACCGGCGATACTATCGGTGATCCATATAAAGATACAGCAGGACCTGCTATTAACCCGATGATAAAGGTAATTAATATAGTTGCCCTATTGATTGTTGCGTTTTTAATATAAAATTGATTCGAATCTTTTTTTCTTGATGAAAACCTCTCTTAAAAAATTACCAAAATCTCAAGTCGAGATAGAAATTGAGATTTCAGCCGAAGAGTTTAACGGGTATATCGACCACGCACTTTTGCATTTGCAAGAGCATATCAAAGTTGATGGTTTTAGACAAGGGCAGGTGCCAAAAAAAATACTCGAGGAAAAAGTGGGAGAGGAAAACTTATTAATGGAAGCAGGAGATCTGGCTGTAAAAGACAGCTACTCTAAGTTCGTCTTGGAGAATAATATAGAACCGATTTCAAAGCCAGAAGTTCAGATTTTAAAGGTTGCCAAAGGCAATCCGTTTTCTTTCAAGATAAAGACAACAATTCTGCCGGATATCAAATTAGCGGACTATAGGAAGATTGCTTCTCAAATAAAGAAAAAAGAGATATCTGTCAGCCAGGAAGAAATTGACGATTCTTTAGAATATATAAGGAAATCAAGAGCGAAATTTTCTCAATTGGACAGTCCGGCCCAAGAAAAAGATTTTGTCCAGATTGAATACGAAAGTCCGCAGATAAAACAGTTCTCTTCTTCCGAAAATCAAGGAAAGATAAAAGACGAATTCATCTTAGGCGAAGGCAGGCTTATTCATGGTTTTGAAAAAAATATTGTTGGCATGAAGGCAGGAGAAGAAAAAGAGTTTTCTTTAGTTTTTCCCAAAGATTCTCCTCAAAAAGATCTTAGCGGGAAAGAGGTTAATTTCAAAGTGAAACTGATAACAGTTCAGAAGGTGGAGCTTCCTGAGCTTAATGATGACTTTGCTAAGAGCATAGGTAAATTTGACAATCTCGATTCGTTGAGGAAAAACGTTAAAGAAGGGATAGCGATGGAAAAAGAGGTCCAGGAAAAACAGAGAAAAAGGAGCGAAATATTAGAAAGGATAGCTGATAAATCGGAAGTTGAAATCCCTGAAGTTTTAGTTGAATCTGAGAAAGAAAGAATATTCAATAATTTTCAAGAAAAAATAACTCAAAATTTTAAAATTACTTTTAAGGAGTATTTAGCTTCGATAAAAGACGACGAACAAACCCTGAAGAATTCTTTTTTGAAAGAGGCTGAAAAAAAAGTTAAGAATTTTTTAATCCTAAGAGAGATTGGAAAAAAAGAGAACATCTTGGTTGAGGAAAAAGAAATCGAAGAAGAAGCCAATAAAATGATGAAAAACTACTCCATCGATGTCGTAAAGAAAATTGACATTAATGAGTTAAAAGAGTATATTAAAGAAGTAATATACAGCGAAAAAGTTTTTGAAAAATTAGAATGCCAATAGTTCCAACTATTATAGAAAAATCACAACGCGGTGAGCGCGTTTATGACATATTTTCTCGGCTTTTAGAAGAGCGGATTATTTTTCTTGTAGGTCCGATCACCGACATAACCGCAAATTTGGTTATCGCTCAGATACTATATCTGACCTCCAAAGATCCGAAAAGAGACATCAAACTATACATAAATAGTCCAGGAGGTTCTGTGACAGCAGGGTTGGCCATTTACGATACAATGCAGTATGTTAAATGCCCTGTTTCTACTATTTGTGTCGGTTTGACAGGTTCAATGGCAGCAATCCTCCTTGCATCAGGAACAAAAGGGAAAAGATTTGCTCTTCCAAACGCCGAGATTTTATTGCATCAAGTAGCAGGCGGAGTGACCGGACAAGCGATTGAGATCGAAATTACTGCTAAACAGATTGTTAAGTTAAAAGAAAGTCTCAAGAAGATTTTGGCCTTTCACACCGGCCAGCCATTAGAAAAGATAGAAAAAGATACCGATAGAGACTTTTATTTAACAGCTGAAGAAGCTAAGCAGTACGGCTTGATTGATGACGTTATAGGGACGAAATAGAAGCTAATAATTTAAGTTTGAAACCAAGAAAAAAAGCTCACCGCATTGGGTGAGTTGTTTTATTTAAAAATTATTAATTAAAAATCATAAAATAACATGGATTTACTTGTTTTGATCGTAATCATATTTGTCTCTATAGGAGTGGGATGTTTTTTGGGTTATTGGGCTCGCCAGTCGATTGTTAAAAAAAGAGCCGGAACAATAGAGGCAAGGCTTCATAAGAAAATAGAGCAGGTAAAGATAGAAAGTACCACTATTCTTAAAGAAGCTCAGGAAAAAGCAGCTAGGATTGTTAATCAAACCGAAGACGAAGTCGACCAGCGCAGACGGGAGTTCTTGAAAACCCAGCAAGTCTTGTTAGAAAGAGAAAGCCTTTTAGATAAGAAAATCTCTCTTTTGGAGGCGAAAGAAGAAGAGTTCCGCCAGAAGGTGGAGAAATTAAAAGAGATAAGGGAAGAGTTAGATAAGTTGAGAAAGGAGGCCGAAGAAAGACTGGAAAAAGTCGCGAATATATCCAGGGAAGAAGCAAAAAAAGAACTGATTTCTTTGGTTGAAGTTGAATATCAGAAAGAAATATTGGAGAAGATTAAGAAATTAGAGGAAAAAGGAACTGAGAGAATTGAGGCAAGAGCAAAAGAAATTCTAGCCTTAGCAATCCAAAAGTGCGCTGTATCCCAATCTCAAGAATTAACTACCACTACTATTATACTGAAGAACGAAGATATTAAAGGAAGGATTATCGGAAAAGAAGGGAGGAATATCAGGGCTTTTGAAAAGTTAACTGGTGTCGAGTTAATAGTTGATGAAACGCCGGAATCAGTTGTTATCTCCAGCTTTAACCCTATCCGTCGGCAAATTGCCAAGTTAGCCCTTGATAAATTGATCCAAGACGGAAGAATCCAGCCAGCAAAAATTGAAGAGAAAGTAGAAGAAGCGAAAACCGAAATCGCTAACAAAGTAAGAGAGGCAGGAGAAAAAGCAGTCTATGAGATAGGGGTTGTTGGAATTGACGACAAACTTATACAGCTGTTGGGAAGATTATGCTATCGCACAAGCTATGGCCAGAATGTTCTAATCCATTCAATGGAAGTAGCTTTTCTGGCAGAAGCAATTGCTGATGAAATAGGAGCAAATAGCCAGATAGCAAAAAGAGCTGGTCTTTTGCACGATATAGGTAAGGCAGTCGACCATCAGATCCAGGGGTCTCACGTTGATATCGGGATTAAGATCCTTCAGAAATTCGGAGAAAGCGAGGATATAGTAAAAGCAATGCAGGCTCATCACGAAGAGCATCCAGTTGAATCTACTGAAGCGATAATAGTTAAGGTAGCTGATGCTATTTCTGGCGCAAGACCTGGTGCAAGAAAAGATACATTAGAAAATTATCTTCAGAGATTAAAATCACTAGAAGATATTGCCGCAAAATTACCAGGCGTTGAAAGAGCATACGCGATTCAAGCAGGCAGAGAGATAAGGGTTTTTGTTAAATCGGATAAAGTAGATGATTTGGGTATTCAAAAATTAGCCCGTCAGATTGCTGATAAAATTGAAGAAGAACTAAAGTATCCTGGCGAAATAAGAGTAGTTGTAATCAGAGAAAACAGAGTGGTGGAGTACGCAAGATAATTTCTGATTATAAATTAACATAAAAGCGCCAGATTGGCGCTTTTATTATTAAGCGGGTAAGGGGAGTCGAACCCCTCTCATCAGCTTGGAAAGCTGAGGTAATACCGATATACGATACCCGCAACCTGCAGATTTATCTGGATTTTACGTTACTGGAACGTGTATTTTTTTAAAATTTATTATGTTTCACAGTTCCTTGAATTGGTCGGGGTACTCGGATTCGAACCGAGATCAAACGCTCCCAAAGCGTTCGTGCTACCGTTGCACCATACCCCGAAAATAAATTAGCCCCTGCGCCTCCAAGCCTGTTTATAATGTATTATTCTATGACAATTTGCGCAAACAACAGCACATTTTTTTAACTCTTTCATAACTCGGTCAATTCCCAAATGATTATAAGACGCATAACCTATGGTGAATTCTTTATCTTTAAGGTGGTGAAATTCTAACACCCTATAATCTTTCGTTCTGCATTTATAGCATCCGTAATTTTCTTTATAGTTATTCAGTATTCTTTGATACTTTTCTCTCAGTAATTTTTTAGCGTTGTTGAAACAATTTCGACATTTTAAACGTCTATAAACTTTGTTGCCCACCGTGCCAGCTACACCAAAGTCAGATTCAGGATAATACTTATTACAATATTTACATAGTTTCATTATTACATTATAATATTTTTGAGGTCAGAGCGCAAGGTTCAAAATATTAAAATATAAAACAAAATTATATTAGATTATAACTCTAAAATTCCTTATTGTCAAAAGGAAAATTTTATGATAAAATTTAATTCAGCTATGCCCTCATAGTTCAACGGACAGAACATGGGTTTTCTAAACCTAAAATCGAGGTTCGATTCCTCGTGAGGGCAATGCATGGTGGCTATGGTGTAGTGGTAACACAACTCCCTGTGGAGGAGTCATCGCCGGTTCGAATCCGACTAGCCACCCATTAAAAAACAGCCCTGAAAGGCTGTTTTTATAGTTTCTTTATTCTTTTTCTTTCAATACAGCTTCTAGCATTATTTCTTTTCCTTCTCTTAAGACTTTCAGAGGAATCTTTTCTCCAATTTTATGCTTCTGTAAAATGTTTGCTAGGGGATTTTTAAGAGTTATTTTTTCTTCTTGGCATTCTAGGATTATATCAAACTCCTTCACTCCGGCTTTTTCGGCAGGTGAATCTTTAATGACTGGTGATTCTCCTAATGTTTCTCTGACAACCAGCGCTCCGTCATCAACCGGCAGCTTATTAACCTTAGCCATTTCTTTTGAAATTATGACATATTTCACGCCTAAGAAAGGGACAATTATTTTTCCGTACTTTTTAACTTCTTCGAAATCTTTTTTAGCGTAGTTTATAGGAATTGCGAAACCAATGTTTTGGGCGCCCATAATCATTGCAGTATTAATACCGATTACTTTTGCCTGTCTATTTACCAATGGTCCTCCGGAGTTTCCCGGGTTGATAGCAGCATCAGTTTGGATCAAGCCCCTTAGATTTTCGGTTTGCTGGCTTAATCCGTGGACAGCGGTGATATAACGCGAAAGGCCGGAGACAATTCCGGCGCTAAGGGTATCATGAAACTCGCCTAAAGCATTTCCAATTGCCACCACCTCTTCGCCAAGTTCGATTTTATTTGAATCAGCTAGTTCTAAATATGGCAGGTCTTTAGCGTCTATTTTAAGAACAGCAACATCGTTTATCGGGTTTCTTGCCAAAACCTTAGCTGGATATTTCTTTTTCGGTTCTAAGATAATTGTGTAGTCAGCTGTTATTTCTGATACCACGTGGTTTGAAGTTAAGATATAGCCGTCTTTGGAAATAATAAAACCAGAGCCACCTCCAATCTGAGTTTTTTCGTTATCGCCTATCTGGTCCATTTTCGGCATCATATAATCCTTTCCGCCGAAAGGGAACATATAAAAACCCTCTATTTTCGGTAGATCTTTTGAAACGACAATAGTTATTACCGCCGGACAAGTTTTTTTTGCTATTTTTATAATTGATAATTGCTTTGACATGTTGGTTCCATTATATCACACTTAGACAATTTTATGTTAGTATAGTTTTATAGAGTATTCAGATTACGCCCTCGTCGTTCAACGGACAGGACAAGGGTTTCCTAAACCTTAAATAGAGGTTCGATTCCTCTCGAGGGCACTATAGATTTTCTGCCAAATGATGGTATAATATAACATAATATGCCATATAAAAGAACAAAAAGAAAAAAACTGTTTTCAGCTGCAATTCTAGTTGTTTCTATTTATGCTTCATTTTTGTTTTCTTTGGGTGTGATTATCGGTTATCTGGGAATGAAGTATTTCTACAAAAAACACATAGAAAACGGACCTTTAAAATTTATGTATGTAGATTTTAAAAGTTGGAAATTTCATTTACATCATTGGATAGTTGGAGTTTTGGTTATTGTCTTTTTTTTAATAGGTGGCTGGAAGTCTGAATTGCCGAATTTCCTCTGGGGATTGATTTCCGGGATAATCATTCACGATATTTATGATTTTAATGATTGGTATAAAGTTATAGCAAGAAAAAAGACAGCATAAAATATTTTAATGTTTTGATGGATGCGGCTCCCAGAGCCGCATTTTTAGGAGGGTTGGCAGAATGGCAATGCGCTGGTTTCGAAAACCAGTGGGAGCAATCCCTTGCAGGTTCGAATCCTGCATCCTCCGCCAATTTTCAAAATTAGGATTTTGGGCGATTGTTGCCTCGCCCCGCCAGAGGCGGGGCTCGGCTTCGGCAAGTATTTTGAAGGGATTTTTGAAATCCAAAAACAATTTCTGCCCGCTCAAACGGAAGTTCGAACCAATCTTTTTTAGAAAATCCCGACCCTGTTCGGGATTTTCTTGCAAAGCGATAATTTCGGCTTGTTTTATGGTATTTATGAACTTGGCGACGAGTTCGAACCGATTATTGCTTTTTTGCTCAAAAGCGTTCAACTTGTCTTTCAAAAGCTGTTTTTGATTGACGAGTTTGTTTTTGACTTCTCGGTATTCGGCAAGGTTCAGGGCGTTTTCAAGATAAGCGTTCATTAGTTTTTCCAACTTCTCGTCAATCGCTTTTATCTCGGCTTGAATTTTTTGAGCAAAAAAGCGCGATGATTGGGCTATCTCGTTTTTCTCTTTTTCCAATTCATTCAGCATTTTACCAGCCCAATCATCGGGCAAAGAAACTTTTTGTATTGTTTCGTTGATTTGAGATGAAATTTTTTCTTCCCTCGTAAAAACATTTTGCGAGCAAACATGATTAGGATTTTTCTTTGTGCAATAGTAATAAGTGTATGATTTGCCACTTGGCTTTATCTTTTTATCGGCGGTTATGGTAAATCCACACTCGCCACATTTGAAAAATCCGCGATAAAGAAAAAATTTCATCTCATCTTGCTTTTGCGGTTTGCTCTTTTGCTTCATCACTTCTTGCACTTGGTCAAAAAGTTTCTTTGCAATAATCGGTTCGTGCTTTCCTTCAAAATATTCGCCGTTATACCTTATCAATCCGTAGTAGAAAGGATTTCGCAAAAGATACTGAAAATTTGAAACAGAAAGCAACGAACCTCGCCGCCCTTTCAAGCCGAGCTCATTGATAATCTTTCTGATTTCTTTCAAGGTATATTTTCCGCTTGCGTAGGCCTCAAATGCCTTTTTGATAAGTGGCGATTTTTCTTTATCAACATAAATCTGTTTTGTTTCTTTATTATTCAAATAACCGAGCGGGGCCATTTGAGGCCAAAGTCCGTTTTTCAGTTTTTGGCGATGACCTCGCTTTATATTTTCCGAAAGATTATCAATGTAATATTTTGACTGCCCAAAAGCGATTGAAAGCATAAATTTACCTTGCGGTGTCGGGTCAAACCAAAAAGTCGGGAATTTTAGCTCTTTGATTATTCCAGTATCTACCAAGTAAATGATTTGCCCGCCGTCAACGGAATTTCTGGCCAATCGGTCGGGGTGCCACGCTAAAATTCCCTCTGCTTCGCCCGCTTCAATTCGCTTTAACATTTCAGCGAAGACAGGTCGCCCGGGTTTTTTGGCGGTTTGCTTTTCTACCAAAGTGTCAACAACATCAATGTTTTCCTTTTTAGCAAGCTCTCGCAATTCGGCTAATTGGTCGGCAATACTGCGAATCTGCCTGTCTTCGCTGTCCGTTGACTTGCGGGCGTAGATGAAAAACTTTTTGGTTTGATTATTTTCGTTTGTCATATTGTTTGGGCAGTCAAAATTAAATTATCGCTTTGCCTTTCGCCCTTGGCGAAAGAAAAAAAGATTGGTTCGAACTTCCGTTTGAGCGGGCAGAAATTGTTTTTGGATTTCAAAAATCCCTTCAAAATACTTGCCGAAGCCGAGCCCCGCCTCTGGCGGGGCGAGGCAACAATCGCCCAAAATCCTAATTTTGAAAATTGGCGGTACCTTTTGGTTAAAATCCGAACTTTTTTTGACGAAAATCCTGATTTTGAATTCTGAAATCCAATCGCTCGGGCGGGCAAAAAGGAAGGGGGTTGGGGGGAAGGAATTTTTGCCCGCCCTCGCTTTCCGATTCCAATTTTTTTCCGCCGCCGCCGAATTTCGTATTTCGCTTTGCGAAATGCGCCGCCAAGAAAATTTGATTTGTTTGCAATTTTGGTGTAACATCATAGTAGTAATAGATAAATGGATACTCCACTATAATGTTAATCTTTTATTGAGTATATGTCAAACAATCAAAATTTAGCAAACAACATAAAGAAATTAAGGGAGGCCAAAGGGCTTTCGCAAGAGAAACTGGCGAGATTAGCTGATGTCGCCAATAATACACTTATTAAAATGGAATCTGGAGAAAACCAGAATCCCACATTAGACACGCTTAAAAAAGTGGCGAAAGCCCTTGGCGTTTCGATTGAGGAATTAATAAAATAATATGGAAAATCAAGAAAAGCCCACAATTACAGTGTCCCAGTTACAAAGAGAATTTGTAACTCTAGCAGGAAAAGCAGTTACCGCTTTAATCCTTGTTTTTATCTATTCCATAGTTCAGTTAATTCGTATTGGCAATCAAGCTGATTATTTATTGCTTTTAATCGGCTGTATTTTATCCGCTGCGGCGATTATGGGTTATATCATCAACGAATTAACTAATGGCGTAAAAAAGAAAAAGAGTTTTTTAGCAATGTTTTTGGCATTTGGCGGCTTGATACCTTGGGCATTTGGAAGCTATGTTGTTTTCGTTAGCGGTTTTTGGTCGTTGAAAGAATTGGCCAGCGGATTTTCTAGTATCATAATTCTTAAATCGCTAATTTTTGTTTTCTTGGGTTATATTGTTGTATCTAATTTTTATAAAATTACAGAGATAGGCAAACATATAAGTGGCGGGTCATTTACTATTGAGGATAAATAAATATGAGCGATCAAAAATTAACACAACAAGATATAGAACAAATAGCTAGCAATCGTGCTAACGCAAAAGTTTATTCGCTAAATAATCTTTACTTAACTCCACAAGAAAAACAGGAGGTTGAATTATGGTATCAACTTCCCGGCAATGTAATGCTCTATGCTTTTGTTATTACTGCGATTTATTCAATTTTTAACCCACTTCCGTGGAAAGAAATTATCGGTATTCCTCTTGTTGCAAATATTATTGTTGGTATTTGGAATTGGTATTTTTACAAGAAAAATTTTGTTTACAAATTATATCTAACTATTTTGCATAGCTGGGTTCTGTATTTGGTTGGAATAGGTGCGGCAATTTTTCTATTTTTCAAGGGTGCAATAATTTTGGCAATTATCTCGCTAATTGCACCCTTCGGTTTATTGGCTCTCGTTGAACCAAGTATTTATCTTTACTCAATTTTGGCTCAAAAATATCACATGCACCCAAAGTTTGCTTTTTTTAAAAAAGAATACGGGCATACATTTCCTTTTGAAGAAGACCTTTAAATAAAGATTTATCATAGCTTTATGAACGCAACAACAATTTTACTCATACTAGTTCCAATAATCGTTGCCGTGATAAGTTCGTACCTAACTTATTTTTTCGCCATAAAATCGAAAAAGAATGAGGCCATTTTAAAATTCAAAGAAGAAAAATATTCAAATTTACTTATTCTTTTACAGGGTTTTGTCGGAAAGACAACATCAGGCGAAACAAAAAGAAAATTTTTTGAAGAACAATATAAATCATGGCTTTATTGTTCAGACGGTGTTGTTAAGGCGATAAACGAAATGGTGCAACTTGTTATTGATTCAAGAGGTAAAGAACCAGAGCACGATAAAGGCAAGAAAGCCGTCGGCAATATTGTTTTTGAAATGCGAAAAGATTTGTTAGGAAAAACAGAATTAACGGCAGATAATTTTAGATATACAGATGTTGTTGAATAAATTATATGGATAATTTTTCAGTACAAGTTATTTTAATTTTACTTACTGCGTTAGGCGGCGGTTTCTTTGGTGCGTATTTTCAAAATCGTTTTCAACATAGAAAAGAATTGCAAACCGATATTCACGAATTAAAGCGTAAAAGGTACGGTGCAATTTTGATACAAATGCTAACCGTTCTTGACCCCAAAAGAGGGTTATCAAAAGTTAAAGAGTTTAGGCCCGATTTTGAAAATGTAGAAGATGTAAAAGAGGAATTGAAAACAGAAATGCTCAACGCTATTTTATTTGCAAATGACGAAGTGATAAAATCAATGTCAGAATTTACCAAAAATTATACTTACGAAAATTACATAAAATCTGCGGCGGTGATGAGGAAAGATTTATGGGGCAAAGCGACAACGATTGATGAAAAAGTTTTAGGTATTTTTGGTAAAATTTAGAGGCGGCGCGCCAGTTTCACTGGCACGAAATTCGGCGGCGGCGGAAAAAAATTGGAATCGGAAAGCGAGGGCGGGCAAAAATTCCTTCCCCCCAACCCCCTTCCTTTTTGCCCGCCCGAGCGATTGGATTTCAGAATTCAAAATCAGGATTTTCGTCAAAAAAAGTTCGGATTTTAACCAAAAGGTACCGCAATAGTTCTCCTTGAGTTTAGGGGTAATTTGAGTTAAGATGTTTTTATCATGGATAATCTTATTTTTATCTCTTTATTGGCAATATCAGGCCTATTTGCTGTCTTAAATCTTTTTCTGATTTTTAGTTTGTTTAGCTCAAAAAGAAAAATCAGACTGCTATTTGAAGGAAAAAAGGTTAAAAACCTAGAGGATGTCCTTCTTAATCAAATCAAAAAAACAAAAGAACAAGATTCAGATCTGAAAGAAGTATTAGAAAGAATTAAAAAGTTAGAAAATATCTCTGAGAAAACCTTCAAGAAAATAGGTATGGTAAGATTCAATCCTTTTTCAGATATGGGTGGCAATCAAAGCTTTGCTATTGCTTTGCTTGATAACCAGAATAATGGGTTTGTGATTTCCAGTCTTTTCATAAAAGAGGGGAACAGAGTTTACGGTAAAGCCGTAAAGAACGGCCAATCGGATCATTCTCTTTCTGATGAAGAAAAAGAAGCGATAGAAAAAGCAATGAATCTCAAATTATAGTTAGCTTATGGTTAAAAAAGAAAAACAAAACTTGTCATTACGCCCTCCTGTTGTTGTTGTCTTGGGCCATGTCGACCATGGCAAATCTTCGCTTTTAGAAGCGATTAAGGATTTTAAAATTACCGCAAAAGAGTCAGGCGGCATAACCCAGCATGTCGGCGCTTATGAAGTCGAATACAACGGGAAAAAGATTACCTTCATTGACACTCCCGGCCATGAAGCATTTTCAGCTATAAGGGCGAGAGGAGCCAGCATAGCTGATATTGCGATTCTAGTAATCGATGCAGCCGATGCTGTCCAGCCCCAGACAAAGGAAGCGATAACAGTCATCAAAAAAGCGGAAATTCCAATGATCGTGGTTTTGAATAAGATGGATAAGCCAACCGCTGATCCGGAAAAGATAAAGAGAGAACTCTCAAAAATTGATGTCATAGTAGAGTCTATGGGAGGAAAGATTCCTTCTATAGAAGTATCCGCTAAGGCCAAGCAAGGCATAAATGATCTTTTAGAGCTGATTTTATTAGTTGCTGAAATGGCGGATTTAAAAGTAGATACAAAATCTTCAGCAGAAGGAGTTGTGATTGAATCGTACTTGGATAGATTCAAGGGTCCTGTCGCCACCTTGATTGTTACTAATGGTATTTTAAATAAGAAGGACATTATTGGTACTTCTTCGATTGTTGCGAAAGTCAAAAACTTAGAAGATTTCCTTGGCGAATCCATTGAAAAAGCTTATCCTTCACAGCCGGTTATTATTTTGGGTTGTGAAAGTTGTCCAGGCGTAGGAGAAAAGTTCAAACAATACTTAACAGTTGAAGAGGCCCAAGCTAACGTAGAAAAAATGGAGGAAAAAAAAGAAATTGTCCCCCCAGTCATCGCTGTCGAACCTGGCCAGAAGGTTTTGAATATAATTTTAAAAGCAGACGTTTCCGGTTCTTTAGAAGCAATCGTAGATGTTTTGAAAAACCTTCCTCAGGATAAAGTTATTTTGAGAATTTTAAAGGGAGAAAATGGAGATGTTAACGGTTCGGATGTAAAGCTAGCTGAAATGTCAAACGGTCAGATTATTGGTTTCAGGGTTAAAGTCAGTCCGTCTGTTCTAGAAGGACTTAAAAGAGTTAGAGAAAAAAGAGTAAGAATAAAAACATTTGATGTTATTTATGACTTAGTCCAAGAAGTCAGGCAGACAATGGAGAAATCTCTCGAACCGGAAGTTGTTCGTCAAGATATTGGAAAAGTAAGAACATTAGTAGTTTTTTGGGGGGAGAAAAACCGCCAAATTGTCGGAGGGAAGGTAACTGAAGGTGAATTAAGAAAAGGCCTTAAGATTGAAGTATTCCGTGAAAAAGAAAAAGTAGGAGAAGGAAAAATCATCAATCTCCAGCGGAATAAAAAAGACGTAGAAAAACTAATCAAAGGAGATGAATGCGGAATATTGTTTGAAGGAAATACCAAGATTCAGGAAGGGGATATTTTGGTTTTCTATATAGAAGAGAGAAGAAAAGGAGAGTTGTAATTAAACTTGATTAAATGCCAAAAAGAATTGAAAAAGTAAATTCCTTGATTCACAAAGAACTGGGAATGATTATTTTAAAAGAGGTTGAGTTGCCGATTGATGTTTTAGCGACTCTCACTCGAGTAGAAACATCGGCTAATTTAATTGATGCAAAGGTATACGTTGCTGTTTTGCCATCAGATAAAACCAAACGGATCTTGGAAATTTTAAACAAGATAGTTTACGAACTGCAAAAGATCTTGAATAAACGCCTCAAGATGAGGCCTATACCTAGGATAAGATTTGTTGAAGAAAAACAAACAGTGGAGGCGGCAAAAATAGAAGGAATTCTAAGTAATATCAAACAAGAGGAAAACGATTGAAAAATAAAGAAAAGTTGATAGTATAAAAAGTAACGGCCAGGTAGCCAAGCAGCAAGGCAAGGGTCTGCAAAACCCTTATACGTGGGTGCAATTCCCGCCCTGGCCTCATAAAATATTTGCTTGCCCAGGTGGTGGAACGGCTTACACGAAGGACTTAAAATCCTTTGAGCGAAAGCTCATGCGGGTTCGAATCCCGCCCTGGGCACAACTTAAAACATGGCTATTCTATTATCAATAATCATAAGCACATTTTTAGTAAGTCTGGCTTCTTTTATCGGGATTTTCACGCTGTCTTTAAAAGAAAGAATTCTTAATAAGACATTGTTTTTTCTTGTGTCTTTATCTGTCGGCGGGTTGATGGGCGGAGCTTTTTTACATCTTCTGCCAGAGGCTGTAGAAAAGTTTGAAAACGGAGATGTTTTTTTATATACCTTAGCGGGTTTCTTTCTGTTTCTGATAATTGAAAAGATTATTCATTGGCGACATTGCCACGAAGACCATTGTCCGATTCACGCTTTTGCTTATATGAATCTGATAGGTGACGGGATACATAACTTTATTGATGGAATAATAATGGCTGCTGGTTTCATCGCCAGCCCAGGTTTAGGAATTGCTTCAACCTTCGCTATATTTTTGCACGAAATACCGCAGGAGATCGGTGATTTTGGGGTTTTGATATATGGCGGGTTTAGTAGAAAGAAAGCCCTTGTTTTTAACTTTTTGACAGCACTAACGGCGATTTTGGGTGGAGTATTTGGCTTCTACCTTCTTTCTTTTACGGAAGTTGCTTCAAAGTTTTTGTTAGCTTTTGCCGCTGGAGGATTTATCTATATTGCTGCAACTGATTTGATACCAGAGATTAGGAAGGAAACAAACATTAGAAAGTTCATTACAAACTTTCTATCCATATTTTTAGGGATATTATTAATGTATTTTTTAAAATCTTTAGGAGTAGAATAATGAAAATAAAAGCCCCCGAGATGCGGGGGCTTTTGTATTTGTTATTCTAGTTTTCCAATATCTCTACGTAAATCGTTTCTGAACCAAATTCTCTTGCTTGTTCGGTATCTGAGAACCAGATATCTAAGTGATAGTTGCCTTTCTTTGAATGCATCCTATCTTCTACGACGAAAACTTTATCGCCATATAGTTCTGGCATTCTGACTTTGGTTCCGAATGATAAAAGATTATTAGCTACAATTCCGTCTCTTACCGTGCTACCCGAGGCAGTTATAAAGGGGGTGCTATCTGTTTGTTCCGGCGTGCTGGAATAGGCAGTAATTGTCATCCTTATTTTCTTATTTACTTGAAAAGTTTCTGGAGAACTAGACTTTGATAAAATAGTATTGTCTTGGGTTATCGACAAGTCGGTAAGATAGGCATAGTTATCAAGTATAAAATCCGCCTCACTGGTTTTAGGAAGGACAATATTCAATCCGCCAACAACCAAGATACTTATTATTATCAGTCTAGTTAAGTTGTTTTTTACTCTGAAAGCGTTATTTTTCAATACGTTTTCCATAATTTTATAATAAAAACCCCCTTTTCAGGGTATCTTTATATATCATATATGATATCAGGTTTTAGGACTAATGTCAAGAGCGGGAGACGGGATTCGCACCCGCGATCTCTTCCTTGGCAAGGAAGCATTCTACTGCTGAACTACTCCCGCTTATACGGTAATTCCTTACCTTGTGCCGCGGAAAGGAATCGGACCTTCCACCCCTGCTTTTTCAGAGCAATGCTCTACCACTGAGCTACCGCGGCAAATACTATTTTGTGGGCGACATAGGATTTGAACCTATAACCTCCGCAATGTAAATGCGATGCTCTGCCATTGAGCTAGTCGCCCGTTATGGTGCGCGAGAGAGGAGTTGAACCTCCATGCCTTGCGGCACCAGCTCCTTGGGCTGGCGTGTATGCCATTTCACCACTCGCGCTTGTGTGGGCCCGTATTTATTGTTTTGGTTCAATGTTCTCAAAAACGGGGGAAACTTCTTCTTCAGCTGGTTTGGCAATTGCCTGGGCAAATTCTTCTCTTTTTATTTTAGATTTTTTACCCTTGGCAGTTCTCAAATAATAAAGTTTTGCCTTTTTTACCTTTCCTCTCCTGATGACTTCTATTTTTTCGATAGAAGGGGAATGGATAGGAAAAATTCTTTCTACTCCTATTCCTGAAAGCACCTTCCTCACAGTGATGTTAGTAGAAATTCCTTTACCGTGTTTTTTAGCAATAACTAAGCCTTCAAAAACTTGTATTCTTTCTTTCTCTCCTTCTTTCATTTTTTGGTAGACGCGAATAGTATCTCCTGGACGGATATCCGGTAGGTCTTTTTTTAATTGAGCCTGGTTAAATGAATCTATTTTTTTTGACATGGATTTAAATTTTAAGACTGTTTATTATTTTTTTAAGTTCTTCTGGTAATTCTGATTTAAACTCTTTTGTTTCGTTATTTGGAAGCTGTATTTTTAAATAAGAAGCGTGTAAGAAATGGCGGGTTAATTCTTTTGGTTTCGGCTGATTCTTAAATCCGTAAACCTTGTCTCCAGCAATAGGGTGATGGATATGGCTGAGGTGGCATCTTATCTGGTGCTTACGACCGGTCTTTGGAATAACCTCTAAAAGGGTGTAATCATCGAACCTTTCAACTACTTTGTATTCAGTAACCGCTTGCCTTTTTCCTTCTGATCCTGGTTCTCCTAATAAAAAGATCTTTTGTTTCTTTCCATCCTTCGGTGATCTGCCAATCAGGGTTTCTATTATCCCTGATTCAGTTTTAACGTTTCCCACTATCAGGGCGGTATATTTCTTTTGTATGGTTCTATTTTTAAACTGTTTTTGCAAAAAAAACAAGGCCTGATTAGTTTTTGCTACTAAGATTAACCCTGAAGTGTCTTTGTCTAATCGATGGGCTATTCCATATCTTGGGGGAGAACCTACATTCTTTAATTCAGGATAACTTTCTAAAAGACGGTCTATCAGGGTTTTTTCTGTGTTTTCTGTTTCAGAATAAACATTCAGACCAGCTGGCTTGTTTACAACCAGCAAGTTTTCATCTTCATAAATTATTTTTAATTCCATAATGTGGGCACTACAGGGATCGAACCTGTGACCTCCATGATGTCAACATGGCGCGCTACCACTGCGCCAAGTGCCCATTTGTGCGCCTGGATGGAGTCGAACCATCTGCCTATTGTTTATAAGACAATTGTTCTGCCGATGAACTACAGGCGCTCGTTATAGTAATCACTTATTACCTTTAATCCCATTATAATTTTTTCACCAAGGAGAACATTATTGATTCTAATGTTACAAGTGCCGTGTCTAAAACCTCCTTTATGGTTTATTCTTTTAAATGAAGATTGTTTAATATATGGTTTTGTAAATTGGTTTATCGGAATTTTAGTTATATTTGACCAGTATTCAACCTCTCTTTTAATATTCATGTCACTGTAGAGTTGTATATGAGCTTTCATTTTTTCTGTTCGTACTGAAAAATTTTTTTGAGTCCAGTAAATAAAAAACTTTATTACGGAAGGATCTGTATTAGAAATAGACAAACCATCTGTTCTACACTTTGTCCCTTCGCCCCAATAAAGCATTAAACCGGCAATAAAAAGTTCTCGTTTATTCAGCGGTAAAATATTCTTTTTTTCTATATCATAAACATTTTTTAATCTTGCTTCTCTTTTTTTACGTTTCGTTTCTCTACAGTTTTCTATCCTTTGTTCATTGTGGTCACGCAATTCTCTGATTCTTTTATCCGATAAAGGATAGTTTTTAAGCCAATCACTCAAAGTACTCTTACTTATATTCAGGGTCTTTTTAATTTGGCTATAGCTCATCTCCTGTTTTCTTAGCTCTATAGCTTTTTCCCTATCTTTGAATCTTGTCATAATCGAACCTTTGATTATTTTTTATAAACAATATTCTATGGTTCAATTATACTATTTATTATTTAAAAGAACAATAATTTTCTCGGCTTTCTATTGGCCAGTTTTCATTATTTTTTCAAACTCCTCTCTTTCAATTATTTCTTTCTCAATTAATCTTCTTGCTATTTTAGTAAGAAGATTCTTCTTTTTGTTCAAAGTATCAGTTGCCTGCTTTTCAGCGTTTTTCACAAACTTCTCAATTTCTCCATCGATCATAACAGCTACTTTTTCAGAATAATTCCTTTGCTCAGATATTTCTTTCCCTAAGAAGACTAAATCATCTTTTTCACCAAAAGAAATCGGACCCAAAGAAGACATGCCGTATTCTTTGACCAACTTTCTGGCTAAGTCAGAAACTCTCATCAAGTCGTTGCTAGCGCCAGTTGTTACTTCTTTAAATATGATCTTTTCTGCGCAATATCCTCCGAGCAGGGTTGCTAACTCTGATAAGAACTCTGTCTTTCCTTTTATATTCTTTGCTTCAGTCGGCATCTGCAGAGTATAGCCGGCTGCCATTCCTCTGGCAATGATTGAAATCTTTCTTATCGGTTCCGTTCCCGGCAAAGAAGCGGAAACCAAAGCGTGGCCAGCTTCGTGGAAAGCGGCAATCTCTTTTTCTTTCTTCGACAAGATATGACTTTTTCTTTCAGGACCCAGTAAAACCTTTTCAATCGCTTCTAAAAACTCTTTTTGATAAATCTGGGTTTTATTCCTCCTCGCAGTTAAAAGAGCGGCTTCATTGGCAACGTTAGCCAAGTCTGCTCCGGAAAATCCTGGTGTCCTTTCGGCAATTTCTCTTAAATTAACATCAGCTGCCAATGGTTTGTTTCTGCAATGGATTTTTAAAACCTCTTCTCTGTCGTTTATATCCGGCGGGTCTAAGACAATTTTCCTGTCGAATCTGCCTGGTCTTAAAAGAGCAGGATCTAAGATATCGCCTCTGTTAGTTGCTGCTACCACGATAACATTATTCTCTCTATCAAACCCATCCATTTCAACTAGAATTTGGTTTAAGGTTTGTTCTCTTTCATCATGGCCACCGCCGATACCGGCTCCTCTGTGCCTGCCGATTGCATCTAATTCATCAATAAAGATTATTGAAGGAGAGTGTTTTTTTGCTGTTGTGAATAAATCTCTGACTCTTGCTGATCCTACTCCGACAAACATTTCTACAAACTCCGATCCGGAAATTGAGAAGAAAGGGACATTTGCTTCTCCAGCCACCGCTCTTGCTAATAAAGTTTTTCCAACACCAGCTACTCCCAGGAGCAATACTCCTCGGGGAATTTTTGCTCCTATCTGGAGATATTTCTTTGGGAATTTCAAAAAGTCAACGATTTCTTCCAGCTCCTCTTTTGCTTCGTGCAACCCGGCAACATCTTTAAAACTGATTTTATCCTTTGGATGGCCTTCAGCTCCAAAAAGCCTGGCCTTGGATTTAGTAAAATCAAAGGTTTGCATTGCTCCGCCTTTTGCTTGGCGGAAAATCATCCAGAAAAACGCGCCAAAAAGAACTAATGGCAGTATGCCGAATACTAAAATAGGCATCAACCAGGACCAAACGCTTTCCTTTACTTTTTGGATATCGATTTCAATTCCGGCAAGTTTTTCTTTATTGACTCCGTAGTCTGTTAAAGACTCAGCCAGGGTGACGCTTACTTCTTTTTTAGAAACAGCTTTTTCTTCGTTTTGATAAACGATAAAAAGATCTTCGCCTTCAATGGTGATTTTTTTAATCTTATCCTGGTTTATTTCCTCCACCAGTTTTGTCATTGATATTTCCGGCGTTTCTTCAACAGGAACAGAGATAATACTAAAAATCCCTCCCAGGGCTATAAAAATCAGGATTATCGATAGAAAGTTTTTTAATAAGGTATTCATAATTACGAATGAGGAAGGAATAAGAATTTATTTTTATTCCGACCGAATGAAGTGATTATATAAACATTATTTCTATACCAATCAGAATAACAAAAAAAATCAGAGAATGCAACTTCACTGATCAAGAAAAAATGTAATTAAAGAGGGTGCTGTCGAGAGCAGCACCCCTTAGATCGCAACAGGTCGTTCACTTCTCATCTGGCTGACTCTCGATCAGCCGTTGTTGTTCTGCTTCAGCTCACGCCGTCGCAGTGGGGCTCCCTTCAGCGGGAGTTGTGGCACCCGGGGGGGTGTTCTTCGCTGCTTCGGCCATGGCCCGCTTGATGGCGAACCACAACAGACGCAGCTTGCTTCCGAATTCCGGCATGTCCCGGAGATACGGCGGTCTGTCCCACTTCAGGGACTCGACCAGGAGGAAGAGTACGGGCCTGAGAGCCCTGGCTTCGAGGATATTCCTTTCGAAATTCCCCCAGCCCCGCAACTCGTTGCAGACATCGACGATGGTGATGCGTTCACCATCACTCTTGACGACGAGCAGTCCGCCTTCCAGTCCGTCTCTTCCCGTTCGAGGGTCTCCGTTCTGGTGGGGGACCTCGATGGCGCAGATGCCATCTTCCCCCTCGACCAGCTGGCCAAGGTCGATGGTCGCTTGAGTGAGAAGGCGTTCCCACTTCAGCTTCCATCCTTCCTTGACTGTGGCCCAGACGCGGGTCATCATGGCCTTGAAGACCACAACGACCTCCGTGACATGTACCTCTTCGAAGGCACACTCGTTGGGGAAGTTGTAGTCCTTCTCCATGGCCCAGATCGTCCCCCGACCGTTGACCTCAACCAATTGCTTGGCCGAGACCATCTTCGTCAGGAGGGCGACCACTTCCTCGTGGTTCCCTGGGGCGGCGCTGAACCGAGCCTTGTAGAGGGACATCCACACCGACCTCCGGATCGTGACGTTCTCGTGTTCAAGCAAGGCTTGGAGAGTACTTCTGTACTCCTTTGCCTGCTTGGCCAGACGATCCTTGCGGACCTGCGGGGCAGCATCGTATGCCGCCAGCCATGCCATGACATCCGTTGTCCATTTCGCCGCTTTATCAGCGTCCTCTTGGACCTTCTGATCCACGGCTTCTTCCTCCTCCATACTTCCCACCTCGGGAAGTTCCTCGACTGCTAGGTCTCTGAGCATTGCGCTGCTCAGGTCTCCTAGGTTTGTGAGGGTGGTGCCGTTGCGGTTGTTCGAGCTCATCTGACACATCCTTTCTGCGAGTTGACTGTGACCTGTTGCACTACGATCTTAAGAACTGCCTATATTATATTACAGTCCAATAGTTTTGTCAAGAGCTAACAGACTTAATGAAAAACAGCGTTTTCAGCGCTGTTTGTCATAAAAATAGATTTTTTATTTATATTATCGGCTTCAAGCTTATCCTGTATTCCTTCGGTTCAATTGAAGAAATCTGAAATTCATAAGTCTGGCCGATTTTAAAAGTTTCTTCCATCTTTTTCTGAGAGCCGAATTCGGAAACATGGCACAATCCTTGGATTTTATCTTCGATTTGGACAAAAGCCCCGAAAGGATTGAACTTAGTTACCTTCCCTTTAATCTTATCATCTTTCTTATATTTCTCCCCAAGATTCTGCCAGGGGTTGCTTTTCAAACTCTTTAAAGAAAGGAAGACTTGGCCATTTTTAATCGTAATGATTTGAGCCTTTACAACTTCCCCTATTTTCACCAAGTCAGCTGGATTTTCAATCAACTGCCAATCCAATTCTGAAATATGGATCAACCCTTCAATCTGCGAAGAAGTTAAATCTTTAAGAGGGAATTTTATAAAAACACCGAAGTTGGCAATGCCTGAAATTTCACCTTCGACTACATCGCCCTCTTTATAGTTCTTCAAAACCTCTTTCATCTTTTCTTCGCTTTTTGCTTTTTCAGACAAAATCAATTTATTATCTTCTGCAAATAAATCAAGTATTTTAACTTCTAATGTCTGTCCGACGAACTTCTGCAGTTCATTTAAAATCTTCTGTTTATCAGCATCAGCTACTCGGGGATAATGTTCAGGAGAAAGCTGGGATACTGGTAGGAAAGCAGGGATTCCCTCAGTGCTAGTCAAAAGGCCGCCCTTGTTGACTCCGGTCACTTTTATTTTGAAAATTTCTCCTTTCTCTTTAATATCTTTTAACCTCTGCCAGCCGATCTGTTTAGTCGCTTCTCTCAAGGAAAGTTCTTTATATCCACTTTCATTTTCTAGGTCTACTATCTTGGCATAAACCTTATCTCCGATTTCTAGATTCTTTATCATTTCCTTCGCTTCATAGAATTCTCTTCCATATATGATGCCGTTTCCGTTTATTCCTAAATCAATAAAAAGAGATGATCTATCTCTTCCGATGACTGTTCCCTCCAAGATTGAACCGATTAAAAGCTGGGGGGCTACTTTTACAATATCTTTTTCCATAGTAATATTTTCTAATATACACAAAAGAGTTGCAGGAGTCAATAATTCATGATACAATTCAAATAATTATTCTTTAATTTAAACAAGAAAATGGCAAAAGTTATTTGGGCAGGTCAATCCTGTTTTCAGATTAGCGTTTCAAATTCAAAAGACCATTCAGCTCAAATTGTGATAGATCCTTTTGATGAAAAGATAGGTTTGAAAGAACCTAATTTTTCCGCTGATATTTTGTTTATCACTCACGACCATCCGGATCACAATAATATTAAATCTATTAAGGGCGAGCCGTTTTTGATAACAGGCCCTGGAGAGTATGAAGTGAAAGGAGTTTTTATCAAAGGCATTTCTGCTTTCCACGATAATTTCCAAGGGAAAGAAAAAGGCAGAGTTACAATCTATATTTTTGAAGCAGAGGGTATAAGATTCTGCCATTTAGCTGATCTGGGCCAGGCGCAGCTAACGAACGAACAACTAGAAGAGATTGGCTCAATTGATGTCTTAATGATCCCTGTCGGGGGAGAAGGATACACAATTTCCGGCCAGGAAGCTTCGAAGATAATTTCCCAAGTAGAACCGAAGATTGTAATCCCGATGCACTATGAATTACCTAATTTGAAGTGTAAACTGGATAGTGTTAATAAGTTTTTGAAAGCGATGGGAAAGAATTCAGCCATACCACAGGAGAAGCTTCAGATTAAACAAAACGCTTTACCGAAAGAAGGAACGGAAATAGAAATAGCGGTATTAATGCCCTAAACAATGAAACCCTTTTTAAGAATAAAAGATTTTATATCAAAACTTCAGAACTTGCCGACAAATCAGAAGATGATTATACTCTGGTCAATAGTTATAATTTTTGGTGTTATGATGGGTTATTTTTGGATTAAGAGCGTGAAGGCGGGAATAGAAAATATAAACACAGGCGAGTTTATAGGACAGTTTAATTTGCCATTACAATAATAAAAAATGGTTAATAAGCCACAAGAAAAAAGCACAGCAATAGGGAATGTCAAAGGCAGGGAAATAGTTGAGGAGATGAAAGAATCCTACATTGACTATGCAATGTCGGTTATCGTTTCTAGGGCTTTGCCTGATGTTCGTGATGGTTTGAAACCGGTTCACCGGAGGATTTTGTATGCAATGAACGAAATGGGATTAGGCCATTCGGCAAAGTTCAGAAAGTCAGCTACTATCGTCGGAGAAACAATGGGAAAATACCATCCTCATGGCGATATGGCGATATATGATTCTTTAGTCAGGATGGCCCAGGATTTCTCCTTAAGATATCCTTTAGTCAATGGTCAAGGAAATTTTGGCAGTATTGACGGAGATCCTCCATCAGCAATGCGTTATTCAGAGGCGAAATTATCCCAAATTGGTGAAGAAACATTGAAAGATATTGAAAAAGAAACTGTTGATTTTACCGAAAACTATGATGGAACCCGCAAGGAGCCAACGGTTTTGCCGTCTCCTTTGCCTCAATTGCTTTTGAACGGTTCTTTCGGCATTGCTGTTGGCATGGCAACAAGCATACCTCCGCATAATCTTTCTGAATTGATTGATGCTCTTGTTCATTTAATTGATCATCCAAAAACAGAAACGCCAGACTTATTCCAGTTCGTTCAAGGGCCTGACTTTCCAACTGGCGGAATTATCTATGACCAGAAAGAAATAATCTCCGCTTATTCCCAAGGCAAAGGGCCGATTATTATGAGAGGCAAGGCAGATGTGGTAGAAAAAGAAAACAACACCCAGATAATAATTACTGAAATCCCTTATCAGGTCCAAAAATCAGAGCTGGTTTTAGAAATGGCAAATTTGGTTTCTGAAAAGAAAGTTGAAGGAATAAAAGACATCAAAGACCTGACAGACAGGGAGGGTATGAGAATCATAATCGATGTTAAAAAGGGCTATCAGCCTCAAAGAATTCTAAACAGGTTATACAAGTTTACCAATCTCCAAAAGACCTTCTATCTGAACATGCTGGCTTTGGCTGACGGAATACAGCCGAAGATTCTTTCGCTTTCCGAGGTTCTTATCTATTTCATCGAACATCGCAAAGAAGTCGTAATCAAAAGAACGAAGTTTGATTTTGAAAAAGCAAAAGAAAGAGCCCATATTTTAGAAGGCTTGGTTATTGCCTTGAAGAGGATTGATGCAGTAATTGAAACAATCAAGAAGTCTAAAGACAGAGAAGATGCAAAAAATAACTTGATGAAGAAGTTCAAGCTTACCGAAAGACAGGCAGTTGCCATCTTAGAAATGAAGCTCCAGACCTTAGCCGGGCTTGAACGCAAGAAAATAGAGGATGAGTTGAAAGAAATCTTAGCTAAGATCAACGAACTAGCTGCAATTCTGAAAAGCCCAGAAAAACTTAAAGCTATTGTTAAAAAAGAATTGCAGGAACTGAAAGAAAAATACGGAGATAAGCGGAAAACCAAAGTAGTCAAGCAGAAGCTTGGAGAAATCACTGAAATCGATTTAGTTCCTTTAGAAGAAACTGTTGTTACCCTGACAAGGGGCGGATATATCAAACGGATAAACCCGACTACATACAAGATCCAGAAAAGAGGAGGAAAAGGAATGTTGGGGATGAAAACAATGGGAGATGATATTGTTGAACACTTCCTTTCTGCCTCTACCCATGATAACCTGCTTTTCTTCACTGATTCCGGCAAGGTCTTCCAGACCCAGCTTTATGAAATACCAGAGGGGGCAAGGGTGGCCCGCGGAAGAGGCTTGCTTAATTTTTTGGAAATTTCTACTGAAGAAAAGGTTTTAGAAATGCTTCCGATTACAAAAGAAGAGGAAGGGAAGACAAAGTACTTAGTGATGGTGACTAAAAATGGTAAGATAAAGAAAACATCTTTAGAGGATTTTAAGAACGTTAGAAAATCGGGCATCATATCAATAAAATTACAGAAAGGAGATTCCTTAAGGAAGGTTGTCAAAACTACCGGCGAAGATGAAGTGATTTTGACCACTAAGAAAGGTATTGCCATCAGATTTAAAGAAAAGGATATAAGGCCGATGGGAAGAGCAGCTGCCGGGGTTAAAGGCATCAGTCTGAAAAAAGGAGACGAAGTGATAGGAATGGATATAGTTCCAGCTCAAGATTCGAATCTTAAAAACAAGAACTATTTATTGGCAGTTATGGATAATGGATATGGGAAAAGAACAGATGTAAGCCAGTATAGGATCCAGGGGAGAGGAGGGTCGGGAATCAAGACCGCCCAGATTACTTCAAAAACAGGAGAATTGATTTTTGCAAAGATCTTATCAGGCGAAGAGGAAGACTTGATTGTTGTTTCCCAGAAGGGCCAGGTTATAAGAACAAAGGTCAGTTCGATCTCTATTCTTGGCCGGGCTACCCAGGGCGTAAGGATAATGAGGCTTGACGAGGAGGATAAGGTTGCCTCAGGCGCTTGTATTTAAAATTGCTATTTTGTATAATATTGTAATATATGAAGAAAACAGTTTTTGCGCTTCAATTGGCCATTGTCGGTTTGTCCTTTGCAAGTTCTGTTTTGGCGGTATCGATTACTAATCCGATAAGTGCCACGAATTTCCACGAGCTTATAGAAAGCATTATTAGCGGAGTGACGGTCATAATCAGCCCGATAGTGATCATAATGTTTATTCTTGCCGGTATTCTATATCTTACTTCAGCCGGCAATCCCGAAAGAATTAATAGTGCAAAAGCTTGCGTTACCTACGCTATAATTGGAACAGTCATTGCTATATCGGCGGCAGGGTTGGCTGCATATCTTGAGACTCTTTTTACATCATAAAGATAAGAAATAAAATTATAAAAAGGTCGAATCTTAAAGTTTAATAATTTATATAACAAAAAATGAAAAATAATTTAATTGCTTTATCTCTTGTTGCGGTTATCTTAGCTGCGCCAGCAATGGCTTTAGCAGTACCAGGGGAAATTACCCTTGACACAATAATTTCAAGCACAAAAACCATTATCTGGACAGTTTTTCTATTATTAGTTGTTATCTGCTTTATGGTTGCCGGTATTTTATTCTTAACAGCTAATGGTGCTCCTGAAAAAATCGCTACGGCAAGAAGTTCTTTCATGTGGGGTGTCGTAGGTATTATAGTCGCTATTGTAGCCTATAGCATAGTAACGATAGTAGGACTTGCATTTCACGTAGGCGTAGTCTAATAGGAAAATCGAAACTGAAGCAACCCTGTTGGGAATTATTTCAGACTTAACAGGGTTGTTTCTGTAAGTAGTTTTAAATTAAAATGAAAAAAATTAAAGCAATTTTAATCTTATTAGTAGGAGCTTTGGTTTTACCGAGCATGGTTTTGGCAATAACTGTTCAGTCAATGGCTGAAAACATTAAGAATGTGGTTTGGGATGTCGCCGTTGTTGTAGTAGTTATTTTTTGGATCTTTACGGGTGTTTTGTTCTTAGTTGCGCTTGGTAGTCCAGAAAAAGTAGGAACTGCAAAAAAAGCTCTAGTTGCAGCTATTGTTGGAACGATAATTGTCGTTTTAGCTAGTTCAGCATTAAGCGTAGTGGCAAACGCTATAGGAGCTTAATAAAAAAATATGAATAAAAAAATACTTAATTCAATACTGATAACAACTACTTTAGTTTTTCCGGGGATGGTTTTTGCGGCAGAAGTTCCTGCTATGGTAACCAGTATTAAGAATGCATTTGTTTTGATTGCCGGTTCTATAGTAGTTATCGGTTGGATTGTGGCAGGTATATTATATCTGACTGCAGCTGGTAGTCCGGAAAAAACAGGAACTGCAAAGAAAGCTTTAATCGCATGTGTAATTGGAACAGCGTTGGTTGTGTTAGCCGCTGGAATGGAGGCGACAATAAGAGCCTTGTTGGGCGTATAAGCTTCTTAGAAAAATTTACCAGTAGCTATTTTATTTAAAATTCATCTAGAATAATAAAACTGGAATAAGTTTTCGCACAGATCGTATCTGTGCGATTTAGTTTCTATTGGCAAATAACCCTAATTTTAGTATATTTAACTCTAGGCCGAGGTGGAGAAATTGGCAAACTCGCGTGCCTTAGGAGCACGTGTCGCAAGACTTGAGGGTTCAAATCCCTCCCTCGGCACAACTAAAAAGCCGCCCAATGGGCGGTTTTTTGTATTTAAGGCCTAACTTTCTTTTATTGATATGTCCTTTTTATTCTTAACTGAGTTTTTAGGGAATTTTATCGTCAGGACTCCTTTGTTGAATTCAGCCTGGGAAAGGGAAACATCAATGTTTTCCGGTAAGATTACTTTTCTTGAAAATGTCCCCCAATAGCATTCCTGATAAAAATAGTTTTTATCCGTCCTGTTCTCTGGATTTTGACGGCATCCTTTTATCACAAGCATGTCTTTATCAATCTGGATTTCAACATCGTTGGAAGAAATACCGGCTATTGCGGCTAAAACTACGAAATCAGAGTCAGTTTCATAAACATCAACAGCCAGCTGGCCGTCGACCTCGAATAGTTTTTTTCCTCCGTCATCAGTTCTTTCTTCGGTTGGAGGGAGATCAGAAGGAGATTCTTTTATTTTTATTTTTTTGGAAGGACACATGTGCTTTTCATTTTTTTAAGTTTTTTAAATCCGAATGCGATGAAGATAGCAAGGCCCAATAGGATAGCTATTGGGAAGATGAACTTTAATGGCTCTTCAAATTCCATTATAGAGAAATTATAGAGACCATGCAATAAGGTAGCAATAAATAATCCCATGATTGTCAATCCAGACTTTTTAGCTTTACAGATTGATATAGCCAGGAAATAACCAACTAGACCAGAACATAAGGCGTGTAGAAAGGTTGCGCCAACAAACCTAAAAAAACTGATGAGAATGGTTCTGGCAAAAAGCTCATTAAAGGGAAAGATTCTTTCTGCCGGAGGCAACAAATACAAAACATTCTCCAAAGCAGCAAATCCCAGAGCGGCAATTATCATGTATATCATTGCATCAACTGGCTCATCAAAAACATTATGCTTCAATACTTTTCCTCTTACTACCAGATATTTAAAGGTTTCCTCGACAAAAGCTATTATTAAAAACCAGTAAAGGATGGAGATATAAAAAGGAGAGATAACCCTTTCTTTTATTGGGCAGGCGTCGTTTAAACCACCCAATATCAGACAACTGCCACCGAACTCAACCAAGAAGACAGGTATAGTTATTATCGCCCCCCAAAAGAAAATCTTTAAAATCATTCTTTTCGGTTCAGAAAGCTTATCTAATCTCAGAAAATGCAAGAGCCAGACAATACTGGTTGTAGTTCCGAATAAAATATACATGCAAAAACGCGTTGTCGGTATTGCTACTTTTGCTAAAAAAGGAATTAAAAAACTCATAATTTTGGCCACTCTTCAATCATTAAAGATATCTTTTTGTTCTTAATCGGCAGTTTTTGATAAATTTCCTCGGTTACAAAAGGGATGAATGGATGTAAAAGCTTCAGAGAAGACAAAAGAGTGGAAAGAAGGATTTTCTTTGTTTTTTCATCTGGCTGTTTTTTTGATTCCTCAATACAGATATCGCAGAAATCATGCCAGAAGAAATCATACAAAGAATGAGTTGCTTTTCCAAAATCGAATGCTTCAATATCTTTTGTAACTGATTTTGATGTTTTGCTCAATGCTTGGAGGATTTTTTTATCGCTAGCAGTCAGTTTTTCTTTTTTAAATTCTAAATCAAGGACAGAGTCACCAAGCTGACTAAGAACAAATCTTGAGGCATTCCAAATTTTATTGCAGAATTTCTTTCCCATCAAGATATTATCTTCTACAAACTTTATATCCTGTCCTCCCATGATCTGGTAGGCGACGCCAAAGCGGGTGGCATCTGCCCCATATCTTTCAATCAGATCCATCGGGTTGATCCCGGTTCCAAGAGACTTAGACATTCTCCTTCCGTCTTTGGTTAAAACCGTGGCGTGGATTATCACATCTTTAAAAGGAGTTTCTTTCATAAACTCCATTCCGGAAAAAATCATTCTTGTCACCCAGAGATTTAAAATATCACGGGCAGTTGATAAGACAGCAGTCGGGTAGAATTCTTTCAGATCATTTGTTTTTTGGGGCCATCCCAAAGTGGCGAATGGCCAGAGAGCTGAACTGAACCAAGTATCTAAGACATCATTTTCCCCTTCTATGGGGATCTTATGCCCCCACCAGATCTGTCTTGAAACGCACCAGTCTTTTATGTTTCCAAGCCAGTCTAAATATGGCTTTTTAAATGATTCCGGATGGAATTTTATCTTTCCGCTTCTGACTGGCTTTTCAGCGATTTTCGCCAGCTCTTTCATCTTTAAAAACCACTGCAAAGACGGTATCAGCTCAATAGTTGTGTTGCAACGGTAACATTTTGGAACTTGATGAGAATAGTCCTCGATCTTTTCTAAAGCTCCTAGAGTTTTAAGTTCTTCAACTATTTTTTCTCTTGCTTCTAAAATACCCAGTCCTTGGTATCTTTCAGGAACATTGATCATTTTCCCTCTTTCATTGATAACCTGGATTGTTTCTAGTTTATTTCTTTGGCCTATTTCGTAATCAGTAGAATCGTGGGCAGGAGTTACTTTTAAAGCGCCTGTTCCAAATTCAGAATCTATCAAATTGTCAGCGATAATCGGAATCTCTTTATTTATAATCGGCAAGATAGCTTTTTTACCGACTAATTTCTGATATCTTTTATCCTTTGGATTAACCGCTACTGCTGTATCGCCCAGCATTGTTTCCGGCCTTGTTGTAGCGACAGTGATAGAGCCTTCTTCTAACGGGTATTTGATATACCAAAGACTTCCTTTTTCTTCTTCATATTCAAGCTCTAGGTCTGACAAACTGGTTTGGCATCTCGGGCACCAATTGACCACCTTCTTCCCTTTATAGAGCAGTCCTTTTTTGTAATAGTATAAGAAAGATTCTTTGACTGCCTGGCCATAATTTTCATCCATTGTAAATCTGGTTCTCGACCAATCGCAGGAACAGCCCAGTTTTTTAAGCTGGTTTAAAATCTTATTCCCGTATTCTTCTTTCCACTTCCATACTTCTTTTATAAATTCTTCTTTGCCTAGATCGAAACGGCTTCTGCCTTCTTTTCTTAATTTCTTTTCCACTACGTTCTGGGTTGCGATACCGGCATGGTCGGTTCCCGGCAACCAGAGGGTTCTGAACCCCTGCATTCGTTTTGATCTGATTAAAACATCCTGGATGACGGAATTCAGGGCATGGCCCATGTGTAGTTCGCCAGTCACATTGGGCGGGGGAATAACAATGGTGTATGGTTTTTTATGAGTTTTAGGAAGCTTGTCTGGATTAAAAAAACCGGACTCTTCCCAGAATCGATAAATCTTTTCTTCTACCAATTTCGGATCATACTGTTTTGACAGTTCTTCCATATGTTTATTCTATCCTAAGATTGGCATTAACTCCAACATTTTTCCAATTTTCTGTTTCATTTTCTCTGAATTTAAAGTAACCGGCTATTGCCACCATCAGCCCGTTATCAGTGCAGTATTTATTATCAGGTATCAGACATTTAACGTTTGGTATTAATTTCTGTATTTTCTCTTTAAGCTGTTTTCGTAATTCTTGGTTTGCAATTACACCACCGCCCAGGATTATACTTTTTACTTCAAAATCTTTCGCCGCTTTTATTGTTTTTTTGATTAGAACATCAATCACTGACTGCTGGATTTCAGAAGCCATTGCTTGGATATATTTTCTATCTTTTTTTATCTTTGGAGATTTTTTAAGATAGTTATAGAGAACAGCTGTTTTTAAACCAGAGAAGCTGAAGTCGTAATCTTTGCTGTTAATCATCGGCCTCGGTAATTTTTCCAGCTTATATCCAGGTTCCAGCTTAGCCGCTTCAACGCTGATTGCCGGTCCTCCAGGATATCCTAGTCCTAAGATTCTGGCAGTTTTATCAAAACATTCGCCAGCAGCATCATCGCGAGTTTCACCTACAATTTCATATTTGTTTAGGCTTTTCATCAAAAATAATTGGGTGTGGCCGCCAGAGACGATCAGACAGAGAACAGGGAAATCATTTTTAGCCAATTCTTTTATCTTTCCGTTTTCCAGCATATTGACGAAGATATGGGCCCTGATATGATTTACAGTAATGATGGGCAAGTTCCAAAAACTAGCTAGAGCTTTTGTAAAATTAGTTCCAACCCATAAGCAGGGTTCTAAACCAGGGCCATTTGTTACTGCGATTGCATCAATATCCGGTTTCTGATGATTTTGCAAGAAAGAAACCAGGTTTTTGTATAAAATCTCTTCTCTTCTCAGTATTTCTTTTATGACCTTAAAATCATATTTCTGCGTTTTAGCTTTTTCAAGCAGTTTGCTTTCTTTTAATGCTTGAATTAAAACAGGAAGCAGATTGCGCTGGTGCTCTCTCTTTGCCATCATTGGATAAACTCCGCCATATTTTTTATGTATTTCGGTTTGAGAGGAAATGACATTGCTCAAAACATCAAAGGTATCCCCCTGTTTTGAGGCCTTGACAATAGCGATTCCAGTATCGTCGCAGGATGTTTCAATAGCTAAAATTGTGATATCCTTTTTAGTTTTCATTGTTTTTCTATTCTGTCAGAGATATTGATTTTTTTCAACTTTTAAGATAAAATTTCAAATATGCCCCCATCGTCTAGCCTGGTCTAGGACACGAGCTTTTCAAGCTCTAAACACCGGTTCAAATCCGGTTGGGGGCACAAGTTTTATATGGAGAAAACATATTTAGATATCTCAAAAGCAGCTGATCTTGTTGACTTGAAAGAAAGAAGGATCTATCGTTTTTTTGAAATGCTCCCTGGTCTTATAAGCCTGGGGACTCTTTTTATAGTTATAGTTTTTTCCTGGTGGCAGCCAGTCTGGATTGCGATTTTTATTATTCTTTTTTGTTTCTATTATTTTCTGAAGATTCTTTTTCTGTCTATCCATCAACTAGTCGGTTATTTCCAGATGAAAAACCATTTAAAAATTGATTGGATGGAAAAGGTTAAAAAGATAAAAAGATGGAATGATATCTATCATCTAGTTGTTTTACCAACCTATAAAGAAGGGATAGAAGTATTAGAAGAAAGCTTAGAGGCTCTTTTGAATTCTTACTACCCGATGGAAAAGATAATTGTAGTTTTAGCCATTGAAGAGAGGGCAGGAAAAGACGCTCTCAATATAGCTAAAATTGTTGAAAAGAAATACGGAAATAAGTTTTTTAAATTCAGCATATCTGTCCATCCTAAGGATATAATAGGAGAAATCGCTGGCAAGGGTTCCAACTCGGCTTGGGCGGTAAAAGTTGCTAAGACGGAAATTATTGATAAATTAAAGATTCCTTATAAGAATGTTATTGTTTCTAACTTTGATATTGATACAAAAGTTTATCCTTATTACTTCGGTTGCTTAACCTGGTATTATCTGACAACAAAAAAACCATTACGGGCAAGTTATCAGCCGATTCCGATTTATAATAACAATGTCTGGGATGTTCCGTTCTTTTCAAGGGTTGTTGCCACATCTAACACCTTTTGGCAGATGGTCCAGCAAGAAAGAGTTGAAAAGCTTACAACTTATTCAACCCATGCTATGCCCTTCCAGGCTTGGATTGATGTCGGTTATCCGGTTAACATAGTTTCTGATGATTCCAGAATATTCTGGCGGGCATTCCTTTATTATGATGGCGATTATCGGGTTATTCCTATCCATTATCCTGTTTCAATGGATGCTGTGATGACAAAAAGCGTTTTAAGGACAGCCATCAATCAATACAAACAGCAAAGAAGATGGGCTTGGGGATGCAATGAAATCCCTTATCTATTTTTCGGGTTTTTAAAGAATAAAAAAGTTCCTTTTTTGAAGAAATTTTCGCATTTATATACAGTAATTGATGGTTTTTGGTCTTGGGCGACTGCCGCTCTTTTGATTTTTATTCTGGGCTGGCTGCCGATAAGATTGGGAGGAGAGAAGTTTAGCATTACAGTCCTTTCTTATAACCTTCCGGTTTTAACAGGGAGAATCATGATGTTTTCCTTATTCGGCCTGATTGTCTCTGCAATTCTGAGCACTTTGATATTACCCCGCCGGCCCAAGAATGTCAGTTGGATAAGAAACTTAACAATACTTCTACAGTGGATTTTCTTGCCTATTACTTTGATTATTTTCGGTTCCTTTCCGGCCCTAGACGCTCAGATCCGTTTAATGCTCGGAAAATATATGGGTTTCTGGGTTACTGAAAAAACCAGGAAATAGGATTTGACACGAACTTTTTCAGAGGTATAATAAAAACATGCTTGACGATAAAGACATAGAAAAATTGATAGAGGTGTTTGCTACGAGAGATGAGATTGTTACAAAAAATGATTTTGAAGAACTCAAGGTTGATTTTAGAAATTTACAATCAGCGGTTGATGCTTATGCTACAAAAGCAGATACATTTTTTCAGGAATTAGTAATGCTTTCTCATAAAGTTGATCGCCACGAAAAGTGGCTGCTTCAAATTGCCGAAAAACTTGGCATTAAATTAGAATATTAAATACTATTAAAAACAAAGCATAAAAATATGTGGAAAAACTTACCAAGTTGGTTAAAATTTGGAATAGTTGGATTAATCATAGGTGTAATTCTAATAATAATATTTTACTCAGCAAATTTATTTTATAATTGTGAAAACATATTAAAAATAACGAATGCAGGAGTATGCCTCGGAAATCCTGTAAGATCATTAGTCCTTTATTCGTTCAGTTATATTTCTATTTTATCTTACCCACTTTTTCAGGTGTTAGTAAGTCCAGGTGATTCTATATACACAGAATCTTTACTTTTAGTAGGGACACTTTGGTTTTTTATATACGGAGCGTTGGTCGGGTTAATAGTTAAAAAAATAAAATCCAAGAAATAGTCAAAAGAATTTAAAAACCGCGTTATACACGGTTTTTTGCTGTTTTATGTTTTATTAAGTTATTCAAGATGTATTTTTTCTCTGAAATTGGTCAGCCTTTCCGCTAAAAGCGGATATTTTTTTAAACTCGGGTCTTCTTGAAGAATACTTTTTGCTATTTCTCTTGTCTTTTCAATTAATTTTAAATCTCTTAAAGAATTCATCATTAGATCAGGGACTCCCCACTGTCTTGTTCCGGATAGTTCGCCCGGTCCCCTGATTTCCAAGTCTTTTTCTGCCAACTTGAAACCACTATCTGATTCGACGAGCGCTTTTAATCTTCTTCTGTTCAACTGATCAGGCGAGGTAGTCAGCAAGAAGCAATATGACTGGTATTCGCTTCTGCCAACTCTTCCCCGAAACTGGTGTAGTTGGGCTAGACCGAACCTTTCCGCTCCTTCGATCATCATGACTGATGCATTAGGAATATCTATCCCAACCTCAACGACAGAAGTTGAAACTAAGATATCTGTTTTCTTTCCTTTGAAGTCTTTCATTATTTTTTCTTTTTCTTTGCTTTTCATCCTTCCATGGAGCATTGAAACTTTTAGGTCTGGAAAAACATTTTTAGACAATTTTTCGTATTCTTCTTCAACTGCTTTGACATCAGACCAAGGGTTAAAGTCATTTTCTGATTCTGTTTTCTTTTTATTTTCAATCCGCGGACAAATTACAAAAATCTGCCTTCCTCTTTTTATTTCTTCTCTTATAAACTGGTAGGCCCCTTCTCTTTTTTCCGGTTCGATTATTTCCGTGATTATTTTCTTTCTGCCTTTCGGCATTTGAGTAATCAAAGATAAATCCAAATCGCCATAAACAGTTAGAGCCAGGGTGCGGGGGATTGGAGTAGCTGTCATTGATAAAAGATGGGGGATTATCCGCTGATGATCAGGAGCGCATAATCTAGCCCGCTGTTCTATTCCAAATCTGTGTTGTTCATCGACGACAACTAAAGCCAGCTTGCCGAACTTGACCTTATCCTGGATCAGGGCGTGAGTGCCGATAAGGATGTTTAATTTTGTATTTAGTTTTTTGGTATATGGGTTTATCTCCCCCTTTATCATTTTTAAAAGCTTGTTTCTAGAAATATCAATAGTGTCGTTTTTAAGCTTGCGAGAATAAATCTTGTCCTCTTTTCCAGTCATCAGTCCGACGCTTAAGTTAAAATCCTTTAGAACATCAAAGACGGTTTTGAAATGCTGTTTTGCCAAAATTTCTGTCGGTGCCATAAAAGCAGTCTGGTAGCCGTTTTTTGCCGTATTTAAAGCGGCTATTGCCGCTATGACTGTTTTGCCAGAACCGACATCGCCCTGGAGAAGGCGGTTCATCGGCCTTGGTTTTTCCATATCTTTCAAAACCTGCCAGGCAGATTTTCTCTGGTCGTCAGTTAATTTAAAAGGAAGAGATTTTACAAAGTCCTGGACTGTTTCCAGTTTTATCGGTACTGAAAAAGCTTTTTCCTTCGATAATTTCATTCTTTCTCTTAAGACGAAAAGTTCGATATATAACAATTCTTCGAAAGAGAATCTTTTTTTTGCTGCTTCAGCCAAGCTTAAAGAATCTGGAAAGTGGGCCTGCCAGATTGCTTTATTAATCGGCAGGAAATTGTTTTCTTTTAATATCTGGATTGGCAGGGTTTCTGGCAGGTTGTTTCCAAGCAACATCAATACCCTTTTGATAACTGACCTTAGCCATCTTGAGGTAATGCCCTGGGTTTCTGGGTACATAGCAACTAACCCTCCGGTATGGATTAAGGGCTTTTCCGGGTCGTCTTTTTCAAAAGAAGGATTTGAAATATATACCCCTTTCTTATTAAGAGCTATTTTACCCGAAAGAAAAACTTCATCATTTTCTTTCAGTATATTGGTTAAATACGGCTGATTGAACCAAGTTGCTTTTATTGAACCGGTTTGATCTTCGATAACAGCGGTTACTATTGTCATTCTTCTTTTCCAGACCCTGACGATTCCAATTTCTAGAACTTTTCCTCTAATGGTACAGGTTTGGTCTGCTTTGACTTTTGCAATCGGAACCAGTTTAGAAAAATCTTCATAGCGATGGGGGAAATGAAAAAGAAGATCACCTACGGTTCTAATTCCTAGTTTTTTTAATCGTTTTTGTAAAACTGTTCCTACGCCTGTTATTTGCTCGATAGGAGAGAATAAATCCATTGTGCCCTCGAGAGGATTCGAACCTCTATCACAAGATCCGCAATCTTGCATCTTATCCATTGGACGACGAGGGCGTACTGCGGAGGGCACAGGATTCGAACCTGCAAGTCCCGAAGGACACTGGTTTTCAAAACCAGCGCATTAGCCGTTCTGCCAACCCTCCGTATGACTTAAAAATTAGCACAGTTATCGTTTTTTTTCAATTCGATCTCCTTTTTTAAAACAGTTTTTCATGATATAATGGAGACATAGCCAACTGGTTATTAATTATGAGAATATTATTTTCTAAGGGCGAACAGAGAAAGTTTATTGAAAGAATTATTTCAAAAATTTCAGTAGATAAAGCGGCAAAATTATGTAATCTTTCCGAAAGAACAATTAGAGACTGGCGTCGTGAGAAGTTTTTGATAGATAAAAAAGCGGTTTCAAAATTATGTAAGAAGGTTAATATTCCATTTCCGAAAAATATAAAAGAGAAAGATGATTATTGGTATACGAAAAATAGTTGCTATCTTGGTGCTATGGCATGTTTTAAAAAGTATGGTAACGTCGGTGGTGATTTGGAATATAGAACAAAAAAATGGCGCGAATGGTGGGGAAAAGAGGGAAAATTAAAATCAAAGATTATCAAAAAATGTAAACCCATTAATAAACCAAAATTTTCAGAAAAATTAGCAGAGTTTGTTGGGATTACTTTAGGCGACGGGGGGATTACAAATAGACAGCTTACAATAACATTAAATTATATAGACGATAGAGAATATGGAAAATTTGTTGCGAACTTAATGAGAAAATTATTTAAAGTCCGCGTATGTGTTTTCTTTGACAAAGGAGGGTCAGTGAATAGATACAGTATTTATAGAACGGAACTGGTTCGTTTTTGCACAGAAAAACTTGGTCTTAAGAAGGGAAATAAGATTAAACAACAAATAGATATCCCTGATTGGATTAAAAGAAACAAATTATATTCAATTGCGTGTTTACGTGGACTCGTGGATACAGATGGCTGTGTTTTTAATCATCATTACGTAGTTAATAATAAATCATATTTTTATAAAAAACTTGTATTCACAAGTTATTCTGAACCATTAAGAAAATCCGCATACAACATTTTTAAAAATGTTGGATTAAATCCTAGATTATATAGTTACAGAGATATTAGAGTTGATAGTAAAAAAGACATGGAAATGTATTTTAAATTGATAGGTTCCCATAATTCGAAACACTTGAATAAATGGAAAAAACAAGGCATTATAAAAGAGCAATAATTTAAAGGAGAGGTGCGCCGAATGGCAAGGCAACATCCTGCTAAGATGTAACTCGGAAACGGGTTTGTGGGTTCGAGTCCCACCCTCTCCGCCAAGAATCACATTTCGAAAAATCAAGGTTGGAAACCCCGGCGCTTTGCACCGAGGAAACAGATGGTTTGATAAGATAAAACTGATTAATAAATTCATTAAAGGTTTTTTAGACGAATAAAAAATTAACCGGTAGATTGCTATGAACCACGACAAAGTTATAATTAAAAACGCAAGGACTCATAATCTGAAAAATATTTCTTTGGAAATACCAAAGAACAAGTTGGTGGTTTTTACCGGTGTTTCAGGTTCGGGAAAATCTTCTTTGGTCTTTGACACTATTTATACCGAGGCGCAAAGACAGCTGATTGAAACTTTTTCTTCTTTTGCCCGAGAAAGAATGCCAAAATTATCAAAACCGGACGTTGATGAAATAAAAAACATTTCAACGGCGATTGTAATTGACCAGAAAAGAATGGGCACTACTTTAAGAAGCACCGTTGGCACCGCAACTGAATTATACACATATTTAAGGCTTTTGTTTTCTCGGTGCGGGGATGCGTTTATTGGTCCATCTTTTGTTTTTGGTTTCAATCATCCGCTCGGTATGTGCCCTGACTGCAAAGGGCTTGGAAAAAGGATAAAAGTTGATGTAAATCAATTGATTGACAAAAACAAAACAATTAGAGAGGGGGCCATTAATCACCCCGATCATAAAGTAGGCGGATGGAACTGGAGAGAGATGGTTGCTATTAGGTTATTTGATGCTGACAAAAAACTCGAAGATTTTTCGGAAAAAGAATTTCAAGATTTTCTTTATGCTAAATCAATCCCGATAGAAAAGAGCCATGGAGCTGGTACTTATACTAAAAATTTTGAAGGGATTGCTCGAAAGCTTGAGCGGATATATTTAAGCAAGGCGCCAGAAGAATTATCGGAGGAAAGAAAAAATGCCTATCAAAAATACTTTGTGTATTCTGATTGCAGTTCATGCAAGGGTTCAAGAATAAACGAAAAAGCAAGAAGTATAAAAGTTAATGGGAAAACCATTCCGGAACTTGTGAATATGGAGTTTACCGAACTGGATAAATATCTCGATACTGTTTCTGGTAAGATGGCCAAGCCAATGGTTTCTAAAATGAAGCAAATGCTTTCTCATTTAATTGAGATTGGAGTGGGTTATTTATCTCTTAATCGTCCGGTGGCAACACTATCTGGAGGAGAAAGCCAAAGAGTAAAAATGGCCAGACAGCTCGACTGCGATTTGGTTGATTTGATGTATATTCTTGACGAGCCATCCATCGGTCTTCATCCAAGAGATAATGATAAGCTGATTGAGATGCTCAAAAAATTAAAAGAGAAAGGCAACAGTGTTTTTATTGTTGAACACGACCCGGATATTATTAAGCATGCAGAGTATATTATTGATGTTGGCCCATGTGCTGGCGCTTTAGGCGGAGAGATCGTCTATTCTGGCGCAATTAGCGGATTAAAGAAATCTAAAGGACTTACTGGTAAGTATTTAAACAAAAGAGTTGGTGTTCATTGTGAAAGAAAGAAGTGGCATGATTATATTGAAATAAGAAATGCCAACTTTCATAATTTGAAAAACGTTTCTACAAAGATTCCCAAAAATGTTTTGACTTGTATTACTGGGGTTGCCGGTTCGGGGAAAAGCAGTTTGATCAACGACGTTTTTCTAAAAAACTGCGAAGAGGCCGTTATAATTGACCAGTCGCCGGTCGGGAGAAACTCAAGATCAAACCCGGCTACTTATGTTGGCATTTTTGGCTTGATTAGAAAGGAATTTGCCAAAGAAACGAATTCAGACCCGTCGCTGTTTAGTTTTAATTCAAAAGGGGCTTGCCCTAAATGCAAAGGCTTAGGCACAATCAGTTACGAGATGAGTTTTTTGGATGAAGTTAAGGTCATCTGCGACGAATGCCAAGGGAGAAGATATACCGAAAAAGTTTTAGCGCTTACATATAATGGTAAGAATATTCACGACGTTTTAAACACGACGATACTGGAATTGAAAACATTTTTTAAGGATCCGGAAATAAGCAGAAAATTGCGAATTTTATGCGACGTTGGCCTGGAGTATCTTAAAATAGGACAACCCTTGAGCACTCTATCCGGCGGTGAAGCTCAAAGAATAAAGTTGGCATCGGAACTTCACAAAAAGGGTAATATCTATGTTATGGACGAGCCGACCACTGGTTTGCATATGGCAGACATAGAAAAATTATTATCGATTATTAAAAATCTTGTAAGCAACGATAATACGGTCATTGTTATAGAACATAATTTAGATATAATTAAACATGCTGATTGGATTATTGATCTAGGCCCAGAAGGCGGATTGCGTGGCGGAGAAATATTGTTTGAAGGAACGCCTGAGGAAATAATTAAATGCGAGAAGAGCTATACGGGAAAATATCTTAAAAAGATAGATGATTAACAGATTCCATCGAAAAAAAAGAATTGTCTCCGCGAGGACATGGCGGAAGGGGACATGGGGGAGCTCTACCACGTCCGAGCGAAGACAAAAAGCGGACAGCGGGGGTCTTCCTTGTTGGGGGTTTTGCTCAAAAAACGTTTGAATTTAGTCCGAAAAACACCGCTAAGACAGTTGGCTCAAATGCCTAATGGTTATGTCAAAACAAAAGAAAAACTTATTCGTTCCTCTTTTGGGACAAGTGTTGCAAAAGATATCTAGTCGCATCGGAGCAAAAATAATAATGGAGCCGGAATGGAATATTGCCGGTCAGATTATTTTTAAAAATGGCCGGAAGCGATATTTTCGATACTCTAGTCTTGATCTCAATCCTTTAGGATCTTCAGAAATAGCGAAGGACAAAGACTATGCCAGTTTTTTCATGCAGAAAATGGGTTATCCTGTTATTCCGAACAGCAAGACTTTTTATAAGAATGAATGGGCGCAAGCAATCGGTCAACCTCATCGTAATATTGATGCTGCGTACCGCTATGCGCAAAAAATTGGTTTTCCTGTGTTTGTAAAACCAAATAGCGGTAGTCAAGGTTTAGGAGTAGCACTTGTGCATAATAAGCAAGAATTTTATCGGGCAATCCGGACGGTATTTAAGAACGATAGAGTGGCTTTGGTCCAAAGTAGGGTTGAAGGAAAGGATTATCGTCTTGTAGTTCTTGATGAAAAAGTCGTTTCGGCGTATGAACGCATTCCTTTAAATATTATCGGGGATGGCAAATCGACGATTCTGCGACTCATGGAAGAAAAGCAAAAACAGTTCATTGATTCAGGCCGCGATACCCAATTAAAATTTGATGATCCCCGTATAAAAGAAAAACTGAAATACTCAGGGATGAACCTTTGTTCCGTTCCGCAACAAGGACGGCGCGTATATCTTCTTGATAATGCTAACCTTTCTACCGGTGGAGACCCGATTGATGTTGCTGATAAAATTCATCCTGATTTCAAAAAAATAGCTATACGGCTTACGAAAGATATGGGACTTCGGTTCTGCGGAGTTGATATCATGGTCGAAGGAGATATCAGTAAAAAACCTGGAGCATATTGGATACTAGAAATTAATTCCGCTCCTGGTCTTGATCATTATGTAAAGACCGGTAAAGCCCAAGAAAAAATTGTCGATGATTTATATCTGGAAGTTCTTAAAAGTATGGAGAAAAGTGCGTAGCTTTTAATCTTATTTGCGGCCAGAGTGCCTCAAAATTGGCATTATTAATATTAATATGAAGATTTTTTAAAATAAACAAATATTTATATGAAAAAAACCACATTAGCTATTTTTTTTATCATTCTATTGTCTTTTACTGTCGGGATATATTTTTATCCCCGAATGCCTGAGATGGTGGTTTCACATTGGAATGGTAAAGGAGAAGCGGACGGATATATGACAAAATTCTGGGGGCTGTTCTTAATGCCGATAATTTCCATGGTAATGGCGTTGTTATTTCTTACAATTCCTAAAATTGACCCGCTGAAAGAAAATGTTAAAAAATTCAGGAAGTATTTCGACATGTTTATCGTCCTGATTCTCCTATTCTTTTTTTACCTTTATTTGCTGACGATCTTTTGGAATCTCGGCATCAAGTTTAATTTTATTTTTGCCATTGTACCATCATTTGCTGTTCTCTTTTATTATATCGGAGTGCTGACAGAGCATAGTGAAAGAAACTGGTTTATTGGTATTAGAAATCCTTGGACTATGAGCAGTGAAACAGTCTGGAAAAAAACCCATAAGCTCGGAGGCCAGCTATTTAAATTATCGGCGGTTATCTCTTTGGCGGGAATGTTTTTTGGAAAGTATGCGATATATTTCATAATCGTTCCGGTAATCTTTACGGCCCTATATACTAATTTTTATTCTTATTTCGAATATAAAAAAGAGAAATAGAAAAAACCTATGGATAAACAATTGGATATTTTTAAAAAGATTTTAGCCGATGCGAAAAAATCTATTTTAAAATCGAATAATAGCGTTATCAATAATAGAGATAACATTCAGACAAAGGCTGATATTGTTTCTCAGGAGAACATTATCAATGCCCTCAAGAAATACAAAATTTCCTGCAAATTGTATTCTGAGGAGTTAAATGAACCCCTGCTTATAGGTGATGGACGATACGAGATCATTTTAGACCCTCTTGACGGAAGTTTCATGTTTTTGCACGGGATACAAGCATTTACTTCCATCGCGATGATGGTGCTGGAAAATCGAAATGTTAAATATGCGCTTGTCCAAAGCATTGATAATAAAAACCTGTATTATTGCGACCATATGGGTGCTTATTTAAACGGAAAAAAGATGGAGTGCAGACTGAATGATGCCGAAGAGCCATACTTGATTACAGGATTTGCAGCGAAAAAGAAAAGACTTGATCATATTTCTGCCTTGAAAGAACTTTCTTCAAACTTTTACTTTATCGGTGATGGGGGGCCGTTATTTTCAGCTATGGTAGCATCAAATAAGATTGATGCTGCGATTGAGTTTTCTCCTACGTCCTTCAACGAACTGGCTGGTGCGATCATTGCCCAAAAAGCAGGAGCCCTAGTCGAAACCATAAATGGGAACCCAATTACGCTAGACCCTCTTATCAGGCAAACGCTTATCGTTGCTAGATCAGAGAAACTTTTAAAAGACCTTCAACGGGTATTGAAACATTAGTCGCGGGCGATAACAATTCCCCAGACCTCTTTGGTTCCGGACTCAAGCAGTTTTGCAGCGCATTCTTCCATTGTCGAACCGGTTGTATAAACATCGTCAACTAGAAAGACTTTCTTGTCTCGGATAGTTTTTCTACAAGCAAAAGCGTCTTTTAAGTTTTCTCTTCTTTTTTCTTCTGGCAGTTCCATCTGAGGGGAAGTACTTTTTATTTTTATTAAAACATCTGTTAAGAATGGGACTCCTGTCGCTTTTGAGATCTCTTTTGCTAATTCTTCTGATTGGTTATATCCTCTTTGTTTCAGCTTCTTTTTATCTAAAGGAATGGGGATTAAAACGCTGTTTTTAAACGGATTCTCGCCAAGTAATAGAATATGGTCGATTACCAAAGAAGCAAGCGGTTTTGCTAAATCTTTTAAATAATAGGGCGGATATTTGAAAAAATGGATTAATTTTTTAGTTAGAGGTTTTTCTTTGTAAGAAAGGCTGGAATAAAGGCCGGAAAGCTTTTTCGAATTGCAGTTTCTGCATTTCCCCTTGTTGCTTTGTCCTGATATCCGCAGGTTATTTTCATCACAAAGGCAATATCTATATTCTAAGACCTCTAGAGTCGCCTTGCAGTCCTCACAAAGATAAACACCCTCAATTCCGCAACCCAAGCAGAAGCGGGGGAAGAGTATATCTAAAAAGTAATTTTTGATTGTTTCTTTATCCACAGATTTACAATACAATAAATTAGAGAATTGAGGTATAATAATAATATGGCTTTCAATCCTTTCAAACTATTTTTGCCTAAAAAAATGCTAGGGATAGATGTTGGAACTTCGTCCCTCAAAATCGTCGAGCTTTCTCAGTGGGGCCAGGGGAAAACATTAGAAAATTACGGAGAGATAAAATCCATCTCTCTTTTGAAAGAACCCTCTAAAATACTTGAAAAAGGGAGTTATTTGCTTTCTAACTATTTTGTTTCAAGAGCAATCCAGGCAATATTAGAAGAAACGAAAATAAAAACCAGAGCAGTAATATTTTCTATTCCTGACTTTTCAACTTTTTTTGTTCCGTTTGATTTGCCGCCAATGGCCGAAAAGGAGATCCCCGATGCTGTTCGTTTTAATGCTCCTCAATATATCCCACTTCCGATTTCAGAGACTACCCTAGACTGGCGGATAATAAGCGGAACGCCTGGCGATAACCGTTCCAATCTTAGAATTTTGGTGGTTGCTGTTGCCAACCAGGTTGTTCAGGAATACCAGAGGGTTGCCCAAATGGCCGGATTAGAGCTGTATGCTTTGGAAGCTGAAGCATTGGCAGCTGTTAGATCGCTGATGAAAGATAACAAAAAGACAATTTGTTTAATTGATATTGGCGTCCAAAGTACAACCGTCAATATTGTTGATAAGGGTGTCTTAGAAAAGAGTTTTAGTTTTGATTTCGCCGGAAGCCAGCTTACTTACGCTTTGTCTTCCTCTTTGGACAAGACATACGCTGAGTCAGAAGAGTTAAAAATCAGAGGAGGATTGATTTCTCAAGAAAGAAACGTTAGTGAAATAATCTATCTTTTAATTGATCCATTATTAGCTGAAGTAAAGAAGATTTGTGGTGAATTCTCACAGATGGAAGGAAAAGAAATAGAAGAAATATATTTGACAGGAGGTACTGCTAATCTTCCCGGTTTAAAAGAATATTTTGCAGAAGTTCTCAAAAAAAAGATAGAGGTCCCTAATTGTTTTTCCCATCTTCTCTATCCTCCCATCCTTGGCGAGACTTTGAGCGAGATGAGTTCTCGCTATTCTGTGGCAGTAGGGGTGGCAATGGGAGGGCTAGAATAGGGCTGTTTGATTTCGTTGGTAGAGTCCAATCGATTGTTGTATAATAAAAACAAGATGTGTAAAATTTAAAGGCAAGTTATGAATTTTGGAATAATATACCAACTTAAAATAAAGAAATTTTGGTGGTTAGACACGATATTTTATTTCGTTGTTGCGCTTTTATTGGCAACGCTTATTTGCTTCGCTATTTTTACAATAAAAATCTCTTCACAGAAAGAAAGATTGAAAGAACTGGAGGACAATATGGCTAGAACTGGCACCATTGAACAGAAAAAGGCGGAAGAAGAAGTTTTTAAATATCAGAGGAAAATTGACGATTTTGTTTTTCTTCTAGCTGGGCATAAAATACCTACCAAAGTTTTAAAGTTGTTTGAAGGAATAACACTTTCTAATGTTTGGTTTAACAGTTTTTCAGCGATAACTCAGACAACTGAAACTCGAGTTATCGGAGAAGCGGAGAGCACAATAGCTCTAAGCCGTCAGCTTTCGATACTTGAAAAGAACGAATTTATTGCTGATATTACAGATTTAAGTTCTGAAATAACAGAAACTGGAAAAATAAGATTTAGCATGAACGTGTTTTTTGTCCCTGATATGTTCTTCTTAAATCCAGCCGATGATTTAATGCAACCAAGTGGTATTTTAGAAACCGCCAGTCCTTCGACTAGTTTGCTTTTTAACGAAAATATTTTTTAAAAATGGAAATAGACAAACCAATTACTATATCTATCATACTTTTCCTGGTGCTAGTTTTAGTATTTTATTTAGTGATTCCGAAATATAAGGAATTCCAGTCTTTTTTAGCGGAAATTGGGATAAAAGAAGCAGAGTTTCAGGCAAAAGACGCTTATTTCATCGAGATTACAAAGACCTATAGGGAACTGATTCAACACAAAGATAGTCTTGAAAAAATTGAAGCTGCTTTGCCTGATGAGCTTTCTCTTTCTTCTTTGGTCAATTTTTTATATCAGAAAGGTTCCGAGAAGGGATTAATCATAAAAAGAATAAGCATTCTTAATAATAAGTCTTCTAATCTGGAGAAAAAGTTTAAGGAGACTACTATTTCTCTTAATCTTTTCGGTTCGTATATTGCTTTCAAAGACTTTCTTCTTGCAATAGAGAAATCTGCCCGTCTGATTGATAGTCAAGATTTTTCTTTTAGTGTCATGCCACCGTCAGTAAAAGACCCAAAAATAGAAGAAGCTTATCCAATGAGGTTAAATATCAAGGTTTATTCTTATTAAACCATGGCCATAGTTTTTATTTCACCAAGAGAAAAGCAGAAAATGTTCATCTTCGGAATAGTCGGATTGTTTTTTATAGTCCTGATTTTGATTGGATTAATGGTATTTTTAGCAAAACCTAAAAAAGCTACAGTGGAACAATTTTTTAATGCCCCAGAAATAGGAATAAATTTTGATATTTTAGATTCAGATGTGATTAAAAACTTAGAGCTTTTTCCTGAAATAAAAAAAGAATTTAATTATACAGCTAGGACATCTAAAAAAATAGTGAAATCTGGCGTGATTACAGCATCTTCTCAAGAAGAAGCGATACAATCCTTAACAACCCTTGGGTTATTAGATATCGTTTTAGAAGAGATAGAGGGAGGAAGGGATAATCCTTTTACTCCTTATTACGGAGTTAAGCCTCCTATTTAAAAATTATTATACAACTATGAACTTAATTTCAAAATTAGTCGAAAAAGGGATGATAGAAGAGAAGAAACAGGCAGAGATAGAATACGACGTTAAAAAAACCGGAAAAACAGTTGAAGAAATAATTATTGAAAAAGGGCTTGCTTCAGAAGAAGCTGTTTTTAATGTTAAAAGCGAATTGTTCAAGATACCATTAAAAAAGATTTCTCCTGAATCAATACCACTAGAGATTTTAGAGATAATTCCAGAAGAGTCAACAGCAATCTATAAAATGATCCCCTTGGCTATAAATAAAAATGTCATAGAAATAGGGATGGTCTATCCCGATAATATATCGGCTCAAGACGCTTTAAGATTTTTAAGCAGACAGAATAAGTTTAAATACGAGATTTCTCTAATTACCCTTAGCAATTTTAAAGAACTCTTAAAGCAACATAGAACTTTGAAAAGTGAAACAAATAGAGCATTAGCAGAGCTTGGCGAGAATAAAGAAGGGGATGAAGGTTTAGTGGAAGGGGGTTCAGAAATGATAGGCGAAGTTGGAGAAGAGGCACCTATTATTAAAATGGTTTTTGCGATTTTAAGGCATGCCTTGGAGTCAAAAGCGTCAGATATTCACGTTGAACCAGGGAAAGACAAGCTTAAGATCCGTTTTAGAATTGATGGCGTTCTTTATCCTAGTCTTTTTTTGCCTTTGACTGTTCATCTTTCTATCGTTGCTAGAATAAAGATTCTTTCTAATCTTAAAATTGATGAGAATAGAATTCCTCAAGATGGCAGGTTTTCTAGCAAAATAGGAAATAGAGAAATTGATTTTAGGGTTGCCACTTACCCTACTCTTAATGGCGAGAAAGTAGAAATCAGAATTCTTGATAACACTGAAGGACCTAAGTCTTACGATGCCATGGGCTTAAGCGGTAGAAATTTTGAGATAATGAAAGAAGCGATAAAAAAACCACATGGAATGATTTTAGTTACAGGTCCGACCGGCTCTGGTAAAACGACTACTCTTTATACCCTTTTAAAAATCTTGAATAACGAAGGGGTTAATATCGTGACAATTGAAGACCCAATTGAGTATTCTATCGCCGGAGTTAATCAGTCTCAAGTTAAACCGGAGATTGGTTATACTTTTGCTAGCGGTTTGAGGCAGATTTTAAGGCAAGATCCAAATATTATCATGGTTGGGGAAATTCGTGATGAAGAAACAGCAAACCTTGCCGTCAACGCTGCCTTAACCGGTCATATTGTTTTTTCAACCCTACATACTAATTCCGTCGTTGGAACAGTTCCAAGACTGATTGATATGGGTGTAAAAGCATTTTTGATACCTTATACCTTAAGGGCGGCAATTTCTCAAAGACTGGTCAGGGTGCTTTGTCCTGACTGTAAAAAAAAGACTATACCAGCTGATAAAGTTAAAGAATATATTTTAAGAGTCATTAAGAATATGCCGGAGGCCACAAGGAAGGAAGTTAAAATTGAAAAGGATTTCCATATTTTTGAACCAAAAGGGTGCGAAAAATGCAACTTTAATGGTTATTTAGGAAGAACCGGCCTTTTTGAAGTTTTGCCAATGAGTGATGAGCTGGCAGAACTGATTTTAAAAAATCCGACAGAAGGCGAAATTCTTAAATTAGCCCGGAAACAAGATATGCTAACAATGGAGCAAGAAGGGGTTTTAAAGATTCTATCCGGGAAAACAAGCATCGAAGAAGTTACAAGAGTAACAGAAGATAAACAATAAACAGATTAATTTAAATTTATATTATGAATTATTCTAGCCAATTAAAAAAACTTTTAGAAAAGGTTCTTGAAGAAAAGGCCTCTGATTTGCATATCTCGGTTGGACACCACCCGACCTTGAGAGTGACTGGCCAATTGATACCGTTGATAAAGGAGAAAAAGATTGAACCAATAGATTCGCAGGAGATTGCAGATTATTTAATGAATGATCTTCAGCACAAGAGATTTTTAGAAGAAAAAGAAATAGATTTTTCTTACGAATACGAAGGTAAGGCAAGATTTAGAATTAATGTTTTTTTCCAGCAAGGGAGCGTGAGCTTGGCTTTTCGTTTAATTCCCACCAAAATTAGTACGATCGAGGAGCTGAATCTTCCGTCAATTTTACACGAGTTTGTAGGAAGGTCGCAAGGATTGGTTCTGGTGGTTGGTGCCTCAAGCCAGGGAAAGACAACCACATTAGCTGCTCTCATAGACGAAATAAATCATACAAGACCAGTCCACATAATTACGATTGAGGATCCGATTGAATATGTTTATCAAGATGACCGAGCAATTATAGACCAGAGAGAAGTTTTTCAAGATGCGCTTAGCTTTCCTAAAGCTCTTCGGGCAACCTTTCGGCAAAACCCAGATGTAATTATGGTAGGCGAGATGAGAGACCTTGAAACGATTTCTACTGCCATTACTGCAGCGGAAACAGGCCATTTGGTTTTTGCTACTTTGCATACAAATTCTGCTTCGCAAACAATTCATCGTATTGTTGATGTTTTTTCAGCAGAACAGCAAAACCAGATAAGATATCAACTGTCTAGTTCCCTTTTAGCAATAATCAGCCAAAGACTGATTCCTAGAATTCGAGGCGGATTTATTCCTGCCTGCGAGATAATGATTTGCAATACAGCCGTTGCTAATCTCATTCGAGAAAATAAGATTCATGAAATACCGGCCGTTATCGAAACATCATCAAGAGACGGAATGATCAATTTGGACAGATATCTGACAGATCTTGTCAGAAAAAAAGAAATTTCTTTAAAAAACGCCATTGACTATTCCTTAAACCCTTCTGAGGTTAAAAACTTATTGAAATAAATGAAGTTTAATTACCAGGCGAGAACTAAAGAGGGTAAGATTGAAAAAGGAGTAATTGAGGCCTCTTCTGAAAAGGCAGCAGCTGATCTCTTACAAAAATACAACGTTTTTGTCGTATCTCTGAAAGAGACAAAAACACCCCTTTCTCTTTTTAAAAATAAAATTTTGAAAGGAAAAGTCTCCAAAAAAGATCTTGCCATTTTTTTTCGTCAATTAGCGGTGATGATTGATTCACGGGTTCCAGTTGTTCAAAGTCTTTTAAGTTTAGCTTCTCAGGCAACAAAAGCTAGTTTTAGAGATAAGGTCATCAGGGTTTCAGAAATGATTGAAGAAGGAAAAAGTCTTTCTGAAGCGCTTTCATCTTTTCCAGAAATATTCGATGTTTTCTGCATCAGTCTGATTAAATCCGGTGAAGCAACCGGTAAAATATCCGGATCTCTTTATTATCTTAGCGAACACTTAGAGAGAAGCCATGATATTAGTTCTAAGGTAAAAGGAGCAATGATTTATCCGATCGTAATTTTATCGTTTTTGTTGGTGGTAATTGTAGTGGTTATGACTTTTGTTATGCCGAAATTAGTGGTGATGATAGAAGAAATGGGCGGAAACATTCCTTTAACCACTAGGATATTAATAGGTTTCTATAATTTTTTAGCTCATTACGGATGGATAGTATTGATTGCTTTTTTAGTTTTGATAGCTTTTATGATTTACTATCTTAGAACTGAAGAAGGGAAAAAGGTTTATGATAAAACAATCATTAGATCCCCTTTTATCGGCCGATTTTTAGGAAAAATATTTTTGGCTGGTTTTGCTGAAAACCTTTCTATTTTAATTGCTGCCGGTCTTCCGGTCACCCAAGCGCTGAAAATTACGAAAGACACGATCAGTAGTTTTGTTTATAAAGAGATTGTCGGAGAAATTGAAAAAGAAGTTTCTGAGGGTTCGAAAATAAGTTCTGTTTTAGTAAGATATCCTGAACGCATACCACCCTTTGTTGTCCAAATGATAAAAGTAGGAGAGGAAACCGGCAAGCTGGATACAACCTTAGTTGAAATTGTGAACTTTTACCAAAAAGAAATAACGAATATAGTAAATAATATTATGACGATTATCGAGCCGATCCTAATAATTATTTTAGGATTAGGAGTGGCTTTCTTGGCTATTTCAGTTCTTTCTCCAATGTACGGTATGATCGGTGCGTTATAGCGTTTACAATTATGTTTTATATGTTAAAATTAATAATCAAGCTAAAAAGTCGATAAATATTCTATATTAGGTTTTTAAAAATATCATGGATAAATCAAAAGGTTTTACATTAATTGAGTTACTAGTTGTAATCGCTATTATCGGTGTTTTATCTTCCATCGTTTTTGTTAATGTCGGTTCATCTAGAAACAAGGCAAGAGATGCTGGTATAAAAGGAAACTTAAGTCAAATTATGGTGGCTGTTGAACAAGGAATAGACATAGCGGCAATAACCGATTATTCTACTGTTTGTACATATACTCCTAGCGCTGCTGCTTATAATGCAGCTAATAACCAGAGAAGAAGTGGGACCACTTCTGTCTGTCAGGATGTAGCCCTAGGATGGTGTGCTTGTGTTTCGCTTAATGTAACCACTAATACTTTTTGCGTTGATAATACAGGGGCGAAATTAGACAGCGCAGGAGTATGCGCTACTATTTGCACTGATGCAAGCCCTGCCTGCTAGGCATTCTTTTGGATTTTATTGACATTAGTACCTGTTCTGGTAAAATTAAACAATAAGAAGGCTTTCAAGCCAAAAAGGTCGATGAATATTTTGTATAAAGTTTTTTAAAAATATCATGGATAAATCAAAAGGTTTTACATTAATTGAGTTGCTGGTTGTAATCGCTATTATCGGTATTTTGTCTTCCATTGTTTTTGTTAATGTTGGTTCAGCTAGAAACAAGGCAAGAGATGCTGGCATAAAAGGAAACTTGGCTCAAATGATGGTGGCTGTTGAACAAGGAATAGACATAGCGGCAATAACCGATTATTCTACTGTTTGTACATATACTCCTAGCGCTGCTGCTTATAATGCAGCTGATGCTCAGAAAAAAGGTTCTACCACTTCTGTCTGCCAAGATGTAGCTTTGGGATGGTGCGCTTGCGTTTCGCTTAACGCAACTGCTACTACTTTTTGCACTGATAGTACAGGGGCGAAATTAGACAGCGCAGGAGTATGCGCTACTATTTGCACTGATGCAAGCCCTGCCTGCTAATAGGAAAATCACATAATAATTGAAACAACCCTATCTGGGTTGTTTTAATTTGGCTGTTTAGGTAAAATGAATAAAATATGATTTCTTACCTCTTTATTTTTCTTTTTGGTTTGATTATCGGCAGTTTTCTTAACTGCGTTATTTATCGTTTTGAAAAGAAAGAGAGTTTTTTAAAAGGCAGGTCATACTGTCCTCAGTGCAAGCATGGGCTAAGGTGGTATGATTTGATACCAATTCTAAGTTATGTTTTACTGCTTGGCAAATGCCGTTACTGCAAAAAAACAATCTCTTTACAGTATCCTTTAGTAGAATTGGCAACAGGATTGCTATTTTTAGCCGTTTTCAATCCCGAACATAGTGTCAGAACTTTCTATCTTCTTTTAACTAATTGTTTTTTGATAATTATTTTTGTTTACGATTTAAGGCACTATATCATTCCTGATAAAGTTATTTTCCCCGCTATCGGCGTTTCTTTTGTCTATATCTCATTCCTTCTTTTCACCGGTGATTATTCATTATCCCAGTTTTTGAATATGATTTATTCTGGTTTTTGGCCGGCTTTCTCTTTTCTTTCATTATTTATCATTTCCCAAGGAAAGTGGCTTGGGTTTGGCGATGTCAAATTAGCATTCTTTATGGGCATACTTTTGGGATTTCCAAAGATATTGGTCGCTTTATTTTTGGCTTTTTCTATTGGTGGTATAATAGGAGTAGGGCTGATCATCCTCAGAATTAAGAAAATTAAAAGCGAGATACCTTTTGCCCCATTTTTGATCGTCGGTACTTATTTAGCAATGTTTTGGGGCCAGTATTTGATCGATTGGTATTTAGGTCTTCTTAAGTAATTTTAAAAACTTCAGCTATGTTTAAAGAGAGAGGGTTCACTTTATTTGAAATGTTAGTGGTAATTGGCATTGTTGCTGTTTTTTCGTCTATTGCGGTTTTTAATTTTAGCGAAGCAAGAGGGCAGATGGCTTTGAAAAGAGCAGCTTATCAGCTGATTCAAGATTTAAGAAGAGCCGAGGAAATGGCAATGTCATCGATCCAATCAGAAAGCTGCCTTCTTCCAGCAAAGGGTTATGGAATTTATATCTATCTTGGCACTGGCGGTAGTAACAAGAGCTATAAGCTATATGCCGATACAACAGCAGATGGAACAGTAGACTGTGAAACTGCTCCTGTTACACTATGTTATGGATATTATAATTTCCCAGATTGCATTGTTGAGACGATCAATATACAAGAAAAAGGAGTAATTATAAGCGGGGTCACTGCTTTAAATCAGCAAGTCGGCATTAATTTCAAGCCGCCTAATCCTGATGTAAAAATAAAATGGCTTCAAGGTAGTGAATTAGAAATTACTTTAGCCTTAGAATCAAATCCGTCAAAAACCAAAAAAGTTATCGTAAGCCAAACAGGTGTATTTCAAATAAGATAAAAATGAAAAAGATTTTATTTTCAAGAGACAATAGGGGCTTTACATTGCTAGAATTGGTAATTGCTGTTTTTGTTTTGATTATTGCAGTTACTGGGACTTACTCCTTTTTTTCGAGCATAATAATTGTAACTTCAACTGCTTCGTCGAGGTTGACTGCTGCCTACTTGGCCCAGGAGGGGATGGAAATAGTAAGAAACATCCGGGATACGGAGTGGTTGAATAATTCTAGTTGGGACGACATTAGAAATCATTTTAGTATTTGTTCTCTTGGCTGTGAAGTTGATTATAAAACTGGAACCGCAGGTGAGACAACTGCCTTGAGGTCTTTTCAAAATAATTATTTAGGAATAGACACTAATGGTTTTTATAACTATTATACCGGTTCCCCATCAATATTTAAAAGAAAAATTACAATTGTATCCGCTGAAACCACCCTACAGATATCTGTTTTAGTAATGTGGAAAGACAGAGGAAGAGATTACAGTTTTATAGCCGAAGAAACTTTATATGATTGGTATTTGTATTAGAGTATAAATAAATGCTTCAAACTTCATTTTTTAAAAAAAATAAAGGGTTCACAATTATCGAGTTATTGGTGGTTGTTTCTGTTTTTTCGTTTGTTGTTTTTATCATCTCTAGTCTTTTTATTTCCGTTTTTAAGCAACAAAGGAAAACATTAAACCAGCAGGAGCTCTTAAATCAAACAAGCTATGTTATCGAATATATTGGTAGGGCCCTAAGGATGGCTAAAGAAGATGTTTCTGCTGAAAATAGCTGTGTAATTAGTGGAACAAGAAACTATCAAATAACAACAGAAGCTGGTTCTGGCTTAGACTATCATTCCGGGAAAGGGATAAGATTCTTAAATAATAGCGCTGGCGGTCCTTGTCAGGAATTATTTTGGGATCAAACTAGCCAAATGTTATACGAATCAAAAAATGCCGGCATTACAAGCCCAACTTTTCTGCCTTTATTCGCAGACTATATCAAAATAGAAAAATTTGGTATTGTTCTTTCCGAGACAGTCACTAGCCCCAACTATCAACCGCGGGTTACTATCTCTATGAAGGTTAAAATTGGGTTCGGTAGCGAATCGGCGGAGAAGCAAATCCAAATAACGACTTCCCAAAGAAATTTAAACAAATGATAAAATGAATTTAATTAAAAAAGAAAGAGGCGTTGTTTTATTACTTTCCTTTTTTATTATGAGCTTAGCCTTAAGCGTTGTTTTGGGAATTAGTACAATCTTATTAGGCGGAATCAAAGTGATGAGAGAATTAGGAAACTCCGTGGTATCGTTTTATACTGCTGACACAGGAATAGAAGAAATACTTTACTTCGATAATCAAGAAGTTCCAGAAGGAGGAGCACGAGGGTTTTGTAATATTTGTAATGTTCGTGTGGCGAATGATTGTTCGGGCACCACTTGCACGATTTCTGGTATTCACTGTGAACTTGATAACTGCACAGACTGTGAGATTTCTTATTGCACTGTGGTTGGCGATAAGACATATGATATAGATGCTTCAATCGATCCATTGGAAGGAGTGAGTTTCAAATCTTTTGGAATCTATAAAAAAACAACAAGAGCGATTGAACTAAACATGGGAATATGACAAAAAACGAGGCCTGCCAAAGAATTAAAAAACTCAGGGAGCTTATCAATCACCATCGTTATCTGTATCATGTTTTAGATAAGGAAGAAATTTCAACCGAGGCTTTAGACTCCCTTAAAAAGGAACTTTTTGATTTAGAACAAGAGTATCCTGAATACATTACGCCTGATTCTCCTACTCAAAGAGTAAGCGGAAAGCCATTAAAAGAGTTTAAAAAAATAAAGCATTTGGAAAGGATGCTTTCTTTAAATGATGCTTTCTCAGAAGAAGATACAGAGGATTGGCTGGAAAGGATTTCAAAACTTTTAACAGAAGAAGAAAGAAAAAAAATAGATTTTTATTCTGAATTAAAGTTAGATGGCTTGGCAATTGAGTTGATATATAATAATGGGGTTCTTCAAAGTGGCTCTACTAGGGGCGATGGGATAACCGGGGAAGACGTCACTCAAAACCTAAAGACTGTTGAGGCCATTCCTTTAAAATTAAAAGAAATAACTAAAGAATCGATTATTGTCCGAGGAGAAGTTTTTCTTACGAAAAAAGAATTTGAAAAGAACAATAAAGAACAGATTAAAAAAGGACTTCCGATTTATGCTAATCCGCGAAATATAGCAGCAGGTTCGATTCGGCAGTTAGACCCGAAAATCACAGCTTCGCGCAATTTGGATTTTCACGCCTATGATTTGATAACTGATTTTGGGTTGAAAACTCATGAAGAAAAACATATATTGTTGAAAGATCTAGGGTTTAAGGTAAATAGCGATAATAAATATTGCAAGAGTCTGGAAGAAGTATTTGATTTCCATAATTATTGGCAAAAAAACAGAGAAAAGATTTCTTGTGAAATTGATGGTGTTGTAGTTATCGTTAATGATAATCAAATCTTTAAAAAATTAGGAATAGTAGGCAAGGCGCCAAGAGGAGCAATTGCTTTTAAGTTTCCTTTGAAACAAGCAGTTACTCAGGTTGAAGACATTCTAGTCCAGGTTGGCAGAACAGGAGCAATAACTCCGGTTGCCCACTTGAAGCCAGTAAATATCAGCGGGGTGACAATTACTCGGGCAACTCTTCATAATGATGATGAAATCAGAAGATTAGGGTTAAGAATTGGAGATACGGTAATAGTTGGCAGGGCAGGAGACGTCATTCCCGATGTTGTAAAGGTTTTATCTGATTTAAGGACTGGCAAGGAAAAAGAGTTTAAAATGCCAAAAGATTGTCCTAGTTGCGGAACTAAGCTAATAAGGCCGGAAAAAGAAAAACTTTGGCGATGTCCTAATTCAAAATGTTTTGCCAGACAGAAAAGATCTTCCTATCATTTTGTTTCTCGGGGAGCCTTTGATATCAAGGGGTTGGGCCCTAAAATTATTGATAAGCTTCTTGAGGAAGGATTGATTCAAGATCCGGCTGATTTGTTTGAGTTGAAAGAAGGAGATATAGTCCAGCTGGAAAGATTTGCTGAAAAATCAGCCAAAAACTTAATCGAATCAATCCAAGACAGCAAAGAAATATCTTTGTCGAGGCTTATCTTCGCTCTGGGCGTTAGAAACGTAGGAGAAGAAACTTGCCATGATTTGGCGGAATATTTCGGCACTTTAGAAAAAATAGAGAAAGCAGATTTTAACGAATTACAAAAAATAAGGGATATTGGCCCGGTTGTAGCAAAGTCGATTGAAAGCTGGTTTTCTAATGAGAAGAATAAAAAACTTTTAAAAAAGCTTGAAAAAACAATTGAGATAAGAAAAGAGAAACAGAAACAGAAAAGCGAGAAACTTAAAGGGCTTACTTTTGTTTTTACTGGAGAATTGGAAACGCTGTCCAGAGAAAAAGCTAAAGAAATAATAAGAGAAATGGCTGGCCAATCTTCAGAATCGGTTTCCAAGAACACTAGTTTTATTGTTGCCGGTTCAGAACCAGGATCGAAATTGAAAACCGCCCAGGAATTAGGAGTAAAGATTATAAACGAAGAAGATTTTTTGAAATTAATAAAATAACCTGATTTATGGCGCTTGAAAGACTGTCTATTGCCCCCTTGTGGGCGCATTTTAAAAAGCTAGACTGGCTGTTTATAACTAGCGCAATGTTGCTGGCTGCTTTTGGTTTGTTGGCCATATATAGTTCCTCTTTAAGAAAAGGAGATTTTTTCAACTTCGAAAAGCAGATTATCTTCTTGGGAATAAGTTTTCTTTTAATGATTATAATAAGCTTTTTTGACTACCGTATCCTAAGAAATAATTCGTATTTGATTCTGATTTTTTACTTTCTCTCTATTTTACTTTTAGTTGGTCTCTTTTTCTTGGCTCCAGAAATTAGGGGGAAAAGGGGTTGGTACAAATTTGGTTTGATGTCTTTTGATCCGATTGAGCCGCTAAAAATCGTTTTGATAATTTTATTGGCAAAGTATTTTTCGATGAGGCATATCGAAATGTATAAATTCTGGCATATTATTTTTTCAGGCGTTTATGTTTTGATTCCTTCTTTATTGATTTTTTTCCAGCCAGACATGGGTGCGGTTTTGATTTTAATCATGGTTTGGCTATCAATCTTGTTTATCTCCGGGATTAAAATCCGCCACTTTTTGATTCTTGTTCTTTTTGGTCTTTTGCTTTTATCGTTTTCATGGCAATTTTTATTGAAAGATTATCAAAAAAACAGGGTTTTGAGTTTTATCTTTCCCCAAGATTATCTGGAAACTTCCTGGAGCCAAAGTCAGACAAAAATTGCGATTGGTTCCGGACAGATTTTTGGCAGGGGATTTACAAAGGGTTCCCAAACCCAGTACGGATTTTTGCCAGTACCGCATACTGATTTTATTTTTTCGGTTATCGCTGAAGAATTCGGTTTAGTCGGCGTATCCTTTCTTTTTTTATTCTATTTCGTATTAATTTGGAGGATAATTAAAATCGCAATTAGATCACAATCGAACTTTCCTAGACTTTTTTCTTCAGGGTTTGCAGTTGTTTTGATAGCTCAGATTTTTATCAATGTCGGGATGAATGTCGGAGTTCTGCCGGTTATTGGCGTTTATCTCCCTCTAGTTAGTTATGGCGGATCGGGGCTGATTGGGACGTTTGTAGGATTTGGCATCTTGCAGAGTATAAGAGTAAAAAGCTAATGGATTTTTGCCCAAGCTATTGACAACTTTCTTTATATCTATATAATAAGAAAAGATACTATCGAAAAAGGTGTTTTATTTTTTTATACCCTAATCCCCATCAAGATCTAATATCCGTTCCTGTTTCTTTATAGCTTATTCTTTTTTCTGAAAAATGCATTTTTATCATCTTTTTTTCTAAAATAGGACCGGAAGTCGCCCTAACTTATTTAGGGTTTTTTGTAATTTCATACGCGGAAAAGTCATAGTATTTTGAGCATTTGTTTTTTTAACTGAACAAGTTAACTACATATTTCCAACAATATGCCAGAGGATACTACAAAAGTAAAAAACTTTTCTAAATCCACCCTTTCTTTCCACCTTCCTAATTTATTAAACCTCCAGCAACAGGCCTGGGAAGATTTTTGGGAAGTAAGAGTTAAAGAGCTTTTTTCTGAAATTTCTCCAATCACCGATTATACTGGGAAAGAATTCCAGCTTTGGTTTTTGGATTATAAGCTTGGAAAACCGAACTATAAAGATGGATTGGAGGCTAAAAAGAATAATGATTCTTTCGAGGCTCCTCTCCGGTCTAAGGTCAAGTTAGTAAATCTCAAAACAAAAGAAGTTAAAGAACAAGAAGTTTTTCTTGCCGATTTTCCTCTTATGACCGAAAGAGGAACTTTTATATTAAACGGAGTAGAAAGAGTAGTTGTTTCCCAGCTTATCCGTTCGCCTGGTGCTTTCTTCACCGCTAAATCTATCCACGGGAAAAATCATTTTGGAGCAAAGATTATTCCAAATCGAGGAGCTTGGCTTGAGTTTGAGACTGAAGAGTCGGGTTTTATCGGCGTAAAGATAAACCGCAAAAGAAAAGTTCCAGCCACTACTCTGCTTTTGGCTTTAGGGCTAGATACTATAGACAAAATTGAGAAAGCTTTTGCTGATACAGACACCGGAGAAATAAAATACATAAAAGAGACCCTTAAGAGAGATACAACCACTGATCAGAAAGAAGCATTAGTGGAAATCTATCGAAGATTAAGGCCAGGTGATCTAGTCACCCCTGATACTGCTCAGGACCTGATTTTCAATATGTTTTTTAATTTCGACAGGTACGATCTTTCAAAAGTAGGCCGCTGGAAAACATGGCAGAGACTGCCTCAAATTGCTCCAGCTAAGAAAGATAAAGAGATTGAAAAAGAAGAAAGGGTTTTGAAAATAGAGGATTTAATTGAAGTCGTCAAAGAGGTTATCAGATTAAATAATGATCCCAATGCCCATCCCGACCAAGTTGACCATTTGGGCAATAGAAGGGTAAGAACAATGGCTGAACTTCTTCAAAACAGGTTGAGAGTCGGCTTGATGAGAATGGAAAGAATCATCAAAGATAAAATGTCCACCTTGGATCCTACGATTGTCACTCCGAATCAGCTTATCAATCCAAGGCCGTTTATGGCCATTATCAAAGAGTTCTATACTTCTTCCCAATTCTCCCAGTTCATGGATAACGAAAATCCGATTGCTGAGTTGGAACACAAAAGGAGATTGACTACTACCGGACCAGGAGGTTTGACAAGAGAAAGAGCTGGGTTTGAAGTCCGTGATGTCCAGCCATCTCACTATGGAAGAATTTGCCCAATCCAGACCCCAGAAGGACCGAATGTCGGTCTAGTTGGCCATTTGGCCTCTTTTGCTAGGGTTAATCCTTATGGTTTTATCGAGACTCCATATTTCAAAGTGAAAAACGGCAGAGTAACCAGTGAGATTAATTATTTAACAGCCCAAGAAGAAGAAAGATATAGTATTTCTCCGGCCTCTGTCTCTATCGATAAAAACAATATGATTCTCCCTGGGATTCCGCCGAATAAAGTTGAAGCAAGAGTGAAAGGCGAACCAGCTGAAATTGAGATTTCAAAAATAGATTTTATCGATGTTTCTTCAAAACAATTTATCAGTATTGCTACCTCTTTAATCCCTTTTCTGCAAAATGATGACGCTTCAAGAGCTCTTATGGGTTCAAACATGCAGCGTCAGGCTGTTCCGTTGATCAATCCTGAACCGCCTTTGGTTGGAACAGGAGTTGAAAGGAATGTAGCAAGAGATTCCGGCCAGTCAGTAATCGCCAAAGCTCCAGGCCGGGTGAAAGAAGTGGATGCTAACCATATCAAAGTAGAGTTGGAAATTTCTTCTGGCGGAAAGAATAAAAAAGTTGAAGAAACATACGAACTTCAGACTTTTATTAGAACTAACCAATATACATGTTTTCATCAAAAGCCATCAGTTAAAAAAGGAGAGACATTTGAAAAAGGCGATGCCTTAGCTGATGGCGCTGCTATTTCCAAAGGAAGATTAGCTCTAGGAAGAAATATCTTGGTCGCTTTTATGTTTTGGCGAGGAGGAGGGTTTGAAGACTCAATTGTTGTTTCGGAAAAATTAGTTAAAGAGGATGCCTTTACTTCTATCCACGTGGAAGAGTTTACTTGCGATGTCCGTGATACAAAATTAGGCCCTGAAATTACTACTTGCGATATTCCAAACGTTGGAGAAGAAAAACTTAAAGATATTGACGAAGAAGGAATAATTAGAATTGGAGCTGAAGTCGGACCCAATGATATCCTAGTCGGCAAGATTTCTCCTAAGGGAGAAGCAGAGCTGACTCCTGAAGAAAGGTTGTTAAGGGCAATCTTTGGTGAAAAAGCGAAAGATGTAAAAGACACTTCATTGCGGATGGAACACGGGAAAAAAGGGAAGGTAATAGATGTCAAAATCTTTTCTCGCGAGTTAGGCCATAAGTTAGAGCCTGGAGTTATAAAAAGAATCCAGGTTGAAATTGCTGAAATTAGAAAGTCTAAAGTTGGCGATAAACTAGTCGGTCGCCATGGTAATAAAGGAGTGGTTTCAAAAGTTTTACCAGAAGAAGAAATGCCGTTTTTAGCTGATGGCACTCCGATTGATCTTGTTTTAAGCCCTCTTTCAATCCCGTCAAGAATGAATATAGGGCAAATTCTTGAAACTCATCTTGGCTGGGCAGCTAAAAAACTGAATTATATTGCTATTTCACCAGCTTTGCTTGGTGCTGATAAAAATGATATTAAAGCTGAATTAAAAAGAGCTGGATTGCCCGAATCTGGTCAGACAACGCTATATGATGGAAGAACTGGGCTTCCTCTTCCAAGGCCGATTACTGTCGGATATATGTATGTTATGAAGTTGATCCATATGGTTGATGATAAAGTCCATGCCCGTTCAATAGGCCCTTATTCCTTAATCACTCAGCAACCATTGGGGGGCAAGGCTCAGTTTGGCGGTCAGAGATTTGGTGAAATGGAAGTCTGGGCCTTAGAAGGCTATGGGGCAGCTCATACTCTTCAGGAAATGCTGACTATCAAATCAGATGATGTGATTGGAAGAGCAGCTACCTACGAAGCAATCTTAAAAGGGGAACCGATTAGAAATCCGAATATTCCTGCTTCTTTTAATCTTTTAGTTGCAGAATTAAAATCATTAGGATTAGCAGTAGAGGTAAAAGAGAAAATAAGAAGAGAGGAAAAATAATAAATAATAATTAAAAACGCCAATGCGTGTAATAGACATTGAAGGAATAAGAGTAAAAGTTGCTTCGCCGGAAGAAGTTCTGTCTTGGAGCCATGGCGAAGTTATCAGGCCGGAAACGATAAACTATAGAACTCAGAAACCTGAGAAGGATGGTCTTTTTTGCGAAAGAATTTTCGGTCCGGAAAAAGATTATGAATGCGCTTGCGGCAAGTATAAAAGAATCCGATATAAAGGCGTAGTCTGCGATCGTTGCGGAGTTGAAGTTACCAAATCCCAGGTTAGAAGGGAAAGAATGGGGCACATCAAACTAGCCACTCCGGTTTCGCATATCTGGTTTTTAAGAGGCGTTCCTTCAAGAATGGGTCTTATCTTAGATAAATCGTCTCAGCAGTTGGAAAAAGTTATTTATTTTTCCTCATATATTATCATCAATGTGAACGAAGAGATTGTTAAAAAAATATTAGGGGATATCGAACAGGAGTATAACAGGAAAGTAAGAAAAGAAAAGACAAACAGCGCAAAACAGGAACTGAAGCAGGCTAGAGATAAGGCAAGAGAAGAAGTACTGGAAATAAAACCGTTTAAAATTTTATCAGAAGCTGTCTATCATAACTTATCGTTAAAATATGGTGAATCATTTGAGGCTGGAACTGGAGCTGAAGTAATTCGTTCTCTTTTTGAAAAGGTTGACTTGAAAAAGACTATTAGCGAACTGGAAAAAGAAAGCAAAGATGCTCTGCCGATCAACAGAAAAAGGATTTTAAGAAGGCTTAAGCTTTTTCAAGGAATATTGAAGTCTGGTCTCAGGCCAGAGTGGATGTTTTTAACAATCTTGCCAATACTGCCGCCAGATTTAAGGCCAATGGTCCAGCTGGATGGCGGTCGCTATGCTTCTTCTGATCTTAATGATCTTTATCGCAGAGTCATCAATAGAAATAATCGTTTGAAATACCTTTTAGAAATTTCTGCCCCGGCTGTTATCGTCAGAAACGAAAAAAGAATGTTGCAAGAAGCAGTTGATGCTTTAATTGACAATGAAATGAGAAAAGGGGTAACTACTACTGCCACTACCGGCGGTAAAAGGCTTTTGAAGTCTTTAGCTTCTATGCTAGCAGGAAAACAGGGAAGGTTCCGTCAGAATCTTTTAGGCAAAAGAGTAGACTATTCTGGAAGATCAGTCATTACAGTCGGACCAGATTTGAAATACAACCAGTGCGGTTTGCCTAAGAGCTTGGCTCTTGAGATTTTCAAGCCGTTCGTTATCAAAAGAATCTTGGATAAAGAATTAGCCTATAACATCCGCGGAGCAACAAGATTAATTGAAGACAAAACGCCAGAAGTTTGGGCAATCTTGGAAGAGATAGTCCAAGGAAAGTTAGTTTTACTGAATAGAGCGCCAACCCTCCATAGACTTGGCGTCCAATCTTTCCAGCCAGTTCTGATTGAAGGAGAGACAATAAGGGTCCATCCCCTGGTTTGCGAGTCGTTTAATGCTGACTTTGATGGCGATCAAATGGCGGTTTATTTGCCTCTTTCAGAAGAGGCCCAAGGAGAAGCAAGAGAAATAATGGCTTCCACTCTTAATCTTCTAAGACCGGCTAACGGTATGCCGATTATAGGTCCTTTCCGTGATATTGCTTTTGGCTGTTATTATCTTACAAAGATGAAAGAGCCTAAGGGGTTAGAGAAAGAATCCCCTGTCAAAGTATTTTCGGGAGTTAACGAAGCTATTACAGCTTATGATTTTGGCTTTCTTGATTTGCAGAAGAAAATAAAGCTTTACAATCCTAAGAAACCGGGAGAACGTGAGATAATTGAAACAACCGTTGGCAGGATTATTTTAAATAATAGCTTGCCGGCTGATTATCCATATATAAACAAGATAGTTGACGCTAAAGGATTGAAATGGATAGTGAGAGAGCTGATTGAAAAATATCGCAACGAAGAGTGCGTAGAAATTCTAGACAGAATTAAAAGTTTGGGATTTGAATATTCAACTAAGTCTGGAATAAGCTGGGGTATGGATGATTTGGTTGTTCCTCCTCAAAAGAAAGAACTCTTGAAGGAAGCTGAAAAAGAAGTTGAAAAGATTAATAGCTACTATAAGAAAGGATTGCTTTCAAAAGAAGAGAAAACAGCTCAGGTAATTTTAGTCTGGCAGACTATTAAATCAAAGCTCGAGGTTTTGTTAAAAGAATCATTGCCAGAAGATGGGCCAGTTCTTTCTATTATCAATGCCGGAGCCAGAGGTACTTGGGCCCAGCCCGTCCAGATGGCTGGCATGAAGGGCTTAGTTAACAGCCCAGCCGGTGATATTATTGAACTGCCTGTAAAGTCCTGTTTTGCTGAAGGGTTTAATGTTTTGGAATACTTTATTTCAACTCACGGCGCCAGAAAAGGTACTGCCGATACAGCTTTAAGAACATCTTCGGCTGGTTATTTAACCCGACGTCTTGTCGATGTTGCTCATGATACGATAGTTGTTGAAGAGGACTGCGGTGATAAGAACGGGACAACAATCCTGAGAAAGGATGCCGATGATATCGGTCAGAACTTTATCTTCAAAATAGTCGGAAGAGTCTGTCTGGAAGATGTCGTAAAAGATAAAGTGGTACTAGTAAAGAAAGGCGAGTTTATAGATTGGAAGAAAGCAGATTTAATTACTAAAGAAAAGGTTGAAAAAGTTATTGTTCGTTCACCGTTAAGCTGTAAGACTTTAAGGGGTGTCTGCCAGCATTGCTATGGCTGGGATCTCGGCCGGAACAGGTTAATAGAATTAGGACAGGCGATCGGAGTTATAGCAGCTCAGGCAATTGGTGAACCTGGTACTCAGCTGACCCTAAGAACTCATCACTTGGGTGGTGTTGCTGGCGCAGGCGATATTACTCATGGTTTGCCGAGAGTAGAAGAAATCTTTGAAGCAAGATCTCCAAAAGGAGAAGCAGTAATGTCGTTGGTTGACGGCAAGGTAACAAAAGTTGATGAAGAAAAAAGAATTGTCACAATTGAAGAAATTCCTAATCTGAATCTGGCAAAGACTGACGATGATTCTCAACAGGAGAAAAAAGCCAAGCCTTCTAAACCTTCTTCAAAGAAAAATATAATCGAGTATGTCATCCCTGGCCGTGTTGCTATCTTAGTGAAATCAGGAGATATCGTTAAGGAAAGCCAGCCTCTTTGCGAGGGCAGTCTGGATCTGAAGAAATTATATAAGACAGTAGGATTGGAAGATACCCAGCGCTATATTGTTAAAGAGGTCCAGAAGATATATTCGTCTCAAGGGGTGGATATCCACGACAAGCATATTGAAATAATCATCCAGAAGATGTTTTCTAGGACAAGAATTAAAGATGAGGGAGACAGCGATTGGACAAAGGGAGAGATTATCAATGGAGCCATGTTCCAAGAAGACGTCCAGAGACTTAAGAAACAGGGCAAGAAGGCTTTAATCGGCCAGCAGATATTATTCGGCATTTCAGAAGTAGCCTTGACTTCAGAAAGCTTTTTATCAGCTGCTTCCTTCCAACAGACTTCCCGGGTTTTGATAAAAGCAGCCTTGGAAGGGAAAGAAGACAAGCTTAGAGGTTTGAAAGAAAATGTGATTATCGGCAAGCTGATTCCAGTTGGAACAGGATTCGTTAAAAGATAACTAGTTATTGATGGAAAACCGCCTTTATCTTAAGGCGGTTTTTTGATAAGATAAGTTATCAAATCTATGGGTATTTTAATTGAATTTAATCCTGACCTTTGCCTAAGAAACATTGCAGAATTCAAAGCAGACAGGAGAAGAATAGAGGAGTGTATTCCCGAACCATTGGAAGTAAATAAAATTTATGACTTTCTAAAAGAAGGCCAGCGTTGTTATTGGCTAGAAGGAGAACTACCATTATTGGAAACAAAAGGTATGGGTAATTTGTCAGAACCAAAAGCAAGCGTAATCATCCTAGAGGTTACTCATATCAAGGAAAATAACAAAACATATACTAAAGGGAGATACAAAGTAGTTAAGACAATTTCAAAAGGAGAAGTCTATTTCAACGGGTGCAATAAAGCTTAATGTTTCTGAAATACTTTTATAGACCTCCTCTTTTTAAAATGATATAATAGCTTATAGGTATTTAGCCGATATTTTTAGTTTTTCAATGGCAAAAGATCAAGATCAAAAAAAGAAAAACGGAAACGGGAAAAAAATAAAAAGAGACGAAAAGATAAAACCTCCTCTTTTAACTTTTCGAACAAAAAGGTGGATTAAGGCCACTGTAATGTTTTTAGTGGCGGTAATTGTCAGCTTAAGTTTTTTTGAAAAAGCTGGCAAAGGCGGACAAGTGTTTTTTGAATCAACGAAGTTTTTAATCGGTGAAACAGTATTCAGTGTTCCCTTTCTTTTTCTTCTAGGTGGTTTGATATTTTTAAAGCCGAAACAAAAAGGAAAATTCATACCCATATTTTTGGGTATTTTTATATTAATTTTCGGTCTGGCTGGTATTCTCGGTAGCCAAGATTTAGGCCAGAAAGAAGGCGGTTGGCTTGGATATCTAATGGCAAAACTGGTAATAAACCTTTTCGGATTGCTGGTAGCGGATATAGTTTTTGGGGCAGTAACTATTATTGGTTTGGTAATATTCTTGCAGTCTATCTGGCAGCATAGGCCCCAAGAGGAAAAAGAAAAGACATCACTATTACGAAGATTTGTTAATCCTATAAGACCTCTTTCGATTAAGATAAAAGAGATTGAAGGGAAAAACGAGATAAACCAGGAAGCTCAGCCTAAGATTTCTATGTTTAAAAACGAGAAACATGAAGAGAATAAGACAAGTAACAAGCAACCTTCTAAAAGCAAAGAACAATATATCTTACCGCCGATTGATTTGCTTTCAAAAAATGAAGGAAGCCCTACCAGTGGCAACATCAAGCAGAATTCAGTGATAATTAAAAAGACTCTGGAGAACTTCGGAATTCCGGTTGAAATGACAGAAGCCAATGTCGGTCCTACTGTTACTCAGTATGCTTTTAAACCAGCTGAAGGAGTGAAACTGTCAAAGATTACTACTCTTTCTAATAATCTGTCTCTTGCCCTAGCTGCCCACCCTATCAGGATAGAAGCGCCGATACCGGGTAAGTCTTTGGTTGGCATTGAGGTGCCCAATAAAGTCAGAAGTATTGTTTCTTTGAGAAATCTGGTTTCTAATCCTCTTTTCCACGATTCCACTGCTCCTCTTTTATTTGTTTTGGGCCGTAGTGTTTCTGGTTCTCCAATGTATGCTGATATGGCAGAAATGCCCCATCTTTTGGTGGCCGGTTCAACTGGTACGGGGAAAACAATATTCTTAAACAGTTTGATTCTTAGTTTATTGTATCGAGATTCTCCTTCCGCAGTAAAATTGATTTTAATCGACCCAAAGCGCGTTGAGTTCCAGCAATACAATCATCTTCCTCATCTCTTATGTCCGGTTATCTATGATGCTTCAAAAACCATCAATGCCTTAAATTGGCTGGTCAAAGAGATGGAAAGGAGATTTGAGGTTTTCTCTGAAATACCAACCCGCAATCTTGATACGTACAACAAAACTAAATCAGTAATTAATTCCGGTTCTGCCTTGCCGTATATCGTTTTAATAGTCGATGAATTGGCAGACCTAATGGCCTCCAAGGGAAGAGAGATAGAAGCTGGGGTAGTAAGATTGGCCCAGATGGCAAGAGCAACCGGTATTCACCTAGTCCTAGCCACTCAAAGGCCGTCAGTAGAGGTTATTACTGGCTTGATTAAGGCTAACGTCACTTCGAGGGTAACTTTCCAGGTTGCTTCTCAGGTTGACTCAAGGACCGTTCTGGACGCAGCTGGTGCTGAAAAACTATTAGGTGCCGGCGATCTGCTTTTTATCTCTGCTAAGTCAGTAAGGCCAAGAAGAGTTCAGGCGCCGTACGTTTCTGAAGAAGATGTTAAAAAGGTGGCAGAGTTTATCGGAGAGCAAAACGGAAAGCCTGACGAAGCCTCTTCTTTCCTTAATCAGAGTTTGCTAGAACATTTGGCAGCGTCTGAAGAGAGTAATAACGGAGAGATGATGGTTTCTGATCAAAACGATTCTTTATACGAAGATGCCAAAAGAATAATTCTTGAGACAAAAAAAGCTTCGGCTTCTTTCTTGCAAAGAAGGTTGAAAATCGGCTATGCGAGAGCAGCCAGGCTAATTGATATGCTGGAAGAAAGAAAAATAGTCGGGCCGGCAGATGGAGCAAAACCCAGAGAAGTTTTTGGAGAAAAATTCGGCATTCAAGCTGACCAGCCGGAAGAAACGCAAGACATGGCGGGAAACGATGAAAGCGACGAATGGGAAAAGGTTTAAATTATTAATTAATTTTTTATTATGGCAAAAAAAGAACAAGACAAAAAAACAGATAAAAAGGGCCTAGTGGAGGCCTTGGAAGAAATAGAAGAGCGTTTTGGCGAAGGATCTATCATGAAACTCAAAGAAATCAGGGCTGTTGACGTCGATGTTATTCCCAGCGGTTCTTTCTCCTTAGACTTGGCTTTAGGGGTGGGCGGAATACCTCGTGGCAGAGTAATAGAAATCTTCGGTCCGGAATCATCTGGCAAGACAACCTTGGCTCTGCATATATTGGCTGAAGCCCAGAAGAAGGGAGGGTCTGTTGCTTTTATTGATGCAGAACATGCCATGGACCCTGAATATGCGAAAAAGATCGGGGTGGACGTAGATGAACTTTTAATTTCCCAGCCGGATTCAGGAGAACAAGCTCTGCAGATAGTAGAAGCCCTGGTTCGTTCTGAAAACATCGATGTAATTGTTATTGATTCGGTTGCTGCCTTGACTCCTAAGGTTGAAATTGAAGGCGAGATAGGGGACCAGCATATGGGTCTTCAGGCCCGTCTGATGTCGCAAGCTTGCCGGAAATTAGCCAGTATTGTTTCAAAGACGAATACAATAGTCATATTTTTGAATCAGACCAGGATGAAGATAGGAATGTTTTTCGGCAACCCGGAAACTACGCCTGGCGGTCTGGCTCTTAAGTTTTACGCTTCAGTCAGAATCAATCTTCAGAGAACCGCCCAGATAAAAAGCGGTGAGGAGATTATAGGAAACAGGGTCAGGGCGAAGATTGTTAAGAATAAAGTGGCCGCTCCTTTCAAAGTCTGCGAATTTGATATTTATTATAATGAAGGCATTTCTCAATCTGCAGACATACTCAGAGCAGGTTTGGCTGCCAACATTATTAAACAAAACGGGAATACTTTCCAATTTGGGAATAGGAAGATTGGTGTGGGTTTTGAGGCAGCAAAGAACGCTTTAAAAGAAGATAAAGTATTGATGAAGGAGATAAAGGAAAAGATATTAAATCCGGAAGATAAATAAAAGAGAATCAAAAAACAGCCTAAGGGGCTGTTTTTTAGTTGCTTATCTCGGAGTATGGGGCATTATCCCTAATTGGCGGGCTCTTTTAATGGCTTTTGCTACTCCTCTTTGATGAGAAGAGCAAAGACCGGTCTTCCTTCGGTTTTTTATCTTATATGCGCTGGAGATAAACTTTGAGAGGACATCGACGCTCTTAAAGTCTATTTCGTCAGCATTTTTTTGGCAAAAATAACAAGTCATAATTAAATATATTAGAACGGGATTTTAGAAATGTCAATCTCGTCGTTATCGTTATTAGTTTCTTGAGGATTGTCAGGGGTTTCTTCTGAAGAGGCATCTGCTGTTGGTGGGGTATAATTTTCTTCAATTATTGGGATATCTTCGTTTTTCATTCCTCCTGCTGGTCGGGGAGCAAATCCCCCTGCTGATCTTGGTCCTAATTGGATATTATTGGCGATGATTTCTGTTTTAAATTGTTTGACGCCTGAGGCATTCTGCCAGGATCTTGTCTTTAATCTTCCTTCGATAAAAACTAGAGAACCCTTAGTTAAATAACGGGAACAGATATCGGCTAATTTCCCGAAAGCGACAATATTATGAAATTCAGCATCTTGTTTCTTTGCTCCGGTGTTGTCAGTGTAAAAACGGTTTGTTGCTATTCCGAAAGAAACCACTGATTGTCCAGAGGGCAGGGCCCTTGTTTCTGGATCGCGGGTGACATTACCCAGGATAAAAGCTTTATTTAGATTCATTTTTTACTCTTTTAATATTTCCTCTAGCTTTTCCTCAATATCTTTCAATTCGACTTTTTTCTCAGTTTTTTTAGATTCTTCTATCGGTGATTCTTTTTTTATCTCTTCTGTTGGCTTCACTGTCGGAAATATCCTTTCTTCCCGTTTTTTTCTAGCAGGTTCTTTTATAATAATTATATAGCGGAGGATCCTTGGATCTTTCTTTATTTTTTCTTCAAGAACTGCTATTTTTTCCGGAGTGGAACAAAATTCTAATCCAGCTTGAAAAGCTGATTCCTGTTTTTTTATCTGGAAGCTTAATGTCTTTGGCCTAGGGTTTTCTGTCCTTGTGACAGATACTTCCTCTTTTTGCAGAAAGCTGATGATTTCTAAGGCAAGACCCTCTGCTTCCTCGGTTTTTAGCTCCGGGGAAATAAGATAAGTTAATTGATAACACTTCATAAAATTGGTTTTAATGATGATGTCGATATTGTAGCAGATAATGGGTTAAAATCAAGGGGCGTTTTAAACTAATCCTATTTTTTCTTTTACTTCTTGCATTGTAACCTGGGCAATGCTCTGGGCGCGGGTTTTCCCTCTGCTGAGGATTTCTTTGATATAAACCTCTCTTGATATAAGTTCTTTCTGTTTTTTGCGGAATGGTTCTAGAAAATCTATAATTGTCTTAGATAAAGACTTTTTAAAATCCGCATAACCCTTATCTTTGAATTTCTTTTCTATTTCTTTAATCGGTTCATCAGCCAAAAGACTGTATATGGTTAAAAGGTTGGAAATGCCGGGTTTCTTCAATAGATCGTATTTTATATTCTTTCCCGAGTCAGTAGTTGATGACATTATCTTCTTTTGGATATCTTCCGGGGTATCGAATAGGGAAATATAGCTTTGAGGGTTATCTGATTTTGACATCTTCTTTTTAGGGTCAGTCAGGCTCATTATTTTAGAGCCGAGCTTAGGCAGGATATCTTTCGGTTCGATAAAAGTCTTGCCGAATTTTTGATTGAATTTCCTGGCTAAAGTTCTTGTCAATTCAACATGCTGGGTCTGATCTTTTCCAATCGGCACTGCCTCGGCTTTGTAAAGCAAGATATCGGCAGCCATTAAAACAGGGTAGTCTAGAAGACCGGCATTGATGTTGTCTTTGAACTTCTTCGATTTTTCCTTGTATTGGGTCATTCTTTCCAATTCGCCTATCGGGCAGACAGTGTTCAAAATCCAAGCAAGTTCAGTATGCTCTTTGACCTGGGATTGGACGAAAATTATGCTTTTTTCTGGATCTAATCCGGCAGCGATATATGAGATAACTTTTTCTATTATTGATTTTTGGAGAGATTTCGGATCAAAAGGAACAGTCAAAGAATGCAAATCAGCAACGAAAAAGATGCAATCGTTTTTGTCCTGAAGGCTGATCCATTGTTTGATTGCTCCCAGATAATTTCCGATATGAATATCGCCTGTTGGCTGGATGCCTGATAATATTCTCATATTTTTTATTATACCTCGATTACCACGGGTAAGACCATCGGCCTGCGCTGGGTTTTCGAGTTTAGAAAATCGCCGACTTTATTTCTTATTTCATCTTTAATGTAGACCCAGTTGATTGCGCCACCGGATCCAGCTGCTTTGTCAACAATATCAATTACTTTTCTTCTTGTTTGGGCAAGAAGATCCTTTGATTCTCTTAGATAAACAAATCCTCTCGAAATTATGTCTGGAGAACCTCTTACTTTGCCGGTTTGTCTGTCCACTATTGCCACAATAACAAACATTCCGTCATTTGCCAACATCTGGCGGTCTCTTAAAACAATTTCTCCGACATCGCCGACTCCTAAGCCATCAACAAAGATGTAGTTAGTCAGGACTTTTTCCTTAAGCATTTTAATGCCTCCCTTAGTAACCTCCATAATAGAGCCGTTATCAGGAACAAATATCCTTTCTTTTTGTATCCCGGCTTTATTGGCTATCTTAGCGGCCTCTTTCAGCATGAAATGGTTTGCATAAACCGGTATGAAATAGTCAGGCTTGATCTGTCTGATTATTCTATCAATATCGAATATATTGCTGTGTCCTGATATATGAACATCCATTATTTCACCATGGATGACATTGTCAGAAAGACGATAAAGGTTGTCTTTAAGACGCTGGATGGTTCTTTCATTGCCTGGGATTATTGAAGAAGAGAAAATAATAGTGTCGCTTTTTTTAATTTTGATAAAGCGATGATTTCCAGTAGTGATTCTTGGCAAGACGGACATTTCTTCCCCTTGTCCTCCAGTGCAGATTATTATTATCTTATTTTCCGGATAGTCATTTATTCTTTCAATAGGAATCATTACTTCTTTCATCGGTTTGATATACCCCAGTTCTTTCGCCACTTCGACATTCAGTTTCATCGAATAACCGTCAAGAGAGACTTTCTTGCCTATTTTCTGGGCATATTCAAGAATCTGTTTTATTCTCTGTAATTGTGAAGAGAAGGTGGCGATTATAACCCTGCCCTGGGCTCCGCCGATCAGTTCGTATAAATTCTTCAGCATTTCTTCTTCGGTGATCGGCAGTTCTCTGTTAACCGCTCCCAAGCTTTCTAGCATTAAAATAGTCGGTCTCCTTAATTTTGATAAATAGCTGTAGTTTATTTCCTCTTTCCCAACTGGCTTTCTTTCAATGGTCCAATCGCCGGGATGGATTACTGTTGCTACGGGCGTTTCTAATATTGTTCCTACTGCGTCCATAATCGAGTGGTCTATCTGGAAAAAGCTTACGGCAAAAGCTCCGAGATTTATCCTGTCATTAATGTCTTTTATGTATGCAATTTTCAGTCTTTTTGAGCTTCCTCTTCTTGCCTCTTCCTGCCTTCTTTTTATCATTTCTATCGTTAAAGGCCGGCCGATAATCAAAGGATTGCCTAGTTTTTCCAGAAGTATATGGGCGGCGCCGATGTGGTCTAAATGCCCATGGGAAAAGACGACTCCTCGGATATTCTTTTCTTTCCCTCTCAAATAATCGACATTAGGGATCACATAATCAACGCCAGGCATATCTTCTTCAGGGAATTGAATGCCCATATCCATTAGGACAATGTCATTTCCATATTCAAAAACAGTCATGTTTCTGCCGACTTCTTCGCACCCGCCTAAAGGAATGATTCTTAAATTTTGCTCTTTTGTTTTTTTAATCATAAATTGAGAATTATTTTTTTAATAATAATGAGATTTAATTTGTGCCGAGGGAGGGATTTGAACCCTCAAGTCTCACGACATACGCTCCTGAAGCGTACGTGTTTTCCAGTTTCACCACCTCGGCATTGTTTTTCAAAAATTCCTTAGCAATTTTATATTTTCTTCTAAGGCAAGGTACTTTATGGTTTGGATAGATTTTGGCCAAAAGCTTAAGAGATTCTTTTTTAGCAAAGGTTAAACGAAACTCCCTAATAGATGGTTCGATAAAACCATAAATATTTAACAAAAAACTTATTCTTTGTTGTAACCACTTTAAATGAATAAAACTTGCTGAATGAAAGACAGTATAAAGCCGTTGGCTATTTGGATAAACTGGATCCTGGAATTTTCTAATACATCCATCTCCATCTAAGTGTCCTCGTAAAAAATTAAAGAAATATTTATTGGGTACTTTAAGAGATTTAATTCTTTTCGATTTATTCGGCATTAGCCCTATTTCAACAAGCCATTTATAAAAAACTACATTTCCAAATTGTATATGGTAACAATTTTTTTTTGTTGTGTATCCACTCATTTTCGGTGCTATCTTGTTTTTTATTTGCAAACAATGCTTGGCGGTTTCTAATAGTTGAATGTCTTTAGAAATTATACTTAAATGTCTTCCATCGGGTGATAAATTTCCATCAGTAGTAATCAGTCCGACAACATAAGCAATTTGAGGGTTCCATTTGATGGATTTGTTTTTTGGTTTCATGTGTTTTATTCTATTCTCTCAAAAAACTCAGATCTTCGGGTAGAGATTTTAGAGGTTCTTCAAAGCGCAAAGGAGGAACGTTTTTATAATTTTCATTTTTAGTCCATCCTTTCTTTGTGTAATAATAACAGGCGCCAACTTTCTTTTCAAACAGAGAGTAATCGCTTTTAACATTATCAGCCATCCAGTTAGCCATTTTCAGCTCCTCTTTCCCGCTGTTTATTGTAACGTGTCCGTAAAAAGGAGGGATAATAATAACATCGCCCTTATTGGCCTTGACCGCATAGACATTTTCAATTATGTCTTTACCTCTTTGCATTAGATAAATGGCTTGGCCTTCAAGGACAATGTAAACTTCGCCGAATTTTCCAACATGCTCATGTCCTTTGGTTTTATTGAATTCTTCTCCCAACATTAAAGAGGGGACAATTGTAATGTCGTATCTTAAGCCATCTTCTTCTTCTAGCCCTCTGTACATATAATACAACTCTAAATCAGGCGCTGTTTTCAGCCATTCTTTGTCATAGACAACTTCTTTCATATCGCTTAAATGCCTGATATCTGGTTTTTTGCTTTTTAAATCTATTTCCATGCCCTTTTGGTTTTAAAATACCATTCTTCAATATTAGAGAATCTTTTTGACGGGTCGACTATTTTTTTCGTTTCGATTCCTTTTACTTTGCTACTGATGAAATAAATGTAGCTAGAATTATACAGGAAGACTGCTGGCGCGTCTCCAATCAGTATTTCTTGGAACTCTTCATATTTTGTTTTTTTCTCATTTTCGTCTAATGTTTCCCTTCCTTCTTTCAATAATTTATCAACATCTTTATTCTCATATCCAGATAGATTCAAACCAGGATCAATTTTCTGGCTGGAGTGCCAGAACGGGTAGGGGTCGAAAAGCATGCCCAGAGCTTCTCCATAAAGCAAGCTGTCGTAGTTCCTCTCTTTGATTAAAGGTTTTAAGTCTTGGATGCTTAAAGAATTGATATCAATTGAAATGCCTACTTTTTCCCATTGGGATTTTAAAATATTTGCAACCTGGACCAACAACGGCTGGTTGATTGTTGTTAGAGTAAAATGAAGCGGCAGGGTTTCTTGGGCTGGGGGAGTACAGAGCTCATTTAATTTGTTTCGGGTTGTTTTGCCAACAGCTCCAAAGCTTGTTATATCTAAAGCATATTTTTCCTGGAACTTAATAACTGCTTCTTTGGTTGCTTTACCGAAATATCCGGTAATTTCTCCCTGGTATATTTCAGGATCTTTTGCCAGGCATTTTTGAAGTTCTTCAACGTCTTTCCCGCTGGAACCAGTTGCAAGGTTTATTTTAAATTGGAAAGCCGGAGTTTTGACAACATCTTTTTCTCTCATCCCGCTTTCGTTCTTCTTAAAACCGGCCTGGTCTAGAAGCTCTTCTGCTTTTTCAATATTAAACTCGTATATTTCTGAAGGATTATTATACCCAAAAATATCAGGCATGATCGGCGATTCAATAGTCCTTAAGTTTTCAATGCTTCCGATAATTTCGTTTTTATCCGTAGCGTAATTTATCGCCTGTCTTATTTTTTTATTGGAAAAAATATCTGATTTAGGAATGTTGAAAAAGACAGAAAAATATCTCGGGGTAAGAAAGGAATAAAAAGAAAAGTTCCTAGGCGAATTGGCTGAATAGACGGAAGAAAAACCATTAATTTCTTTTCTGTCAGCGGCTTTGGCCAAATCCTCTTTTTTTTCGTAGAACTTGAAAGAGATTTCAGAAATAAAGGAGCGTCCCTTATAATAGTTTTTATTAGCTTCTAAGGTAATTGATTTTATGAACCCGGTGTCTGCCTGCCTTAACTCCTTAAAGGTATACGGACCGGAGCCGATTGGCTGTAAATTGTAAAAAGAAAGAGCAAAGTTTTCTGGCAAGATATCTCCCCAGACGTGTTTCGGTATTATCTTCAATGTACAGTTTTCGAGAAAAGAATTATACGGGCTTTTTAACTTCAAGCGGAAAGACTTTTCTGAAATCATTTCTGTTTCTACCTCTATCCAATTGGCCCTTAAAGGGCTTTTATAGTCAGAGTTTTGGATCGTTTTTATTGTGAAAATCACATCTTCCGAAGTGAGGGCTTTGCCGTCATGCCAGAAGATATTATCTCTTAGTTTAAATTCGTAAGTTTTCCCATCCTCGGAAATATTATATTCTTCGGCTAAATCTTTGACAATTTTGCCGTCGTTGTCGTAAGACATTAATCCTGAAAAGATAAGCTCGATTAAATCCCTGTCAACATCATTGGTTTCGCCGTAAACAGGGTTTAGAAATCTCGGCTGGCCCACTGCTCCTTCGTTATATACTCCTCCAGAAGCCGGAACAACCTTAGTCTGGTTCAAATAAAGGCTGGTTAAGAGGAAGATAGAAGAGCTTAATGCTAGAAACAAAAACACCGAGAGAGTTATCTTTTCTTTTTTATGAAGTATTTTAAAAACTCTTTTCCACTGAGAAAAATTTGGAAGTTTAATGCTGGGCATTAGATTACTAAGTTGATAATTCCCAAAATAATAAAAAGACCTGTCAGAAATATTGTGGCGTAGAAGATTTTTTTTTGCATGCCCCGTCGGCTGGCATAAAACTCTCCTCCTCCGCCGAAAGCAGAACCTAAAGCAGCTCCCCTTTGCTGTAAGGCGATGAAAATTATTATCAGAATAGAAACTATGATTTGAATGATAAGTAAATATTGTTGCATATTTATTTTAAATTTAGCCCTCTTTTTTTAAATAAGCTTGAGAGAGCAAAGTTCAGTAGCCAAATAATAAGAGTTGTCCAAAGAAGCGGCCAGAAAAAAGGAATAGTTATTTCTTGGAAGAAAAGATCAATTAACCAAATCAAGACCATGTTTATAATCAGACCGAAAGCGCCCAGGGTCAAGATTCTTAAGGGGAGAGTGATTAATTTCAGTATCGGTTTTAGAAAAAAATTAATCAAGCCCAGAATAAATCCTAAAAGAACTATGATCTGCCACTCAGTTGTCAAAGGAAATCCGAAGAAGTTTGAATCAGAGAGAACGCTTAAACTGATTCCTGGCAAAAAAGAAATAGCTAGCCAGAGGCCTAAAATGCCTGCTATGATTTGAGAAATTAATTTCCCCATTTGTTTTTAATGATACCACCTTTTTAGGAAATAGCAACTGTTTGAATAAATACGCTTATTTAATACACTTGTAATATAAAAGATTACCATGATATAATTTAATAATTATCAACAGTCAAAAAGGTAAATAAAACTGGCGTATTTTTTTGTAAAGGAAAAAGATATTTAAAATGGAAAAGAAAAAAGATAAGAGAATCTCTTTTTCTCCTTGTCTTATTAAAGAATTTATTTTCAAGAAACTTAGAAAGGAAAAGTTACAATTTTTCCTTTCTTTTTTGTTTTTTGTCGGTCTCTTTTTTCTGGCTGTTGAAAATGGCATCTTTTTCCAGAATGTATCCGAAGATTTGATAATTAAAGATGTTGTTGTAAAACAGACTTCAGCGATTGTTGCAGGACAATCAGTTAAATGGACAGTTTTAGTAAAACGCGACCAGATAAAGCAGGCTCAATATTTGGTTCAATTACCGAAGGCAGCAAAAAACATTAATGTCAAAACCGTTACAAACCAACAGGCGCAGGATACCCTTTCAAAATTATCGTCGTTGCCCTTTCTTGCTTTAGATGAAAAAAAGAAATTAATCCAAAGTTCCAGTTTTTTTGCAAAGATAAGCAATCTTATCAAATATTCATTTGCTGGTGTTGAACAGGCAGTGGAAGAGGTAATTGAAACATCAGACAATCAGTTTGTCGATCTGTCTGACCAGATCATTGAAGAACCAACCAAAGAAGAAGAAAAGCAAGAGAAAAAAGAAGAGAAGCAGGAAGAGAAGGAAGAGAAACAAGAAGAAAAAGAAGCCGAAGATGAGACTTCATTGGAAGAGCCATCTTCCCAGGAAACTCCAGCCGACGAACCAGTCATAGAACCTCCAGCTGAAGAAACACTAATCGAAGAAGCTCCGATTGAAGAAATAACAGAAATTGAACCAATTGAAGCAGTATCGCCTTCTGACCAGCCAGCCATAGAGATAACAGAACCAGCGCAAGGAGAAACACCAGCAGTAGAAGATGAATATGTCCAGATAGAATACGAAACTCCAGCCCCAGAGATTACAGAGCAAGAGACTGATACAGGAAAGCTGGTCACTATTTCATCTTCAGAACCTGAATCAGAGCAAGCACCACTTGTTGATGTTTTAGCCTTTACTACCATACCCGAGATATTTAAAGTAGGAGATGAAAACAAGATACAAATCAAATGGCAGAATAACAACAACCAAGACGTTGCTTTCGCAGCCTACGACTTAGATAACAATGGAAAGCTTGATTATGTAGAGTGGACAGTGCCTCACTTATCCGAGCAGATATTTGAAATCATTTTCATTTCCAAGTCATTCAAGCTTGACCAAGACAGAAATATTATTGAAGATATTTACGATACAGTCAGATACCAAGATAATAGCTGGGCAACGATAGAAAACAATCAATACGTCAGAGTTACTTTTGAAAAGAAACTAACCAATAGAGATGATATTACTATCTATGCCAAATCTGATTATGGAGGCAGTATAGAAGTTTATTCAGAAGGTTCAGATATAATAATAGCTGAGCTTTATGGTATTGAAGAAGGAAAGGAATATAAGATTTTACTGAGTAATTTAGGAAGAAACGAAAGCTATGATGTTTTTGATTTGAGGGTTTTAAATGCGGAGGTGGAGCTTGATTCTGTTTATGGAACTGTCTGGAAAGAAGTTTGTGATGGCAGCGGAATTTGTGTATATCAAAGCGAAAAAGGAGGAGCTGTTGCAGAAATTGGAAACAAAGATAGAGAAAGTTCAGATTATGAGCCTTATCTTAAGTTAAGCAAATGGGATGATGAGGTTTCGTTTAAAATAAAAGCTCCTGATTCTGAAGAAAAAGTATGGAATGATCCTGAAATCAAATCAGATAAAGATAGCATTAATATTGATTCCGGAACAACGGAAGTAAAATGGTATTACAAAGATGCTGAAGAACAGAATAGCGAGGAGGGAGTTGGGACAGGGCAGACAGATTTCAGCTTATTGCGCCACATAGATTTAGGGCCGATAGATCCGGCAGATATGGCGGCAACCTATGAGGTGTTCCAGAAAGAAGAGCCATCTACTCCGACAATCATTTCTTATCTTCCCCTTGAAGATGTTTTTGTGTTTTATGGATCCGGCGAGCTGGATAGAGATCTTTACGACAAAAAAATAAGTTTGCCTATAACCAGATATAAAACTTCTACGCTCCATGAATGTCCGGTGATATTTGCCAATGCCAGCGGGCTTCTTGCTTTTGTTCTATACTATCCTGCTATATCGCAGGAATCAGAGCATTTTATCAACCTGCTTGTAGAATCTATCAACGAGAGTTTGAAAAAATATGATATTGATATCAAGCGGATGGGCGATCTTCTTTATTACAAAGATGAGACGCAGTACAAGCAGATAGGAAGAATCGCTGGCGATGGAAACTCTACTATTTTCTACCTTTATCTCGATTCCCCGCTGTCGAATGATAAATTTTTCAAAGCAACCAGGCCGTATATTACGTTAAGGGACGGCAAGGTTGTTCCTTTGGGAGGTTTGAGGGAATTGAACGAAAACATAGGTCCTTCTTTATCCGATGAAATCGTTGGAATGATTTCAGAAAAATTGAACGCAACGATTTTTGAAGATCAATTCACCCAGGAAGAGAATAAAATAATGGATGATTTAAGACCTATTTTATCCTCTGATGATTGGACTAAAAACCAAGAAAGAGACGATATTGAAGAGTCTGTCAAAGAAAACTCTGATAAATTCGAAATGGAATTTGTTCTCAAAGATAAGCCATCGACCAACGTTTTCAATTTCGGCATAGAGGCCCAGGGACTGAAATTCTACTATCAGCCGGAACTGACCGAAAAAGAAAAAGATGCAGGATATTTCAGGCCGGAAAATGTTATCGGTTCGTATGCGGTCTATTATGAAAACCAGGATAAACTATACAAAACCGAAGAGGAAGCAGAAAAATACGGGATAGGAAAAGCATTCCATATCTATAGGCCGTTGGTTTATGACGCTGTAGGGAATAAAGTCTGGGGAGAAATGAATATAAACGAG